>WBZR01000021.1_pt1 | contig 262409 bp, 227 predicted proteins | sample 5204231 | NCBI WGS metagenome assembly WBZR01 (sample SAMN12412403, study PRJNA552823) | activated sludge metagenome | isolation source: activated sludge from anammox sidestream of wastewater treatment plant... | place: USA: Virginia | collected 2017-08 | reverse complement strand
CAGGTCGGTCAGCGACTCGGGCATAGGCGTCTCCTTGAACCGAGCGTAGCATATACGCTCGGCTTATGGGCTCAAAAAAAGAAACCTGCCGAATCTTCACTTCCATGTCGCGCACCCCCTTAACGTTAAGTACTTTCCTGCACGGACTCGATCCGTTATACTTCGGTCCTGAGCTTTTAGATGTTCTGTAGAGGTATGCCTGAAAGCGGCGTGTCCCGCGCTAAGAGTGTGTCCCATCCGTGTCGGGCCCCTTCCACCGCCGGCCAAGGGGCCGAGCGAGACGTTACTTCGCCGAACTCGCGACAACCAAGAGGTGGTTTTGAGGCTCCGATCTGTGCAAGTTCTGCTTCTCCTGATACTCGTCGCTATTTGTTGGCCTTGAACGTCCAGCAGGCGATTGTAAACAAAGTCCAACCCGGCTCCCAGGGATGCACTGCCCCGCCCGCTGCAACATCCTTTCAGCCGTCCGACGGTAAGGTGCATCTTTATTTCTTTGCGAGCGTAGGTAGCGCAAACGCCCGGAAAATGGCCGCTGCAAGCGCGGCGTACATTGTAATGGACTACTATAGGAGAACGCAACATTCAAAAGGTTCCGAGGTTCCTGGAAGGAAACAATGATGCGACAGTTGATGGTGTTGGTTCTCTTGGCGTCTTTAATGGCGTCTCTATTCGGACAGCAACCGGCGGCGACACCCGCCAAGAAAGCGGCGGCCCCAAAGACGCCGCAGCCCGCCGTGGCTGCAAAACCTCAGCCTGTAGTGGCTGCAAAACCCCAAGTGGCCGCAAAACCCCAAGGGCTTACTGTTGACAGCGTAATTTCAATGGTCCAAGCCGGCCTGTCTGACGACATCATCATTGCGCGGTTGCGGAAAGAGGATAAGTCTTTTGATCTCAGTCCAGAGGACATGATCAGACTTAAGAAGGCTAGCGCGAGCGATGGCGTCCTCACAGTGATGATGGACCCTAAAGCTGAAATCAAACCTGTCGCACCGCCGCCCGCGGCTTCTGCAACTCATACTCCGCAGCAAACACCCGCTACCGCACCCGCAGCGGTGGAATCGTCACCATCTCCAGTCGTGGCGAGTCCTCCAAACACGTCCTCTAATACCACGCTTGACACAACGCCGACTCAACAAGCTGAACCCGCTGAAGAGAAATCCAAGAGTCGTTTTCGTTTACCTAACTTGCCTCGCTTGCGACCCTCTGGCGGTTCATCGTCCAACTGGAAAGATCAACTTAAAGAGCAGCTCGAAGGCACATGGACATTCAGCAAGATCGGTTTCGACCGCATTCGAGTGACGCAACCAGGAACCGTTCTGGTTGTTAAGAAGGATGGCATTGTCGGCGATTTATCGACCGATTCTACCTTCAGCAAGACGACAGTCCAGGACGGTAAGGTGACGCCTCCAAAGGGAGCAATTGCATTTCTTCAGAACAAGGAGACCAGTCACATCTTCAAAGCTGGCGAGCGCGTTTATTTGTGGAAGGTGGCTGTTGATGACGACGAACTTGCCCTGTTTTTGATATCGTGCGAAACCTTCTCCGTGAACGCGAAAGGAACCACCAAGCAGTTGCGTTACAAAGCTCTCCTGGACTTCAAGTTTCAGAAGGGCTACTTGCCAACAGCCGACTTCGCTAATGTGAAAACTATTATCAACGACGTGTTGGCAACGGAGCAGGAATACCAGGGAGCGAATACCAAGAGCGTGTCTTTGGGGCAGACTCCCCAACAAGTAGAGGGTGTTCTCGGCAAGCCAGAGAAGATCGTCAATCTGGGGACGAAAGTTATCTACGTGTATAAGGACATGAAAGTTGTGTTCAGTGACGGCAAGGTAGCGGACGTGCAGTAGGGCTGAGGTGCGCACGAAAGAGGAGTATGACAACATGCCACAACTGCTGATGATCTTGACGAGTCTCTTTCTATCGGCGGCGCTCGCGCAACAAACTCCGGGCCCGCCAAAAAAGTTGGCTCCAAAGAAGGCCGATTCCGTAGAGGTTGCCAAACCCCAAGGCCTTACCGTTGATGGCATAATCTCACTGGTCCAAGCCGGGCTGTCCGACGACCTTGTTATTTCGCGGTTGCGAAAAGAAGGCACGGCCTTCGACTTGAGCGCTGAGGAGTTGATCAAGTTGAAGAAGGCAGGCGCCAGCGATAGGGTCCTCACAGTGATGATGGACCCTAAAGCTGAGATCAAACCTGTCACACCTGCGTTGCCTGCCCCAACAACCGGTCTGCAACAAGCGCCCAATCCGTCGTCCAGGCCGCTGCCCCCTTCTGCCGGCGGAGGAGATGTTAAATCAGTCAAGGCCGTTTCAAACGAACCCTCCGATCTACCACAGAACCCCGGGGTGTATTACAAGACCGAAGCAGGTCCGGTAAGGCTGGAGGGAGTTCAGAAAATTCAGGGGCGAGGCCCTGGCCTGAAATCTCTGGTTCCCGGTGTGCCTTCCCGACTCATAGGTGTCCTCGCCGGCCCGCACGCTACGTTTCGCGTATCAGACCGCAAACCAGTTTTCTATCTTGTACGCAACCAGTATGAGGTCCAGGCTGTCCAACAGAGCACTTACGGCGTGGACAGGCCTCCCGAGGCTCAACTCGTTAAGCTAAAAGTCAAGAATAACCAGCGCGAAATCGAACTCTCCCGTGCTGGTGGCTTTAGCGCCTCTCGCGGGGGATATCCTCCAAAAAGCTTGCGCGCAATAGCTGTGAAGAAGCTTTCGACGACCGTATATGAGATCGCGCCCGTTGCAGAACTGGAAAGCGGCGAGTACCTCTTATCATTTCTCTTCCTTACTGCTGAGTTTGATTTTGGAATCGGAAAGTGAGAATCTCGAATGCGAACCGCACTTCTCTCCGGACTAGCAGCATTGTGTGTGGTTGCTGCTCAAGCACAGACTCCGCTGGAATCTGTCGTAACGAACGTGGAGGTTCCGTACTGCAACTCTCCTCATCCATCCATCTCCTCATTCCTGCCGTCTGACGAAAAGGCGGTTCTTTTCTTCCGTTTCAGTCAGGCACCCGGTGGAACGCTTCGTAATGAATGGATCAGGCCGGATCAGACCGTGCATTGGAGCGGGTCATGGAGTGACACAGATCAGTACTCCTGCTATGTCTCGTCGCTTAATATCGCTGGAACCTCGGCAGCATCGCTCGTTGGCACTTGGCGAGCGCGTGTGTACCTTAACGGCACAATGGTTGTGGATATTTCATTTCGGATTGGCACAACTCCAACTCCAACAACCACGGCTTACGAAGGGTTTTTTGACGATGCCCGCTGTGACAAGCTTTACGGTTGGGCTCGCGACAGGAACAGTTCCAGCGCGATTCGAGTGGACATTTATGATGGCAACCAGAGGCTAGACAGCGTGCTTGCCGACGAGTTCCGAGAAGACTTGCCTGGCACCAAGAGATATGCTTTCAACTATGTGCCGCCGCCGGCCCTGAAAGACGGGGCGACTCACACGATGCGTATCAAATATGGCGGTACCAATCAGGAGCTGAACGGGTCGCCTAAGCTGCTGACCTGTTCTTCAACGATCATTGGACCCTCAAATGTCACTCGCTGGAACTACGACTACCAGAACGGCTACATCACTGCGATATTGGAAAAGGAGAAGTTGAGCGGGCAAACCTATACCTACAGGGCTACGATCATCGGTTCGAGCAGGACCACTGGTATAGGGGATCTCTGGAAAGCCCTTCTGGTCGTTGTGTACCCGCATGGGGTGAAAGTGGATCGACGTAATTCACGGATGGAGTCGTCGAACCGAGATCGACAGACCGTTCGGACGGAACCTTGGAATGCTGCTTGGGAAACCATTCGGTCGAAGACGTTGAGCGAACGGGGTGAAGCCGGCCTTAACGTGCTGTCCAATTTGGTGGGACTCTGGGACCCGATCGGGTACATGCAGTTAGCAAACAGTTTTGCCGATTTTCTCGGAGCTGGAAATCGTGAGCCGAGCACTTGGTTCAGTGCCAAGCTCGAAGATGAGAACAACAACGATGTTTTGCGTTTGCCCTATGAAGCGTTAAGAAGTCCGGGTGGTGACTTCTTAGGGTTCTACAGCACAGTCAATGCCATTCGATTCACCGTTCCAAACGTCGATGAGTCGTCGGGAGGGCAACCCGAGTTCTACCTGTTGTTCCAGAGCGTCAACTACGAGGTGGTTTCGTTCGAGATAGGGTTGGATCGAAACGCGTTGGTTTGGCGACGGTAGTAGCTGCGAGGGCGAGGCAGGTGAAGACGGATAAACGAGGAACTAACGCATATCGCACTTAAGAGGAGGCGACCAATGTATCGGGTGATTATGCCGTTGATGCTCGTTCTATTTTTTACAGGGTGCACCAAGAAAAAGCTGGACCGTGAAACTGCTGCGAAACTCCTTCAAGGAAGGAACTTTGGAACCGTGCAAGGATCATTTCCCAGCACACCAGGATTCATTCGGTTCCAGGGCAATGATGACGCCTATAACGCTTTGATGCAGCTTGCGCAAGCGGGTGTTATTTCCTGCACTGGTACTGACACCTGCGCTCCTGGACCAAACGGTAACGGCGTGAGTGGTGGCGCAAGTATGGGTCCCTTCAGGTACACCGCCGGCAGCTTCTCACTGTCAGGAATTGAAGGTGTTCAACAGTCAAGCCCCACAAACGCCACGGTGCAAGCACGTCTGGTATTTCAGCCGTCACCACTGTATTCCCAGCACAAGGAACTATTGGATCGTCTCCAGAATGGGAGAATGGTCGGCGGCACGGGAATGCAAGTTGAACCTGCACTAGCTCAGCAGACAGCATCGCGTGTCGAGCAAATCCAATTTGCATTGTTTGATGACGGATGGCGCGCACAATAAACAGGCTTGGATGGCCCTGCTGGTGAAAAGCGAGGCCCGCCTTCGGCGCTGAGTTCGAACCCAATCACCTGGATGACGCTCATTCGGTAGCCAGTCGTTTGCCGAATTGTCATTTCATCCAAGGCGACATCCTGAAGCATCCATTCCTTCGGCGTCATTCACCGTCTGCCCCGATCCGGCGGCCGGGTTCCGCTCCCTGTGACAGGGGTGCCGGAGGAGTGGAGGGGCTTCTATTTCTGGCTGTAACCGAGCTGTCACTTCTGCGCCTATCATTGGGTTCGGAACAAAGTGAGTATTGCCTTTCCGGCGATACAGTGTTAGAACGAGTTCAGAAAAGCTCCGCCTGCACCTGAGTTTTCGGCGAGTCGTCCAGACTGACGGCGTGCTCAAACCGCACCTTGCTCGTCTCCAGATATTCCGCTACCCGTTCCATTGCGATCCAGCCGCGCCGTAAGCCCTCCGCGACCACGCCAGTCGTGTTGGACCCGGCGAATGGATCGATCACCATGTCGCCTTGCTCGGTCAGGAGCTTAATGAAGAACTCGGGCAGGGCAGCGGGGAACCGGGCGGGGTGCATCTTCAACCCCAGTTCCTTGCTCCTCTTCGCGTAATCGTCGTTGGCGGCGTTGTTGCCGAACTTCAACATCGTCTCGGGGACTGGCGCATCGAGGACGTCCGGCAGCTCGCCGTCCACGACATTCCCTGGAATCGCGCCGCCGGTTTCGATCTTGTCAAACGAGTCGCGAATCACGTGTCCGGAGGGACGCACGGTTGGCCGAACACCCCGCCGGCTCAGCCGGATCATGTCCGGGCTGTAATCCTTCAGCACGCGCACGTTGCTTGCTTTCGGCCAGGGCGTCTTCGAAAACCACCAAACGTACTCGACGGAATCCTTGATTCGGATCCTGCGAACGGTAACCCATTCGGCCGGCATTGGCATCTTGGCGGGGTTGTACCAGAAGCACTCTTGCGCGAGATGGAAGCCAACTTCTTCGACCAACGCGATCAGAAGATGAAAGTGGTACAGCGAGCGGGTCGGCTTGCCCTCGTTATAGCTGCCGCCGATATTCAGGACGAAGCTTCCGTCATCCCGCAGCACACGCAGGATCTCTTTCGCGAACGGGATGAACCACCGCACGTAATCGCGCTTGTGGGCGTTGCCATATTCCTTCTTGAAATGAAGAGCGTATGGCGGCGATGTGAAAACCAGATTCACGCTGCCGGTTGGGACGCGGCCCAGCAGTTCGAGTGAGTCGCCGAGGAACGCAGCGCCGTGCGTGGTTCGATAGAGGGGCTCCCTGCCAAGGGCAGCCTCAATCTCTTCGGGTTTCACATCGATGTGCTCACCGTTCGACGGCATGAAAAGTGCAGCGCTCCTGTCCACTCGTTATAATCGTCGATTGTACAAGGTTACCGCAATAGATTGACAATGTCAACCCATTTTCGCGACGCACAAGAGTGGATCTCGCAGGCCGAAGCTGCCAGGCTTCGCGGTGTGTCGCGGCAGGCGATCGCGCTTCTGGTCAAGAAGGGCAGGTTGCCGGTTCTCAAGATCGGAGGACGGTTGCTCGTCCGGCGGAAAGAGGTCGAGGCGTTCACGCCTGAGCCGGCAGGACGACCTCCCAAATGAGCCGAGCGACAGACGAGATTTGCAGGCTGATCGATGCCCTGAGCGAGGAAGAGCAGAGGGTAGTGCTCAGCCATTTGCGGCAGCGCCTTCCGCTGCATCCGCTGGAACGGCAGTGGGGTACGACTGCCGAGGCGATTCTGACGGCGATCGCACGTTCTTCCGATCTGACGCTGCGCGGAGTGCGCGGCATCCTCGCCGAGGCAACGTTCGAGGAGAACGTTCTCCCCGCACTCGAAGCATCCGGCTGGAAGTCGGCAACCATCGTCGGTGATCAGACCTACGATTTCGTTCTGGAGATGGCAGGGACCCGAGTGCGGGTTCAAGTGAAGCTGCAGCGTCGGCAAGCTGGTGTTCCGAAGGAGTATTCCGCGCGCGGACGCGGGACACTGAACTGTCCGACCGGAACCATGCACGTTGTCGAGGTTCAGAAGACCAGGAGCGGCCAGAAAAACGGTGATAAGACGCGCCCGTACCGCTTCGGCGATTTCGACATCCTCGCAGTCAATCTCCACCCCTCGACCGGTGACTGGAAGCGATTCATGTATACCGTCGGGAGTTGGCTTCTCCCGCGGCCGCAGCAGCCCGCGCTAATCGAGATCTTTCAGCCCGTGCCCACCTGTCCGGATGAGTACTGGACCGACGATCTGGCTCGCTGCATCGATTGGTTCTTGACGGGAGAACAGAAGCGGCTCTACTCGTGAGCTTCAGACTGCCCACGATGTTCCGAAGGAGAATGTACGGCAACCACCGGGCAACCACCACGGCCAACCGTGGCGCACTTCCCGCCGGGCTCGCCGGACAGCACGAACGTGTTTACAAACACTTAGACCGTGATAGACTAGTCGAGACTGGCGCGTAGCGGGTTCGAATCCCGTTAGCGCTACCAAGCATCCTTCCGATTCGCGCATTGCAGGGAACTCGCTCATCCACCGGTTGGCGAGGCTCCGTTGTGCGAGCGAATTCCCCAAAGACGGCTTCTAATTTCCGCTGTTTCCCGGGACTACCTTGACAAGATAGCTATAGTCTTCCGCCATGCAATGCACCCCGAAATACGTGAGAAGGCCGGCTCCCGCCAGCTGCCCTCTGATCGTGACCGTGTGCGCGCCGACGCTCATTGGCGTGAGGAAAACGCCCAGTAAGGTGATTCCGTGCCCGCCGCCATCCAAGAGCGGCTGATCGATGGGGGTTATCGCCCACCCAACATAGGACTCGCTGAGTTTCGTGGATTGGCCATCGGCAATCACCTCGAAATCCCGTCCGCCCACTAATGACGGATCAAAGAAGTACTGCCCGGCCAGGCTCGCATCGTAAGGAAATGGAGGAAGTACAGTCGGTGAATCATCGACACTCCACAAAGGCACGAAAAACGGTGTTCCAGAGCGTACCACAAAGGAACTGGCGCCGGAATACAGGTCACCCGTTCCTCCGTTCGGCGCCGGGCAGGAAATGTCGGTCCGGGTGGGCGGACTTACCATGAAGTTTATGTAGAGCACCTGGAAGGGAGTTTGAGGATAGTAGGCCGGATTGTTCCCGCTTGTTTGGAACAGCGCCATCTTTAGCGTCATGTCATTCAGGGAATAACCATATGGCCTGGCGGTGGACGGCATGACATTCCCGCCACCCCCAGCGAAAGCTAGTGATACCAGTACGGCGATCGCAAACAGGATTGCTAGTGAACACACGAATTTGTACATTTTACGCCTTCTTTCTTGAGGAACAAGTAATGAAACGGTCAATTAGAAACAAGTTGTTGCCATCCGTCCTATGCTTGCAGCGCGCGCAGGATCTACGCGATCTGTCCGGTCAGTTTCCGGTTTGGCGGAGATTCACGACCGCAGGTTGCAGGTTGCCCCGCGAGCCGTTGCCAGCCTGCTGCACGGTGACTGTTCCTTCGCCGCCCCCTGCCATGGGACCGGTAGCCACGGCATGGAACGAATACTCGAAGATGTCGGAGAAACGGCTAGAGAAAAGATCGATCAGGTCAGGCAGCGGGGCGCCCGCCGGATTCTGGAAAGTGATGTGCCAGAACGAGTCGCCGAGAGCCCGCTGGCTGAGCAGCGGCAGCGTGTTGGCGCGTGCGCCCAGGGCCAGTGACTGGGTCGCAAAATTAGCGTCCGAAGGCGACATGCACGAGGTCCCCGGCATGATCGGAGAAGGCGCCAGGACAAAGGTCAGGGCGTTCTTCGTGTGCAGCGAGACCGTCACCTCGACGCGGTTGTTGGCGATGGGGCGTACGAGGACGGATCCCTCCATCACCGTTCCCGAAGATTGGCCGCCGCCATCAGTGATATATTTGTCGCCCAAGCCGGCGTAGTCGACCGAGACAAGGTAACCGTAGCAGAGCCCATTATAGTCAGGCGGTTTTGTCATGCAGCTTAGGCCGGGGGAAGTGCAGAGCGCCTGAACCCAGCCAAGAAAGTCGCGGACCGGCGGTATGAAGATCGAACTCTGACCCTGAGCTGCCAGGAAATCGGAGATCGGCAGTTTCGTTGTTTGTGCGTTGAGCGGGAAAGCCAGCGCCATGCAGGTCAGTGCGACCACACAACACCGGCCGAGAGTTAGCCTTTGCATCGAATTCTCCTTTCCAATTGAAACTTCTAAGGAATGCAGAATCGAGTTGCCTCGTTTTTTGCTGTTTGAGTTGAAGAGACTCCTATGTGAGCCGGCTTGGCCGGGAAGGAGTTGTTTTGTCTCGCCTGAGTCTCAACGGTTGCAGGGGGCCGTGGAGGTCAGGCGCTCGCGACCCAAGCAATCACAGTATGCTCCTAGCCATTTTACGAGTCAAGGCTCTTTTAATCTTTATTGTAATCTTGACATGTTCGACAAGTCGCGAAGAATAATTCGCCAACATCTTGAAAGTAGGTTCATAAATTCGACGTCAGCCCGCGACTGGCTCAATTGCCCCCGGGAACAGGCCCCACCACCTCCGCGGTTCCCAGCCAACTCTGTGCACCGCCGGCGATCCGGAAGCCGCCGGCGGCCAGCACCATACCGTCGCCGAAGAGAGTCGCCGTATGCAGCACGCGGGGAGTTGCCAGGGGAGGACCCGGTGTGAACGATCGGGTTACGGGAGAATAGACCTCGCTGACGGCGAGAGATTCCCCCGCGGTGGTCCGCCCGCCCAGGACCAGAACTCTACCATCGGCGAGAGCGGTGGCGGTATGCCCGGCACGCGGCACAATCATGGCGCCGGTGGAGGCGACGGTCCCCGTGGATGGGTTGAAAATCACCGGGCCCGCAGGTTCCGGCCCTTGCGAAGAGATGCCGCCCGTGACCAGGACGCTGTCATCCGGCAGTAGCGTGGCCGTGTGATCGAAACGGGGCAGATTTGCCGGCGAGGCAACAAATGAATTGGTCGACGGATGGAAGAATTCCGGATTCGTCCCCTCGCCGCCGATCATCAGCACGCGGCCGTCGCGCAGCAGGGTTGCCGTGTGGAACGCGCGGCGGGAGATCATCGGACTCACGATGGCTACCACGTGAGTGGCGGGTTGGTAGACCTCGGCGACATTGAGAAATGCTCCCTGCCCGGGGATTCCACCGGCGAGCAGGACGCGGCCGTCGGCGAGCAGTGTCGCTGTCAACGAGTTGCGGGCGGTGATTGTTCCGACTGCGGTGAAGGCGTCTTGCTCCGGATCATAGACTTCGAGTGCGGCGACGGGAACGGGCGATTGAGAGCCGGCAACATTCATGCCGCCGGCGAGCAGCACTTTGCCGTCCGGCAGAAGAGTTGCGGTGTGGTAGGCGCGGGGGTTCTGCATCCGGCCGGCGGGAAGGAAAGTGCGAGTCGCAGGGTCGTAGAGTTCAGCGGTCTGCAAGGTGACCACACCGGAGCCTTGCGGCGCGAGACCGCCGGTCACGAGCACTTTCCCATTCCGCAGCAGGGTGACGGTATGGGCCGCGCGTGCAGTCAACATGGGCACCTGTCCGCCCGTAACCGGCGGCGGATTGGTTCCGCACGGGCGCCCATCCGCAAGCCGGCAAGGGCTGAAGCGAAACTCCGCGGGCTCGCTCCAGGGGCTGAGGTTGCCGATAGTGTCCTGAGACCGGATGCGCCAGGACCATCCTTCGAGTTCGGAATCGGGGATGAAGGTGCACACCTGTAGCAAAGTGGAATCGCTCTCTCTCGTTCTGGTCGTGAGGGTTGGAAACAGGCCGCCTCGGCGTTCCACCATCACCACGAACTCAGTGACGGCAGGAACAGGGGTCCAGCGCAACAGCAGGCGGAAGCCGCTGCCGCGAATCGGATCGTAGGGACAGGTGGAGGCCGGATTGTTCTGCGGGATGGCCTCATTCGCGGCGGGAGAGAGTGGAATGGGCACGCCGATAGTGCCGGCGGCGGGGGCGGACAGAAAGAGCAAGACGCGGGAAGACGGCGCTTCGAGCGTCACCAGGTCCGCGCGCGCATCGCCGTTGAAATCCGCGACGGCGACAGGGCCTACGCTACCCGAAATGCCCAGAGCAGCCGTGGGGGTGAAGGCGCCATCCCCGCTGCCGGCGTACGTGGCGATTGTCTGGGGTTCCTGGAAGAAGACCAGATCCGCGTGCCCGTCACCCGTCAGGTCGCCTGCGGCCAGAAGGCCAGGCAAGGCGTTGGCGGCTACTTCCACCCGCTGGAAGGACCCTGTCCCGGAGTTGAGAAAGAGGAAGATCGCACGGTTCGCGCCCGGGCACGCGGCGGCGAGGTCCGGAGCGGAATCCTCGTTCCAATCCGCGGCCAGCAGATCGGAGCAGCCGGCGGAGGCAGGGAGGCTGACGGGTCCGCGGAATGTTGCGTCGCCGTTGCCGAAGTAAAGCGCCAGCCCTCCCCCCAGAACCGCAATATCCGGGATTGTATCGGCATTGAGGTCCGCCACGACGAATCTGGTGATGGAGTTTGCGGGAGTCAACACGACAGCCGGTTCAAACGTGCCGTCGCCGCGGCCGGGCAGAATCAGCACTGCTGTCGCTTGCAGGCAACCCAGAGTAAGGTCGGCAATGCCATCCTTGTTGAAATCGGCAGCGCTAATCGCGGTTGGGGCGCAGTCAGCGAGCCCGGTGCTGAGGGCGGGCCGAAATGTGCCGTCGCCTTTGTTCAGAAGTACAGAGACATCGCCGGAGTCCTGGTTCGCCACGGCGATATCCGCCGCGCCGTCCTTGTTGAGATCAACAGCCACAATAGCGGAAGGACCGGCGCCGGCATCATACCGGACGGGCGGGCCGAGAGTGCCATCCCCGAAACCACGCATGACCCAAGCCCCACCGACGCCCGATGTAGTGACGGCCAGGTCACGTTTGCTGTCGCCATCGAAATCGGCTGTCGCCAGGGCCGTGGGACGCGCAGGGCCTGCTGTGTAAGCGACCGGCCAAGTGGATCCGGTGATTGGATTGAGTAGGAGGGAAAGGACTCCGAGGTCGTAGGAGGTGACCACCGCATCCAGACGGCCGTCTGCGTTGATGTCGGCAAGGGTGACATAGCTGGGATCGGATAGCGCGGCAATTTTTCGCGGCTCGCCGAAGTGCCCATCGCCGTAGCCTCTCATGAGGACGACGCCGGCGCCGCCTCGCAAAACACCGAACAAGTCCGCATGGCCATCATGGTCCACGTCGCCGGAAGTGAGATGGGCGAACCGGCCAAAATAATACCAGTCTCCCTCAGAGAATCCGCCGTCCTCCGTGGCCAGCAGGACGTAGATGTACTCGTGCATGGTTCCGAACGCGAGATCGAGCCTCCCGTCCTCATTGAAGTCAGCGGCGGTCACATTGTAGACAGATGTGCCTTCGGCAATCGTCACCGGCATCAGGAAGCTTCCGTCTCCCACGCCTGCGAGCAGCGAGGCGTGGCGTTCCCCGAAGTTCACTGTCACCGCGTCCGGAATTGAATCGCCGTTGAAGTCGCCGGCCACCAGGAAGGTGGGATCGGTTCCCGCAGGAGACGCGGCAGGGGGGCCGAATTTCCCATCACCGCGATTGAGAAGCACCGTTACCGTGCCTGCGTTGCGATCACTGACAAGAATATCGGCGCACGAATCGCCGTTCAGGTCTGCGACTGCAATGCGGTATGGCGTGGGGGGAGCCGGGTAAAAGGCCGGCTCCGAAAATTGACCTGTCCCATCACCCCGAACAACAAACACCGCATTACGGCCTCCTTCCACACCCGCCAGGTCCGCGTGGCCATCGCCGTCGAAATCGGCCGTAGTCAACGACCAGCAATTGGAGAACCGGAGGAACCGCGGCGACTCGAAGGCGCCGGCCCGGTTCCCCAAGAGGATTGCCACGCCGACACCGTAACCGGGGATAGCGATATCCGGAACGCTATCTTCGTTGAAGTCGGCTACCACGGCGGCATCCGTTCGGCCGAAGTAGACGTTGCTGAGTTGGACCTGGTAGCGGGAACCGAAGTATAGATTCTGGGCTGGCAGAAGAATGAACGAAAAAAGGATAAGCAGACATGCCCGGCTCATTTGAGTACTCCTTTCGGCCGGCGGTCGGGAGCGGCGCTGCCAGTAGCGCGACGGGCGAAGGGTAAATCGACGCCTATTCAGTTCCCGCGCACATTGACACAGACTGATGTGCAAATCATGCCCGGCATTCTGGCAGGGACGCGACCACACTCAGAATCAGTAGCATGTGGAATGCCAGAAGATCGATATTTCCGGCCACAGCCGCCAGAATAAAGGAAGTGAACTTGCGGCGGCACGCACAAGGGCATGGGGCTTCGTGCTGGCGCGAGGAAGAAGGCTCTCGCGGAGCCGCGGAGCCGCAGAGTTCTTTCATGCCCGGCTTTGGGGACATGTTTCCTGGAGGCGCCCGAAACCGATTCGGCCCGATGAATGATGCGGCGCCGTGTTGCACTATGGCGGGTGGGGGGCGTGGCCCCAACCTCAAGACCTCTAGCGGGTCAAGCCGGCGGTCTGCCGCAGCGGATGCACGGCTTCAGCGAGTGCCGCCACCGCAAACGCCGTCGCAGCCGTAGAGATCCATTGATCGTGCTCGTAGGGGAACCCGCTTTGGAAGTACGGCTGAACCTTGGGAGCCCGGCTGGGCACGTGCCAGGAGCCGTCCTCTTTCTGCCGGCTGAGCAGGTAGCGGACTCCGCGCTGATAGGCGGCATCGTCCGCGGATACGCCGGACTGGCTCAAGGCATAGAGCGCGACCGCGGTACCGTAGGCGTCGCTCGGCAGCGTGGCCAACTGCGGCCATCCGCCGTCGTCTCGCTGTAGTTTGCGCAGACCGGCCACCGCTCGCTGCACCACCGCGCGCTCGGCCCCGGACCACTCGAGTCCCATGACCTGGAAGGCTCGCTCGAACGGCAGTGATGGCTGGGTCTTGAGGAGCCACTGGCGCGCCCGGGCGATCCTTTCCTCGAACTCGGCGCGGCGCGCGGGGATGGTGTAGTGCTTCAGCGCGCGCACACTGAAGGCGGCCACGACGAACGGGCTGCTCTCGAGCGGCGGACGAACCAGCGGAAAGTGCTGCCAGTCGCCATGTTCGGTCTGCCGCGCGGCGATGGCAGACACCAGGGCGTCGGTCAAATCATCGCCGGGATACTTCTGGCCGGGGAGGCCGAGCATGGAAAAGACAAGACCATCGACACTGATGAATACGTTCTGCAGGAAGGCATCGCGGTTTCCCATCAACTCCGATTTCAGGAGCAGTGTTTCCTCGCGCATGAAACCCTCCGGCAGGGCGATTCCGTTGTGCGCGGCGGCAGGAGCAGCGAGACCGATGACATGCTGGTGATGGCAGCCGGCGCAGCCGCTCATGCGGAAAAACTCTCTGGACACGGATGTGAGCAGCGGCATGGCGCGCTCCACGGCCTTGCGCGCATCGATTGCCGGGGCGCTGGCCGGGAGAACGCCGGACTTCTTTTCGGAGATCTGGCCGCCCAATATGGAAATGATGCGCGGATTGCCGAATTTCCCGGCCCAGTCAAGAGCAGTTTCGCCCGCTCCGCTTTTTACGCTCGCATCGGCTCCCCTGTCAAGAAGGAGACGTACGGTTTCCGGCCTGGCGGTGTCGGAAGCGACGGCGAACATGAGCGCGGTCATGCCGCGAACGTCCTTGCGATTGACATCCGCGCCTGCATCGAGCAGAGCCTTCAGGACTCTCGGATCCGCGTTCGCAGCGGCAGTCATCAACGGGGTGATGTAGGACGCGGCGATAATCCCATTGCGCACCTTGATCTCGCGCTTATGGACTGCGTTGACATCCGCGCCTTTGGCCAGCAGCAGGCGCACAGCGGCAAGATTGGAATGGCCAGCGGCATGGGCAAGCGCGGTCAAGCCGGCAAAATCGCCTGCATTCAGATCGCACTTGTGATCCGCCAGGAGGCGGAGGGACTCGGTTTCATTTGCAGCCGCGGCATCGAGCAACGCCGTGTTGCCGCGGCCATCCACGGCTGCGGCATCGGCGCCCTTGTCGAGCATCAGCTTCACCGTTGCCGCGGATCCCGCGCTCCCAGCCGCCATCATGAGCGGGGTGCGGCCCAATTTCGTCTTGACGTTGATGGCGGCTCCGGCTTCGATCAGGAGTTTGGCTTTTTCGGGGTTTGTGGCGCACCAAACCAGGGCGGTGGCGTCCAGACCATTCCTGGCGTTGACGTCAGCCCCGGCCTTCATCAGCAGGCGCATTGCATCGATAGTCCCAACGGCGGCCGCGTGCATCAGCGGGGTATTGCCTCGGGAATCCCGCAGGTCCACCGGCGCTCCGGAAGCGAGCATGGATTGAAGTGTTGCCAAGTCGTTGTTGCGAATGGCTTGATAGAAGTTGAGGGGTGTAGTCTCGGCTACGACGGCGAGCACGAGCACAAAGAACGACATCGCAAGGCGCATGATGTCCTCCCAGTAGTGTGAAGTGAATTGATGGTAGCCGAAACCGTACAGAAAGAAAAGGGCAAAGTGCCACTTTCGTGCCTCGAACGGCTCGAGAACAGTGTATTCTGATTCTGACTGAACACTCTCTCCAGGAGGCAGCGTCATGGCAGACGATCCGGAAAGCGGTACACGGCGATCCTTTGTACGGGCAGGGACGGCAGCAGCCATTGGTACGGCAGTGTCCCGTGCGGGGGAGACGCTGGCTGTCGACGGGGGCCCCAGGGCTGTGCAGGTTTCCAAGGAACGGGCGGCTCAGGTGACCCGCTGGCCAAGGTACAGCGCGGAAGAGAAGCAGGCGCTGGTGGACCTGCTCGACAACAACCGCTTTTACCAGGAGATTCCGCTGCTCGAGGCTGAATTGAAGAGCGCTCTGCGGGTTCCCTACGTGAAGGCCCACTGCAACGGCACGGGCGCACTGCTTTCGGCGTTCTTCGCGCTGGATCTGCCCCGCGGCAGCGAGATCCTGGCTCCTTCCTACACCGCCTGGGCCACCACCGCGCCGATGCACCTTTTCGGGTACGTGCCTGTGTTCGTGGACATCCACCCCCGCAGCATGACCTTCGATCTCGAGGACGCGCGGAAGCGGCTCACTCCGCTCACGCGCGCTGTCATCGTGATGCACTCCGCCGGGAACCCGTGCGACATGGACCACATTTGCGCCTTCGCCAAAGAGCGCGGGTTGGTGGTGGTGGAAGACGCCTGCCAGGCGCAGGGCGCCACGCTTCAAGGCAAGCCCATGGGCGCGTGGGGATCGATTGGCACGTTCAGCTTCCAGGCAAGCAAGATCCTCCCGGCCATAGAAGGCGGCGCGGGGATGTATCAGACGCGCGAATATTACGAGCGCGCCACCATGTTCGGCAACTACGAATTGCCGGCGACGTTCCCCTCCGACAGTCCCTACCGCACCTACGCGGGGACGGGCATGGGCCCCAAACTGCGCATCCACCCGCTGGCCGCGGCAATCGCCCGGAAGCAATTGCGCGGGATGGAGGACCGCAACGCGCTGGTGGATGCCCAGGTGCGCAAACTCACCGACCGCCTGGTCGAACTGCCGGGAATCGCGCGCCCCTATTGCCGGCCTGATGCCAAGCGCGTTTACTGGGGCAGCCATGTGCTCTTCATCGACGAAGCCAAGGCGGGCTGCCCGAAGGAGACGCTGGTGAAGGCGCTGCGCGCCGAGGGCGTCCAGGTATCTCCAGGCGCCTACGACGAACAGCACAAGTTTCGCCTCTACTCTGAAGCGAAGTGGTGGCACCACCCGGTAGTTATTCCACAAGACCTTCCCGGCACCCGGCAGGTGAATCAGACCGCCATCAAGCTGCCTCTCTTCCGCGAAGAAGCGCCAGACCTCATCGAGCAGTACGCCCTCGCGTTCGAGAAAGTGTGGGCGCGGCGCACCGGCCTGTCGAAAGCCTGACTCACGTAATCCAACTCCCCGCGCCCCGGCAATTCTGCGAGAACCAATGGGTTCGCACAGAGATGCAAAGGGCGCAGAGTTTTTTCGCTAATTTATCGGACACATCCCGCTTACAGAAATGAAGAGGCAGTTGTGATGATTCACAAGGCCAAAAACAAGGAGAATAACTATGATATTTCGATTTTTGCAACAAGTGGCTGGGATGTGCGCTTTTGCCGCGCTCGGGGTGAGCCTTTACGCCGTGGATGGTGTGGTGCTGATTGACCAGAAGGCGGCCATGGGCGGTAAGGTGACGGCGATGGATACGCCGGGATTTCCGGTGACGATATCGCAGGCGGGCAGCTACCGGTTGAGCGGGAACCTGGTGGTTCCGGATGCGGCGACAACGGCGATACAGATCACGGCGGACGATGTGACGTTGGATCTCAACGGGTTCAGCATTATTGGACCGAACGTGTGCACGGCGAATCCGACGCGCTGCACCTTTTCGGGGGGAGCGGGGATTGGAGTGATGGCAGTGGGACCGGTAGGGGTGGTGAGTCCGGCGAATGTGCGGGTGATGAACGGAACGGTGCGCGGGATGGGAGGACATGGGATCCGCATGATGGGTGACGGAACGGTGGTGGAGAGGGTTCAGTCAGTAAGTAATGGCGGACCAGGGATTGTCGTGGGAGAAGGAATCGTGATCGACAGCGTGGCGAAGTTGAACGCATCGGGGGCGGCGATTGTCGGGCTGATTGTGCGCGGCAACATCTCGAGCAACAATGTATTCGGGATTTTTGTGCGGCCGGGCGGAGTGGCGATGGGGAATACCGCGAGTTTCAACGGAGCGGGCGGGATTTCCGTGAACAACGCTACCGCGAGCGGCAACACTTCCTATAGCAACGGGGATTACGGGATCGATGGAGTGTGCCCGGGCGTGATTACGGGCAACACAGCGTTTCGCAACGGGACGATCAACATTCGGACGAATGGGGCGTGCACGCTGGCGGATAACGCGCAGTAGGAGGAGGGGCAGTGCCTGCACGAGGTTAGTGCAGGCACTTGTCTACCGGGCGGCCGCTGCCATGGCAGCGTTTCCCTGCTCGATTGTGGCGGCGAGGGCGCGGAGGGCGGCGGGGCAATCTCCGCGATAGGCGCTGCCATGCTGGCAGGCGAGCATGGACGGCTGGAGATTGGCCAGACGTTCGAGAATCGGGGTGGTGCCGGAGGCGTGGGCGTAGTAATCCATCATGGAACGCATTGTTTCGCTGGCGGTGAGGATCTCCGATTCGGTGACGGGCGGGAGGTTGCTGCCCGGCTGGGTAAAGAGATCGCCGCAGAGCAGGGTTTTCGTGGAGAGATCGAACAGGATGCCGCAATCCCAGCCATGCGGGACGTGCGGGGTGTAGAGCCATTGCAAGCGGCGGCTTCCGATGGAAAACTCCTCGCCATCCTGGAGACCGCGCGCGGGGCGGACGGCGAAGTCGTTGAGGGATGTCAAGACGCCGATTTCCGCGCCGAACGGGGTGGCTTGGGGGGCGACATGGAGGAACTCATTGAGGGCTCCGTATTCGTCGCCTTCAAAGTGGGAGCCTCCGATCCAACGCAGGTTTTCGACGGGCATTACCTTGCGGATTGCTTCGAGGGTGATGGGGAAGAGCTTGCGGTATCCGGTGTGAAAGAGCACGGGCTCATCGCCGGAGATGAGGTAGGAATTGAACGTGAACCCTCCTGGGATCACGTCGAGGGGAGTGCAGATGCGAAAGATGCCGGCGGCGACTTCGTCCACACGGGTGCCGGTTTCGTGATTCGTGATCATTGGTTATCTCCTGGGTTTCTTTCGCTGAGGTTATTGTTCGCGGGTATCGGCGGAAGGGCCGTAAATGCCCGGGACCCTGGCACCCATGGGGCGCAGGTAGGTGCTGAGCTGGCCACGGTGGTGGACGGAGTGCTTCACCGCCATGGCGAGAAATTGGAGCGCGGGGGCCTGGATAACGCCGAGCAGGTCGATGACGTCAGTGAGTTGCCCGCCGGACATGGCGCGTACGCGATCGAGAGCCGCGGGGACCCGATCCTTGTAGCGGGCGACGGCGTCTGTGGGGTTCATGATGCCGCAGGCATCGGAATCGCCGGGCGGTGGCGTGAATACACCGCTGGCAATGGAGTTCAGAAGCCATTCGTCTTCGAGAGTGATGTGCCGGACGAGTCCGAGCGCGGTTTTGGACTTCGGGTCCGGGCGGTAGTCGAGGTGGTCAGTGGGGACGGCGTCGATGACACGGAGAGTGGTCCGCATCTCATTTTCGAAGTCGGCAATAAGGAAGCCGGCGATGGTTGTGGCTTCGTTGGAATTCATTCAGATCTCCTGTTCTTCGTTTGTTTTATTGCTGCTCAGCTTTCAGGCGGGCCGTTTTGCAGGTGCTGACTCTTGCCTGACAATCCGGGTGTGTAACGAGGGCGCAGTTCGTTACACATAAAATATGTTTGATGGATCTTGAAGTGAGCGATGCCGAACTGGCAGTGCAAATCGGCAGTGGAAGCGATGATGAGGCGGAAGCCGAGTTGTTCCGCCGGATGGCTCCACGCATCCGGCTATACGGGTTGCGGCACCTGAGGGACGAACATGCCGCCGAGGACCTTACGCAGCAGGTTCTGATGAAGACACTGGAAGCGCTTCGTGCGGGCCGCCTGCATGAGCCGGAAAAGCTGGCCTCGTTTGTGTTGGGGACGTGCCGGATGTCGGTGCTGGATCTGCGCCGCAACGCCCAGAGGAGAGAGCGGCTCCTCGAACAGTTTGGGGCGGATCTGGCGGCGTCGGCTCAGGCGTGGCTGCCGCCTCTGGATCACGATCAGCTCGCGCGGTGCGTGCAGAGCCTGAGGGAGCGGGAACGATCGGTGGTGGTGATGAGCTTCTATGACGAGCAGACCGGCGCGGATGTCGCCAATCTTCTGGGCATTTCGGAGGCTAATGTTCGGGTCATCCGGCACCGGGCTATTCAGCAGCTTCGTGATTGCATGGGGGGCGCAATATGATCTGTTCCGATCCGATTGACGCGGCGGTGCTCGCCGATTACTGGCTCGGTGCGTTGAGGGGAGGGGAAGAGGAGACGGTGGAGGAGCATCTGTTCGGGTGCGACGAATGTGGAGCAAGGCTTCGCGAAATGATCGCGCTGGTGGACGGGGTTCGGAAGCTGGCGAGCGAAGGCAGCTTGCGAATGGTGGTGAGCGATGCGTTTTTGAAGCGCGCCGAGGAAGAGGGTCTGCGCGTTCGACAATACGCCCTGCCTCCGGGGGGAGAAGTGCAGTGCACGGTGACGGCGGAAGACGATCTCCTGATTGCACGACTGGCCGCGGACATGAGTGGGGCGAAACGGGTGGATCTCAGCATCTGTGATGGGAACGGGGTGGAGCGGTTGCGTTTGCCGGACATTCCCATGCGTTCGGGAGCGAGCAGCATTGTGTACCAGGAGTCGATCACGTTTGCGAAGGCGTCGCCTGATAATGAGATGATCGTGCGGCTGGTTGCGTTGGATGAGGCGGGAGGGGAGCGGCTGCTTGGGGAGTATGCGTTCCACCACACGCGGAGCTTGCCGGGGCCGGGCGGGTGGTAGGGGGGACGCTACCGCGCCTTGTGCGATCGGGACATCATCCAGACGTTTCCAGTGGTTTCGAAGAGAGCAATCGCGATGCGGCCGCGGCTCAAGGACCAACCGCCGTGATCCCGCATGCTTTTCTGGCGACTCCGATCGACGGCGCGTGGGCATTGGCCCGCTGGTGATGCGGCCGCTGCGGCCGCGATAGAGGTTAGCGGTTGGAGGCGGCGAGGGCGGTGACGCGGATCCGCTTCTGCTCTCCGCCGCCGACGGTGAGGGGGAGGCCGTTGCGAAGTTCGAATCCGAAGAAGGTTTTGGGCGGGGCATCGTCGATGGCGACCTGGTAGGCGCGGCCGGATTCGACAGTGAACCATTCCGGCCATTCGTTGAGGCGGGGGTAGTTGCGCGCCATGTTCCAGTGCTCCCTGTGGCGGGGAATGTCGAAGCGGAGGACTCCCTGCCAGGGCGCGGCCGCGCGGATGAGCAGAGAAAGGGAGTTGGAATCGGGGACGGCTCCGAGTTCGACGCGCTCGTCGTAGGGTGAGAGGAATGTGCCCTGGGACTTGAAGAAGGCATACATCATGGCGGTGCGGATGAAGTTGCCGTCGCCGTACCAGGATTCGATGATGCCGTTGTCGCGCTGGCGGGAGTAGAACTTCTTCACGGCTTCGTCAAGCGCTTGTTCGAGCGGCTTGTGGGGGATGCGGTTGAGGAGGACGAGGGCGCCTTCGATGCTGTCGGAGTAGGCGTCGGCTCCCCATTTGCGTCCCGCGCCTTGTTCGTCGAAGAGGTAGTTCGTATTGCGGGCCACTGAGTCCATGGCGTCCTGGACGGCCTGCCGGTAGCGCTGCTCGCCGGTCATGAGGTAGCCGGTGTAGATGGCGTTGAACATGTATCCCCAGCAGTGGGCATGGCGGGCATCGACGACTTTGCCCGTGGCTACATCGACGGAGTGGACCCAGACGCCGTCTTTGTTGCGGCCGGTTTCGAGGACACGATCGAGCAGCCTGCGGAGCGGGGTTTCCCACTGCTTTGCTTTTTCGGGCCGGAGGGATTTGACGAGAACGAAGGCTTCGGTGAGGCCGCCGACGATTTCGTTGCCGTGATCAGAGAAGACGAAGACGCCGCGTTTGGGCTGATCGGCTTTGATGTCCCACTCGTGGGCGGGGAGGTAGTTGGTGACGGGGAGTTGATGGAGAAAGTAGAAGTCGGCGATGTGGATGAGTTGTTCGAGGTAGCGCGGATCACGGGTTTTCCAGGTCATGCGGGCGAGGACCTGGAGGGCGTTGCCGTTGATTTCGGCGGTTTGCGCGGGGAGAGCGGCTCCGTTCCAGCGGTAGGGGGAGTAGGCGACCATGTCGTTGGCGATGTCGCGCATGCGGTGGTACCACGGTGTCTCGCCGAGGAGTTCGGTGATGGGGAGCAGGCCGTCTTTCATGTACTCGCTGGAGCCGAAGATGACTTCGTCGATGACGACTTCGGGGCGCACGAAGCCGCGGCCGCCGGGTTGGAGGTCGTCACTGAGGTTGCCTACTCTGCGGGTGAGGAGCATCTCCTGGCGGAGGATTTGGTGCATGGTGGTGCGGTAGAGGTAGGGCTCCGTGAAATAGGACGCGAGGACCATGAACGGGTAGAGATCGGCGGCGGAGTCGCGAACCACCCAGTTGGGGTTGGTTTCGGTGCGGGGGAGGAGTCCGGTGACGGGATCGCTGAGTTTGAGCCAGGCGTGCATGGTGCGGTTGCTGCGGGCGAGGCCTTCGGCGGCCATGCGGCCGTTGTGAGCGGCCTGTGCGGTCCAATCGGGGTCCGCGGCAGGAGTGGGGAAAGACGCCAGCAGGAGGAGGAAAAAGGAATATAAGAGGCGCATCACTGCCATTATGTAGGTTTGGAGCCTACAAACGCAGGGCGATGACCGGATCGAGCCGGGTGGCGCGCCGCGCGGGAATGTAGCCGGCGGCAAGGGAGACTGTGAGGAACAGGAGTGCGGCGCAGGCAAAGGTCCACGGATCGGTGGGAGCGACGGCATAGAGCATGGTTGCGATGATCGGGGTGGCGAATGCCGCCACGGCGGCTCCGGCGGCGATACCGGCGGCGCTGAGCCGAAGATTTTGCCGCAACACCATTGCGAGAATATCGCGCCGCGTTGCGCCGATCGCCTGACGGATGGCGAATTCGGAGGTCCGCTCGGTGACGGCATAGGCCACCAGGCCGTAAATACCGACGAGGGCGAGGATTAGCGCGAGCGCGGCGAAGGCTCCAACGGCGTATAGGAATTCGCGGCGCTGTCCGAGCGATCGTGCGACGTAATCCTGCATGGTTTGAAGATCGGTGACGGGCATGTCGCGGCCGATGGCGAACACCTGCGCGGTGGCGGCGTTCGCCAGGCGGGTGGGGTCGCCCGCGGCGCGGATGGCGAATGCCACGTTGGGCCAGGTGAACTGGGGATAGGAGGTGTAGAAGACGAGGCCCATATCGGAGTCGAGGGCGCGCTCCTTGACATCGCCGGCGACGCCGATCACCTCGGCGACGATCTGCCGCCGCGCGTAGGTGACGTGCTTTCCGATTGGATTCTCATTCGGCCAGTACTTGCGGGCGAGGGACTGACTGACGATGGCGCGCGGGGGAGCGGCGGGATCATCGCTCCAGTCGAACGTCCGTCCCTGGAGTATGGGGATGCCGGTGGCTTTGAAGTAATCGGGCGTAATGGGGTTCCATTCCGCAATGGGACGCCGGCCGTATGGAATGGCCTGCTGCCCTTCGCACAGGATGGGCACGAAGAGGCCGGCCGACATGGGCAGACCGGTAGAGGCCGACGCGGATATCACGCCCGGGATGGCGGCGAGCCGGCTCATCAGTTCGCGGACGAATTGCGTACGCGCGGCGTCGCCGTGATAGCGGTTGTCCGGCAGCGTCAAGCGCAGGGTCAGCGTATGATTCGGATCGAAGCCGGGATTCACTTTTCGCAGGCGGAGGAAGCTTTGCAGGAGGAGCGCCGCGCCGATGAGGAGCACGGTGGAAAGCGCGATCTGTGCGGCCACGAGGAGGCCGCGGACGGTGTGCCGGCGCGGGCCCTGAGTGGAACCCCAACCACTCTCGCGGAGGACGGAATTCAGGTCGGGGCGCGAGGCCTGCCAAGCGGGGAGGAGGCCGAAGATGGCGCCCGTCGCGAACGCGATTGCTACGGTGAATGCGAGGACGGCGGTGTCGATGCGGATGGGCCGGAGGGCGGCTCCTTCGATTCCCGGGGCGGCGGCGAGGGCCGGTATGAGCCACTGCGCGAGCATAATCCCGCCTATTGCTCCGGCCGCGGAAAGCAACAGGCTCTCCACCAGCAACTGACGCACGATGGCTCCGCGGCTTGCTCCGAGTGCGGCGCGCAGGGCGATCTCTTTTGCTCTGCCGGTGGCGCGGGCCATCATGAGTCCGGCGACGTTGGCGGAGGCGATGAGCAGAACCAGCGCCACTGCTCCCGTGAGTATCCACAGCGTGAGGCGGATGTCGCTCACGAAGTTCTCCTGGAAGGGCAGGACATTGATTCGCGCGCGCGGGTCAGCATCGGGGTTGGCCGCGTATTCCTTGACGTATTGATGGAACAGAACTGTGGCGCCGGCCGCCGCCGTCGACAGAGTGGCTCCGGGCCGAAGCCGCGCCACAAGGAGGAGATAGCCGCCGCCGTTTTGGACCGAGGAAGCAGGAAGGCCGGTGTAGCGGAGCAGCCGCGTCACCCAGATGTCGATGCCGGGGAAGGGAAAGCCGTAGCCGGGCGGCATCACGCCGATGATGGTGTGCGGCTCGCCCGCGATCGTGATCGATTTCCTTACGAAGTTCGAGCCGGAGCCGAAACGTCTTTCCCACAGCCGGTGACTGATGATCGCCACGGGTGCGGCCCCCGGTTTTCCCTCGCCGTCGTCAAACGCGCGGCCGCGCTCGGGTTCGGAACCCAGCACGGAAAAGAAGTTGGGGGATACACGGGCTCCCTGGAGTTGCTCCGGTTCGCCGGAACCTGTCAGCGGCAGGCGCTCAGCGGCGTATGCGGCCACACCCGAGAACGATTGGTTGCGGTCGCGCAGGATTTCGTAGGACGCGTTCGATAACGGGCCATTGCCGAGCCCGCGGTCCGGACTGGCAGTGGCGGCGAATACGAGGCGGTCCGGATCCCGCAGCGGCAGCGCGCGCAGGAGTACGCTGTTCACGACGCTGAAAATGGCGGTGTTCGCCCCGATTCCGAGGGTGAGCGTCGCTACAGCGATGGCTGTGAATCCCGGGGACTTGCGAAGCATGCGGACGGCGTATCGAAACATGGCGATCCTCAGTTGGAGAGGGGGCAGCCCGCCCTCGAGTTGGCATCACGAGACGCGACGCCGCTCCTCTCTTTTCGTGATGGGTAAAAGCAGCGGATGATTACATTTCAGCAAACTCGAAACGGCCTTGAACACAGTGCGGTAGAAGGGCAGGTGGAACTGTCTCAGCCGGGTGATCTGGTAATCTGTGCGCATGGTTCACGTCTCGAGGTCCGTTCTGCTGCCCGTCTTTGTGCTCTCGGCGCTTTGCGCGCGTGGGGCCGATCCGGCGGTGGATTGGGACAAGGTGAAGGCGGAGACTCTCCACCACTATCAGACGATTGTTCGCATCAACAGCAGCAATCCGCCGGGCAACGAGACGCAGGTAGTGAATTATCTGAAGGACGTTCTGGATCGGGAAGGGATCCCGTATCAGGTGTTTGCGCTCGATCCGGCGCGGGCGAATCTGGTGGCGCGCTTGAAGGGAAACGGACGCAAGAGGCCGATCCTGATCCTCGGGCACACGGACACGGTTGGGGTGCAGCGCGAGAAGTGGCCCGTGGATCCGTTCGGCGCCATTCGAAAGGACGGCTACATCTGGGGCCGCGGGACGACGGACAACAAGGATTGCGTAGCGGCGGGTTTGATGCTGATGCTGGAACTGAAGCGGCTCCATGTTCCGCTCGACCGGGATGTCATTTACCTGGCCGAGGCCGCCGAGGAGAGCGCAGCGGTCCCAGCCGGCATCGATTTCCTGGTGAAGGAGCACTGGGCGGACATCGAGGCCGAATATGCGCTGGCGGAAGGAGGGTTCGTGCACTCGGAAGGCGGGCGGGTGCGATTCGTAGAAGTTGCCGCCACGGAGAAAGCGCCGCGCCGGGCAAGGCTCATCGCCACGGGCACGTCCGGCCATGGATCGAGACCGAGGCGGGACAATGCCATTGCGCACCTCTCGACTGCTGTCGGCAAGGTGGCGGCGTGGGAGCCGCCGATGCGGCTGAACGATATCACGCGGACCTTTTTCGAGCGCCTCTCGACGATCAGCCCGCCGGAGGAAGCGGCGCGGTACAACGGCCTATTCGACCCGCAAAAGTCCGCAGCCATTCAGAACTATTTCGCCGAGCACGATCTGGGAAAGTATTCGATTCTGCGTACGTCGATTTCGCCGACGATGATCAGCGGCGGCTACCGCCAGAACGTGATCCCCTCGCAGGCGGAAGCGATGCTGGACATCCGCGCGCTGCCGGATGAAGACATGACGGCGTTTTTCGCCCAGATGGAGCGTGTGATTGGCGACGCGGCTGTGCGGATTGTGCCCATGGCCCCCACCAGGTCTTCGGCGCCGCCAAGCCGCCTGGACACGGACATGTTTCGCGCTCTCGAGGCCGCGCAGCGCAGGGTCTACCCCGGGGCCATCACGATTCCGGGCATGGTGACGGGGGCAACGGATCTTGCGCAGTTGCGGGCGAAGGGAGTGCAGGCTTACGGCATAGGACCGCAATTCGACGAAGCGGAGTTCGCCGAGCATGGGTGGCACAGCGACGTGGAACGGCTGAGCGAGGAATCGCTGCATGGACTGGCGCGGTTCCTGTGGTATGCGGTGTTGGAGGTGGCCGCGAGCAGGTAGGAGAGCGGTGTAATGTCTTCGCCGGATGGCGGGATTCCGGCGCGAATCCGGCAAGACTTGGCACGTTCAATTGGGCTCGGACTTCGGGTTTAGAGGTTTTGAGGCCGTGAGAAGAGTTGTCCCCGCGACGGGGTTACCCCACCAGAATCTCCACCCCAGCCGGCGGCGCTCTACGTTCGACGCTTTGAGCGTCCGCAAAGCCTCCGCGTATGCTGACGTGGCCCGGATATCCGCAATTACGATCCGGCCTTCGGGTTTCAGAACCCGGAATCCCTCGATGATTGCCTGCCGGCGATCAGCCTTTGATCGGACGTTGTGTATGGCCAGGCTCGAAACGACCAGGTCGAAAGTTGCATCCGCAAAAGGAAGCATCCTCATGTCGGCTGTCTCGACGCGAACGCGATCACTGACCCCTTCGAGCGACGCGTTGCGCACTGTGACGTCCTTGGCATTGCCCGACTGATCCGTCGTACTCCAGATATCCACGCCTGTCACGCGGCCTGTCGTCAACCTGCGCGCGACGGCCGTCAAAACGGCTCCGCGTCCGCAACCCACATCGAGCACCGTCTCGTCGCCGCGCAAGTGGATACGATCCAGAATGCGTTCCCACTCGAGGAACTTGCCCCGTCTTGTCGTGTAGAAGAAACTACAGGTATTTCCCAAGAAAAGGACAAAGTAGAGGGAGATGGGGCCGGCGGCGTAGGCCGGCAGCCTCCACCATGCGATGGCGGCCAGGATCCCGCTGATGGCCGCCAAGGATCCAAAGATGATCAGCGCGTAAGGCGCATCGTAGCCGTATTCGCCCCGTCGCATTCCGGCCAATCATGATACACGGCCCTTGCCGGGACTATCAAGGGTAAGACGCAGGGGTGTCAAGGACGCAGGGGTAAGGCTCACTTGGGTTTGAGCGCTCCCAAAATGGCCGTCGTGGCGCCGGTGATGGTCTCGGACAAGTTCGGCTTGGACACAATCCACGGATCGGCGATGTAAACATCGTGGTCCATCCCTGAGGAGGGGAGCCCGCGGATTACCTTGAAAACGGTATCCTTCACGGCAGTCACCGTGTAGATGTTGCCCGCCGATGAAGTTACGCCGGTATAACCGCCGTCTACGCTCGATTCGCACACCGCCATCCGGAAGGGGTCCTTTCCGGCGATGCGGTGGATGATGGCTATGTGGCCGCCATTTTTCCAGACGAGAACATCGCGCGGCGTGATTTCCGAGATGGAGGACCGGCAGTAGCTCTTTTCCGCAAAGAGAGGAATGGCTGTGTTCGGGCCGCGTTTGTCGTAGCTCTTGCCCATGAAGTCGTAGACGTAGCCACCCACCAGGCCAGTGCAATACAGACCGATCCAGTCCTTCACGTACCGCTGGAGCTTCTCCTTGGGCGTCTTCATTGTTGGGTAAGGAAACCCTTTCGTCTTCCAATCCGCCCAAACGAGTTGCAGGATGACGGTGATCTGGCTGGGTGTTCCTCCGCCTTTGTAGACCATCTGAATCATGCGATCTTCGAAGCCAGGCGGCGGAAACGGGTCGCCAAACAGAGGCCCTTTACTTTTTTGCGCCAGGAAGAGTTTGGCTACCCGGTTCCACTCGTCAGCGTGAATCCCTTTCTCATTGACTTTGACCAGAGGTTTACCGTCCTTAAACTTAGGGAGGCCATCATCATCCAGAACGGGTTCGGCGGCGTCCCACTTGACGACCCAGTTTGGCCCGGGGTTCTGATATTCTTTGACCTCGACGACGGGCTTTCCGTCCGGTCCGAGATTGACCGGAAGATTCAAGTACCATTGAGTGTAGTCCTCAGGAAACACGATTCACCGCCTATAACACGCCACGATCGTATTACCGGCTCACCAATTGTCAAACTACCGAATGATACACGCGATGCGCCGGAAACGCTACAGATTTCTTCGTTGTTGAGTAGCCCAATTCACATACAGGCCACGCAACTGCTCCGGATCGGGGGTGGGCAGGACCACGAGGCGGGCGCGGACCTGTGCCGTCGCCCCCTTCTTCAAGTCCAGGCCGAACAGAGAAAGGTACGTCGAGTGATGCGAATCCGACTCTTCGGGAGTGGCGATGGCGAAGCAGTCGTGAGCGGGAGCCATGATGAGGACGGTGAGCCCCGTGCCTGGATCGGTGCGAATGGCAACGGGAAACTCGAAGTCCGGCATTCTCGCCCATTCCACGGGGTTGGGAGGGAATTTCCAGCGCCCGTCGTAGATCAGCTTCAACGCTTCAGGATTGCGCGGGAACATCTGCCACTGTCCGTTGGCCCGTTCGGCAGCCATGAGGCGTCCGCCTTTCACCAGCACCTTCGCGCTGCGGAAAGAGGGGCCGAGGTAGGAAGCAAGAAAAGTCTCGAAGCCGAGCAGATCTTCGGCGGCGGTTACCTTCAGTGTCAGGTCCAAAGTATTGGCCGCGGCCCAGCGGTAAGATGCGGCCAGAGTGAAGGGCCGCTCTTCCGCCGCCGGCCAAACCACAGTTACGGAGCCATCGGTTTCGGCCCTGGCCTCGCTCGGGACGTGCCACATGCCTGTTCCGTAACGCCGGCCATTGCCGAAGACGCGATAGATGCCGAACAGCCCCATGCTTGTGGCGAGGCTGGATCCCGTGGGCGAGTGCGTTACCGGAATGAGGCCGGTTGAGCGGCCTTCGTTCCGGAGAACTCCTTTCAGGACGCCGGTGTCGAAGCTGAAGCTGCCGTCCGCGGACGGTTGGAAGCGAAGGGTCGCGCTCTGGCCGGTGAGACGCCCAAGCGCCCCAAAGGACGCGAGAAAGAGGGACCGCCGGGAGATGCTTCGAATCGCTGTGACTCGAGGGGATGGCTGGTTGCGCGCCATATTCTTTGCCTCCGATGCCGGCCTACCGCAGCGCTTGCGGTTGCCCGCCGCTGAGCTTGCTGCGCAGCGCGGCGTCCATGAAGGCGAAGATCTCGAGGCTTTCCTCCACCGGGACCGGGACAACGCCTGTCTGGAAGAACCTGACGATCTCGACCACCATGTCGCGATACCCGAGCGGCGCTTTCGGATCGCTCTGAAGCGCATCCTTTTCGCGAAAGACAACGGCTCCGTAGGGCCCGTAGGGCCGCGCGGCCCGAACGGTTCCGATGCGCCCATCCTTCCAGCGGCCGACGATCACATCCGCGCCTTCGGTGTAAGTCCGCGTCACCTCGACGCACCCGGTCCCCATCAAAGCGTACAGCATTTCAATGGGGTGGATGGCGTACCAGGAGAGATCGAGATGGTGGTGCGGTTCGAGAGGACCCGGCCCCCAGGTCATGACGCCGGTGATCCCATCCACTTTGAGACTTGTAATCATGCCGGTGAAGCGAAGGCTGGAACTGGTCCACCATTTGACGCCGGACTCGTTCGCAAGCCGCGCAATCTCTCGAGCGTCTTCGAGCGTGGATGCCAGTGGTTTGTCGATCCATACGGGTTTACGGCAGGTGAAGATCTGGCGGGCTTCCTTGAGATGGGGGCGTCCATCGACGCTGGTCAACAGGATTCCGTCCACTTTGGCGCAAAGATCCGCGATTTCGGGCACGATCCCGACGCCCCATTTCGACCGCAACTCCTCCGTGTACTGCTCGATGTACTTCGCGCTGGTGGCGTTGTCGGGCATGCCGCCTTTATAGGCAGCGACGATCCGCGCCCCCGGGACGTGACCGGACGAGGAGGCATCATTCAACAGCCTGGCAAACGCCGTGACGTGGGAGGTGTCCGTGCCCACCAGGCCAAGACGCAGGTCGGCTGCCGTTGCCAGCGAGCCGGCAAGAACCAGAAGAAGGAAGCAAATGTGTCTCATTGCAATGGCAACCTCACCGGACTCCCGGTAAGCCGGGCTTGTTCACTGGCCAGGCAGATTTCGTGGGTCTTCACCGCGTCGGCGACATTGCAGTGGGACTCCCTGCCGCTGATGATGCAATCAATGAAGTGATCCATCTGGGCGTTGAAGGGGTGGTGCGTGACGGCTCCGCTGTCGGGCAGAATGCTGGGGATGACCGCCCATCCGGTCTGACCCGGCCAACGGGAGGTGAAGAGGCGATTGTCGCGAATCGTCCCGCCGTTCCCCATGAGGACGATGGGGAAGGTGTAGGGTCCGACGCACTCGATGGAAGTAGCGACCTTGCCCATTGTCCCGTCTTCAAACCGGACGAGGGTGACACTGTTGGGCTCGTACTCGTAGCCGAGCGGATTGCCTTCGCTGAAATTGGCAAAGCCGAAGACCTCGACGGCTTCCTTGCCGACAAACCAGCGGAGGGCGTCGACGGCGTGGCACCCGCCCGTGAGCAGCGCCGTGCCGCCATAGGCGCGCCTGGTGACCCACGAATAGAGGGAGATGCTTTGGGTGATGCCGTGGAGGTAATCGACCTCGGCGTGAAAGAGCTTTCCGATCAGGCCATCGGCAAGAATCGCCCGGATCATCTCAAACAGGGGATTCCAGCGAAGGACAAAGCTCACCACGCTCCGTACGCCATGCTCGCGCACGGCGGCGTCGAGTTTTCTCAGCCCGGGCAGATCCAGCGCGACGGGTTTTTCGACGATCATGTGCTTGCCCGCCTGCGCGCAGGCGACACCTTGCTCGACGTGCAGATGATGCGGCGTGCAGATGGAGACGGCGTCGATGCCGTCTGATTTGAGGAGGGCATCGAGGGAGGTGTAGGCTCGACAATTTTCCAGGCCGAACTGCCGGGCCTTGGCGGAAGCCCTGGCGGCGTCGCGGCTGAGGATGGCACGGATCTCGACCAGCGGGTTGCGCTGATAGGCCGCGATGTGGCCGCTGGAGACATCTCCGGTGCCTAGAATGGCGATTCCGAGCTTTCTATCCATGCAATTCTCCTTTTACGCCCCTGCGGCGTTTTCCCTGTACACAAGTCAACGTTCGTACAACATTGCGGACGTTCCACCGTCGATGGCGATGGACTGGCCGGTAATCGCGGAGGCGGCGTCGCTCAGAAAGAACTTAACGAGTTCGCCCACCTGCCGCGGGGTGGGGAGATTCGCGAGCAGTTGTTTCCTGAGCGTGTAGGTGTCGAGCCAGGCGTCGACGTCGTCTGCAAAGCGGCGGATGAGTTCGCGATTTTGCGGGCTGGGCACGAGGCCGGGGTGGATGCAGTTGACCCGAATGCCGCGCGGACCGCAGTCGATTGCCAGGGCGCGGGTCAAGGAGTCGATTGCGCCCTTGGTCGCCGCGTAGACGGTGTAGCCGGCCAGCGTCGCCAAAGCGTGAACGGAGCCAATGTTGACGATGGCGCCGCCTGAGCGGGGTATGGCGCACACGGCGGCCCGGCTGAAACGGTACGGCGCATCCACATTGACGCTGAAGATGCGGCGGTACTCCTCATCGGAGACATCCGCGATGTCCTTGACCATGCCGATGCCGGCGTTGTTGACAAGCGCGTCCACGCCGCCAAAGTTTGACTGAGCAAACGCTACGGCTTCGTCCGCGCAGTTGGGCATGGTAACGTCGGCTTCGAAAAACGCGGTGGAGAGTCCTTGCCCGGCGAGATGCTTCGAGAGCGCCCGGCCGGTCTCGAGATCGAGATCGACGATGACGACGTTCCAGCCTGCTTCGGCCAACACGGCGGAAACCCCGCCGCCAATCCCCTCGCCGGCGCCGCCGGTTACAATGACCGTCTTCGCGGCAGTTGCGCCGCGGGCGTTTGTCACTCGCGGCCGCCTTCCCAAGTCTTGTACATGCGGTCGATTTCCTCGCGGCGTTTCACCCCGTGCCAGACGGCCACGCGCCACCGGAATCGAATCTCCTGGCCTTTGGTCAGGCGGATGTCTTCACGGAAGGTGGGGGCGGCGCTCATGTATCCGAACTTGTCGTTCATGACGAAGAACGGAGAGGGGTGGCGCGGATTGGCGCGGTGATCAAAGAAGGCGATGCCGGCCATTCCGCCGCCGAGCTTTCCCGAGTAGACACACCACCTGGCGGGTTCGCCGTTGGCCTGCTGGATGGTGGACGTGCCGTTGGAGTTGAGCACCTCCCCCAAGTCCATGCTTTCGGCCACGCGCAGGCCGAGCCCGTCATACACATGTCCGCCGGTTCCAAGGAGAACATCCTCAGGCGCGCGGAGAGTGGAATCCCAATCGAGCAGGGTGAGGTCCGGCGGTTGCTTGGGAGCTGTGATGGTCCGCGACTCCACCAGGAGCAAGCGGCCTTCGGCATTCCAGTTGATGAGTGACGTGAGAGTGGCCTTCGACCGCTTCTCGAACCTGATGTGAACCAGGCTGCCATGGCGCGCCGGGTTTGTCTCGCCCCAGAAGTCGATGCCGTCCACCGCGGACCACGCCAGCATGAGGCCGCGATGGTGGACGTGATCGGGCGGTCCGTCCTGCGTGACGGGCGTGCCGTCCGGCGCGTAGAGCGGATGAACATAGGGCTTCGGGCGGTCCGCGGAATAGCGGTAGGTAAACAGCGGACGCGAGCCCGACAGAAAACGCACCGGAGAGGCTTCATTGTCCTTTTCGGCGGGTTTCGCGGGGAGAGCGCCGGACGCGGCGGCGGCCGCGCCCATCAACAGATACGAACGCCGGCTCAACATATGGCTACCCCATTGTGATGGTTTCGCGGGAGGAATTCCAGAAGGCGACTTTGCGCCCGGTGAGGGAACGCATGGCCATGATCAGCGCCACCTGGACGGTGTATCCAAGCTCGATATCGCAGCGCGGGGTCTGCCTGGTGCGGATGCAGTGAAGCCAATCGCTAAGGTGATCCTGAACGAACGGCTGAGAGTTCAAGGTCATGCTCGCGCCTTCGCCGCCGGGCCGCGGAGTGAACGTCATGCCGAATGATTTGTCGAAAGTGACCGTTCCCTCCGAGCCGCGTATGACAGTGTCCAATCCACTGGCGTTGCCTTGAGTGCCAAGAACCGAGACTGACGGCCCGCCGGGATATTCGATCAACACGTCGACGGTGTCGGGAACCTCCCTGCCGCCATCAAAAAGGTAACGGCCGCCGACGGCGACGACGCGTTCGGGCATCCCGACGTTGAGGGCCTTCAACAGCCGGGTGAGCGGATGGGGGTAGAGATCCATGATCGGGCCGCCGGCGTAGTCCATGTACATGCGCCATTGGAAGAAGCGCGATACGGAGAACGGGCGCGCCTGGCCGTCGCCCTGGAAGGCGAGCCAGTCCAGACCGCGGCCCGGCTGCGCATTCGGATCCTCGACAGGCATGCCGCGTTCGCCCCCGTCTCCGTAGCGGAAATAACCGGTCTGGGCATGAACCACTTTGCCTATGGCTCCCTGTTTGATGCGCTGGGCGGCTGTAGTCCAAATCGGATCGGAAACCCATTGCGCGCCCACCTGAACCACGGCTTTGGATTTGCGCGCTTCAGCGACGAACTGCTTGAGGAGATCGAATTGCGACCAGTGGCTGAGGGGTTTTTCGCAATACACATCTTTGCCGGCGCGGATGGCTTGGAGAGCCAGCGGGAGGTGAGTGCGGTCGGGGGTGGCGACGATGACCGCATCGACCGCGCCCTCGCCCAGCATTGCGGCGGCGCTCGAGAAGGGCTTTGCCTTGAGCCGCGTGGAGAGGCGCTCCAGCCGCGGCTGGTAGATGTCGCAAACCGCCTTCAGGTCGACGGGGTTACCGGCCGCCTTCACGGCCAGCGTCTCTTGAGCAAGATAGCTGCCCCTGCCGCCGCATCCGATCAGGCCGATCGAGAGCGGTTTGGGGGAGGCCGCGGATGTCGATTGCGCAGGGGCGGCCATTGGCGCCGCGCCGGCGCCAATGGTTCCCAGGAAATTCCTGCGTTTCATCGTGTTCTCTAAGATGAGACGGCGCTCAGAATGCCAGCCGAAGTCCGAACCGGAACTGCCGCTCGGACTGCGTCGCCAGGTTGGGGAGCGTGCTCGTAATGGATGAGTAGTTGTTCAGCGCCCTGATGCTGAGGTCGGGATTGAGCGACATGGAGGCGACGTTCGCGCCGGGGTTGGAGAACTTCGGCGTGTTCGAGATGTTGAAGCACTCGGCTTTGAACTCGAGGTTGAAGCGTTCGCCGAGCCGGAAGCCGCGGAAGAGGCTCATGTCCAGGTTCACGATGCCGGGTCCGAACAGGATATTGCGTCCGGTCGAGCCGTAGCGCACACCGGTAGGCTGGCGGAAGGCGAGAGGATCGAACCACGAGGTGTTCGCGCCGATCTGGCCCAGGATCGCGATCTCGGGCTTGACCTGGTCGGCTGTCTGGCTGTTGCCGGGCGCGTTCAGTTCCGTGCCGCTGGCCGAGATGGTAAAAGGGGTTCCGGTGTAGGCGGAGAACACGCCGTTGGTTTGCCATTCCCGAAGGAGATAGCTGAGGAAGCCGGCGTTGGCCAGTGATTTTCGGGGACCGAAGGGCAATTCGTAAACGTAACCGAGGGTGAACATCTGCGCGCGGTTGTACCCAGCGACGGCTCGATTGCGGCTCATCACCGAATCTGAATTCCACATCGGAGCGCCGGTCCAGCCGTCGTCATCGGTCCAGTTGATTGCCTTGGAGAAAGTGTAAGCTCCTTTCAGCAGCAATCCTTTGCTGAACTGGCGGTTGAGGGCAAGCTGGAGAGCATGGTAGTTGCCGTTGACTACGCCATCCCACATGAGCATCGCGATACGGCGATTCTGCGTGGCGGCCAGGGGCCGTCCCGCGGGCCCGCCTCCGGGAGGCGCGGGGTTGATGTCGCGATCCATCAACTGATGGACGGTCTGGGTTCCCACGTAGCCGAGGCTGGTGACCAGTTCGCCCGGGAGCTTCCGCTCGAGGGTGAAATTCCAGGACTGAATGTAGCCGCGGTGAATCTCTCCGGCCCAGGCGCTCCGCGGTCCCATGTCGATGGTGGCCGGGAGTGGGATGATTCCGGTGGAGGTATCGGGAATGGGAATGGCGGGAATGCCCTGGTCGAGAGTGCCGATCCACGTGTAGGGCGTGGAGGCGACAAAAGTCGATCCGATGGTGGACGGGTACATGCCGCGCAGGGGCCGGGAGAAGGGCATCGGATCATAGGTGAGTCCGTAGCCGCTGCGAATTACCGTGTTTTCCGAAGCTCTGAAGGCAAACCCGACTCTCGGTCCGAAGAGTCTCTTGCTGGTGGTGATTCCGACGTTGCGGGGATTGCCGCCGATGCCGCCCATGTAAACCAGGTTCGTCGCGGGATCCCAACGCTCGATGCCGCGGTCGGCGCGTGTGATCAGCGGGAAATACTCATAGCGAAGGCCCAGATTCAAGGTGAGCTTTCTGGTGACTTGCCAGCGGTCACGGGCGTATCCGCCGAATTGCCATTCGCGGTTGGTGTATTGGAACAGTTGAACGCTCTTCTGCATGGTGGTGGTGTACCCCATGAGGTAGGTGGCGTAATTGTTCAGGTAGTTGGAAACGTATCCCGCCGCGCCGGTCACGTCGCCGCTGAACGAGATGTTCCCTCGCGGACCACCGCTCACCTCGGGCTGCCACTGGTCCATGTGGTAGCGGACCATGTCGAAGCCAAAACGGATTTCGTGCGCGCCTTTCATCTTCGTCAGGTTTGTCGTGTAGGTGTAAGTGCGCTCGGCATAGAAATAAGGCTGCCATCCGGCAGTCGCTCCCCACGTCGTGAAGCCGTTGTTAATGGTCGGCATGCCGCTGTAACACTTGCCGCCGGCCTGGCTGGGGCAGGCGGCGGAAACCCGGGCGGGGTCAGGACCGGCCACCACCGGGTCATTCGTGTTTGGAATTCCCCACGCGCTGCTGCCGGTGTTCGTGCCGTATCCGGGGAAGGTGCCATTCGTATCCATGCGATTGTTGGCGAACGTGCCATCGAGAATCAGCGTGGGCGAGAAGGTCTTGGTGAAGCCGAAGGTGGGAATGTTCACCACCATCGGAGCGACCTCGGGGGCTCCCGCGCGAGACAATCCGGGTCCACCTAACTGATCGCCGAATGCGAACACCGAGGCGACGTCGGCATCCATGCGGCTGTACTTGCCCCAGATCGATAAGTCGTTCCGGGGATTATAGTTCACCTTGAAGTCATAGTTGTAGCGGTTCAGCTTTTCGGTTCCGGAGCTGAAGTAGTTATTCAAGGTGCCTTGCGAGGTTCCGGCGAGGTTCGGCATCGGCGCAAGGCCCTGGATTTTGCGGCTGATGGAGTTCATCCGGCTGACTGGGATCTGATTGCCGGGCATCGGCGTTCGTCCCACGCCGTTGGCGGCTCCAGTGACCGGATCGTAGATGGTGACAGGCAGCCCGGTAAAGTCGCCGGCGCGGATGGCGGCGGTGGGAACGGAGTCGGTCATGCGCGTGATGCCCGCGCGCTCGAGTGTGCCTTCAAAACTCCCGAAATAGAAGAGTTTGTCCTTGATGACGGGCCCGCCCAGCGTCCCGCCGAAGATGTTGAAGATGGACTTGGCCTTGCCAGCGTTGGGGGGCAGGAAGAAATTGCGGGTGCGCAGATTCTGATTGTCGTGATAGTGGAACAAAACGCCGTGCAGGTCGTTTGTTCCGGATTTCGTCGCCACGGTAATGGCCGCGCCGCCGGCCATTCCCTGTTCGGCGTCGAATGACCCGGTGGTGACATTCACGGTCCCGATGGATTCGACCGGAGGGACGTAGACCATGTGGTGCGGCAGCCAGATGTAAACGTTGGTTGCTCCATCGACCCGGGCGTTATTGTTGTTGCGCGCCGTTCCGTTGATGTTCGTGGTGAGAGCCCGGGCGGGCGTCGATCCGACGCTGTTCTGGAAGTTGGCGGGTGTTGCTCCGGGGACCAGGTTGATGAGGTTTTGGAAGTTACGGTAAGCAGCCAGAGGGAGGTTGGAGACGACTTCGCTGCTGACCTCGGCCCGAACGTCGGACTTGTCCGTCTGCAGGGCTACCGCTGCCGCTGTCACGGTGACCTGCTCGGTAATCTGGCCCAGTTCCAGCCTTACGTCGACGCGTGTGACGGTGTTGATGGTGATCTGGATGCCGGTTTGGGTGTAGGCGCGAAATCCGGATGCCGCCACCTTCAGTTCATACTCGCCCGGAAGCAAGTTAGGCGCTGTGTAACGGCCATCCTCGCCGGTTCTGATCTCGCGGACCTGCCCGGTAAGCTTGTTAGTGAGGCTGACAGTCGCTTCCGGGACGACGGCGCCGCTCAGGTCTTCCACGGTACCGACGGCCGAGCCGTAGAGGACTTGAGCCGCGGCGGGGCCGGCGGCGAGAAGTTCAAACAGGATTACGGTGAAAAGAGTGGACGAGATTCGCTTGTTCATGTAGACCTCCCTGGAAGAAGCATGGAACGAGGCCGGCGATTGAGATCCGGATGCGAAGTGGACTGGGGTGAAAAGCGTGGCCTCAATCAATACTTCGTTCGATGAATGAAGTTATCATGAGTCCTAATCCCCTGTCAAGACTTTCCCGTTTATTTGCGCTTATCCGGCGGTTTTCACGGCTGCTGGGAGAATCCCGCCGGGTTTTTCGACAAACCCGGCGAGCCTGCGTTGGGGTTGAGGGAAGCGAGTTCTTCGAGATAGCGCAGAGACACCGCCGCGGAGGCTGCGACGACGCCTGTCGCCGCATGCTCGGATCCGAGGATGAGCGGAATATCGAAGCTCCTGGCATTGCCGGTGAGTCCGCCGATGATCTGTTTGGCGGCATCAATCAGGCTCGGGCAATCGTTGACCACGGGGCCCGTGAGCAGGATGAACGCAGGGTCGAAGGTCCAGATAACCCCGACCAGTCCCCGCGCCAGGTACCGCGCGGACTCCTCGATGACCTCAATGGCCACCGGGTCGCTGCGCGCGTAGGCCGCGTTCAGGTCCCGAAGAGTCGACATCGGGTTCAGCACGCTGGGGGAAGCGATCCCATCCTTGAATTTTTGCGCCATTCTCTTGCGAATGGCCGGTCCGGCGCAGAAGGCCTCCCAGCACCCCCTTAAGCCACAGGCGCAGGCAGGTCCGGCCGAGTCGATCGGCATGTGGCCCACTTCCCCGCCGACACCTCCCGCGCCGCGCAGAATTCGGCCGTGGACGACGATGCCGGCTCCGATGCCCGAACCGATCTCCAGACAGAGGAAGTTTCTTTGATTCTTGCCCTTGCCCCAGATGGCTTCCGCCTGCGCCTTGGCTCTGCCCAGATGTTCCACGCGGACGGGAACTCCGAGACGCTGCTCAAAGAGCGCCCTCAATTGGACATTGAGCCAACCCAGATTCGAGGCCACCTGAACCAGCCCTGTTTTCGAATTGATGAGGCCTGGTATGGCGACGCCGACGCCGGCGATGGCGCCGCGGTCGAGTGAATTCCGCGCCTCGAGCGTCGAGAGGCACCGCAGGGCAAGTTCCACGACTTCGTTCGGCTCGGTGTAGCGGGGATATTGCGCCGAGGTTTTGTCGAGCACGCGCCCGGACAAGTCCACCAAGGCGACTTCGCACTCCTCCAAGTCGATGCAGACGCCTGCGGTGACGATGGCGCGGGAGTTGAAGGCGAGGATCGAAGCGCGCCGTCCAAGACCGGAGGTTGACTTGCGCTCCTCGACCAGAATGCGGGCCTCGATCAAGGGCTGGAGGATGCCGCACACGGTGGCGGGGCTGAGTCCGGAACGGCGAGCCAGGCCGGCCTGGGAGCTTGGCCCGTCGGACTGGATGAGGTGAAGGAGGAGGAGGGTATTGCGGCGGCGGAGGTCCTGCTTACCGGACTTGGCGGGAGGGGCGCCGAACTCGAGGCCGACGCGGCGGGCACTTGCTTCTTTCACGATATAAAGTAAGTGTATAATAATCGCGAAATCATCGTCCGCCAAATCATGACCCAAGGAGAAGCAACATGCTCACCCACTCAGGTAGCGAAAAAATATCCCGCCGCCGGTTGTTGCAGACATCCGCCGGCGCGGCACTGACTCTGCCCTCCATCGTTCCTTCATCGGCCCTGGGGCGCGACGGACACACCGCGCCGAGCGACCGGATCAATCTCGGAATCATCGGCGTGAACGGCATGGGCCGCGGCAATCTGGCCAACTGCGCAAAGTTCCCGGACGTGGTGGTGACAGCGATTTGCGACGTGTCGGCGGACCGCCGCGAAGCCGCGCTGAACCTGCACAAGGCCACCGCGAAAGGTCATTCCGATTACCGGGAGCTGCTGGCCCGCTCCGACGTGGACGGCGTGATCATCGCATCGACGCCACACTGGCACGCGCTGATGGCGATCGATGCGGTGAAGGCCGGCAAGGATATCTATCTCCAAAAGCCGATGACGCTCTACCCGGACGAAACGCTGGCCGTCCGCAACGCCGTCCGGCGCCACAAGCGGATCTGCCAGATCGGCACACAGATTCACGCGAGCGCCAATTACCGCCGCGTTGTAGAGTGGATTCGCTCGGGCAAACTCGGCCCCGTCAGTGTTGTGCGCACGTTCAACGTCATGAACCAGGGGCGGGACGGAATCGGGCGCGCGCCCAAGCAGGACCCGCCGCCGGGTCTTGACTGGAACATGTGGCTCGGGCCAGCGCCGGCCCGCCCGTTCAATTCGCTGCTGTTCGCGGACAGCTACAATCACTGCTCGTTCTGGGACTACTCGCGCGGGTGGACGCCCGGCATGGCGCCGCACATTATCGATCTGCCGGTGTGGGCGCTCGAACTGGGAGTTCCCGAGACAACGTCGTGCACAGGCGGCCGCTTCGTCATTCAGGACGACGGCGATGCTCCGGATGTGCAGGAGATCACCTGGCGCTACCCCAAGTTCACGATGACGTGGATGATGAACTGCGCCAACAGCTTCGCGTTCGACTTCGGACGCGGCAAGCCCGCCCGGCGCCTGGGGATCTACTTTCACGCGCTCAACGGGACCCTGTTCACCGACTACAGCCGCCACGAGATTGTGCCCGAGGGCGAACTGCTCAAGGACGCCACGCCGCCGCCGCAGTCGATTCCGGAGTCGCCCGGACACGAACGGCAGTGGCTCGACTCGATCAAATCGCGCGTGGAGCCGGATTGCAGCGTCAACTATCACTACAAAGTCGACCTTGCGCTTACCCTGGCCAGCCTCTCATACACGCTCGGAAGGTCGATTCGCTTCGATCCCGTGAAAGAGCGGATTATCGGGGACAAGGAGGCGGCGCGCCTGGCGCGGCCTGTGTACCGGCATCCGTGGAAGTTCCCGGCGGAGTACTTATAGCTCATGCCCCTATCCGGAGGTCTGGGCGTCTTGCGTTTCACCTCCCAAGTTCCCAGAGTAGAAGATACTGTGCCATCGTAGACCTCCCTTCGTGTTTGTAATCCTGCTTTCGCGTTTCTTGCACGTCAACGGGGCCTAACCTAACGCGCGCAGATGCCGGCCGGCTCTGAGTTTTCGCACGCGTTGGCGTTGAACGTGTTTGTCCCCTTGCCGTCCCAGTTCAGATCCACGCCGGTATTGCCTCGGGCGCGGTTGTCCCTGAGGGTGGCTTTGTTGACGTTCAACAGGTTAATTCCGAGCCCGACGCCCATCGCTTCGCGAGCAAATGGCGCCGTCCCCCATGGACCCCGCCCGTTGCTGACGCGGTTGCCCTCGATCCAGATGTCCTCCGTGTTCTGGACGTCGATTCCGTAGCGGCCGTTGTCAGCCACGGTGTTGTTGAGGACCCAATTATTGGGGCCGGCGTCGCGGATCATGATCCCGGCCATCTTGTTGCCGTAAGTCATATTGTTGCGGATGGAGTTTGCCGCCGAGCGTTTGCCCTGCATATGGATGCCGCAGTTGGTGAGACCGGAATTGGTGACGAACGCCGTGTTGTGCTCGATCACATTTCCCATGGAATTGTCGATCATGACGCCCATCATGTCGCCGTTGATGAGCCGGTTGTACTCGATGCCGTTGTAGTCGGCATTCTCGAGGTGAATCAGGTTGCCCGAGCCGAAGACGGTGGCGGTGGTGGCGGTGGTCCCGAAGTCGCGGACCGTGAAGCCGCGAATCAGCACCCCGGTAACGTTCATGAGGTGGAAGCCGCTGAGTTCGCTGTAGTCACCCTGAAGGACCACTTCGTCCTGGGCTCCGGCCGCGATCAATTTGACACCGTCTTTTTCGGGACCTTCGATTTGCACCGTGCCATAGTAAATGCCCGGGCAGACGCGGATGGTGGCGCCGGGGGAGGCGCGGCGGACCGCTTCCTGGATAGTGGGGATGGCGCCGGGGCAGTCTCCGCCGTCATCGTCCACCGTGAGCACGGGCGGCGCGGGGCCGGCAGGCTGCACTCGTGTCAAGTATCCGTGGTTGATGCCGGAGATTGTGTAATTGCCGATGACTTGCCCGGAGGAGTTAACTCCGTCCGCGCCCGTCGAGGCCGCACCGGGAAAGTCATACACCGTGTAGCGGCCATTGTGGAGCAGATAGGCGTGATTCTGTCCATATGAGTCGGTAAAGCCTCCCACGATGTCTCCGGCATTGTTGATGCCCTGGTGATTCGCCCAGCCGCCTCCGCCGGGAGTATGGCGGGTGAATGTGCCATTCCTGTAGAGAACGCCATGGGAATCGCCGCCATTCGTTCTAAAATGTCCGACCGCCGCGCCTTCGTCATTTATTCCCCAGTACATCGTCATCGTGCGGCGGGAGTTGGCCGGAGCGTATTCGCTGAGAGTGCAGACGCCTCGATTCCAGACGGCGCCCTTGGCGGGTATGCCGGCAACGTTAACCCAGCCCGCGACCTCGCCATTGGAATTGATGGCATTGGCTTGAAAACTATCGCTGCCGGGACATTCCAAAGTCGTGAACTCGCCCTGGCGCAGGAGGAAGCCTCGACCTCCCGAGCCGGTGTTGTACATTCCGACCATGTCGCCGCGGTTGTTAATTCCATTGACTTGGAGGTTGGTGGCGCCAGGATATTTGATCTCGGTGAACCGCCCGCCACTCAATAGAAACCCGTGACTGGCGTTGCTCGCGTCGATGAAATAGCCGACGATATCTCCCGAGTCGTTAATCTTCCGGACGCCGGTGTGAACCGCGCCAGGGTAGTCGATGGTGGTGAACTCCGCTGGCTGCGCGGCAAGTGGGATTATGGCGGCAAGCGCCAGGAACAACAAGGCCAGTGTCCGAATAGGATCAGGTGACAGATGAAACTTCAGACGAAACATACGCACTCCTTCCGTTCCGGTCGGATCGGCCGGAAGCCAAATGATGATCTGACTGAGCAGGCCACGAAGCCGGGACAAGAATCTCCCCTGGTTCCGCGAGTCCTACCGCGTTCGCGTGGAGGATTCCCCACAATCCGCGGCAGTGAACAATTCCCGCTGAACTCAGGGCACCCGCGGCTCTGCGTCTTCTAATGTAGTGGTGGGCAGCGTTCGAGCCGTGTACAAAAGTTGAATTTTTTCTGAATATGGATGGGCCAACCCGGCGCTATTACGAACTTGGAGCCTTTGCGCCCGGCCGAAACGCGATCTGGACACGAACGGCAGTGGCTCGACTCGATCAAATCGCGCGTGGAGCCGGATTGCCGCGTCAACTATCACTACAAAGTCGACCTTGCGCTTACCTTGGCCAGCCTCTCATACACGCTCGGAAGGCCGCGATAGACTACAGGGATGAAACTGGGACTGTTCCCCATATTCCTCCTCATCTGCCCGGATCTTGCTGTTTCTCAAGCGGTGAAGGGCGCTGCTTCGGAGCACGCCGTTCGGCAGACCATCGACCGCTACATCTCCGCCAGGCGGCGCGGCGACCGGGAGGCAGTGCGTGCCCTCGCGCGCCCGAATTCCGCGCGTTTCAGTTCGGGCGGAACGCGTCTTGGCGATTTGCTCGGCAGAGCCCCCACACGGGACATGAAGAAGGTTTCCTATTTTGTTCGGCACGTGGAGTTTTTGCGGCGCGATGCGGCGTTGGCGGTCGGACTATGGCGCGATACGACGGCCCGGCGCTCTTTATCCCTCGGGAGCTTTCAACTACACGCTGGTTGAGGAAACCGGCGGTTGGAAGTTAGCTTCGGTCCAGGAAACTCTCGCTCAACCTTTACCCCTGTTAGACTCCTCCGCCGGCCAGTCGCCAATTACTCGTGACGGCGATTGGGAAATCCTCTTCGATGGAAAAAGCGCGGAGCATTGGCTGACGATTTCAGGCGCCCGCGACTTGGGCGGCGCCTGGCGAGTTGCAGACGGATGCCTGATCTCGCTCTCAAATGGTTCCAGCGCGGATCTGCGCAGCGACCGTGAATACACATCATTCGAACTCGAGTGGGAATGGATGGCCGCGGACCGCAGCAACTCCGGTGTGAAGTATCGGCTGTTCGCCTCGGACGCTATTACATTCGCCGCCGCACGGTTCGCGACGGGCTGGGAATATCAGATGGCCGACGATTCCGGCGATCCCGGTGCGCGTGTCGATGATAGTCAGAAGAGCGGAGCGCTCTACGGCGTGGAGCCGGTATCCAAACCCGCGGCCAAGCCCGCCGGCCAGTGGAACGAATCGCGCCTGGCCGTTGCCGAGGATCATGTTGAGCATTGGCTCAATGGAGTCATGACCGCACGCTATCCAGTGGATGTTCCGTTCGCGAGTCCGGTGTCTCTCCAACATCACAGGTCGGAGGTCAGGTTCCGGAATATCCGAATTCGCAGGATCGGACTTCAATGAAAGCGGCTAATTTGTGACGGCCACCTTCGGCGGCGCTATGGGTTGCGCCGGTTCGAAAAGACCGAATGAGAAGATAGCGGAGGCGGAGGCGATGGCGATGTATTGTTTTCCGGCGACTTCGTAGGTGATGGGGGAGGCGGTGAGCAGTTCGCCCATGTTGAAGTGCCAGAGGTGTGCTCCGGTTTTGGCGTTGAGGGCGAGCATGTGGCCGTCGTCGTCACCGGTGAAGACGACGCCTCCGGCGGTGGAGACGGTGCCGGTCCACATGCGGCCGAGGCCGGTCATGGGGTATTCCCAGGCGCGCTTGCCGGTTTTGGGGTCGATGGCGCGGAGGATGACCTGGCCGCCCTCTTCGGTGGCTCCTCCGCCGGCGAAGTTCTTCATGGGCTCAGGGGTTTTTGAAGAACTGGTGTAGAGGCCGCACTGTTCGAGGGTGAGGACGTAGAGAAGGCCGGTGGTTGGGTTGTAGCTTTGGCCCATCCAGTTGGTGGCTCCCTTGACGCTGGGGCAGACCCAGTTGCCTTCGGGGGTGGGGTCCTGGCCGGGGACGGCGATGGGGCGTCCTTTGGCGTCCATGCCTTTCGCCCAGGTGACCTTGTCGATCAATTGGGTGGCGTGGAGGAACTGGCCGTTGGTGCGGTCGAGGACATAGAAGAAGCCGTTGCGGTTGGCGTGGACGACGAGCTTTCGAGGTTTTCCTTCCCATTCGGTGTCGATGAGGACGGGCCAGCTTTGGGCGTCCCAATCGTGGGTGTCGTGGGGGGTGAATTGGAAGTGCCACTTGATTTTTCCCGTGGCGAGATCGACGGCGATCAAGGAGCAGGTGTAGAGATTATCGCCCTTGCGCGGTTGGCCGGCGAAATCGGGCCAGGGGTTGCCGGTGGTCCAGTAGAGGGTATTCGTGGAGGGGTCGAAGGTGCCGGAGAGCCAGGTGGCGCCGCCGCCCCATTCGATGAGATCGGACCAGCTTTCCGAGCCGGGCTCGCCTTTGGCAGGTACGGTGTAGGTGCGCCAGATTTCGTCTCCGGTTTCGGGGGAGAGGGCGGCGAGGAAGCCGCGCATCCCGCTGTCACCGCCGGCGCTGCCGACGATTACCTTGTTGCCGGCGATGAGGGGCGCGGAGGTGGAGGTGATGCCGGAATCGGCGTCGGCGAATTTCCTGCTGAAGAGGAGAACGCCGGTCTGGCGGTCGAGGGCGTTGAGGTAGTTATCGGTGCTGGTGAAGAAGACGCGATCACCGAGGATGGCCGCGCCGCGATTGACGCCCTGTTTTTTGGCGCGAGTGTCGAGCCATTGCCAGATGAGGCGGCCGGTGCGGGCATCGAGGGCGTAGATGGAGTTGGTGTTGGTGACATACATCACGCCCTTGTAGACGATAGGCGAGGAGCGCAATCCGCGGGCGTTGGGGACGTGATAGACCCACTGCGGGGTAAGATTGCGGGCGTTGTTGACAGTGATCTGTTTGAGGGGGCTGTAGCGCCACCCGCCGTAGGAGCCGGCGTAGGTGAGCCAATCCTGGACGGGGCCCTTTTGGATGTCCTGATAGCTGACCTGGGCGGCTGCCGGCGCGGTGAGCAGGAGAAGAAAGGCCGTCCACTGATGCATGATTAGTTCGTCCTCCGGGAGGTCTGGCGGGCGAGGTAGGAGAGCAGATCGTCGAGTTCCTTGCGCGAGAGGCGCTTCGAGTAGTCGTTGGGCATGATGGAACGCTCAGAGACTGTGAGTTCGCTCACGTCGCTCATCGAGAGCAGATGCAGGTTACCTGATTTGTCGACCAACTGAAGGGAATAATTGCTGCGGTTGCGGGCGACGCCTTCGAGCGCCTGGCCGTTTTTGAGCTTCACGGTAACGCCTTCGCTGCCGGCGAGGGAGAGATCGCGGGAACGCTTGAGGACGGCGTCCTTGATGAGGCCGAGGGGGCGGCCGCCGATGTTGGTGAGGTCGGGGCCGAGCCTGCCGCCGCGTCCGGCGATGGAATGGCAGTTGGAGCATCCGGTGGACTGGCTCCAGAAGATGCGTTCTCCGGCGGCGGGGTCGCCCGGGACTTTGTTCTCGCTTGCCGGGCCGATCATGGAATGAAGGAAGGCGACGAGATTCCAGGTTTCCTCGTCGGAGAGCCGGGTGGGGGGCATATCGGTACCCGGGACTCCTTTTTGAATGGCGGCGAAGATGGCCTCATCGCTGAGGGGATGCCAGAGGGAGCGGCGGACGAGATTGGGACCGCGGCCGCCGCTGCCGTCGGGGCCGTGACAGCCGGCACACGAGGTGGCGTAGAGTTTTGCCCCTGCGGCGATGGATTGAGGGTCGCCGATGGCGGGGTTTTTGGATTCGGAGAGGTAGCGGCCGTGCTGGGCGGATAGAGCGGCAGCCAGAAGGATGCAGAGCGGTACTGCGCGAATCATCGGGATGATCATCATGATACTTCACTACGAGTCCGGTTGGCGGTGGCCTCAGCGGACGGCGACGGCCTGAACCTGGATGAGTTGATCCTGGAAGACCTGGACGGTGGTGCGGGCGGGCGGGTTCTTCGGAAAATATTCTTTGTAGACGGCGTTCATGGCGTCCATCTGGGCGACGTCTTTGAGGTAGACGTGGGTGTCGACGATGTTTTCGAGATTCATGCCGGCGAGTTTGAGAATGCCGCGGATAGTTTCGAGGGAATCGCGCATTTGGGCGTCGAGGGTTGCGCCGGCTCCGGATTTGCCGGAGGTGTAGAGCGTATCGCTATCGAGAACGCCGCCGTTGGAGGAGGTAGGGCTGAGGCCGGCGGAATCGGGACGGACGCGGCCTTTGTTCTTGCGGTCGCGGGTGGCGATGAAGGTGATCTCGACGCTGATGGTGCCGGGGAGTTTGCTGATGCAGAAGCTGGCGCGACTGGGCGCGGAGCCGAGGGGGAAGAAATCTTTGTAAACGGAATTGACCTTGGAATAGACGCCGCCTTTGAGTCCGGCGGGATCGAGGAAGTAGACGTTGGTGAAGACGGCGTCCTTGTGCTCGAGGCCGGCGGCCTTGAGGATTTGGCCGATGTTTTGCATGGTCTGTCTGGTCTGGCCTTCGATGGTGGGATCGAGTTCATTAGCGACGGGCGTGCGGCCGCCGCTGCCGGATACATAGAGGGTGTCGCCGGCAAAGACCGCGGGCCGGTAGGGGCCCATGGCGGGCGGAATGGAGCCGGCGGGGGGAGTGACGATGGAGATTTTCGACTTGTCGGCGTAGGCGATGCAAGTGATTTCGACATTGGCTCCGCTGGGGAGGCCGGGGAATTCGAGCGTGGTGCGGGCGGGGTAGTGATCAGGACCGAAGAAGCTGCCGTAGACCTCGTTCATGTCTTTGTACTGGCCCATGTCGCGAAGCTCGACGTGGCAGGAGACGACATTTCCGAAGTCCATGCCGGCGGCGTGGAGGACATGTCCCATGTTGTTCATGGCCATGCGCGTCTGTTCGCGGATGCCATTGGGCTGGGCTCCCGTACGCGGGTCCTTATCGATTTGGCCGGCGATGTAGAGGGTTTTGCCTACGAGGACGCCGGGGGAGTAGGGCTTGCCGGGAGCGAATTCCTTGGGGTAGAGGAACTGGCGATGGACGCGGAATGATGCCGCGGTTTGAGCCAGGCAGAGGGCGCCGGGGACGATGAGCGCGACGATGAGGAGGGGATTTCGCACTAGGTTCTCCTTGGGATGATGGTATACCGGAGTAGGTTATCAGATCGGGCCGTGGTGGTGAGGTGGTGTGCGTGATACACTGTCGGCAGAAATCCAGCGACTAACCGCGGAGGAGAGACTGACTATGAGATCGAAGAAATCGAAACCGGCTTCGGGAATGAACCGGCGGGAGATGTTTTTGGCCGGCGCCTCGGCGGGGTTTGCCGGATTGCTCAGTGAGCAGGCGGCGCAAGGCGCGACGAGCCTGCCGGCGCGCGGGAGCGGACCGGAAGTTTACGGGCAGTTCGGCGTGAAGCCGTTCATCAACTGCACCTCGACCTATACGATCAACGGCGGTTCGGCGATGTTGCCGGAGGTGATCGAGGCGATGAACAACGCTTCTTTCTATCCGGTGAACCTGGACGAGTTGATGGAGGGGGCGGGCAAGCGAATCGCCGAGCTTCTGCAAGGGGAAGCGGCGATGGTGAGTTCCGGAGCGGCCGGGTCGATGACGTGCGCCACGCTGGCGTGTGTGGCGGGCGGCGATCCGGAAAAGATGCAGCAGCTTCCGGATACGACGGGTTTGAAGGGCGAGGTTGTGGTTCCGCGGTGGTCGCGGAGCGTTTACGATCACGCGGTACGAAGCACGGGTGTGAAGATGGTGGAAGTGGAGACGCTGGAGGATCTCGAGAAGGCGTTCGGGCCGCGGACGGCGATGGCGACGGGGCAGATCAACCTGGCCAATGATGGGAATCCGTTCACGCTGGAGCAGTATGTGGCGGCGGCGCACAAGCACGGAGTTCCGGTGGTGATGGACGTTGCGGACCGTTTGCCGCTGGTGCCGAATCCGTATCTCTCGCGCGGCGTAGACATGGTGGCGTACTCGGGCGGCAAGATCATTCGCGGGCCGCAGACGGCGGGGATTCTGCTGGGCCGCAAGCACCTGGTGGAGGCGGCGTTCATGAACAGCGCGCCGCACCACGCTTTCGCGCGCGCGATGAAGGTGAGCAAGGAAGAAGTAGCCGGGATGGTGAAGGCTATCGAGATGCTGCGGTCAGGCAAGCGCAACCGCGATGCCGAGGACGCCGAATGGCGGGCGTGGTTCCGGCACATTACGGATGTGGTGTCGAAAGTGCCGGGTGTTTCCGGAGAGATCATCGAGCCGAAGGACAAGGCATACTATCCGACGATGAAGGTGGTGTGGGATCCGAAGAAGATCGGCATTAGCGCGGGTGAGGTCGGCAAGCAGTTGCTCGAAGGCGAACCGCGGATCATGACACATGCGGGAATGCGGGAAGGCGATGAGTCGAGCGAGATGCTGCTGCGGCCGGCGGCGATGTGGGCGGGAGAGTACAAGGTGGTGGCGGAGCGAATACACGAGATTCTGAGCAAGGCTCCGGGACCGCGTCCGAAGCCGCAGCGCGCCACGCCCTCCGGTGACGTGTCCGGGTTATGGGAATCGGTGGTGCAGTTCAAAGCGGGGACGACCAGGCATACGTTTTACCTGGACGCCAATGGCAATAATCTGAGCGGGGAATACACCGGAAGACTGGTAAAGGGACCGCTCAAAGGGCATGTGGACGGCAACAAGGTGCAGTTCCACAGCCGCGGGCGGTATGAGGGGACTTCGCTCGAGTACACCTACAAGGGGACCGTGGAAGGGAAGAAGATGTCGGGGTCGGTGGACCTTGGGGAGTACGGGATGGCGAGTTTCACGGCGACGCGGAAGGCGTAACGCCTTGGGCACCGGCATTGCTGCCGGTTCTGTCATACGATCGAGGCTTTGCCCGCGGATCGGATCGCGATCCGATCCGCAGGATCCGCCCTTTGGGCAGCGTTGTAAGAATTTCTTACGTGAAGTCTCAAGCGGGCGGTCGGGTTCGACACCGCCGGTTCTGAAGGCCGTCTCGGCAAGCGCTTCTTGAGGCCTTCCGGTGCGATGGGTTTCATTGCCCCGCAGCGGACCATGCAGACGGGACTGTGCCTTCAAGCCACGATGCGCGAAGCGGGCACAGCCAAGTGCGCGCCGAACATGAGTTTGACGGAGGCGGGGCGTTGGATCGGGCGTGGTGACGTTTGAGCTTGAACGTGGGCGCATTGACGCGCGGCTGTTTCAGTAGGAAAATAATTTTCAGCAAGTGCTGAAAGCGGTACATGTAGTGAAAATATCAACTCTGGAACGTGACGCGGCTGACCAGTTGACGGCGGTGCTGCGAAAAGTGCCTTTCCTTGAGTCCGCCAGGTTGCAGCACGAGAGCCCACCCGGCGGCTCGTGTGCCTATTTCACTCTGGCCGTCCGATCCCGTTCGATAAACCGCCGCCTCGTATGCGAAGTGAAGTCGAGCGGGCAACCTCGCATCGCAAGAGAAGCCTGCCTGACGCTTCGGGACCACGTTCGCTCCAACGCGCGGGATTACCCGGTGTTCATTGCTCCGTACATTGGTCCGGCCGCCGCTGCTGTTTGTGACCAGTATCAGGTCGGCTACTTCGATCTCGCCGGAAACTGCCGCCTCGTGTTCGATCAGGTGTTCATTCAACGAGATGGTTTTCCCAACCCGTCCGTCGAGAAACGCGATCTACGGTCTCTCTACTCACCTAAGGCAGAGCGGATCCTCCGCGTGCTCGTCACCGTTGCCAAACGAAGCTGGCGGATGCAGGATCTGGCGGATGAAGCCGGGGTTAGCCTCGGGCAGGTCGCCAACGTAAAGAAGCTCTTGTCCGATCGGGAGTGGATCGAGGCGGATGCCGGCGGTATTCGCCTTCGCTCATCGGCGGTCTTGCCCATCCTCAAGGAATGGGCGGGCAACTATCGCATGGAGCGCAGCGCTGCACGCGATTACTATTCCCTGAAGCCGATTCCACAAATGGAAACCGAGATGGCAGAGGCGAGCCGGCAACTCCCGGCACGCTGCGCCCTCACGGGTCTTTCCGGCGCGGTTCGGCTTGCGCCGGCAGTGCGGTATCAGCGGATCACCGCGTATTTTCTCGGTGACCTGCCGGCGTTTGCGGACCTGCTCGAATTGAGTCCCGTATCGTCCGGCGCCAACATCACGCTTCTCGAGCCTTATGACGAGGGTGTTTTTTACGGCTCGCGCGAAGTCGAACGTGTTCCCGTGGCGTCGCCCATTCAGTTGTACCTCGACTTGGTGCAAATCAAGGGCCGCGGGGAAGAGGCCGCGTCAGCAATTGTCGAAGAGGTAATCACACCGGCATGGCGGTAACCTTCCGAGATTACTCCGCAGATCAAGTGGAAGCGGCCCGTTCCGTTCTACTGGAGCTTGTGCGCCTTTTGGGTGAATACCGCAACGACATTGTCGTTGTCGGTGGCTGGGTTCCTCAACTCCTCCTTCCGGCGGGGACCCCGCCGCATGTCGGCAGCATCGATGTCGACTTGGCCTTGAATCATCGAAACCTTCAAGAGGCGGGGTACGCAACGATCCAGGAACTCCTTGCTCGCTGTGGGTACGAGGAAGACCCGCGGCAGCCATTCATCTACCACCGCACTGTCGCCGTGAGCGGAAACGTAATCAAGGTTGAGGTCGATTTCCTGGCGGGTGAATACGCGGGTACCAGTAAGAAGCACCGCACGCAGGAAGTGCAAGAAGGCCGCGCTCGCAAGGCTCGAGGTTGCGATCTTGCTTTTGACTTCTATGTAGAGATCGAAATCGAGGGCGAATTGCCTGAGGGGGGATGGGATCAGGCGCGTATCCGCGTGGCATCCGTGGTTGCATTCCTCGTCATGAAAGGTATGGCGCTTCACGACCGTCTTAAAGAGAAAGACGCCTGGGACATCTATTTCACTCTGCGCAACTACCCGGGTGGCCTGGAAGAACTTGCCAAGGGGATCGCTCCGCACCTGAGCCAGGGGTTGGTTCAGGAGGGGCTACGGAAGATCGGAGAGAAGTTCGCATCGCCCGGCCACGTAGGTCCAAGATTCGTAGCGGACTTCGAGGAGATCCGTGACCCGGAAGAAAGAGAGATCCGAATGCGTGACGCCTTCGAGCGTGTCCGCTATTTACTGAACAAGTTGGGAATGCCGTGATCGGCTGTGGCAACCCCGGCGAGCCAACCGTTAAGCTCCCCGCTTGACAACGCAGGCTTCGGCGAGGCTCTCGAAGCCGCGACAACACCGCTGGGACGGCCACAAAACCGTCCGGATACGCCGGACTCGTTGCTGTAAAAAGCTGTGCGATGCCAGCGTGGGCGGCTAGCTCGGACCCCGTAAGGCGTGTCCGCCGAAGCCTGTGCGGCGCGATGCCGGTGGCCGGCGGCGATGAGCCGGATGGAGATGCGATCCTACGCCGGGCCCCCTGAGATCTCGGCGGAGGGAGAGGTGATGAGGTGAGTTCTGCGCGAGTGGCTACCACATATTGGGCTTGAAGCGATGTGAGCCCCATCCCTAGAATACCGCTTGCATTTTTCCGCCCCCATCGGTAATATGAAGCCATCCCCCGAGACCGGGCGCGCGGCCGTGCCTGGGATGTTCATTATTTGGTTCCCATAAGGGGTGGCAGTTGCTGCAGATCAAACGCCTGGAAATCCAGGGCTTCAAATCCTTCGCCGACCGCACCGAGCTTCGATTCCGTGGTACCGGCTTTACAGCAGTAGTGGGTCCCAATGGGTGCGGCAAGTCGAACCTTGCCGATGCCATCAGTTGGGTTCTGGGGGAGCAATCCGCCAAGAGCCTGCGCGGGAGCCGGATGGAAGATGTGATCTTCGCCGGGACGCGGGACCGCAAGCCCGTGGGTCTGGCGGCGGTGACGATGACGCTGGTGGATCCGAATCCGGATCCGGTGACGACGGTGGAAGTGCACGCCGAAGCGGTTGAGGCGAACGGCCATGCCAATGGCCACGCCAACGGGCATACGAACGGACATGCCAACGGCCATTCCAACGGGCATGTGAACGGGCATACCAACGGCTCGAGTATTCCCAAGCCGAAGGAGGTCACCATTACGCGGCGGCTGTTCCGGTCCGGCGAGAGCGAGTATCTGATCAACGGGAAAGTGGCGCGGCTGCGCGATATTCAGGACCTGTTCATGGGGAGCGGGTTAGGGCCGGAGAGCTACGCCATTATCGAGCAGGGACGGATCACGCAGATCCTGAGCACGAAGCCGCAGGAGCGGCGGGCGGTGATTGAAGAAGCGGCGGGGGTGAGCAAGTTCAAGACGCGGCGGCGGCTGGCGGAGGCGAAGCTGGAAGGCGCCAAGCAGAACCTGTCGCGGGTGTTCGACATTCTGGAAGAAGTCGGGCGGCAGGTGAACTCGCTGAAGCGGCAGGCGGCGAAGGCGAAGCGGTATGAGGAACTGAAGGCGGAGATGCTGGGGCACCTGCGGCAGGCATTGGCCGGGCGGTACAAGGTGCGGGAGCGCGAGGCGGCGAAGACGGCGCTCGATTTGGGCGAGGCGAACCGGCAGTTCCAGGCGCTGACGGCGTCGGTTGCGGAGAAAGAGAAGCAGCAGACGGGGTTGCAGGAGCAGTGCTTCGAACTGGAGCACGAGTTGACCCAGCGGCGGCAGGAGTTGTCGGAGTTCCGCGTGGAAGCGGAGCGGGCCCGTGGCCGGCTGGAGAGCCAGGCGGGGCAGGTTGCAGGGATCGAGAAGCGGCTGGCGCAGGGCGAGACGGAGACATCGGAGATCGAGAAGCGGCTGGAGATCTTCGAGGGTGAGTTTCAATCGCATGCCGATTCGCTGGCGGAGTTGAACCAGAAGTCGGAAGATGCGCGGCAGCGGCTGGCGAAGAAGAACGAGGAGCGGGACCAGCGGGCGGCGGAGTTGCGGCAGCGCGAGCATGGCCTGGAAAACGGCCGGCAGCACGTGTTGCGGCTGCTCGGGGAGACTTCCACGCTCAAGAACCAGTTGGCGCAGGTGGGCGAATACCTGTCGGGGTTGGAGAGGGAAAACGCGCGGGCGCAGCGGGAAGAGCAGGGCGCGCTGAGCGATCTGGAACGGATCGGCGAGGTGAAGGAGGAACTGGCCAGAAAGATCGCGGCGCGGCAGTTGGAATTGACCTCGATAATGGAGCGGCGGCGGGGCGTCGAGGAGGAGTTGCAAACACGGAAGGCGAGCGCGGGGGAAGCACGGCGGGCGCTGGAGACGCAGCGGGCCGAACTTTCGCGGATCAAGGCGCGGAAGGATTCGACGCAGGAAATCCTTTCGCACCGCTCGTATACGACGGATTCCGTGAAGCGGTTGTTTACGGCGATTGAACGCGGCAAGGCGCGGGAGTTGCAGCCGCTGGGCGTGCTGGCCGATTTCATGGAAGTGGATTCGGGCTGGGAAAAGGCGACGGAAGAGTTCCTGCACGAGGAATTGGAGTATGTGGTGGTGCGGGACTGGCAGGAGGCGCACCGGGGCGTGGACCTGATGCGCAGTGACCTGGATGGGCGGGCTACGTTCCTGGTGCATCCGGAGCCGGATATGAATATTCCGTCGAGCGCGCCGCAGGAGCCGGCGCTCGGGCCGGAGACAGGAATCGTGGCGCGGCTGAGCGATCAGTTGAAGATGACGAACGGGCTGACGAAGGCGCCGACGGAACTGATCCCGCGGCTGGCGCGGTGTTTTCTGGTGCAGGAGAGGGAATCGGCGCAGCGGCTGGCGCTGCACTATCCGGATTTGTACTTCCTTTTACCGGATGGGATTTCCTACCACGGACATGCAGTGAGCGGCGGCAAGAAGACGGGCGCGGGTCCGCTGGCGTTGAAGCGGGAGCTGCGCGAGTTGACGGCGGCGCACAAAGAGAAGGAAGCGCAGGTGGCGAAGACCACGAAGCAGCTTAGCGGGCTTGAGGAGGAGATCGGGCTGCTGGTGGAGGACATGGAGCGGCTGCGCGGGGCGCAGCAGATGCAGGAGAAGGACGCTCTGGCGCTGGAGCATGAAATGCGCAAGCTGTCCGAGGAGCTGAACCGCACCAATCAACGGTTGAGCGTAGTGCGGATGGAGTTGCAGCGGCTCGCCGGCGACGGAGAGAAGGCGCGGACGCGGCAGGCGGGCATGCAGGAGAAGCTCGAGATTGCCGAGGCGAATCGCACGCGGGAAGAGCAGGCGCTCGAGGCGGCGCGGCAGCAGCTTGCCGAGTTACAGCAACTGAACGCGCAACTGGCCGAGGAGCATGCCGCGTTGCGGGCGGAGATGGCGGGACTCGAGGAGCGGCGGCGCGCCGAGCAATCGGCGAGGGCGAGGCTGGACAACCAGATTCGGGAGTTGCACAACCGGCGGCAGGACCTTTCAAACGAGATGCAGCGGCTGGGAGTGGACCGGGCGCGGCTGCTTTCGGACAATCTGGAGATCGACGCGCGGCTGACGGAGTTGACGGGCGAGATCACGAAGCTCGAGGAAACGGTGCGGGTTCTCGAGGAGCGGGAGATGCAGGCGCGCGGCTCGCTGGCGCAGGCGGAGGAGCAATTGCGCGGCTTACGCACAACGCTTGCCGAAGCGCAGGAGAGCCGGGGGCACATTGAAGTGCAACTGGTGAAGCTGCAATCGGAGTTACAGTACCTGGAAGAGACCTGCCGGAAGGAACTGAACTGCGCGCTGGAGGAGCTTTCCTCAGGCGATGAGACGATTCCGGAGGAGACGGAGTTGTCGGCCTGCGAGGCGAAGTACCAGGAAGTGAAGACGAAGATCGACAATCTGGGTCCGGTGAATCCGCAGGCGCTCGAGGAGTTTCAGGAAGCGCAGCAGCGCTACGATTTTCTCAACACGCAGCGGCAGGACCTGCTCGATTCGATTCGGGATACGGAGAAGGCGATTGCGGAGATCGACGTGGAATCGCGGAAGCGGTTCAGCGAGGCGTTCGAGGCGATCAACGCGAACTTCAAGCAGATGTTCACGGTGTTGTTCAACGGCGGCGTGGGCGAGATGCGGATGACGGACCCGGGCAACAGCATGGAATCGGGGATCGACATCATGGCGTCGCCTCCGGGGAAGAAGCTGCAAAACGTGCTGTTGCTTTCGGGCGGCGAGCGGTCGCTGACGGCGATGGCGCTGCTGCTGGCTATTTTCCGTTACCAGCCGAGCCCGTTCTGCGTGCTCGATGAGGTGGACGCGGCGCTGGACGAAGCGAACACGGCGCGGCTGGTGAAGCTGCTGAAGGAGATGTCGCACCAGACACAGTTCATCACCATCACGCACGCCAAGAGGACGATGGAGGCGTGCGAGACGATGTACGGGGTGACGATGCAGGAGCCCGGGATATCGAAGATCGTGTCGGTGAAGTTCGGGGCGGCGGCAGTGCCGCCGCCGGTGGCTCCGCGGTATACGATGGCGGCCGGGGCGGATTAGGGGTCAGAAGCGATCCGCATAGCGGCTGCTTGGTTATGTGCCCGGTGCGTTTTGGATCTGCTCATCTGACCCTTTCCTGTTCGAGTATTCTCGAACGCGCCGTTTATCCCACCCCGGCCGAATCGGCTCCATCTTCACGCAGCCGGGAGCTTCTGGGCTGATCGTGACACCGGCAACACCAGGGAGATCCGTTGGTAGGGGACCTTCGGAATGACAGAACCACGAGGTCCCCGTTCAAGCTTCACGAATCCATACCGCTCCATGGTTTTCAGCGTGCGCGAGAGGTTCGATTTCTGCCTGCCGGTTAGTTCCGCCAGTTGCGCCAGCGATCCAGGCGCCCGATCGGCGATCATTTGCAGAACTGCCCGGTTGCGATCAGATAGCACCCGTGCGAAGCTCTCCGCCGACGTGAACCACACCTTTGGCTCGTCAGCGGCCGGCCTGTGCTTTCCTTGCGCAATGGCCAGGGTCCGGGCCTTCATCTCGTCGTAACTGGCGATTCCCACTCGCAGGGTTTTCATCAGGACACTCCCTTCTCCTTCAGATACCGATCCACCTCAGCCCAAAAGTCTGCGACCAGGGTTGCGGCATCTCTAAATCGGTACGGTCGCGTCTCGCCCATTCGATGCCGGTGGTCCGCAGGACCGCTCTGCCGTCCTCCAGGCCCGCGCGATTTTCAAATCGAGTGGGCGTTGTCGAATCCGATCAACCGTTCCCCAGTCGGGCCGTGCAGCGTAAGAGAGTAGTTCAAGCCGTGAGGGCGATCCGCTGTACGCTCGACACGTTGCACGGAGAATCTGGCGGTGTAGGCGCCTCGAGCATCCAGGACAAGGATCTGCCCATTCAAGTCCAAGAGCGCTTCAGTGCCTGGATCATGCCCGAAGGAGCCCATCCGGCTCAAGGTTATCACAGATAGATAACCATGCGATGGCCCGCGGGATTACGCACGACTGGAGCCGGCAGAAGCGCCGGCACGGCAGCCTGTAGAGGCCACCTCATGCAGGGCGTTGCGGCGCCGGTTTTTCGGCTTTCAACTCGGCTTGGAACTTTGACCGGAATGCTGGGATGACGCGGCGCCGAGGGACGGTGATCGGGTCAGAAGTGGTCAAAACCGATACCGAACAGAAACTCGACTTGGTTCCTGGACGGCAAGAACCTCAGTGAAGTCCCCTTGTATATCGAATCTCAGGCGTCAACTTCAGAGGACCGATGGCGGTAAACCGCACACCGGCTCCAAGCACCACACCGCCGTGCGTGAGCGACTCTTCAATCCGATACCGCTTCAACTTGTATGGTGTCTGCTGGCCGCCAGCGGAGTATTCCGTGCTGCCATCGAATGACTCGATACGCCGAAACGTACCGCCAGCGGCCGCGAAAGGGTGGTAACGGGCGCGATCCCACGCACGCTTGAGCAGCAATGGGAACTCCCACGTTCCTGCTGCGACACGCGTAATTGTGCCATAGTTTGGCGATAGGAAGGAGTATGTCGCTCTATCCAGCCGCTTATAGAGGGCGTCCGCTTCGAAGCGAAAGTCAAGAGGGAGGGCAATTTCAAAAGTTGGGCCGATCGTATATGGCCTGATATTCAACCTTATCAGTGAAGTGCCAAGACGGCTGATGTACGTCGCGGATGTCTTTGAGCTCGAGATAGGAGTCCCTCCCTTTATGCCAAAACAAAAGAGCTGAGCGCGCGCATCTGTGGAGGAACACAGGAGCACCCGTGCCGCGCAGCAATTGTGCAGGGCTATAATCCCCATGTGGCGTAAGAGATCGCAGGCTGGAGGGGCCGCGCCACGCGGGGTCAGGCGAGAGCTTTCTTGCAGTACTCGAAGCATTTGGCGACTTCGGTTTGGGGATCGGAGGCGCCTTTGTACTCGTATTCGATATTGGCCGGGATCTTCCACTTCTTCGCCTTCAGGAGTTGAAGGACGCCTTTGATGTCGGTGTCCCCTTCGCCGAAGGGCAGATTGGCGCCCTGGTGTTTCTTGCGGTCCTTGATGTGCAAGGTCACGGTGCGGTCGTGGTGTTTGTTGAGGAAGTCGATGGGGTCGTAGCCGGCGGCGGTGAAGTGGCCGATGTCGAGGTTGACGCCGATCCACTTGGATTCGGACATGGCTTTTTCGAAGCTCTCGGGACGGGCGAACTCGTTAGGGTCCTTGAGATTGTCGTGGCCGTGCATGCCGACGATCAACTTGTGCTTTTCGGCGATCGGGGCGACGCGCCTGGCGACGGAGACGGTGGCGGAGGCTGTGATGCACTTGACGCCGAGGGCTTTCGCCATTTCGAAGCCGCGCTCGATTTCCTGGTCAGTGAAATCGTCGCGGAAGCTGTAGTTGTAGGCGTAGAGAGTGATGCCGGCGGCTTTGAATTTGGCGGCGACCTGCTTGAAGTGGTCCATGGAGACGGAGGCGCGCCACTTTCGCTGTTCCTCGCGCCCTTCGGGACCCCGCTGTTGCCGCGGTTCGACGTGGCCCTGCCAGAGTTCGCATTCGCTGAGTCCGATCTGCGACATTGCTTTGATGGCGTCGTCGAGGGAGGGGAGCGTGCGGAAGCTGTAGGACTGAGCGCCGATCCACACTCCGTTGATTCTGGAATCAGGCTTTCCGGCGAGAGCCGCGGCCGCAGGCAGGGAGGCCAGGGCGAGTTTTCCGAAGTGGCGTCTGTTGTACATGGTCACCCCTGATTTTACTTCAGCGGGGTAGAGGACTGGAGTTCGCGGCCGATTTCGAGAAGGCGGTTATATTTGGCGAGGCGTTCGGAGCGGGTGATGGAGCCGATCTTGATCTGTCCGGCTCCGGAGGCGGTGGCGAGATCGGCGAGGAAATCATCTTCGGTTTCGCCGGAGCGGGCGGAGATGACGGCGCGGAAGCCGGCCTCGCGGGCTCGGTCAATGACGGCGAAGGTTTCGGTGAGGGTGCCGATCTGGTTCATTTTGACGAGCACCGCGTTGGCGCAGGATTGTGCAATGCCGCGATTGAGGCGGTGAATGTCAGTGGTGAAGAAATCATCGCCGACGAGTTGAGTGGACTCGCCGAGCCTCGCGGTGAGAAGTTTCCAGCCTTCCCAATCGTCTTCGGCGAGGCCGTCTTCGATGGAGGTAACGGGGTAGCGGGCGCGCCAGCCGGCGAGCAGTTCCACCATCTCTTCGCTCGAAAGCGATCGGGACTCGGTTTCGAGGACGTAGGCATTGCCGCGAAGGAAGTGAGAGGCGGCGACATCGAGGGCGATGGAGATTTCGCCGGCGGGTTCAAAGCCGGCGCGTTCGATGGCCTGGGCGAGGAAGGCGAGGGCGCGCTCATTCGATTCGAGCCTCGGGCCCCAGCCGCCTTCGTCGGCGACGCCGGTGAGGAGGCATCCGGCTTCTTCGAGCAGGAGGCGGGTGTGGCGGTGCACGGCCACGATGGCCTCGAGTTGGCGAGGGTAGCCTTCAATGCCGTGAGGGATGACGAGGAAATCCTGAAACTCGATATTGCGGCCGGCGTGGAGGCCGCCGGAGAGGATGTTCGTCATGGGGACGGGAAGGGAGGGGCGGCGCTCGCCAGCGAGGTAGCGCCATAAAGGGACGCCGTAGGACAGAGCGGCGGCGCGGGCGGCGGCGCAAGAGACGGCGAGGATGGCGTTGGCGCCGAGGCGGGATTTGCCGGAGGTTCCGTCGAGCGCGATCATGCGGGCGTCGAGGGAAGCCTGCTCATCGGCGCGGCAGCCGAGGAGGGCGGGGGCGATGTGGACGCGCACGTTTTCGACGGCGCGGAGGACGCCTTTGCCTGCATAGCGCGAGGGGTCCTGATCGCGCAGTTCGAGGGCTTCGTGAGTGCCGGTGGACGCGCCGGAAGGGGCATGGGCTTTGGCGAGGATGCCGTTGGTGAGGCGGCAGGAGGCGGCGACCGTGGGGTTGCCGCGGGAATCGAGGATTTCCCAGGCGTCGATGGCGGAGATGTACATGCGAGACTCTTTTCATTGTGCCTTCTTTTCCGCGCAATAATAGGGACTGGACCATGTTTCGTACGATTCGGGAACAGATTGACACCATCTTTCGGGAAGATCCGGCAGCAAAGAGCGTGCTGGAGATCTGGTTCTGTTACCCGGGCTTTCATGCGATCCTGCTGCACCGGCTGGCCCACTGGCTATGCCGGAGGAAGGTGCCGTTTCTGCCGCGGCTGATCTCACAGGTGGGGCGCTTTTGCACGGGAATCGAGATCCATCCCGGGGCCACGATCGGCAGGCGGTTCTTCATTGACCATGGGATGGGTGTGGTGATCGGCGAGACCGCGGAGATCGGCGACGATGTGCTGTTGTATCAGGGCGTGACGTTAGGCGGGACGGGGAAGGAGAAGGGAAAGCGGCATCCGACGCTTGGGAACAACGTGGTGGTGGGGACCGGGGCGAAGGTATTGGGCAACATCCACATTGGCGACCACGTGAAGATCGGGGCGGGATCGGTGGTGGTGAAATCGGTTCCGGATCATTCGACCGTGGTGGGGGTGCCGGGACGGATCGTGCGTTCGCGCAACGAGGCGGTGGAAGTGCTGGAGCACGGGAAACTGCCGGATCCGGAGATGCAGGCGATTGATGAGTTGAGAGCGCGAGTGGAGGAGATCGAGTCGCAGTTGCGAGATCTAAAGGCCAGGAAAGAAGAGAAAATCTCCTACTGAGTATGCGCGGCCGCATCGAGTTGGACGGTCCCGAAGCCCGTGCGTACCTGGCGGCGCGCGAGGGCTGCGCAGCGCAGGACTTGCGGATAACGGCGTTGGGCGGGGGCGTGAGCAATCATGTGCTGCTGGTGGAGGGTCCCGCGCGGCGTTACATCGTGAAGCAGTCGCTTGCGAAGTTGCGCGTGCAGGAGGACTGGTTTTCGCGGCGGGACCGGATTTGGCGGGAATCGGAGGCGATACAGTTTCTGGCGGATGTCCTGCCCGAGGGCGCTGTGCCGCGCGTGCTGTACGAAGATCGGGAAAACTATCTGTTCGCGATGACGGCGGCGCGCGGTGAGCGGACGTGGAAAGAAGTCCTGATAGCGGGCGAGGCGACAGAGGAGCAGGCGGAGTTCATCGGACGGATGCACAAGGCGCTGTTGCAGGCGAGCGCGGGAAGCGCACGCCTGCGGGAGGCGTTCGCCGGCCTGGAGGTATTCGATCAACTGCGGCTCGATCCGTATTACCGGTTTACGGCAACAAGGCATCCGGAGATGGCCAGGCTGTTCGAGGCGGCGATTGCGCGGTGCAATACGGAGCGGACGGGGCTGGTGCACGGAGACTGGAGCCCGAAGAACCTGATGGTGGATGGGAACCATGTTACAGCTATCGACTTTGAGGTGATTCATTATGGGGATCCGGCGTTCGATTGCGCTTTCCTGTTGAATCATCTGCTGTTGAAGAGCTTTTTCCGGCCGCAATTCGCCGCCCTGTACCGGCGCTGCGCGGAGAAATACTGGCGGACGCTGGAGGCGGGCAAGCGTGTAGAGGCGGGGACAGTGGCGCACCTGCCGCTGCTGATGATGGCGCGTATGGACGGGAAATCGCCGGTGGAGTATATCCGGGACGAGTCGCTGCGGGAGCGGATACGCTGTTTCGCGAGGCGCCTGGCGGAGTGTGAGCCGGCGGGGGTGGAGGATGTTCTCGGGTTGGCATACGCCGAACTTGCGGCTGACATACAATGAGGGCTGGTGGTAGCAACCATGAGACGCCAGGTGGCATTTATTCACACGTCCCCGGCCGCCATTCCGATGTTGGCCGATTATTACCTGGATCACGCGCCGGAGTTGGAGATCACGAATCTCCTGGATGACGGGATTCTGCGATTCTTTGCGAGACAAAAAGAAGGCGAAGCCGAGGAGCGGTTTGTCGACCTGCTGTGCGCGGCTCGCGATACGTACAATTCCGAACTGGCGATGGTGACGTGCTCGGCGGTTTCGCGGAACATGATGAAGCGCCTTGAAGATGCGACCGGGCTGCCGCTGGTGAAGATTGATGAGGCACTGGCGTTGGAAGCGGTGACATCGGCGCGGCGGTTGGGAGTGCTGGTGACGTTCCCGCCGACGCAGGCGGTGATTCGCAAGCTGCTCGAAGATGTGGCCGCGGACGCGGGTGTGGAAGTGGATCTGACGTTCAAGCTGGTGCCGGAAGCGTATGAGGCATTGCTCGGCGGCAAGAATATTCATCATGATGAGCTGTTGCTCGAAGCATTGGAGGAACTGGGCCAGGAGCCGGTGGATGCGATTGTGCTGGCGCAGGTATCGATGGCGCGGCTGTTGAGGAAACTGCCTCCGCTTCCGGTTCCGGTTCTATCGAGTCTGCGGGCAAGTTTGAACACGATTCGTGAACGGCTGGGCGCCATTGCCACGGCTACCCATTGAACTTGAGGCAATTGTTAGGAGCGAATCTGGAATGAGAACGAATCCTGTGAAGGTTTCCGATTGGCGCGGTGTGTTTCCCGTGCCCCCCCTTGCCAGGCGCAATGACGCCACTCGGGGGATAGATTGGGGAGAGAATGACCGGCTGGTGCGACACATGGAAGCCGGCGGAATGACGCGTTTTCTGTATGGAGGAAACGCCTTTCTGTATCACGTCACCCTGGGAGAGTACGAGGAGATGCTCGGATGGCTGAACGGCTTTGCCGGTCATTTGTGGGCGATTCCGAGCGCGGGCCCGTCTTACGGGCGGTTGATGGATCAGGCGCCGCTGCTGCGGCGGTACAAGTTCCCGGCGGTGATGCATCTGCCGTGCGGGGATCCGCGGGATGCGGCGGGGCTGGCGCGCGGATTGCGCGAGTTCGCCGATGCATCGGGGACGCCTCTGATTCTTTATCTGAAGGACGAGCACAACTTCGGCGCGAATCTGGAAGCGGGGCTGGATGCCGTGGCGGAGATGGTGAGTGACGGGATTTGCGTTGGGATCAAGTATGCGGTGGTGCGGAAGGATCCGGGAGTGGATCACTATTTGGAGGCGCTGCTGCGGCGCGTGGACCGGAACGTAGTGTTGAGCGGGATTGGGGAACGTCCGGCGATCACGCACCTGCGGGATTTCGGATTACCCGGATTCACGACGGGTAGCGGATGCCTTGCTCCGGCGTTAAGCAACCGGATTCTGGAGGCGTGCCACAAGGAAGATTACGGCCCGGCCGAGGAAGTGCGGCGGGCGTTTCTGGCGCATGAGGATCTGCGCGATGCGTGGGGTCCGGCACGTGTGCTGCACGCGGCGACGGAACTGGCCGGGATCGCGCGGACGGGGAGTGTGCCGCCGTTCGTGAGCGAATTGAGCGGGCGGCAGAAAGAGGAACTCGCGCCGGTGGCGCAGGCTCTGGCGACGGCGAACACGGCAGTGGCGGTGTAGGCAGGCGTTCGCGAAGAGTAAGGAAGCGGCGCGCGCGTGGCGCGCCGCCTGTCTTCAGGCGGTGACCAGGCGCTGGGCGACGGCAATGTCCGCGCTGGCGGGGATGGAGCCCTTGAGGAAGTCCGCGAGTTGGAAAGCGCGCGGGGGCGCGGGATTGAGGATGTCGAGGGTGAGCATCGCGCGCGGTTGAGCGGCAAGAGCGCCGCTGAGGGCGCGCGAGGCTTCGGCGAACACCATTTGAGCCACGGCGCGGAACGTGGCGAGATCGGCAAACACGCTGTTGCCGATGAGTTTGCCGAAGGCGGTAGTGATGTCGGCGGCGAAGTCGGCGAGGCGCTTCACGGCCTGTGTGGGTGAAGTTCCGGCGACGGAGAGAAACTTCTGAATGTCTTTGAGGGCGTCGTTCGCCTTCTCGACGATTTGCGCTTCAAAGAGGAGAAGGCTCTCAAACAGCGTGTCGCCGAACGGGGTGATGGCGCCGGAGAGGATTTTTCCAGCTTCCGAGTTCTGATAGAACTGCACGGTGCTGTGCAGGCCGGCTTCTTCCAGGCGCAACCGGAGTTCCGGGAGCATGGCCAGCAGATTGCCGGCGGTGATGGAATGAGACGCGGCGGCGCGGCGGAGGGTGATGTCGACGTGGTCCCAGAAGACATTGCCGCCGCCGGTTTCGCTGAAGTCCGTGCCGTTGAAGTTGACGGCGGGGGGAAGGGAAGCCCAGGCAAGGAGCGGGGCGCTGGAGGCGAGGTTGGCGAGTTTGCTGATGTCGCTCAAATAGAACGTGGTGAGGTGCGACTGGAGCGAGCGCTGGATGGCGACGGACATCTGCTGGGCGGCGGCTTTGACATTGGCGATGGGGAGCAGCCAGGCGGTGAGCGCGTCGCCGGGAATGGTGACTTCGAAGGAAGCGCAGAGGTCGCCGTAGGTTTCCGGGCCATTGTGGAGCTTCTCTTCGGAAGTGCTTTCCAGCATGTTGTACCAGGTGCTGAGGCTGGTCCCTGTGGAGAAATGGTCCGCCATGTACTGGATGAGGAAGGGGCGGGTGACGGCTTCGAGTTCCTCGCGCTTCATTTTGGGTTTGGCGTAGAGCAACTGGTAGGTCCAGGTGTTGCCGTCGCCGGGGTGAATGCGCAGGTCCGGTGAAGAGAAGCCGAGCCTCGAGATGGCGGCGGCGATGGTGACGGTGAGGCTGCTCGAGAACTTGTTGCGCACACTGACGGTGGTGGAACCGGTGGCGTCGTAGAGCAGAATGCGTCCGCCGTCGTCTTCGGGGTGGACGTTCGCAAGCGCGGTGGTGACGCTTTGGGTCTGGAAATTGAAGTGAGGGAGAGTGATTTCGAGCGAGCTCTTGCGGGTCAGCTCATGCGTCAGGACGGCGGCGTTGAGTTGCACGGCGGGAAGCGCGGTGGTGAAGAGATTGTCGAGTCCGGTATTGCCGCTGGTGAGGACATCCTTGAGCAGCGCCTGGGCCTTGGCGTCGGACGTATCGAAGACCGCGTCGACGATGGCGGTGCTGGCGCTGGTCCGCTGCCAGGTAGCGGCTACTTCGAGGCCGTAGCGGGAGTTGAGGGCGGCTTTCGCCTTGTCATAAATCTCCTGACGCTTGCTGGTAACAAGGCGGATGGCGGCGCGGATTTCGTCGAGGTGGGCGAAGGCGAGCTGCTTGTCGAAGAACGCGGAGAGCCTGCCCACGAGGAAGGAATCGAGCTTGTCGAAGTCCGTCTGGCTGGCGATGTTGATGAATTTGTTGAGATCGAGTTTTTCGTTGATGAAGCTCTGGAGTTTGGCGATGATTCCGCCGTCGAGGACGGATTGGATGGTGGCGGAGATGTTGCGGACCTCGGGCAGGCGGTCGAGGAGGTTGAGCAGACCGCGATCGGCGGCGGCGGTGAGGAGCTTTCCGGCTGGAGTATCGGCGAATCCGGCGGCGCTGAGGAGGTCAAGGAAAGCCTTTGTCTGCGTGTCCTGGTTGGCGCTCGAGAGGAGAGTGAGGGCGTCCTGGAGCGACTTCAGAGCGGGGGTGTCGAGCTGGCCGAGGAGGCTGGTGAGTTCACTTGCGACCTTGGCGGGGAGGCTCTGGTAGAGGTGGATGGCGTCGAGGAGTTTGGCGCGGGCTTCATTGAAGGCCGTTTTCGGATCGACACCGGTGAGGTCCTGTAGAAGCTGGAGGGCCTTGTCATTGATGAGGCCGGCGACGAGTTGGCCCACTTTCAGGTTGGGATCGGTCCACTTGTCGATTTGCGCGAGGGCATTGACGATCTGTGCGCCATGAACGCCGAAGACGGCTTTCACGAAGTCATCGACTTTGCCGGGCGTGAGGGTTTCCACTCCGGTGACGCCGACGTTGAGGTTGAGGCCGAACTGCATGCCGCTGCTCGAGAGCTTGAAGAGGCGGAGGCGGAGTTTTTCATCGGCCGGCGAGGAGGATTCGCGGCCGATGACGACCAGGTAGCGGCCGCTTACCTCGAAGCCGAAGGTAGCGGTAGCGGCGGCGTCAATTTTGAGACCGATATCGCCGGAAAGGCCGAACGCCTTGACCTCGCGAACGAAGTTGAAGTCATAGCCGAGTTTGGCTCCGATTTTGACGGCGAAGGAACCGCTGGCTTCACCGGCGACCCATGTGGCGGGTTCGATCCTGTCCGCGGTGAGGACATGGCGTGGGAGCTTCCAGCTACGGACGGCCCCGGAGAGAACGTCGTCCGCGCCGGTGGCGTCAGAGAAGCGGTGGAGGACGGCGCTGACGCCGGAGGATGCGCCGGATGCGCCGAAGGTGACGCTGCCGATGGCGCCGATGGGATGGGAGCCGCTGACCGCGCCGCTGGCGGCATAGCCGGTGCGGAGGAGCGCGTAGCGGGAACCGGCGGCGGCGCCGATGGAGAGATCGAGGCCCGGAGTTTCCCCGAGGCCGAGAGATTTGACGGCGGCATTCGGGTCGTCGAAGATGGCCGCACCGGCGGTGACTCCGGCCGAAAATTGGAAGCCGACGGTGAGGCCGCTGCCGCCCTGGAAGGCGACGGGGTTGCCGCCGGCGGCGTTAAGGGAGATGTGGGCGAGATCGATGACGCCATCGGGGCGGGTGGGGAAGGGTTTGTTGGTTACGATGGCGAGTGCCACGTCCATGTCGGTAGCGCCCCCAAGTTCGAGCGCCAGAGCACTCTTGTCCCCGAGAATTCCGGGGTCGAGGGGGAAGGATTTCTGAAAACCGGGCGCCGGAGCCGCACTCATATTCAAACTCCTTGTTTCCGTGTGTTGGCTCCCCATGAACGGATGATGTGAAAGGCCAGTGGATGGCTGCTGAATTGTTTTCGCAAGCCTCAGTAGTGGAAATTATACACGAATTGTTGGATGAAACAAGGAAAATATTTGGGTGAAAAAGAAGACTGCCGCCCGGAGCGAAAGGTGGGCGGCAGTCTGTGGAAAGATCAGAAGTAGATCTTCAGGCCAAGCTGGACCTGGCGCGGCGCATTTTCCTGGCTGGTGACCACGCCGAAGGTGGGCGTATTGATGGTGGTGCCGGGGTTTCCGAACAGCGGCGTATTGGTGAAATTGAAAGCTTCGCCGCGCAACTCGATGTGCGCGCGTTCCTTGAAATGAAACTCCTTGAAGACGGAGAAATCGAGGACGCGGGCTCCGGGATTGCGGAGGGAAGAGATGCTGCGGGCCATGTTGCCGAAGGTGAAGTCCTTCGGCTGGCTGAAGACGGAGGTATCGAACCAGCGGTCGATGGTGCGGTTGGAGATGCGGGGGTCGTTTCCGTTGACATCGGGGGTCTGGCCGCCGCCGAAGGAATAGCTGGTGTTTTGCGGGGTGGAGAAGCGCAGCGGCTGTCCCTGGGAGATGGTGAGGATGCCGTTCACCTGCCACTGGCCGGCGATGGCGTTGAGCACGGGGCCCATGCCGGAGCCGAATTTCTTGCCTTTGCCGAGCGGCAGTTCGTAGGTGACGTTGGTGACGAAGCGGTGAGGCTGGTCGTAGGAGGAGATGCTGTAGTCACAGCGGCGGCAGTTCCAGTCGCGGAGGATCTGGGCGCCGTTGTTGTTCCAGAATCCGTCGGGGCCGTCGCTCATGGTCTTGGACCAGGTATAGGAGGCGAGGAGGCTGAAGCCATCGGCGAAGCGGCGTTCGAAGCGGGTCTGGAGGGCGTGGTAGTTGGAGTTGCCCCAGGCCGGGTTGGTGGCGGTTCCGCCGGTGAATTCGGGGAAGGGGCGGAGGAGCTGGCCGAGCTGCACGGTGGGCTGGGCGAGCGTGCCGACGCTGACGAAGCCGTAGAAGGGGTTGGGAACGAGGGAGAGCAGGTCATTGCCGCGGGTGAGTTGCTGGGCGCTGAGCTGATTGATCTGGTAGCTGGTGAAGGGGAGGTGGGTACCCTTGTTGCCGGCGTAGGCAATTTCGAAGACCATGTTCCGTCCGAGGCTGCGTTGGATGTTGAGGTTCCACTGCTGGTTGTAAACGGGCTGGAGCGTGTCCGGCCAGCCGCCGCCGAGTCCCTGCCCGAGTTGCGTGAGCAGGCCCTGGGAGCGGCCCGGGGCGAGGTTGAATCCGTTCGGGAAGGGACTCTTCAGCAGGTCATTGGGAGTGATGCCGTCGAGGGAAGTGAGCCAGGGAGTGGAGGAGTTGAAGGCTCCTCCGGTGTAGTTGGAGTTGGCGGCATAGGAGGGGAGACCGAAGAAGATGCCGTATCCGGCGCGGATGACGGTCTTGGAGTTGAGTTCGTAAACCAGGCCGAGGCGTGGATTGATCTGACGCGGATCGGTGTTGCGGATGGTGCGGCGTCCGAGAGTGGTGGGGGCGAAGATGATTCCGCCGTTGACGTCGAAGCCGACTTTGTCGGAGATGGGGTTGCGGACCAGGGGATCAATCGCCGAGAGCTGGTCATACCGTTCGGTGGCTCCGCTCTCGAAGTCCCAGCGGAGACCGGCGTTGAGGGTGAGTTTTCTGGCCACCTTGAAGTCATCCTGAAGGTAGAAGGCAAAGTAGCGATTGGCGTTGGCGGGGCGAATCTGGTGGGAGATGGAGCCCGAGGAGCCGGTTCCGAGCAGAAAGGAGGCGTAGCCGTTGCCGCCGATGGCGGTAGGCGTGCGCGGGTCGGGCCCCTGGGTCATCTGACGGTCGAAGTTAAAGCCGCCGGAAGGCGTGCCGAGTTGTCCGTAGTTGACGAAGTTGAAGCGGCCGTCGAAGCCGAACTTCATACTGTGGCGGCCGCGGACGTGGGAGAGGTTGGCGATGAGGCTATGGGTCTGATCGGCCATGAGGTAAACGTCGCCGCCGTTGGGGCCGAGTTGGGTGTAGTCCTGAATCGTGATGGTGGGGAAGACGGGCTGGTTCGAGATGCCGTCGATGGCGGCGGGCAGGCCGATGGAGGAAACCTGGAAGCCCTTCGACCAGGGATAGCGGTTCCCGCGGACGCGGCCGTAGCCGTAGCGCAGGTTGAGGACGCTGGCGTTGCTGATGGTGCGGGTGTAATCGACGGCTCCGTTCTGGAGGCGCTGGAGCATGGGATCGCAGCAGCCGGGATCGACGATGTTGCCCCAGAAGTTGGGCTTCGAATACATGCTGTCCATGAGCGTGTAGCGCAGGAACATGCGCTGCTTTTCGTCGAAGACGTGGTCGATTTTCCACTCGTAGCGATCCTGCGGCTGAAGGATGGCGGCCTGGGTGACGAAGTTGTTCTGGCGGGTGAAGGGAAGTCCGGGGCTGTTGGGGGCGGGATAGTATTTCTGCGAGGCGAGCGCGACCGGATCGATGCGGTTCTGGGGGATGATGTTGCCGGCGAAGGGATCGCGAAGGAAGCGGCCGGGGCGGGCGGGATCGGGACGTGTGCTGAAGGGATCGTAGATCACTTTCATCTGGCCGGCGCTGTTGAAGGACTGGGTGAAGTTGCCGGCGCGCTCGAGTTCGGTGGGCAGCGTGTGCTGAGCGAGGCTGGCGGCGAGGATGCGCTGGCCTTCGTAGTTGAAGAAGAAGAACGTCCGGTTCTTGCCGTTGTAGAGTTTGGGAATGAGAACAGGACCGCCTCCGGAGGCTCCGAATTGATTGCGTTTGAAGCTGGCGAGGGGGCGGCCGGCGCGATTGGCGAAGAAATTGTTCGCGTCGAAGAAGGAGTTGCGGTGAAATTCATAGACGCTGCCATGGAAGTCGTTGGTGCCGGACTTGGTGACGAGGGTGACCAGGCCGCCTCCGCTGCGTCCGTATTCGGCCGAATAGGCGTTGGTCTGAATTTTGAATTCCTGGATGCCTTCGACGGATGGGATGGCGCTGATGGCGGGGATGGTGGAGATGTTATGAGACACTGTGGCGGTGACGCCATCGAGCATGATGTCGGATGTCGATTCCTGGCCTCCGTTGACGATGAAGCGGTTGGCGGTGAAAGTGTCGGCGATGCCGGTGACCTGCCGCACCATGAAGACGCCCGGAACCAGCGCGGCGAGGTTGAAGATGTTGCGGCCGTTGAGCGGGAGGTCGAGGATGCGTTTGTTTTCGACGACGGCTCCGAGCGTGGAACTGGTGGATTCGACCAGTTGGGCTTCGCCGGTGACCTGGACGCGTTCGCTGATCTGGCCGACTTCGAGGGCAATGTTGAGCGAGGCTTTCTGCTGTGTGGAGAGCGGGAAGGAATCGAGGGCGTAGGTGCGGAAGCCGGCCTGTTCGGCGGTGATCGAGTAAGTGCCGGGCGGGAGTTCATTGACGACATAGAAGCCCGACTCGTTGGAAGTGGAGCGGAAGATGGTGTTGGTGGCTGTGTTGGTCACCTTGATGGAAACGCCGGCGACAACCGCTCCGGAGGAATCAGAGACGATTCCGGAGATGGAGGCGGTGAAGGTTTGAGCGAAAGAGAGAGAAGCTGCCAGGAGCAGCGAAAGGGACAGGACAAACATGGGTCAGTAGACCTCCCAGGTGAAATGGGGGCATTATTTCGTGATTATCGATACGTTGTCAAGTGGGGTGAATGCATGAGAGCCGTTTATTGCTTATCGCTGATGTTTTGCGTTCAAGGGAATGTGTTCGCGCAGGCTCCCGCGGAGCGCGCCTGCGTGCGCGGCGAGACGCTGAAGTTGGCCGCGGTTGCGCCGCGGACTTGGGTGGCCGGCGCCGTGTTGCCGGAACTTGCCGCTTACACGCACGGGAAAGTGCCGGCTCCCGGCGCATTCGATGCAGCGAGCCTGGTGGTGCGCAAAGGCGATGTGCGATTGGTGGAGGGCAAAGATTACCTGGTAGACAAGGATTGGGGCACGCTTGGGTTGGGGCCGGATTCGCGCGTGGCGGCTGAGGACACCGTGATGGTGGACTACTGCTATTCGCTGCGCAGAGTGGATTCGCGAATCCGGTTGGCTGACGGGCGCGAGGAGATCCGGATGGGGAAGAGCCGCCTGACGCGTCCGGAGCCGCCGGAGTTGCGCGAGGGCGAGCGGCGGTTGAGTAATCTCTACGTGCCGTACTTCAGTGACGGAAAAAATGTAGAGGAGTTCCCCGTGGAAGAAGGGCCGGAGAAAGCGGTGACGGGAACGACGAGAGGGTTGATTCCGAAGACGCTCGAAAAGCTGCGGGCAGGCCAGACGGTAAGGATTGTGGCGTGGGGAGACAGCGTCACGGAGGGTGGCGATGCGAGTTCTCCCGCGCACCGGTATCAGGCAGTGTTCGGCGAGATGCTGCGGCGGCAGTTTCCGAAGGCCTCGGTGGAAATGATTACAGTTGCGGTGGGGGGATCGAACTCGCGGCAGTGGCTGTATCCGGAGAAATACAAGTTTCCGATTGCCGAAGCGGCGGCGCGGCTTCAATGGGGGCGGGTGGAGGCGGCGAAGCCGGATCTGGTCACGGTGGAGTTCGTCAACGATGCCGGGTTGAAGGCGGAGGAGGTGGAGCAGGTGTATGGGGAGATCCTGCACAGGGTGCAGGGACTGGGGGCGGAGTTGATTCTGATTACGCCGCATTTCACGCGGATGCCGATGATGGGGTTTCATACGCTGCGGGACAAGGACGCGCGGCCGTACGTGCTCGCGCTGCGCGAGTTTGCCTCGCGGCATCACATCGCGTTAGCGGACGCCTCGGCGCGGTGGGAGCATTTGTGGAAGGAAGGGATTCCTTACATCACGCTCCTGAACAACGGGATTAATCATCCGGATGACCGTGGGCATCTGTTGTTCGCCGAGGAACTGATCAAGTGCTTTGAGTAGCGCGCCGGATGCGGACGGCTTCCGTGGCTTCGAGTTTGTCGTCGCATGGGGACATTCACCGCCCGCGCGCGAATGGAATGGATGGCCTGGTTCACGAGAGATTGCGGGCATGATACCACCGCGATTCGAGCTCTTCTTTCCAGCCTCCGAACAGGGGTGCGCGGAGGGCGCGGTGGAGCGTCTCCTCCGTTTCGCCGCCGCGGGCGAGGCGCACGACTTGGGCGACGGTAACGGAGTCCGGGGCAGAGGCGACGGTTTCGATGGAATCACCCGCGGCGAGTTCGCCCTCTTGGACAACAGAGAAGTAGATGCCGGACCGGCCGCTGTGCCAGAAGCGTTTCACGATGTCGGGGCGGTCAAAGCGAATGCCGAGTTTGTAGCACGGCATTCGCGGTTGTGTGACCTGGAGGGTGGCGGAGCCGATACGGTACCGGTCGCCGATGCGGACGGTCTCCTCATCCATCCCGAGCGTGGTCAGGTTCTCGCCGAACATGCCGTAGGGCAGTTCGGTTCCCGGCAGTTCCTCCGACCAGAAACCGTAGTGTTCGGATGGGTACAGGTAGACGGCTTTGTGCGGGCCGCCGTGAACGGTGAGGTCAGCTTGCTGATCGCCATCCATATTGTGGACGCGAACAGTGACCCTGCCTTGCACGGGAGATTTGAAGATGGCGGTCTGCACGCTGAGGTTTCCGGCCGGTACGAGGCGCGGCTTACCCGTGTTGACGGAGAGCACCTTCATTGGCGGACTCCGGCTAGTCCGAGGCGTGAGAGAAATGCCGTAATGCGCGCAGCTACGTCTTCATGCGCTTCTTCGAGGACGAAGTGTCCCCCGTCGAGGAAGTGCAGTTCGGCATTCGCATTCTTCCCCCAAACGATCAGCGTGGGGGGCTGATGCCTCGAGAAGTAATCATGCCAGCGCGGGTATTGGGTGACGTTGTCCTGGTATTGAAACAGGAGTTCGAGTTGAATGGCGTCGTTGCCAGGGCGGTCGAGGAACGCCTGGTCGCTGTTGTAGGCGTCAGGGCTGATGAGTTGCGGGTTGCGAGCGCCATGGGTGTACCGGAACTGTGTGGTCTCTTTGGCGAGAAACCTGCGAACGGCTGCTTCGTTGGCTGAACGGTCCTGCCAATAGTTGGCGAGCGGGGCGAGAGATTCGGAGATGCCCTCCTCGTAGGCGTTTGTGTTCTGGATGATCAGGGCCTGGATTCTTTCGGGGTGACGCGCCGCGAGGCGGAAGCCGACAGGGCCTCCGTAATCCTGCATGTAGAGCGTGTAGCGCTCGACGCCGAGAGTTTGGAGGAACTCTTCCATGGCGGCGGCAAGGTTTTCGAAGGTGTAGGCATACTCGCCGGGCGCGGGGGCGGCGCTGTTTCCGAAGCCGGGGTAGTCCGGGGCAACGACGTGGAAGCGGGACGCAAGGTGAGGGATGAGGTCGCGGTACATATGAGAGGAGGAAGGGAAGCCATGAAGGAGCACGACTGTGGGGGCGTGCCTGGGCCCCGCCTCGCGATAGAAGATGTCGATGCCGTGGACAGGAAGCGAATGGTAGTGTGTGGTCATGCCTGAGTAGACTAACCGCATACTGTGTTGGATTCAGGTTAGTGTAAAATATTTTCATGGGCGCATTGCGGAAGCCTGCACGGTTTTTCCTCATAGGGAACAACCTAGCCATCGACTTTGCCAATACTGTGGTTGACCCGGGTGGGGACGCCAATGGAGCGATCGGTAGTTGGGAGGATCTGGCGGCGTTTCTTGGAGCGGGGCGCGGAACGCCGGAGGCCCGGGGTGTTTTGCCGCTGGCGATGAAACTGAGAGCCGATTTGCGCTCAATTCTGGAGCGCCTTGCCAGTGGGAAGGTGGCGGACGCTGTGCGGGTGGAGTGGATCAACCTCGTGCTGAAGATGGAGGCGGCGTTTCCGAGGTTGGCTCCCGAAAAGAAAGGATGGCGGTTGGAGCGTGTGCAAATCCACGAGGACGCGGCAGGCCTGCTGCTGCCGGTGGCGCAGGCAGCGGCGCAACTGGTTGTGGAAGGGGCGAGTGCCGGAGTGAGGAAATGCGGCAATCCGGCGTGCATTCTGTATTTTCAGGATAAGAGTGGACGGCGGCGATGGTGCTCCATGGCGGTGTGCGGGAACCGGGCGAAGGCGGCCGCACATTGGCGCCGGCGCATCACGCAGGCTTAGTGGAACGGAGAAGGGAATGGCGCATGGTCCTCATTCCCTCCTGGTGCAAAATGCAGTGCGTGGGACGTGGCTCTTCGTAGCTTGCGCCTGGCGTTTGACGGACGTTCGGCGATGCCAAGGAGGGCGGCAACAGACATTCATCGCGATGGTGCGCGGGAAAACGCGCAGAGAGATCATGGCACGGATCCTAAGCCTTTACCCTCCTTGACTTTGGTTCCCACCGCCTGTCAGACTGCTATACAGGTTGCGGTGGGCGTCCATCTTGGTGGAAACAGTGGGGGACTAACTTGTTTTTAACGATCATCCTGGCGCTGATAGTCGGGGGCGTGATGCAAGGGCAGATTTCCACCCCGGGGTATGGGGGGCCGGCGGTTTCGAGCCGCGGCGCGCGGGGCGCCGGCGCGCGAGGCGGGGAGCCGACCAACATTCGTGTGTATGGGACGGTCCGCGGCGTGGTTGACGATGGGTTTATCGGTGTCGGGTTGGACCAGGACGGCAAGATCACCGACCCCGGGACGCTCTTCGGCGTCGAGGCGAACGTAGGGGCGTACGGGACGCGGGATTGGAAGAAATCGCGGTTGGGGTTGGATTATCAGGGCAGTTACCGTCATTACAGTTCGAAGACCTATTATGACGGCAGCGACCATATGCTGAGCCTGGATTACGGAACCCAGATCACACGGCGTACGGGAGCCATCCTTAAGATTGTGGCGGGAACGAGCACTCTTCCGGTGGGAGGTGTGTTCAGCTATGGAACGCTCGATCCTTTCCTGCTTGGAGTGCCGATCAACGATGTGTTCAACAACCGATCGTATTTCCTGGAAGCGATGGGCGCCTATACGATTCAGATCGGTGCTCGCAATTCTCTGAACGTCGGTGGATCGGGGTTCGCTGTCCGGCGGCAATCGAAGGTGCTGGTGGGAGTGAACGGACAGAGGGCTTTCAGCGAATTCTCACGGCAGGTGACGCGCCGCACGGTGGTGGGGGTGACCTACCAATATTTCCACGTGGACTACCCGAGAGTTTTCGGAGAGGCCGACGTGAACTCTGTCAACGTGGCGCTTCGACGGATACTGAACCGCTATTGGACGGTCACCTTGAGTGGAGGAGGGATGAAGTCCGACTTTGCGGCTGTCCGGCAGGTGACGCTGGATCCGGTGATCCAGGAGTTGCTCGGCCAGACCACCGGGCGGGAGGCTTTCAATGCCATCAACTACTCGCCCGTCATACAGGTAATGATTGATCGCCGGTCGCGGCACAACAACGTTTCATTTTCGTATAACCGCGGAGCGAGTCCGGGAAACGGCGTACTTCTGTTGAGCCGGGGGGAGAATGCGAGCGCCAGTTACACGTACAACAGCAACGACCGGTGGTCGGCTTCCGGCACCGCAAGCTATTACAAGACCTCAGGGTTTGGGAGTTATAGCGGGACGTTTGCCAGCTTTGGCGGCGGGGCCGCGTTCAACTACCGCTTTTGGCGGGACCTCAGCTTCAGCGCGAACGTGGATGTGCGCCGTCTGAACGTCACCACTTCCTCGTTTCGGCGGGTGGGGAGCCGGGCAACGGCGGGCATCACATACAGTCCCGGGGCAATTCCCGTCTCTTTCCGTTAACTCGAAGAAGATGTCACGGATTCTGGTGGTGGATGATGAAGCTCCGTTGTTGAAGTTGATGGAGACTTATCTGAGGCGTCAAGGGCATGAGGTAGTGTGCCGCTCGACGGGGCGCGAGGGGTTGGCGGCCATTGATCAGGCCCGAAATCCCTTTGACGTAGCGGTGCTCGACCACTGGCTGCCGGACATGGGAGGGATGGAACTGCTCTCCGGCGTCGTGGGGCTCTGCCCGGACTTGCGCATCCTGGTTTCGAGCGGGAGCCTGATGGACGTCGACAACCTGGGGCTTCCTCCCACAGCGCGGGTTGCGTTTCTACAAAAGCCGTACCTGCCAAATATGCTTCTGGAAGCAGTGGCGGAGTTACTGCAGCGCTAGGCCGCTGCCGCCTCCGGCGACGGCGCGCTCCAGCTTTTCAGCGAAGTTCGCGCCGGATTCCGACCACAGATGCAGACGATCGACGGGGAGATTCTGTCCGATTTCCTGAACAAGGCGTGTGAGGCTGCGGAGATTGGTTTGGGAGGCTCGCAGGCTGGTGTCATCTCCGGGAACCGGAAGGAACACATCCTCCGGGCCAAACTCGATGCGGAGATGGTCACCGGTTTCGTTGACGAAGCCGGGACCGAAACACCACAGGGAGACGGGGACGGGGCCTAACGCCCAATCCGCGTCTTTGTGGATCAGGTCCCAGTAGGCTTCCACCTGGTAGGCGCTGTCCTCGTGCTGATAATCGCGGGCCATGCGCATCGCTTCGCCCGGATCAAAGGGGGGGCGATAGGCATTTTCGAAGAGAACGGGTTCGCTCAGTTCCACGGCGTAGATGCGGCAAGTGGTGAAGCGATCTCCCAACCTGGAGTAAGGGAACATGCGCAGCAGGCGCTCCCAATGAGTAAGCATCGAGAGCGGCTGAAACCCGCGGATCCAGCAGGAAAGGGTGAGCCGGTCGGACATCTCTCTATCGTCGCACGGCCGGCTCTGTCCTTCCGCGGATTTGGATTACGACCAGAGGCGGTCGTTGACGCGGTCCTTGTCCCACTGCGGAGTAGGCTCGAAGTAACCCGGTTCGGCAAGGTGCTGCTTGACCACTTCGTCGTTCAAGGTGATGCCGAGGCCCGGCTTGTCCGGCACCTTCGCGAACCCTTTGTCGAACAGGGGCTTGTCTCCGTGTACGAGGTCTTCCCACCAGGGAACGTCGACGGAGTGGTGCTCGAGGGCAAGGAAGTTCTCGGTGGCCGCGGCGCAGTGTACGTTGGCCATGAAGCTGATGGGAGTGCCGGCGAAGTGCATGGCCATGGCGACACCGTGTTCCATACAGGCATCGCCGATTTTCTTCGTTTCCAGGATGCCGCCGGAAGTGGCGAGGTCGGGATGGACGATGTCGACGGCGTGCATGCTGGCTAGTTTGATGAAGTCTTCCTTGAGGTAGATGTCTTCGCCGGTGAGGATGGGGATGTCGACGGAGTCCGTTATTTTGCGCATGAGTTCGGGGTATTGCCAGGGGATCATATCCTCGAGCCAGGCCATGTTGTGCTTTTCGAGCGCCTTGCCGAGGCGGATGCAGGAGTTCAATCCGATGTGGCCGAAGTGATCGGCGGCGAGCGGTACGTCCATGCCGATGATTTCACGGACCTGACCGACGAATTCGGACATGGTGGCGATGCCTTTCTCGGTGAGTTCCATTCCCGTGAACATGTGCTGGGTGCGGGCGAACTGCCGCTCGTCGGCGCCGACGGGGCGAGTGAGCATGCCCGGCTTGTCGGCGACGAGGTCCACGCCGAGATCCATCTTGAGCCAGGTGAATCCTTTTTCCTGCATGCGGGCTTTGAGCCGGTTGCCGAAAACCTGCGGATCGTGGGACTCAGTGGTGTCGGCGTAGCAGCGCACGCGGTCGCGGAATTTGCCGCCGAGGAATTGATGGACGGGGACGTTGTAGGCCTTGCCGGCGATGTCCCAGAGAGCCATTTCGACGCCGCAGACACCGCCGCCCTGGCGGGCGTGGCCGCCGAACTGCTTGATCTTGCGGAAGATTTTGTCCACGTTGCAGGGGTTCTCACCGAGCAGCCTGCTCTTGAGAATCAGCGCGTAGTTTTTGCTGGCGCCATCGCGGACTTCGCCGAGTCCGTAGATTCCCTGGTTCGTGTCGATGCGGATCAGGGGACAGGTCATTGGGGCGCGGGCCACGGTGGCGACGCGAAGGTCCGTAATCTTGAGGTCGGAAGGTTTGGAGTTCGTGTTCACACGCTGCATGGCGGCTTCCAGATCCTGATCGGCCCAAAAAGTGGATGCGGCCATAACTCCCGTAGTGGCGCCGAGAAAGCGGCGGCGGGAAAGAGAGCGATGCCGGCGTTGGAACAGCTTCTGAGTCCATTTCATGGTCGCATTATATCGGGATTGTCCCCTGTAGTTCTCTGTAGCGTCGGCCGGTATGATGGAGGGAGGCGAATTCCCGGAGGTTCAATGGCTGCTACCGTCTGGAAAGGTCATCTCACATTCGGCCTTGTTTCTCTTCCTGTCAAGCTGTTCACAGCGGCGCGGGCGGAGACGATCAGCTTTAACCAGTTGCACAAACACGATCATTCACGTGTGAAGTTGAAGATATTTTGCGCGGCGGAGGATAGAGAGATTTCCCGTAGCGAGATTGTGAAGGGCTACGAGTACGAGAAGGATCGCTACGTGGTGGTGGAGGACGAAGAAATCAAGAAGATGGCTCCGAAAACCGCGAAGGTGATGGAGATTCTCGAATTCGTCAGGGAACAGGAAGTCGATCCGATTTATTACGAGAGTTCCTATTACATGGCTCCGGAGGAAGCCGGCGAGAAGCCGTACGCGCTGCTGTTTGAATCTCTGAAGCGGAGCGGATATGTCGCGGTGGCGAAGATTGCCATGCACAACCGCGAGCATATCGTGATTTTGCGTCCCTCGGCGCAGGGCATTACCCTGCACACGATGTACTTCGAGGACGAGATCCGCAAGACGGAAGCGTTTCGCACGGATTCCTCCACGGTGAAAGAGAAGGAACTGGGGATGGCGATGATGCTGGTGGAAGGGCTGGCGGCGAAGTTCGAGCCATCGAAATATAAGGACAACTATCGGGAGAACCTGCGGGCGATGATCGAGGCGAAGATCGCGGGGCAGGAAGTGGTGGCTCCGGCGGAGGCACAGCAGGTGAAGGTGATCGACATCATGGACGCGTTGAAGGCGAGCCTGGCGGCGCTGAAGAAGCCGGCGGAGACGGCGGTGGAGGAGGAGAAGCCGAAGGTGCGGCGCGCCGGGAGCGCGTAACGCACGCTACCTGGAGAGCAGTTCCAGCACTTTGGTTAACGGCTCATCGACGCTGGAGGCCGCCTTGCACTGCGCGCTTCTGGCGCCCCATAGCTGCTCGGCCAGCGAGATGTTGCTCTCGGTAGCGTCCCCATAGGATTTCGGTCTGGCGCGGCTGGCGAGTTCCTTCCGTGCCTGGGCCGCCTGGTCCGGGGCCAGATCGGCGCCGCACTGATCGAGCGCGGCCAGGGCGAGTTCGAGCAGGTTTAAGCTGCGCTTGTAACGCTCGGAAACGGGGATGCGCCGCGCGGCCGGATCGAGAGCGAGGATCTGTCCGCAGAGGTCGGCGCGGCGCGCCCAGATGGCATTATCCGGGGCGAGCCGCGCAGCGTTGCGGTAGGCATTTTGCGCATTCGTATAGTCGGCTTGGGCGTAGAGAGCGTTGCCAAGTCCGGCAAAGGCCGCGGCGTCGGTGTTGTCGTGCTGAACGGCGGCGCGGTACACATCGGCGGCCTCTTTGGGCATTCCGAAATCGAGCAGCATGTTTCCGACCTTGTGGCGCAGATCCGGATCGTTGGGCATCTCCGTGACAAGGGCGAGCAACTCCGCCTGGGCCTGCTTCTTTTGTCCGGCTTTGGCCAGCGCGTTCACCAGTTCGATGCGCGTCTCCATGCGATGCTGCTGCGCATTGGCGGGCCAGGATCCGTAGATGGCGCGGTGATAGTACGCTACGGCATCCTGAATGTTCCCCAGTCCGGCGGCAACCCTGGCCCGGCCGAGGTTCGCGGGGCCGCTGCTCGGATTCGCGCGCACCAGTTCGCGCAAATAGATTTCCGCCTCGTTCCACCTGCCTTCCCTGACGAGAGCCTGCGCAAGCGCCAGGCGGTGTTCGTTGGTGTGGGAGATGGAAAGCGCTTCCCGGTACTGCTCGACCGCCTCGTTGTAGCGCTCCTGCTGCATGAACTCATTCCCGGCCTCGAAGGCCATCTGGGCCCGCTCGCTGCGCTGCGTGCGGTAGAAGTAGTTGATCATGACGATCACGAGCACTACGCCCACGACGACAGCGAGAATTCTGGTCAGCCTGGTGACGGGGGGCGGGGTCGTTGGCTCCTCGGGTTTTTTCGACGGCTTGCCGAATCCGTAGGCGTTCAGAACGTCGTTCATCGAAATGACGCCGACGATCTCCCGTAAATTTGCCCGGCTGACAACGGGAAGCGTGCTCATGCCGGAGGAGGCAATGCGGCGCAGGACGAGGTCGAGCGAGTGGTCGGGATGGACGTGGGGGAAATGCTCGGCCGTTTTTGGATCTTCGGGGTCCTCCGGAGCGAGCAGGTCGCCGAGTCGTGTTGCGGCACGGCCGTCCTTTGCCGCCTGTTCCAGCTGGGCGAGGGACAGCACGCCGCGCAAGCCGTTGGTATCCACTACGGGCCAGGCGGTCTGCTCTCCCTTCCTGGTATCGAGAGCTTCGCGTACCGTGTCCTTGGCCCAAAGCAGGTCCGAAGCAGGGCGCATTCCATCCGAGACCACAAGGGAAGGCTCTTTCTGTCTCGCTCCGGCGGGGAGATGGACGCCATCCTGGTGCTGCAAGGCTTCGTAGACCGGTTCTTCCTGCAATCGCGCCGAGATGAAATAGCTGATCATGTTGGCGATCATCAGCGGCACAATGATGGAGTAGTCGCGGGTGATCTCGAAGATCATGATGACGGAGGTGAGGGGAGCGCGGACGATTCCGGCGAACGCGGCGCCCATGCCGACCAGGGCGTAGGCTCCGATGCTGCCGGTGTAATCCGGGAGCAGTTGGTGCGCCGCTCCACCCACGGCTCCGCCCATCATCGCGCCGATGAAAAGGCTGGGGCCGAAGATGCCGCCGGCGTTGCCGGATGAGTAGCAGCTTGTGGTGGCGATGATTTTCAGAAACGCCAATATGGCCATCGCACTGACGGCAATCTGCCCGTTGAGCGCCGCGCTGACGTGCGCATAGCCGACTCCCAGGACGTCGGGGACGAACCAACTGAGGATGCCCACCGTCAAGCCGCCCGCCACCGGTTGGAACCAGCGCGTCGATTTCGGCATGGACAGGAAATGCTTCCGCTGCCAAAGCAGCAGTTTCACGAACAGGGTGGAGACCAGACCGCCGGCGACGCCGAGCAGGGCGTAGACAGTGAACTCGATGGGATGGACGAGTTGGTAGGCGGGAACGTGAAAGAGAGGTTCGTCTCCCAACAGGAGGTGCAGTACCATCCAGGAGGTGGCCGAACTCAGGACAATCGAGCCGAGCACGGGGGCGTGCAGATCGCCCAAAACTTCCTCGAGAGAGAAGAGCACAGCGGCAATAGGGGTGTTGAACGCGGCAGCCAGAGCGGCGGCGGAGCCGATGGGAACGAGTGCGCGGACATTGGCCGTACTCAAACCCAGGCGCCGGCCCAACACGGAGGCGATGCCTGCGCCCACCTGCACTGAGGGCCCTTCGCGGCCTAATGACATTCCGCTGGCCAGCGTGAATGAGGAGAGCGCGAACTTGCCGATGACCGTGCGTAAGCTGATGTAGCCGTCACGGATGAACAATGCCGTCTTCGTCTGGGGAATGCCGCTGCCGCGGGCGTCGGGAAAGTAGCGGTACAGAAGCATGCCTGCCACGAGTGACCCGAAAACAGGGATGAGGAGCCCGCGCCAGGCAGCAGCGTTTTGCGGGTACATGCGCGAGGCGAGATTTTCGGTGAGGAGAATGAAAGCGACCACCACCAGACCGACTGTGGCGCCAATGATCAATGTTAATACGAGGAAGACTTTATCTTCGTGCTGCCGGAGTTGATCGGCATCAGGCCAGGATGGCAGCCATTCGAGCAGTGAACCCTTTGGGCTGGATCGGGGAGTCAAATTCTGGGGCGCCCTTCATGCCGGAATCCGTCGCCGCTCCGGACCGCAACATTCGAAATCACTAGAGGGGGTGGTACGCCCGAGAGGATTCGAACCTCTGACCTCTTGCTCCGGAGGCAAGCGCTCTATCCAGCTGAGCTACGGGCGCGCTTTTATTTATTCTAGCCGCTTCGTTTCCGCCGCGTCCACCAGGCAATGTCCCGCTCCCGGAAGTTTGAAGCCATCGCCAGGACCGCGTACCGCAAACTCGCCATCCTGCACTTCGCGCGGACGCTGCACGATTTGAAAAGCCCCGGACTGCACCTCGAAGCAGTAATCTAAAGGACGACCGCGCTGGCCGGCACAGTGTACGGATCAACGACCGGTACCGGATCTGCTTCATCTGGCGGGACGGCGATGCTAAGGAACTGCCATGCCCATGAAGCCCCCGCACCCTGGAGAAACGATCAGGGAGGAGTACCTGATCCCCCTCGGAATGAGCGTGAGCGCCCTCGCCAGGGCGCTTGGGGTTAGCCCCACGCGCCTCAATGATATCGTTCGTGGCCGGAGGAGCATCACCGCGGATACCGCCCTGCGGCTTGCACGGTACTTCGGCACCACCCCGGATCTCTGGATTAACCTCCAGTCCTTCTACGATCTGCGCATGGCGCAGCGGGAGGTTGGAAAGGCGATTGAACGGCAGGTCAAGCCCCGAGAGGCTGCCTGACGATTTTTCGCCCGCCTCATCCGGCGGCTAAGACCAGCCCGCCCTTGCCGCGTTGCCCGTTGCGGTCCGGAGTACATCTCGTCCCTGCTGATCGTGCCCTGTGGGTCCAGGATGCAGCACTCGTCCACGAAATGCTTCAGCGTGGCCCTGAAAACCAGGGCATTGGCGGACAACACCGCGCGCCATGATCGACTGTTGCAAGGCCGGGCACCGGCGTTGAAGAGATATTGCTTCATGCCGGCGCTCCCACCAGGAAGTCATAGCGGTAAAGAGGATCAACTGTCCGGACATAGATCACCTGCCGAAGGCGGGAAAGGAGAAAGGAGCGGTTGCGCAACACTCGACAGCATGCGGAGCTAGAAAGTGAACGAACACACCAGTTCCATCTGATCGCGTGCGGAGCCGGCGGATCGAACAGTCCCGGCCGGATCTTCCGCCCAGCGTGTATACCGCAGTACCGGGCTGATCTTCATTGTCTTGTAGCGCGTCTCGATTCGCCACCGGTTGTGAAGCCGTAGGTTGAAGGATCAAAGCCATTCAGGTTGCCCGCGGCGCGGAACGAGGGTCCGGCCTCGAGCACGGGGCGAATCTTCGATTCGGGCAGAAACCGGTACTTCGCAAGCACGGTGACGCGTTCTGAACGACGGCCCCGCCTCGATGAATGGCCATATGGCCCCGCGTGGTGGTAAGCGGTATTTTGCCATGATCGGCCATTCCCAAGTGATCGGGGTGGACTCGCCCAGATATTGTGAAGACCCGTCGGAGAACACATTGCGTCTTTGAAGGTGAAGGATACGGTGCAGGGCATTTGCTTCGAGAGAGAATCCCTTGCCCAGGTCAATCTCGACGGACAGAGCCGCAAGAAAGGTCCGGGTATCGGAGAACCAATCGAAGGCGATCGGATCTTTGTAAGTCACCGAGGTTGTGTAAAACGCTCTGGAGATCGGGAAATCCCGCGTCAGAGGTATGCCCCCGACGAAGCCGAAGGACACGCGCCGTGAGGACGACGGCGCTTGACCTGCCACAGTGGGCGGAAACAGCAACAGGAATAATGGGCCGAATCGTCCGATATTCATGATGTAACCGAGTGAATGCAATGACGCCGTATACGGCTATGCACGTCGGGCACCGTGCGATTCCGCCGCGTCCGGCGAAAGATGGGATCGCTGCTGTTGAGAGAACCGCCGCGGGTTCGCTATTTCTTCCGCGCCGGGCGTCTGGCGGCGGGAGCGCCGCCCTGATGCAGAAGCTTCTCGATCTGCTCGCGCATCTGCTTCTCTTCGTCGAACTGGAAGAAATTGGCGTCGCCGGAATACTGGGCGGCGATGCGGAATTCCTTGTCGATGAAAGCGACCTGGGGCATGAGGAGACGTGCCGTCATGGGGACCTGCATGAAGCTCATGCAGACTTCCTGGGGTACGGCTCCCACGGGGAAGGTGAGGTTGAGATCGCGAGCGTAGGCGTTCACATCGCCGCCCGGATTGATGGCGGCGCCCACGACCGCAAAGCCCTTCGAGCCGTATTCGCGGTACATGATTTCCGTGGTGCGGGAGGCTTTCTGGCAATGCGAGCAATAGGTGAGCAGAAACTCCACCGCGATCACTTTGCCCTTGAACTGGCTCAGGCGGATCGGCGCCTTGCCGTTGGGCATGTTGATGACGATATCCGGAGCCGGGCGCGGGACCTCGGAGCCCTGGGCGATTCCGGCGAGGGCCGCCGGGGCCAGACTAAGACAAAAATCTCTGCGTTTCATCCAATCCATTCCCCTATTTCTTATTCATCGACACAGTCTTTTTGGCGCCGGCCGGTTCCTTGAGCAACTCCTCGATAATCTGCCTCATTCTGGCTTCGGAGTGGAGGTTCTCCCCGCCGTCGATCGAGGACTGGTAGCGGATGGTTCCTTTGCGGTCAATGAAGACCACCTGGGGCACCATCACCCGGGCCATCATGCTGTAACCCAGATAGTCGAGAACCTTTTCGCGCGGCAGGACGCCCACCGGGTAGTTGACGTTGTTGTTGCGAACGAATTCCGGAACCAGCAGCATCGCGTTCTCGTTGAAGGCGGCTCCCAGGGGTTGAAACCCGCGCGCGCCGTACTCGGAGTAGAGCTTGGACATGACGCGCGAGGTGTCCTGGCAGTGGGGGCAGGTGGTGAACAGAAATTCGACCACGCAGACCTTGCCCGCGCACCGGGAGAGATTCACCTTCGTCCCATCGGGCATTGCAATCTCGAGGGGCGGAGCATGCCGCGGAGTGTTGCCGGATTGCGCGGCCAGGGGCAGGCAGGCCAGAAGGGCGCAAATGGAAAGGAAGGCGCGTCGCATGGGTTCTCCTAGGGTTTCATTCTATCATCGGGGCCGCGAGGGTCACTGTAATCCTTGACGCGCCAGCAGCGCGCTCAGTTCCGGGTCACGGCCACGGAAGCCGCGGTAGAGGTCGGCTGGTTCCTCGCTGTTGCCTTTTTCGAGGATCCGCCGGCGGAATTGCAAGCCGGTCTCTCGATCAAAGACGCCTCTCTCGAGGAAAAGTGAGAACGCGTCGGCATCCAGCACTTCCGCCCACTTGTAGGAGTAGTAGCCGGCTCCGTAGCCGACGGGACTCCCGAAGAGGTGGGTGAAGGCGAGGATCATGGCGTGTTCGGGCGGCAGCGGGGCAGGGGAGAACTGCTCGAGGATGCGGCGGGAATACGCGACCACGCTTCCATCCTGGTTCGGATCATATTCGCGGTGGAGTTTGAGGTCGACGAAGCCGAAACTCAACTGGCGCATTTGCGCGTTCGCGGCGCGGTAGTTGCGCGCCTGGCGCATCTTGCGGTAGAGGTCTTCGGGAATCGCCTCGCCGGTCTTCCAATGGCGCGCAAAGAGATCGAGGGATTGACGCTCCCAGCACCAGTTCTCCATGATCTGCGAGGGCAGTTCGACAAAATCCCAGGCGACGTTGGTGCCGGAAAGACCGCGGGCCTCGACGCGGCTGAGGCAGTGATGCAGGAGGTGGCCGAATTCATGAAAGATGGTTTCCACTTCCCGGTGTGTCAGCAAAGCCGGCTTGCCCTCCACCGGAGGGGTCAGGTTGCCGTTGATGGCTCCGATGTGGACGCGGCCCGGGACGGCGGGGGAACCGGTAAGAAATGCGTCCATCCACGCTCCGCCGCGCTTGTTTTCGCGGGGGAACCAGTCGGCGTAGAATGCGCCGAGGACTTGCGAACCCTCGAGGATTTCGTAGTATTTGACGTCCTTGTCCCAGGCGGGTACGCCCGCGACTTCGCGCATTGCGACGCCATAGAGGCGCGTCACCGTTTCAAACATTCCGGCGACCACCTGTTCCACGGGAAAGTAGGGGCGGAGTTCCTCTTCGTCGAAATCGTACTTGGCCTTGCGTTCCTTTTCGGCGTAGTAGCCGATGTCCCAGGCCTGCAAGCCGGGAGCGCCGTCTCCTTCCAAATCCCTGCGGAAAGCGTGCAGTTGCGTGTTCTCCCGTTCGAAGAAGGGAACGCTCTTGCCGCGCAGATCCTCGAGGAATTCCATGGCGCGGGCGCCGGTCTTGGCCATGCGGTCGACGAGAACAAGGTCGGCAAAGTCGGCGAAGCCGAGCAGGCGCGCCTTCTCTCTGCGCAGTTCGAGGACGCGCGGGACGATGGAGGAGTTGTCGAGTTCGCCTCTCGAGGCGCGGGTCATGTAGGTGCGGTAGAAGCGCTCGCGGACCGCCGCGTTATCGAGGTAGGTCATGAGCGCGATGTAGCTCGGCGCCTGGAGGGTGAACCGCCAGCCTTCCTTGCCCTTCGCCTTGGCGGATGCCGCCGCCGCGTCCACGGCGCTCTCCGGCAATCCCGACAGTTGCTCTTTGCCGGTCCACACCTCGTCGTAGGCGTTGGTGGCGTCGAGCACGTGCTGGGAGAACTTCGTGGTGAGTTCGGCGAGTGCGACATCAATGGCGGCAAGGCGGGCTTTGCCGGCGGCATCGAGATCCGCGCCATGGCGGCGGAAGTAATCGAGGGTCTTCTCGAGGTTTCGTTTGCGGTCGCCGGTGAGGTTTGCGGCCTCGGCGGTCTGCGCATAGGACTTCAGGCAGTGCCAGAGCCCCTCATCGAGCGGGATGCGGGAATAGAACTCGCTGACCTTGGGCTCGACGGCGTTGTGGGCGGCGCGCAGTTCCGGGTAGGTGGTGACGCCCTCGAGGTGCCGCACCAAACCCATGGCATATTCCACCTTTTCGGTGGCGGCATCGAGCGCGGCGAGGGTGCTCTCATACGTTCGGGGACCCGGTTGCGCCGCTATGGCATCGATGGCGCCGCGCGCTTCGCGCAGCAGTTCGTCCAAAGCCGGCTCGACATGTTCCGCCCGGATCTGGTCGAACGGGATGGGAGTCTGTATGGATAAGAGAGGATTCATTTCAGAGGAAGAGGATTCACTCCATCACCTGGTCAAGCAGGCCCTGGAAATGTTTGGCCCGCTGTTCCACGCGGTCGCGAATGGCCTTCAGTTCCTGCTCAGTGGTGCGCAGGCGGTCGGCGAGATGCAAACAGGCCAGGATCGCCAGCCGCGCGGTGTCCGCATTCGAGGAGCGGGCGGCAATCCCGGCAATGAGTTCATCGATTTGATTCGCCAGTTCGAGCACTTCGCGGTCGTCACCCGAGGTGACCAGCGTGAAGGACTGGTTGGCGATGGTGACCCGGATTGGACGTTTTTCCCTGTTTCCGGTCTCCATAAGGGGTGTCAGCCGGCGCTCAGGAGATCCATCTGCCCGAGCAGTTTTTCAATGCGCGTGCGCACCTGTTTGCGCTCGGCTTTGAGCGAGTCGATCTCCTTGCGGAGCGCCGCCGCCTCTTCGCGGGAATCGGCCAGCGCCTGTTCGGCCGCGGCTTTATCCGAAAGCGTGGATTCGAGCCTCGCGTCGAGCGCGGCTTTTTCCGTGCGCAGGGACGCCACCAGTTCCACCGCTTTGACGATGCGCTCCTCGAGACTGGCGAGGAATTCGGATCCGTCTTCGCGAACTGATTCCATGGCTTAACTCACTTCGGGGATTGCGCCCTTCGCCTTCTCGACGAGCGAACGGAATCCGTCGGCATCGTTCAGAGCGAGGTCGGCCAGAATCTTCCGGTTGAGCTCGATTCCGGACTTCTTGAGGCCGTCCATGAACCGGCTGTAGGAAATGCCCGCTTCGCGGCATGCTGCGCCGATGCGCACAATCCACAGGGAGCGGAATTCGCGCTTCTTGCGCTTGCGGCCCACATAGCCGTAGCGCAGGGCTTTCTCCACCGCTTCCTGGGCGGAGCGGTGCAGCTTGCTTTTTGTCAGAAAATAACCGGAGGCGCGTTCCAGCGTTTTGGCGCGGGCGGCTCTCCGCTTCGTACCACGTTTGACTCTCGGCACGTTTCTCTCCTTACTTGTTTCTTGGAATCACAGGCCAAAGGCCTTTGGCGGGCATTGACGGGCACGTGCCGTGCGCCGTTCGCGCCGCCGCGATGCTTGCCTTAGGAATAAGGGAGCATCACCTTCACTTTCGGTTGATCGGCCGGGTCCATGACCACGCCTTGCGCCAGACGGCGCTTGCGGGCCGAACCCTTCGAGGTCAGGATGTGCCGGGCAAACGAATGACGGCGTGTCAGTTTGCCGCTCCCGGTCACCTTGAACCGTTTGGCCGCACCTTTGTGTGTTTTCATTTTCGGCATCGGACTTCCCTTTGCTTTGGATGGGGTGAATGCGGACTCCACTTAGTGTAGCATTGCCGGAGGGAGTTGCGCTAAAGAAAGGAAGAAGCCGCCCGCCCACCGCCAATACCTTGCCCATTCTGCCCCGCCGGGAGGCACCCCGAAGAATCTGTCATCCGTGCGGAATTAGATGACCTATCCGCCACCCGTGATTAGAGCGGTTTTTCCTGGAATCCAGAGATTGCAGGTGACGGGGATCTCCGTGAGGTCCGCCAGATGTCTAGGTTCCGGCGAGTGGTTTGCGCCTGCGTAGAGGCCGTTCTCCGCGCTACTTCCGCAGTTGGATTCGGAGCGGCATATGCCTTAACAAAGGTTTAGGAGGTGGCTATGATCTCCGAGCGGCGTGTCAGGCTATTCAGAAACGGCAAAAATCAAGCTGTCCGAATTCCGCGAGGCTTCGAACTGCCCGGCAAAGACGCCGTCATGCGGAAGGAGGGCGAGCGGCTGATTGTCGAACCCGCTCCCCCGATGTCCTTACTGGAAGTCCTGGCCACGCTGACGCCGCTTGATGAAGACCTGCCGGAAATCACAGACATGCTCCCCCGCGCTGTCGAACTCTAATGCGCTACCTGCTCGACACCAACATCCTTTCCGACCTGATTCGGAACCCGCAGGGTCGTGTGACGAGTCGCATCCGTGAGGTGGGCGAAGCGCAGGTGGCGACGAGCATCATCGTTGCTGCCGAGCTGCGGTTTGGCGCGGCGAAGAAGGGATCAACGCGCCTCACCGCACAGGTCGAGGCCGTGCTCGGCGCCATGGAGATCCTGCCTCTCGAAGAGCCGGCCGGCCGCGCATATGGTCTGCTTCGCGCTCGCCTGGAGAGGAAAGGGCAGATGATTGGCGGCAATGATCTGCTGATCGCCGCTCAGTCCATTTCCCTCTGCTTCACCCTCGTCACCGCCAACGAACGCGAGTTCGCCAAACTGCAAGACCTTCGCTGCGAAAACTGGCTGGGTTAGGTTCCCGTCTGAAGTACCACTGTTCAGTCCGATCCTGAATCGGGCGATGCCACAGCATGGATTTCCGTCTTGCCTTCTCAATGCGAAAGGCGGGTGGCTCCCAGTCGTGGACGCGTTTCGAACTCTCGTGCTCTCGCCATCCTACGCCAGAGACCATTGTTGGATGGGCTGCAAGGCTTCAAGGGGTTAGAATGGCTGAATGATGAGGTATCGCGTATAGCTGGAGCAAGATGAGGACGGGGTGTTCCTGGCGACCTGTCCTGCTTTGCCCGGCTGTATTTCCCAGGGTCGGACGCGCGCCGAGGCGGCCGAGAACATCCGTGAGGCAATCGAGGGGTACCTCAAGAGCCTTAAGAAGCACGTCGAGCCAGTTCCTCCGAGCATCCACGAAGAGATCATTGAGGTCGCAGGCGGATGAAGCTGCCGGTGATTTCTGGCGCCGAGGCGATCAAGGCATCTCAGAAAATCGGCTATGAAGTTGATGATCAGCAATCCACCAGATAGGTGTGATCGGACGAATCCGGGTCCCAACGCCACGCCAGATACCGCATGCTCCGGTCCGCTCCATCATGTCCGCCGGCCTCAGTGCCCGGCCGAAACGTTTCGGAAACGTGATCGGGCGCGAGGAGGAGCGCGCCTCCTCGGCGGCAGTGAAAGAACGCTGTCTCCATCGCTTCAACAAGGGACGGCGATCAGCGCTCCGAACTGATGTCGATCACGATCCCGAAGCGGGTTCGAGTCCTTGATGGGCTCACCGATCACTTGCGGTCGCTTCAGCACGAGACTCGGACTCGGATCGGTCGGGAGGTCTGATTCCAGGTTTTGTTTCCGACCAGCCGCTGGTCAGATTTCGTGCTAGGATTGGAACCAGGGTATGACAAGAGTCAATATTCAGGAGGCTAAGACCCACCTCTCGCGTTACATCAATCGGGTCGTCCAGGGTGACGTGATCATCCTGTGCCGTCACAATCAGCCAGTGGCCGAACTCCGCGCTGTTGAAACTCCTCCGCTGCGCCGGGCGCGCGTTGCTGGACTGCTAAAGGGCCAGGTACATTGGGAACCCGGCGCCTTCGCCCCAATGACCGATGAGGAGGTCGCTGAGTTTGACCGGGCGCCTGTCTTTCCCCAAGAGCGTCAGGCGTGAGACTGCTTCTCGATACGCGCGCTTTCCTCTGGTTCCAGGCGGATTCGCCTCACCTGTCTCCAACTGCGCGAGCCCAGATCCTGGACCCCGCAAACGAGGTTTACCTCAGCGTGGTGTCCGCGTGGGAGATCGCCCGCAGGTACGCACAGGGAAGGATCTCCCTCCCGGCGCACCCCTCGACCCTGATTCCGGCGGTTCGTAAAGACTCCGGAATCGAAAGTCTTCCACTCACGGAAACGGACGCGCTTGCCGCTGAGAAGCTGCAACTTTTTCACAAAGATCCATTCGACCGCATGCTTATCGCTCAGGCGCTCATGTGCGGACTTGTGATCGTCACGTCAGACGCCGCCTTCGAGCCCTATCCCGTCCGTGTGATTTGGTAGAGGGTAGAGGTTGGCTCGTCAGGTTCCAGTCTCTCCTCGTTTCCGATTGCGACAAATAGCCAGAGCGCGTTGTCACGCCCCTCTCTCCCGGCGCGCCTTACGACGAGTGCGAGTCTCGAGAATTCTCCCGGTCGCGGGTGTCGTCGACCTGGCCGCCGCCGGTGCCCTCTCCTTCTACTTGGCTGCGGTCCGCGTAGAGGCCGCGCGGTTGGGAGGGTTGCGCTGATTGAATGTCCCAGTGCGCCGCGCCCACCGGAAGAACCAGCTTTGACACGCCGCCGGCGGTTGCCGAACTGTTCTCTGTATGGATCCTCACTGCGTGATGAGTATTGACCCGGACCACCCGGCGTATGCTCACCTGCGGAGTCCGGCGGATTAGCGATCAGCGTTCCCAAAGGATATCAGTGAAGATTTCCGAACCCCTGCGCCATCCCTCCGCAGGCTGTACGATAGCAGGTTATGCTTTCTGTATTCTGCTCGCCCTGCCGCTACACGCAGGGGCGCCGCGCCACGGAACAACTGGGCGCGGAGATGTCGCGCCTCGGCCTGCCCGGACCGGTACTCATAGTGGCGGGCAGGTCCGCGCGGCGTCTTCTCGATGATGTCTGGCGCCTCACCTTGGGAGACTCCGGCTATGCGTATGCGGTGCATGACTTCGGGGGAGAATGCTCGCAGGCGGAAATTGACCGGATCGCCGCCGCGGCCAGGGAACAGGGCGCGGCTACGATTGTGGGGGCGGGTGGCGGGAAGGTGCTGGATGCGGCGCGGGCAGTGGCCGCGGAACTGCATTTGCCCGTGGCGAATTGTCCCACGGTGGCCTCGAGCGACGCGCCGTGCAGCGCGCTTTCGGTGATCTACACTGAGGAGGGAATCTTCGAGGAGTACCGTTTCTATCGCAGGAATCCCGATCTTGTGCTGGTGGATACGAGCGTGGTGGCGCAGGGTCCGCCTCGGCTGCTTGCCGCCGGGATGGGGGACGCCCTCGCCACGTGGTTTGAGGCAAAGACTTGCGCCGCCGGACACGTGCGCAACATGCGGGGCGGCGGATCCACGCGCAGCGCGCTCGCGCTGGCGGAGTTGTGCTACCGGACGCTGCTCGAGGATGGCAAAGCGGCCCTTCAATCGGTGGAGCGGAAGGTGGTGACGCCCTCGCTCGAACGGATTGTGGAGGCCAATACGCTGCTGAGCGGGCTGGGGTTTGAATCTTCGGGTCTCGCCGCCGCTCATGCGATTCACAACGGGCTGACGGCGGCTCCCCCCACGCGAGGCTATTTTCACGGAGAAAAGGTGGCGTTCGGGACACTGGTGCAGTTGGTGTTGGAGGGCGCCTCCAAGGCGCGGATTCGCGAAGTGTTGTCGTTCTCGACCGAAGTGGGGCTGCCGGTGACGCTCGCCGGGATCGGATGCGGCGCCCTCGGGGACGAACTGCTGGCGCAGGTCTCGGCGAGGGCAACAGCGGCAGGGGAGACCATTCACAATGAGCCGTTCGAGGTGACGGCGGATATGGTGGCGGACGCGATTCTGGCGGCGGATGCGGAGGGCAGGGCCTGGATTCAGAGCAGCGTGCCGCCCAAAACCAGGTGAGCGACCGTGAAATAGATGACCAGCCCGGTGACGTCCACCATGGTTGCGACGAAAGGGGCGGAAGCGCTGGCGGGGTCCATCCCGGCGCGGCGCAGCACAAAGGGGAGCATCGATCCGGCGAGCGTGCCGAACATCACCACGCCTACCAGGCTGAAGGCTACGGTAAGTGCCACCAGCAGGTAATGATCGCCATAGGAGTGAAAGACGCCTTGCCAGATCAGGATGCGAAAAAACCCGATGATCGCCAGGACGCTGCCCAGCGCGACTCCGCTGAAGACCTCTCTCCGCGCCACACGCCACCAGTCGCGTAGGGTCACTTCCCCCAATGCGATCGAGCGGATGATCAGCGTCGAAGCCTGTGACCCGGAATTGCCGCCGCTGCTGATGATGAGCGGAATGAAGACCGCGAGAACCACCGCTTTCGAGATCTCCGCCTCGTAGCGGCTCATCGCGGTGGCTGTCAGCATCTCGCCCAGGAACAGCGCGGCAAGCCAACCGGCGCGTTTGCGCACCATTTCCCAGAAACTGGTGTCGAGGTAGGGGCCTTCGAGAGCCTGCATACCACCGATCTTCTGGATATCTTCCGTGGCCTCTTCCTGAACGACGTCCACGATGTCGTCCACGGTGACGATGCCCTTCATGACGCCGCCCGGATCGACGACGGGGATGGCGGCCAGGGCGTGGGCGCTGAACACTCGAGCCACCTCTTCCTGGTCGGTGTTCTCTCTCACGGCCACGACATCGCTTTTCATCACTTCGTCGATCCGGGCGCGGCCGCCGGCGGTGAATAGGTCGCGGAAGGAAACGACGCCGAGCAACTTCTGGTCATGGCTGAGGACGTAGGCGTAGTAGACGGTTTCCATGTTCCGGCCCTGAAGCCTGAGGTAAGCAATCGCCTCGTCCACTGTCATGTCCGGGCGCAGGCGGGCGAAGCGCGGATTCATCAGGCCGCCGGCGTCATCTTCGGCGTAGGCAAGCAGGGCCAGCACTTCCACCCGGGACTTGTCGTCCAGGAGGGCCAAAAGGCCGTCTTTTGCCTCCTGCGGGGATTCCTGGATAAGGTCGGCCGAGTCGTCGGGCGGAAGAACGCGCAGGTAGGTCCGCCGTTCATGTTCGGGCATCATCAGGAGGAGTTCCGATTGTTCGGGCGCGGTCAAATCGAGAAACAACTCCTCGCGCCGGTCGCGGGTGAGGCTTCGGAAAGCCTGCATGCGGCCGTTCCCGGAGAGGTGCGGCCAGGCGGCGGCAATTTCCGAAACGAAGGCCCGGGGACTATCCGTCATCTCTGTCATTTTCGCCCACGGGCGCCCTCCGGCGGGCGGCAAGGCAGAGATTTTTTTCGCTACACGGAGGCGAGGGCAGCCTGCTGCATCGCCTTCGCGTAGCCAACGTTGAAGGCATAGGCCGCGTAGCCTCCACCGCCCGGATAGACCGTGTGAAATGCAGGGTGTTCGAGATCGTAATCGATTGCCCGGGGGTGCTCGGGATAGATAGTGCGGGTGTACTTGTTGCGCACCAACTCCTTCATTACGCCGAACATATCCACCTGCCCCTCGTCGATGAAAACTTCCTCGTATTTCTCGTATGGCTTCTCGACGCGCACGTTGCGGAAATGGACATGGTTGATGCGGTCGCGGGAGGCGAAATACCGGCAAACTGCCACTGGATCCTCTCCCATCTCGCGCGTGACGCCGCAATCGAACGTGATGCCGTTGGCGGGACTGTTGACGATTCCAATCAGCTTTTTCCAGCCGGCGAGCGTTCCCATGATCTGCCCGGAGCCGCGGCTGAGAGGCGCGGGAGGGTCGTTCGGGTGCAGGGCCATGCGGACGCCGGCCTCCTCGGCCACCGGGATGACAGCCTTCAGGAAATAGGTGATGTTTGCCCACATTTCCTCCAGACTGTGAACGCCTTCCTGCTCGAGCGGAGGAAGGTTCTTCATGCGGTCATAATCGAAGCCGGTGTACCCGGAACCGGCTCTGCCTTTGGCTCCGTAATAGCCCTCCACGGCGCGGTGCGCGTAAAAGTTGTACTCCACCACCGCCAGGCCTGCTTTGCCCGCGGCGCGCAGCGATTGGCGGACTTTGTCGATCTCCTCGTCGCGGCCGGGCTTTCCGTAGAGCGTGTTGGGATACCCGCCGATCATCATGTTGTAGAGGGTGATCCCGCCCGCTTTCAATTGGTCAATGCGCGCGCGCAGGTCGGCTTCCTGCCAGGGGATTCGCGGGCCCCCGGTCAACGCATAGCTGACGCCCAACTGCCGGACACGGCGGATACCGGCATCAGTGAACGCCCCGGCAGCGACGCCGCCAGTGCCCATTTCCAGGCAGATCTTCGGCGTGCCCGGGCCCTCCATTCGGGGACCGGGTATTTCAGCCCCCGCCGCCGGCGCCGCCAGCAGCGCCGCGCCGCTGCCCTTCAAAACGTTCCGCCGGGAAACATCGGATTTCATCGGTGTGGCTCCTTCACCTCTACTGTATCGAGAACGCCCTTCTGCGCGGCCACTCCCACAATCATCAACTCGAGGCCCGCGGATCCGGTGGCGCGGAACGAATGCACGTCATTGAGCAGCAGAGGAACGGCGTCGCCCTTGTGGATGGCGGCCGATTCCTCGTTGACGCGGACCTCGCCGTCTCCGTTCAACACGTAGTAGATCTCTTCTACCCCGGTGTGCCGGTGGGCGCCCTCGGAACTGCCGTTGGGAATCAGAAGGTGATCGACGTAGGACCAGTTGCTGAGGAATACGGACGGGTCCAGGGCGCGGCGGTACTGCACTGTTCCTTCGCCGCCCCGGTAACTCTTCACCGGTTGCAGCAGTTTTCGATCGAGCCGCATTGTCATGAACACCGGGATGGGGTCTTTGAAGGGCACGTTCACGCGCGGGTCATCGAGGTTGAAGGCGTCGTACTTCCCCTTCACCGCGGACACGTTGATGTTCATGAACTCCACCGGATGGCTGGACGGATTGTAGATGGCATGAGAGTGGCCCATGCGCACCGGAGCGCCCACCGTTCCCTTGAGCACGGATGTTCTGCCGTCGACCGTGAATTCGGCCTCGTCGTCGAAGACGATGAACATCTCCTCCGTCGTGTTGTGGAAGTGATGACCGACGCCGCCGCCCGGCATGATCTGGCAGCGATGCATGAACAGGAAGTTGGTGCTGAGGGCAGGTCCGGGCATCAGCGTCTCGCAGGCCATGTCGCCGGTGCTCCCGTGCGACCGGCTGTGGCGGTACTTGGACGGGTCCGTATGCCCGATGCGTTGGGCCAGCGGCTCACCTGCCGTCAACTGGCCTGCCAGCGCCAGCAGAGCAATTGCCGGAATTGTTCCCATGTTCATTGGAATGACTCCCATATCAGTTTGTTTTGTGTTCGGAACTCACCACCAGGCCCCGGTCATCGGTGAGATTGAAGAACCAGGCGGTTGCGCCTTGCGGGACCTGCGCCGCGGCGCGCCGTGCTCCGGCGTCCAATTGCGCGGCAACGGTTTCCCATTTCCGGTCCTGCCAGCGCCCGCTGTCCCTGGTGTAGTTGAGTTCCGCTTTCACGATCGTGCTGCGGGAATTGTATCGGATCGAATCGCGTTCCGTAGCGGTGATGCGCGGCAAGGGAACTCCATGCCGAAGAATGGACGCGGCGAAGGCGGCAATCTCTTCCGGCTTTGCTCCTTGCGGATGACCATGCGGCATGCGCACGCGAATAGACAGCGTTCGCGGTCCCCTTGGCAGCCGGTAGGACTTCTGGAGGGAAGGGAACGGATAGGCGAAGTCATTGGTTCCCGTAACCCACAGCATGGGCATCTTTCCGTTTGCCAGATATACCGAGGGGTCCCAAAGAGAGAGCCACTTTTCCGCTCGCGTTTTTCCGAGGTCGGCGAAGTTTTTGAGCCATGCGGAATCTTCGCCGAGATAGCCGCAGCCATACACCGGAGCGGCGAACCGGAAGCGGGGATCGACACCGGAGACGATGTCCGTCAGGTAGCCGCCCCAGGAAATGCCCGTGAGTCCGATGCGTCCTTTGTCTACTTCGGGGAACGAGCGGAGGAGGGAGTGCGCCAGGACGACCGCGGCCACGGCGTGATAGGTCCACTGATCGGTGACGGCGTCATCGACGTGGGTAAAGCCGCCCCATCCTTCCGGACCTCCGTATTCGTGATGCTTCTTTGCGGGGGACTAGGGCTTGTCCGTCGAGGCCTTTTCGGGAACATTGCCGCAGGTATCCATCGCGATGGCCGCGTAGCCGCGCTGGTTCCACAGCCGGACCCATTCAGCGAACGCCGTGCCCCCGCCGCCGTGCACGAGGACCATCGCGGGCAGTTTCCTGCCCGGAGGAATGCCGTAATAGGCGAAGACGCGAGTGGGCTTGCCGTGAAACGGAACCGATTCGAAATAGACCGCGTGAACTCCGGGCTCTTCGCTCTTGGCTTCGAACACCTTCGGCGTTTGTGAAAGCGCTTTGAAATCCCACGGGATGGCGGCATGCGCGAAGAGCGGGGCGGCGAGCAGCAGAGCAAGTTTCATGAGAGGCGGACTCTCATTCTACTCCTTACAGGGTTTTTGAAAGAGAGAAATCGCCGCAAATCCCGCGGCTCCGGCGGCGAGAATCGACGGGATGCTCTCCTCCGTGATGCCTCCCAGGGCCAGCACCGGTAGCCGCACGCGGCCGCACGCCACGGCGAGCGCCTCCAGGCCGAGAGGGGCTCCATAGGAGGCCTTCGAGCGCGGGGCGTACACCGGTCCGTACACGGCGAAATCCGCTCCTTCGCCGTCCGCGGTCTCGAGTTCCCTCAGTGTGTGGCACGACACGCCGATGACGAAGCCTTCCGGCACCATGCGGCGCAATTCGTTCACGGGCAGGGAGTCCGCCGGGAGGTGTACGCCATGAGCGCCGGCGGCGAGGGCGATATCCGCCCGCGAGTTGATCAGGACGCGCGTTCCCTTGGGATTCTCGAGCGCGAGAATGCCGCGCGCAAGAGCGAGCAGTTCCCGGTCAGGGAGGTCTTTCTCACGCACCTGGAGAAAATCCACGCCGGCTTCCAACTGCCGCGCCACGCAGGCAACCAGAGGCTCGATGCCCCCGACCTGCTTCCGGTCCGTGATGTAGCAGCGAATCACTCGGGCTGATAGTAGCTTTCTCCGGCGCAGGCGCGGCAGAGCACAGTTTCGCCGCGAACCACCTCGCGGCGGAAGTTGATTCCTTCTCCACACTGCGAGCAGGTGATCCGCGGGCCCTTGAAGCCGGGGAGATCATGCGGCTCGACGGTGACGCGCACCCACTGGTGATGAAACAGGTCGCTCTCCGGCATTTCGCGGTAGGCCTTCATCTGCTGCTGGTTCTTGTCGGCGATCTCGGGAAACATTTCGCGCGCCTTTTGTTTCGACGATTCCCGGGCCGCCACGCGCACGGCGCGATTCGATTGGAGGTCGCAGAACGTAGCCGCCATCTTCCCGAAATCGCGAAACTTGAGCGCGCGCTTTCCGAGGCGGCAGCCCGTCACGACGGTAATGGCATCGGTGGCGCAGCGGTCAATCTCCACATAGGTGACCAGCCGCTTGCGGTCCTTGCCCGCGGGGTCTTCAATGCCGAGCAGACGGCAGCCGAAGATGGCGAGGCGCAGCCCGAGGATCTGTCCGGCGCAGATATGGCCATGAGCCTGAGCGGCAAGTTCCACGTACTCGTCGAATGTCTTCATGTGCGGCTTAGAGGACGCGCAACCCAGCGGAAGGGAATTCCACAATCCATTCTTTATTATGGCGGTTCTGTTCGTACTCGGAGCGGGGCACATCGGCGAGCAGTTCGCGGTCGAATTCCAGGCGCATGCCGCCGGGGCGCGGCGTGGCTCCTCTGAGCTGGGCGGGGACCTGGTTGAAGCCCGGCTTGCCGTCCCGGGGAGAGGCGCGAAGTTCCTCCGGGCGCACGCACAGCCAGACGCGGTCGCCTTTGAATTTTCCCGGAAGATAGGGCCCGGCGAGTTCGCAATCGCCTAGTCGCAGAGCAGAGGTGTTGCGCCCGGGGTCGAGCATGAGAACATCCGCCTGGAGGAGGTTGTAGATGCCCAACAGCCGCGCGACGGTGAGGCTGGCTGGTTTGTCGAAAATCTCCGGCGGCGTGCCCTGCTGCACCACCTTGCCTTCATGGAAGATGAACATACGGTCGCCGACGGCAAAGCATTCCTCGAGATCATGCGTCACCATGAGGATGGGCGTGGAAAAGGTGGAGCGGACGTTGCGCAGCACATCGTGGAGTTCGGCGCGCAGCATGGCATCGAGACCCTGGGCGGGTTCATCGAGCAGCAGAACGCGCGGGTCGGCGAGCAGGGCGCGGGCAATCGAGCAGCGCTGCTTTTGTCCCCCGGAGAGTTCGTGCGGCTTGCGCCCGGCGAGGTCGGCAAGCCGGAAGAGATCGAGCATTTCGTTTACCTTGCGGTGCCGCTCGAGCTTCGGCCGGAACTGCGAGGCGAACTCCAGATTCTGGCGCAGCGTCATGTGAGGAAACAGCGCGTAGTTCTGAAACACGTAGCCGCAGCGGCGCGCCTGCGGCGGGAGGTGGACGTTTGTCGCGCCGTCGAAGAGAATATCGTCGCCCACCATCACACGGCCCTCATCGGGGCGTACGAAACCGGCGATCGAGTTGAGGGTGAGCGTCTTTCCCGCTCCGCTCGGCCCGAAGAGAACCGACACGGCATCGTGAGTGCGGATTTCGGCATCGAGCAGGAACTCCGCTGAGTCCGGACCGGCGGGAAAACGTTTCTTGAGCCGTGCGTGGATCATCCGAAAAGATGGCGCGGGGCCAGGCGATTGGCAACCCACAAAATCAGGAGGGCGATGGCGGAAATTACCAGCACCATCACGCGCGCCAGGGCGCCGTTGCCCGATTCCACCGCGTCATAAATGGCTACCGCAAGAGTCTGCGTGCGTCCTGGAATATTTCCGGCAATCATGATGGTGACGCCGAAGTCGCCTAGAGAGCGGGCGAAAGCGATGGCCGCGGCGGCGAGGATGGAGCGGTGCGCCAGCGGGATGGTGATGCGGGTGAAGATGCGCCACTCCGAAGCGCCCAGGCTGCGGGCGGCGCGCGCATAGGAGGTGTCGACGCTCTCCAGCGCCGCGCGCGTGGATTTCACCAGCAGCGGAAAGGAATGGAACAACGCCGCAATCACAGCCGCCTGCCAGGTGAACACGAGTGGAGATCCGGTCAGCCATTCGTAAAACTTTCCGAACGGGCTGGTGCGGCCGAGCACCACCAATAAGTAATAACCCAGGACGGTCGGCGGCAGAACGAGCGGTAAGGCGACCATGGCATCGAGCACTTCCTTGCCGCGGAAGGCGCGGAAGGCCAATACGTACGCCACCCATAATCCAAGAACGATGGCGAAGGCTGTCGAGAGCGCTGCGACCCGGAGGCTGAGCCAGAGTGGAAACCAGTCGATCGCCATGAGAACCACACATTATAGCCGACCGTGACGGATTTTCAGCGGGATTGTTCGCCGGCCGGACGAAGACTGAAGAAGATTCCGATGCTAATGACAACAAGGCAGCCGATGACGTTGTACCAGAGAAAGCTGATCTTAGTGAAAAAGAAGCAGTAGAAAATGGCGGCTTCGCCCGCAAGCACGCCGAGAAAGGCGCCCGTGGCGCGGGCGCGGGGAACGAAGAACGCCAATACAAAGACGCCGAGCATTCCGCCGTAGAACAGCGATCCCACAATGTTGACGGCTTCAATCAGCGATCCGAGATGACGCCCCAGCCCGGCAAAGGCCAGAGCATATGCGCCCCAGAACACGGTGGCGAGGCGCGAGGCAATCAGGTAGTGCATGTCGGATGCCTGCGGCTTGAAAGGACGGTAGAGGTCCATCACGGTCACCGTCGCCAGCGAATTCACTTCCCCCGAAACGACGGACATCGATGCGGCAAAGATCACGGCGATGACCAGCCCGACGACGCCGGAAGGCAGGTGGTGAATGACAAAGCTGAGGAAGATGTAGTTGGTGTCGGGAGCGGCTCCGGCCAGTTTCTGCGCATCCTTGCGCGCGGAATCGATCTCCCGCTGGGCCTCGCGGTAGCCGGCCAGGCTTTGACTGTCATGGGAGCGCATCCAGGAAAGAGCGCTTGTGCGGCGCTTTTCGTGGGCGGCCTGGAAGCGCGATTGAATGTCATCGTATCCGGCGGTTGCCTCGAGCCTGCGCTCGTCGACAGGCTGGAAGAGCACGGGCGGCCGCTCGAAGATGAAGAACACGAACACCATGGTTCCGATGAAGAGAATGAAAAACTGCATCGGCACCTTTGCCGCCGCGTTGAACAGGAGGCTGAGGCGGCTTTGGGCTATGGAGCGGCCGGTCAAGTAGCGCTGCACCTGGCTCTGGTCGGTTCCGAAGTAGGCAAGGGCCAGGAACATGCCTCCGATGAGGCCGCTCCAGAGGTTGTAGCGGTCATTCCAGTCAAACTTCGTGACGACGGCATTGAGCCTTCCCGCCGCGCCCGCCAGCGAGACCGCATCGAGGAACGACACCTCCTTGGGCATCAGGGTCAGAGCCATGATGAGAGCAAGAATGAGCCCGCTGAAAATGAGCACCATCTGCTGCACGTCCGACCACGTGATGGCCTTGACACCGCCTAGCGTCGTATAGGAAACCACCAGCGTGCCGATGACGAACGTCGTAATGTGTTCCGGCCAGCCGAGAATGACGGAAAGGACCACCGCGGGCGCGTACAGCGCCAACCCCGCTCCAAGCCCGCGCTGGATGAGAAAAATGACGCTGACCAGCCGCCGCGTTTTGCGGTCGAAGCGCTTCTCCAGAAACTCGTAGGCGGTGTACACATTGGCGCGATGGAAAATGGGCACCGCGGTCATGCTGATGAGCACCATGGCGAGCGGCAGCCCGAAGTAGAACTGGACGAAGCGCATTCCGTCCACATAGGATTGGCCGGTAGTGGAGATGAACGTGATGGCGCTCGCCTGGGTGGCCATGATGGACAGCCCCATGGCGTACCAGGGCATTGTCTTGCCGGCCAGAAGATAGCTGTGCGTGCTTTGGCTCCCTCGCGCGCGATACAGCCCGTAGGAAATGCTAAACAGGAGCCAGCCGGCCAGGACAATCCAGTCGAGAAGGGTCATTTCGATGGCGGGGGCGTAAAAATTGCGCTGAACGTATAGAACAAAACGATGAGCATCGCCAGGTAGATGACGACTGCGCCGTAGACGCGTTCCCACGTGCCCAGGAAGGGCGGCGGTTCCTCATCCGCATGGGCTTGGAGGGGAAGTTTCATGCGCGGTCTTATCGAGTGTAACCCACGGCATGGAAGCCCGTACAGTGCTGTGCCGCTTACCGTCCTCTGATAGCCGGGGAACGATGATCTTTAGGTCAACTCGCGGTATCTTTCGGACATGAGGGATTTTTCGTATGCGCCTGCCGTTTGCGTTTCCACCGGAACGCCCTAAGATGGAGGCATTGAATCCTCAACGGCAATTCGATCTCATTGACCGGCTGTTGACGGCGGACCGCAAACTGCTCATTGCCTTGTCGTTCAGCCTGCTGGTGCTGGTTGTTCTGGCGGACTTCATCGAGGGAGCCGGCGTCTCGCTGGGCGTCCTCTACGTCTTCCCCATCCTCCCGCTCTCCATCATGCTGAACCGGTGGGGAATCGGTATCAGCGCGCTGTTCCTGGCCGCGGTCCGGGTGGTGCTGACGACATACACCTCTGAGTTGGAGACCGCGATGCGCTTCTTCATGTCCGTTGTCGCCTATGCGGGTACGGGAATGTTCGTGGCGGAACTGGCGCGCAATCGCCTCATGATGGGCGAACACTATCGGGAGATGGAGAAACAACAGGCATTGCGCCGGGAGGCGGAGGAACACTTGAGGGCTCTTGCCGAAAGCAGCCCCGCCGCCATCTTCACGCTCGATGAGCAGGCGCGCATCCTGTCAGGAAACCGCGCCACGCGCCAATTACTGGGTCTGGCGCAGAATGATGAGTTGCCAGGCCACTCCGTAGTCCCCCATTTGCCCGTCCTCGCCGACGCTCTGCGTCTCGAAACGCGCTCCCAATTCTTCCGCACGGCTGCCCAGTGCCAAGGCACGCGCAAGGATGGCGATCTGTTTGTAGCCCAGATCTGGTTTTCCACCTACCAGACTCCGCAGGGCCGCCGGCTTGCCGCGATCGCCGTCGACTCTTCCGAAGAGGCGCGGGAGCGCGAGGAGCAGAACCTCAAACAACTGCTCGACAACAACCGCATTGTGGCCGCCGCGGTCTCGCATGAGATTCGCAACGTTTGCAGCGCCATCTCTCTCGTCTATGAGAACCTGCGCCGCACTCCGGGATTGGAGGAAAACCAGGATTTTCACGCCATGAGCCATCTGGTGGAAGCGCTGGGCAAGATAGCCTCCACGGAGTTGCAGTCGAAGTCGCCCTCGACATTGGCGCCGCTCGATCTTCGCGAGGTTCTGAATCACCTCCGCATCGTGATTGAACCGAGTTGGGACGAGATCGGCGGCGATGTGCGATTTGAGCTGCCCGCCTCTATCCCCATGGTCGTGGCCGATGGGTTTGGGCTTACCCAGGCCTTGCTCAATCTTTCCCAGAACAGCCTGCGCGCCGTGGAGGCATCCGCCCATAAGGAGTTCCGCATTTCCTTGACTCAGGGTGACGGAAAGGTGTCCATTGTCATCGAGGATTCAGGCACGGGCGTCAGCGATCCGAAGCGGTTGTTCGAACCATTCCAGCAGGGCGCCCAACGGGTCGGACTCGGGCTGTATGTCTCCCGGGCGATACTGCGCAGTTACGGGGGGGACCTGCGCTACGAGGATTCCCCCCAGGGTTGCCGCTTTGTGGCGGAGTTGCGTACGGCTGCGGTGAGAGGAGTGCAAGCAGCATGAGTGAAACGATTTCCCTCGTCCTCATTGACGACCATGCCCTGTTCCGTGAAGGCTTGGCCCGGGTGCTGGAATCCCAACCGGACCTCGAGGTAAAGGGCTCCACCGCCTCCGCCGCCGCGGGCCTCGAGATCGTCGAGAAAATGAAGCCGGACGTGGTGTTGCTCGATGTGGATCTCGGGCAGGAGCGCGCCATCGAATTTGTCCAGCAGGCGAGACAACATGGATACGAGGGCCGCATCCTGGTGGTGACCGCGGGCGTCAGCGATCCGGAAGCCGTTCAATTGGTTCGCAACGGCATCTCCGGCATCCTGCACAAACACAACCAGCCGGAAGCCCTTTGCAATGTCATTCGTCTTGTGGCCACGGGGGAAGTGTTCCTCGAGCAGCGCTATCTGAAGCCCCTCTTTCAAACCGTCACTCCGGGTGAGGGCGAGGCGCTGCCGCGCTTGACCGATCGGGAAGTGAAGTTGTTGCGGCTCCTCTTTCAAGGCCTGGTCAACAAAGAGATCGCCGACGAGATGGCGCTCTCGGAAAGTTCAGTGAAGGCGGTCTTGCGCGGTCTGTTCGACAAACTCGGCGTGCGCACCCGCAGCCAGTTGGTCCGCGTGGCTCTCGAACAGTACCGCGATCAGCTATGAGGGCCTTCCGATGAGAACCTGGATTCGCAGCGCCTGGGAGCACTTTGCCATCTTTTCGGCCGTACTTGGTGTACTGGCTCTGACACGCGGGCCGATCGCGCCCCGGTATCTTTTCTTTCATGACACGGTGAACTTCGCTCTCTCCATTCGCGAGTTCAATCCCAGCCTCCACCAGCCCCAACCGCCCGGCTACCCGCTGTTTGTTGCGCTCATCAAACTGATCTACGCTTGTGTGCCCTCCGCCGAAACCGCCCTGCTGCTCGCCGGGATGATTGGCGCGGCGCTGGCGGTCTACTTTCTCTGGCTGCTCGGGGATTCCATGTTCGGACCCGCCGCGGGCATTGCCGCCGGAGTACTGCTGTTGTTTCATCCGCTGGTCTGGTTCGGCGGGTTGACGAACCCGGTGCGTCTGTTCCTTGCCGTATGCCAGACCGGAACGGCCCTGATGGCCTGGAAAGCGTGGGTGCGGCAGAGAGGCTCCCGCGAAGCCTGGCCCTGGCTGCTCTGGCTGGCCGTTACCTTGGGAGTTCTTTCCGGCTTCCGGCCGGTGATGCTCTTGTTGGGTTCCCCGCTGTTTCTCGCCGTCCTCGTGCGCCACCGCGCCCTTGGACGCCGGCTCTTTCTTCCCGTGCTGCTCCTGCTGCTGGCGGCAGGGAGTTGGATCACCGTTCTGCTTGCGGCTTCCGGGGGACTCGATGCCTACCTGCGCTTGATCCAGGGCTATTCCCGTGTGCAGTTCGGCGGATCCTCGCTCCTGTTTGGAGCTCCGGAAAGAGCCGCGTGGCAAATGGCGAAGGACGCTGTTGTCTGGAATACCTTCGCCGCCGTCGCCTGGATTTGGGCCGTCCCCCTGGCGGGCTTCCCTCGTCTCCGGCAGATCTTTCAGGGCCGGATCTTCTTCCTCCTCCTGGCCTTTGTGCCGGCATTTCTCTTTTCCCTCCTGGTTCACGTCGCCGATCCGGATCAGGCGCTCATGACCGTTCCCCTGGTCTGCCTGGTTGGCGGAGCCGTGATGCAGGAAGCCTTCGTGGCGTGGCGCAATCGCATCTCCTCTTCCACGGCTGTGGCCGCGGCGTGCCTGGCGTTCAGCGCCGCCATCAGCACGTACCTCTTCTTTCATCCGCCCGCCGGCCCGGCCCGCGCCGCCGGCTACGGAGTCATCCGTTACGTGAACAACCACATGCGCTCCACGCTCACCACCATCGATGAACTCCGCCGCACCGGCCCCGTCCAGATCATCTCTTTCCGCCCGGTGGTCTCCTGGCGAAATCTGTCCTACTACTTCGCCACCGTTCCCATCTTTGTCGTGGAACCTGACGATCCGTCTCGCGTGTGGCAGGCCGGTTCGCGCTGGGGCCGGTCCGTGCCCAAGGGCGATGGCAAAGTGATGCTCGATTCCACCAGGGAAATTGTGATTCTCCTGCCGCCCGGCGACCAGGGTCTCCGCACGAGACTTCAGACGGAGAGCGGGTTCAACGAAAAAGGACCCCTCCTGCACGCGGCGCTGCGGCCTGGATCCGAATTCCGCGTCGGAAATGTCGCATTCAAGACCGCGCCCCGTCTCGAGACCAAGTGAATCAATCACGCAATTTTCGCGCGGGAAGCTTGTACCTGTGCCAGGTTTCGGGTTACGGTACGCATAGTAATCTAGTACTGCTATTCGCTGTTATTCATCAAATCGGTCAATTTACTAGAAAAACACCTCCGTTCGAGTGATAATGAAATCCACTGTAACCGATGAGCAAAAACCGACAATCCGTTCTGATTGCCCTTGCTTTATCTCTGGCTATCTTCGTTCTTGATCTGAATACTCCAAGCGGAATTGCGGCCTGGCTGCCCTACCTTATTCTTATCTCCTGGGTCTCCAGCGCCGCCAGCGCCCGTCAGACCTTCTTCATAGCCCTGTTGATCACGGCATTTCTCCTCGTCGGCTTATGGAGAGCCCCATCAGGGGCGATGTTTCATGACTTGACGCTCCCCAACCACCTGATCATTATCGGCGGCGTTTGGACGATGGCGATGTTGTGCGTGCGGCGCAGGAAAGCCGAACAGGAGCGGGACAAGGCCCTGCGGGATCTCGAGGAGGCGACGAAGACGCTCAAGCAACTGAGCGGATTGCTGCCAATCTGTTCCATGTGTAAAAAGATCCGCAATGACGCCGGGCGATGGGAGCAATTGGAGTCCTTCATCCAGAGCCGTTCCCACGCCCAGTTCACCCATGGCCTGTGCGAAACGTGCGCGAGGGAACTGTCGCCTGAGACAACCGAGCCCCGAATTCAGGGTCAATCCTCCAAGGGAACCGCCGCCTCCTGACGGGACACGAGCCGGCGGCCGCCCAACCCCGTTGCGAAAATGCGCCAATGAAATGCGGGTTAAAGTCGCGCGGTACACGATGATGGGAGAGAGCGGCCTTCCCGGGAAGCTCGCGCACTTTCCGGCGGGGACAGCGTTTCGCATCGCTCGGACACGTTCGGTGGAATCCGAACCACTCTGAGAGCGCGTCCAGGCTGCAATCCGGGCCGCGGGACGAGCCGCTTCCCGCCGGAATAACCGTCGCCGCGGCGGAAGTTGCGCCCGCTGGCGTATCCCCTGGCCAAACCGCATGCAATTCGTAGGAAATCAGTCCATTGCGTGGCTTCCTGCAGCATGCGACAGTGATGTGCATGAGCGTTCGCATTGCCGTGGCTGTAGTGTTTGCCGCCGCCGTGGTTCTGATGCTCTGGCCGGAACCAGGCAAAGTGCCGGCGCAATCCGCGCCAACCGCCGCACCGCCCATGTTCAGCCCGTGGTATGCGGAGTCGTTGCGCGACATCCTCAAGCTGGAACAGGGCGACGTCGTAAACCTCGAACGGCAACTCGCCGCGAATCCGGACGATTTCGCGGCGCGCCTCAAGCTCATGGCGTATCATCAGCGTGGGGACCGGCTGGATCGTCCGGAAGACCGGGCCAAGCGCATCCGGCACGCGCTCTGGCTCATCGAGCATCATCCCGATTCCGAACTGTTGCACTCGCCCGTTTCACGGTTCGCCTCCGGTGAATTGCCGGAGGCGGACTATCGCCGCGCGATCGCTCTTTGGAATACCGCAACCCAAGCCCGTCCGGCCGACGCGGCGGTGCAATGGAACGCGGCATCGTTCTTCGAGGGCCTGAATCCGGATCTGTACTTGTCCTACCTGGAGGCGGCCGCCGCGGCCGACCCGAACCATCCATTTGCCCTGCGTCCGCTGGCGCATCTCTATGCCCTCTCGATTCTGGAGGGTGGTCCTCTGGCCGCGCGCTCTCAGGCTGCGCTGGACGCGTCGAAGAACGTATGGGTGCTGGGAAACGCCGCTTACATGCTCCAAAGCCAGTACAACCGGTCGCTTCAAATGGGAACGCCCAATCCCGCGGCGGCTGAATTGGCCGAGCGGTATTTCCGGCGCGCGCAGGCGCTCGACCCGCATCTCGATCGGAAGGCGATCCTCCCACAGCTCGATCTCCAGGAGATCGCGCGTGCGGAGCAGGCCCGAGCGCAAGCCCAGCAGGATTGGCAGGCGCGGGCAGCGGAGGCAGTTGGCAAAATCCGGCGTCTTCCCGCCGGCGCCTTCCCCGAACTTCCACCGGCGATTGCGGGAGTCCTGCGCAACCGGAACTGCACCGTGCCGCAGCCTTCCCCCGAAGGCGCCCCGCGCAATGTGATCCGCGGAGAGTTCTTCGCAAAGGGAGAAACCGGATGGGCCGTTTTCTGCTCCGTCAACAACTCGACGGCTCTCCTCGCATTCCGCAACAATCTTGACACGAATCCGCAAACCATCGCCACGAGCGAAGACCTCGCCTACCTGGAGGGACTCGAGAACGGCAAGATCGGCTACTCGCGTGAGATCGCTGCCGTCAACCGGGACTTCATCATGGCCCACTACCGTGCCTACGGCGGTCCCGAGCCTCCGCCGATCGACCATCAAGGCATCGACGATGCGTTTCTCGGGAAGGCCTCCGTTACGTGGTATTACCACGAAGGTAAGTGGCTACAGCTCCAAGGAGCAGACTGAGAACCAGGAAGCGATAACTCGATCGCCAGGCGGAATACAGTGAGCCAAAATGGCCGCGGCGCCGGAACGGAAATGGCGGAGATGGCGCGGCGCGAACAGCTTGCTGATGCACGGATGTAACATCCGGACGCCGTAGCCACTCGGCCGCGGGCTCCGATATATAATCGATTCCTAAACCGGGTCACTTCGAATTCAAGAGGAGGCTACGATCCGTGAAAACACTCCTTGCTTTTACACTCTTCACGCTTGCGGCATTCGCGCAGGTGGAAACCACCACATCCATTACCGGCGCCGTCGCCGATCCACAGGGAGCCGTCTTCGCCGGCGCCTCCGTCAGGCTCACCAATCAGAACACCGGAGCGCTCCGCGAAACGCGCACCAGCGCCGAAGGCGTCTATTCCTTCCAGTCCCTGCCTGCCGGGCGCTACACCATCGTCGTCTCCGCCCCGGGCTTCAAAACCACCACCATTACGGACCGCGTCGTCGAGACCGCGCAACCCGCGCACATCGATATCCGCCTGGAACTCGGCGCTACCTCCGAGCAGGTAACAGTGTCGGCGGCGGGCGCGGAACTGGTCAACACGGCCTCCGCCGAAGTCACCGGCAGCGTCACGCCCGAACTCGTCCAGAACATCCCCCTCGGCCGCGGCAACGTCTTTGACCTGCTGCAACTCACGCCGGGAGTCGTGCCCCAGAACGCGGGACAGAACCTCTCCTTCGCCGGGCGCTCGCTCAACTTCGTCGACGCCGGCAACACGTTCCAATCTTCGGGAGCCTTCATCGCCGGCAACCGCGATTCGGCCAGCAACATCTCCATCGACGGTTCGAACATCCAGATTCCCGTCTACGGCCAGGCCACGCAGTTGCAGTCGCGCGCCAGCGTCAATGAAGTTCGCGTCGAAGCGGCGAACATGAGCGCCGAATTCGGCAACGGCGTCGCCGCCGTCAACTTCATCACCAAGAGCGGCTCCAACGCCTACCACGGCGAGTTGTTCGAATACTTCCGCAACAACCACCTCGACGCCAACAGCTACCTCAACAATGAGGCCAACCGCCGCCTTCAGCCCTACACCCAGAACCAGTTCGGAGGCGCGATCGGCGGCCCCGTCATTCGCAACAAGCTGCTCTTCTTCGGCAACTACGAAGGTTTCCGCGTCGTCCAGCGCGAGCAGCAGTTCGCCGTTGTCCCCGATGAGAACCTCCGCCGCGGCGACTTCTCCCAGTACAAGCCGCCAGGGCCCGGCGGCACTTTCCTTCCCACGCCTGTCATCTACAACCCCTATGATGTCGACCCTGCCACGGGGCTCCGCCGCCCCTTCCCGGGCAACGTGATCCCCGCCGCGCAAACCACCGCGTGCGCCCCGCGCCAGGCTTGCGTCGATCCGGTCACCAAAGCATATCTCGATAAATTTGTTTTAAGCCCCAACACCGTCGTCAACGGCGTGGATCAATACACCAACGCCGTGCGCACCACCATGACCCAGAATCAGGTCACGGGCCGCGCCGATTGGCTCCGCAGCGCCAATTCCACCATCTTTGCCCGCTTCACCTACAACAAGCAGGATACGCTCCAAGGCGGTCTCCAGCCGCTTCAGGGCACCGGCAACAACTCCGCTTCCACCAACGCCGTCCTCCACTGGACGCAGGTTCTCGGCCCCTCCAAGGTCAACGACGTCGGCCTTTCCTACACCCGTCCCAACTGGCAGTACACGCGCCCGCTCGACCTGCCCGATTCCGCCGCCGCCATCGGATTGCCCAATACCTCCGGCTACACCGGCGGCGTCCAATGGTCCGTGGCTGGGTTCAATCTCGGCGTCGGCACCAACTACATCTTCAACGCCTACTCCAACAACGTGCAGCTCAAAGACGACTTCAGTTGGGTGCGCGGCCGCCACAATCTCAAGTTCGGCGTCGATGCCGTCAACAAGCGGTTCATCTACTACAACCCCTCGGGCGACAAAGGGCAGTTCTCTTTCAGCAAGCTGTTCACCCAGGCTTGCCCGCCGGGCAACACGCGTTGCGAACAGGCGCGCGCCGCCGCCGGAGCTCCGGTGGGCGGCAACGAGTTCGCCGATTACCTTCTGGGCGCCTACTCCAGCACGCTGCTCATCATCCGCCAGATCCCCTACGTCGGCCACCAGCAGTACCTCGGCTTCTATGCCCAGGATTCCTGGCGCGTCACCAACAAACTGACCTTGAACTACGGCCTGCGCTACGAATACTGGAGCCCTTGGGCCGTTCCCCGCAACGCCACTCTCAGCTTCAATTACCAGACCGGGCAGCCGGCCTTCGCGCTCCAGAATCCCAACGACTTCCTGGACCCCGGCAAGTGCTTCGGCGCCTGCGCTCCCCTCACACCCGGCGTGCCCAAGGAAGCCTATGCCATCGGCACGAAAAACTTCGCGCCGCGGCTGGGCATCACCTACGCCCTCACTCCCTCCACCGTCCTGCGCGCCGGCGGCGGCATCTACTACGACGGCAACATCAATATGAACCAGTTCAACGACATTCAATCCGGCGCCGCGCCCTTCAGCCTGCGCTATGAAGTGGTGAACGACACCTCGCGCCCGCTGCCCGCGAGACTGGTGAGCAATGAGTACCCCGCCGGATTGCTCGGCGTTCCCCCGCAGCCCAACGCGAATCCCCCCGCCAGCTTCCGCTTTGCCCAACCGTACTATCCCATCCCCGCCGTCTATCAGTGGTCCTTCAGCGTCCAGCGGCGGCTGGGACAAGCCTGGGTGGCCGAAGCCGACTACGTAGGCTCCCACACCATCCATCAGTTCCAGTTCATCGATCAGAACGCCGCCGATCTCCCGCAGGGCGCCATCGCCGGCGTGCCGCTGCAACAGCGCCGCCCCTATCCGCAATGGGGCGTGCTCGGCACCTGGGCGCCGCTCGGTTGGGCGCGCTATGAAGCCGGCACCGCCAGCATCAAGAACAATCAGTGGCATGGCCTCACGCTCCAGGGCAACTTCTCCTGGGCGAAGAATATCGCCACTTCGAACATCAACAACTCCGATCACGGCAACATCAACTACCGCTATCCCTACATCTGGGCCGGACCGTCGAACATCACGCCCAAGTTCTGGTTCATCACCGCGCTGAACTACCAGACGCCGAAGATCGCCTCCGCCAAGGCTCTGGGCTACGCGGTGAATGATTGGGTCCTCAGCGGCGCCTTCACCGCCGCTACGGGCAGTCCGCAGTTTCCGGTGACTCAGGATCTCAGCGGCACCGGCTACTCCGGCGCATCCAGCACATTCCTGCCGAACCGTATCTGCGACGCCGGTCAGGGGGCGGGAATCCGCACGCGCCTGCGCTGGTTCAACACCGGTTGCTTCACTGACCCGGCCTTCGGAACCTGGGGCAACGCCGCCTTCGGCGTCATCACTGACCCCGGCATCAACAACTGGAACATCGCCACCGCGAAGCGCATTCGCATGCCCTACTCCGAATCGCACGCCGTCGAGTTCCGCGGCGATTTTCTCAACGCCTTCAACCACACGCAGTTCCTCGCCTCCGACAAGAACCTGCGCAGCGTCACCTACGGCCGCATCAACGCCGTCCGCCCGCCCCGGCAAATCCAGTTCGCTCTGCGGTATATTTTCTAAGGAACACGCGCAAAACGGAGCCCGCCCGCGCCACGGAACAGTACGGTGTTCCTCCTACTCCGGGACCGCGGGACGTGCCGTTTGCGCTTTCGAGATATGCGGAATCTTTCGAGACGCGCCCTGCTCGCTGCCGCTTGCGGCGCAGCCTTCTCCAAATCCACCGGAATCCTCCGGCTGAAAGCGCGCCGCGGCGCCGGCGAAACCATCCTCGAATGGAAGCCCGCCGAAACCGCCATCATCATCTGCGACATGTGGGACAACCACTATTGCCAGAACGCCGCCAAGCGCGTGAAGGCCATGGCGCCCCGCATGAATCAGGTGTTGAAGCAGGCTCGCGGCATCGGCGTCACCATCATCCACGCGCCCTCGGGAACCATGGATGTCTACGCCGGCACTCCCCAAAGGCTTCGCCTGAAGAATGCGCTGAAGGTGACGCCGCCTGTCCCTATCCTGAAAAGCTGCCCGCTCGACCGCGGCCGCGAAGGGCCGCTCCCGGTGGATGACGTGACGCAGCCCTGCGACGACGCAGTGGTGGGCCCCGCCGTGCGCCGCTACAACCGCGAGAACGAACTGCTCCAAATCGCCCCACAGGATGGCGTCAGCGACGACGAAGAGGAGATCTACAGCTACTTCCACCAGCAGAAGATCCGCAACGTCGTGCTCATGGGCGTGCACACCAACATGTGCGTGCTCGGGCGGTCGTTCGGCATCCGCCAGCAGGTCCGCCTGGGCATGAACGCAGTCCTGGCCCGTGACCTGACGGACGCCATGTACGACCCGCGGCAGCGCCCCTTCGTCTCTCACGAAAAGGGCACCGCGCTCATCATTTCCCACATCGAAAAGTACTGGTGCCCCTCTGTGCTTTCCGAGGATCTGACTCACCTCGCATGATCTGGGACCTCCACAACCACATCAGCGGCATCTCCGGCGCCACTCCCGATGTGCGCATGGAGAATCTCGTCCGCTTCGCTGACCGCATGGGCATCGAACGGCTCTGCGTCTTCATGGGCTATCCGTTCCTCTATGAGCCCACTCCCGAGCAACTGCGCGAGCAGAACGACCAGGTGTTGCAGGCTCTGGCCCACTGGAGCCACCGCGCCTTCGGATTCGTCTATCTCTCCCCACAGCACCTCGAATTCAGCCTCAAGGAGTTCGACCGCTGCGTGCGCAACGGGCCCATGGTCGGCGTCAAGCTCTGGGTGGCGAAGCGCGCTTCGGCGCCGGAACTCGACCCCATCGTCGAGGCCGCGGCCTCCATGAACGCCATCATCTTCCAGCACACCTGGCACAAGACCACGGGCAACCTGCCGGGAGAATCGGAGCCCGCCGACGTGGCCGCGCTCGCGGCGCGCCACCCTGGTGTTCCCATCATCTGCGGGCACACCGGCGGCGAATGGGAGACGGGTATCCGCGCCATCCGCCACCAGGCGAATGTCTATGCCGACATCGCCGGCGGGGACCCCACGAACGGCTTCGTCGAGATGGCCGTGCGCGAACTCGGCGCGCGCCGCGTCATCTATGGCAGCGACTCTCCCGGCCGCAGCTACGCCTCGCAACTTGCAAAGGCGCTGGGCGCGGACATCAGCGAGGCGGACCGCAAGCTGATCCTCGGCGAAAATCTCAAGCGAATGATGATGCCCATCCTTCAGCGCAAGGGAATCCGCGTATGATCGACGTCAACGTATCGCTCGGGCCATGGCCCTTCCGCCGCTTCCCCGGCGACACCCCCTCAGACCTCGTGGCCCGCCTCAAACGCCGCGGCGTCACGCAGGCGTGGGCCGGCAGCTTCGAGGGCGTCTTCCACCGCGACACCAGCGCCGCCAATGCCCGGCTGGCCAAGGCCTGCGAGATCGCGGGAGCCGGGTTCCTGCTGCCGTTCGGAGCCCTCAACCCCGCCGCGCCCGGCTGGCGCGAGGATCTGCGCCGTTGCCACGAGGTCCACCACATGCCCGGCATCCGGCTCCATCCCAACTACCACGGCTACACGCTCGCCGAAGCCCCCTTTCCCGATCTGCTGCGCGCCGCCCGGGACCGCAAAATGATCGTCCAACTCGTGCTCAACATGGAGGACGACCGCAGTCAGCACCCGCTCATGCGTATTCCCGCATTGGATCCGGCGCCGCTGCCCAAAGCCCTCGCCGCGGCCCCCGGAGTGAAACTCGTCGTTCTGAATCGCATGCGCGCGCCCGCCGGAGACGCCCTCGCCGCGCTGGCCCGTGCCGGCGTCCACTTCGATCTCGCCATGATCGAAGGAGCGGGCTGCGCCGGCGATCTGATGTCCGTCATCACCCCGCGGCGCATGCTGTTCGGCTCCCATTCGCCCTTCCAGTATTTCGAAGCCGCGGTGCTGAAGTTGAAAGAATCCGCCATCGCCGGCGAGGACGAAGCCGCCATACTCTCGGGAAACGCGCAGCGCCTCTTGCAGTCAGAATGAGCGCTGAGCCGCATCGTGATATTCTTCCCCGATGAGCCTCTCGCCCTTCCGCCCCAGCCGCCGTTCCCTCTTCCGTTCCACCCTCTTCGCGCGTTTCGCCGGCCTGCTCGGCGGAAGCGCCGCCGCGGCCGGGATGATGCCCAGGCGCGGATCGGGGCCGGCCGTCTACCAGCGCTTCGGCGTCGAGCCGTTCATCAACTGCACCTCCACCTATACCATCAACGGCGGTTCGCGCCAGTTGCCGGAAGTGATCGCCGCGGTCGAGCAGGCCAGCCACTACCACGTCAACATCGATGAACTGATGGCGAAGGTGGGGCCGCGTATCGCCGGGTTGCTCGGCAGCGAAGCGGCCATGGTCAGTTCCGGAGCCGCGGGAGCCGTCACCTGCGGAGCCGCCGCTTGCGTTACCGGCGGCGACCCCGAGAAGATGCAGAAGCTCCCCGTCACCACCGGGATGAAAAATGAGTGCGTCGTCCCTTCATGGTCGCGCAGCTACTACGATCATGCCGTCCGTTCCGTAGGCGTGAAGATGATCGAGGTGGACACCCTCGCGGACCTCGAACATGCCCTCACCCCGCGCACCGCGCTCGCGCACGGACAGGCCAACCTGCTCGGCTCCGGCAATAAGTTCACCCTGGCGCAATATGTCGAGGCCTGTCACCGCCACGGTGTCCCCGTGCTCATCGATGGCGCCGCGGACCTTCCCCTGAAACCCAACCCTTACCTCGCCGCCGGTGTCGACCTCGTCGCCTACAGCGGCGGCAAAATCCTGCGCGGCCCGCAGACAGCAGGCATCCTCGCCGGACGGAAGAACCTCGTGCGCTCCGCCTGGCAGGTCAGCTCTCCCCATATCACCTTCGGCCGCTCCATCAAAGTGAGCAAGGAGGAGATTGTAGGCGTCGCCGTCGCCCTCGAAGCCTTGTTTTCCACCCGCAGCCGCGACGCCGAGGATCGCGAGTGGATGGAGTGGTTCGAGCACATCAAGTCCCGCATCGAGCAGGTTCCAGGAGTCACGGGCAGGCTCATCATCCCCAAGGTGAAGAGCTACTACCCGACCCTCGAGGTCGAATGGGACCCCCATCGCATCGGCCTCGAGAGCGGCGAACTCGGCAAGCGCCTGCTCGAGGGCAAACCGCGCATCATGACGCACGCCGAAGGCGAAGGCCACGGCTTCGTCCTGCGGCCCGCGGCCATGTATCCGGGCGAATACAAGATCGTCGCCGAGCGTCTCTACCAGGAGCTTCACAACGCCCCCGGCCCCAAACCCAAGCCCGCCGTCAAGCCGGGAGCCGCGGACCTCACCGGCCGGTGGGAAATCGACATCACCTTCCTCGCCAGTTCCACGACATGGCGCCTGTACCTCGACAACAACGGCAACGAACTCGGCGGCGTCTACAGCAGTCCCGTCGTTCCCGAGGGCGCTCTCACCGGCAAGATCAACGGCGACCAGGTCGAGATCCGCTCCCACGGCCGCCACGAAGGCATGGCCTTCCATTACATCTTCACAGGCACGGTCCGCGGCGACAGGATGGAAGGCATGGTGGCGCTCGGGTGGGAGGACGGGTCCGTGCCCTGGGTAGGGCGGAGAATCGGATGAAATCGCCGCCTTACTGCCCGGCGCCCTCCGGCAGAATTTGCACCACCTGTTCCGGCCGGGCGCCTTCGCGATCCGCCAGCCAGCCGATCAGATACCCGCCTCCGATGGCCGCCGCACTCACTCCCCCGGCCACACCCGCATAACCCGACCCCCAACCACCTTCGTTCTTCGCGATAGTGGAGATCACTCCCACCACGACAGCGGTGATAGCTCCGCCGGCGATCAGCCCAATAGCCCTTCCTTTCCAGCCGGCGTGGCGCTGGATGGTTATCTGCTGGATATCGGACCTCGTCAATTGCGTCACACCCTTCGGATGTTTGGAAGGTTCGCTCGTCCTGGTGGCCTGCATGGTCAGGGTGTTGGCTTGAATGCCGGAATACTTTCCGCCCACGATTGCCCCGTCGCTCAACGTCACCGAAATCTGGCGGCCCTTCAACAGCGGTGCAAGCTCACTCCAACGGACCGCCGATTGGCCGGCAGGCGCGGCGAAGACAGCCATGGTCGTCAGAGAGTAGAGAAATACCGTTGCCGCGATATAGCAAAGCCGTAACTGAACTTTCATAAAGCCTCCGCGTTCAGTAAAATGGCCTGCATGCGTCATGCCATCATTGAGGCGGCGGCCCCCTTCAATCAAGCCCTGCCGTATATCGGAATCAGCGCCCCATTTACGTCCGCGGCGGCCTGCGAAGCCAGATATTGAATGAGCTGGGCGATCACGCGCGGGCTCACCCATTTGCTGTAATCCGCGTCAGGCATGTTGGCCCGGTTGGTCGCGGTGTCGATGATGCTCGGCAGGATCGCGTTTGCCGTCACACCTGTCCCCCGGCATTCTTTGCCGATGGCCCGGATCAGCGCATGTGTCGCCGCCTTCGCAACGTGGTAAGCGCCCATCTTCGCCACCGGATCCACGCCCGCCTTTGCCCCGATGGCGATGATCCGCCCGCGCCGCGCCTTCAGCATCTGCGGCAGCACTTCCCGGCACAGGTTGAACGTCGAGTTGAGGTTGATGTTCAGCATCCGCTGCCATTCGGCGTCGCACGTCTCGGCCAGCGTCTTGCCCGAAGTGAATCCCCCCACCAGGTGCAGCAGGATGTCGATCCGCCGGTGATGCTCCAGCGTCAACGCCACTGCCCGGCGGCATTGTTCGGGCTCAATCAGGTCCAGCGTCAGCGGCATCACCCGCTGGCTTTCCGGCGGTTCCGGCCACTCGAGATCCACACCCACCACGTGCGCCCCGGCATCCAGAAACTGGCTGGTCACGATCTCGCCCAAAGCGCCGCAAGCGCCGGTAATGAGGACCACATGATCCCGAAATTCAGACATTGGATTTGCCTTGGAATAGCCTAACACGATGGATGCAACCTACGGCCCTCAAGTCCCTAGTGCGGGTCGTAAAGATGCGCAATCTGCGGAAACCCGTTCATCGCCAGCCGGCACGAGGGGCCATCCCCCCACCAGCGCGGCGCATGGAACGTGTTCGCCGGGACGTATACCACATCTCCGCGCTCGGCAATCACCACGCCCACGTTCTCGATCGGGTAGCGGATCTGGCCCGACAGGATCAGCCAGTATTCCGCCCCTTCCGGATGATAGTGCCCGCGATTCTTCTCATCGAGCGGCGGCAGTTTGCTGTTATAGCCGTAAATAAAATTGGCTGCCCCGCGGTCGTCCTCCACCACCCGGATGGTGCCTCGCAACTCCTTGCTCTCAATCTTCCGCGCGATTTCATCGTAGTAGACGACGGGCTTGTTGTCGCGCAGCCACTGCCCCTTCGCGCGGTTCATCTGCACCGGCGCCCAGTCGTAGCCCGGCATCGGCGGCGCGTCCTTCCGTTCGGCATAGATCGTCTTCGCGCCCGCGACATTCGTCTCGAAAATTAGCGCCGGCCCGTTCACTACTTCATAGGAGAAGAAGGTCTGCATCGGAACCTGCACCATGGCGCCCTTCTTTGCCGTGAACGGCTCCACGGTCTCGAGGTCGAAGCGCACCTCGCCCTCCAGGATCACCCACCACTCGCGCGTATCCGGATGCAGCGCCTTGGGGTGCTGGAAGCCGGGCTGGGCGTAGATGTACTCGCTCTTCAGGTGTTTGTCATTCACAATCAACTCGCGCCACGACTTCTGGCCTTTGTGCTTCGCCATCAGGTCGCTCAGTTTCGTGTGCGGTTTGTGCGGCGCCGTGTACTGCGCGGGCTTGCCCTTTGGGGCATAGACGGTTTGCGCGACGGCGAGAGTCGCGCCAACGAGGACGATCAGAAACTTCTTGTTCATTGGGGCTGACTTCGGATTCTATCAAGGCGGCGGGCTATCATGGAAGTGCATGTCGAACCCCCTCCCGCGGCTGCGCATGAATCTCGATTTCATGCCCTCCCCCGTTCCAGACCGCCCCGGACTACTCATTCGCGATCCGTTCCAATACTCCGAGATCACCCTCATCATTCCCCCCGTGCTGGTGCAGGTGCTCGAGTATTTCGACGGCGAACGCACCGGCAACGACCTCCGCGCCGCGCTGTTCCATATCACCGGCGATTTGCAGGTGGGCGAACTACAGGAGCACCTCACCGAAAACCTTCGCAACGCGGGATTTCTCGAAGACGAAGTGTTCGCCGAAATGCGGATGGAGCGCGAGCGCGCCTTCGCCGCTTCCGAAGTCCGCCACCCGGCCCATGCCGGAGCCGCTTATGCTGACGAACCGGAGGCGCTGCGCGAAACCATGCAGCGCTACCTCAACGGCGAACCCGCCGTTGCCGATGGCCTGCTCGGCATCGCCGCCCCTCATGTCAGCCCCGAAGGCGGCTGGCAATCCTATCGCGCCGCTTACTCCGGCCTGCGCAAGGAAGATTACGCCGAGCGCACCTTCGTCATCCTCGGCACCTCTCATTACGGCAATCCGGAGCGTTTCGGCATGACGCGCAAGACTTGGACCACGCCCTGGGGCGATGCCCAGCCCGCCGCTGCCCTCATCGATGAACTCCAAAACAAGGCCCCGAACGCCGTCCTCATGGAGGATTACTGCATCGCCATCGAGCACTCCATCGAGTTCCAGGTGGTCTTTCTCCAATATCTGTTCGGCCCCAACATTCGGGTGCTCCCGATTCTCTGCGGAGCTTACGGGCGCAGCATTTACGAAGGCGGAATGCCCGAGGACGACGACAACGTCAAGGCGTTCCTCGGCGCTCTCGGCGAAATGGGCGCCCGCGAAGGCAGGAATCTCTTCTGGGTCCTCGGCGTCGACATGGCCCACATGGGCCGCCGCTATGGCGATTCGTTCACCGCCCAGGCCAACATCTCCGAAATGGCCGAGGTCGCCGCGCGCGACCAGTCCCGCATCGAACGCATCAATGCCGGAGACGCCAAGGGCTACTGGGACCTCGTCCAGGACCGCCAGGACGACCTCAAATGGTGCGGCTCCTCGCCCTTCTACACCTTCCTCAAAGCCATGCCGAACGCCCGCGGCACGCTCGCCAACTACGAGCAGTGGAACATTGATCCTCAGAGCGTGGTCAGCTTCGCCGGCATGCGCTTCCAGGATTAGTTGCTCGACGCCGGGATCGCTGCTCATCGCCGCGAAAAGCATGAACGATTTGCGCCCGGCCAATGATCCGGGTCGTACTCGACACAAACGTTGTCGTTTCCGGCGTCCTCACCCGCGGAGGAGCCGAAGCGCACATCCTCTCGCCGCCAAGCCGTCAGGCCAGTGCTCATGACAAAATAGAAACCTATGCCTGAACCGGTCATTCTGATTGCGAACGGAGACTTGCGTCTGTCCGCCAACCGCGTGTGCTGGCCCGCGCAGAGCCAGGCGGAGGCCGCGGTGACGGCGGCCATCACGAAACTGGGCCGCGAGGTCAAGCGCGGGCATCCGGTGGATCCCGCCAAGGGTCACGGCTTCATCGACAGCCAGCGCTACGGAATGGAGGTGTTCCGGCAGATTCCCCCCGAGGCTCCGCTGGTGGTGGTGGAAGCGGTGTGGCAGTACAGCCACCACCTGCTCCACGGGCTCTACACGCACAAAGGTCCCATCCTCACCGTCGCCAACTGGAGCGGCCAGTGGCCGGGATTGGTAGGCCTGCTGAATCTCAACGGCTCGCTCACCAAGGCCGGAGTCCGGTACAGCTCCCTGTGGAGCTTCGATTTCACCGACGCCTATTTCCTGAATGGGCTGAAAGCCTGGCTCGATGGCAACGAAGTGGTGCATGACACCAGCCACGCCAAAGCCCTCGACGCCTGGAAGGTTCCCGAAAGCGCCCGCCGGTTGGGGGGATCCCTCGCCGCCGAACTGCGCCACAACAAGGCCATCATGGGAGTCTTCGACGAGGGTTGCATGGGCATGTACAACGCCATCATCCCTGACGAACTGCTGCATCCCACGGGCGTCTTCAAGGAACGCCTCAGCCAGTCCGCGTTGTTCGCCGGGATGGGCGCGGTGAGTGACGAAGAAGCCGCGGCCGTCCGCAAATGGCTGGACGCGCGCGGTATGCGCTTCAAGACCGGCAGCAACGAAGAGACCGAACTCACCGCCGCGCAGATCCACCAGCAGTGCAAAATGTACATCGCCGCCCTCCGCATCGCCGGCGACTTCGGCTGCGACGCCATCGGCATTCAATATCAGCAGGGGCTCAAGGACCTCTGTCCCGCTTCCGATCTCGTCGAGGGCCTGCTGAACAATCCGGACCGCCCGCCCGTGAAGGCGGCAGGCAACGGCCGCGTGCTCTATGACGGCCTCGCCCTGACTCACTTCAATGAAGTGGACGAGTGCGCCGGGCTCGATGGCCTCATCACCAACCGCGTATGGCGCGCCCTCGGCCTCGATCCGTCAAACACGCTCCACGATGTCCGCTACGGCGAGGAGTATCACGGGCAGTTCATCTGGGTGTTCGAGATCTCGGGAGCCGTCCCCGCATCCCATTTCCGTGACAGCTACGCCGGGGCCATCGGCGAACGCCAGCCTCCCATGTACTTCCCGCTCGGCGGCTCCACCCTCAAGGGCGTGAGCAAGCCCGGAGAAATCGTGTGGAGCCGCATCTACGTGGCGGACGGCAAGCTGAAGGCCGACATCGGCCGCGCGGGCGTGGTCGAGTTGCCGCGGGAAGAGACCGAACGCCGCTGGAGCATCACCACGCCGCAGTGGCCCATCATGCATGCCGTCACCTACGGCGTGAGCCGCGATCAGATGATGGCGCGCCACAAATCGAATCACATCCAGGTAGCCTACGCTCCCGATGCCGCCTCGGCGAACCACGCCCTTGCCGTCAAGGCGTCCATGTTCGCCGCCCTCGGCCTCGAAGTGGCGGTTTGCGGTTCCGGCCACGGCCTCGAATCCTGCTAGGCTGATACATTACCCTTCAATCGACACAGGAGCTTTTCTTGCGAGTAGGAATCATTGGTTGCGGCGCAATTGCGCAAAAGCATATTGAGGCATACGCAAACATCGGCTTCACCGTCACCGCCGTCACCGACGTGCGCGAAGAGCACGGACGCAAATTCGCGGCCGAAGCCGGCGCGGAATTCTTCGCCGATTATGAGGATGTCTGCCGCCATCCGAACGTCGATTTCATCGACGTCTGCACCTTCCCGGACTTCCGGCTCCAGCCGTTGATGGTGGCCGCCGGCGCCGGCAAGCACGTGCAGGTGCAGAAGCCGATCGCCACCAACCTCGAAACGGCCCGCGATATGGTGAATTACACGCGCCGCGCCGGCGTGCGGCTGAACGTCGTCAGCCAGCACCGCTTCGATGACTCCATTCAATTCCTCGCCAGGGCGATCCCGGCCGGAAGGCTCGGCAGGATTCTTCAGGCCGACGCCTACGTCAAATGGTACCGCTCGGCCGAATATTACTCGCGCCCAATCAAGGGCAGTTGGGCCACCGAAGGCGGCGGCGCCCTCATCAATCAGGCCGTCCATCAGATCGACATGCTCCTCTACCTCATCGGGCGCGTCAGGCAGGTTTGCGGCGCGTGGCAGTTGGGAGCCCTGCATTCCATCGAGTCCGAGGACGTGGTGAATGCCGTGCTCCGCTATGCCAACGGCTCCACCGGCGTCATCCAGGCCGCCACCGCCTTCTGGCCCGGCTACCCGGAACGCATCGAGATTCACGGAACCAGGGGCACGGCCGTCGTCACCGGCGACAAGCTCACCACCTGGGATGTCCGGAACGACGAAGGCGAACCCGCTCCGCTCGCTTCGCAAACCATGTCCGGAGCGTCGGACCCGATGGCGATTCCGCTCACTCCCTTCGAACGCCAGTTCCGCGAGTTCGGCGACGCGATCCGCGAAAATCGCGACCCGCTCACCTCCGGCGAGGCCGGCTATCGCGCTCTCGAACTGGTGGTCACCATCTACAAATCCTGCCGCGAAGGCAACCCCGTGGCGCTCCCCGAGGAAGCGCTCTAGGAAAGCCGGCCCGCCTCCATGGCCTGGAAACTACGCGTACCGGCATCGAGCGCCAACCTCGGTCCCGGCTTCGATGCGCTCGGATTGGCGCTCGACATCCCCTTAGTGTGCCGCTTTCGCCCGAGCAGCGAACTCATCATCCGCTGCGCCGGACGCGACGCTGCCTCCATCTCCACCGCCGAGGACAACCTCATCTGGCAGACGGCCCTCAAAGTAGCGCGTGACTTTCATCAGGACACGCTGCCGCCCATCGAACTCGACATTGACAACCAGATCCCGCTCGGCAAAGGACTGGGCTCGAGCGCGGCCGCCCTCACCGCGGGGGTGGTGATCGCCGATAAACTCCTCGGACTTGGCTGGAAGCCGCTGCGCATCCTCGATGAAGCGGCGCAGATTGAAGGGCACCCGGATAACGTGGCGGCGGCGGTGCTCGGCTCCATCGTCGCCAGCGCCATCGATTCCGGAGGGATGACCCACGCCGTGCGCCTGGAACTCCCCGCGCGCTATGGCGTGGCCGTTGTCGTCCCGGATTTCGAACTGCCCACCTCGCAGGCCCGCAACGTGCTCCCTGCCGTCTATTCGCGCGCCGACGCAGTCTTCAACATCCAGCGCGCCGCGCTCCTCATTGCTGCTCTTGCCACGGGAACCACTACCGCGTTCCCCGCCGCCCTCGAGGATCGTCTCCACCAGCCCTACCGCGCCAAACTCGTTCCCGGGCTCGAGGAAACGCTCCGTCTCCGCGCCCCAGGCCTTCTCGGATGTACCCTCAGCGGAGCCGGCCCATCCATCCTCGTCTTCTATGAGCGCGGCTGCGAACAGGTCTGCGACCTCGTCCGCCAGATCTTCGCAATGCACGGGCATCAGTCAGAAGTGGTCTGGACCCGCGTCGACGAGCGCGGCCTCGATGTGTCCGAGTGGGTGGCCCACCAGGCAGATCTCTGACCGCGCGCGCCCTGGCTGCGGCTACTTTGTGCCCGTGATAGCATTTCGGGAACGGTTGATTCTGCTGGATAGGAGATATCCATGCGTACGATTCCTGGGATTGCAGTTGTTCTCCTCACTCTAGCCGGTTCGGCCTTTGGTCAGGCAAAGAAAGCAGCCAAACCGAAGGACCCTCCGGCGTCCAGCGCCGCCACGCCCAAGTGGAAGGCGATCTGGGAACCCGTACCTTTCAACAGAGATATCGAATTGCGAGCCATTGCGTGCGTAGGCCCGGAGACCTGCTGGATCGCCGGGCGGAAAGCCACCATTCTCTTCACCTCGAATGGCGGCAAGACCTGGCAGACACAACTTGGCGGAGATCCGGAGGCCGCCGATGAGGATCTGGCCGGCATCTTCTTCCTTGACTCCCAACACGGTTGGGTTATGACGGAGCGAAACCGGGTGATGGGGACCGCGGATGGCGCTGCGTGGGCGGAGTTGGGCAAACTCCCCGCCACCTCCAGAGGCCTTTGGTTCCTCACTCCCACCACCGGCCTGGCAGCGGATCGCCACGATTCTCAGTCACAAACGCACCTCAATCGCACGGAGAACGGCGGCAAGAGTTGGACGCGCGGCCATCCGTGCACTGTCGATGCCGTAGTTGGGGGACTGGCCCGTAAGTTAGGCTGCATGGTGCGGCGAATCCAGTTTGTATCGCCCACGCTCGGCTTCATGGGCGGAGGAGCTCCCATCAACATGGGGACCGATGTAGGCTTCTTCTCGAGAACTGCCGATGGCGGCGCGACATGGACGCACTCCGTCATTCCGGATACGAAACATGCCGTGGATTCCATCCATTTCTGGTCCGAAAAGGATGGCTTGGCGGTGCTGGCGAGCGGGCAGACGCACTGGACTGCGGATGCCGGCGCAACCTGGACAGGAAGCGCCAACCCACCGGCTTGGCGCAGCTATTACGCCTCCGGTGAAGGGAAAATTCTGGTGGGCGCCAACGAGAACGGCCGCCAGATCGGCTATTCGTTCAATGGAGGCCGAACCTTCTCCTCCCGCCCGGCGAACCTCCCCGCGCTCGTGCGGGATGTGACCTTCCCGGATTCCCGTCACGGCTACCTGGTCGGCCAGCACGGCATGGTATATCGCTACCGCATCGTTCCGGCCGAGTACACGAGTCCCGGCATGTTCGGGGCGGCCGCACCGCCGCAATAAGGAGCGATTGCGGAATTCAGCCGGGCAGTCTTGACGCGAGGTACTTCACCAGACTGGACAGCGTTCCGAGCCGGCCGTAGTCGGCCTCGGGAATGTCCACTCCCAGCCGCTTGTGCAGGCCGATCAGAAGATTCAGAAAATCGAACGAGTCAATATCCAGTGCTTCGCGCAGGTTTTCATCCGGCCGCACGGATTCCGCATCCGCCTCCGGAGCAATACCGCGCAGTATGTCGAAGATGGCCTGCCGGATTTCCGCTTCGTTCATAGCTTCTCCGGCTCCTGAAGAATGCGATCGAGCGCCTGTAGGAACTGCGCGCCGCGATGGCCGTCCGTGGCGCGATGATCGGCGGCCAGCGTCGCCGTCAGGACGGGCCGCGCAACCAGCGTGCCCTGCTCCGCCCACGGACGCTCCACAATCCGGCCGAATCCGATAAGCGCCACCTGTGGGGGATAGATCACTCCGAAAACTGTCTCCACTCCGAGATCGCCGAGGTTCGTCACCGTGATGGTGCCCTCGGTAATCTCGGAACTCCGCAACCGGCCGGAGCGCGCCCGCGTGATGAGATCCCGCAGCGAATCCATCATCTCTTCCACAGACTTTTCCTGGGCCGAAAGAATCGCCGGGATCATGAGCCCGCCGCGGCGAATGGAGATGGCCACGCCCAGATGGATTTCCGCGGAGACCTTGAGTTGATCGCCGCTGTAGAAGCCGTTCAACTCCGGCACTTGAACCAGGCTGAGCGCAACTGCCCTCAGCAGCATCGCGGCGGGCAGCACCCGCGCCTCGATGGGACGCGGCTGATTGAACCGTTCGAGCCAGCCGAGCGCCCTGCTCATATCGATCTGTATCGAGAGATAGTAGTGCGGGATTTCGCGATTCGAGCGGGCCATCGCCATCGCGATGGCGTGGCGCATCCCCGCTCCGGGCGCTGCCGCCGGGGCCGCTGCTGCCGCTCCCGCGGCCCGCTCCACGTCGCTCCGTTCGATCACACCCCCCGGTCCCGAGCCCTGAATTCTCTCGAGATCAACGCCCAGTTCCTGCGCCAGTTTGCGAGCCGCGGGGGACGCCGTCACCCGCGCCGCGGCCTTCGCGACCGGCGCTTCGGGCGCAACGGCGGCAGCTTCCCCCTCCCCGCGGATGATGGCTAGCGGAGCGCCCACCGGCAGCTTATCGCCCGGACCGGCAATCAACCTCTCCACCGTCCCTGTTTCGTATACTTCCACCTCGATATCCGCTTTTTCCGTGCCGATGATGGCGATGATATCGCCGCGCTTGACCCAGTCCCCGGGCTTCACCATCCACTGTGCCAGCGTGCCTTCCGTCATATCGGCGCCGAGGCTCGGCATAAGGAATTCAGCCATGGGCGCCAACCATCCCCTCCACGGCAGCGGCGATGGTCGCCGCCTGCGGGATTGCCGCCTGCTCCAGGTGCATCGCGTAAGGCATCGGAACCTCCGCCCCGCAAAGGCGTTGGACCGGAGCGTCCAACTCATAGAAGGCCTGCTCCATCAGCCTCGCGCTCACTTCCGCCGAGATTCCCCCGCTGCGCCACCCTTCGTCCACCACCAACGCCCGATGCGTCCGGGAGACGGATTCGATGATCGTCCGGTCATCGAGCGGCCGCAGCGTGCGCAGATCCACCACCTCGGCTTCGATGCCCTTTTCCGCCAGGCTCCCAGCCGCTTCAAGAGCCTTCCACAAGCTGTTGCCGTACGTGATCACCGATATGTCCCGGCCGGCGCGCCGGACCGCCGCATGCGCGATGTCCACCGGCCCCGCATCCGCCGGCAGTTGCCCTTCCATGTTATAGAGCAGCGCATTTTCGAAAATCAACACGGGGTCGGGGTCCTCGAGCGCCGCCGGCAGCATGCCATAGGCATCCTCGAGCGTGGCGGGAGTCAACACCTTGATGCCCGGAATGTGCGCATACCAGCCTTCCAGACTGTGCGAGTGCTGCGCCGCAAGCTGCCGCCCTCCACCCGTGGCCATGCGAATCACCAGCGGAACGTGGAACTGCCCGCCCGACATGTGCAGCAAAGTGGCGGCGTTGTTCAGAATCTGGTCGAGCGCCAGCAGGCTGAAGTTGACGGTCATGATCTCGACAATCGGCCGCATCCCGCCCATCGCTGCGCCAATGCCTGCGCCTACAAATGCCGATTCCGAAAGCGGCGTGTCGCGGATCCGCTCCGGCCCGAACTCCCCCAGCAGTCCCTTGCTGACGGCGTAGCAGCCGCCGTAACGGCCCACGTCTTCACCCATCAGAAACACGCGGTCGTCGGCCCGCAGGGCCTTGCGAATGGCTTCACGGACTGCTTCGCGATAGTTCATGCCGGACGCTCCGAATATACGAATCGAAGCAGATCCTCCACCGGTTCCCACGTGCCCGATTCGGCGAAGGCAATGGCATCGCTCACCTGCCTGGCCACCCGCCGCTCGAGTTCGTCGACCAGCGGCTCAGCCTTTTCACTGTCCGGCTCGATGCGCCGGATCAGCGCGGGAATCGGATCGCGCTTCTTCCACTCTTCCACTTCCGCCTTGTCGCGGTACAGTTCCGCGTCATACATCGAGTGGGCACGGAAGCGGTAGGTGCGGCACTCCAGAAAGTAGGGGCCTTTGCCGGAGCGCGCGTGCTCCGCGGCGGCGCGGGCGGCCTGCTCCACTGCCGGCGCATCCATCCCGTCCACCGCGCTCGCGGGTACGCAATACGCCGCGGCTTTCTTCGAAAGATCCGTCACAGAGTGAGAAAAATCGATCCGCGTGCCCATGGCGTAGCGGTTGTTCTCGCAAGCGAACAGCACCGGCAACTTCCATAGCGCTGCCAGATTCATGCACTCATGAAACTCGCCCTCCGCCACCGCGCCATCGCCGAAGAAGCAGCAGGTAATTGACGTGCGGCCGCGCATCTTATCGGCCAGCGCCAAACCGATAGCGAGCGGAAGGCCGCCCCCCACCACCGCGTTGCCGCCATAAAACCGCAGCTTCTCATCGAACAGATGCATCGACCCGCCTCGGCCGCGGCTGCAGCCTTCCTGCTTTCCGTACATCTCCGCCATCACCGAACCCGGCGTCATCCCGCGCGCCAGTGCGTGGCCGTGTTCGCGATAGGTGGACACGATGCCGTCCTCCTCGCGCAGGGCTTGGATGACACCGGCCGCCACCGCCTCCTCCCCGATGTAGAGATGAAGAAATCCGCGGATCTTCTGCTGCGTGTACAACTCGGCGCACTTCTCCTCAAAGCGCCGGATCAGCAGCATCTGGCCGAGCAGCTCCAGAAAGTGATCGCGATCCGTCATCCGCCCACCTCCAGAGTCGAGAGATCTCCTTCCGGCAGCCCCAGTTCCCGCGCCTTCAGCAGACGGCGCATGATCTTGCCGCTCCTCGTCCGGGGAATCTGCGCGCTGAATTCGATCTCCTTGGGAGCAATCACCGCCCCCAGCTTCTTCCGGCAAAAACCGATCAGTTCCAGCCGCAGGTCCTCGTCCGGCGCGTGGCCGGGCTTGGGTACCACGAAGGCTTTGACGATTTCGCCGATGGTGGGATCCGGCTTCCCGATCACGCCGGCTTCCGCCACGGCAGGATGCTCCATGAGCACGCTCTCCACTTCAAACGGGCCCACCATGTGGCCGGCCGTCTTGATGATATCGTCCGCCCGCCCCACGAACGTGAAGTAACCGTCGGAGTCGCGCCTCGCCAGATCGCCTGTGAGATACCAGGTGTTGCCCGCGGAATCGCTGGCGAAGCATTTCGCGTAGCGTTCCGGTTCGTGTAGGTAGCCGCGAAACATCGAGGGCCAGCCGGGTTGGAGCGCCAGTTCTCCCTCCACATCCGGCTGCCCCACCACCGCAACGTTCGCGCCGGCCCTCTGTACGATGGCCGCCTCCACGCCGGGCAGAGGTTTCCCCATCGATCCGGGCCGGATGTCCATCGACGGGAAGTTCGCGATCATGATCCCGCCCGTCTCCGTCTGCCACCAGTTGTCATGAATGGGCAGCCCCAGCGTTTCCTCACCCCAGACGACGGCGGTCGGGTTCAACGGTTCCCCGACGCTGGCGGCCAGGCGCAGGTGGCTGAGGTCATAGCGGGAGCGCGGTTCGCCAGGCACTCGCATCAGCATGCGGATGGCAGTGGGCGCCGTGTACCACACCGTCACCTTCTGCTGATCCAGCACACCGTACCAGCGCTCTGCGTCGAAGTCGCCCTCGTCAATAATGTTGGTCACGCCGTGCAGCAGGGGCGCGATGATTCCATAAGACGTACCCGTCACCCACCCCGGATCGGCGGTGCACCAGAAGACATCCCCCGGATGCAGGTCCAACACATACTTGCCGGTCAGATAGTGCATCAGGGCGGCATTATGCACGTGGATGGCGCCCTTGGGCATCCCGGTGGTTCCGCTGGTGAAGTGAAGCAGAGCCATGTCCTCCGGTCCCGTCTGGGGGACGGTGAATTCACAGGAGGCTTGCTCGAGCAGCGGTTCGAGCGCCAGAACCCTCGCCTCCAGATCCTGCCGCGCGTCCGCCACCAGAACATGCCGCAACTCGGGAAGATCGGGCAGCAGAGCTTTGACGGTCCGGTGGTAGAGCCTTTCGGTAGTGATCAGCACCTTCGCGTTGCCGCGCTGCAAACGCTGGTGTACGGGCTCCGGGCCGAACGCCGCAAAGAGAGGGCAGAAGACGCTCGCGTTCTTCAGTGTTCCCAGCGCGGCAACATACAGCGCCGGGATGCGGCCGGCCAGCATGAACACGCGATCCTCTTTACCGGCCCCCAACCGCCGCAGCACATTCGCAAAGCGATTCGTCCGGTCGCGCAGTTGGCCGTAGGTGGTATCAAGAACGGCGCCGTCCCGGCCGAGCCAGCGCATCGCGACATGATCTCGCAGCGCCCCCGCCGCCTGGCGGTCCACCGCAAGTTCGCCAATGTTGAAGGACTCCGCGCCGTCATAAAATTCCCGGCGGGCGGCTTCCCAGGAGAACGTCGCACGGCAGTTGTCCAGATCTATTAGATTGGGCGGAATTTGCCACGCGGTGGGGTTCTTGGGGATGGGAGCCCATCGTAGGTGACCCGGACTGGCGGCGCTTGGCACGAGGACTCCTTTCCAAACTGTGGAGCCTGTTATCCAATGCAACTAAAGCAATTCCCTTACCAAAGCAGCGGCGAACCGCTCTCCGCCAAAGCCCGAATCCCGGCGGGCGCCTGCAAATACAAGCCACCCCGCAAGATGCGTCAATCTCCTCAGTTGCGCAAAAGACCACACCCGGATGAGGCCGCTCCGTGACCGGAGTCACTGCCGCGAACGCCCCCTCAGGGCTACCATGACCAGGAAGGAGTTGGATCACGGGAGGCGATGAAGACACGATGAGAATCACACAGGCCCTGCTTGGCGAACACGGAGCCATATACCCGCTGCTGGATCTCATCGAGCGCACCACCGCCTCCTCCGATCTCGAGGAACTGAAAATCAGAGCCGGTTGTCTGCGATCCGCGCTGGGCAGCCACGCCAATCTCGAAGATGAACTGCTCGTGCCGGCGATTCGAAGCTTTCTTCCGCCGCCTGCCCTTGCCGGCGATGGCGCGCCCGCACCCACTGACCATGAAGTGATCGATTCGGGCTTGTCTCGAGTTCTCTCCTCCCTTCAGGTGGACGAGGCCCGGCAGTCTCTGCTCGACACCGTGGCGGAGACACGCAAGCACTTCCTCAAGGAAGAGACGATCATTTTTCAGCTTGCGGCGCGCGAACTGTCGCAGGAATCACAGGAACAACTGGGCGCGGAGTGGGCGCGGCGGCGCGGCGTCCGCCTCTCTTGAGCACGACCCCCTCTAAGACTCGTACACCCACACGCCCCCTACCATCGTCCGCTCGATCGGGATGGTCACCAGGGTGGACGGCGGCTCCGTCTTCGGATCGCGGCCCAGCACCACCAGGTCCGCCAGCTTTCCCGGAGTGATCGAGCCTTTGTGCTTTTCTTCGAAGGAAGCGTACGCTCCATGCAGCGTTCCAATCCTCAGGGCTTCGTCGATGGTCACCTTCTGCCGCGGTCCCCAGACGTTGCCTTTCATGTCTGTCCGCGTCACCTCCGATTGCAGCGCCATCATCGGCTCGAACGGCCCCGGCGGATAGTCGGATGCCTGCGTGGGGCGGATGCCCGCGTCGAGAAAGCTCCGCAGGGCGAACATCCGGCTCAGCCGCTCCGCGCCGTATTCGCGCATCTTCTCGCCGTGATAGTAGACGTAGGTGGAAAATGGCGTGGGAATGGCGCCCAAAGCCTGGATGCGGCGGATCAGGGTTTCGTTGATCAGCGTGCAGTGTTCCAAACGGTAGCGCGCGTCGCGCCGCGGCATCTCTTTCTGCAGCCGCTCATAGACGCGCAAGGCGATGTCGATTCCCGTGTCGCCATTGGCGTGGGTCCCGATCTGCCAGCCGGCCTCATGCGCTTTTCGTGCATAGTGGTACAACTCCTCCTCCGGCATCACCTGGATTCCGAAATCCTTCGGCCTGCCCATGTAAGGCTGGGAGAGATGCGCGGTGCGCTCGGAGATGGAGCCATCCGAGACCAGTTTCATCGCCCCCACGCGGATCCATTCATCGCCCATGCCGGTGCGGATGCCCGCCTCCAACATGCGGTCCAGGTAGCGGTAGTTCAGCAGGTGATAGACGCGGACGCGCAGTTCTCCCGCCGCGCGCGCATCCTGGTAAGCGAACAGGTCCTCGGGCGACCCCTGCGCGTCATGCACGCTCGTCACCCCGGCGCGCGCGAACATCCGCGTCATCAACTTCACGCCTTCCCGCCGGTCGTCCCGTGAGTATTTGTTGGGAAGCTTCTGATGGAACGGCCGGGTGGCATTCTCGCGCAACCCGCCGGTGAGATGGCCGGAACTGTCGCGGTCGAATTGACCGCCGGATGGATCGGGTGTCTTGTCGTTGACGTCCGCTATGCGCAGCGCCAGCGAGTTGACATAAGCCGTATGGCCGCCGCGGTGCTCAATGAACACGGGATGCGCCGGCGCGGCGGCGTCGAGGTCGGCTCGCGTCAACTTGCGCCCTTCGGCCGTCTTTGTGTCGTCGTACTTGAAGCCGACAACCCACTCCCCCTTCGGCGTCTTTGCCGCGCGCTGGCGGATGGCCTCCTGAATGGCCGCAATCGAACGCAGGTCGCAATCCACCTGCCGCAGATGGCGCAGACCCGAAGAGGCCACGTGCGTATGCGCATCAATGAAGTCCGGGACCACGGTCTTGCCGCCCAAATCCACCTTTCGCGTGCGGGCCGTGGCCAGTCCCAGTATTTCCCGATTCGTGCCGGCGGCCAGAAACCGTCCTCCCGCAATGGCGACAGCCTCGGCGCGGGGATTCGAGGCATCCACCGTATGAATGACCCCGTTGTGCAGAATCAACTCCGGCGTCACACCCTCGGCTTGCGAAGCGAACGGCGCCGCGCCGAGCACGCCCAGAAACCCCCGCCTGTTGTACGTCATTCCTCACGCCTCCGCTTTCGGATAGTTGGGCGACAGCGACATCCCTTGCGGCCTTGGAATGAGTTTCCCTCCACTGACCCACTTGGAACCGCGAATTTGAAGATGCTCCACCATCCGCGCGCGCCACAAGCGCAGCGTGTCCTCCGCTGCCGTGTCTCCGCTCCTGTCCTGAAGCTCGTGCGGGTCATTGCTCAGCTCGAAAAGCTGCTCGGCGCCATCCCGCGCGTGGTAGATGTACTTCGTCTTGCCATCCGTGAGCGCGTTCCAGTGGTTCGCAGCGTCGTAGCAGACATCGTGTTCGAGGTCGATATAGCGCCGCCACCCTTCCGTCTTGCCGCGCGCCACATCGAGCAGACTTTGCCCATCGAGCTTCCGGGGAGCCTGGATGCCCGCGGCATCAAGAAATGTCGGCAGGATGTCGCGCAGTTCCACCGGATGCTCGCTCACTATCCCCCGCTCGGCCGCCGCCATGCCCTTGGGCCAGCGCAGGGTCATCGGGATTCGCGCCGACGGCTCGTAGGCATAGGACTTCCGCCACAGGAATTGATCCCCCGTCATATCGCCGTGGTCGGACGCCGTGACGATCAGCGTGTTCTCGAGCCAGCCGCGTCTGGTAAGCGTCTCCACAACCCGCCCCATCTGCTCGTCGACGAAGCTCACGCTGCCGTAGTAGGCCTGCCGTGCCGTGCGCGTCGCGGCCTCGCCCACATCGCCGTGCCAGATATCGTCCCGATCCCAGCTTCGCCTCCGGTAATGCTCCGCCCACTTGCCCACGCGCGCCTCGGGCACGCCGGCCTCGGCATAGGCGTTCATCCACCGCGGCGGTGGATCGTAGGGGCTGTGCGGCCGCGCAAACGAAACCTTGAGGAAAAATGGCTCGTTGCGCTGATAGGTTTCGAGAAAACGGACGGCGCAATCCGCTGTCCACGTTGTCGGATGCAGGCGCTCCGGCAGCACGTAAGCCTTCCCCTTGTAGTCGTTCCAGCCCACGCCGGTCGCATCAGGATCCAGATTGGGCGCCTGGCTATAGAACCAGGAATGGTAGTCGCTGCGAAAGTCCACCGATTCCTCGCGCCCCGATTCGTCGAGCAGCGCGGTGTGGTAGCCGTGGAGATTCCGCTGCGGCGAATAGTGCAGCTTGCCGATCGCCATGGTGTAATAGCCGGCATCACGCAAAAGGCGCGGCATCTCGCAGGCGTACTTCCGCGCCACCTTGTTGTAGCCGAGCATGCCATGATTCCACGGCGAAAGACCTGTCAACAGCCCCGCTCTGGCAGGCGTGCAACTCGGCGTGGAGGTGTAGGCGCAGCGGAACCGGACTCCCTCGCGAGCGAGTTGGTCCAGCGTCGGAGTGCGGATGACCTTGTTGCCGTCCACCCCCAGGCAGTCGCCGCGGTGCTGGTCGTCCATGAGAAACAGAATGTTCGGCCGCGATGAGGCCATGGAGGCGGGCAGCGCCGCCTGCGAAGCCAGTGCTGCCGTGGAGGCGATAAAATCTCTTCTGGTCGGGGTCATTGCTGTATCTCGAATTCTACAGGATGGAACCGGATGGGGAGGCTTGCGTTAGACTGAGTGAGAGAAATGCGGAAACGGGCGAACAAGGTTTTCTTGAGCTACGCGGCGGCGGACCGGGAACTTGTGCAGCCGATCATTGCCCAACTGCGTAACGCCGGATTGGAGGTATGGGATCCGGAACGGGATCTCCTGCCAGGTTCCGAGTTCGCTTCGGAAATCCAGACAGCCCTCGAATCTTCGAAGGCCCTGTTAGTATTCCTGTCGCCCAAGGCGATGGAGTCCAGATGGGTGTCACTCGAAATCTCCTATGCTCTGGGTGCGGAGCATCTCAGTGGACGCCTGATTCCGATCATCCTCCGGCCTACCAAGGCTGCCCCGTGGATCCTCGAGTCTCTGCCTCAGATCCGTTACGAAGACCCTGTGACCACGAGCCAACAGATTCTCGACCTGCTAAGAAAACCCGCCTATGTCCCGCAAGCGACGCGCCGTACCGGCTGAGGTGTTTGTCTCCCATTCCAGCAAGAACATCGCATTCGTCAACCGGATCGTGGGTGTGCTGGCGGAACACGAGGTGAAGTCGTTTCTCAGCAAGGCCAATATCCGCGGCGCCCAGGAATGGCACGATGAGATCGGAGCCGCACTCGAGCGGTGTGATTGGTTCTTGCTGGTCCTTTCTCCGCAGGCCGTCGAGTCCGAGTGGGTGAAACGGGAATTGATGTTCGCATTGGAAGAGAAGCGCTACAAGGGAAGAATTCTTCCGGTAATTTACAAGACCTGCGAAGCGAAAAAGTTATCCTGGACTCTCTCGGCCTTCCAGAATGTGGACTTTCGCAAGAGCTTTGAAGCAGGGTCGCGGGAAATGCTCGCAGCTTTGGGAATTCAACACGCCTCGAAGCCGGCTGGCAAGAGAAAGCGCTAACGCAGACCACTGCCGTCATCCTACGCGGCACGCCAGGCTTTGGGCGGGATGTTCCCTCCTCCACTGCGCTTCCCCGTCGAAGCTGGGCGAAGGAAGGAACAGATCCCACATATCGATGAGCATACAATCCACGTGAGTGAAAAAGTATCGGGAAATTCACTGAGATTTTTTGAAGATGCTTCAGGATAGGTATAGTGGTGGTGGTATCCGGCATGAAAACAGTTGCGATGTGGATGGCATGGACCGGCTTGCTGTGGGCGCAGAGCGCCGACCGCCCAGTAAGGCAGGTAACCGACCCCGGCGTGATTACGACCCGCCAGTCGATTACGCCGGCGGGCGTTCCCGCCGTGTTCGAAGGCCGGGTCTATGCGGTGGATTTCGGCGGCGATCCTGGTGAAGTGTGGGTGGCCACCGCCAGCCATATGTTGCGGATCGACTGGCGCGAGAACAGAGTTCTGGCATCCATCCCCCTCGGCGGGACTCCCGGATTGCAGAGCCTGCGCTTTGACGAGCATTCCGGGCGCGCGCTGGCGGCCACGGTGACTCGCGGCGCCAAAGCGGTTGAGTTCGGCGCTTTCACTTCCAGCAAACATACCCTACAGGCAAGTCTCGGCAAGTTTCTGGCCGGAGCCATCGCCCTTGCCGGCCAGGTTGCCGCCGTCCCGCTCACCTATGACAACCAGGTGGCTCTTGTGGAACGCGACTCGGGCAAACTGCTGGGCACTGTCAAAACAGGCGTCGCGCCGTTTGCCGCCGTACTGAACAATAGCGGCTCAGTGGCGTGGGTAAGCAACTGGGGCGGGCCGGTAGCGGGATCGGCGGACCGCGCGGCGCCGGCGGGCTATGACCCGCGCGCGGACCGCGTCCTGGTGGACCCTCGAGGAATTGCAAACACGGGAACCGTGGCGCGCGTGGATGTGGACAAACTCTCGGTGACGCATACGTTGAAGGTGAATGCGCACCCGAACGCGATGGCCTGGGATGAGAAGGCGGAACGGCTCTATGTCGCCAGCAGCAACCGCGATGTGATTGACGTGGTCGATACCAAGGCGATGCGGGTAGCGGCGACCTATGCCGTCCGGCCCTTTCGAGAGAAGGTATCCGGAATCGCGCCCACTGCGATTGTGCTCCAGCCGGATGGAAAACGGCTGTGGATCGCCTGCGGCGGCATCAATGCCGTGGTGGCGATGGACGCGCGGACGGGCGCCATCGAGGGGATGATCCCAACGGCGTGGTATCCGAACTCCCTCGCGCTCAGCAGGGACGGCAAGCGGTTGGCGGTCGGCGCTCTGCTCGGGGCGGGGTCGGCATGGAGAGACGCGCCGAACAAACGCTTTGTCCACGCCTACCGGGGAGCGGTGAACGTTGTGGACTTGCCGGATGAGGCGCAATTGGCGAGCCTCACGACGGCAGTGGGGGAGAACAACCATCTTGCGCTGGCCGGCACGCCTCGCGCGGCGCCCGCGAAGCCGGATCTGAAACGCGCCCCGGCCGCGGTGCCGCGCAGAAGCGGCGAGCCCTCGCTCATCGAACATGTCGTCTTCATCATCAAGGAAAACCGCACGTACGACCAGGTGTTCGGAGACATGAAGAAAGGCAACGGCGAGCCGTCCCTGGTGATGTTCGGTGAAGAAGTGACTCCGAATCAGCACCGTCTTGCCGGGCAGTTCGTCCTGCTCGACAATTTCTATGCGACGGGCGGAAACAGCGCGGATGGGCACCAGTGGATCACCCAGGCCAATGAGAACGCCTACGCCATGTGGCCTGGATATGCCGGCCGGAGTTACCCTTTCGACGGGTCGGATCCGCTGGCGATTTCGGACAGCGGGTTCCTGTGGGACGCCGCGTTGAGCCGCGGGAAGACGGTGAAGGTTTACGGCGAATATGCGGGCATCACACGCGTCGCGCAGCCGAAGCGGCATGAATACCTGGCCCGCTGGCAGCAGGGCGAGGAGTTCTCCAGCGAGTGGAACATCACCGCGCCGATCGCGCCGCTGAACCGCATCCTGGCGCGCAACTATCCGGCCTATACGACAGCCATCCCCGACGTGGTGCGCGCGCGGATCTTCCTCAAGGATGTGAAGCAGTGGGAAGCCGAAGGGAAGATGCCGAACCTGGTGATGGTGCAACTGCCGAGCAACCACACCAACGGCACGCTTGCCAACGCATCCACCCCGAAGGCCATGGTCGCGGACAACGACCTGGCGCTGGGGCAGATGGTGGAGGCTCTGACCCACACCCCGTTCTGGAAGAAGATGGCGATCTTCGTGGTGGAAGACGACGCGCAGAACGGCGTGGACCACGTGGATGGCCACCGCACCGTAGCGCTGGCCGTGAGCCCCTACGTCAGGCGAGGCCACATCGACTCCACCTTCTATTCGCACCAGAGCATCCTGAAGACCATCGAACTGATGCTGGGCCTGCCCACGCTCTCGCTGTTCGACATGATCGCCACGGAGATGCGCGCGAGTTTCACGGACGCCGCCGATGCCACGCCGTATCAGGCTGTCGTGCCGAAGCAGCCGCTGACGGACCGCAATCCAGCGGTCACAGCGCTCCGCGGCGCCGCGCGCAAAGGCGCCCGCGATTCGGCGCGAATGAAATGGGAAGTGCCGGATGCTGTGCCCACCGAGCGGCTGAACCGGATTCTATGGGGATCCATCCGCGGGTGGGACGTTCCGTACCCGTCGGCGCGGCAGGCGGCGTTTGCGCCGCTATCGCTCGATGTGGATGATGATGACCGGTAAGCGCGCGACCAAAGCTATAGTAGTTGTATGACGGTCGAGGATATCAAGGAAGCAATTGCAGAGTTGCCCAAGGAAGAGCGTCACTCTCTCGCTCAATGGCTCAACGAAGTCGACTACGACGAGTGGGACAGTCAGATGGTCAAAGATTTCTCTCCGGGTGGACGCGGCGCTGCTTGGGCAGAAAGAGTCAAGCGGGAAGTTGCGGAGGCCAAGGCCAGGCCTTTCGATGAGGGCTTGGCAGGGGTCAAGGCGAAACGACAGGAGTCGAAGAACCACGGGTGATCTTTCGGTTCAAAGCCCTTCCTGAATTCTGGAATCACTATCTAGCTTTGCCTGAGGCCATTCAGCGCCGTGCGGACAAGCAGTTTGCTCTCTTAAGTGCGAATCCCCGTCACCCTTCTCTCCAATTGAAGCCCGTTGGGATGTTCTGGTCGGCCCGTGTCACGAACTCTTTCCGCGCTCTTGCCATACGTGAAGGGGATGTCTTCATCTGGTTCTGGATTGGCCCGGATGAAGAATACATGCGAATGCTGGAGAGTTGATCGCGCTTATCGAGCCTTGATCGACAAGCCTTGATCGACCCTTGACATCCCCCAACATCTGCCGGTAGGCTGATCGCCATGGATCAACCGGAATTCCGGCTCCGTGAGATCTGGCCTCCGGGCACGGTGATCAAGGACGACTACATTTATCGCGCCAGGACGGCGGTGAGTAACAGCATCCATAGAATACGCTTACGTCTCAGGATCGCCGGGTGAAGATCTCCTCCATCCTGCGCATGGCGGGCTTCTCGTCGCCGGGGTCGTTCATGAAGCAGGTGAACTCGATCCCTTGCGGTTGGTTGCGCAACACGGCGATGCGTGGTGTGCCGTCCCATAGCTGCTTCTCGCATTCGGCGGCGGTGATGCCCAGGGACTTCTCGTCCCAGGTGACGGCGACGCGGCGGACCTTGCGCGTGCGGTCGATGGAGACGATCTCCGCCTTGACGCCCGGGATGCGCGAGAGGGTGGACTTGATGTACTCGGCCTGACGGAGGTTCTCCTTGTCGAGCGCTTCGAAGTCGAGCTTCGAGTATTTCTCGGCGGCGAGCCACAGACCGATGATCTCCTCGCGGCCGACCTTCATCGGGCGGCCGAGGCTGTCCGAGTGCGGGCTCATGTTCAGGCGGGCCGCGGTGACCAGGTCTTTGCGTCCGGCCAGCAGACCGGAGCATTGCGGGCCGCGCATGTGCTTGCCGCCGCTACAGGCGATCAAGTCGACGCCGGCCGCGGCGAGTTTGCGCAGGTTGTCGAACGGGGGAAGCATGTTGGCCGCATCCACCAGCACGGGGATGCCGAGGGGCTTGAGGATCCTGAGGCACGCCTCGACGCTCATTGTTTCCGGCCACGAAGCGTCGCCGCTGGTGCCGCCGAGGAAGTACATCATCGCCGAGCGGGAGTTGGCCGCCACGCGCAGTTGTTCCGCGTTCTCCACCTCGACCATTTTTACGCCCACGTTGCGAACGGCGTGGTCATAGCCGTTGCGATGCAGCTTGAGACAGAGCACCTCGTTCTTGAGACCGGTGGTGTCCGGAATGCGCCGGATGGCCTGCTGGTCGCTTCCGGCGACGCAGGCGCACGTGCCCACGCAGATGGCGCCGGCCGTGCCGGTGGTGACCATCGCCGCTTCCGTTCCGATCAGGCGGCTGAGGCGCTCGCCGACTCGGTCCTGCAACTCCTCGAGGGAGACGAAATGCCGTGATGCCTCTTGCATTGCCGGGTGCAAGTCCGGCCATTCCTTCGAGGCGCCGATCGTGGTGTGCGTGCCGCGGAAGTTGATGATCGGGCGGATGCCCAGTTCCTCATACACGCTCTTGCCGCGAGTGGCCGCTGCCGCGGGAGCCGCTCCAAAAGGCAGCCAGCGCGAGAGCCACGCGAAGCTGCCGCCAGTGAGAAACGAACGTCTGCCGGTAATCATGGATCAAGTCTACCCCTTGCGGGGCTACTTGACCACCTTCGCTTCCCGCACCTCCAGAATGTCGATGCGCGAGCCCTGGCTCATGACGCTTTCCACCGTGCCTTTAATCTCCACTTTCTTGGTGATGTATTCCCGCATGCGGGTGTCCGGGTCGCGCAGCCGGATGGAGTCTTCCGAATCGGCGATCTTCAGTGTCGTGATGCCGCGTTCGACCGAAGCGGTTCCGAGCACCACAACCTCGGCCTCACTGGGCTTGAAGCCGCTCTGCTCGACGAAGTCGCGGACCTGGCGCAGGCGGACTTTGTTGCCCGGCTTGAGGGCCACGGTCACCACGTTCTTCTTGCGGTCCACATTGACGGATTCGACGCCGGGGTTGCGGGCGAGTTTCTTCTGGATGAACTCGGCGCAGGAGGCGCAGTTCATGGCTCCGAAGCTCTGCTCGATGCGGAGGTATTCGGCGGGAAGAGGGCTGAGGCAGAGAAAAAGCGGGAAGAGAAATCGCATGGCGCTTAGATTCGATGGTAACCTATAAGGTTCTGTTCCGGATTCTCCATCCCCATCCGTGTAGTCGAGGCTATCAAACAAATGAAACGTGAAATGTTTTGGGTGACGCTGTCGGTCACAGTCCTGCTCGCCTCCTGTGGCGGCGGGGGGCCGGAAGCAAAGAAGGCGGAAAGTTCCGCGCCTCCGGCCGCGGCGGCTCCTCCCGTGGATCCAGCCACGGCGGGCTCGATTACCGGGAAGGTAGCGTTTACCGGCGAGAAGCCTACGCCGAAGGTGCTCAGCATGGATGCCACCCCGGCGTGCGCCAGAATGCACAAGGGTCCGGTCTACGCGGAAGACGTGGTGCTCAATGGCAACGGCACGCTCAAGAACGTTCTGGTCTACATCAAGGAGGGGCTGCCCAAAGGCGAGTACCCCACTCCCACCGCCTCCGTCAAGCTCGATCAGACCGGCTGCATCTATGTGCCGCACGTGGTGGGGGTGATGGTGAACCAGCCGCTCGAGATCTCCAACAGCGACACGACGAACCACAACATCCACCCGCTGCCGAGGGTGAACCGCGAGTGGAACGAATCGCAGCCTCCCAAGGGCGACGTCAAGGTGAAGACGTTTCCGAAAGAGGAGATGCCTCCCATACTGTTCAAGTGCAATGTGCACCCCTGGATGCGGGCGTGGGTGGGGGTTCTGTCCCATCCCTACTTCGCTGTTACGGGCGATGACGGGACGTTCACTTTGAAGAACGTGCCGCCGGGTGAATACACGATCGAGGCATGGCAGGAACGTTACGGCGCCCAGGAGATGAAGGTGAAGGTGGAGCCGAAGCAGGCGCAGACAGCAGACTTCACGTTCAAGGGGTAGAATGAAAAGGACTGGGTATCCCTTTCACTACATTTGTAAGTTTCTATCATGAAGGACTATATCGAGCTGACCAAGCCGAGGGTCACGTGGTTGATTCTCATGAGCACGGGCATCGGCTATTGGTTCGGGGCTGAATCGGGCCTGCACTGGGTCGTACTTTTGCACGCAATTATCGGCACGGCGCTGATCGCCAGCGGGACCTTCACGCTCAACCAGTGGTATGAGCGGGAGGCCGACGGCCGCATGCGCCGCACACAACACCGGCCGCTGCCTACGGGGCGGGTCACGCCCCGGCAGGCCATGATCTTCGGGCTGATGCTTTCCGTAGCGGGCTTCTTTGATCTGTACTACGGAGCCAATCCGCTCACCGCCTGGCTTGGCCTGTTCACAGAGGTGAGCTATCTGGGACTTTACACTCCGCTGAAGCAACGCACGTGGCATTCGACGACGGTTGGGGCGATTCCGGGGGCCATGCCTCCGCTGATGGGCTTCGCCGCGGGCGCGAACACGCTCACCTGGGAAGCGTGGGTGCTGTACGCGATTCTCTTTCTCTGGCAGTTTCCTCACTTTTACGCTATCGCCTGGATGTACCGCGACGACTATGCGCGGGCGGGCATCCGCATGCTGCCGGTGGTGGAACCGGACGGCATCTCGACGGCGCGGCAGATGGTGACGGCATCGTTGATACTGATTCCGGTGAGTCTCGTGCCGCGTTACCTTCTGATGGCCGGCAACTGGTACATGACCGGCGCGGCGCTGGCAGGGTGCTTCTTCCTGTACGCGGCGGTTCGAGTGGCGAGGGAGCGGACGGCGCTGCGCGCGCGGGGCGTTCTGCTCGCATCGGTGGTGTACCTGCCGGTACTTTACGGTCTGCTGCTGCTGGACCGTGCGCGCTTGTGAGACGGCTGCCGCTGCTGCTGGCTGTGATTGCGGCGGGGTGCTCACGGCCGCAGCCTCGACTGGAAATTCTCGGACAGGTTCCGGCCTTTACGCTCACGGCGCAGACAGGCGCCGTGTTCGAGAGCGCGAAGGAGTTGAAGGGGCACGTCTGGGTGGCGGACTTCATTTTCACCAACTGCGCGGGGCCTTGTCCGCGAATGAGTTCGCAGATGCGGCAGGTGCAGAATGCGGTGAAGGACCTTGCTGACGTACGGCTGGTGTCGTTCACGGTGGACCCTGCGAGGGACACTCCGGAAGCACTGGCGGCATACGCCAAGCGGCACCGCGCCGATGAGCGGTGGTGGTTTCTCACCGGCCCGCCGGCGGAGCTTCACAAGCTCGACCGGTATGCTTTCAAGCTGGGCAACGTGGACGGGAGCCTCACGCACAGCACCCGGTTTGTGCTGCTCGACCGCCAGTCGCGCATCCGGGCGTACTACGACACTTCCGAGGCCGATAGCATCCCGCGGCTGATCGGCGACATCCGGCGCTTGCACAAGGAAGCCTGAAATGACGGTGCGCGATCTGCCTACGGTGAATGCCGCGCTCAATGCAACCTCGAGCGTGCTGCTGGTGACCGGATATACGCTGATCCGGCAGGGGAAGAAAGAAGCGCACCGCAAGGCGATGCTGGCCGCGTTTGCGACTTCTGTATTGTTTCTCATCTGCTACCTCCTCTATCACTTTCAAGTGGGCTCGGTGCGGTTTACGAAGACGGGCCCGATTCGGACGGTGTATCTGACGATTCTGGCGACGCACACGGTGCTGGCGGCGGCGGTGCCGGTGCTGGCGATCATCACGCTGCAGCGCGCGCTGGCGGCACGGTTTGACCGGCACCGCAGGATCGCCCGCTGGACGCTGCCGGTGTGGCTCTATGTCAGCGTGACAGGGGTTGTCGTGTACCTGATGCTTTACCAGATGTAAGCCTGTCCACGAGTGCGCTAAAATCGCAGTAACCTGCGGTTTGGCAAGGGCAAACCGCGTCCTACACATGACCAGTATTTCCCCGAAATTCAGCCGGGCCGCGGAATTCCGCGAATTACTCCCGCAGCGGGTGTTTGTCGCCGACGGGGCGATGGGCACCATGCTGTATAGCAAGGGAGTATTCATCAACCGCTGCTTTGATGAACTGAACGTGTCGCAGCCGGCGCTGGTGAAGGAGATCCACCAGGACTATGTGAAAGCCGGGGCGCAGATTCTGGAGACGAACACGTTCGGGGCCACGCGGATGAGGCTGTCGGCGTTCGGGATGGCGGAGAAGTGCCAGGCGATCAACGAGGCGGGAGTACGGCTGGCGCGGGAGGCGGCGCAGGAGCGGGCATTCGTGGCGGGGGCTATCGGCCCGCTGGCGGTGAGGCTGGAGCCGCTGGGGCCGACATCGTTCGAAGAGGCGCGGGCGACGTTCGCGGAGCAGACGAAGTACCTGGTGGACGCCGGTGTCGACCTGCTGGTGCTCGAGACGTTCGGCGACTTGAGTGAACTGCGCGAGGCGCTGTTTGCGGCGCGGGAGATGGCGGGCGAGGAGATGGTGATTGTGGCGCAGATCACCATCGACGACTACGGCAACATGCTGGACGGGAAGGACGTGGCGGCGTACACGCCGCTGCTGCATGAATGGCCGGCGGACGTGATCGGGATCAACTGCTCGGTGGGGCCGAAGGCGACGCTCGAGACCATCGAGAAGATGATGCAGTATTCCAACAAGCCGATGAGCGCGATGCCGAACGCGGGTCATCCGGCGCGGGTGGAAGGACGGCAGATCTACCTCTGCTCGCCGGAGTACATGTCGCAGTACGCGCGCCGGTTGTTGTGGGCCGGGGTGAAGATTGTCGGTGGCTGCTGCGGGACGACGCCGGAGCACATCAAGGAAGTGGTTTCCGAGGCGCGGTCGCTGCAACCGGGACAGCGGAAGCTTACGGTGACCGTGGAGACGCCGGAGACGAAGGCGAAGGCGCTGCCGAAGATCGCGATAGCGGACAAGTCGCAGCTTGGGGCAAAGCTGGCGGCGGGGAAGTTCGTGGCCTTTGTGGAGATTCTGCCTCCGCGCGGCGTGGATGCTTCGAAGGAGATTGCCGGGGCAAAGCTGTGCAAGGAGAGCGGCATCGACTGCATCAACGTGCCGGACGGTCCACGGGCAAGCGCGCGGATGAGCGCGCAGGTGTGCTGCCAGTTGATGCAGCGCGACGCGGGCATCGAGACGGTGCTGCACTTCTGCTGCCGGGACCGGAACATACTGGGGATCCAATCGGAGCTGATCGGGGCGCACTCGGTGGGGGTGCGGAATCTGATCTGCATTACGGGCGATCCTCCGAGGATGGGGGCCTATCCGAACGCGACGGCGGTGTTTGACGTGGATGCGATCGGACTGGCGAACATCGTGACGAATTTGAACCACGGGCTGGATATCGGCGGCAACCCGATGGGGTCGCAGACGGCGATGCTGCTGGGCGTGGGGGCGAACCCCGGCGCGTTCAACATGGAAGAAGAACTGCGGCGGTTCGGGTGGAAGGTGCAGGCGGGGGCGGAGTATGTGGTGACGCAGCCGGTATTCGATTTGAAACTGCTGGAGACATGGTTGAAGGCAACATCGCAGTACAATATTCCTTTGATTGCCGGGATCTGGCCTTTGACCAGTTACCGCAATGCGGAGTTCATGGTGAATGAACTGCGGGTTCCGGTTCCGGAGGAATACCTGGAACGGATGAAGCGCGCCGACAGCGCCGAGAAGGCCCGGGCGGAAGGCGTAGCCATTGCCCGGGAGATGGTGGAACGGGTAAGGCCCATGGTGCAGGGAGTACAATTGAGCGCTCCGTTCGGGCGTTACGAAATGGCAATCCAGGTTGCCGAAGCGATCGGGCCGAGATGAAATCAAACGATCGGATGAAGCAAACATAGTGGCAACGGACCTGATAGAACTTGATCGCGAACAGCCGAGTCCCGAGGCTCTGGAGCGTGCCGCGGCCGCCATCCGCCGTGGGGAGATCGTGGTGATACCCACGGACTCGTTGTATTCGATTGTGGCGGACCCGTTCAATCTGCACGCGGTGGGCAAGGTGTTTGACGCCAAGGGGCGCGAGTTTTCGCGCTCGCTACCGCTGATTGTGCGCGACCTGCTGATGGCGGAGGACCTGGCGAAGGAGTTGAGCTCACGGTTTTTCCTGCTGGCGCGGCATTTCTGGCCGGGGCCGCTGACGATGATCGTGCCGGCGTCGGCGAAGGTGCCGCTGAAGGTGACGGGGAACACGGGGCGGCTGGCGATGCGGCAGGCGAAATCGCCGGTGGCCAACGGACTGCTGGACTGGCTGGAGCATCCGCTGATCGCCACGAGCGCGAACCTCAGCGGGCAGCCGACGTGCCGCAGCGGGATCGAAGCATTCGCGACGATGGACGGCAGGGTGGACCTGGTGTTGGACGGCGGGATGTGCGCCGGGCCGGGCAATACGACGGTGGACATTACAGAACCTTATTGGCGAGTGATTCGCGAAGGGGCGATTACGGAAAAAGAAATTGCGGACTGTTTGCGGCAACAGTAGATTCGTCATTGCGCTTTGTGTACTGATGGCGGCCTGCGGCGGGCCCGGCACGCAGGAAAAGAAGGCGGCTCCGCCGGCAGCGGCGAAGATCATGAACTTCTATGCATCGCCGCCCTCGATCCACAAGGGGGAAGAGGCGCTGCTGTGTTACGGCGTGGAGAACGCGCAGTGGGTGAAGCTGGACCCGCCGGTGGAAAAGCTGACGCCGTCGTTCACGCGGTGTTTTTCGGTGAAGCCGGAGAAGACGACGCGCTATACGCTATCGGTGGAGGGCGCTTCGCAGGGGGCGGACGTAACCGTAGGTCCGCCGGCCCCGAAGCCGGTGGAGATGATCCGGCTCTTCGTGGTGGACAAGCCGGAAGCGGCGGCTGGGGAACAGGTGACGCTGTGCTACGGGCTGGTGAAGGCGAAGTCGGCGGAGTTGAACGGAAAGAGTGTTCCGGTGTCGGAGCGGCGATGTTTCCAGGAGCAGGTGAGGGCGAGCACGACGTTCCGGCTGGTGGTGACTGGGGAGGACGGCAAACAGCAGGAGGCCGACCTGTCTGTGAAGGTGAAGTAAAGCTCATAGGGTGGCGACCTTTTTGAGGTTGTCATCGGGGACGCGGTCCACCAGGAGCAGGAAGGGGTCGATGCCGGCTTTTTCGGGCGGCTCTTTGGTAGTGAAGGTGAACGTGTTTTTCACGCTGGTGATGTGGACGCGTTCGCGGTGGAGCGTGGCCCCGTATTTCTTGCCCTTGTCCGGTTTGGCGAAAGCGCCGATTTCGATCCAATCGTCGACGGGGACTTCCTTTTCGGCTCCCTTTTCGTCCGCTTTGAGCTTCTTCGATTCGACTTCGATGGTCACGTCGTAGGCTCCGTCCGGGCGCTTTTTGGCGGTGGCGGAGAGGGTGCGGTTGGAGAAGAGCGTGATGTCCTCGAAGAGGTCACGAATGAGGTAGTGGTATTCGGGCGGCGTGACCGCAGTGAGGGCGCCGACCATGTGGTAAGCGGTGGGATAGGGCGGCGGGTGATAGGCCCAGTCCTGGATCATCTTGTGAAGGGCGCGGTTGATGGCCTCTTCGCCGATCATTTCCTTGAGGTAGTAGAGAACGACGCTGCCCTTCTGGTAGTGGATGTAGCCCTGGCTCGATTCGACGCGCAGGAGGGGGCGCTCCTTGAGGAGTTCGCGGCCGCGGGAGCGGAGGTAGCGATCCATCTCATAGGCGAGGAATTTGCGCATGAGGTCGCGGCCGTATTCTTTTTCCATCACCATGAGAGCCGTGTACTGGGCCATGGTTTCCGAGAGCAGCGTGGCGCCCTGCATGTTGGCTCCGATGATCTGGTGTGCCCACCACTGATGACCCATTTCGTGGGCGGTGACGTAGAAGACCATGTCGATGTCGTCGGGGTCCTTGAGGTCGGCGATGAAGCCGATGGATTCGGAGTAGGGCATGGTGCCGGGGAAGGCCTGGGCGAAGGAGGCAAAGCGCGGGAACTCGATGATGCGGGCCTCGTGGTGCATGTAGGGGCCGAAGTTGCGGGAGGCATAGTCGAGGGTTTTGCGGATGGAGGCGAGCATCTTGGGGACGTTCCATTTGTGCTCGGGGTGATAGTAGACCTCGATCCTGACGCCGTTCCATAGCTCGCGGGCGACTTCGTAGCGGGCGGAGATGAAGGAGTAGAAGTTGACGGAATCGTGATCGAGCTTGTAGTGGAAGTAGCGGCGGCCGCTGGCGGTCCATTCGCGGAGGAGGGCGCCGGGAGCGACGGCAATTTGATCGGGTGAGGTGCTGATGACGGTATCGACGCTGACCCAATCGGAGTTGTTGCTCAAGTAGGTATCGCGGCAGTGGATGGCGCAATCGCGTTCGAGGGCGGGCATGAGGTCGCGCTCGGGGAGGCCTTGCTTCCTGCGGTCATTGCGGTCAGTAAGTTCGCGCGAGGGCTGATAGCCGATTTGAGGGGCGATGGTGTTGTTGAAGAAAGTGCCGTTCTGGACGAGGTTGTTGTGGGAAAGGGATTGCTCGAAGCCGCGGGAGATGGCGGCGACAGTGAACTTCATGCGCAGGGATTCGCCGGGCGGGAGCGGCGGGTTGAGGGAGTAGATGCGGTAGTTGAGGCGTTTGTCGTCCTGTTTGAGGGCGGCGTGTTCAATGTCGATGGAGGTATCAAAGTTGCGCTGGTAGTTGAGATGGATTTCGGAGATGGGCTGGCCGCCGGTGTTCTTGATGACCTGATCGCCACGCAGGATGAGGTTGCGTTCGGCGGGGTAGATATCGATGGCGTAGCGGACGGATTGGATGCGGGGCTGATTGAGGGACTGATATTTTTTGTAGGTCTTTTCGTAACCGGCGGAGAGGCGGTCGCGCTCCTTTTCGGCGATCAAGTGGTGCAGGACCCTGGTGTTGTAGAAGACCCATCCGGCGCAGGCAATCCAGCCGGTGAGAAGCGCGGCGGAAAGGGGGCGGAGGATGCCGTGGAAGTTCTGGCGGGCGTTGCGGAGGCGGTCACGGAAGGAGGTTTCCCTGCCGCGAGGCCAGAGGAGGACGGAGGCGAGGGCCAGGAGACCGCAGAAGAGGAGCCAGTAGACGGCAAACCAGGCGAGGGCGGCGATGAAGGGGGCGAACAGGTAGAGATCGGAGTAGACGTAGGAGGGCATGTCGCCGAAGCGGACCATGATGGTGGCGACGTTGAGGGGCCGCCAGACGAAGGCGTTGGCGATGAGGAAGGCGACATAGGCGAAGTATCCGGCGTACTTATTGGGAGAGAGGATGTGGATGAGGAAAGCGAGGAAGGTGTAGAAGACGAAGCCGAGAAAATCGAGGACGAACAGTTCGCGGAGATAGAGTCCGAGTTGGTAACGGGTGTAGTGATGCCAGGTCTGGACGCCGATGGCGGCGAGCATGGCGAGGAGGAGGATGATGACGACGGCGGCAAGGAGGGCGAAGAACTTGGCGACATAGGGAATCCAATTGGGGTAGGGAAGGGCGTCATGGATTTCGTCGCAGCGGGCATCGCGCTCCTTCCAGACGAGGACGCCGGCGAAGTAAGTGACGATGGCGATCAAGAAGAGATAGAGCGTGCCGCGGATGATATCGAGGAGGTTGTAGGTGACAGGGAGGGCGGAGACGCCGTACATGGATTTAGCGCTGAGGATGAGCGAAGGGATGCAGTTGAGCAGGGCAGCGATGAGGATGACGATGAAGGTGGTGGTTTTGACGAGGGAGAGGAATTCGACGCGGAACTGGGAGAGGAGCTGCGCCCACTGTGCGGCGGGTCCGTAGGCTGGAGTGAAGGAGGGGGGTTCGAATACGGGGCGGGGAAGGGGAGTTTCGGACTCGATAGTCTGTTTTGGTTTCCTGGAGCGCTCCTCGAAGCGGAAGCGGGCACAGGCGAAGGCCAGGACCAGCAGGCCTACGGCGACCCAGATGAGGCGGTTGAGGAGCATGATGCCGGTGAGGGGCAGGGAGAGGTTGTTCTTGTCGGCGACGGTCCAGTACTTGGTGAGCACGGCGAAGGTGCGGATGGCGAAGGGATCGACGAGCATGGACACGGTTTCGTTGTTGAGATCGGACATGTAGGCTCCGGCGATGCCGTAGGCGACGAGCAGGAGGAGCGCGCCGAGGAAGGAGGTGATGGTGCTGCGGGTGAGTGCGGCGATGGTGAAGATGATGGCGGCGACGAAGATGGTGTTGGGGATGGCGAAGACGAGGATGCCATTGAGGTGGGCGTGCCAGTGGATGGGGCCCCAGCGTTCGGCGTCGACCCAGGGCATGTATTTGGCGAGGATGACGGCGGCGGAGACGCCGAGCATGGGGATGATGGAGATGAGCGCGGCACCGGCGAAGTGGCCGAGGAGGTAGGGGAGTTTGCGGAGGGGAGTGGAGAAGATGATCTGGCTGGTGTTGTATTGAAAATCGCGCACGGCGGCGGAATTGACGAAGGCGGTAGCCATGAGGAGGGTGAGGATGCAGGCCATGGCGTAGAACTGCTCGATGACGAAGGGGGCGTTGCGGAAGGTGTTCTGGAGGGCGGAGCCGACGATGATCTGATCGGAACTGGCGGCTCCGAAGAACATGGCTCCGATGATGACGAAGAAGACCCAGACCATCATGCCCCGGAGCCAGTAGCGGAGTTCGAAGCGGAAGAAGTGGAAGAACATGGGAGACCTCTATTGGAGCCCGTGGATGGAGGAGAAGAAGACGTCCTCGAGGTCGGGGGCGACGGGTTCGAAGCCGTCGCCGGGGTGTTCGGGGTGAAAGACGTGGATGAGGGGGCGTCCAGCGATCAGTTTGGTGGAGATGACGCGGTGGTCCTTTTCGTAATCGGCGATCTGCTGTTTGGCGATGGATTTCCGCCAGATTTTTCCGGCGAGGGAGGAGAGGGCGGCGGCGGGAGTGCCGGTGAAGAGGACCTGGCCATTGTGGATGACGGCCATGTTGGTGCAGAGTTCCTTGACGTCGTCGACGATGTGGGTGGAGAGGATGACGATGACGTTCTCGCCGATTTCGGAGAGGAGGTTGTAGAAGCGGTTGCGCTCGCCGGGGTCGAGGCCGGCGGTGGGCTCATCGACGATGATGAGCTGGGGATTGCCGAGGAGGGCCTGGGCGATGCCGAAGCGCTGGCGCATGCCGCCGGAGAAGCCGGATAGGGATTTCCTGCGGTGCTCGAAGAGGTTGGTGCGCTGGAGGAGGGCTTGGACGAGTTCCTTGCGCTCGCGGTGGCGGACGATGCCCTTCAGGAGGGCGATGTGGTCTAGCATGTCGAGGGCCGAGACTTTGGGATAGACGCCGAAATCCTGGGGGAGATAGCCGAGCAGTTTGCGGACTTCCTGTTTTTGGGTGAGGACGTTGATTGCGCCAAGGGCGGCTTCGCCGGAATCGGCTTCCTGGAGGGTGGCGATGATGCGCATGAGGGTGGATTTTCCGGCTCCGTTGGGTCCGAGGAGTCCGAACATGCCGCAGGGGATGGAGAGGGAGACGTTGCGGAGGGCCTGGACGCCGTTGGGGTAGGTTTTGGAGAGATTGCGGATGGCGAGTTCCATGATGAGGTTGGGATGATTGTAGCGCGGCATGCGGCAGAGGTGAGGTTTCATGCAGTTCACATGCCTCTTGCATAGAGGTTGGCGCGCCACCAGGCGAGGGCGACGGCGAAGACGAGGTCGTCGTGCTGGGATTCGCGGAGTGGGGAGATCTGATCGGTGTTGGAGAGAGTGGGGGTGCGGCGAAGGTTGCGAAGTTCGTCGATGAGGGTGGGGGCGTCGGCGAGGGTGTCCGAAAGGAAGAGGCGCTTGTTGCGGACAGCGATTTCGAGGCTGGTGAGGAGATGGCTTCTGGGGACGTGCCAGCCAGCGCCCTGCTGGGAGGCTTGGGCGCCTGAGGTGAGGGTGACGGGGACGAGGCGGCAGGGGAGGATTTCGGTTTTGAAGAGATCGACGACAGGCTGGCCGACGCCGGTGGCATCGATGGCGATGATGCGGTGGGGGCTGAGGTCGGGATGGCGGGCGAGAGCGCAGATGTGACGGACGACTTCGGGGTAAGGGGTGCCGAGCGGGAGGCGTTCGAGGTAGCGAATGACGCAGCGAGTTTCACGAGGGAATTCGTAGGTGACGGGGTTGCGGTCACCGGTGGTGACGAGGGAGCGTTCGAGGATACAGATGGCGGTGTAATCGTGCTTCTGGCCGAGATCGACGCCGATGTAGTGGCAGATGTTGGCGGGCGGGAGGGGAAGGCGGGTGAGGAGACGCTGCAACTCGAAGCGGAGGCTGGAGTCCTTGATGAGGGGAGGGAGGAGGCCTTCGGGGGAGTTGCCGAGGAGGAGCGGGGGCGCGGGAGTGAGGGCGTCCTGGAGGAGTTCGGTGGGGAAGACGGCGTTTTCCGGCTCGAGGAATTCGCAGAGGTATTCCTGGCGGAAGAAGGCGGAAGACATGTTCCGGCGCTCTTCTTCGAGGAAGGGAGGGGAGATGCGGGGGCATTCGCCGGCGGGGACGGAGATGCGGGTCCAGGAGGGGTCGGCGGAGATCCAGGTGTGGTAGAAGAAGCCGGCGCGTCCGTTGGGGGTGGAGATGAGCCAGAGTTGCGCGTTTTCGGAGGAGGCGAGCATGGGGCGGACGGAGAGGTAGAGTTCGTCGGGGACGCGGGCGGCTTCATCGACGAGGAGGAGCGAGACGGAGGAGAAGCCGCGGATGGTGGCGTCCTTGCCGGGTAGTCCGACGATGCGGGAGTGGTTGGGAAGGAGGAGGGAGATTTCGTTGTCGCCATCGCCGCGCGGGGTTATGGACAGCTTGCGGAGAAGGCCGGAGATCTTGCGGACGAGTTCGGCGGACTGGCGGGCGGAAGGGCTGATGATGACGGTGGTGCTTTCCGGGGAGGTGAGAGCGAGGTGGAGCGCCTTGACGGCGCTGACGGTGGATTTGCCCCACTGGCGGCAGCAATTGAGGATGACACGCGGCGGGTTGGCAGCGAGGAGCCGGTTTTGTGTGGGGTCGGGGGTGAAGCCGAGGGATTGGACGGCGAAATCCGCGGGATTCGAGGCGTACACACGGACTTCGGGCGCGGTCTCCGCTTGGCGGGAATGACGCTTCTTCAGACGCACGGGGAACCTTACTGTTTCGGCGGCTTGGCGGGGGCAGGTTCGGCTTTGCGGCGGGTGGGTGTGGGGGTGAAATCGGAGAACCAGCAGAAGATTTCGGGCAGGTCGCCGTTGGAGGCGAACAGGGCGGGCGAGTGGACCGGTTCGGTCGGCAAGTGGTTGGTTTTGCGGCTGGTTTTGCGGGATTTCCGGGACGCGGGGAGATGGAGGATGGCGAGGAGGGAGAGGAAAAAGGCGAGGAGGCGGGTGAGCCAGTTGGCGGGAGGAGCGGGTTCGGGGGCTGGGGCGGCTTCCTCGGGTTGAGGGAGCGGTTGCGGCCTGGCGGGGAGCGTGGGAGCGATTGCGGGGGCGTTGCGGAGGCGGCGGAGCCTGATGAGACGGTCCATGGAGGATTTGTAGATGCGGTCGTAGCGGGTTTCGTAGCGGTGAAGGGTTTCGAGGGTGGCGGGACTGGCGATGTGGATGCCGCAGAGGGCGTCGGTGACGCGCATGGCGGGGTGGTAGTTGGACCAGGCGGCCTCGAAGTCCTCCTGCTGGCAGAACATTTCGGTGTCAAAGAGGGCGGTTTCCATGGACCAGATGCGGCGGAGACGCCAGTAGGAGTTGACCATTTCGGTGAGGAGGCTGGCTTCGGTGACGGAGGCGGGCTGCCATTCGGATTGGAAGGCGGCGAAGAGGTTGTCGTAGGCTTGTTGAGATTCGTTGGCGAGGACGACGCATTTGGCGGCGAGCCCGTGGGTGATGCCGTTGAGGGAGGAGCGCTTTTTGCCCTCGGGGGTGATGGGGCCATGGGATTTCCTGCCGTTTTCGCGGGCGATTTGTTGTTTTTTCTGTAAATCGGACATTATGGGATGCTCCTTTGTGAGTGGCGGGGGGGCCACGTCTGGTTTTACGGTAGCGCATGGGGGGGAAGAATCGGATGATTTTGGAGGTAAGGAAGCCGTGCAGGCGCTGGCTTATGTGGTTGATACTCTGTAGGTTTCCAGGTGCGGAAAGAAAAAGTTCAACGTGTGGTGACCGGGCTGGGGGTGGGTTTGAATTTACGGGCGGAGGGAATGGCGGGTGTGCGTTTCGTGGGCACACTCTGAGCAGTTGGTGGACGCTGGGCCGTCCCCAGGTTCCGGAGGTCCGGAGCCGGGAAACACAGCCGACGGTAACGGCGTTTCTGGGGAGTAATCAGACGAGGCGATCATATTCGGAGTGGCTGCCGATCCAGTACCAGACAACCCGGTCCACGCTCATGACGGCCAAGGCGCGGTAGCCGAGGCCGATGCGGGCGGAATAGATATTGTCCTCGCCTTCCAGTTTTTTGAACTTTAGGCCGGGGTGCGCTGGATTTGCCTGGAATAGCCTATAGGCGCGCTTGGCCTCGCGTTGGGCGTCGGGGGGGCAGATCACGAAACAAACGCCAGAAATTCCGGGTGGTCCGGGACTGCATCAGAGCAGATCGCTCAGCGGCAGGGTCTCACCTTTAGCGTCTTCCTCGAGGGCCTCACGGGCCATCCGGCGGAGGACATCGCGCTTCTCGGCGAAACGCGCTTTCCAGGCTTCCTCGTCCGCAAGCGAAGCAAGAATTTGCGAGGCAATCGCGTCCTGCTCATCCTCGGGAAGAGTGCCGAGTCGTTCCAGGGCCTTTTCCAACAGCCTCGACATGACCCCAGCTTAGCAGCGAAGCCGGCAGTGAGCCAATGCCGTGTTCGAAGGTCGAAGGGTACGGGGGCGTTTACCAGCCCTGATCGCCTGCGCCGGCAAGGCACCGTAAGTCTCGGCAACCAGCCGGAGATGCGCTTGCCATGAAGCCAGCTTTGCGCATCCATCTCATGATCACGCAATATGCCAGGTTCTCGAACACGTGTTAGATGAACGTGTTGAATGGAACCAATGCGGCCGGATCCTGCCGTTCGGACGGTCTCCAATTCTCGGCTGGTCCACGCGCATCACCCAAATACTTCCTGGCGGATTAGGTTCAAATGAGAAAATGGCGTTTCTCGGTCCCCATCCGTATGGACAGGCAGCCTGCCTCGTGAAATCAGCGGGTTGCGCGTCTCTCGACGACGTGGTGTCCGGACTTCAAAAGCGCGTACTGGTGCTTTCGTTTGACAGATCCGCCTGACCTGCTTGTCCATTAGCGCGGTCGCGTTGAGCGAAGCGACTGCGGCAAAACGCTTCCGGAAAAGTCGAAGAAAGTGGATAAGCCACTGAAGGCGGCAGACACACCTGGCTATTTGCGAATGCGTCCGACGATTCTTTGGCCGCACGGACGCGATCAATGACCATCGGTACTTTCCGCCCAGGTACCTTTCGGCCACTTGTGGCAACCAAATGTGAGACATGATACGATTTTGGAGGTTGCCAGAGTGGCCAAACGCGTATTCATCTCTTTCGCTGTCGAAGATGTCACCTATCGAGATTTTCTCGTTGGTCAGGCCAAACTCAAGCAGTCTCCGTTCGAATTCCTCGACTTCTCGGTCAAAAAGCCGTGGGACGCCCAGTGGAAAACGAACTGCCGCACGCGCGTCAAGGGCTGCGACGGTTTGGCCGCCCTCATCTCGAAGAACACGGCGAATGCGGACGGGCAACTCTGGGAAATCCAGTGCGCCTATGACGAGGACGTCCCGGTCATGTTGATGTGGATCAATGAGAATCGGCCCGCACTCCCGAAGCTTCTGCAAGGCAAGCGCATTAATGTTTGGGGTTGGGATAACCTCAAGAACTTTGTTGATAGCCTCTGATGCATTGACGCTGAAATGAGAAAAGCCCTCATAGTCGGTATTAATGATTACCCGAACTCGCCTCTGAAGGGGTGTGTCCGCGATGCGAATGGAATCGCAGCCGTTCTTGCGTTGAATGGTGATGGTTCGCCAAACTTCGACGCAAGAGTTATTACGAGTCCTGACGAAAGGGTGACACGCTCATCACTTCGGGCCGGAATTGAGAAGTTGTTCGACGGTGATTCTGATATCGCTCTGTTCTACTTCTCCGGACACGGTTTCATAAAGAGCACGGGCGGGTATCTGGTAACACAGGATGCGACGAAATACGACGAGGGCGTCTCGATGGACGAACTTCTGGCGGTTGCAAACCAGTCGAGGGCAAAGGACAAGGTAATTCTTCTGGACTGTTGTCACGCCGGCGCCATGGGTACGCCGGCAATCGGCGGAAATGGGCTCGCGACGCTTTGCGAAGGTTTGTCGGTCTTAACGGCGAGCCGCGATTCCGAGTCAGCTCTGGAAGTAAATGGTAGCGGCGTGTTCACATCTCTTGCAATCGACGCATTGGAAGGCGGTGCAGCAGACCTACGCGGACACATCACTCCTGGCCACCTGTACGCGTACATCGATCAAGCTCTCGGCCCATGGGACCAAAGGCCGATCTTCAAGACGAACGTCACACGTTTCACCTCCCTCCGGAAGCTTCAGCCGCCCATACCGTTCGAGACGCTCCGAAAGATATGTATCTACTTTCCGGTGCCGGAGGAAGAACATTACCTCAATCCCTCGTACGAATTCACTGACCCGAGTGCAGTCCCTCAGCATGTCGCGATCCTGAAGGATCTGCAGCGGTTCGTGAGCGTGGGACTCGTCAGCCCAGTCGGCGAGGAGCACATGTACTTTGCCGCAATGAACTCGAAGTCTTGTCGCCTGACAGCGCTTGGGTATCAATACTGGCGGCTCGTGAAGGAGAAGCGAATTTAGAGGCAGTAGTCGGAGGGTCGCGGTCTCGACGGCTTCGAAACAGTCGCGATGGATGCCCTGAGAATTAGGCTATTTCGACGGCGTGAAGGAGGGCCGCGTCTCGATCTTCCCACTCGTTGAGGGCCAGAATACCGGTTTTCCGCAGGAAGAGTACTTGTACCTGTACCCAGTCATCGAGCAGTTGGAACAGCAGTCCACCGGTCAGTTGAAACCTTACGTAGTCAAGAAAGCAACAAAAGCGCACCCGAACCGTCGGCCGCTCGGAAGGAACGGCGACTTGGCCTATAGCCCCGTAGTCGCCCATCCGCTGAAGGTGAAACGAATCTCGCCGGGACACAGTTACGGGAGAACCCGTGGCGGAGTAAGTATTCCCCGGCAAAGCCGGGGGCCTTATTTTGTGAGCCGCTCAAAGCGGCTGGCTGGCGCTTCGCGCTCCAGGTTTGACGATGAGGCACCGCTGGCACTCCGCTCGGCGAGCCGCCGTCCGCGTGATTCCCAGGCGTTGCCAGTGCAACATCGAAGCACTGTTGATTCGGCACGCGACAACTTGGTGTAGGCTCTTCTGGAGATCCATCGGGCTCTCCACGTTCGTGCGCTTGGCGGCTTCCGTGTGACTCCCGATGGACTCCCGGAAACGTCAAACTGCTACTGCCACCCCGGCAGAGCCGGGGGTAGCCGGGGGATCTCCCTTCATTGTTTAGGACCGAGAAGTCGGCTTGTGTCCCGGTAACTCGAACTTGATATTCCCGCTCGTGTCACCGTAATCCAAGCTTCGCCGGAAGGTGGAACTCTTTGAGCTGCGCTACTTCCGCGACGGCAACAAAGTTCGCCAGCCAGGCCAGTGTCAGGGGACCACGAGCGAAGTGGGAGGCGCGTTGCCGTTATAATGCCGATAGTTTGAACGGATGCCGAGGAAGATCCGGGAGTTAATTGCTGAACACGGCTTTGTCCATCGAGGCGGCAAGGGTAGCCATCGCAATTTCACGAGAAGGCTGGGTTCGGTGATGGAGGCAGGCTGCCATTCGGCCTGGAAGGCGGCGAAGAGATTGTCGTAGGCTTCCTGGGATTCGTCGGCGAGGACGACGCACCTGGAGGCGAGTCCGTGGGTGATGCCGTTGAGGGAGGAACGCTTTTTGCCCTCCGAGGTGATGGGTCCATGGGATTTCTCGTTTTCCACAGGCTAGAAGCTGGTCGGTCATCTCTGCCGCCACACTCCATGCGGCACTCGTCGCGGTATAGTAGTGAATATCACTACTAGAGGAGTGCTGCGTGGATCAAGCATTATCGGCCGCTGATGCCAATCGCCGGTTTTCCGAACTACTGCGAATCGTGAAAAAGGGCGGTAGCGTTATCGTGACGAGTCATGGCAAGCCAGTGGCCAGGATTACACCCTTTGCCGCCGACGAGCATTCAGCAGGCAAAGCGCGCTCCGCCCTGTTCTCCCGGCTGCGCAAGCAACGAGCCATTGACGTGGGCAGGTGGACTCGGGATGAGTTGTACGACGACGCCAAATGAAAGTCGCCCTGGACACCAACATACTGGCCTATGCTGAGGGCGCTAACGGATCAGCGATGCGAGATAAGGCGCTGGACCTGATCGAGCGCTTGCCTGCCGACGCGATTGTGCTACCAGTGCAGATTCTAGGTGAGTTGTTCAACGTACTCGTCCGAAAGGTCAAGCGGAGACCAGTCCGCGCCAGGGAAGCCGTGCTCAGCTGGCGAGACGCCTATTCGACAGTGGAGACGTCTTCCAGCGTCATGGTCAGCGCTATGGACTTGGCCGTCAACAACGGCCTTACGATTTGGGACTCCGTTGTGCTAGCGGTTTCGGCAGAAGCGGGATGCCGCCTCCTACTATCGGAAGACCTTCAGGAGGGGTTTACCTTGCGTGGAGTCACCATCGTCAACCCGTTTACGTCAACAGTCCACCCCTTGTTGGAATCGATCCTGACCGATCCGACAACTTGAGGCTTAGCGGCGCCCAGATTAGTAACGCTAAGCCGGCTTGTGTCTCGGTAACCCACTCGAACTTGATATTCGCGCTCGTGTCACCGTAATCCAACCTTCGCCGGAAGGTGGAACTCTTTGAGCTGCGCGACTTCCGCGACGGGAACAAAGTTCGCCAGCCTGGCCATTGTCAGGGGGACCACGAGCGAAGTGGGAGGCGCCTTGCCGTTATAATGCCGGTTTTGAGGTGTCCCCCGACGTCACCGTGGGTGAAGCGTCTGAGAAGCTGTGGGTAGTAGTCCGTGAACGGAACATTCCCATTAAGGTTAGCCCTTCTCTTTCTCAGATTGGGGCACTCCAATGCTGATCCTCCGCCTTAAATACGATTCAGTTGGGTAGTCGTCAGTGGGAGGACCCTTGCAACGACGGCCACCGAACCACCGTTCGCACTATACAGGTTGGCCATTCCGAGAAGATCCGCTATTGTGCGAGGATGTATACAGGCGAGCACACTATATGACAGAGACCCTCTCTATCCGCATTGATTCCGAAACGAAGAAACGCCTGGACGCCCTTTCTAAGCGGGCACGACGTTCGAAATCATTCCTCGCGGCTGAAGCGATCGCCGCCTACGTTGAGTCTGAGGAATGGCAGTTGGGGGAGATTCACGCGGGTATCGCCGAACTCGACTCTGGAAAAAGCGTTTCGCATGAGAAGGTCTCAAACTGGCTGAAGTCCTGGGGTAAGCGCGGCGAAACGAAAGCTCCACGATGAAGGTTGTCTGGTCTCGACGAGCGGTACAGCACCTGGTTGCACTGCGCGAGTACATCGCCAAAGATTCGGAACAGAGTGCAGTGCTCGTGGCCACGCGCATTCTAGACGCTATTGACCTTCTCCAAACCCAACCCGAGATGGGCCGGCCCGGTCGTGTGGTGGGTACGCGCGAACTCGTGATTCCGGACGCCCCCTACATCATCCCCTATCGGATTCGAAATGACCGGCTCGAACTGATTGCCGTGTTTCATGGCCGCCAAAAGTGGCCGAAGAAGCTTTGAGACCGGTGTTCTCACCGGGGAAGTCCGTCAGCCTGAAGATGTCAGCTTTGCGTCCGCCCACCGCTTTCGCCTTCCTCTCCGCTACTTGAGCCTTCGCCGCTGGCTTAGACACTGGGACAACCGTTCGGACAGGCTTCGGTTCCAGGGCTGGGCTCACCGTCTTGGGAGGCTTTGCCTCAACCGTGGTTGGTTTCACCTCGATCGTCTTTACTGGTTCCGGCGCAGCGGGCCCGCTTCGCGAGTCCCGAAAAGGGTTATCCCGCCGAACGCGTGCAGAGGAGGAGAGGCCACCGAAGTTGCCGATTCCCTTGAGCGCTTTTGTCAGCTCCTCTTCGGAGACCTGCCCCTTAGCCATTTGATACAAGTGCTAGTGGTTCCTCTCGTTGTGCCAGGCGCGCCAGAAACTCTTCGGCAAGCGCCGTGAAATCCCCTGTTCCCCTACCCGTCTTCGACCGTTCGTATTCGAAGATGGTCTGTCGCAGGCTCGGTGCGCTCTTGGCCTGGTGTTCACCCGAATCCTGGTTTCGAACAGCGTGTCCCCAAGTTCCTTCCGCAGCCTATTCTCAACTACCCGGCAATTCCGTTCATTCCGCGAATACATTGTTAGCACGACGCCCAGAGATTGAAGTGTCATCTTGCATTAGACAAGACTGGCATAGACTGGCATAGCATTTGCCCCACGCACGAGCAGGAGGTACGCTGAAAGAGATGGTTGAACCCTTGACTAGCGACGCATTTCCCCTGGAGACTGGCGCGGATGGCGTGGTTCGGGTGCGTGGGACGCGCGTCACGCTGGACACGATGTTGTCTGCATTCAACGAGGGGGCGACTGCCGAAGAGATCGTCCAACAATATCCGTCGCTCTCCTTGGCGGACGCCTATCAGGCGATCGGATATTGTCTGCGCCACCCCGATCTAGTGGCCGGGTATCTGAACAGGCGGAACGCGCTTGCCGAGGAAACCAGGGAGACGAATGAGTCACGGTGGCGGCCAGAGGGGGTTCGCACCCGACTGTTGGAACGGCGGCAGCAATCGCCGTGATGCGCTGGCTGGCCGACGAGAACTTCAACAATGATATCCTCCGCGCAGTGTTCCGGGAAAAACCTGGCCTCGACATCGTACGAGCGCAGGACGCGGGGTTGACGGGAACCGCCGACGAAGTGCTATTGGCATGGGCAGCGGATCACAACCGGGTTCTGCCGACGATCACCGCACACGCTTACCGCCGCGCAATGAAGGGTGGTGATCCTATGCCAAGCGTTTTCGAGGTAAGCCGCCGGGTCACAGTGAGATCGGCGGTTGAAGATATCATCTTGCTGTCCGAATGCAGCAACCCCGGCGAATGGGAAGGGCAGGTCCGGTACCTGCCACTCCGGTAATACTCCTGGCGGAAGGAAACGCGTTTCTCGTTCCTGATCCCGTTCCGGGGTTCAGCGGCGGCTTTCTCCGAATAGCGCGTATTCTGGCCGGAGCTCCCGCACAGCCAGATCGGCGAGATGGCGACCACGCGCACATGTGGCTTTCCGGACGGTTGCGTCATAGCGACGCCGAGTCATGCGTCGGGAGGCTCCAGAAACTCGAGATTGAGCAGCCTCACCTTTTCTGTCCTGGAGCCGAGGGACACACGCCTGCGCTGTTCAAGGAAGGTCAACATGTCCAGGCCTCGCTCCAAAATATCCTGCGGGGTCCATGACTGCCGGTTGCGGCTGAGTCCGCACAGCGAGAACAAAATTCTCGTTGCGGCCCGTATAGCGGCAACCAAAAGTCCCGGCTGATGTGAGTCGAGAATCGAGCCCAAGCCGCGTGCCGACACGCGCGGCTTGGACTCTCCCATGGTGCGTCAACTTACCGAGCCGGCTGGAAGAAGTTGTCACATACATGCCGCGCGACCTGACGCCCGATGTCGGCGCCGTGATACATCGAGTGGCGCCAGTGCAGGCCGGCCCACACCCGGGCATTCTCAAGTTCGCGCATCACCGCATTCAGATTCGTGTAGGTCCGCTCCGTCTTGACCAGTTGAGGGATGGCGGTCTTGTCGGCGGTGAGCGTCCACGTGATCGCAGCCGTGCCGAAAAATCTCGCTATGGCATCGCTCAGGGCGCCTGTAAGGAACGAGTGCGCGGACGGGTATTCCGGGTGGTTGACGCTGATCAATGGCGTCCAGGTTGGATCCGGGTCGGTGTCGGGATTGCCATCGAGGTCCGCTTTGGGAATCGCTACGCGCGGCCGCCACAGATGGAAGTAATACTTTGTCGCGAAGCCCACAATGCCGGCATCCGCCGCTGCTGTGTATGCCATTGCAAAGAACCGTGACGCATCAATCACATTCAATCGCCGGCTGATGGCTAGGTTGACCAGATCCTGGTGCACGTTCCATACCTGCCAAAAGTAGGCGATGTCGGTCTGCTCGGCAGAGCGTATCGAGCTATCCGAGCGTCCGTAGTCACGCGTCTCTATAAAGTCCGCAGCATAGGCTGGCGAGGTGGTTGGGTCGGGACCGGTCGGTCGAAACCGGGATGGACTTGAAAACGTGAGTGGGCTGATCTGACCGACATTCACTGCGATCGGCTGGGTACCGCAGCCACCGTTCGGTTCGAACTGGCCCATGGGCAGGTTGAAACTGCTGCATTCGTACAACACGACGTTCTTCATGCCGTCGTCGGCGCGGGAAGCCTGGATCGCGGCTGCGGCATTCTGGCCAGCCAACATTCCATCTGTTTTTGCCTGGCCAGAAGGAATGCCGGCCATATAGGCGTCGTATTGAGCTTCGAAGGCAACGCTGCGAGAAGCTTCTACGAACGGACGGGCCGCCCCGTAGGCAGCAGTTGCCACTGCCGCGCGGATATCTGCTCCGGGACGAGCCCGGACCGTGCTCGCAAACGGCGTATAGCCTCCTTCCACTGCGACTGCCGCATCATACATTGCGATGTGGATTGTCGCGCGCATCAGGTATTGGACCGGTGGTGACTTTGGCGGCGTGTTAATCGCCGGCTGCACGATTGCGGCCCAGTCGGTTACTACGTTTTGACCGTGCGCGCAGGCGCACGTCAGCAAATAAGCAAAGAGGCAGCGTGTCGTCATGTTCAGTCTCCTCGGATTGATTTTCGGGTTAGTCCCCTCGGATCTTGATCTCGCCTGCGGCCAGATCTCGGGCCTTCGTGCCTGGGGCATAGACCCGCCACGCCGTGAAACGGTCGCAGCCACCAGCGCCCAGGCTGTCGCAGCGGCGAGGCAGATCATTAGAGCAATTCTGCCGTCGAATCACCAGCGGCATCAAGGAACCAGCGCGGCAAAACGAGGCAATCCACGGAAAAACAGAGCTCATCTTGGAATTTCGTCCTCGACGAGGGCCGCACGCCTGTCTTACAATACACAGGGGCCAACAATGGAGCCGAACACGCGGTTTGTCCTGGGACGCTACCAGGTCGATCTCGTACGGCGCACGGTAGCCGATGGAGACACCGCAGTTGACATTCACTGGCGAAGCTTCGAAGCCCTTCGCGCGCTCATCAAGGCCAATGGCGAAGTTGTCGAGAAGGAAAAACTCCTCGAGACCCTTTGGCCTGGTGTGACGGTTGACGAATCCAACCTGCACAAGTACGTGACGAAGCTACGAAAAGCGCTCAACGCCGGCGACGTGGGCAAAGAGTATGTCGAGACTGTTCCTCGCATCGGCTACCGGCTCGGAGTTGTCCTTCGTCTGGCTGACGAAGCGGATCTTCCCCCGGTCCGTCCATCATTCACACAGCGAGAGGTCAAGAGCCGTCCGGCGATTGGCGGAGCGCGTCTTTCGGCCGGGCTTCTGGGTATGCTCCTGGTATTGGGAGCAGGCTTCTGGTGGATGCACCGCAAATCCGGGGAGAGGGCTCAGTTCGATGAACGGGCTTACCAGAATGGGATGAACTTGATTCGCGACCGGGCGTTGCCACAGGTGCGGCTAGGGACGGACGGCCTGAGGCGTCTGGTTCAGGAAAACCCTCGTCTTGCGCGAGCCTGGGCCGGTCTTGCTGAGGCTTCGATACTCCTTGAGCCGACGAGCCCCGATGCAGCAATCGAGCATGCCTTACATGGGATCAGCATCGATCCGGAATGTGCAGAGTGCCACGCGATTCTAGGATACTTACTATTCTCGACAAAATGGAAGTGGGACGAAGGCGGCAGGCACTTGAGCAAGGCCATCTCCCTCAAGCCGGCCGACCCGCAGATTCAGCTTTGGCTGGCACAACGCGAAGCAGCAGTGGGCCGGACGCGCCAAGCCGTCGAGATCATGGATCGAATCGCCAGGCAGTTTCCTGAAGCCAGCAACCTTGGATGCTCGCGCTCATTTCCTCTACCTTCATAGAGATTACGACGGTGCGATTCGCGAGAGTGACCGGCTGAGCGCGATGAATGTTTCGTGCGGGTTGGAATGGAAGTCCAACGCGCTTTTCCAGTTGGGCGAAAATGCCGAGGCAATATACGCCTTGCACGGGTTTCTTGGCTCCTGGTCCAGCGCTTCCGCCGAGACTATCGCTCGTCGCAAGAGCGCTGCTGTGCTCCGCTATGAAAGCGCCGGCCTGGCGGGAGCGATTGGGGACTTGTTGGATCAGTTGGCGAGACCCGAAGTCCATGCGCACAACCGCGCCCGGTGGTGGATGCTGCTCGGCAAGCATGAACGAGCGATTGAGGCGCTGCAAGTGGCCTTGCGTGTTCGCCTGATGGACATCGTTTACCTGAATGTGGATCCAATTTTCGACTCGATCCGGTCTCACCCGGAATTTCGGGAGATCCTTATGGCCGTGGGTTTAGAGCGGCCGCCCAGGGAAACCCGGTAAGAATCCGCCGATGCCTGATGCGTCCTGGGGGCGGGGACTCGACTCCCAGCGGTTGACTTCCCCGGTTACAGGATCGATTCCTGTCAGATTTAGGCCATTTTGGAGGTTACACCGGTGGCAAGCCAGTGCAAGATTGCTGATCTCGTCCGTTCCTCCGTGCTGGCGTGGCACCACGTGTTCGACGTGGTGTGTCAAGTCACAGCATTTCTGCGGTAGCAGGCTGTATTCACAGCGGTGTTTAGCCCGTTGCCACACAAATTCGCGGGTAGCGGCGTCCATCTGGTTCCGCGAGATGGCGCCGTGCCTTGAGCTTGAAGACGGACAGAAAGTCAGTGAAGTTGACCAGAGCCTCGTACTCGGCGCATTCGTCTGGCGTGAGGTGTCCTTCGTTGGCTCTTTCCGCGAGTTCGCCAGCGCGCGCCTGTACTTGCGGATCGATACGAAAGTCGATTACCTTCCTGGCGGACTCCTCGTCCAGGCAAAGGCTCAGCGGGTCGAAAAGGGCATCCAGTATGTTGGCCGCGCTCATGTTTACACGGCGTCACGAGTGCCTCTTCCGGGGGGCTCGGATCGTAAGCAACCCCCACACCACATTCTGCTTCCCCAGACAATGGGCACGCTGTATCCGGAGTTATCAGCGGGTCAGCTTTCTCACGACGCCTGACGCTGCCGGTCCCGGTCCGAAGCGACCTGGCGGTACATTGCATCGGGGGCTAAATCGATGCCGCCGGGCCATGCCGCGGCACCCTGGTCAATGAAGACGCGGTTGAAAAAAGAGGCCTCCCGCAGCGGAGCCAATACGCCGGTCAACTCCTCGGGCCGAAAGCGGACACGTCCGCTCAGCCCGTCCTTGAAGCGGACGAACAGGCATCGATCCGGCTCCGGTACGACTTCGACAACGTCCCAATACATCTACGCCTCCTCTCAGGGCAGTGGCTCAATCCGCGCAGGCGGGGCCTTCTCCCGGCAGAGCCGCCAATCCTCGAGCAGTTCCTCTTTATGAATCATCGCCCATTCCTGCACCAGGTTCAAAGCCCGGGGCGGTAGCTGTCCTTCCATTACGTGAAGCGTCTCGATCTCGATGGTGGCCTCGAACTCGCCATATCGGGCGTGAAAATGCGGAGGCGGGTGGTCGTTAAAGAACATCCGGATGAGGATCCCGTAGAACGTGGAGATGGCCGGCATTTCGCGCCAGTAGATGTTAGCATCCCCGAGCGATTACTCCCCGCAAGCCGGCTTCCGGCCCGGTAGCTCGAACTCGATATTCGCGCTCGTGTCTGCGCTGCGCGACTTCCGCGACGGCAACAAGGTTCGCCAGCTTGGCCATTGTTCCGCCATTCTCTTCCCGCCCTGATGTTCGGCGGGCGCCGCAAGCGAAGTGGGGAGGTGCGTTGTCGCTATAATGCAGATAGTTCGAACGGATGCCGAGGAAGATCCGGGAGTTGATTGCCGAACTAGAGAAGCACGGCTTTGTCAATCGAGGCGGCAAGGGTAGCCATCGCAATTTCACGCATCCACGCGTGGCCCGGCCGGTCACGATCTCCGGCGATGCGGGCGATGACGCCAAGAAGTATCAGGAAAGGGCCGTAAAAGCCGCGATAGCGGAGGCGACGGGATGAAAGAAAGCGCGCGCTATGTGAAGATTGTCGAGTGGTCTGAGGAAGACCAATGCTTTGTCGGCAGTTGCCCTGGACTGCTTTACGGCGGTTGCCACGGCGACAACGAGTTGGGGGTTTTCGAGCAGTTGTGCGCCGCTGTCGAGGAAGCGATCGATCTCTACAAGCGAGACGGGAAGCCTTTACCCCCGCCGACCAGCGGGCGGGACTACGCCACCAAAATGTTGAGCGTGGCGTAGGTTCGTCACATAGTCCAGCCAGTCCGGACAGGTAAGCAGTCGATGGGAACCGCGCTGACGCTTCACTTGCCAGCCGATTCTCTCCAATGCGGCGAGAACCCGTCTGGCTTTACTGGCTGGCCAGTTGCTCATCCGGGATGGTAAAGGACACGCCGAGCGAAGACGACGGAAGCTCACCGTGGGCGATGCGATCGGCAATGACCTCAATCGCGAGGCGCTCAGCATTACTGATCGCCTCGTCCCGCGTCTGGCCATAGCACATTACGCCCGGCAGTTCGAGGGTCTCCGCGATCCAGCGCCCGTCTTCCTCGCGATCGAGTTCGATCGTCAGATTCACGCCTTCATGATACTCCCACGAGAGAATGGGCGCACCAAAATCGGATTACCCCTGGGTAACGGCGCAGGGTTGATCGATCAGGTCCAGGATAGTCTGCGCTGCGGGACTTCCGCGACGGCAAGAAAGTTCGCCAGCGTGGCCATTGTTCCGCCATTCTCTTTCCGCACCGGCCGCAACAGATCGATACGGGCGCCGTGGAACTGATCTCGTGGCGCTCCGCGCGTCAGCGTCTCCGTGATCGGCTTAGCCGTTGAGCGTCGAATCGCCGTGGATCCATCCGGCTGCGCTCGAAGAAGCGGGGGCGGCTACTGATTGGTATGCAGCACGAAGCGGGCGTGCCGCTGGGCGGTTTGTGGACGAACCCGATGCTGCCGTGGGTCAGATCTCCCGAAATCCGGGCAATATTCCGCATATGATTTTGGCACCCGCCGAATGGTGCTGCGCCGCTTTCCAAGGTAATCATCTTTCAAGCGCCGTCCCTGCCCGACCGTGAGCCAGTTCCCGATTCGAGCCCCAGGTTTCGTGACGCCCCTTACGCGACGGATTCCGGCGGCCAAGTTCGGTCTGAGCAAGCCGGTGTCCGCGGCTTGCCATGCGGGGCGGCGAACGGCGGCGAGGCGAAGGTTGACTAGAGGTAAGAGCGCGTTGCTGAAGCCATTGACTCTACAAGCGAGAGGGGAAGCCTGCCCCCGCCGACCAACGGGCGGGACTACGCCACGACAATGTTCAGCGTAGCGTAGGTTCGCCATTTATTGGGTGGCTTGCCAAGTCCTGATTCCGAGGGTCCGGGCGCAAACTAAACTGAGAGTTGCGATGCCGCGTCTGCTCACCAGATATCGGGATGCCGTGCCGGCCGGGTCATTGAGTCTCAGAGCGCCGCAATATCGCGCCTGGAGTTGGGGAGACGCTGTCGCGCTGGCGACGGTGACCGTTATTGTCTACGCCGGTGTCCGGTTGGCGTTCCATGCGCCGCTGGTGATGCGAGGGCCGGAGATATCGCTGGCGCCGGCCTATCTCGTCCTCTATGCGGGGCTATCGCTGACGCGGATGTTTGCCGCTTATGTTCTGTCGGTGATTTTCACGCTTGCGTATGGGTACGTGGCCGCGTACAACCGCCGTGCGGAACGATTTCTGATCCCGCTGCTGGACGTTCTGCAGAGCGTGCCGATTCTGTCATTCCTGCCGATCGTGTTCCTGGGCTTCCGTGCGCTTGTACATCAGAATGCCGCGGCGGAACTCGCTTCGGTCGTGCTGATCTTCACCAGCCAAGTGTGGAACCTTACTTTTGTCTGGTATCAGTCGCTGAAAACGATTCCGCGAGAGTTGCGGGAAGCGGCTGACGTATTTCTGTTTGACGCGTGGCTGCGGCTGAAGAAGCTGGAGTTGCCATTTGCCGCAATCGGCCTGGTGTGGAACAGCATGATGAGCTGGGCGGGGGGGTGGTTTTTCCTGATGGCGGCTGAGATCTTCACGGTGGGAAAGCGTGATTTCCGGCTGCCGGGCATTGGAGCGTACTTGAGTGAAGCCGCGCGGGTGGGAGACTGGCGGGCGATCTGGTGGGGGGTGGCGGTGCTGGTTGCGCTGATCGCGCTGCTGGATCAAATCGTCTGGCGCCCGCTGCTGGCATGGTCGGACCGGTTCAGGCTGGAGACAGCCGGTTCCCGTCCGGCGCCGTCGTCGTGGTTCTATGAAGGGTGGCGAAATTCCAGAATCGTCGCACCTGTCGTGCGGCGGCTCTTGAGTTGGCTGCCGCGGGTGCTCGACCGCGCCGCCACGCGGGCCGCCGCGGACAAGCGGGATAGCGTGGAAGCGCCTTCGCGGTGGCCCTGGCTCACGGTTGCCGGCCTTGGCGGGAGCATACTCATCTACGGCGCATACTCGTCGGCGATACTGCTGGCGCAGGTTCCCGGGCGGCAATGGGGAGCGATTGTGGAGGGACTCGCGGCAACGGCAGGACGAGTACTGGCAACGGTCCTCATCGCGCTCGCCTGGACCGTGCCAGTTGGCGTCCTGATTGCCAGCAAACCCCGCGTAGCGGCGGTGCTGCAGCCCCTGGTGCAGATCGCGGCATCGGTGCCGGCTACGGCTCTGTTTCCGATCCTGCTGCTAGGATTGCTCGAGCTCCCAAATGGTTTGAACATCGCCGCCATCGCGCTGATGCTGATGGGAACGCAATGGTACTTACTGTTCAATGTGATTGCGGGCGCATCGGCCGTGCCGCAGGATCTGAAACACACGGCATTGCTGCTCGGGTTGGGCCGCCGGCAGCGGTGGCGGGTACTGACTCTTCCGGCGCTGTTTCCGTACATCGTCACGGGCCTGATCACCGCAGCCGGGGGCGCCTGGAATGCGAGCATCGTCGCCGAATACACTGAGTTTGGGGGAAGCGCCCACGCGGTAACGGGCATCGGCTCGGCCATCGCTCGAGCAACGGCGCAGGGAGATTACCCTCTCCTGCTCTCGGCGACGCTATCCATGGTTTTTGCGGTGGTCGCCGTCAATCGACTGGTCTGGCAGCGTCTTTACCGGCTTGCCGAGGAGCGCTACCGCCTGGAGTAAATGCATGGCTTCGGATGCACTGATTGAACTCGACCACATCAGCCACTACTACGGCGCGCGGAGGAAGCAGTTTCTCGCCGTACAGGATGTGCATCTGAAGATTTGCGAAGGTGAATTCGTGGCGCTACTGGGGCCGTCGGGATGCGGGAAGAGCACGCTGCTGCGAATCGTGGCGGGGCTGACGGCTCCGTCGGAGGGACGCGTGCTTTACCGGGGGCAGCCACTGCGCGGCATCAATCCCCACGCCACGATTGTCTTCCAGACGTTCGCGCTGTTCCCGTGGCTCACGGTTCTCGAGAATGTGGAAGTGGTGCTGCGGGCCCGCCACGTGCCGGAGAAACTGGCCAAGCCGCGGGCGCTCGATCTGCTCGACAAGGTCGGGTTGGACGGGTTCGAGACAGCGTATCCTCGCGAGTTGTCGGGAGGGATGAGGCAGAAAGTGGGATTCGCGCGTGCGATGGCCGTGAGCCCGGAATTGCTGTGCCTCGATGAGCCCTTTTCGGCCCTGGACGTTCTCAGCGCCGAAGCACTGAGAACAGAATTGATCGGTTTGTGGACCGGCGGCGGTTTGCCGACGAAAGCCATTCTGCTGGTGACTCACAACATCGAAGAAGCGGTCTATATGGCTGACCGCATCGTGATCATGGAAAAGGATCCCGGGCGCGTGATCGCCGACTTTGGCGTGGGCCTGCGGCGGCCGAGGTTCCGGAAAGGAACGGCGTTTCTCGAAACGGTGGATCGGGTGTACACGACCATGGCCGGCCAGACGCAGCCGGAGCACGTGGAACTGGGGGCAGCACCAGGGGAAGGGCGCCTTCGATTGTTGCCCGAGGTTCACATCAACGACATCGAGGGTCTGATGGAATACCTTGTCAAGCTTCCAGGGCCGCACATGGATATTTACCGCCTGACGGATGAACTGAAGCTCGATTCGGACCACATGCTGCTGCTGACCGAAGCGGCGGAACTACTGGGGTTTGCGACGATCGCCCAGGGCGACATGACTCTGACGCCGCTCGGCGAGACGTTTGCGGAAGCCGGGGTGGCCGCCCGGAAGGCGATCTTTGCACTGCGGGTGAGACGGCTCCCGCTCATTCGATGGCTGCTCGACAAACTGCGAGAAGCGGAGCTCCAGCAGATCCCCTGGAGTGACATCAAAGCGGAACTGGAGCACGAAATCCTCGCTGAGGAGATCGAGCGGCAGATGCAGATCGCGGTGGATTGGGGCCGCTACGGGGAGCTTCTTGCCTACGATGACGGGAAGGAGATGTTTTACCTGGAGCCGGCGGGGGCACCGGCGGCATGATGCTTGGGAGAGGCCGCCGGCGCTGATGAAAGCGGCAGTATGGCAGGTGGTGGTCCCGATCGAAAACACTTTGCGGATTGACGGCGCGCTGCTGATTCTCGCCGGTCCGGCGAGCAAGGCATCATCCCCGCCTGGCTTGCCGGCACTGCTCCCGATCCTGGAGTTGGGGGTCAACTCGGAGGGGTCCGCGAACAAGGAACAGGGATGAAGGCGATGATTCGCGAGTCGCCTGCCCGGTTCTCAGGGTGAGAGGGGCGCCGGCGTTCGTCACCGTGGAAGCATAGCCCACGATCACCAATCCTATTGCACTCCATTCAGCCGGTATCTGAGCGCTGCACACACACCGCCCACGTGGGCCAGGAGCGCCGGATCTTCGATTAGCCGAACCAGCGCGCCGGTCTGATAGGCCCGCGTCACCATTTCGTCGGACACCTTTACGCCGCTGCCTGCCGGCAGTTCGGCAAGCGACGGTGCGAGCGCGGGATGCAGACCCTCCGCCTCCGGGTGGATACGCTCAAGTGCGGTACTGAGGTACAAGGTGTGAACCTGGCCGTTGGACAGGGCCGCGAGTACGTCATGCACTCCGATGACGGCCAACCCGCCAGCCCGATATTCATCGATCGTGGCGTGGACGCTCTCCGCATCGGTACGCGCGTCCTCTTCCTGTATCGCTTTTATCGTGGCCTGGAAGACCTCGTGTTCCGGGGCAGAGATGTCCAACTTCATTTCATCGACAATCTTAGCGGTAAGAGATGGGGGGAGTTGCCGGCGCAGGATCGGCAGGATCAGATCGTCGCCGGCGACGATGATATGATCGATGTCCTCCTCGCGCACGACGCGATCGAGATGCTCCACAATCTGTTTGGCGTGGCGCAACTGGTAGTTTTCGACCTTGAATTGAGCCCGCCGGAGCCACCAGCCCTCGATCCACGAGCGGCTTCTCACTTTGACGTTCGTTATGCTGTCAACCCCGAGTGTGCGTCCGAGCCCAAAGACAAAGATGCGCGCCGAGTTCGTATCCGCAATAACAGCGGCATAGGAACGATGCCTATCGGAGAGTTTCGCGAGGGTGTATAGGTGCGGCTGGTGGTAGACGTAGAGTTGGTTCGCATGAAAGGGCGCAGCGAACTGAAGCGCCTCGAAATAGCTGCCGGCTCCCGAGCAGGCGAAGATTGCGGCTCCGTTGGAAGATGGCCGCAAATCGGTGTCCACCCACGAACTGATACGTATGGCGTCCTGCTCGAAGCTCCGCCGCTGGGCCGAATTCGGCGGATACGTGGCGGCACGGGCTTTCAGTTCCTTTCGCAGGAAGGGCGAAATGTTGTCGCGTCCGTGCTGATCCGGCTGGGTATTGAGATACACGCTCAGAACCGGCATGGACGTAGGGGGGAAGAGGGCGAGATCCCTCAGCTTATCTCGAAGTCCGGACGGCGTCGCCATGTTGTCCTCCTATGGAAGTCGAACAAAGTTCTTACGGTCAGAACCGGGCAGGGACCAAGTTGAGTCGATGGCCTCCACATGGTTCCTCTTTCATTCTAGGATGCTGTGCGATGGCCGAAACCGCGTCCGGCAGGCCACTGGATCATCTTGTGGGCGCGGCGCCCAAGCAATTGGTGTACCGTGAAGTGGTGGAGGCCGCCGCCTCTTCTTTGGGCGGCGGCGTGACCGGAGGGGCGGGACCCGCTACTCCCGCAGGTGGAGAATCGTGACGTCGCCGGCGGGCAGTGTAATTCGTTCACCGGACCGACTGCTTCCCGCACTCAGAGGATAGGGCAACTTGGCCGCGTCGATGCTGTAGACCACCTGCCGCGGTTCGGCGTTGAAGTTGGCGAGCAACACCCAGGTTTCGCCGGGGCGGCTGTACAAGGCCGAGTAGCAGCCGCGCGACTCGAGTTTGACGGCATTATTGCGCCAATCCTGGAATTGATAGGTTTCAATATCCCCCAGCGGCCGGAGCTTGCCGGCTAACTCGATAGCCTCGTCATTGGCGCGCCATGGGGTGACCGCCGTCATCAGCCCCGCCAAGGCGTGTAGACGGAGAATCCGGCGCGGCGCATTCTCCGACACGGTTCCGGTCACTATCACGCCGCGGGAACGCGCGCCGGCGAAAGCCCATTCGAGCGGGAGATCTTCAAGGGGTGGCATAGCGGTGGAAATGCGCCCGTAGCTGAATTCCATGCCGACGACGTGGTCGGAGAAATTCTCCGTCACGTACATAGGCACGAGGGTGTTGTGAATAATGAAGAGGCCGTCAGGGCCCACGCGCTCCCGTGTCCATTCCGCCAGTTGGATCAATTCATCGATATCCCAGTGGCCCGTGGGCGACAGCGCCAGGGCCGCGAGACCCCGGCCGCCGTTGACGCCTGAAGACGTCTTTCCCACGTGGCGCGGGTTGTTGCAGAAAAGAGCGACGTTCCAGTCATAGTACACGCCCTCGAAAGGATGATTCTTAAGGACTCGATCCACGGAGAACTTGAAGAAATCGAGCCAGCCGGATTTCAGGCACATGTGGGCGCCGTAATAGTAGTTGGGCCGGAGGTTGGCCTGATCGTCGGGCTTGCGGCCCCATTCCTCGCCGTGCTCCTTGAATTCCCTTGTGCTCTGGTGGAGTTCATGGTTCGAGAAATAAGGAGCTATGCGAACGCCGTTCCTGCGGCACCACCCGAGCAAAGCGTCCATCTTCTTCATGGTCTCGGGAGGATAAGGCGGATAGCTGCCATCGCGCCAGAACAGGCCATCGCGGTACGCATCACCGTCGTTATGGATGGTCAACTCGCGCACTCCGGCTTCGGCCCATTTTCGGATGCCTTCTTCGCTGATCTCCGTTTTGGCGTCCAAGCGTACGCCGCGTAGTGACTCATGCAGCCAGGGCTTCTGGGCGTGGCCTTCGAGGATGGGTATGGCCAGATAATAGTCGAAGGTGTATGTGCCCTCCAACGTGATGTAGCCGCCGCGCGCGAGATAGGGCTGGTATGGCAGGTTGACGGGATCGATGGAGACGTTAATGCCCAATGGCGTATTACCGGCGCTCAACTCGCAATAGCCGGTTCCGGGCTGTCCCGTCATCTGGTAGTCGAACTGGGCGAGATCATCGGACATGAACCACTCGATGCCTTCGACGTTCTGGTTGGCCAGCACCAGGTAGCGCGGCACGTAGCGAGTGCGGAAAGGCAGGTCGAAATGAGTTCCCGCGCGCATCTTACCCCACTCCCGAATCTGTCCGTTCTGCCAGGTATGCGGGCTGTTGCCCATCTCCTCTGAAACGGCGGGACGCCACCCGTAATCTTCGAGGCTCGGATCGAAAGTAGCCGTTAGGAGACTGGCGCTGATTACACTGACCGGCTTGGGTGCGATGAACTGGCGCCGGATCTTGACGTAACCCCAGCGGTAACTATAGGTCGTTTTGACACGAATACCCGATGGCTTACCAGCCTGATCCATCAGCGCGGCATCCACCGTGACAACAGGCGACTTTCCACTGCCGGTCAGGGAGATGACGGGCGCGGGATCGTTCAGATCGCTGTAGACGTCGCGCTTTGCCATGCGGCTGGGGTTCTGGCCGGCGCTCACGTCCCGTTTCACCATGAGCCGGACTCGCGACTCCATGGGTTGGATCAGCAGGTTCCGGGCGCGTCCGTGCGTAAGGCTGACGGCATCGATGATGCCGCCGCGCCGGGCGTCATGCTGAAACCGGTAGTACGGCGTGGAGAGCGACACTTTACCGGAGGCCGGGTCTTGCCGGGCCTGATAATCCTGCGGCTGCCAACCGCGCGGTTGCGCTTGCCCGAAGGCCGCCGCGCAAAACAAAAGGAGGAACGGATACCTATATATGGGCATAGAGCGCAAAGTATCTCAAAGGCAGGCCCCAGAGCAAGCCGCGTTGCGGTGGCTGTCGCGATTTTACAATCCGTGGCGCGGCCGCTTCAGTGATTGCGCGTCACGAGAGATACCTTCCTGATGAATCGCTGATCCGGCGAAAAATGATATACAGTCGGAATGATCATGCCCACCAGAACTCCTGTTTTCTATCTTTGGCTTGCAGGCTGCCTTTTCGGCATTGCCGGACCTGTGCGCGGGCAGTCGGGCACGTGGCCGGGCGAATATACCGTGGAGCGGCAGGATGCCGCAGGAACGCTCACTCTTTCCACCGCTTATTACACATTTCGGCACGAGTTGAAGCGCGGGGCGGAGATCTCGCTGGTGGCGTATACCCACGGGTCCTCCAAGAACCTGTTGGTGAAGCCCGTCGATGCGTATGTCGCGACGGCGGAGGGAGAGACTTTCCACTCTCAGAACGATGCTTCGCCGGAGGTGGCGCTGGACAGGTCAGGCAAGGCGAGAGTGGTGCTGGTCACCTGCCGGCTGTTGAGCGCGAGAGGAAAGGATTCGGGCATCCGTCTTCGGACACGCTATGAGTACCGGTGGGGCTACGTCAAGGTGCGGCGGGAATTCGTCTTTGGCGAGAAGTCTACCGACGTTCGGCGTGTGAGCGTTTTGTCCGCCGTGTTCGACCCGAGCCTGGAGCAATACGGCTACCGCCAGGGCATTGCGGACCAGGAGGGGGTGTCGCCGGTGTCGTTCGGAGTGATGCAGTGGCGGAAGCAGCGGGCGGGAGCTTATTTTGATCCGCCGCTGCAAACGCGATTCGTGCCGCGCTACCTGGTGTTGACGAATCCGGGAATCGAGGGGATTGAATGGTTCACCGGTGATGATCTGGCGCAGTGGGACTATCAGGCGGCGGGGAAGCCCGGGGCCGGGTCGTGCGGCGTATCCGCGAGCATCACCCCGCTGGGCGTCAGCGTGACGGTCAACCCGCTGGATATCACGGGGCAGGTTCCGGCGCGCGGGACGTGGACATTCGACAGTTATCTGGGCGTGCCGATTCTGGAAGGGCACGCGAATCCGACGTGGCTGCATACCTCGTTCGGGGCGCACGGAGGGAAGTGGGTAAGCGAGGAGGAGGTGAAGCAGTGGGCCGACTCGGGCATTCGGACGGTTCATTGTCATAACGACGGAGACGCTTTGGGCGATGGGTTGTTTTGGCGGGACGGATCGTATCCGCCGTATCCGCCGGAGGAGATGAAGAAGTACGACCGGACGATCGACCGTTGTCACGCGCATGGGATACGGGTGGCGACGTATTTTTCGAACAAGGAATTGCATCCGACGACGCAGGATTATAAGGACCACGGGGAGGAATGGGGACGCAAGCCGGACGACACCGGAAAGCTTCATCATAATCTGACGCGGCACGGCGAATACGGCGCGCAGATGTGTTTGAAGTCGGGGTGGCTGAAGACACTGGAGCGGAACATCGACACGGTGCTCAAGAACCACAAGCTGGACGGTGTTTACTACGACTGGAACGTGGCGCTGTACTGCAACAACCCGCTGCATGCCGGCAAGCGTTCGAACGGTGTTTCCGGACAGTCGGGAACGCTCGCGCTTTCGCCAACCGGGCACTGGGACATGGACGAACTGCTCGAGCTCATGGAATGGACGCGGGAACGGGTGGGTCCGAAGGGCCTGGTGATCGTGCACAACACGATGGCTCCGATGTTTGCGACGGAGAATTTTGCCGATCGCGTGGTGGGCATGGAATGGGGCTATGGGAAGCTGTCGCGGTCAGTGCCTCCGGTGCAGGAAATGCCGGTGGAGTGGAGCTTTGCGGGGGCGCGTTCGCGAGGCGTCATCGGTTATGGCAGCATCGACCAGAGCGCGCCGGAGCATCTCCGGAAAGTTTTCGCGGTGGAAACGCTTCTTACGGGCGTGGCTCCATGGCCGGCGAGCGAGGAGGCGAACGCTCTCTACAAGATATTGGCTCCGCTCGGCGATCTGACGCGGTATCAATTCGAGGACTGGCGCAATCGCGCGGTGAGGGTGGACGCTCCGGATTGTATTTCGGCTGTCTACAGCCGTGAAGGCGAGGCATGGATTCTGCTGGGGAACACCGGTTCGGAGGCGAGGCAGGCGCGGGTGAGGATTGATCCGGGCAAATTGGCGGCGCCGCTGCGGCCGCTCGGTTCCGTTCAGCGGGTGGAGGGCGGTGTTACGACGAGCCTCGATGTTTCGCGGGTTACGGGGGAAGGCGAGTCCGTGCGGATTCCGGCAGCGGGAGCGGCGCTGCTGCGGGTTGCGCGCTGATGCGGGCTGAGCAGATTCGAGAGAGGAGAAGCGGAATGAACAGACGGCAGTTTGTTTGCGGAGCGATCTCATTCGCGGCGCCGGGCGTGTGCACCGCGGCGCCTGTCAGTGACGAACGGGTGCGGGAGCTTAAGAACCTGAAGTTCGGCATGTTCGTCTGCTGGTCATTCAGCACGTTTTCCGGTAAGGAATGGACGCCGGGCGTGAAGGATGTCTCCTTCTTCCGCGCGAAGGAAGTGGACGTGGAACAGTGGGTGCGGACGGCGAAGGAGGCGGGGATGGGGTACATTCTGTTCCTCACCAAGCACCACGACGGTTTTTGCCTTTGGGATACGAAGACGACGGAGCGAAAGGTGACGCGCGCGCCGCTGGGGCGGGATGTGCTGGCGGAACTGCGGAAGTCCTGCGACCGGCATGGGATCAAGCTGGCCCTGTATTTCTCGGAAGGCGATTGGACGTGGCCCGGGGCGGAGGATGGCAAGCCGGGCAAGGGAGGATCGAACCCGGAGATGAAGAAGGCGCAACTGAAGGAGTTGCTCACCGGCTACGGTCCCATCGAGTTCATCTGGTTCGACCATGCGGTCGGCGATGGCGGGCTGAGCCATCGGGACACGGTCCGGTTTGTCAAATCGCTTCAGCCCAATTGTTTCGTGGGGTTCAATCACGGGGATCAGGAAGGCGCGGATCTGCGGTTGGGAGAGAAGGGACGCCCGGGTCCGCTGAACGACCAGACAGCGGCGGGCCCATACATGCGCGACGCGCCCTCGAGCAGTTACCGGGTGGCGGAGTTCACCTATCCGATTCTGCCCGAGCACAAGGGCGGTGCGCAGTGGTTTTATTCGCTGCCGGAGCATGACCGGCTGACACTTCCGGCGGAGAAGATTTACCAGGACTATCTGGGAGCAGTGAAATACGGGAACCTTTTTTCGCTCGACGTGGGGCCCGATTACCGCGGCAGACTGCGGGATATCGATGTACAAACGCTGAGGGAAGCCGGCCGGATGATTCGCGGGCAGCGGCGTTAAGCTTTCCGGAGTCCGGTGAGATCCGATTCGACGGCGATGCTGCCGTCTCCCTGGACCACCGCGGCGGAGAATTTGTCAGAAAGCTCGAGGCTGCCGGTGGTTTTGAGAACGATGGTCTTGCCGGGAACCTTGTTCACGACAAGGTTGAGCGCGCCCGGGTGCGCGAAGATGCAGCCGGTGATGTTGATGCGTGTCTTGCCATAGTTCGTCATCGCCTTGTTGCTTAAGAAGGTGATGGAGGAATCGCGCAGGGTGGAGTTGGCGATGGTCACCGTGTCGACGGGCGTGCGGATTTGCAGGAGGTTTGCGGGGGATTCGTGGAGCACGCGAACATTTTCGAGGAGAATGTTTTCCTGCCGGGGAACCGGGGCTCCGGGATAGTAGGAGCGGCTGTACCTGTCGTTGTCGAAGTGAACGGAGAACGCCGTGCGCGGCTTGCGCAGGAAAATATCGCGGAAGACGACGTTGCGGACGCCGGCGGTGTAGGTGACGTCCTGCTGGACGACGCCCCATGGGATGCCGTCGAGCACCTTCCGGCCGCTGTTGTGGACGGGCCGTGTGAGGGATTTGTAGACTGTGCCGTCGGGTTGGGCCTGCACGCGGTAGAGCCGGCCTTCGGAGACAACGGTATCGGATTGCTGCACATCCATGCCGGGGCGCCAGTCGATCCAGGCTCCGGCGAGGATGCGGCAGAAGTATCCGATCTGGCGCCGCGGGTTAGGCAGGTCGTGCATGTTTTCGATGACGCCGTCTTCGATCCAGCCGAGTTCCGGGTTGCCGACGGAGTAGTCATGGGCGTTTAGGGCGACGGCGTCGTCTCCGGTTTCGAACGTGCCGTTGCGGAGAGTGAAGCGCTTGCCGCGGCCGAGGTGCACGCCGTCCTTGGCTCCCTCGATGTGTACGCCGTCGACGAGGATGTCCTCGAAGGTGCAGACGTGGATGGCGTACTGGAGGCGGCCGAGGTCGAGACAGCGGAAATTATCGATGCGCAGGTCTTTGATGTAGAAGAAGGCGACCTGCCCGTGCAGTCCGTAGACTTCCCATTTGCGGACATCGACGCCGTTGACGATCAGATTGAGGCCGGAGATGGTGATCTGCCGGTCCCAGGTTTTTGTCAGCGCGCCTTTGTTGAGGAGGACGTGGGTGAACGGTCCCTGTTCCGGAACCTTCTTGACGAACACGTTGTTGCCGAATAGCAGGGAGGTGTAGCTGCCGAGGTAGACCGTGCCGGCGAGGTTGTAGGTTCCCGGCCGGCTGACGACGATAGTTCCGGTTTGATCCACGGCTGATTGGAGGGCCTTGCGGTTCTCGACGCCGGTGGCTTGGGGGGAAAAGCCGAAACGGGATGCGTCGGTGAAGGCATGAGAGGGTTCGGCCGTTTGGGATCGAAGGGGGAGATTGGCGGCGAGGGCCAGGCCGGCGCGGAGGAGGTCGCGTCTGCGGTGCATGCTTCTATGATGAGGTCAGTGCGGCACCTCAGTCACCTTGCCATCGGTGAGAACAATGGTGACGGTGGCTCCCGATTCGGTTTGGTAGCGCAATGTCTCGCGGCTGCCTTCGCTGCCGGTGATGCCAGCGCGGGAGTACGGTTGGCCGAGGAGTTCGATGAGGCGGGCGCGCGTCGTGCCGGTGGTGACGGCCTGGAGTTCCGCCGGGGTGAGCTTACGCGAGGGTGGCGGAGGAGGAGCGGGCGGAATGGGAACGCGTCCGGCTGAGGGGTGGAAGGGCGCGCCCGCCGCGCGGATTCGCTTCGATTCCTCGAAGCTCTCGCTGGCGGTTTTGCCGTTGAAGCGGAAGGCGAGGTGCGGAACATCCTGGGGCATGGAGCGGGCATCGGGTTCGAAGGAGGCGGTGAATATGCCCTGGCCGGAGGAGGAGAACTTGATGGAGAGTTTGTAGCCGCCGGGGCCGTAGTAATCCCACATCTGCTCCTGTTCGGGGCGATCGCTGGGGAAGACGCTGTTGGGAGCGCCGAGGATCCCTCTAACCTGGTCGGGGCCCATGGAGCGGTCGAGGAGGCTGACCTTGGCGGGATCGACGGGGTAGTGGTGATCGAAGCGGACGAGGTGGCGGGCATTTCCGCCGCTGATGCCCCAGAGCCAACCGACATTGGTGCGGGTGAGTTCGCGATTGTCGGGACTCCACCAGCGGCCGTTGATTTTGCGGGCGGTGACGACGCGGCCGTCGATGCGGATGCTCATTCTTTCCGTGACGGTGGCTCCGGGTTGGGCCACCAGGAGGGTTGCGGCGCACAGCAACGCCGCGGCAAGACGGATCGCCATAGGTGGAATATCGGCATTCGGCGGGGAGCCTGTAGGGGGTGTTCCGTCAACGGACGTTCGATACGGTGTAGTCGCGCTCCATGGCGGCGGCAATGTCGCGTTCTTCAAACAAAACCGGGCGCCATTGTTTTTTGCGAAACAGCTCCGTCTGGTCGGTGAAGTGGGGGGAGGCGGGGTCGCCCGATTCGGAGTAAGTGAGGAATGCCTTGGCGTGGGGGCCGTTGGCGGTGAATTCGACAACCATGAGGAAGCTCGAGCCGGTTACCACCGGATAGCCCTTTTCCGTGAGGAATGCGCTGCCCTTGACGGGTTTGGGATTGTCCATGGGCTCGAGGGTGGTGGTGTTGCGGGCGTTGCGCTCCATGTTCATGAGGCCGTCAGTGAAGCCGTCCCCGCCGTGAATGGGGATGCGGCGTCCGGCTTTATCGGCGTATTGCAACTCGCCGAGCGGGACATCGAGGGCGATGTGGCGGGAGCGGAGCAGATTCACGGCGCGGGCGAGGTTTTCGATGGGGGCGCTGCCGGGCGCGAGGCCGCGCGGGGCGCCTACGGGGTCGGCGGGGTGGAAGCCGACGGCGAACAGCTTGCCTTTGTCGAGGAAATCCGGCTGGGCGAACTGGCCGAGCCACTCGCGGAAGAGCACGGCTCCGCGGCTTTCGAGGTCGTCGCGGTTGTCCCAGGCGGCGAGGACGTCGCAGGCTTGGGCGAGGTCCGCGGAGGCATGACGGCAGCGGGCGACCAACTCGTCCTTGAGCAGTTCGGCGGTGAGGCTGCGGTTGCTGAGGATGGCGTTGCCGAGTTCGTCGAGGGTGAATTTGTGGTCGGCTCCGGCGGGTTGATCGGGGGAGCGCAGGGAGAGAGTGAGCGCGTTGTTGCGGGTGCGGGGGGAGCGCGCGGTGGCTTGCTCGCCTTGGAGCGGCGAGTAGGGTCCAGTGATGAGCGCGCCGGCGTTGGCGAGCCAGAAGCTGTCGTTGGCATTGAACACGTAGTCGGCGCGCTCGAGCTGGGGCATGTGGGAGAAAGCCATGACGCCGGGGGAGCGGGCTCCCTTGTCGTTCCGCCATTCGAAGCGGGAGTCGCTTCCGGGCAGCAGCACGATGCCCTGCTGGTAGAGGCGTTTGGCGGCGGGGTCCGTTTGGCGGAGGCGCAGCCATTCGGCGATGGCTTGCGGGCTGAGATTGGGAGTGGAGGCGCTGTCGGTATACCAGGCGATGCCTTCGCGTCCGCTGGAGATCGTATTGACCCAGGGCATGGCCTGGTAACGGGCGTGGGCCGCCTGAAACTCCTTCATGGAGTGGGCGCGGCCCATGGCGAGCCATTGGGCGGCGCTGTTGGTGTTGTCCCAGTTGGCGTCCCGCACGGCGACGGCGCGTTTCGCGTTCCAGCCGAGGTTGGGGAAGTTGACGATGGGTCCGTAGTGGCTGAACCAGACAGTGTGCTCGACAGTTTTGAGGCCGCCATCCGGTTGTTTGACTGGAACGGAGACGCGCCGCGGGGTCATGGCGCGTTCCTGCCTGTCGTAGAGATAGGTAGTGGGCTTGCCCGGTACGAGATCGAGTGTGTAGAGCGTGAATCGCTTACCCGCGGAGACGGTGTGGGTCCAGGCGACATCGCGGTTGAAGCCGATGGCGACTCCCGGCGCGCCGATGAGTCCGCTGCCGTAGACGTCGAGTTTGCCGGGGATGCGGAGGTGTTTTTCCCAGAAGCGGTTGGAGCCGACCCAGGGGTAGTGAGGATTGGCAAGGAGCATGCCTTTGCCTTCGGCGCTGCGGTCTTTGCCGATACCCCAGCCGTTGCTGGCGAGGTCGGGCGGAGCATAGGGGATGAATGCGGTGGCGGCGGGAGCGTTGCCCGAGGGTGGCGCAGCGGTGGCGATCATCGGGGCGAGTTGAGTGATGACCAGCAGGATGATCTGCTGGTAGGCTGCGAGGTCTGTGGCGGTGATGGGCATCACCCAATCCGCTCCGCGGCACCAGCCGCCGATTTTGTCCTTGCCTGTCACGGCGAGGTAGTGGTTGTATCCGGCGGCGTAGCCGGTGTACCAATCGCGCAGTTCGGGGGGCAGCTTCGCGAGCATGGCGGAGGCGCGGGTGGCGAGCTCGAGGGCTTTCATGGCGATGTCGCTGCGCAGGTGCTCGTCGCCGTTGCCGGCTCCGAAGTATTTCGCGCGTTCTCCGCGGGCGCGGATGACCTGGTCGGCGACGCTGCACAGGTGGTCCTCGGCTTGTGCGTAGCCTTCGCCGAAGCCGAGGCTGCCGAAGTCCCTGGCTTCGATATGCGGGATGCCGTAGGTGGTGCGGCGGATGTGCGCGTGGTAACGGGGTTGGGCGGCGAGCGTGAGGGAGATTAGCAGGAGGGCGGCGGGGGTGCGGAGACGGGGCATGAGGTAGAGTGTAGCGCCGTCGTACAGGCTGGGCGGAATCGACGAGGGCCTGCGCTGCATCTCTTGATTGTGAATCTCCTGGCTATTTCGGGGAGCCTGCGCGCGAATTCCTCCAACATGCGGCTGCTAAAGGCTCTTTCTCTGCTGCTTCCATCGGGTAGCGTATTGCGCTTCTATGAGGGACTCGGCAATCTGCCGCATTTCAATCCCGACCTCGATGTGGAGCCTGCTCCGCCGCCGGTTGGGGCGTTTCGGGAGCAGTTGCGATGGGCGGACGCCGTGGTGATCTCGAGTCCGGAGTATGCGCACGGCGTACCGGGATCGCTCAAGAATGCGCTCGATTGGGTGGTGGGCAGCGGGGATCTGGTGGAGAAGCCGGTGGCTCTGCTGAACGCTTCTCCGAGGAGCACATTCGCGCAGGCAGCGCTTGCAGAAACGCTGCGGACGATGTCGGCAGTGGTGCTGGAGGAGGCTTCGGTGACTATTCCGCTGCGGGGGAGCAAGCAGAATGCGGAAGAGATTGCGGCGAATTCGGAACTTGCAGCGCTGTTGCAAACGGCGCTTCAGGTGCTGGAGACGAACACTCAAAGCAGCGGGATCAGCCCTTAGTAGCCGGCGGCTTTGCCCGAGCCGCGCGAATCCGCGCCGCCCAGCCGCATGCCGTTGGCATCGACGGCGATGCCGTGTACCTGTCCGATGGCAGCGGAGTCGGGGGCGAACTTGTGCCCCATGGCTTCGAGAGCGTGGAGGACATCCTTCGCAAGGGCGTAGCGTTCGTAGCGCACGACATCGGGCAGCCACTGATGGTGGATGCGCGGCGCGTCGATGGCTTCCTGAATGTTCATGCCGTGATCGATGAGGTTGAGCGTCACCTGTAGCACGGTGTTCGGGATGGTGGTGCCGCCGGGGGTGCCGACGACGAAGGCGAGCTTGCCGTCCTTCACGGCGATGGTGGGTGTTTGGGAGGAGACGGGCCGTTTGTCGGGCGCGATGGTGTTTGCTTCTCCCGCCGGATAGCCGAACGCGTTCGGAGCGCCGGCTTTGGCGGCAAACTCGTCCATGACGTTGTTGAGGAAGAAGCCGGCTCCGGTGACCACGATGCCGCTGCCGTAGCTGTCGCGCAGCGTGTACGTATTCGAGACGGCGTTGCCCTGGGCATCGACGACGGAGAAGTGGGTGGTGTCGTTCGATTCCTGAGGGAGACTGCCTTCGCGGATCTGCTCGCTAGGCGTGGCGCGGTCCGGGCGAATGGATGCGGCGCGGCCGGCGATGTAGGCCGGGGACAAGAGGCGGGCCAGCGGGACGGTCACGAACGCCGGATCGCCGAAATAGGCGGCGCGGTCTGCAAAGGCGCGCTTCATGACCTCAATGAGGAGGTGATCCGCAGCCGAGGAATGAGGGCCCATGGAGCGCAGGTCGAAGCGCTCGAGCATGGCGAGCATCTGCATGAGGAGGAATCCGCCCGAACTCACGGGCGGCATGCTGATGAGTTCATAGCCGCGGTAGTGGCCGCGCACGGGCTCCCGCAGGATGGCTTTGTATTGCTTCAAATCGTCGAGCGCAATGAGGCCGCCGTTGGCTTTCATCTCCGCCTGGAGCAGACGGGCTGTTTTGCCTTCATAGAACTCGCGCGGGCCGTTGGCGGCAATGCGGCGCAGCGTGGAAGCCAGTTCCGGTTGAGTCAACCGGTCGCCTTCGTTGAAGAAGCGGCCGTTCGGGAGGAAGATGCGTTTGGTCTCCGGGTATTGCGAAAATCTGCGCTCGGCGGAGCGAAGCTGCCGGGCGAGGTCGTGGGAGACAGGGAAGCCTTCCTGGGCCAGGCGGATGGCCGGGGCCAAAACATCTTTCCACGGTTTTGTTCCAAACTTTTCGAGAGCGAGAGCCATGCCCGCCACCGTGCCGGGGACGCCGGCGGCGCGGTGTCCCGTCTTGGGAGCATCCGGAATCGCGTTGCCGGCCGGGTCCAGGAACATGGTTTTCGAGGCGTGCCCGGGGGCGGTTTCGCGGTAGTCGATGGCTGCGGCGCGGCCATCGCCGCGGCGGATGACCATGAATCCGCCGCCTCCGATATTACCGGCCGACGGGTACGTGACGGCGAGCGCAAAGGCGGTGGCGATGGCGGCGTCGACGGCATTTCCGCCCTGCTTCAGGATTTCGACGCCGGCAGCGGTAGCGTCGGGCTGCGCGGACGAGACCATGCCGTGACGCGCGCGGACGGGTTGGGGAGAAGCGCACCAGAGGACAGGCGCGGCACTCAGAAGCAGGGCGGCAGAGAGAAGCAGGGGATTCATAGAGGGCTCCTTTCGAGCGGGCGGCACTCGACGATAAAGCGGCCGGATGGCGCGCGACCCGATGTTTGAATCTCGAGGCCGGCGGCGCGGGCAAGTTCACCGAACTCGGCGAGTGTGCGGTCCTTGCCGCCCACCAGGACGAGCATCAGCAATTGCGGGGAGGCGGCGGCGTTTGGCGTGACGCCGCCGAGGATCACGACGCGGCCATTCGGGCGCGCGGCTTCGGCGCAGCGGCGCAGCAGTTGTTCCGCCTCCGCGTCCGGCCAGTCGGCGAGGACGCTTTTCATCATGTAGATGTCGCCGCCGGGGGGCAAAGGGTCAAAGAAACTCTGGCCCGCGGTGGTGACGCGATCGGCCACACCGGCGGCTTGCAGGAGTTCCCTGGAGCGCGCCACAGTGCGGGGCAGGTCCACGAGGATGCCGCGCGTTCCGGGGTGGGCGCGAAGTACTTCGGCGAGAAGCGCTCCCGTGCCCCCGCCGACGTCCACCACCGTGCGAATGGAACTCCAATGGGCGGGATCGAGGAGGATATTGGGATCCGGCGTGCCGTGTCCCGCCGGCCCCATCATTGCATCGAAAGCCGCGGAGATGCCGGGATGGGCGTCGAGGTCTTCCCAGTAGGGGCGGCCGAAGACCTGGTGATAAGCGGGCTTGCCCGTGCGAACGGCGGAAAGCAGGGTGCTCCAGGCGTGGGCCATGCGGCCGCCGAAGCTGTCCAGATCGAGGCCCAGCAAGCTGCCCTCGTCGAGGAAAGCGCGCGCGGCGTCGTTCAGAGCGAAGCTCCCGGGCGCGGGCTCTTCGAAGATGCCCTTGTCTACAAGGTGGCGCAGGACTCTTTGGAGGGCGTCGGGGTCGGCTCCCGCGGCGGTCGCCAGCGCCTGGATATCCGAATGACCTGATTCGATGTGGGCGGCGACGCGCAAGGTGGCCACGACGAGGACGCACCAGGGAGTGGAAAGATCGGCGAGTTCCCACAGTTCCATCCCGTTATGATGACACGGCGGGCGTTGGGCCACGATTTGCAGGGCGGTCTTCCCCAAATTGCCGCCTTTTTGAGACTGGAGAGACGCCCGTTCCCGTCGTGTGGTACCCTCTTAGGGCGAACCAATGATGGCGCGCACCTGCTCCCCTGACCTGATTTTCAACACATGAATTTGCGTTCTGTTTTCAGTCTGTTTTCCTCCGACCTTGCCATTGACCTCGGGACGGCGAACACTTTGGTGTTTGCCAAGGGGAAAGGCGTTGTCGTCAACGAACCATCGATTGTGGCGATCAATAAGAATACCGGCGAGGTGGAGGCGGTCGGCAAAGAAGCCAAGGACATGCTTGGGCGCACGCCGGGGAATATCGTCGCCATCCGGCCAATGAAAGATGGCGTCATTGCGGATTTCAAAGTAACGGAGCGTATGCTCAACTACTTTATCCAGAAGGCGCATGGCCGCAAGATGCTGGTGCACCCGCGTATTGTGATCGGCGTTCCGAGCGAGATCACGCAGGTGGAGAAACGCGCGGTCATTGACTCGGCCAACCGCGCCAAAGCGAGTGAAGTGCACCTGGTGGAACAGGCGATGGTGGCGGCGATCGGGGCCGGTCTTCCCATCACGGAGCCATCGGGGAACATGGTGGTGGACATCGGCGGGGGCACCACGGATGTCGCGGTGATCTCCCTTTCCGGCATCGTCTACGCGCGTTCGGTGCGCGTTGCCGGCAACGAGATGGACGACGCCATCATGCAGTACCTGAAGCGGAAATACAACCTGCTCATCGGCGAGCGGACGGCCGAGCAGATCAAGATCGGAGTGGGGTCGGCGTTTCCGCTGGACCGGCCGATTACGATGGAAATCAAGGGCCGGAACCTCATCGAGGGCGTGCCGAAGACGATTACGATCGAGGACGGCGAGATACGCGAAGCTCTGTCGGAGTGCGTGGCCACGATCATGAACGCGATCCGTGTCGCCTTGGAGCGCACTCCGCCGGAACTCAGCGCCGATATCAGCGACCGCGGAATTGTGCTTACGGGCGGCGGAGCGATGCTCAAGAATCTGGACCGGCGGATTCGCGAGGAGACGGGGCTTCCGGTGTCGATTGCCGAAGACCCGCTGGCGTCGGTGGTGCTGGGCACGGGGAAGATGCTGACGGATTTCAAACTGCTGCGGCGTATTGCGATTGAGTGAATTTGGCCTGACGGCCTTCTTAGAGCGAGACAGTGTACATCCGGAAGATCACTCTCGAGAACATACGCGGGTTTCAGCAACTGCACTTCTCTCTGGACCGGGGAGGCCACTATGCCGGGTGGACCGTCTTCACGGGGGACAACGGTTCCGGAAAAAGCGCTCTGCTGAAGGCTGTTGCCGTGGCTCTCGCCGGCAACGACTCTGCCCGCGCCCTGCAACCGAGTTTCAACGGCTGGATTCGAGAAGGCGAGAGCGAGGGGGCAATAGAACTCGAGATCGTGCGTGTTCCCAATGACGATTCGATCACCATACAGGGAAAGGCTCCGGCAACAAGTTTTCCGGCTCGCATCGTCCTGCGCTCCGCGGATAGGGATGCCACGCTCGAAAAGGGGCTTCCTTCAGGTAAGCCCGAATCCTATTCAACACCTCAACGTTCCATATGGGCGAGCGACGCAAAAGGCTGGTTTTCCTGCGGCTACGGACCGTTCCGGCGGGTTCTTGGAGCTTCCGCCGAGGCAGCCCGGGTGATGGTAGCACCGAACACGGAACGTTTCGTGACGATGTTTCGTGAGGACGCCTCGCTGGCGGAAGTGGGTCAATGGCTCCGTGATCTGAATCACAAAAGGCTCGAAGGCAGGCAGGAGGAGACGCGACAACTCGAACTCCTGATAGAGATCCTCCGCGACGAGTTCATGCCGAACCAGATCACAGTGGATCGCGTCGATTCGGACGGTCTTTGGCTCAAGGATCGAAACGGACTTGCCCTGGAGTGGCGGGAGATGAGTGACGGTTACCGTGCAGCACTGGCCCTGCTTGCGGACATTCTTCGCCACTTGATCAAGGCATACGGAGTAGACGGCCTGACAGAACGCGACGAGGACGGAAAGCTCATCATCAAACGGAGCGGCGTTGTACTAATTGATGAGGTGGACGCGCATCTCCATCCGGAGTGGCAGCGTGAAATCGGGTTCTGGCTGAAGAAGCACTTCCCTCATATCCAGTTCCTTGTCACAACTCACAGCCCCATCATCTGTCAGGCTGCCGATGAGAATGGCTTGTTCGTACTACCCGAACCGGGGAGCAGAATGCCGGCCAGAGCGCTGTCGCAAGACGAGTACAAGAAAGTGATCGCCTCTCGTCCGGACACAATTCTCCTAAGCTCGGCATTTGGGTTGCAGAATACCCGCTCGCCCCTGGCTGTGAAAAAACGCGCGGAGTATTCGAGATTAAGGGCAAAGAAGCGCGCAGGCGCCAGTTTAAGCAGAGAGGAACTGGAACGCCTCCAGCGCGATGAGGTATTCGCCGCGACATCCGAGGAGCCGTAATCCATGCGCCGTTTGCACAGAATTCCCTTGGCGGAGCCCACGGAGAAATATCTCGCAAAGCGGCAAAAGGAGGTGAACGCCAAAAAGCAGGCCGGCACCTTGGAAGTCGAAAAAGAGTGGTCAAGTTCCCGCAAGACTCAGAAAATGAAAGATGTTGTTCAGGTGTTGAGAAAGATGATGGGGCTCCGTGAGCGGTGTGTCTACTGTCTCGATTCCCACGGGGCGGACATCGAACATTTTTGGCCAAAAGCCCCATTCCCCGAGAAGATGTTTCGCTGGCGAAATCTTCTTCTCTGCTGTACAGAATGCGGGCGCATGAAGAGCGATCAGTTTCCATTGGAGGGAGGAAGGCCTCTGCTGATTGATCCTTCGGTAGAGGACCCTTGGCTTTATCTGGATTTCGATCCTGTTACCGGGAACCTCACAGCCCGCTTTGACGCGGTCTCCAATGCGTTCTCCCCGAAGGGGGAACGGACGGTCGATATTCTTCAACTTGACCGGAGAGAGGCTCTGGCGGCTGGCTACCTCAAGACCTGGAAGCGTCTGGGCAGCCTAATTCGGGATTACCTCCCAACCAGATCACAGACTCCCCAACAACTGGCTAAGAATCTGATCGAGGAAGACGAACACGGACTCCTCGGCTGGTGTTTTGATGGCTCGGGGCAGAATGAACCTCCATTTCGGGAACTTCGCGAACAGACTCCCGAGACATGGAAAATCTGTGCGGGCGCAGCACGTTGCCCACAAAACGAGCCGGTATCGGTGAGACAATAGGACACTGGACCCGGATGTATGGACTTCATCCTGCATCGCTATAAGAACCTCACCGTTCTGCTGGTTGTGATTGCCGCGCAACTGGTGTTGCTGGCGTATCAGGTGAAGAGCAACCAGGACATGCGGTTGATCCGGGTGTGGTCGGTGACGGCCATTACTCCGGTGGCGCGGTTGGTGGAATTGATCCGGGGGGGCACGGTGGGGTTCATGAAGGACTACTTCATTCTCCTCGATGCGCGCGAGGAAAACCGGCGCTTGCGCGAGGAGATGGGCCACATCAAGATGGAGAACCAGTTTCTGCAAACGGAACTCTCCACGGCCGACCGGGCGCGCGCCCTGGCGGCGTTTCAAGCGCGAACGCCGTCCAAGACCCTGGCGGCGCGTATCATTGCCAACGCGACGGGCGCGAATTCGAAAGTGGTGTATATCGATCGCGGAGCGGCCGCGGGAGTGCAGCCGGGCATGGCTGTGGTGACTCCGGACGGCATTGTGGGGAAGGTGATCGCTGTCTATCCCACGGCTTCCCAGGTCATGCTGATCACGGATCCGAGCTTCGCCGCGGGGGTAATCTCGCAGAAGTACCGGGTCCACGGGACTCTGAAAGGACAGGGGCATGGGACGCTGATCGTGGACTACGTGCCGTCGGAGTTAAAAGTGGAGGTGGGGGAGAAGTTCTTCACTTCGGGGGACGATCGGATCTTTCCCAAGGGGCTTCCGGTGGGGGAAGTGAAGGTGGTGAGGCCGGGGCGGTCGTACAAGGAGATCTTTGTGGCCCCGAGCGGATTCTCACAGGGCCTCGAAGAGGTGCTGGTGATTGTCAACGGAGTACACCAGGTGATTCCCGGCGCGACACCGGAACAGGCTCCGTATAACGTCCTTCCCTCGCCGGAACAGGAACCGGAGAAAGCTGCTCCCACGACCGTCACCGAGGGACCCGCAACCGAGGCCGACCGGCTCAAGGAGTACTATCTCAAACTCGGCCAGGCGCAGGGGGTACATTACGGGGCCGCCGGCCGGATTCCCGATTTCAACGCACCGCTCGAGCCGCCCAAGCCGCCCGCCGTTTCGCCTGAGGCCACGCCTCCAGCCGCGCCGCCACAACAATGACGGAGTTCACGGACCGGATCGCTGAAGTTCCCGGCAAGAGCCCGATTGCGCGCTTCCGCCCGATCGTATTCCTGCTGACCCCGCTGGCGGCAATCCTCTTTCAGGTCTACATCCCGCGGCTGGTCGAGCAACTGGCGTACCTGGACCTGCCGCTTCTGGTAACGGTGTACTTTGCGCTCATGCGGAGGTCGCCGATTATCGGATTGCTGCTCGGCGCGGGCATTGGACTGGTGCAGGACTCGCTTTCGCACCAGCCTCTGGGCATGTTCGGCATCGTCAAGACCCTGGTGGGATATTTCTGTGCCACCGTGAGCCAGCGGTTTGCGGTGGAGAACCCGGCCATTCGATTCATCCTGGCCTTCTTTTTCTATTTCTTCCATCAACTGATGTACTGGATTCTGCTGCGCGCCCTGCTGGGGCAACCGGGGGACTTCGATCCGCAGCGGGAATTGATTTTAGGGCTCTTGAATGCCGCTGTGGCCCTACCGTTTTTCCGGCTTTTGGATAAACTGAGAGACAGAGGTTAGGGCGTGCCCATCTCTCCGATTGAACAAGAGCTCGAAAAGAAGCTGGATGCGGAACGGGTTCTGCGCGAAAACACGAAGTTCGCCGCGGACAAGATCAACGCCGCACAGTACCTGATTTTCGCCGTGGTCGCCTTCCTGATCGCGTGCTTCTACGACCTCCAGATTCACCAGCGGGAGTACTACAGTGAAGCCGCCGAGCGGAATCGCATCAAGGCGCTGCCCATCCTTGCGCCGCGCGGGAAGATACTGGACCGCGACGGCCGGGTGATTGTGGATAACCACGCGTCTTACAGCCTGCTGCTCTCGCGCGAAGCGCTTCGCCCGGAGCACCTCGCGCCGATTGCCGAAGGGCTCGGGCTCGATGTGGGCGAGTTGAAGGCGAAACTCGAACGGTTTGACCGCACGCGCGCCAAGTACGAACCTGTTCTGATCAAGGAAGAATTGAGCCCGGCCGACCTGGCGTTCGTCGAATCGCACCGGGATCTGGAAACCTTCCCGGAAATGGAGCTGATCCAGTCACACACGCGGGCCTATCCGAAGGACGGTCTCGCCTCGCACGTGATTGGCTACGTGGGAGAAATCAGCGACGCCGAGTTGAACAGCACCGAATTTGGCCGGAACAAGCCGGGTGACGTCGTGGGGCAGGCCGGAATCGAGCGGCAATACAACGATCTGCTGACGGGGACCGACGGCGAGCGCCAGGTGATGGTGGACAACCGCGGCTATGAGCGCCAGGTGCTGGGCTACAAGGCGGCCGTGTCCGGGCAGTCGCTTGACCTGACCATCGATCTCGACTTGCAGGTGGTGGCGGAGCTCGCTCTCGAGGGGCGGCGCGGCGCCGTTGTCGCCCTGGACCCACGCAACGGGGAAGTGTTGGCCATGGTCAGCCGGCCATCCTATGACTCGAACATGATGTCCAGCCACATCAGCGCCAAGGAATGGAATGCGCTGCTGACGGATCCGGACAAACCGCTTTTCAATCGCGCGCTCCAGTCGCAACTGGCTCCGGGTTCGACGTTCAAGCCGATCGTTGCGCTGGCGGCGCTGCAAACGCAGTCGATTCCGGACGATTTCTCGGCGAATTGTGGCGGCGGGGCGAGCTATTACGGCCGCTACTTCAAGTGTCATTTGAAGCGAGGGCACGGTTCCATCCAGCTCAATCGCGCCATCGCACAATCCTGCGACGTCTTCTTTTATGCTGTCGGGAACCGGACGGGTATCGACAACATTGCCCGGTTCGCGGAAATGGCAGGGCTGGGAGCGAAGACGGGAATCGACCTTCCTTATGAAGCCTCGGGGGTGGTGCCCTCGACGCGGTGGAAAATGCGCACCCAACGGCAGAAGTGGTACGCGGGAGAAACCATCTCCGTCTCGATCGGGCAGGGCGCGCTGACGGTGACGCCACTGCAGTTGGCGCACGCTGTTGGCGGTATCGCGATCGGCGGAGTCTGGTACCGGCCTCATCTGGTGAAGGAGCAGGCGCGGCCAGAGCCTGCCCGCAAGGGCGATGTCAGCCCGGAAAACGTGCTGAAGGTGATTCAGGGTATGTATAGCGTGGTGAATGCCGGAGGAACGGGCGGGGCGGCGCGGTTGCCCGGCATCGAGTTATGCGGAAAGACCGGGACGGCGCAATTGGCCTCGAACGATTTTCTCAAGTCCGCCAAGGCCGGCAAGGAGTTCGCGGACAATGCCTGGTTCGTTGGGTTTGCGCCGCGGGAGAATCCGGAAATTGTCGTTGCCGCGCTGCTCGAAAACGGGTTGCACGGCGACCGGGCGGCGCCCGTTGTGCGGGACGTGGTGAAGGCGTACTTTGACAAGAAGGCCCGCATGGCGCAAAACCGTAAGACTCTCGCCCTGCAGCGGGTATTGCCTGGTTTGAATCCGGTCAATTGAATATGCCCAACTACCGCTCGCTTCGGGATTTTGACTGGACCCTGTGGGGTGTTACATTGCTGATCTGCTCGCTGGGCGTGTTGCAGATCTACAGCGCGACGCGGGACACCATCTGGCGGGGCGTATGGACCAAGCAGATTGTATGCATCCTCGCGGGAATGGTGCTGGCCTGGGTCATCAGCCGCGTGGACTACCACGCTTTGCTTGGCCATGTACCACTGATGTACCTTGCCATGATGGTCATGTTGATTGTGACATTCGTGCTGGGTACGAAGATTTTCGGGTCGCGCCGCTGGATTCCCATGTTCGGAGGTTTCCACCTCCAGATCTCCGAATTCGCTAAACTGGTTATCGTATTACTGGTGGCGCGTTATCTGTCGGCCGTGAGAAACGACCGGCTCGAGTTGGAGGATCTTCTGAAGTTGTGCGGGCTGGTGGCCCTGCCGATGCTGCTGGTGATGAAGCAGCCGGACCTGGGCACATCTTTGACCTACCTGCCGGTTCTCGGAGTTGGCATTTTTCTGGTGGGCCTCCGCTGGCAGTATGTTGCAGCCATTGTGGCGTTGTGTGTTTTGCTGATGCCTGTAGGGTGGTATTTCTACCTCAAAGATTATCAGAAAGCGAGGCTTACGACCTTTGTCGATCCGGAACGGGATCCCAAGGGAACCGGCTACCAGGTGATCCAATCGAAGATCGCCGTCGGGTCGGGCGGGCCGTGGGGGAAGGGCGTCACCAAGGGTTCCCAGACACAACTTCGGTTCCTCCCGGTGCCGCATACGGACTTTATTATGGCGGCCTTCGCGGAGGAACACGGTTTTGTCGGTGTCGTTGTCGTGCTAGGGTTATATTTGCTGCTGCTTTTGCAGATTGTGCAGAATGCGCAAACCGCCCCGGACAAGGCGGGGATCTATATCTGCATGGGTGTCGGCATGTTGTTGTTGTTTCATTTGCTGGTGAACGTCGGCATGGTAGTGGGACGGATGCCAGTGACAGGGATTCCGCTGCCGTTGATGAGCAATGGCGGCTCCAGTGTCCTGACCACGTTCATGATGCTGGGTTTGGTGAACAACGTCCGTTTGCGGCGTTTCGTGAATTGAGACGGCGCGTGCGGGGTTCGCTTGAGAGAGTTCGGGAATTCGGGTTAACCAAGGTTTTTCCCGGTGGTGTTCGAGCGCAAGCGTAGTGCGTCGCTCCACCTGCCGGACAAAAGTTTTTCGCGCCGCTTTCCGCGGCCACCCAATCCGCGTTCCTCAGCCATTTGAGCCTCCCTTGTACGTGCGCCGCCCAGGAGGTTTAGATGACAAAGGAATTGGTGATATCCGCCAATCGCCACGAAACCAAGGTGGCTCTTCTTGAAGATGACCAGTTGGTGGAGATTTATTTTCAACGCGCTCAGGAGTATTCGCTCGCAGGCAGCGTACACAAAGGAAAAGTAACGCGGGTCCTTCCCGGCATGCAATCCGCTTTCGTGGATCTGGGCCTGGAGCGCGATACGTTTCTCTACGTTTCGGACTTCTTTGAAGAAAGCGAGGAGTACGAGAGGCTGCCGGTGGTGGAAGAGAAGCCGTCCCGGCGCCAACCCGCGGAATTGCGGGAGGGGCGGGAGGCGCGGGAGGCGCGCGAACCGAGGGAAGCGCGGGAGAAGGCGCCGCAGGCCGCGGCAGCCCCTGCCCTGGAGCCGGCCGCTGAAAGCGCTGCGGAAGAAGCGGTAGTCCCGGCGGCGGCAGCGGAGCGGGGAGGGCGTCCTGAGAGAGGAGAGCGCCGCGACCGCGGCGACCGCGGCGACCGTAACGATCGCGGGGGTCGAGGCGGAAGGCGAGGCCGCCGCCGCCGGGGCCGCGGAGGCCGCGGATTTCCCGAAAGCAAGTACGCTCAGGAAACGGAGCAGGCGGCTGCACCCGCCGGCCCTGTCGAGGAGTTGGAGCAGGCGGCGGAACCGGAAACGGGCGACTTTGCCGTGCTGCCCGGGGAATCCCTCGCGAAGTATACCCGGCCGTCCGATGAGGATTTGGCGGAAAGCGAGGAGAATCCCGAAGGCTTGGAGGAGTCCGAGAGCGGCATGGACGAGTTATCCGCCGCTGCCGCTGTCGAGGAAGTTCCGGCAGGGGACGAAGAAGTCTCTCCGGTGGCGGGACTCGCCGAAGTAGAGGAAGTGCAAGGCGAGGAGTCAGGGGAGCCGGCCGGATCGGAAGAAGAGGTTTCCGCCGCCGAAGGCGCCGATGAGGAGGGCGAAGAACTTGCCGAAGCTGCCGACTCGGTCTCTCTGGAAACCATTGAAGAAGAGGAGTCCGGTCTTACGGACGAGCAGCTTGATGCCATCCAGTTGCAGGCGGAAGCGATGGCGCGCCGGGAGACTCCGGGGTCGGAGGCGGAGCGGACTGAGGCTGAGGAACTGACCGAGGCGCCGTCGGAGGAAGAGGAAACAGAGGCTGAAGCTGAAGTGGCGGGAGAACCGTCCGAGGCCGGCGCGGAGGCGCCGGAGGAAGGCGAGACCGCCGCGGAAGAGGGGGCCGAGGAAGGCGCCGCTCACGAACCTGTGCTCGCTTCCATTGACAGCATGGCGTCGAGCCACCGGGAACAGACCTCACGCTTCCTGCGTGGACGACGCATGCGCCGCCGCCGCGGCCAGACGGACCCGAACGTTCGTACGGTGGGCCGCGAACAGGGCCGTGAACCCCGCGAACCCCGCGAAGGGCGGGAGCGCACGGAGGGCAGGGAACCGCGCGAGCGGGAGCCAAGGGAGAAGGAGAGCCGGGAGGTCAGCAGAGAATCCCGCCAGGCTCAAGAGCGCCAGGGGCAGCCTTCGATTACGGAATTGTTGAAGGAGGGGCAGGAGATTGTGGTGCAGATCGCCAAGGAGCCCATGGGGCAAAAAGGCGCGCGCATCACTTCGCACATCGCTCTACCCGGCCGGTACTGCGTCTATATGCCGACGGTGGAACACCTCGGCGTCTCGCGCAAAATCGCCTCGGACGAGGAGCGCCAGCGGCTTCGCCGTATCCTCCAGACCCACCGCCAGGGCATTCCCGGCGGCTTCATCATCCGCACGGCCGGGGAAGGGAAGACCGAGGAGCAGATTGCTTCCGACCTTCAGTACCTCTACCAATTGTGGATGGAGATCAAGCAGAAGGCCGAAAGGCTGAAGGCTCCGGCGCTGCTCTATCATGACGTGGAGATCGTGCAGCGCCTGCTGCGGGATCAGCTTACGGATCAGTTCAAGAACATCTGGGTGGACAACGAAGATCTGTACGAGACCGTAGTCCGCTTCGTGCAGCGTATGCAGCCGGGCATGGTGAACAAGGTGAAACTGTACACGCGCTCGGTGCCCATCTTCGACGCTTTCAACATCACCAGCGAATTGGAGAAGGCCCTCCGTCCGAAGGTTTGGCTGAAATCCGGCGGCTACATCGTGATCAACCAGACGGAGGCGTTGGTGGCCATCGATGTGAACACCGGCAAGTACGTCGGCAAGTCGCATCGCCTCGAGGACACCATCGTCAAGACCAACACGGATGCGGTGAAGGAGATCGTGCGCCAGGTCCGGCTGCGCGACCTGGGCGGCATCATCGTGGTGGACTTCATCGACATGGACGAGCGCAAGAACCGCCAGAAGGTGATGCAGGCGCTCGAAGAAGCCATGCGCAGCGACCGCGCCCCGAACAAGATTCTCCAGTTCAACGACTTCGGTCTGGTGGCCATCACGCGGAAGCGCGTGAAGCAAAGCCTGGAGCGGACGCTGTGCGCGCCGTGCACCGCCTGCGAAGGTTCGGGCTACACGAAGAGCGTACAGACCGTCATCAGCGAAATCCTTGTCGAGGCCCTCAAACTGGCTCCGCACGTGGAGACCAAGGAGGTGATGCTACGCGTCCACCCGACCGTAGCGATCGCGCTCAAATCAAAGGAAAACGACTACCTGGAGGAGTTGGAGGAGACCTTCAAGCGCCCGGTGCTGGTGACCGGGGACGCGACGCTGCATCCGGAAAAATTCGATCTGGGCTGAGATGGGAGGAGGGCTGTGTTACATTGAACATTAGACCCTCGCTTTCCTGTTTACTGATCGCGGAGAGATGGCCGAGTGGTTGAAGGCGCACGCTTGGAAAGCGTGTATACGGGAAACTGTATCGAGGGTTCGAATCCCTCTCTCTCCGCCATGCAACAACAGGCTCTACGCCGGCTCTCCGAACTCACTTGTTTCAGGTCAGGCGTCGGCCTTTTGGCGCCTGATGCGGCAGTAAGAAGGTCTTTACTAACTCACCTTCACCGCAAGCCGTCATTCTAGGGAATCGTTTGAACCACATGCCTTCGGGCACCTCTGGCTCCTCGTCGAGCCACTTCGCCAACAGTTCCAATTGCGAGGCGGGAATCTTCCTGCTCTGGATGCGGTCGAGAAGGTGCTGAAATAAGGCGGGCGGAACATTCCGGCGACGTACTCTTGGCACAAGTGAACCCTGATTCGACCCTTAGATCCCGTAGAAGCCGCGCGTGATACGCTCCTTGAGGTGTGCCGCTTCCACCGGGTTCGATGCTGCCGCGAGCCGCTTTGCCAGAGTTCCCAATTCTTCAGCGCTGAGACGAGCAGCCTTTCCCTCGAGGACCGCAAGTTCCGCAGTCTCCAGAGTGACCTCCTCCCCAGTCGGCCTACGTGCCACGACGCGGCCACCGGTGATCGTCTGTCGCACGAACCAATGATAGACAGTGAGCGCACTTTTAATGACTTCTGTGCGCTTTGAGCCAGTCATCTCCGCCATCTGGTCTACCAGGGTGACTTCCGTCGGGGTCAAAACGGGTTGAATTCGTGCCACTCAGTCTATCCTCACTTTCTGTTCTCATTTTACTCTAGCACGAGCTCGGCAGCAGGGACTTCTGAACAGGCACGAGCGACGAGCGCCACACGCGTTCATGTGAAGTAATGGGCTACCGGGGCATTGGTGCACTGCTGCAGATTCGCGAGTCAGGATTGTTCCGGCCAAACGTCCGGGCAGTAGTGTTCGTGCTCCTCGGTTATTCCTTCCTTAGATCGTTTGGGCGAATCACGGAGATCGGAAGAGCAGTGGATGGCATGCTGGCGGCCGGCCATTCGGAAGGACTCAAAGGCTTCGAGATTTAGCGCAGTGGCTTGTGCACGTGCCACACTTTGGCCGATCGTTCCAGCGTGCAATGGCGTGCAATGGAGTGTGGGATTCCTGGGGTTCTAGGGATTGTTGCGATTGTGTTTTCTGCATGTTACAGATTCCATTGGCGCCTCAAGGTTCGAATCCCTCTCTCTCCGCCATATTTCCCAACACTATCGCATTCATGCGATTATGGCCTTATGGCTGCCTTGCACGACATCTCCTTGCCCGAGGACTTGTTTGCCGCCATGAAGCACGCTGCGGAGGCGGAGCAGCGCAGTGTCGACGACGTCCTTGCCGACGCAGTCCGGCGCTACCTCGATGAACATTCCTGGCAAGAGTTGTTTGCCTATGGCGCGGAGCGAGCAAAATCCCTTGGCTTGCAAGATGCTGACGTGGACCGCCTGATTGCCGAATCACGTGCCAACCATCGCGGACAGTGATCTGCGCCACCGTCGATAGCAGCGTTTACATTCGCGCGCTCCACATGGGCGGGCGCGGTGCTTCACTCACTGTGGCTCGCTGGCTCCGGAGAGATCCGGATTGACCTCTCCGATTCAATCCTTGACGAAACAATTCGGGTGCTACGTGAAAGGTTCGGCTGGAATGGCTACATGCTACAGAGTGCCCGCAACAAGCTCCTGTCCGTCTCGTACCACGTCTCTCCGGGAATGAAGCTCTTTGTCTTCAAGGAAGATCCCGAGGACAACCATGTGCTGGAATGTGCACTCGAAGCCAGATCGAACTTCATCGTTACGGAGGACAAGGACCTTCTGCGACTGCGGGAGTTTGCAGATTCCAGGATTGTAACCATCGCTGAGTTCCTGACACACATCGCCGCACTCCGGAAGTAGATGGCGCAGGCAGAACATCGACCGCCACCATAGAGTAATCCCAGCGTGCAATAGATTGCGGACGTTGGAGTCTTCGTCGGGCAATCTCCAGGCCGTCCGGAATTCACGATCGTAAGTCCAGACCTTGGCGTCCCTATACCGTCCACTCAGGACAGCGAGACAGCCGTCGGCCCAATCAGGGCTCCTGGTCCGTATAACTTGATCAGCCAAGTCGAACACTTGTACACGGAAGTCACATCCGTTCGCGCCGGGAACTGGTTGTACGTGGAGATCGTTCAGCAGGGCGCAAACGCAACTGCCGGCTCCGGTAAGGCAAGTGAAACACGTTTCGGCCAGTACAGCTTCGCACAGGGTGAACTCACTGGAAATCAGCGACTCGAGATGCCTCACCGCCACTCGATGCTTCTCATCGCGGGCATCACACAGTGCTACGAGCGGGGAGGTATCAATCAAGATCATTCGGCAGGGCGGAGTTTGCGGATAATCGCTTGGCCGGCGGAGCGCCGATCGTGAACATCATAGCCGCGGGAAGGCAGATCCACTGGATCCGGGTACAACTCGATCACCGGGCCAGTCTTTTTCAGACCTTCAATCACTTCGCTGAAGTTACTCCTGACTTCTCGCAAACTTTCGATTTTCATATCACCCTTCGCATCCCTTCCTTAGTCACTCGACTAACCTTTCCGTATCCCTCCCTCACAACCGCGTCGACGGGAGTATCCGGAAGCGTTTATGGCCTTCAATTCTGTAGGCATTGAAGTCAGATTGATCTATGGTGAAGCCCGTCGACAAACTCTCATGCCTTGCCAGATAGACGAGCGCCGCATCGGCGAAATCCATCGGGCAATCCCAATCACGCGGACATGACGCCGCCGGCGCGCCTCGCGTTTCAGACTTGTCTTGAGGCCGGGCGATGCTCGCCAGCTTTATACCTCTGTTGGCGTCGTGCTCCGGCCTGAGATTTAACGGCGACGTCAGTCTTTGTGCATGTTCCCAACGTAGAATAAGACGTGATTCATGCTTCCGCCCATCTTCGCTGGTGGCATTTCCCGCCATCGATGCAGCGGAGGGTTCATCGATCGGGGTGACAGATCGGAGGTTGGCGATGACGGGGCAAGAGCTTTACCGCAAGGCGCGGCGCAGGATTCCGGGGGGAACGCAACTGTTCTCGAAACGGCCCGAATTGCTGCTGCCGGAGCAATGGCCGAGTTACTACGCGCAGGCCCGCGGCGCGGAGGTGTGGGACGTGGAGGGGAACCGCTACATCGATATGTCCTACGCCGGCATCGGCGCGACTGTGCTGGGGTTTGCGGACCCGGACGTGGACGACGCCGTTCGCGAGGCCATCACTCGCGGCAACATGACGACCTTGAACTGCCCGGAAGAGGTGGAACTGGCGGATCTGCTTTGCGAACTGCACCCATGGGCGGAGATGGTTCGCTACGCGAGGTGCGGGGGAGAGGCGATGAGCATCGCCGTTCGCATCGCGCGCGCGCATACCAGGCGGGAGAAGGTGGCCTTCTGCGGGTATCACGGCTGGCACGATTGGTATCTTGCCGCCAATCTGGCCAGTGACAGTGCGCTGGACGGTCACCTGCTGACGGGTCTTGCGGCCGCCGGCGTGCCGCGGAGCCTCACCGGCACCGCCCTGCCGTTCCACTACAACCGTCTGGAAGAACTCGAGAGCATCGTGGCAGGGCACGGCGCGGATCTTGCGGCGATTGTGATGGAGCCCGTGCGCGATCATGAGCCTGAGCCGGGTTTTCTCGAGGGTGTGCGCGAATTGGCGAGGCAAGCCGGCGCGGTTTTCATCTTTGACGAGATCACGGCCGGGTGGAGGATCAACACGGGCGGCATCCACCTGACCTACGGAGTGCCGCCGGATATCGCGGTGTTCGCCAAGGCAATGTCGAACGGGTACCCGATGGCGGCGATCCTCGGGACGGGCGGCGTGATGCAGGCGGCCCAGGACAGTTTCATCAGCAGCACCTACTGGACCGAGAGGATCGGTCCGGCGGCTGCGCTGGCGACCATTCGCAAGCACCGGGAGCGGAAGGCGCCGCAACGCCTGATGGAAACGGGGAGCCGTATTCAGGCCGGCTGGCGCGCCGCCGCGGAGCGCGCCGGGATTCCGCTAACGGTCACCGGAATGCCGCCGCTATCGCATTTCACGCTGAACGTCAAAGATGCGCAGGCGGCGCGGACCCTGTTCACGCAAGGGATGCTCGATCGCGGGTTCCTGGCCACGAACGCGTTCTACGCCATGTACGCGCACGAGGACCGGCAGGTGGAGACTTACCTGGCCGCTGTAGACGAGGTGTTTTCCGAAATCGGCGAGGCAATCCGGGAGAACCGCCTGATGAGTTCGCTGCGCGGGCCGGTGGCGCACGCCGGGTTTTACCGGCTCACCTGAGGTGCAGCAAGGAAAACGTGTAGCAAGGAAAACGTTGCCTGTGTGGCAGCGCCGTGATAGAGTTTGGGCTGATGTCCAGACCGGGATCAAACTGGAGATCCCTCAGGTCCGAACAGTGCACGCGACACTGGAACCCGGCGCCGTGAGCGAGAGCGCTCGCAGGCTTCAGAGATGATCCATACTGAACAGGTGAATAATCGGCCCCTCGACGTGGGCCAGTCTATGCGGCTGGTCCTCCTGACGCCAATGGCCATTGATGGATACTGCTGCAGGGCAATCGACAGGATGGCTTGGCTATGAAATGGCTGGTGGTTGGCGGCGGTTCGATGGGCCGGCGCAGGCTACGCGATCTCACGTACCTGAATGCCGGCGAGGTACTGCTGTTCGAGCCGGCGTCCGAGCGCTGCCGGGATGTGGCCGGGGCGTTCGGGATTCGCGGCTTTGATAATTTTGAAGCGGCGCTTGGCGAATCCCCCGGCGTGGTGGTCATCTCGGCTCCGCCGACGCTGCACGAGGCGTATGTGCATGCCGCGATGGAGCGCGGGTTGCACGTTTTCGCCGAAGTGCCCTTCGTCTACGACCTGCGCGTGGCCCGGGAAATCGCCGCCAAAGCCGAGTCGTATCCGGGCGTGCTCGGCGTCAGCCACACCATCCGGTATTATCCGCCGTACCGCATCATCCACGACCTGCTAGCGGACGGCGCCATCGGTAAGCCGCTCTATATCGAATGCAGCCTCGGCAACTACCTTCCGGACTGGCATCCCTACGAGGATTACCGCAAGTTTTACGGCGGCGATGTGCGCATGGGCGGCGCCGGCATGGACATGATCTTCCATGACATGGCTCCCATCCTGTGGTGGATGGGGCCGATCACGTCGGTGCTCGCCCGCTTCTCGAAGCTGAGCCCACTCGAGGTTCAGGGGCCGGATAACCAGGACGTGCTGCTCGGTTTCGCCGGCGGCGCGCGCGGCTACTTTCACAACGATATCATCGAGCGCGGAACGCTCGGCCTGCACGTCCGCATCGCAGGAGAAACCGGCACTATCGAGTGGCGCCAGGACCAGACGTCGCTGCGCCTGTTCGAGAGCGCCGCCAACGCCGCCCGGCAAGTCCCGTTCAGCGCGGCGCCCGATTGGGAACAGGCGCTTGCGGCAAGCGGCGAGATGTCCCGGATCCTCAGCCGCCAGCGCGTGCGCTCGGGGCAGATCCCATCGGCCGGCGACGCCACCTTCATCTACGAGTTCTGTTATCTGCGTGAGATGCGCGAGTTCGCCGATGCAGTCCAGGGGCGCCGCGCCTACCCGGTCGCCTTTCCACAGGAACTCGAGAATGTCTCCGTCTTCCATGCCATCTGGCAAAGCAATGAGGAGGTCCGGGAAATTCAATTATGACGGCGCCAGCCCTGATTAGGCGGGAACGGCTTCGAAGGAGCCTCGGGCGATGAAGGGCCTGGCGACGGTCGATTACGCCGTGGTGGTGGCGTACCTGGTCGCGATAGCCGCCTTCGGAAGCTCGTTTTACCGGCGAAGGAGCACGCCGCGCGACTACTTTCTGGGCGGGCGCTCGATGTCCTGGCTTCCGGCGGGAATCTCGATCGTGGCCGCGGATCTGAGCGCCATCTCCGTGATGGGCAGCCCGGCGTGGAGCTACAAACATAACCTGGAGATTACCTGGTTGCTGCTTTGTTATCCGCTCACCGCGCCGATCGTCATTCGCGTGTTCGTGCCGTTCTATGCGCGGCTGAATCTTTGCACCGCGTATGAGTACCTGGAACGGCGGTTTAATCTGCCCGTGCGGCTGGTTACGAGCGCGCTCTTCCAGGCGCTGCGGGGGACGCACGTCGCGATCGCGCTTTACGCGCCTTCGCTGGTGATCAATCTGGCAACGGGACTTCCCGTGTGGGAATGCGTGCTCTTCATGGGTTTGTTCACGACGGTCTATACGACGCTCGGCGGCATGAAGGCCGTGATCTGGACCGACGTCATCCAGTTTTTCACGGTGACGCTTGGCATCCTGCTCATCTTCTTCACGGCAATGGGCCACACTCCGGGCGGGTTTAGCGCGGCGTGGCAGGCCGCCTTGGCAGGGGGCCGGCTGAAGTTTCTGAACCTGTCCACCGATCCGAGGGAACTGACCTCGCTCTGGGCGTGCGTGATCGGCGGATCCACGCTGGTTCTCTCGACGCTGACAACAGACCAGGCCATCCTGCAGCGGCTCTTCACGACAAAATCGGCGGAAGCCTGCAGGCGCTCGGTGATGCTCCAGGCGGGTTTGAACGTTCCCACTTCGCTGCTGCTCTACTTCGCGGGCATCATGCTGTTTGCGTTCTACAGCTTCCATCCCACGCGCCTGGCCGGTCTCACTTCCGAAGACACCATCGTCCCGTTCTTCGCGATGCGCGAACTCCCGCCGGGAGTCTCGGGGCTGATTCTCGCGGCCATCTTTGCGGCCTCGATGGCCGTGATGTCGGCGGGCATCAATTCGCTGACTACCGCAACGACAGTGGATTTCTACCAGCGCGTGTTCCGGCCGAACGAGACGGCGGAGCATTACGCATCGGCCGGACGGATCGGGACGGCGATATGGGGCGCGGGTGCGACGGCGCTGGCGATGTTCGCTGATCGTCTGGGCGAGCTGGCCATCGCGTATAACAGAGTGAACAGCTTCATTACGGGGCCGCTGCTCGGCATCTTCCTGCTCGGCACGCTCACGCGCCGCACCACTTCGGCAGGGGCGCTGGCGGGAGCGGCGGCGGGCGCGGTTACGGTCAGCCTGATGAGCTTCCGCACGCCCTGGAGTTTCTTCTATCAGAGCGCCGCCGGCGTCGCGGTAACGATGGTTACGGGTTATGCCGCCAGCTTATGCATGACGGCGCCCGATGAAAACAAAATCCGCGGATATGTTTTGGGCCTCGAGCCCGCCGCGGTGGAGAAGGAGGCAAGCCTGTGATCCGCCGTCGCGTGTTGTGGGTGGTGGTGTTGAGTGCGATCGCTGGCGGCGCGCAGCCGGCCGGCGTTTTCGAGTACGTGGCCGCGCCCGCCCGTCCGGACAACCAGCGAAATTCCGAAGGAGACGTCATCGAGTTGAAAGACGGGCGCCTGCTGCTTGCCTGGACGGATTTTTACAGCCACGAGGGTAGCGACTGGGCTCCGTCCCGCATCTCGGCCATGCTCTCGAAGGACCGCGGGCGCACCTGGGGCCCGAAGTTCACGCTGCAGGAGAACATCGGCAGGATGAACGTGATGGAGGCCGACCTGTTGCGCCTGCGATCCGGCAAGATCCTGTTCATTTTCGCCCGCAAGAACTCCGAGGCGGATTGCCAGCCGATGGTGCGCCTTTCCTCCGATGACGGCAAGACATTCACGCCGCCTCAGGCGATGCCCATCGAGCCGTATCCGTCCTACACGGGGTTCAACCACGACCGCGCTATCCAACTGCGGTCGGGTCGCATTCTCCTGCCGGTCTTCTTCACGAAAGACTACCGTGTGAACCCGCGGATCGTGACGCGCGTTTACTGGTCCGACGATGAAGGCGCCACGTGGAAGCACGGTCCGGTGGTGGATGTCGAGGCGAGCAGGGTGGGAGCGGATGAACCGGGCGTCATCGAACTCAAAGACGGCCGCGTGCTGCTGTGGATACGGACCAGCACGGGACGCCCGTATTTCGCCTGGTCGAAGGATCGCGGCGAAACCTGGACCGTTCCCGAGCCGATGAGCGTGGAAGCGCCGAATTCGCCGCAGTCGATCAAACGCATCCCGTCTACGGGAGACCTGCTGATGGTCTGGAACAATTCACCGAAGAACCGTTTCCCTCTCACGACGGCAGTGTCCAGCGACGAGGGCCGCACATGGACGCATGTCCGGAACCTCGATGAGGACGCCGCGCACACTTACGCATATACGAGCATCCTTTTTCTCGGGGACCGGGTGGTGTTTACGTATTATGCAGGTCCGGCAGCGGGCGCGCGCGCGTCTGGGCCTGTGTGGTCGCTGAAACTGAAGAGCGTGCCGGTGGGGTGGCTCTACGGCAAGCAGTGAGATGCATCTTTTTTATGGCGCGCAAGCGCGCGGGCGCGGCCGAAGCTGGCGTACGAACCATCCAACCGAACCACACCTGGCGCTCCAGGCTTAGGTCAAATTGGAACGTCCCGAACGGGAGGAGTCAACTACTCAGTTTTTCTTTTGAGTAGAAGCGCCACCAGGTATTCTTGCTCCAATGCTTCATCGCGGATGGAGGCCCAGGCAGCAAAGGCTGCTGCGCTTGCGTCACCTGCGCGAGCGCTTCGGTTCTTGTCCAGAAGGTCCCATTGTCGTAGTCGGCGGTGTGGCGTTTCTCCTGCAATTGAACAAACGCTGCCGCTACCGTCCTTAGCCTCAAAACGACAGTTGGGTTCTGACCTCGATGATAGGACGATTGTTGATTCTGAAAGCGTTTCGACACTTCTTTCATGTTGTTGTGCTCAAATGCGCGGGCGACTTTGTGACGTAGCTCCCAGCGATTCCAATTGGCGACGGCAGAGTTGATCAGGAGGTGGAAGAGTGCGTAATACGCGGTGGAAACAGCCCGCCGCAAACTTGCCTGTTTTGGTTTCCTCGGCTCTTACGAACGAGCATGAGGGCTTGCTGGAGAAGGTCGTCGGGATACGCCACAGACTGTTATGTCCACTCCGGGTCGTTGCGCTCGTCCTGCTCGGACTTGCTGCGAAAGCTGAAATAAGGAGTCAACCCCCAGTTCTCATATGGACGAAGCTCATCGAAAATCGTGGTGGCAACGCGACTGGTAACTTCCGCGAGGGTAGCCTCGTCGCTTGCCGTATCTGTGAGAACGATTCGGAAATAGATGGAGGGTTCGCCTGTTGAGTCCTCTCCAAGGCTGTGATTCACGCGGACTACATCGTGCTTGGCAAGCCTGCGGACGGCCTTGTTTACATCACGGTCGAGTCGGGCCTGATCCACAAAGCCTGTAGGAACGAGAGGCATAGTTTTTCTATTACATTATCCTTCGGCTGACGGGCGAAAGGAAAATGGTGACGCAAACACCATGATGCCCGCAAAGTTGAGCAGCAGCGAAGTGGGAACGTTCAAGCCAGCCTGGAGCATCACCGAGCGCTTGCAGGTTTCCGCCGATTTTGTGGTAGAGAGCCGCTGCATATCCGGACCTGGAGGCTGAAGACATTCGGGAGTGTTTGCGCTTCGCCGCGGCTTCGGCTATCGAGCGGGAGATACCCCTCCCGTATTCCGCTTGAGGTTTCTCTCTTTTCTTCTCTTCCGTGAGCCGAACCTGCTTTCCGCCGAGGATTACATGGCCGTATTGCTTCCTGTCCTCTCATGCTGGAGCGAGAGTTTCGCGCGGGATGTGTCGCGGTTTTCCGGCGTGGTCGTCTGCGGGTTCGCAAGTTACCGTTCTGTGAATAGGTGGTCAATCATCTGATACGGCGATACAGCCCCGGCGAATTCCGTGCATAGGGGCACCTCCTGTACTACACGCTTCGCGAGCCTGTATTTCCGATTTTCAGATCTGTGATGGATTCCGCGTGGCGTGCACCGGAATTGTTCATCTGCCGGAGTTGGACCGCCTGACCCCGGCCGAGTTGGAGGCGCAATTGGGGGCGCCGCGAAAGAAGGAGTCGTTCCTGCGAGGCGAGCGCCAGGATGAGTTCCACGTGCTGCTGGAGAACTTCTATCCGCTCAAGAAAGCCGGGAATCGCGATGTGCCCTTGCAGGAGTGGACCTGGACGGAAAAGGACTGCCAGCTTACCGTGTGGCTTCACAAAGTGAGCGGCCGGTGGATTACCCTGGTGAACTCGCGGTATTCGGCGACGGCGGATTTCTGAGCGAAACAGCTCCTGAAGTCACTCTCGTTGGGAAATTACGTCCCAAGCGATAGTGGCGGTGATACCGCGCCTGGCAGTTGCGCGGCATATCCGCATCGCGGTTCTCTATAGTAGAGGATCATGTTCCATACGAATCACCGGAAAGCTCCGCCGCGGAGGTTGCCTCCCGAAGCCCGCCAGCCACTCAACCGCACCTCCCGCACTCGACCGGCATGAAAGCACAGACTCTTTCCACAAAACGCGCCGAAGTGGAGTGGCACAACTTCGCCAGTTTCGGCCAGCCTGACCGCGCCCTGGCGGTGTATGAAGAGGAAAACCGCCGCCGCGACGGCCTGCTCACCAAGCACCGCGGATTCATCGGGCCGCTCGAGCCGTTTCTCGAAATCGGCGCCGCCGCCGGGCACTCCAGCTACATGCTGGCGAACAAGTTCGGAGCCAGGGGATTTGCCTTGGACATCTCCGCCGACGCCCTCCGCCATGGCGTCCACCTGATGGATGCCTGGGGATTGCAGCATGCTCCGGTGCGAGTGGCCGGCGATGCCGCCAATCTACCATTTCGGGACGGGTCGTTGCAGTTTGTCATGGCGTTCCAGATGCTGAGCCAGTTTACCGGCATGGAGCAGGTATTTCAGGAAGTGCATCGCGTGCTCGCCCCCGGCGGGGTATTCTTCCTTGCCGAAGAGCCACTACGGCGGTTGCTCACCCTGCGGCTATACCGCTGCCCCTACCGCGAAAGCATGAAGCCATGGGAGCGGAAGTTGGAGGAGTGGGGTCTGCTCGGCTACCTGGTGCGCGACGTCATCGGGGCGGCTCAGGAGGAAGACTTCGGCATCCGGCAGAACCACAGGATGGGCCTCCGCCATTGGCATGACTTGATTCACAAGTATTTCGCCGCCGCCGAGTACGAGATCTTCGTCCCCGAGCGTGGATGGGGGGAACGTATCGTCAAACGTATGGCCGTCCGGCTGGACCGGTACCATTCCGTGTGGAGGGCCGCGCGGCTTCTGGGCGGGACGCTCGCCGCCTTCTGCAAGAAGGCGGGCACGGCCCCCGGACTGCCGCTTGACGGCCTGGAATCCCTGCTCCGCTGTCCGGATTGTCACGCATCCTTTCAGAGGCTTGAGGATGCCACGCTTGCCTGTGCCTGCGGCTACGGCGCTGGGCTCGAAGACGGTGTGTACAACCTGCTGCCGTCGAAAGAGCGAACAGAGTTGTATCCGGGCGACCGGGAGGACGTTGTCGACTTTTCCCGGCCGGGCCACGAGAAGCATCTCATTAACGGATGGTCCGAGGTGGAGGGCACGTTCGGAAACAAGTACCGCTGGATCGCAGGCCGAGCGGCGGCTCGGTTGGCGCGCGTGCAGGACGGTCCGCAGCGCCTCCGCATCCGCGGCCACGCCCACGAGTTGTTCTTTCAGCAAGGAGAAGCGCCGCGTATTGAGGTGAAAGTGAATGGCCGCAGTGCCTGCGTGTGGAAACCGGACCGCACCGGAGTCTTCGTGCTCGAGGCGGATGTGTCCGAGGCGGCGGATCTTCTGGTGGAGATTTCCGCCACCCCCGTTTGGAAGTGCCCTCCCGACGACCGCGACTTCACGGTAACCATCAGCATGCTGCGGCTCATTCCGCGCGAGGCGTAAAGAATGCGGTAAACGAGGCTGGCTTTTCGGCGGAAGCCTTTCGTAACAGCAAGCATGGTGACGGCGCATCCGATTATCCATTTAGGTAGCGGTCGCCAGAATCCCCAGCAATCCCATCTGGCTGTGTGATATCACACACCACATTGGCCTCCAACGGCTCAAAAACCTGGCAAGTTTACGATTCCACTTTGGTCCTTAATGTGCTATCGATAGCGGAATGCAAGCCTCCCTGCCCACTAACGCGAATGCGCTCCACCCCGAATTTACAGCATGGACAGCCACCGCCAACCAGATAAAGGGCCTGATTATGTGGCTGCTCAACGGATGCAGCGGACGTGATTGTGGACATCAACGGCTACTTTGTCTCCTCGATCACAATTGGCTCCAACTTTTACCCCACCTCACCGTGCCGTGTCTCCGACACCCGTCTGACATCCGGAAATCTGGGAGGTCCATCGATGGCCGCGGGGCAAAGCCGAATCTTTCCGGTTGCTTCGAGTAGTTGCGGTGTTCCCGCTACGGCGGCGGCATACTCATTGAACGTGACCGCGATTCCCGATGGCCCGCTCTCCTACCTCAGTGTCTGGCCGGCGGGCGCAAGCAAACCGTTCGTTTCCACCCTCAACGCAATGACAGGAACGGTAACCGCCAATGCAGCGATCGTTCCCGCGGGTGACAACGGAGGCATCAGCCTTTTCACCACCAATCGCGCGGACCTTGTCCTCGACAGTAATGGCTATTTCGGTTCTTCCGGCAGCACTGGCGGTCTTTCCTTTTACCCCATTGTGCCCTGCCGGATTTCCGATACACGGCTCGCGGCAGGCGCCTTTGGCGGGCCTGTCCTGGCCGCAAACGAAACACGTTCGTATCTGGTCCCGTCCAGCGGGTGCGGTGTGCCGGCTTCGGCGCGCGCCTATTCCCTCAACGTCACTGCCGTACCGCAGGGCCGCTTTCCTACCTGACCTTATGGCCAGCCGGATCCGCACGGCCTCTGGTGTCCACATTGAACGCATTCGACGGCTCCGTGACTTCGAATGCGGCGATCGTGCCGGCGTCTCCCAACGGCTCCATCAGTATCTATGTCACCGATTCTGCCCATGTCATTCTCGATATTAACGGGTATTTTCAGTAGTAAGACCTCGTTGCGGACCGCGCACCGGGCAAGGCCTACAATTGCAGGAAGGATGTGCTGGGCGAGGTTCACTTTTCCCCATGGATTCAAGCGCTTGGAACTCAGTACCCGGATCCCATTGTAATGTGGTGGCAACTGTGTTAAGGTTCTTTCAGAACGGTTGGCCTGTCGGTGACCAGCCGTTGGATAAGTATCGATGACTCTCACCCACCGAGCCTGTAGAGCAACCCTATACAACCCGACTCGGCGTGGTATCTCAATAAGGAGATTGCCTGTCTATGGAGATCACGCAGGAACACTTGAAAGCGGATCTGATGCAATCGAGCGAAGAGTTCCGCCAACTGGTCGCGCAGCATGCGGAGTATAAAAAGCGCGTCCTGGAACTCGAGGGAAAATCCCATCCTACACCGGAGGAGATGCTCGAAGAGGCCAGGCTGAAGAAGCTAAAACTTCAGCTCAAAGACCAGATCACAGACATGCTGAACCGTTATCAAGCGGAGCATCAGGTCGTCTAGGATCGCATCAGAGACGCAAACTCTGAAGAGAAGCCCGATTCGGTGAAAGCGCCGGGTCGGGCTTTTGTTTTTGCCCGGGAAGGCGGGGACGAGTGTTTGCCCGGTTACTGATGCCGCCGGAAGATGTTCACCTTCCGTCCAAGATTGATCCAGAATCCGGGCGGCCGCTTTGGCACCGCGGGTGGCGCGAGAACCGCCGCCGGGGGCGTGAGGGAGGAAGTGGAAATGCGGGGCGCGGGGGGAAGGTCGCTGGTGGCGGGGGGAGGGCGGCGGGGAACCATCTTCGCCGCCACGGGTTTCGCCGACCGGGGCTTAGGCTTCGGCATCGGGGGAGGGGTGGGCTCCGGATCCTTCGGAGGAGACTGCGGCGCCAAGTCGGGATTCACGCCGGTTTTGCTCTTCTCGAATGCTTCGGGTGGCGGAACGGGCGGCGGCGGGGGACGCAAGGGAATGATCGTTGCGGGCTCCTTGTTGCCTTGTCGCAATTCCGGACTCCCCATAGCCAGCGCTACGAATAGCGCCGCTACCAGGGAAAAGGCGGCAGCGGTCCATACATTCGCCGATGCCCACCACCTGCGTTCCGGCTGCGCCGAATCCGGCACTAGCGCGACCAGGAACTCCGCGGCCGAGGCAAACCGCCGCGCCGGGTCCTTCTCGAGCGCGCGCAACAGGGCGGCGTCGAGGTGTGGCGGAAGATCCGCCCTGCGGTGAGAAGGCGGTATGGGGCGCGTTTCCGCATGCGCCAGCATCAGGTCGAACGGGGAATCCCCCTCGAAAGGCCGTTCCGTGGTGAACAACTCGTAGAGCACCGCGGCTGTCGAGTAGATATCGGCCCGAAAGTCCACGTCCGCCGACGACTTGATCTGCTCCGGGGCGGTGTAGTGGATGGAGCCCATCATGATCCCCGATTGCGTAATCCGCCGGTCGCCGGGCTTCTTGGCAAGTCCGAAATCGGTCAATTTGATCCGGCCTTTCGGCGTCACCAGGATGTTTGCCGGCGAGATGTCCCGATGCACCACCCCGTTCTGATGGGCATGGATCAAGGCCCGAAGAATCTGACCGGCATAGGAGAGCGCCGTAAAGTACTCGACCCGGCCCCGATCCATCGTCTGCCGCAGCGATTCGCCTTCAATGAACTCCATCACCAGCAGCAGATCGTCCTGGTGCCAGAAGGCCGTATGAACCGCCGCGATGCCCGGATGGTTCAGCTTTGCCTGCAGCATTGCCTCGCGGACGATACGCTGGGCGCGTTCTTCGTCCACGATGGTTCCATAGAACACTTTGATCGCCTCGGTGCGGCGTGTGATGCGGTGTTCCACCCGAAACACGTCCCCGCTTGCCCCAGAACCCAGATGGCTGAGGATGCGGTATTCGCCGATTTGCTGGCCGGCCTGATATCTCACGTTATTTCAGGAACAGCGTGAAGGCGAGCAGGATGATAATCACCACGAAGGCGACGGTAAGCCAGAAGAAAGTCTGGTCGTTTGTGGGCGCTGCCTGGGCGAGAGTATGGCCGGCGGCGGGTACTGTCTGCTTGGGAGCCTGGGCCAGGGTTGGAGCCGCCCCGGTATGTATCTCCATCACGCCGTCGGGCCGCTGGAGCGCCTCGGTTAAAGCTGAGGAAAAGGCGGCAGCGGAGCGGTAGCGGTCTTCCGGCTTCTTTGCCATCGCGCGGCCTATCACCGCGCTCCAAAATCCTGGAATGTTGCGGTTGACGGTGGCCACGGGCGTAGCCTCCCGCTGAACATGCGCGAGCATCACGTCGAATTGGCTGGTTGCCTGGAACGGCTTATGCCCGCAAAGCATTTCATAAAGGACACATCCGGCGGAGTAGATGTCTGACCGTGGATCGAGGGAGGTTGTCCCTTTCACCTGTTCCGGTGAAATGTAGTGGACGGGTCCGATCGCTGTACCCACCTGGGTGAGGTTCATTTCCCCTTTGGCCTTTGCCATGGCGAATCCCCCCAACTTCACTTCCCCACCCGGGAGGATATAGATATTTTCCGGCGAAACTTCGCGGTGCACCACATTCTGGGAGTGGGCATGTTGAAGCGCCGCCAAGACCTGGGTCATCACCGCAACCGCCTGGAAAGGCGGGAGAGGGCCTGAGGCGAGAAGGTCGGCAAGCGTGGAGCCTTCAAGGAGTTCCGTGGTCATGATCACCATGCCGTCGATCTGGGCCGCATGATGAAAGGTGACGATGTTGGGGTGCAGCAGCCGGGCGTGCACCTTGATCTCGCGGAAAAAACGCTCGAGTGACTCCGCATCCTGTTGCAGCGATTCGGGTAACACTTTCAGCGCTTCCAGGCGCTCGGCCACAATATTGCGCACCCGGTAGACGACCTCCTTCTTCGACATGGATTGAATGTCGAGAATCTCGTAGTCGCCCAACTGGGTTCCGGTTTCGAGCATAAGCGAAAGTCTCCTGCCAATCCTTGGCGGATTGGGTCGGGGTAGTCATCCATCGGCAGTTTGGGGGGCGAGGTTTAGGGTTATTCCCTGCCTCCGCGCCTCTTCCGCAACTGAGAAAACGCGGGTGCGGGTTAATCCCCCGGCGAGAATTCGAGCCGACGCCATCCGGCTCATTATTTTCGGTTTATCACGGTCTCCGGATTCTCTGAAAGGCGTCCGGAAAGCTCACCTGCTCGCCCTGCCAGGCATAGTCCATCAGCCCGTCGATGGCGGTCCAGGTGGTGTGATACCGGACGTAGATGTCCCTTTCGCCCGGGTCCCCCCAACTGCCATCCGCATTCTGGCGGTCGAGCAGGAATTCGATCCCTTCCCGGATCAGTCCGTCGGACTCGGAAAGACCAAAGGACCTGAGCGTGTCCATGAATTCACCAGTGGTTTCCACGTCTCGAGCGGCCAGATTCCGGCGGAAATGCGACTCCAGGAACCGGTATTCTTCAGGGAACCACTCCTTTCGCAACCGGTACCGGCTGTAGCCGTTGAATGTGTACACAATATGCGTGATCGCGTAAGCAACGGAATAGAATGATGCGTTCCCGGCTCCGTGTTGTCCGGGGTATGGGCGCAACGCCGGTATCCATCGGGCGACGTCTGCGAAGTGAGCACCCAGGCGGACTCCGTAGAGGTCCCCAAAATAAGTGTCGAGAAGCGCGTCGAGGAGTATATCGTAGGGGTTCAGCATCCGGAGCGCCGTTCCGCATGTCCGGCAGGTTCTGCAACCCCGCGGATTATTGCTCCCGCATCGTTTGCAGCGCGCGGGGAGGTCTGTGGGCACAGACTCCCGCACCGGATCGAACAGGAGGAAGTCTTCAGGGCGAAAGCATTCAGCCGCCCGCCGGACTTCTTCACGAAATCCTGTATCCCGGAATCCCAGGGAATCGGCGGTGTAGCCGCCGTAGGCGAAATCGGCCACCTCATCCGCACTGGCCTTTTCCGGCACATGCGGATTCTGACGCCGCCACCGCTGGGCCCCCTCGAGGGCCATCCCGCGGGCGATTCGCCTGACCTCAGGATCGGCGGCTGCTTCGGAGGTGCTGTAGAAGCACCAGATGAGGTCGGCTCCATTGGCGGCGAAAGAACGAGGGTTGCGGGCGACTTCTCCCAAAAAGTGCAGCCCCCGAAGAACGGCGCTATGCCGGTCCTCATGTGTATATCGTGCGCCCGGCCAAAGGGGGTGGCCAAGAGGCAGATGCAGAAGAATCGCCGCGGCAAGAAATGGAGCAATGACCGGCACGAGCTTCCATGGACGATTGCGCATGTAGGTCACCGCCTGTTCGATCCCGCTCCTGCATTCAACATATCGAACGGGTAAACTTCAGTTTCGTCTCAAGCTGCTATTCTGAACTGTGAAACTCTATTCGCTCCTGCTCGGCGCCGTCATGGCGGCGCCTTGCACTCTCTACGCGCAGACACCCTGGTGGGAGGGCGAACCGCTCCGCATTATAGATCTCACCACCAGTATTACCCAACCCGATTCCAATGACCCGGCGAAGTTAGCGGCGCGCAAAGCCGAGCTTGGCTACAATGCCGAGCATCTCGAGATCATGCGCATGCCGGGCGGTCTCGATGACCTTGGGTTTTTCTTCCGCTCGAAGGTTGCCGGCAGAGAGAATCCGGATTATCTGCGCCGCTACGCGCCGGAAGCGCACAAGCACGGGTTGCGGACGTTCATCTACTTCAACGTGCACTGGTACACGGTGAAGTTTGCCGAGCAGCATCCGGACTGGCGGATGACGAGGGAGAACGGCAAGCCCCTCGATGGCGTGTACGACACGGGCGCCGATTTCTGCGTGAACACTCCCTGGCGCGAGTGGGTGTTCCAGGTGCTGCGGGATCTGGCGGCCTATCCGATTGACGGCATCTTCTACGACGGCCCGGTGTATCGCGCCGATACCTGTTACTGCCGCTACTGCCGCGAGAAATATCGCAAGCAGTACGGGCGGGAAATGCCGAGCAAGACGAAGCGTACGGGGAAAGACTTCGCGCAGTTGATGGAGTTTCAGGCCAACAGCCTGAAGGACTTTCTCCACGATTCGCGAGTCATCCTGAAAGGCATCCGTCCGGATCTGGCGCTCTACATGAACGGGGGCGTGCGCGGAGCGAATTGGGCCACGGGCCGGTTCAACCGGGAACTGATCGCCGAGCAGGACCTGCTCGGCAGCGAGGGTGGGTTCATCAGCGGCGACCTCACGAGAGTTCCGCTGTGGAAGCCCGGGCTGACGGCGCGGCTACTCGAGACGCAGGCGGGCGGAAAGCCAACCATCATCTTCTCCGCGGCCAGCCACAAGCCCTGGACGTTTTCCCTGCTTCCGGCGCCGGAACTGCGGCTGCTCTACGCCGATACCATCGCCAATGCAGCGGGCGTCTGGATGGGAATCACGCCCTTTGAATTCGAAGAGCCGGAAATGACTGCTCTGACAGAAATGAACCGGTTTCTCGAGAAGAACAAAGCCTACTTCACGAAAACGAAGTCCGCGGCGAGGGTGGGCGTTGTGTGGTCGGACGTGACGGCGAACTTCTATGCGGGGGCGGCGGCGCAACTGATCGACATTGACCGCACGGCGCAGCGTTCGAACATCGGAAATCTCGACGGGGAGTTTGCGGGGATTACGGAGTCGCTGCTCCGTTCGCATGTTCCTTTCGACGTGATCGACGATGTGACGCTCGAGAAAGAGCCCTTGGACCGCTACCAGGCGATCTTTCTGCCGAACGTCGCGTGCATGAGCGACCGCGTCGCGGCCCGCCTTCGGAAGTATGTCGAGGAGGGCGGAAATCTGTTCGCGGATTTTGAAACGTCGCTCTACGATGAGACGGGAGTCCGGCGCGGCGATTTTGCGCTTTCGCCGGTGTTTGGCGTGTCGGCAGGGAAGGGAATCGCGGGCCCCCTGCTCTGGGACTACCTGAAGCCGGTGACTACTCCACAGCTTACCGCCGGCATTACGCGCAAGATGATTCCCTCCACCGCGTATTATGTGCGGACCCATGCGGGGGAGGGCGAAGTGGCATGGAAATTCACGGCGCCTTTGGCGGGACGTTATGATGGCGTTCCGAAATTGTCCGATGATCCGGGGCTCGTCATCCGGCGGCTGGGTAAAGGGATGGTTGCCTACATGCCCGGCGACTTGGGGAATTCCATCAACACCTACCATACGCCGGAGTTGCTGCAATTGGTAGCGAACGCCGGAACGCAGTTGGGCGTATCGCCGGTGCGGGTGGAAAACGCCCCGGGATCCGTGGAGGTGGTGGCGCGGCGCCAGGACAACCGGTTCCTGGTGCACCTGGTGAATTTTACCGGGGAAATGACACGGCCGATTCGCAGGATCGTGCCGCTGTCCAACGTGCGCGTAACCGTCGAAGGAAAGTATTCCAAGTCGCGGTCCCTGTGGACGGGGCAGGCGTTGCCTGTCCGAAACGGGAGCGTTACGGTTCCCTCCCTGCAGGAATACGACGTGATCGTGTTCGAGTAACGGGAGCCGGTTTCACACGCGCAGAAACCAGCCCCGGCGGTATAGCGCATAGGCCACACCGAACATCAGGAGCGTATAAACGACGGCATAGAGCAGCGATGCGTTCCACGGGGAAGCGAGCGGCGCAAACACCTTCTGATAAACGGGCATGCGCCAATCGAGCGCGCTGATCGCGGAATCCAGCAACTCTGACGCCATATAGACGGCGATGGCGTTCATTCCCAAAACCACGAACGGACGGAAGGGCCGCTTGTATCCCAGCCCGTCGGCAATCCATAGGAACGCCGCGAACAGGACGAAATCAAGGCCTGCCATGAACAGGGCAAAAGACGAAGTCCACAACTTCTTGTTGATGGGCAGCCATTGATCGCAGATGAGCCCCGCGGCCAGCAGCGCCACGCCGGCAGCGGTCATCCAGGCGGCGCGTGAAGAGAGCGTGCGCTTCAGAGCGAGGATCTGCCCGGCCAGAATCCCGAACAGCACCGTCGCGATAGCGGGCAGCGTGCTGACAATGCCCTCCGGATCCCAGCTTTTCGTTTGCGCGTAATTGTGCGCGCCTAACACAATGCGATCCACGTAGTGCGCGAAGTTGTGCTCGACATCCAGATGCCCCGCGCCGTATCCCGGCACGGGCGCGAATTTCATGATGAGCCAATAGCTGGATAGCAGTCCGGCAATCCAGGCAGCCTGCCCGCGAACTCCGGTTGTCAGATAAATCGCAGTGGCGGCCAGATAGCAGATGGCGATTCGCTGCAGCACGCCCAGCACTCGCATCGTGGAAAAGTCAAAATGCGGAAAGAGGTATATCAAAAGCCCGAGACAATAGAGAATCGCCGCACGGCGAAAAGCCTGACGAAACAGTTCCGCCCGCCCCATTCCCGCCGCCATCCGCCGTCCCAGCGCCAGCGTCATCGCCACCCCAACAATCCAAAGGAACGACGGGAATACCACATCGGTGGGAGTCCAGCCGTTCCATTCGGAATGCTCGAGCGGAGCGTAGACGAAATGCCCATTGCCGGGATCGTTCACCAGGACCATCAGCGCCATAGTGGCGCCGCGGAATGCGTCGAGGGAAGTAAGACGTTCGGACTGCAGCCCCATGCTCTCAAAATCTTATCGAAATAGCGGCGGCTGTGCGGTGTATACCAGCCGGAAGCACTCACGCGTTCACTGGGAAAAGTTGCATTGAGTCTCGCTTCAGAACGGCGCTTCGTCCGCCGACGGACCATACACCGCCGGAACCGCAATATCATTCAACCGCAAGTAAACCCCTAACTGCGCCCGGTGATGAATGATGTGGCTCAGGAAAAATCGCCGCAGCACCATGCTTCGCGGCATTGTGAACATCGCCGTGCCGCCCTTCTTGAGCGACCACGGCTGCGCATAGGATTCGTCGCTTGCCGCCTCGATCGCCTTGCGCGCCGCGGCGGCGTTTTCGTCGAACATCGCCAGCAGTTGCTTGCCGTCCGTTGCCGGAGCCGGAGGTCCAGCCGCCGGCCCATCCACGGGAGCGAGGTCGAAAGAATGCTGGTTCATGGTGGCGTCCACCCACTGCGGCAGGCTGGCAACATGGCTTGCCAAAGCTCCCATGGTGGATGATTTGGCGTGCGGGCGCCAGTCGAATTTGTCGTCGGGGATGCGCTCGAGAGTCTTGCGGGTGGCGGCCATCTCGAGGTCCCATTCCGGGAGAAGATCGGCGGAAATAGACATGGTAAGTTACTCCAGTTGAGAGGTCAGCAAATACTGTAAGTATTTATACTATAACTTCGCCCCCAGTGCAAGCACTGTTTCAAAATACGGCGCCTCTTCCTCCTTATGCACCACCATCGTCCGCACCTCCCCGAATCCCGCTTTCTCCAGATACCCCACCAACTCCGCTTCCGTGAAGCCCAACCACACGTCCGCGTACATCTCCCGGGCCTGTTCGTAGTGATGCCGCGCCAGGTCCAGAATCGCGATCCGGCCTCCCGGCCGCAGGATCCGCCATGCCTCCTCCACTGCCTTCCGCGGATGCTGCGCATGATGCAGCGACTGGCTGAACAACGCCAAATCCACCGTTCCGTCTTCAACCGGCAGCGCTTCGAGGTCGCCCTTGCGGTACGCCAGGTTGCGTACGCCGTGCGTTCGCGCCAGTTCCGAGCCGAACTCCACCATCTTCTCCGAATTGTCCACGGCGATGACCTCGGCCGCCCGCTGCGCCAGCAGTTGCGAGAGCGTCCCTTCCCCTGCGCCTAAGTCCGCAATCACCATCGGCGGCATCAATTGCAGCAGCAATTCCGCCACCGCCTTCCACGACCGTCCCGGAACATAGTGCCGCCCGAACCGTCCCGCAAGCTGATCGAAATACGCCCTCATCTTGTCCTGCCGCTTGTCCAATATCAACCGCAGCGCCGCCTGGTCCTGTGCCGCTTCGGGAATTTCCGACGCAGCCTGGCGCAGCACCTCCATCAACTGTTGAAACGCCGGGGGAACCCTCAGGCTGTATAACGTGCTTTTTCCGATGCGCCGGTCCTCAATCAATCCCGTCTGCCTGAGCTGCGCCAAATGCGTGGAGATGCTGCTTTGTCCGGCGGCGAGGATCTGCTGCAACTCCGCCACGGAGAGTTCTTCGCTTTCAAGCAGCAGGAGGATGCGGAGGCGGGTGGGTTCGGTGAGTAAACGCAGCGAATGAAGGATTGACGGCATTTCGGTTTAATGATATCATCACATCAAGATTCGTTGATATAAGCGTCTCTGGAGAACTTCCTATCATGAGCATTGCACAAGTGGAACGTACCGCCACAGAGTTCAAAGTGGCCGACATGTCCCTGGCCGATTGGGGCCGGAAAGAAACCACCATCGCCGAGCAGGAAATGCCCGGGCTGATGGCCATCCGCAAGAAATACGCGGCCTTGAAACCGCTCGACGGCGTGCGCATCACCGGCTCGCTTCACATGACCATCCAGACGGCGGTCCTGATTGAGACGCTGGTGGATCTGGGCGCCAGCGTGCGCTGGGCAAGCTGCAACATCTTCTCCACCCAGGATCATGCAGCGGCCGCCATTGCGGCGGCGGGCGTTCCTGTTTTCGCCTGGAAAGGCGAGACTCTGGAAGAATACTGGTGGTGCACCTACCAGGCGGTGAGCCATCCCAACGGTCTGGGTCCGCAGTTGGTGGTGGACGACGGCGGCGACGTGACGCTGCTCATCCATAAGGGCTACGAGTTGGAAGAGGGCTCTGACTGGGTGAACACCCCATCCGGCAGCCACGAAGAAACGGTGATCAAGGACCTGCTGAAGAAGGTGTACGCGGAAAATCCCCGCCGCTGGCACGATCTGGTGAAGGAATGGCGCGGCGTATCCGAAGAGACCACTACCGGCGTGCACCGCCTCTACAAGATGCAGCAGGCAGGCAAGCTCCTTGTGCCCGCCATCAATGTCAACGATTCGGTCACCAAGTCGAAATTCGACAACCTTTATGGCTGCCGCGAATCGCTTTCTGACGGCATCAAGCGGGCCACGGACGTAATGGTGGCCGGCAAGGTCGCGGTCATCTGCGGCTATGGCGATGTCGGCAAGGGCTCGGCCCACTCTTTGCGCGGCTTCGGAGCCCGCGTCATTGTCACCGAAATCGACCCCATCAACGCGCTCCAGGCGGCGATGGAAGGCTATGAAGTGACCACTATCGAGGACACGCTCGGCCGCGGCGATATCTATGTCACCTGCACCGGCAACTGCGACATCATCACTCTCGAGCACATGAAGCACATGAAGGATCAGGCCATCGTGTGCAACATCGGCCACTTCGACAATGAGATCCAGGTGGACCGCCTCAACAGCGAACCCGGCGTGACGCGCACGAACATCAAGCCGCAGGTGGACGTGTATACGTTCCCTGACGGGCACAGCATCTTCCTGCTCGCCGAAGGCCGCCTCGTCAACCTCGGCTGCGCCACCGGCCACCCGAGCTTCGTGATGAGCAACAGCTTCTCCAACCAGACGCTGGCGCAGATCGACCTGTGGAAGAACAAGGACATCTACAAGGTGGATGTCTACACGCTGCCCAAGAAACTGGATGAGGAAGTGGCGCGGCTGCACCTGGAAAAGATCGGCGTGAAGCTTACCACGCTGACTCCGAAACAGGCCGAGTACCTCGGCGTGCCGGTGGAAGGTCCGTATAAGGCGGACCACTACCGCTACTGAACTTCACATTGCGTCTCGGGGGCGCCGGTGTGGCCTTGTATCCGGCCAGCGTGTAGGATGAGGAAAGAGAGGCGTAGCATTCTGCCCCCCCGCACCAACTTTGAGAACCGCGCCGCACGGCTGTTTCTGCCGCCCGTGCCTTTCTTGGCCAACCCGAAAGAGCCGAAAGATTTTCCTCTCGGCCGCTGGAATCTCTACATCGGCGGCGCCGGATGCACCGTGGATGGCTACATCAATATCGACCTGATCGCGACGCCGGGGGTCGATGTGGTAGCAGACGCGGAACGGTTGCCGTTTGCCTCCGGCGTGTTCCAGCGCGTGGAGTGCGACGCCGTGCTGGAGCATGTGCGGGACCCCCAACGCGTGATGAAGGAGATGGAGAGGGTTCTCCTGCCCGGTGGCTACCTGCATGTCGTGACGCCGTTCTGCCATCCATTCCATGCCTATCAGGACTACAGAAGATTCACGATCCAGGGACTCAAACAACTGGCGGGGCCGATGGAGGTGATTACGGAAGGGTGGCGCACGGGCCCAACGGCTACGATGCTGGTATTCGCTCTCGAATACGTGAAACTGCTGCTGCCTCTACGCATCTGGAGAGGCGCTGCCCACGCTTTCTTTGGGTGGCTGCTCTTTCCGTTGCGGTACCTGGACCGGTACCTCATGCGATTGCCGGAGGCGCACCGTTTGGGCAATCATTGTTATGTTTGGTTTCGGAAACCCGATTCCTCTATGGAGAGCCCCATGGCCATGGACGGGCGAGAGTTGCGCACAGCTGAAACCAATGACGAATCGGATGCTTGACCAGTACCAGTTCACAGTGCGGCCGCTGTCGAAGCAGGAAGGCGGCGGCTATCTCGTGGAGTATCCGGATGTCCCCGGATGCATGTCCGACGGGGAAACTGTGGATGAAGCAATCAGGAACGGCCGGGAGGCTCTCCGCGACTGTATTGCGGTGTTCCGCGAATCGGGCCGCAAGATACCGAAGCCCAGCGTCCAGGCCGCACAATGGCGTCAGCGCCTCCCCCGGACTCTCTATGCCAAACTGACGAAACAGGCCGAATGGGAAGGCGTCAGCATTAACAGTCTCGTGACGGCGATCATCGCCGAGGCGATAGGAGCAAAACGGGGCACAAAGTGAACCTCCGCGCCGGGAATGCCGCCATTTCTGCTCTCCGTGCCGGCGAAAATGCGGCTAGGTTTCCGGCTCCTTCTCCACCTTCACCACAGCGCCGGTGGAATCATAGGTGTAGACCATCCCCTCCCAGCGGCCGAATTCGATTCCCGTGTCTTTCGTGCCGTAACTGTATCGCTGTGTGGCCGTGGAAGCGCGGACGGAAGCCCCGGTGATCTGCGCGAAGCGGTAGCAGAAGTAGTTCCCGTCCCCCTGCTTCCCCTCCTTGCCCGGAGTGATGTACGCGGCCCCGCAGGAGAGCAGTTCAATGGCCTTCACTTTTCCCTTCCACTTCGCAAATCTGCTGATCGTGGAAATGGTGATGTTCTCCTTGCAGAACTGAATCCCAGCCCCGCCCTGGCTGTAGATGTTCTTCTCCGTGCACATTCCGTTTGCGTCACTGCCCTCTGTCCGTACGTATGTCTCAAAGCCGTGCGCCATGATCCTGATGCGCACGTCTCCTTTGTAGGTATCCGATTTGTCAGCAGCCCAATTGATGGGCCACTCGATGGGTGTATCAAAGTTCACCTCCAGCACTTCCTTGCCGGCGGGTTTCCAACCCAGGAGTCTCACGTCCCGAATGATGATGTCCTGCATACGCTTGCTCCTCTTGCCCATTACCGTGCCGCGGCTACAGCGGCCTGAGACCTGGCGGTGCAGGCTGGCGCTGTGCGCACGTCACGCCTGTCTACGGGAGAATAACACAACCTCCCGGTGAGTACGCGGTCTCGGGTTGCGGCTACGCAGCCGCGCTTCTTGTTTCGGCTACGCCTTTCGGCTATGCACTTTCGGCTATGCCTTTCGATGCGGCGAAAGGAACGATGTATAATAGCGCCACCCGGGTTTCAAGTCGGGCGCGTGGGTCCTGTGTGAGGTCTGAATCGACGGTCTAAGAAGGTGGAGTGCGATGAGGAAAATTGCGGCTTTACTATTCGTTTCGCTGTGTTTTGTGATTCCATTGGGAGCGCAGACTGCCAGTGGTGTGATTACCGGGTCCGTCACCGACACGACCGGCGCTGCCGTGGCGGGCGCAAAGGTGATGCTGACGCACGAGGAAACAAATCAGACACGCAACCAGACGGCGAACAGCGAGGGCATATACGAATTTCGGGCGCTGCCGCGCGGGACGTACCGGTTGGCGGTGGAGGTGGCCGGGTTCAAGCGCGAAGAGATCAAAGATGTTCAGTTGACGGTGGCGCAGACACTGCAGCTTAACGTCAAACTGCAGGTGGGGCAGGTGAGCGAAGCCATTACGGTGGAAGCGTCGGCGGCGCAGGTGCAGGCGAGTGAAGCCAGCCTGGCGCAGGTGATCGACGAGAAACGCGTGCGCGAACTGCCACTGAACGGGCGCAACTTCATGCAGCTTGCGTTTCTGTCTTCGGGCATCGTGACGGCCGGGCGCGCGAGCGCGACACAGCGGCAGGCGAACTATGGTCCGGCGTTTTCCGCGGGCGGGCAGCGCGATAACACGAGCACGGTGATTGTCGACGGTATCGAAATCAGCGGCATGGAGTTGAACAACTACCCGTACGCGATTCCGTCGCTCGAATCGGTGGCCGAGTTCCGGGTGCTGACCTCGGGGGCGTCGGCGGAGTTTGGGGGGAACTCGGGCGCGTTTGTGAACGTGGTGACGCGGCGCGGCACGAACGAATTTCATGGCGCGGCATTCGAGTTCTTGCGGAATGACCGGTTCGATTCGCGGAACTTCTTCGACGTGACGGGGCGGTCGGCGCCGAACAAGCGCAACCAGTTTGGGTTTGTCGGAAATGGTCCGGTGCTGATCCCGAAGCTGTACAACGGCAAGGACAGGACGTTCTTCCTGTTTAGCTGGGAATGGCAGCGGCAGCGGAACGGCACGACGAGCACGGCCATTGTGCCGACCGCGCAGGAACGCGCGGGCGATTTCAGCGGGACGGTCACGCCCGTGGTGGATCCGTTCACGAAGACGCCGTTTCCCGGCAACCGCATTCCCGAGAGCCGGATCAGCCCGGTGGGGCGCGGGTTGCTGGCGCTTTATCCGCTGTCGAACAACGCCGATCCGGCCCGCAACTACGTGAATGCGCCGCTGCGGAAATGGGACTTCACGGTGCCGTCGTTCCGCATCGACCACCGGCTGTCGAACGCGAACAACCTGTTCTGGCGGACGACGGTGAACCAACCCGACGACATCGGACCGGGACAGGCGCTGACGCAGACGTTCAAGTATGACGCGGTGCAGAGCGAGCGCAACGTTCAGCACACGCTCGGCGATACGCACATCTTCAGTTCGCGGATTGTGAACGAGGTCAACATCGGCTTTGTGCGCATGAACCGCATCCGCAACTCCGACGATTCGTTCAAGCGCGATTGGGTGAAAGAACTGGGCATCAAGGGAATCGATACGCAGCCGCTCACCTTCGGCGCCCCCGCTGTAACGGTGTCGGGCTTCCCCCAGGCAGGTTTTTCGACAAACAATGCGTTCTTCCAGTGGATCACGCAATCGGCGCAGGTTGTCGACAACCTGTCGCTGATGCTCGGTAAGCACACGGTGAAGGTGGGCGGCGCCTATCAACGGAAGCAATTGAACTCCACCCAATGGGGCGCGCCTAATGGCAACTACGCGTTTACGGGGGTCTATACGAGCCCGGTGCCGGTGGGGACGCCAACCCGGCAGTCGGCCATCGCGGATACGCTGCTGGGCTACCCGGCGACGTACTCGGTGCAGACGACGCCTTATGAGCAGCGCATGCGCTACAGCAATACCGCGCTCTATGTGCAGGACGACTGGCGCGTGTCGCAAAACCTGACGTTGAACATCGGTGTGCGCTGGGAGTATTTCGGCAAGCCTTATGACAAGTTCGACCGGATTGCGACGTTCGACCTCAGCACCGGCCAGCAGTTGCTGCCGGGCCAGAACGGCACCCCGCGAAGCCTGATCAATCCGGACCGCAACAACTTCGGCCCGAGGTTCGGTTTTGCCTGGCGCGCGCTGGGCAACGATTCGCTGGTTGTCCGCGGCTCCTACGGCCTGTTCTACAGCCCGCCGATCGGCAACGACTTCCGGTCGCGGGGCTTCCAGGATCCATTCGCATTTCTGGTGACGCGCGTCTATCGCCCGGCGAGCACCACCAGCCCGCTGCCTGATTTCACGGCGGAATCGCCGCTGTTGGGCGCGGACCGGCAGACCAACCTGACGCGTGCCGGCGTCGACCGCAACCTGCGCGACGCCTACGTGCAGCAGTGGACACTGAGTATTCAGAAGCTGGTGACGAAGAACACGTTGTGGGAAGCGGCCTACCGCGGGTCAAAGAGCACACGCCTCCAGACTCAGCTCAACTACAACGAGATCTTCCCCAACCCGCCGCAGCCGCCGGATTTCCGGCAGATCTTCCCGTGGCCGAACCTGGCGGCGGTGAATATTCTCGAATCGCGCGGCGCGGCCAACTACCACGCGTTCACGACACGCCTGGAGCGCCGTTACTCCAACGGACTGACCTTCCTCACGAACTACACGTTCTCGAAGACGCTGACCGATGTCGATTCGAGCACGGTGGGCGTGGTGATCGGCGGCGGCTCGTTTGGTCCGAACACGATCCGCAACCTGCGTGACAACAAAGGTCCGGCGGTGTTTGACCGTCCTCACCAGTTGAACTTCAGCGCGGTGTACGAACCCCCATTCTTCAAGAAGTCGCCGGCGCCGGTCCGGCTGCTGCTGGCGGGGTGGCAGATCGCGCCCATCTGGACGGCCTACGTCGGCGCCTATCTCACACCCGGAAACTTCAACGTGCAGAACACGGGGTCGCGGCCGGACGTGTTGCGCAATCCCAATCTGTCGCGCGGCGATCGGACGATCGACCGCTGGTTCGACACCGAGGCGATCCAGAATGCGACGCCAGGGCGTTTCGGCAACGCCGGCAAGGGCATCATTCAGGGCAGCGGGGTGAACAACTGGGACGTGAACCTGTCGAAGAACTTCTATATAACCGAGCGGCATCGTGTGCAGTTCCGCGCGGAGTTGTTCAACTTCTTCAATCACGCGCAGTTTGACGATCCCGTGCTGCAACCGGCGGTACGCGACGCCGCCGGACGGTTGTTGAACCCCACCGCCGGCAAGATCACTTCGGCCAGCGACTTCGGGTTCCGGCAAACCGAACGCGTGGTTCAGTTCGGGCTGAAGTATATCTTTTGACGCCGAACAGCGGCCCAGGATACACGTCAACCCTGCCGCAGCGCCTCGGCCGGTTGAATGCGTAGCGCCCGGCGCGCCGGGGCAGCGCACGCAAGCACGCCCACCGCCGCCATGATGACGGACGTAATCACCGACGAGACGACGAGATCCGCGGTCAGGGCGCCGGCGCGCCACGCGAGGAGAAAAATGAGGCTGTTGCCGGCGATGACGCCACCGCCGAGTTGACGGCCGGCACGGGCGAAAACGATATGGAGCACGTTCCGGGCATTGGCGCCGAGTGCGATACGAATGCCAATCTCGCGGGTGCGGCGCGCGACGGTGACGGCCATGAGCGCATACAGACCGGCCGCCGAGAAGACGAGCGCCACCAGCAGAACGCTGCCGAAGACGACACTGCCGGCCACCATCCGCATCTGCTCCTTGGCGACGATGTGGTCGAGGGTGACGATATCCCGGAGGTGCAGGCTCGCATCGACCTGCCGCGCAAGGGCGCCGACCCGCGGCACAAGCGGCGAGGCGTCCCCCGCGACGCGCACAGCGACCATGACAGGATCGAACTCCGCCGCGGATGCTGCGCGATAGACGTAGGCTGCCCCATCCCAATCGGCGGGGAACAACATCCCGAAATCGGTGACCACCCCGACGATCTCGTGCCAGGGCCCGGTCTCGCGCTCGCCGCCTCGCTGGACCGTGCGAACGCGCGCGCCCACGGGATTCCTGCCCACCACGCGCCTGAACGCCTCGTTGACCACGACGGGCCCGTTTGGAGCCCCGGCGTCAGTGGGATGCAAGCCGCGGCCGGCCACGATCCGGGAGCCAAACGCGTCGTGATAGCCTGCGCCGGCCGCAGCCATCGCGAATCCACCCTCGTAATTGCCGTGCAGGCGAACCGGAGGTCCACCGTCCTGCTCCATTTCCAGCGCCACCCACTCCGGGTGCATCGTCGGCAGGCGATCGCCCTGCGTCACGTGCGTCACACCAGGCTCCTCACGCAACCGGCCCGCGAGTTCTTCATATGCGAGCGCGCGACGCGCGGCGATCTGCCCATTGTCAGGGACACCATGCTCGCCGGCCAGCGGTTCGTCATCCATGCTGAGACGGAAGGTCAGGTAACGCTTCGCCGGGAACTCCGTCCGGCTCGGCTTGTCGTGGAGGGTGTTGGTGAACATCCCCACCGCGGCGGGCACGAACAGCACCGTGCACGCCACCTGCGCGCCGATGATGAAGGACCAGATGCCGCCGAACGCCATCGTCCCGCCGGTGCCCGTGATCCCCTGCAATCCCCGCTGGACCGGCACGCATGTAGCCTTCAGCGCCGGGATCAGGCCGATCAGCGCCGCGGCGACGAGCGCGAGCAGCAGCGCATACGCAATGGTCGCGGGCTCGAGCCTCAGATCCACCCAGAACGGCAGGTCGTCCCCGATGATCTGAGCCGCCCGGGCCAAGGCATAGCGCACCGTCGACTGGGCCACAACGAGCCCGAGCACGGCGGCGGCAAGGGCCAGCACGAGCCCTTCGGTGACGATCTGCGCGATCAGGCGGGCGCGGCTCGCCCCCAGCGCGTGGCGGACGACCATCTCCGGCTCGCGCAGCGCGGCGCGCGCGAAGATCAGCGTCGCGACGTTCGCCGACACCACCCCCAGCAGCAGCAGGACGATGACGTGGACCGCCACATCCTCCAGCCGCAGCGGATCACCTGGCGTGCGCCCGGCGAATGCCCGAACCCGTGTACGCAACTGCGCGTGGGTTGCCGGCTCGTCGGCGGCCAGGCGCGCCGATACGGCGTCGAGCTCCGCCGCGGCGTCCTGCCATCTCGCTCCGGCAGAGAGCCGGCCGAACACCTGCACGGCCGGCCCTTCCCGTGGGCCGGCATCCTGAATGGGCAATGGCTCCCATAGCTGCTGATTGTGCGGGAAGCCGAAGCTCGGCGGCATCACGCCCACCACCGTGCGACGCGTGCGACCCACCGTCACGACGCGGCCGATAATCGCCGGGTCGTGCAGGAATTGTCTCTGCCAGACGTCGTAACCCAGGACCACGACGGGCTCCGCACCCTGGATTTCATCCGCCGGCTGAAGCGGCCGGCCGAGCAACGGCGGCACGCGGGTGAGCGGAAACGCCGACGCCGTGATCTCCGCCACGCGCAGCGATTCGACACGGCCTTCGCTCGTAAGCACGTTGCGCTCGCTCAGGTGGGCGGCGCCCAGCTCCGATACGGTCTTCAGGGACCGCCGCCACATCGCGAAATCGTGGAGCACCCTCGGTTCCACACGTGACGCTGCCGTGTCTCGCGTCTCGAGACGCACGACTCGGCCGCCTTCGTCGAACGGCAGCCGTTTGTACAGCAGTTCGTCCGCGACTTCGAAGCCGACTGCTCCAATCCCGATTGCGCCCGCCAACGAGAGGCCGCCGATAATCGTGAGCGCGGGATATTTCAGCAGTAGACGCGCGCCCAGCTTCCAGTCGAGCAACGAGACCCTGGTCAGGCCGGCATGCATACGCTTCCCTCCTCCGGTCCGCATAACCCACGCACTAACTTTACAGTAAAAAGTACTCCGTGTAAACTTTGGCCGGCGCCATTCATCTGTCTGCGGGCCATGCCCATCCACCCGGCGATGGAACCATCCCCAAGCGCCACCCGGTGCCGTTGACTCGGGACTTTCTGGAGACTCTGGTGCGCGGGCTGGGCAACGGGCTCGCCGGGGCTTTCCTGCCAGCGAATATCCTCATTTACTCCAGCGCGCTCACAGCATGGTGGGAGCCAGCGCAGGTCCGCAGCATGTTCTTTGCGCCGGACTGCGACGGCAAGACCTCCGCGCGGCATTGCGGTGGCGAGCATCAATTACCGTCTGAGCAGCGATGCGATTTTTCCCGCGCAGATTCAAGACTGCAAGGCGGCGGTTCGATTCCTGCGGGCGAATGCGGCGAAGTATAGGCTCGATCCGGAACGCATCGCGGTGATGGGCGATTCGGCCGGAGCGCACCTGGCCGCGCTATTGGCCACGACGAGCGACGTTACGATTTGGGACACGCCCGGCATGCCGAACGCGGCGGTTTCGAGCAAGGTGCTGGCACTGGTTGCGCTGGCTCCGCCGATCAGTGTCTTTGACGGTCCGGCAGAGCCGGCTCTGGCCAAGCTGTTGGGATGCGCGAGTGTTGCGGCATGTCCGGACAAAGTGAAGGAGGCGAGCCCGCTCGGCTACCTCACGCCGGACGATCCGCCGGTGCTGCTCTTGCAGGGGAGCGACGATCCGACCGTGGATCCGGAAAACGCCAGAATGTTCGCCGAGGCGCTGGTGCGCACAGGGGTGCCTGTCACCTATCGCGTGATGCCGGGAGCCGTGCATGTAGACGATCCGGCTTACCATTCGGCTCAAATCACAGGACTGGCGGCCGACTTCCTGGAGCGGATGATGAACGGACCACCGGCCTCGGGCGCGGCATCCGATTTCGAATTCGCGCGGTTTGCTCCCGATCAGTATATTGCGCTGTTCGGAGGCTATTTCGGGAATCAGCAGGTGCTGCCGGATCCGGGACCGCTACCGGCAACGCTGGACGGATTCTCGGTGGATGTCCGGGACAGTACCGGCGCGACACAGGAGGCAGGGTTGTTCGCGCTGCTGCCCGGACAATTGAATCTACTGCTCCCCGCGGGTCTTGCCGCGGGGACAGCAAGACTCACCGTGCTGCGGAACGGTCAAACGGAGAGAACCGAAGAGGTGAACATTGCAGATGAGGCGCCGACACTATTCGCAACATACGTCAACGGCGCAGCGCTGGCGATTGGCCAGGCTATTTGGGTCGATGCGGCAGGGAAGCAACAGCAGCAATCCCTGGTGACCGAAAACGGATCGCAATTGCAGATGGCCGCGCTTCCCTTTTCGCAGGCTATGGGGCCAGTCACGGTGGTCCTGTACGGCACGGGGCTCGGAACGGGGAAGAGCGTTGTGGCTTACCTGGGACACCTGAGGTTGCTGGTGGAATATGCCGGAAAGCAGGGGACGTATGAAGGGCTGGACCAATATAACATCGAGATTCCGCATGAGGAAGAGGGTACGGGTCCGCAGACTTTGTCCATTAGTGTAGATGGCAATCCAGGCACGCCGGTGAGACTGCTGAATTGAGCACTGTTCTGACAGAATCCTGACCTTACACGGAAGGTTCGACTGGTTACCGTCCCGTAAAGATGCTCTTCGGGATCATGGCGTGGACGCCGCGCTTTCCGTCCACGAGTTGGGTGATGCTGAAGTCCGCCGCGTCGCTGGCGAGGATATAGGCATTTTCGCGGGAGAGTTTGTAACGCTCGACTATGAGGCTGATCATTTCGCGCAGCGCGGTGCGGATGGCGGCGTCGAGATCTTCGTCGAAGCCCATGGTCATCAGGTGGGTGGGGGTTTCGGCGCGCGGCCAGAGCAAGCGCGGGCCTTTGCGCACGGTGAAACGGAACACACCGGAGAGCACTGTTTCGAGAGCGCTGAGACAGACCTCTCCGTTTCCCTGGGCGGCGTGGGCGTCGCCCACAGAGAAGAGCGCGCCGCGGGTGTGGACGGGGATGTACAACGTAGTTCCCGCCACCAGTTCCTTGTTATCCAAATTGCCGGCGTGAATCCACGGTGGAGCGCTGCTGATGCGGCCCGAGCCTTCCGGCGGGGCGACGCCCATGATGCCGAAGAAGGGACGTAACGGGATCTCGACTCCGGGCGCGAAGCGGGCCACCATGCGCTTTTCGTCGAGCGGGGTGAGCTTGCGGTGTTCGTAGGGAAAATCCTGGGGGAGCACACCCAATCCGGGAAGGAATATGTTCAGCGCATAAGGCAGCCCGAGGCGGATGGACTCGATGTGTACTTCCAGAGTGTCGCCAGGCTCCGCGCCCTCGATAAAGATTGGCCCTGTCAGGATGTGCGGTCCAGGCCCATGATCCTTGATTGCCCGGTGGATTTCGCGGCTGGCGGGATCGATTTGCGCGGCGGGGACGCCGGCGCGCTCGAGCGCTTCCGGGGTGTCGATCATTGCCGTGCGGATATCCACGGTGTCGCCTGAACGCACTCGCAGGACTGGGGGTTGGGCGGCATCGTAGTAGCCCCAGTGTACGGTGCTGGGAGTGGAACGCAGCGTATGCTGCTCCGCCGCCAAGGTGAACGGCGTAGCGAGCAGAATGAGGACCAGAAGCATGGTTGATTCTAACCCATGAGGGCGGCCAGTCCGCACAGGCAGGGATCGCTGGCCAGAACCGGCCGGGTCCCTATCGGTAGCGAGCCAGGCCGCCTGTCCTATTTTTCGTCTCGCTCCAATTGTCTACTGCCAGCGCGCCGAAGGCGCCGGCGCCTGCGATGATGGAGGTATGAGGGGCGAGAGCGGAGTACCATGAGCCCCGCCGCGTACAAGGCGAGGTACGAGCACTTGCAGGTTCCGCTGGCGAACGGCGGGACGGTGGAAATGCGTGTGAACCAGTACCGGCTGAGGGGGCTTCCGGGGCACGATGTAGACGAGGCCGCATTGAAGGCCTTCCTCGAGGCCTTACGCAAGCACCATGTGGATATGGAACTGCGTGTGGATCCCGGCGCGCGGGGTTTTCGGATTCTGCACCGGAACCGGGATAGTTCCTTCCGGGTGACGGAGCAAACGGTGACGGGCCCGGAGAAGGTGAAGGCGGATTTTCTGGAGAAGCTCTCAGTGATGGCGCGGTACGTGTTTGTGGGGAAAGGCGCGCCGGAGCATTGCCAGATCGTGCTGCAACTGGTGGATCACTGGAAACTCGCGCCGGACGGGTTGCAGATTTACGCCGATAACGCGCTGGGGCTCGATTGCAACGGATTTGTCGGCAACTACTTGTGGCACGCCAGCCACCAGCAGGATTGGGGCAGTCTCGGAATCAGCAGGCACCAGGAAGGCCCGGATGTCTCGATCGACGGGTATTTCGACCGCAGGAGAGCGATCCGGAAATGGGAGGACCTGAATCCGGCCCACTCGTACATTATGGGGAAGGTGGACGATGCAGGGCATGTAATACCGGGAGGGAGCGTGCGGAATGCCGGGCATATCGTCATTACGGAACCGGGACGGATCCGGCAGGGGAGCGGAGCGCAACCACCGGCGGTGTGGGCGGTGGAGTCCACGGCGGCGCACAATCCGGGATTGTGGGAAAGCTGGTATAGCTTCCTGGGCGTGGACCGAGCCGGGGACTTTACGATCCGGCGGGAGGATATGATCGCGGGGCATCAGGTGATGAAGTTCCGGATCGCGCCAGTGTAGCGGGCGCCGGCCGAAACAATGGTGTTCAGTTCCACGAGGGTTCGTCGTGGTTCAGATCCACGCCGAGACCGGGACTAGAACAGAGTGATTTGGGATTGGCCAGGGGGGCGTCCCGATGAGTCGGGACGCGGCAGGCAGGAGTGGCCCGCGCCACGTGTTATCGGCGGCGGGCGGCGAGGTAGTACATTCCGGGGAGGGCGAGGAGGGTGAGGAGGAGGGTGGAGAGGAGGCCGCCGACGAGGACGGTGGCGAGGGGGCGTTGGACATCGGAGCCGATGCTGGTGGCGCGGGCGGCGGGGACCATGCCGAGCAGGGCGACGAGGATCATCATGAGGACGGGACGCATCTGGTTCCGGGCTCCTTCGATGACCGACTGGAGCAGGGGCGCGCCGGGCTCATCGACGCGGCGGCGGTTGATTTCCGAGACGACCAGCACGCCGCTCATAACGGCCACGCCGAAGAGAGAAATGAAGCCGACGGCCGCCGAGACGCTGAGGTTGATGCCGCGAAGATAGAGGAAGACAATGCCGCCGACGAGGGAGAAGGGGACGTTCATGAGCACGAGGCCGGCGTAAACTGGATTGCCGAAGGTGAAGAACAGAAGGGCATAGATGATGGCGATGGTGATGGGGAGGATGATGGAGAGGCGCTTACGGGCGCGGTCGAGGTTTTCGAACTGGCCGCCCCAGGAGACTTTATAGCCCTGGGGAAGGCGGATTTCGCGATGGAAGCGGGCCTGTGCGTCGTTGACGAAGCTGCCCTGGTCGCGGCCGCGGATGTTGGTGCGAACGGTGATCTGGCGCTGGTTTTCGCGGCGGGCGATGATGCTCGCGCCGTCGACGGTCTGGATCTCGGCGAGTTGGGACAGAGGGACGCGGCCGCCTTCGCGGGTGGGGACGAGGATGTTGGCGATGGCGGTGGTATCGGTGCGGGCGGAGGGGATGTAGCGAACGGTGACGTCGAAGCGGCGCTCGCCTTCAAACACGGTGCTGACAGTGCGGCCCCCGATGGCCATCTCGATGACTTCCTGGACATCTTTGACGTTGATGCCGTAGCGGGCAACTTGCTGGCGGTTGACGCGGATCCGCAACTGGGACTGGTCGCTTTCCTGTTCGAGAGCGGAATCGGCGGCTCCGGGGACCTGTTTGATCATTTTCAGAGTTTGAGCGGCCAAACTCCGGAGTTGGACGAGGTCGGGGCCGGAGAAGATGACGGCGAGGTCGGCGGCGGAGCCGGTGACGGCTTCGGTGACGTTGTCGATGATGGGTTGGGTGAAGCTGAAGGCGGCTCCAGGGATGTCGTTGCGGAGCCTTTTCGCGAGTTCCTCGACGAGATCGGCTTTGCGCTTTCCCTTCTGCCAGGTGTCATAGGGCTTCAAGGCGACGAAGATTTCGTTGCGGTTGGGGCCGTAAGGGTCGGTGCCGGAGTCATTGCGGCCGGTTTGCGAGCTGACGAGCTTCACTTCCGGCGATTGCTCGATGACGCGGCGGATGCGGGCCGCGACTTCGGCGGATTTGCTGAGGGAGATGCCGGGGGGGAGGTTGGCGCGCACCCAGATGACGCCCTCATCGAGTTGGGGGAGGAACTCCGAGCCAAGGCGCGTGCCGAGTCCGAAAGCGCCGGCGACGATGAGGGCGGCGAGGCCGACGGTGAGAACGGGACGGCGCAGGGTGACGCCGAGGGCGGCTTCATAGAGACGCTGCATCCAGCCGAGCATGGGGTTTTCCCAGGCCTTGACGCCGTTGCGGAAGAGGTAGGTAGCGAGGACGGGGACGAGGGTGAGGGCTAGCAGAAGGGAACCGAGCAGGGCGTAGCAGATGGTGAAGGCCATGGGGGTAAACAGGCGCCGTTCGACGCGCTCGAGGGTGAACAGCGGGATGTAGGCGGAGATGATGATGAGCAGGGAGAAAAAGATGGGGCGCTCGACTTCGAGGGCGGCGTCGCGAATGACGTCCATGACGCCGGCGCCGGGGTGGTGTTTGCGGTGCTCCGTAAGGTGGTGGACGACGTGCTCGACCATGACCAATGTGCCGTCGACGATGATGCCGAAGTCGAGCGCGCCGAGGCTGAGCAGGTTGGCGGGGATGCCGGAGAAATTCATGCACACGAAGGCGAACAGGAGAGAAAGCGGGATGACGACGGCGGTGAGCAGGGCCGCCTGGAGGGAGCCAAGGAAAAGGATGAGCACGAGCAGGACGATGGCCAAGCCTTCGAGAAGCGTGTGCTGGACGGTGTGAAAGGTGGTATTGACCAGTTCGGTGCGGTCATAGATGGGGCGAATCTTCGCGCCCTGCATGCGGCTGTCGTGGTTGAGATCCTCGACGGCCTGATGCACACCGTCGAGGACGTCGGAGGGGTTCTCGCCGCGCCGCATGAGGACAATGCCTTCGACAGCGTCGTTCTGGCTGCCGATGCCGAAGATGCCCGTCTGGGGCGCGGCTCCGAACTGGACGATCCCGATGTCGCGGACGAAGACGGGGACCCCTTTTGCTTCGCTCACGACGATGTTGTTGATGTCGTCGAGGGAATGCACGAGTCCGACGCCGCGGATGACCATGGATTGCTGCTTATTGTCGAGGAGGGCTCCGCCGGCGTTCTGGTTATTGGCGCTGACGGAGGAGGCGATCTGGCCGATGGAGAGGTTGTACTTGGAGAGCGCGAGGGGGTCGACCTCGATCTGGTATTGCTTGATGAGGCCGCCGAAGGGGACGACGTCGGCAATGCCGGAGGCCTGGAGGAATCGCGGGGTGACGACCCAGTCATTGAGTTCGCGAAGTTTCTGGGCATCGAGGGGGCCCTCGAGGACGTAGCGGTAGAGTTCGCCGATGGGCGTGGAAAGGGGTCCGAGGGAGGGAGTCACACCGTCGGGCAAATCGGCGTCACGGAGTTTTTCGAGCACCACCTGGCGGGCGAAGTAGTCGTCGGTGCCGAAGGCGAAGGTCAACTCGACCACGGAGAGTCCGAAGATGGTGCGGGAGCGGCGGGCGATGACGTTGGGGACGGAGTTGAGGGCGCGTTCGATGGGGACGGTGACCTGCTGTTCCACCTCTTCGGAGGCGCGGCCGGGAAAGAGCGTGACCACCACGGCCTGTGTGTCGGAGATGTCGGGGTAGGCCTCGATTTTGAGTTGCAGAAAGGCCCAGATTCCCAACCCGATCAAGGAAAGCGCAAGCAGGATCGTAATGAAGCGCTGGCGCAGAGCGAAGCGCAGAAGTAACGCAGTCAAACCGTCAGAGCCCTTTCAGCAGCATCACACCATCCACCACCACGGACTGGCCGGGCCGCAGTCCATCGAGAACAGGAAGATTGCCGTCGACCGGATTTCCCACACGCACAGGGGTCATGCGGAAGACGCCGGGGCTGAGCTGCACATAAACCACGTTCTGCCCGTCTCCCTGGATAACGGCGCCCGAGGGCACTACAGGCCGCTGGACCACGCTCTCGACGTGGCGGATGCGGCCAAACATCTCGGGGCGGAGCCTTCCGCTCGAGTTGTCCACCTCGGCGCGGACTTTGACCGTTCGCGTCTGCGGGTCCATCACGTCGGCAATCTGTCTGACGCGTGCGATGAATTTTTCATTGGGGTAGGCGGCCAATTCGATCTCGATCCGCTCGCCGACCTGGATGAAGCGGATGGAAGTTTCGGGCACATCGGAGGCGACCCAGACGGTGCGCAGGTCCGCGATGGTCATGAGCGCCTGGCTGGTGTCATTACGAAATTCGCCGGGAGCGACGTTGACCTCGAGGATCTTGCCGGCAATGGGGGCGCGGACGATGACGTGCTGGCCGAAGTTGCCCGGTTTCAGCCCGAGGATCTCGAGGCGGCGCAAGGCCTGCTGGGTGGCGGCTTCGGCCTGATCGAGGGCGGTGACCGCCTGGGTGCGGGCGTTTTCCGCGTTGAGGACTTCTTTTTGGGCGACGGCTTGGTGGGCGAAGAGATCGCGGATACGGTCGAGGTCGGCCTGGGATTTGAGCAGATTGGCCTTGGCCTGGGTGACGGCGGCAGACGCCTGGAGATGGGCGGACATGGCGGCGTCGGCATCCGGGCTTTCCACTTCGAGCAGCGGCTGGCCTTCGGTGACGGCGTCGCCGAGGCGCGCGAGGACTTTCGTGACGCGTCCCGCAACGGGCAGGACGACGCGTGAAACGCGGTTCGGATTGACTTCGATCTTACCGGGCGCCACGACCTCGTCGGTGGGGACATCGGCGAGTTTGACTTCCGCTACACGAATCTCCTGAAGTTTCGGGGAGTCAGGCGGCAAGGTGACTTCGCCGGGTTTTGTGGCGGGGGGGTTGGGCTGGGGGCTGCTGTGCGCCTCGGTGGGCTCATTGCAGCCGATAGCGGATAAGAGCAGAAGCGTCACACCAAGAGCGCAGAAGCCGCGGATCATCACTTTGATGATCCTATTTCCGGGGCTGGGGAGCGGATAGCCCGCAAAGGCTAAGCCTCACGCCCGTTTTTTAGGACCCCTTTTTCCGCGTTCCGTTCGCGGCTAAACTTCTGATATGCCAAGCGCAGATCGGAGATAGCGTGGCCGGGCAAGGGGGCCGGTTTTTCCTCTTCCTGGAGATCCTTGCACAACTCCATGGTTTTGCGCAGACTTTCGACAAACTGCACGCAAGGCGGGCAGGCGCCGATGTGCTCATCGATCTGATCGCACATATCCGCGGGCAACTGGCGGTCGAGATATTCCGACAGTTTTTCGAAGATCTCCTTGCATTCGAGCTTTGTCATGGCCTCACCCCTGCCAGCAGTTGCGCATCCAGCCTCTGGCGGAGCATGAGGCGCGCGCGGTGGAGGCGGGTTTTCACCACGTCCGCGCTCACGCCCAGAACCTCCGCCGTTTCCTCGGTTGACAGTTCTTCGACGTCCCGCAGCAGCAGGGTGCTCCTGTAGAGATCCGGAAGATCGCCAATGGCCTCACGCAGCATGTTGCGCAGTTCGCCTTTCATTGCCAGAGTATCCGGCAAACCTTTCCAGTCGGCGATTTCGATGCGCCTGCCTCCGCCGTCATCTTTGAAGGACGGCATCAACTGGTCCAGGGAAATCTCCTCCTCAGGCGCGTAGATGCTTTTGCGGCGCTTCATGTAACAGACATTGCGGGCGATGCGGAAGACCCACGGGCGGACTTTCTCGGGCTCGCGCAACTGGGCGAGGTTTTCGAAGACCTTGAGGAGAGTCTCCTGGGCCACTTCTTCGGCGTCCTCACGCTGACCGCAGGTGAGGTAGGTATATTGAAACAGCTTTGTCTGGAAAGCCGTGACAAACGGCTCGAAGGCGGACTCGTCGCCGGCCATGAGGCGGCGGGCGAGTTCGACCTCTTTATTAGGGGCGGGGTTCCGCCGGTCTACAGATTCCGCGCCGCCATCCTGGGACTGCGGACGGAGCGGCCTGGCCGGCGCTTCCATGTTTCCAGACATAGTATTCTCTTTGATCGTAGCAAGCGGCTGTCACCTGCCGCGCAGAAGATGCATCATGCCTCATGAAAGGAGATCCGCAATGAACGTCGACCGATACCTGCGAATGATCGCGGGCGCCTTCGTCATGGCCAGCCTCGCTCTGGGTTATTGGGTACATCCCGGGTGGTACCTGTTTACGGCATTCGTCGGACTGAACATGTTTCAGTCCGCGTTTACGAACTGGTGCCCGATGATGACCTTGCTCCGCAAGCTGGGTGTCCGCCCATGATGTGGCGCATCGTGCTCATTCTGCCTGCCCTGTGTCTGGGAGAGGACGGGCTGTCTCTGAAGGAGGCAGCCCGGCTGGCGCAAACACAGCATCCTTCCGTGAAAGCGGAAAATGCGCGCATGGCGGCGGCGGGAATGCGCATCGAGGCGGCTCGCGGAGGCTATCTGCCGAAGGTGAACTACAGCGAGTCGTACCAGCGAAGCAACAACCCGGTCTTCGTGTTCAGCGGGCTCCTCATGCAACGGCGGTTCACGGAGGCCGATTTTAACCTCCCCACGCTGAACAACCCGGACTCGATCAACAATTTTCAATCGGTGCTTTCCGTGGACCAGACGGTATTTGACGGAGGGCAGACGCGCCGGCAGGTGGAATCGGCGCAAATCCGGAAGAAGCTGACGGCCGAAGAGCAGCGGCTGGTGGAAATGAATCTGGCGGCAGGTGCCGCGCGGGCCTATCTCGGCGTCCTGCTGGCGGAAGAGAGCCTGAAAGTGGCCACCGAGGCAGTGGCGTCGGCCGAGGCGGATCTGCACCGGGCCGAATCCGTGCGGGCGGCGGGTATGTCCACGGATGCGGACGTGCTTTCGATCAAGGTACACATGGCGGCGATGAAGGAACAGCAGATTCGCAGGCGGTCCGAACTGGACGTGGCGCGGGCAGCGCTCAATGAGGCGTTGGGTGCGCCGCTTGATACGCCGCGCCAACTCACCACTGCGCTGGCGCCGTTGAAGACGGCTCCCACGGGGCGGGAGAGCTATGAGAAGCAGGCTGCCGGGGAACGGCCGGATGCGAAGCAGGCCGATCTGGCGGTGGAGTTATCGCATACGCAATCGACGCTGGCGCGGGCGGCGTATCTGCCGCAGGTGTCCATTCGCGGAGCGCTGGAAGCCGACCGCGGGAAGTTCGCCACGCAGGGCGGCGGCAACTGGTTCGCGGGGGTGACGCTGCGATGGAACCTGTTCAATGGGTTTACAGACCGGTCGCGGATTCGCGAAACCGAGCAGGCGATTGCGATTTCGCAATCGCAGAAACAGCAGGTGAGCGCGGCCTTACAACTCCAGGTGCGCAAGGCGTATGCGGATCTGACATCGGCTTCGGAACGGATTCAGGTGGCCGAGGCGACGGTGGCGCAGGCCGACGAGAGTTTGCGCATTGTCCGCAACCGGTACGAAAGCGGATTGAGCACGGTTACCGACCTGCTGCGGAATCAAGTGGCCAAGCTCGAAGCCAGCTTCCGGCGGCTGGCGGCAATCCATGACCAGCGTGTAGCCGCGGCGATGCTGGAACTTGCCGCGGGCTCTCTGACGCCCGGCTCGGAGGTCCTTCAATGAAATTTCCTGCCTTTCTCCTCTTCTCATTGATATTTGTTGGATGCGGCGGCCATGAAGAGCCGGCGAAGAAACAAGCGGCGGCAACGCCGATGGCCGTGACCACGGTAACGGCGGCGGCAAGCGAATGGCCCACGTCGCGCGAAGCGGTGGGTACGGTGCGCGCCCGTGTGAGCGGCAGCGTGTCCTCGCGGATCATGGCCTACGTGCGCGAGGTGCGCGTCAACCAGGGAGATTCGGTGCGCGCGGGCCAGTTGCTGATCACGCTCGATTCGAAGGACCTGGAGACATCCGTACGGCAGGCCGAGGAGGCGCAGAGGGAAGCACGCAGCGCCGAGGCAGAGGTGGAGAGCGCGATCCGGGCGGCCAGGGCGCAGCTCGATCTGGCCGAGGTCACCTTCAAGCGGATGAAGGACCTGTTCGATAAGAAATCCATCTCTCATCAGGAGTTCGATGAGGCGCAGGCCCGGCTGCAACTGGCGCGGGCGAATCACGACATGGCGGTTTCCAGGCGCAAGCAACTGGAAGCGAAGATCGAGCAGGAGGCGGCGGCGGTGCGCAATGCGTCGATCATGCGGGGGTATTCAGAGATCACAGCGCCCTTTGGGGGCGTGGTTACCGAGAAGCGAGTGGAGCCGGGAAATCTCGCCACGCCGGGCGCGCCGCTGCTGATCATCGAGCAGGCAGGGTTGTACCGGCTGGAGGTTCCGGTGGATGAATCGCTGCTGCCGTCGCTGCGGCGCGGTCAGCGGGTGGAGGTGGTATTGGAGGCGCTGGACCGCACGCTGCAAGCGCCGATCGCGGAGATTGTGCCGTCCGTCGACCCGGCGACGCGCTCGGTGACGGTGAAGCTGGATCTGCCGGGCCAGACTGGTTTGCGAACAGGCATGTCGGGGCGGGCGCGATTTCCGGGCGCCGCCTCGAAGGTGCTGGCTGCGCCGGCGAGCGCGGTGAGGCAGCAGGGATCGCTACAGTTCGTGTTCGTGGCCGATCAGGGCCGCGCCCGGGGCCGCCTGGTCACGACCGGGGAGCATCGCGGCGACATGGTGCAGATCCTGTCTGGGCTTTCCGAAGGTGACGCCTACATTCATCCGCTTCCGCCCACGCTGGCGGATGGCGCGCCGGTGGAGGTGAGCCGATGAAACAGCTCGGCGTGTCCGGGCGGCTGGCGCACTCCTTCATTAATTCGCGCCTGACGCCGCTGTTCATACTCTCCTCGGTGCTGTTGGGCGTGTTCTCCGTGATCCGCCTGCCGCGCGAGGAGGAGCCGCAGATCATTGTTCCGATGGTGGACGTGTTCGTAGGGATGCCGGGGGCTTCGACGCGCGAGGTGGAGGAGCGCGTCACCAAGCCGATGGAGAAGCTGCTGTGGGAGATTCCCGGAGTGGAATACATTTACTCGACATCGAGTCCCGGCGGCGCCCTTGCCATCGTGCGCTTCAAGGTGGGCGAGGACGAGGAAAAGAGCATCGTCAAGCTGAACCAGAAGATGTTTGCGAACTTCGACCTGATCCCGCCCGGGGCGACACAGCCGTTGATCAAGCCGCGCTCGATTGACGATGTTCCGATCCTCGCGCTGACGTTGCATAGCACGCGTTATGACGATCACCAACTGCGTCTGATCGCCGCGCAGGTGCATGACGCCATCAAACAGACGCCGGACGTTTCCGTGGTCCAGATCCTTGGCGGGCAGCGGCGGCAGATCCGGGTGGTGCTCGATCCGGCGAGGCTGACGACGTATTCCTTGACGGCGCTTCAGGTGCACCAGGCGCTCGGCGGGGCGAACCAGCGGATGCCGGCTGGCAAGTACGACAATGCGAACCGCGAGGTCATTCTCGAAGCCGGCGCCTACCTGCAGACCGCGGGGCAGGTGCGGGACGTAGTGGCGGGAGTGGCAAACGGCAAACCGGTGTTCGTACGCGATGTGGCGGACGTGGTGGATGGCGGCGAGGAGCCGGTGCAGTATGTACAGTATGCGGGAGAAGGCAGAGGATTCGAGCCCGCAGTGACGCTCGCCATCGCCAAGCGCAAGGGCACGAATGCGATCGACGTTGCCGGGAGCGTGTTGCATCGCATCGACGGTCTGAAAGGCTCTGTCATTCCCGAGGGTGTCGAGGCCACCGTGACGCGCAATTACGGGGAAACGGCGGCGGAGAAATCGAACGAACTGCTGCTCCACATGGGGATCGCCGTGATTTCGGTGAGCCTCCTGATTGCGGTCACGCTAGGGCTGCGGGAATCGCTGATTGTGTTCGCGGCCATTCCGGTGACGCTGGCGCTGACGCTGACGACTTTTTATCTGTACGGCTATACGCTGAACCGCATTACGCTGTTTGCTCTTATTTTTTCCATCGGCATTCTGGTGGACGACGCCATCGTGATTGTGGAAAATATCGTGCGGCATTTGCGGATGCCGCACCAGGAGGAGCGTTCGATGCTCGACATCGCGTCGGAGGCGGTGGATGAAGTGGGCAATCCGACCATCCTGGCCACGCTGACGGTGATAGCGGCGATCCTGCCGATGGCGTTTGTGAGCGGGCTGATGGGTCCTTACATGCGCCCGATTCCCATCGGGGCCTCCGCGGCCATGGTGTTTTCGCTGCTGGTAGCGTTGATCGTGACGCCGTATGTCGCGGTGCGCATCCTGAAGCGGAACAGCGGGCATCACCACGAAGGCGAGGAGGACCTGCCGACACGGATGTACCGCAAGTTCATGGGCGCCCTTCTGCATAACGGCGTTTACCGCCATGGCTTCCTCGGCCTCGTAGTGTTTCTGCTGCTGGCGTCGATGTCACTGATCTACTTCCAGTTCGTCAAGGTGAAGATGCTGCCGTTCGACAACAAGAGCGAATTTCAGGTGATCATCGACATGCCGGAGGGGACAACGCTCGAGGAGACGGCGCAGGTGGCGCGGCGGCTGGCGGAGGTGGCGCTGAAAGAGCCGGAGGTGATCAACGTACAGACCTATGCGGGAACGGCTTCGCCCTTCAACTTCAACGGGCTGGTGCGGCATTATTATCTGCGTGCGGGCTCGAACGTGGCGGACATTCAGGTGAACCTGCTCGGCAAATCGGAGCGCAAACGGCAGAGCCACGAGATCGCCAAGACGATGCGAGTTGCCCTGCTGCCGGTGGCCAAACAATATCACGCCAACATCAAGGTGGCCGAGGTGCCGCCGGGTCCGCCGGTGCTCGAGACCATTGTCGCCGAAGTCTACGGCCCGGCGGAAGAGGGCCGCATCCGCATCGCGCGGGACATCAGGAACATCATGGAGTCGATTGACGGGGTTGTGGACGTGGACTGGTATGTGGAAGACGACCAACCCAAGGAACGCATCATGGTGGACCGGCAGAAGGCGGCGCTGAACGGGATTACGGAGGCGGACGTGGCGCGAACGCTGCGCATCGCCTCGGCAGGCGAGTCCGCGGGGTTGCTGCACGATGCCAGTTCGAAGGAGGACGTGCCGATCGAGGTGCGGCTGAGCAGGGCTTCACGCTCCGATCTCAACCGTCTGGAGGAACTGCGCATACGCGGGGTGGCCTTGCGCGAGTTGATTCACACGAAGCGCGTCATCGAGGACAAGAGCATTTATCACAAGAACCTGATGCCGGTCACCTACGTCACCGCGGACGTGGCGGGAGCGATTGAAAGCCCGGTGTACGCGATTCTCGCGATGGGTCCGAAGATCGACGCGCTGAGGATCCCGGAAGGATACAAGATTGAGCAGTGGACCGCGCGGCAGCCTGGCGACGAAAAACGCTATGCGATGAAATGGGACGGGGAATGGCACATCACCTACGAGGTGTTCCGGGACCTGGGACTCGCCTTCGCCGCGGTGCTGGTGCTGATTTACGTGCTGGTGGTGGGGTGGTTTGAAAGCTTCCTCACGCCCGTGCTCATCATGACGGCAATTCCATTTTCGCTGGTAGGCATTCTGCCGGCGCACGGGCTGTTGCACGCGTTCTTTACGGCGACATCAATGATCGGCTTCATTGCCGGGGCAGGCATCGTAGTGCGCAACTCGATCATTCTTGTGGATTTCATCGAACTGCGGCGGCGGCAGGGAATGCCGCTCGATGAGGCGGTGATTGACGCGGGCGCAGTGCGGTTCCGGCCGATGATGCTGACGGCGGCAGCCGTGGTGGTGGGTTCGAGCGTGATCCTGTTCGACCCGATTTTCCAGGGGTTGGCGATTTCGCTGATGGCGGGCGAAATCGCGAGCCTGCTGCTGTCGCGGATGACGGTGCCGGTAATCTATTTCGTAATGAACCGCCGCACCCAGCCCATTGTGCACGGCTAAATGCGTGTGTTAGGGTGAGTATTCGCACACTAGTGGCTAGAAACAGGGGATACGGCATGGAAGCACTCGGCATGGTCGAAACAAGAGGTCTGGTAGGGGCGATTGAAGCCGCCGACGCCATGGTGAAGACGGCCAACGTGGTGCTCTCGGGGAAAGAGTTCATTGGAGCGGGCTACGTCACAGTGACGGTTCGAGGCGACGTCGGGGCGGTGAAGGCCGCTACGGATGCCGGGGCCGCGGCGGCACGCCGCGTGGGGGAACTGGTTGCAGTTCACGTCATCCCCAATCCACACGAAGAAGTTGAGAAGATTCTGCCGGGCGCCAGAAAAAACGAGAAGGCCGCCGGATAACGGCTCGCGGGCTTAGCGCATGTTGCACGATCCGGACCTGGTATCGGTACAGGAGGTCCGCACGAAGGTCGAACGGGCCTACGCGGCGTTCCAGGAGTACCGCAAATTCACGCAGGAGCAGGTAGACGCGGTTGTGGAATCGATGGCGGCGGCGGCGCGCGGAGAAGCGCGGCGTCTGGCTGAGCTGGCCGTCGAGGAAACAGGCTACGGCAACGTCGAGAGCAAAGTCGCCAAAAATCTGCTGTGCGCCGATCTGCTGCCGCGGCGCATCCGCGGCATGAAGACCATCGGGATACTGCGCGAGATCAAGGAAGAGCGGGTTATTGAAATCGCCGAACCGGTGGGAGTGGTGGCGGCGATCCTTCCCACGACGAATCCCACGTCGACGGCGATTTACAAGTCCATCGTGGCGCTGAAGGCGGGGAATGCCGTTGTGCTGAGCCCGCATCCGCGCGCCAAGGGGTCCACGTGCGCGACCATTGATGTCCTGCACCGCGCCGCGATTGCCGCCGGCGCGCCGCCGGAACTGATTCAGTGCATCAACAACGCAACCATTGAGGGAACCAACGCCCTCATGCGGCATCCGCGGACGGGCGTCATTCTGTCCACAGGCGGGAGCGGCATCGTGCGCGCCGCCTATTCGAGCGGCAAGCCCGCGTTCGGCGTGGGGCCGGGCAACGTCCCGGTGTGCGTGGAAGAATCGGCGGACATCGCCGAATCCATGCGGAAGATCGTCGAAGGCAAGTCGTTCGACTACGGTACGGTATGTTCGAGCGAGCAGACCGTGGTGGCTGTGAAGCCGCTTCGGGAGCGGATTCTGAGCGAATTGAATGCCCGCAAAGCCTACCTTTGCACGGAGAAACAGGGCCACGCGCTGGCCCGCGTTCTGCTCAACGAGAAACTGGTGGTGAATGCGGATTGCGTCGGGCAATCGCCGCAGCGGATCGCGCAAATGGCGGGATTCTCCGTTCCTGAAGACTGCACCATTCTGGCGGTGGAGATTCGCGGGGTGGGAAAGCAGCACCCGCTATCGGCCGAGAAGCTATCGCCTGTTCTGGCGCTGTATTTTGTGGACGATTTCGCGGCGTGCCTGGATGCCTGTGAAGCGGTCCTCCGGTTCGGCGGACTGGGCCACACTTGCGTCATCCATTCCAACGACGATGCGCGCGTGTTGGAATACGGCCGCCGGATGCCGGCCTTCCGGGTGTTGGTGAACACGTCTTCGCCGCAAGGCTCCACCGGGATTACGACCAACGTGATGCCGTCGATGACGCTGGGATGCGGCGCCATTGCGGGAAACATCACTTCGGACAACGTGGGGCCGCAGCATCTTTACAACATCAAGCGCGTGGCCTACGCGGTTCGCACGCCGGAGGAGGCTTTTCCATCGCAGGCGGCCGCGGCGATGCCGGACCGGGCGGCGGTGGTTTCGGCGGTGGAGCGCTATCTGGCCCAGAAGCTGGGGCAAGCGCCGGTTCGAGCCCATGCTCCCGTAGCGGCGGCGCCTTCCGCAGCCCGGCGCGCCGATTCGCGGACGATTGCCACAAATGTTGTCGACCATTTTCTTGGAACACGCAAGCAGCCGGCTGCCCCGGCGCCCTCCACCTGCTCGTGTGCGCTTCCGAAACTCACCGCGATGAAAGCCGAGACCGCGGCTGTGGCTGCTCCTGCTCCCCCGCCAACGCCGCCGCCTCCCGCCGCGCCCCCGCCATTACCGATTGTGGACTTCGTATGTGAAAGCGACGTTCGCGCGGCGATGAAGGAGTCGCGCAAGATCTACACCGGCCCAAAGACCATCGTGACCCCCGCGGCTCGCGAACTGGCGGCCCAATATGACATCCTGGTCCAGGCGAAGCGCTCATGAAACCGAATCTCGACACTCTCAAAACGGAAATTCCGGAATACCTCCATTCCAAAGGGCTCGCAGTCTTTCAAGGGTTCGTGAACGAGTTGCACGAACAGAAGCTGGTTTTCTGGGATATCGACCACGAGCCGGACTACCGGATGTTTGTCGAGTGCGCCGTACGCGCCGGGGCGCATCTGATCGTATTCAACCACCGCAAGTTTCAGCGGCAGATGGTGGATGACGCCATGGAACGGTTGGAGGATACGGACCTGCCCCGGGAAGAGCAGCGCGCCATGGAGCGCCGGCTGAAGGAACTGCGGTCGTTCGACGGTTTCACTTGCGCCATTGAACTGGCGTTTGAGATGCAGGACCGCTTCTATGTCTATGACCAGCGCACCGAGTGGTATGAGGAACTTCTCGATCTGATGGACCAGATCGATTCCGCCACGACCTTGGGAGACCTGGAGGATGACGAAGAGGACGAGGATATGGAGGGCGGCTACTTCTCGCGGAATTGATGCGCAAACCGGCCCGCTGGCTTGTTCCCGAGATTGATGAAGAGCAGGTCCGCTGTCTGGCGCGGGCTTTGCGGATCCAGGCTCCGGCGGCTCGAGTTCTGGTGCGGCGCGGATTCCATACGCCGGAATCCGCCCGCCGTTTCCTGCGTCCGACGCTCGATGACCTCCAGGATCCCTATCAACTCGCCGGGATGCATGCCGCGGCAGAGCGCCTGAAACTCGCCATAGACCGGCAGGAGACGGTTCTCCTCTATGGCGATTACGATGTCGATGGGACCTGCTCGGTGGTGACGCTGACCAAGGCGATAGAACTGGCGGGGGGTAAGGCACGGTTCCACATTCCCCACCGGCTGCGCGACGGGTACGGCATGAGATCGGAGGTTATCGACCAGGCGGTAAGTGAGGGTGTGTCGCTGGTGATCAGCGTGGATACGGGCATTCGGGCGTCGGAGGTGGTGCGCCATGCCGCCTCGCTCGGGCTGGACGTAATCATTACGGATCACCACCTTCCCGAAGAGGAGTTGCCTCCGGCGCTGGCTGTTCTCAATCCCAACCGCCCGGATTGCCCTTACCCGGACAAGAACCTGTGCGGAGCCGGGGTGACGTTCAAGCTGGTGCAGGCGTTGTTGACCTCGCTCGAGTGGCCGCGGGCGAAGATACGCCGGATCGAAGAGTCGTTCCTCAAGATCGTCGCGCTGGCAACGGTTGCGGACGTTGTGCCGTTGCAGGGAGAGAACCGGATTATCGTGAAACACGGTCTGGAGGGATTCCGGAATCTGCGCAATCCGGGGCTGCGGGCGCTGATGAGTGTCTCGGGCTTTCCCGAGGGCGACGTGCCCTCCGCGGGACAGGTGGCGTTCCGGGTTGCGCCGCGCATCAACGCCGCCGGGCGCATGGCCCATGCCGAAGAGGTCATCCACCTGTTTCTGACATCGGATGAAGGGCAGGCGCGCGCCATTGCGGAAAAGCTGCATGGCCTGAATGCGGAGCGGCAGCAGACCGAGCAGGAGATTGTGGCGGCTATTCTGGAGGAATGCGAGCAGACGCCGGTCACCGATGATCAGGCGGCGCTCGTGTTCTGCGGCCCGGGCTGGCATCGCGGGGTGTTGGGGATTGTCGCCAGCCGGCTGGTGGAGCGGTTCTGCCGTCCGGTGTTCGTCCTTGGGGAGGAAGAAGGAGAGGCGCAGGGTTCCGGACGGAGCATTCCGCCATTTCATCTGCTGGACTCGCTGGACGCCATCAAGGATCTGTTCCGGCGTTTCGGGGGACACAGCATGGCGGCCGGGCTCGCCATGGACGCGGCTAGGCTGGCCGAATTCCGCGAACGCCTCAATCACTACGCCGCGGCAAGGCTAACGCCCGAGGATTTCCGGCCGCACCTCGAAGTGGACGCCGCGCTGAGGCCGTCCGAAATCAGCGATGACAGCATTGCCGAGGTGCTTTCGCTCGCCCCCTTCGGCGCGGGAAATCCGCAGCCCACGTTCGTCATCCGGAATCTGGAAGTGATCCATTCCGAGGTGTGGAGGGAGAAGCACGTCCGGCTGAAGCTCAAAGGGAACGGAAGGTGGCTGTTCCCGAAAGCCTGGAATTTCGCCGGGCGGATGGAGGAACTCCGCCCGGGCGCGCGGATCGACGCCGTTGTGAGTTTCGAGGAAGATCCGTATTCGGCGGCTCGCGGGTACGCGCCGTGGAGCGCGCAAGTGCGGGATGTAAGGGCGGCGTCTGACGCGGCATCGGGCTCCGTGGTAGGCTAGGCAAAGAAAAAGCGAATTGGTCTGTGGCTGATATCGACTCCCAACTCGACTTGCTTCGCCAGCGCGTTGCACGCATCAACGCCAGGTACGCATCGGCCCCGGCGGCTCCTGAAATACGCGAATCGCATCACGTCGAGGAGTGGCTGCCGGGAGGAGAAGTGGAGACAACGGCCGGCCGGCATTACGAAACCACGCGCTTCTGGGAACGCCACCGGCGGCACGGCTCCATCGATATCTCGACCCTGGGCGAACTGCCGGATGACCTGCTCGAGGCCGTTTCCGAGGGCACAGTGCCGGCTTCTCCGCCCCGCCGCTGGGCTTACCTCGACACGGAGACCACAGGGCTAGCCGGGGGTACCGGCACCTACGCGTTTCTTATCGGACTCGGCTATGTGACGGAACGAGGCTTCCGGCTGAAGCAGTATTTCCTGCGGGAGCCAGGCGAAGAGGCGAGCGCGCTGCTCGCCCTGGAAGAGGATCTGAAAGACTTCGACGTGCTGGTAACCTATAACGGCAAAGCCTATGACCAGCCACTGCTCGAGACCCGTTTTCGTCTATCGAGGATGAAGCCCCCGTTCACGCGCATGGCGCATATGGACCTGCTGCACGGAGCGCGCCGGTTGTGGAAACTGCGTTTCGATTCCTGCCGCCTGATGGAACTGGAAACCCAGATTCTCGGGGTGGAGCGCGAGGGGGACGTGCCCGGGGAACTCATCCCTTATCTCTACTTCGAGTACCTGCGAAAACGCGAAATCGCGCGGCTGGTCCCCATCTTCCACCACAATGCCATCGACATTCTGACTCTCGCCTGTCTTACGGCGATTGTTCCCTATGCGTTTCGCGACCCCTCGGAGGCGCGGCTGGCGCACGGGGCGGAGATGGTGGGGGTGGCGCGGTGGATGCGCAAGGCGGAGCGGCACGTGGAGGCGCTCGCATGGATGCGGCAGGCGCTTACGCGGCGTCTCCCGGACGACCTGCTGTTCCGTACGATGTGGGACACCGCGCAACTGGAACGCAAGATGGGGAACGAATCCGCGGCCCTTGCTGTCTATACCGATCTGGCGCAGACACGGAATTCATACCGGGTGCAGGCGCTCGAGGAACTGGCGAAGTACTACGAGCACCGGGAGCGGAACTATGCGATGGCGCTCGAATTCGCGCGGGAGGCTCTGCGGCTGTCGAGAACGCCCGAACTCGAGCATCGGGCGGCACGGCTGGAGCGCAAGGCAGCGGCGCGCCGGACTCCGCGGCTGTTGTAGCCGTCCGCCCGTTCACCGCCTATAGAGGTCCGCTCACCGGAAAATCAGGCCCGGATAGGGTTTTTTCCTCGGGCGCTTTTTCTCGCGGCTACATACTGCTAGTGTGAATGGTTTTTGCGTTCTGGCGCTGCTTGTGTTCCTTGCCGCGGGCTCACCGCTTTCGTGGGCTCAATCCCTCGGCAGCGCGGGCACGATCCGCGGGACGGTGACCGATCCGAGCGGCGCGGTGATCGCGGGCGCATCGGTGGAGATTCACAACCCAATCACCAGCTACACACGCCAGACGAAGACGGGGTTGGATGGCAGGTTTCAGTTTGGCAACGTGCCTCCGAATCCATATCATCTTCAAGTCTCCATGGCTGGGTTCCGTTCGGTGGAGAAGGATGTCGTCACCCGCGGCAACGTACCCATTTCCGTGCAGATCAAGCTTCCCCTGGCCAGCGAGAGCACTTCCGTAACCGTGGAAGCAAGTTCGGCGGACATGGTGGAGAATGTGCCTTACGCGCACAATGACCTCGACCAGTCGGTCTACTCCAAGCTGCCCACCACTTCTCCGGGGTCTGGTCTGACGGATGCCGTGACGCTCGGCACGCCGGGAGTAGTGGCGGATTCCAATGGTCTGTTCCACCCGCTGGGGGATCACGCGCAAACCACGTTCTCGATTGACGGCCAGCCGGTCAGCGACCAGCAGAGCAAGCAGTTTTCCACACAGATTCCGCTGAACGCCATCCAGTCAATGGAATTGATCACCGGGTCGCCCAACGCGGAATTCGGAGACAAGACCAGCCTGGTGGTGAATGCCACCACCCGTTCGGGGTTAGGGCTCGCCAGGCCGACAGGCAGCTTCCGGGCGCAGTACGGCTCCTTCGGGACTGTGGGGGAGGAGACCACTTTCGGAATTGGAGGTCCGAAATTCGGTAATTTTCTGGTGGTCAACGCGCTGCGTTCGGGGCGGTTCCTCGACACGCCGGAATTCAGCCCCATCCATGCCGTGGGCAACAGTGGCGCCGTGTTTGACCGCCTGGACTGGCACCCACGCGATCGGGACACGTTCCACCTGGACCTGCTGGCCGCCCGAAACTGGTTTCAGACTCCCAACACGTATGATCAGCCGAGGCAGGACCAGCGCCAGAAGGTCTTCACCTTCAATGTGGCGCCGGCGTATCAACACACCTTCAACGCCACCATGCTGCTCTCCATCAACGGATTCGTGCGGCAGGACCGGGTGAATTACTACCCCAGCGATGACATTTACAATGATACGCCGGTCACTATCGGGCAGCAGCGCCATCTGACGAACTACGGCCTCAAAGCGGATGTGGCCATGGTGCGTGGGCGGCACGATTTCAAGACCGGCATCCAACTCATGCAGACGCGCCTCGAGGAAGCCATGCGGTTAGGGGTCACTGCCTCCGATTTCAATGCAGTATGCGTGGACAGTTCCGGAGGCCCATTGGATCTGCCTGCGCTGACCAATCCCGCCGCGTGCGCCGCGCTCGGTTTCATGGCCAATCCGGGTCTGCAACCCGGCCTGATTCCGTATGACCTCACGCGAGGGGGTTCCCTGTTCCGCTTCGCCGGAAGGGCGAACATCAATCAGTTCGCCTGGTTCGCCCAGGACGCCATTACCCTGGGCCACTTGAGCCTCACCGCAGGATTGCGTGTAGACCGGTACAACGGCCTCAGTTCTGCCGCCTCCGCCCAACCTCGAATCGGAGGAGCGTATCTGATCAAGCGCACCGGGACCGTGCTGCGCGCCGCCTATTCGCGCACATTGGAGACGCCCTACAATGAGAACCTGATCCTCTCGAGTTCCACGGGTTCTGGGGGGCTGGCGCAGAACGTTTTTGGCGGGTACGGAGCGGAGCCCATCCAACCCGGGCGGCGGAATCAGTTCAATACGGGCATCCAGCAGGCGTTCGACAAGGCGCTGACGGTGGATGCGGATTATTTCTGGAAATTTACAGACAACGCATTTGATTTCGGCACGCTGCTGAACACACCGATCGTGTTTCCGATCTCGTGGCGGAAATCGAAGATTGACGGCGTGTCGGTCCGCTTCAGCACTCCCAACCTCCACGGTTTCCAGGGCTTCACCACACTCGGACACACACGAGCCCGCTACTTTGGCCCTTCCAACGGCGGACTGTTGTTCAACTCGCCGCTCGATACGAATGTGTTCCGGATCGATCATGACCAGGCGTTCCAGCAGACCACGCATCTGCGATATCAGCGGACGAAGAACGGGTGGTGGGTCGCCTGGACGTGGCGGTACGACAGCGGCATGGTAGCCGGGGCGGTGAACAGTGTGGAAGATGCGCTTGCCCTGACTGGGGCACAGCAGGCAGCCATCGGGTTTTACTGCGGAAGCCAGTTTGCGGCCGCTGGGCAGCCGATTACGGCATGCGATTCGCCTAATTACGGCGCCACGCGGCTGAAGATTCCCGCGCCCGGCGCCGCCGATGACGACCATAACCCGCCGCGCATCGCTCCCCGCCACCTGTTCGACATCGGTTTCGGCACGGACAGTCTCTACCGGCGGGAACGGTTCCGGGTGACGTTGAACTTCACCGTGGCCAACCTGACGAACAGCGTGTCCCTGTACAACTTCCTCTCGACGTTTTCCGGGACACACTTCGTCGCTCCCCGAACCTACCAGGCCGAACTCGGGTTTGTATTCTAGGCGCGGCGTGTCTGTGAGGCCTGCGGCTAGGCGGGCCTCACAGCAGGAAAATGAAGCCGGGCACTAGGCGCCGGCTTCGCTTTCGTCAGTCTTCCTGGCAGTTTCCCATCTCCTGCGCTGGGCTTCCGCCATACGCTTGCGCGCTTCGGCGCTAACCACGCGCTTTCGCTTTCGCTCCTTCTTCACCGGCTCTTCGGCGTTTGCTTCGGACAGCCACTTGGGCGGCCGCCCTCTGCGCTTTCCGGTGCCTCGAATCATCCGCTCAAGGGCTAAGATAGCCTCGTCTAATTGATCTCGTTGTGAGCGCAACTCAGCGATCATTTTGGTAACATCCATGGATACCACCAGTTTGACATTTCATGAGGCGGAGCGCATCAGTCAAGTCAAAAAAACATTAAAAAAATCATCTGCTAATCCGCCGCATCATTTCATCCACTTTGCCGGTGATGATTTCTTCCACCTGGGGGACAAATCGCCCGGGCAGAGCATAAGGGATCATGGCGTCCGCCGCCTCATAGCCTCCCTCTTTCCAGACACGGAGGGAGGGAATGTAAGCGAAGACATCATTCGAGTAGGAAGCGATCCAGGTGTTGTCCCAGCCGTAGGCGGCGCGCAGGCGCAGAGAATAGTCCACCACCACTTCTCCTCCAAGCGCCACCAGTGTAAAAACAACGCCCATTCGTAGCAACTGGACGGGGTAGGGATAACTTGCCCTCAACTTTCCGTCCCGATCGAGCGCCGCCAGCATCAGTTTGGCATGCGCGGCAATTGCCTGGTCAGCGCTTCGGGCCCGTTCCCCCCACTGTTCCCTTGAAGGGGGGGTATCGAAAGGAACATCCACTGTTTGAAAAGCCGTTTTCAATTCCGCCCCAATGGGCTTCATTTTCCCGGACAGCACTTGGGAAACGGCAATCGACATGATTCGTCCATACATTTCCGCAAGCTCCACGCTCCGGCGGGGCAGCGGGTTCTGATCGGCGCCGCAACCCGCCATGAACAATGCCACCGCGCCGGGATGCGTCTTTTCCAGATCCGCCTGGGCGTAGCCGGGCCAATCGCCGTTGATCTGATAATCATTCAGTACCGTGGCGTGGCAGGCATACCCGAACACGACCCCCCGCAGTTTACCGGCCGGGTTGCGCACGCTGAGGACGAGCACATCGTGGTCCACTGGTTGAGGGAGATTGCGGCGCCCCACGCGGCGGCGATTGACGGCAAAACCGGCATAGCCCATTTCAAAGGAGAGGTTTGCCGGGGCCAAGTCTTTGAGCGCGACGCCGATGACGCCCACCACCTGGCCAATGAGGTGGTCGGAATAGCGCTTGACCACTTCCTCCTGCCCGGCGGTCAAGCGGTAGGAGGTCCGGGCGCGGTAGCCGGCCAGCGGTCCGCTGTGCGTGTGCGAGCAGTTGAGCATGAGTTGGTCACGGCGCAAGCCGTAAGCTTTTTCCGCACGCCCGGCGATCGGGTCCGCCAGGTTGTCAGGAATCCCGGCGAGGTCGAGGGTCACGATTACGACCCGATGCCCCGATTCGTCTTCGAGGGCAAGCGCCTTGGCATAGAGATCCTGACGGACACCTTCGCTCGGATGATCCCGAGCCCCATAGCCGCCCATCATGATGGGCTCGCGCGGGGTGATCACCACCTTGCCGAGCCCTGCCTTCCAGGCTGCTCCCGCCGGGGTTGCCATCAGGAGAAGAGTGAGAATTCCGGTTACGCGTGACATGGTTGGAATGCGATTCGCTACGGAGTATCATATAGCGCGAAGGAGTGGTTCCGTGCGAAGTCTCGTCTGCGGCGTCCTCTTTTCGCGTTTGCCTGCTCGCTCAGCCGCAACAGGCATTCCACAAACGGCTTCAGGAGAAGGATGCGGACCGGTTCTGGGAGGCCGTGAAAAACAATCGGAATGTGACAGCGGGCGTGGCCATTGTGGCGCCGCCGGACCGCGGACGCGCCTGCTCCGTCCCGCTCACCCCCGTTCCGCCTCCGGCCAAGGGAAAAATCGTGGTGATTCCTCCAGAGGGCAATAGCGCGTCAATGACTGTTGTGCCTGCCCCGGCGCCTCCTTGTGAACGCGGCGTCCGGCAAAGGTGAAGCGCGCCCCTCTGCTCGAGTTGCTGCGGGCTCACAGCCCAGTAACTACGATGTCCGCTTTCTGCTCGAAGCCGGCCGCGGCCGGCCGCTGCGCATTTCGAACGAATCGAAGGACCTCGCCTGGGTGGATCTGGCACAGGTGGAGGGGCTGACGCGGGAGGAATCGATGCTGCGCATGGTGAGGAAGACGCGAGCCTGTTTTCGCTATAATCAGCGACGGCATGGACAAATTGATACGCGCATTGTTGCTTACCGTTCCGTTTTTTCCCTTTGCCGCTCTGATTGCCTCGGAAGCCGTTCCGGTGAGGGTCCCGTTCATCTTTGAAGAGAATCACGGACAGGTGGAAAGGGATGCCCGATTTACCGCCCGCGCGCCTGGCGCCGGCCTTCTGCTTGGCCGCGGCGTCCGCTTCCGCACGGAGAAATCGAGCTTCGAACTCGAATTTGCCGGCGCTCGCGGTGATGCGGGACCCCGCGGAGAGGGCCGCCTTTCCGCCCGTGTTCACTACTATCGCGGCCGCGACCGCTCGCGCTGGATTGAGAACCTCCCTGCGTTTCGGTCGGTGCGCTACCCGGGGCTGTATCCGGGAATCGACCTTTTGTACCACGGCTCGAATGGCCGTCTGGAATACGATTTCGAACTCGCCCCCGGCGTGGACTACCGTAAAATTGCGGTCCGTTTCCATGGAGTGCGTCTGAGGCTGTCTCCGGAGGGCGACCTGCTGCTGGGGACGCCATCACTCCGCCACCACCGTCCGGCGGCTTACCAGTTGGAGGGAGGCAGGCGGGTGAACGTCGCGGCCTGGTTCCGGCTGGAGGGGGAAACCGTGCGGTTTGCGCTGGCGCCTTACGACAGGCGTAAGGCGCTTGTGATTGATCCGGTGCTTGGATTTTCGGCCGCAGTGGCCCTCCAGAGTTCCGGTTACACATTCGATTCCAATGGAAATTCATATGTTGGCGGAGCTGATTCCCCCTATGGCGGCAACGGCATCTATCTGAAGCTGGACTCTCAGGGCAAGCTCGTCTATAAGACCTACGTAACCGGATTCTCCGGGATAATTCCCGGGCCGGTTGCCGCGGATTCAAGCGGCAATCTCTTCGCCACGGGATCGACGAATTCCGCTGATTTCCCCGTCAGTTCCAACCCCTGCGGCGGGGTATCACAGGATGCCTACCTGACCAAACTGAGCGCCACTGGAATCATTCTCGCTTCGCGATGCCTCGGCGGTTCCGACACTGAGACCGCCACGGGAATCGGCCTCGATTCCACCGGAGCCCCCATTATCGCGGGCGGCACACTATCCTCGGACTTCCCCACCACGGCGGGATCCTTCCAAAGCGCCAAGAAGAGTCCCAACAAGGGATCGAGCGGCTTTGTCGCGAAATTCGACCCGGTGACCCTCGCCACATCCTATGCCACGTACTTTGGTTCACTGGGGGAAACAAGCATTGGTCATCTGGCTGTCGATGGTTCCGGCGCCGCCATCATTGCCGGAGGCACGGAGCCATCCGGCTTCCCCATCACCCAAGGAGCATTTCAGATGGAAGCGAGCGCCGCCTTGCAAGCGCTTCCGTCCAATTTCGCTCCCTTCGCGGCACGGCTGTCGGTCTCTGGAGCCTCCCTGGTGTACGCCACATTCCTCCCGTTGGCCTCCGATTCCGGCATCTTCCCATCCATGCGCCTGGCGGCGGATGCCGCGGGAAACGCCACCTTCCTTTTACAGGAAACGACCTTGGCCATCGCGGGGCTCACTATCCTGAGGCTAAATGCAACCGGAACCACTGCAATGTTCAACAAGACAATTCCGCCATGGGTGGGTCCCTCCTCGCTTGATGTGGATTCCGGGGGCAATCTTCTGCTGGCCGGATCGGATACGAATGCGCAACCGCTCACCCCGGACGGACTGCAGGCCCGGCCTGGCAACTCTCTTGTTCTCAAGCTGGACAGCAGCGCATCAACCGTCACGTTTGCCACTGTCTTGAACCTGCGCATTTCTGCCGCCCGGCTCGGTCCTGGTGGCTCGATTTTTGCCGGCGGCCAATTGATTGGCCCTTTACCGATCACTCCGGGTGCTTCGGATAGCAGCCCGGCCGGCTTCGGCGTAATCCGCCTCACCCCCGGTAACGGTTGCACGCCTACCTTGGACCCTTCCTTCGGTTCCACTGTACCGGTGTCCGGAGCAACTCTGACACTGAACGTAACTGCGCCAGCCAACTGCACGTGGATGGCAACGTCGGACGTAGCCATCCTGAGTAACCCCAATCTCAAGAATTACGGAACAGGCAATGGACTATTGACAGCAGTCATCCCAGGGCTGTCCGGGGAATCGGGCCGCCGAATTGTCCTGAGCCTTTCTCCGGCGTCACAGTACGTTCTCACCCAGGGGCAGCCCCCTCCATGCGTCCCACAGTTCTATCAGGGAACAATTATGAGCGCCTCGCCGGCAGGTGGAATCCTCTCCGTTTCCGTACAACCATTGGCCGGGTGTACCTTCCCGGTCTCGAGCGATGTCCCCTGGATCACTTTGCCCGGCCAGACGAGCGTCGCGAACGGTGGGAATGCCTACCTCCAAGTGGCTGCCAACACCGGCGCCGCCCGAACGGGGACGGTTTCCATTGGAGGCCAGAACATCATTGTCAACCAGACGCCGTGCAGTTACACGTTATCGCCGACACTTCCGCAGGATGGGATGGCCATGACCGGCAGAGTTGGAGTCTATACCGATGCCGGGTGCACCTGGTCCGCAAGTACGACGGTTCCATGGATTCATCTCGGGGCCGGATCAAGCAACCGAACGGGGCCGGCTACTTTCACTATTGACCTGGATCCGAACCCGACCGGCGCGTCTCGTGGGGGGGATATCAAGGTCGGGATTCAGACCGCAACTGTTGTCCAACCCCCCATTGGCTGCACAACGTCTGCAACCGCCTCTTCCAACACATTTTCTGGCTCGGGAGGCTCCTCCTCCATCGCCGTCGCCGCCCTGTCCACCTCAGGAGGAAACTGCACTATAAACGCTAACCTCCTCTCCCCGGCCCATCTCACTTCTCCCTCAACCGTGACTAACCAAGGCACTTTCCAGTTCACGGTCCCAGCGAACAACACCGGCGAACCCGCCGCCTTCCGGGCGAGCCTCTATTCCAACAACACCACCATCTACATCCCCTTCATTCAATCGGCCCTTAACCAGGCGCCGCCTTTTACCGACGTGCCACCCGGCAATGTATTCTTCGACCACATCACCATCCTGAAGAACAAAGATGTCACCCGAGGCTGCACGTTCGATGCGCAGAAGTATTGCCCGGATCGCCCGATCACGAGAGCGGAAATGGCAATGCTGCTCGCCAAAGCCGCTTATGCATATCCGCCGTCCAACTCGACGCCGTACTTCGAGGATGTGCTTCCCTCTCACCCTGCTTTCGTTGCCATCCAGTCAATCCGCAAAGCGGGCATCACGCTGGGATGCTCCACCATCCCCTCCAAGTTCTGTCCCGATGAAACTCTGACGCGCGGGCAGATGGCGGCTCTTATCGTTCGGGCGAAACTCGGTTCCGAGTCGTTCTCTTATCCAAGCACTCCCTATTTCCAGGACGTGCCCGCGAACAACCTCTTCTTCCGGCACATCCAGAAGCTGAAGGATCTGGGCATTACACTCGGCTGCGGCGACGGTAACTTCTGTGTGAACGCTCCCAACACGCGTGGTGAGATGGCGGCGTTTCTTGTACGGGCGTTCTATTCCGGCTTCTGAGCGCTGACCGCGCGGCAGGGCGCCTGAGCGCAGTGGCGGCAAGTGGCTGGTTCCAGGCAGCATTGACCTGTTGTGTGGGGCGTGGACGGACCGCAAAAGTAGCGCCGCGCAAAGCGGCTGTGCCACCATTTTTAGGTGTTCCACGTTTTTGAGAATCGAATCCGGTCCGCGTTTGCCACGTTCCTCCAAGCCCGTTACGGCGCCGACACGGCGGTGCTGCTCGAACAGCCCAAGCAGGCTTCGTTCGGCGAACTCGCTCTTCCCATCGCGTTCCAACTCGCCAGGCAGTGGAAGAAGGCTCCGAAGGCTATTGCCCAGGAGATTGTTTCGGGCGTTGGCTCCATCGCTGGAGTAAGCGCGTTCGAGATCGCGGGCAACGGGTACATCAATGTCCGCCTCGACCGCGGCGTCTATGGGCGGGCGCTTCTCGAAGGAGCCTCCGAAGCTGTGGCCGCGCGCCCGGGGAAGATCATTGTCGAGCACACGAACATCAATCCCAACAAAGCGGCGCACATCGGGCACCTGCGCAACGCCGTGCTTGGCGACACGTTCGTGCGGCTGCTGCGCGCCTCGGGCAACCAGGTGGAGGTGCAGAACTACATCGACAATACGGGCGTCCAGGTGGCGGACGTCGTGGCCGGCTTTCACTTTCTGGAGCACAAAACCGCGGCCGAAGTGCGGCAGCTTGTCTCCTCTACGCGGTTCGACTATGTGTGCTGGGATCTCTATGCCCGCGTCTCCTCCTACTACAAAGAGCACGGGGAAGCCATCGCGTGGCGGCAGGAGACTCTGCACGCGATCGAAGCGGGAGAGGGGGAACTGAGCGAACTCGGGCACATTGTCGCCGACGCCATTGTCGAGTGCCACCTCGCCACGATGCGGCGGTTGGATATCACCTACGACGTGCTTCCGAGGGAAAGCGAGATCCTTCATCTGAAGTTCTGGGCGACGGCCTTCGAGCAGTTGAAGGAACGAAAGGCGATCTACTTCGAGACGGAAGGGAAGAACAAGGGCTGCTGGGTGATGCCCGGCGCGGCGTTCTCCTCCGATGCAGGCGAGGAGGACAGCAAGGTGATTGTCCGATCGAACGGCACGGTCACCTACGTCGGCAAGGATATCGCCTACCAGATGTGGAAGTTCGGCATCCTCGGCAAGGATTTTTATTACCGGGTATTGAAGACGTATCCCGACGGACATGCCATCTGGGTCTCGACCACGGAGCCTTCAAGCGGCGCGCCCGCGTTTGGCAAGGGCGGCCAGGTGTTCAATGTCATCGACTCGCGCCAGTCCTACCTCCAGGACGTTGTCGAAGCCGGCTTGCGGCAGTTGGGCTACGTCGAACAGGCGGACAAGTCGGTGCACTTCTCTTATGAAATGGTTGCCCTGAGCCCGCGGACGTGTGTCGAACTCGGCATTGAACTGAGCGAGGAAGACAAAAAGCGGCCCTACGTCGAGGTCTCCGGGCGCAAGGGCCTTGGAGTGAAGGCTGACGATCTCATCGACAAGCTGATCGGGACGGCCCAAAAAGAGGTGGATTCCCGCCACCCCGAAGCCGCCGCCGATGAGCGCCGGCGTGTGGCGGAAGCGATCGCCACCGGAGCGCTGCGCTATTTTCTTTTGAAGTTCACCAGGAACACCGTCATCGCCTTCGATTTCCAGGAGGCGCTCAGCTTCGAGGGAGATACGGGTCCGTACGTGCAGTACGCGGCCGTCCGCGCCCGCAACATCCTGCGCAAGTTGGAGGAGCGTGGGATGCAGATGCCGGATTTTGTCTCCGCGCTCCCCGAAGAAGCCATGTCGCGTCAACTTGCGGGCGAGGATTTCTGGCAACTGCTGCTGGCCGCCTCGAAAGCCGGTTCGGCCATCGAGCGCGCCGTGCAGAGCGGAGAACCCTCGCACGTGGCGCGCTACGCGTTCCAACTGGCCCAGGCGTTCAACAATTTCTATCACGCCTATCCCGTTCTCTCAGAGGAAGACCCCGAAAAGCGCGCCTTGCTGTTGTGGATGACGCAATACTTTCAGCGGCAGCTACAGGAAGTGCTTGGCGAACTCGGCATCCACGTGCCGCCCTACATGTAGGGGCTACACGCCGAGCCACTCACGGACGAGGGCCGGCATCGCGGCGCACTCCGGCACCATCAGGACATCGAAGCCGGCGGCCGCTCCGCTCTGCCGCCCGGCTTCGGAATCTTCCACAACGAGGGCGGAGGTGACGCCAAGCTGTCCGGCCGCGCGAAGGTAGGGTTCCGGAGCGGGCTTGATCTCGACTACGTCCTCCTGGCAGATCACCGCGCCGAAACGTTCCAGCACGCCCGCCCGCTCGAGTAGGGGAAAGACGTGACGCTTGCGGCCCGAACTGACGACGCCCAGCCTGTAGCCGCTCAAGTCGTCGATGAGATGTTTCACATCGGCGGACATCAGGTCGTCCATCGCCAGCACGCGCCGGCGGAACATCTCGATTTTCACGGGATAAACGGCGCGGACCTCCTCGATGTCGAGCGGAGGATCGGCAAGGCGTTGTAAGGCCTGCAACAGGCCTTCGGCGGAAAGCCCGCGGATGCGAGTGTCGTAAGCCGGCCAATCAAGGTCCACGCCGAGCGGTCCCATCACCTCCCGCCAGCAGGCGAAGTGCAGCGGCTCGGTATCAAGCAGCACGCCGTCGAAATCAAACAGAATCGCCTCATATTGTTTTTTCACTCCCTACCAGTCTCTCGTATTTCCGGTTGACCCGTAGCTTCCGCCGCGCTACCAATAGAAGGATGAGACTTGTCCCCTTCGCCCTCCTTGCCTGCGCCGCTGTGGCCTTCAGCGCCGAGCCCGGCTTCGTTACGCTCTTCGACGGAAAGACCCTGAAAGGGTGGAAACTCGTGGGAGGACACGGCCCGGGCTACGTCGTCAAGGACGGCATCCTCGTCTGCCCCGCCGATGGCGGCGGCAACCTGTACACCGAAAAGGAATACGCGAACTTCGTGTTCCGCTACGAATACCGCCTGTCGCCGGGCGGGAACAACGGCGTCGGCATCCGCGCTCCTTTGGAAGGGGACGCAGCCTACAAAGGGATGGAGATCCAGATTCTCGACGACACGGATGATCGGTACAAGGGCAAGATCAAGTCGGAGCAGCACACCGGATCGATTTATGACGTTTTTCCGGCCCGCACCGGCTACCAGAAGCCTGCCGGGGAGTGGAACGAAGGGGAGATTACGGCCAACGGCAGCAATATTCAGGTGAAGCTGAACGGCGTCATCATCACGCACGCCGACCTCAACGACGTACATGAAGAGAAGGTTCTGGCGCGCCATCCGGGACTGCGGCGCTCGAGCGGCCACATCGGGTTCCTCGGACACGGCACGCTGGTGGAATTCCGTAATATTCGCGTGAAGCAGCTTCCCTAGCGGGAGCGCTACTCCAACTCGAGGGCGACGTAGATCAATTTGCTGTCCCGCTCGACTTGCAGCGCTACGGCGCCGCCGCTCTTCATCCCGTCGAGCGATTTGTTCAGGTCTTTCACGGTAGTGATCGGCGTCCCGTTCAGCGAATAAATCACGTCGCCCGGGGAGAGTCCGGTCCCTTCGTAGGGGACATCGCCGGAGCGGGCTGCCACGACGATGCCGAATTGATGGCGGAGTTCGGGAAGCAGCGGCGCAATGTTGTCATCAATGGCGATGCCGAGAATGCCTAATCGAGGCACGAGGTTCTTTTCCAGGCTGACCATATCGGCAAACCGCTCCGGGGAATCCTGGCGCTCCACCACCGGCACGTCGATGGTCAAAGTCTGCTTCTTCCGTACCACTTGCAGTTTCACCGAGGAACCCGACATGCGGCGGTAGACGCTGATCTCCAACTGCCGGGCATTCTGGATTGGCCGGCCATCAATGGCGACGATGATATCGTCCGGCTGCACCCCTGCCTTGTCCGCGGGGCCCTCTGGTTCCAGGTCCGTAATCAGCACCCCTTCCGATTGCGGAAGATTCAGCCCCTTCGCCAGCACCGGAGTAATGGATTGCGCGACGATGCCGATCTGCTTGCGGTGCACGTGCCCATCCTTGCGGATCTGGCGATAGACGCTGCGCACGGTTTCCGAGGGGATGGCAAAGCCGAGCCCTTCGCTCCCACCGGACTGGCTGAGGATGAACGTATTGATGCCGACCACGCGGCCATCGGTATCCACCAAAGGTCCGCCGCTGTTGCCGGGGTTGATGGGGGCGTCGGTTTGAAGATAAATCATGAAATCATCCGGCTTCAGCTGCCGTGCCGTGGAACTGATAATGCCCATGGACACGGAACCTTCCAACCCGAGGGGATTCCCAAACGCCAGAACCAGTTGCCCCTGCTTCACCAGCAGGGACTCGCCCAGCGTGAGGAACGGCAGATTCTGCTGGTCGATCTGGATAACCGCCAAATCCGATTCGGCGTCGGCGCCAATCAGCTTTGCCTCATGGATGGAAGACATGGCCCGGGCTCCGTTGGGAAGCAACTTGACACGGATATGCCGCGCGCCTCGCACCACATGGGCGTTGGTGATGATAAACCCGTCAGAGGAAAGAATGACTCCCGTACCCGTGCTCCGCTGCCGCGAAATGATCTCGTTTCCGTCAGAAGAATCTTCCTCGGACGGGAGTGAGTAGCCGATTACATTGATCTGGACGACGGCAGGGCGAACCTGCTGTGCCAGATTCTCGAGTGACGCGCTGAACTGCTTGAGCGAGGTCTGTGCGTAAGCGCAGGCGGCGCCGAGCAGCAGGGTGCAACAGAGTGCGTACATACCTTCATTTTGAATCACATTGAGAGACCCGTCCGGAGAGGGCGGATAGAGATTCCGCCTTGCGCAGCCGTGCTACGATGAAATCTGGTTCGCCTGTCGGATGAACCATGCGGGAGACTGCCTTGCGTAAATGGATTTTTTGGGAGTTCAAGCGCGGATCGAGACCATACGACCTGGTGGTGGCGCTGATCCTGGCCTTTATTTTCCTCACTCCACGCGAATGGTTCCGTGATCAGCCGCGCACTTCCAGCGTGGTGATGCTCCCTTCGGAAAAAGGGGTGGCCAGACTGTGGATTGAGCCGGATCTGCTCGCCGGATTGAATGAAGATCAGCGGCTGGAACAGGCACGCGAGCTATTGAGATCGCGCACGGGTAAGCCTGGGAAGCTGACGCGGCTGGAAACCATCTACGATTCGGAGCAGGACATCCGAGGTTTCCTCGCATACGCAACCGAGTAGCCCCTTTGGGCATCCCACTTTCAGGATGACGCTTTCGAATCTTCGAGTTATGGTTTGCTTGTGGAGCGTGGCAGCGCTGCCTCTCCGCGCCGAATCGCTTCCCGACCTGCTGGCCCGCGTCGACAAGTCAGCAGCGGCGTTTCGCGGCATGACCGCGAAGCTCCGCCGGATCAACTACACGGCGGTGATCAAGGACACAAGCGAAGACAAAGGCGTCATCGCCATCAAGCTCACCAAATCGCGTGAAATGCAGTTGCGCATCGACTTCACTAACCCGGACGAGAAGACCTGGGCCTTCCGCGGCCGCAAGGCGGAGCTTTTTATCCCGAAAATCAATACGGTGCAGGAATACGACCTCGGCAAGCACGGGCATCTGGTGGACCAGTTTCTCCTGCTGGGCTTCGGATCCGACAGCAAGGCGCTTGCCAGGAGCTATACGCTTTCCCTGGGCGGGGAAGAAACAGTTGAGAACCAGAAAACATCGAAACTCGTACTTGTTCCGAAATCCGCGGAAGCGCTGGAACACCTGAAGAAGGTGGAAATCTGGTTTCCGCTGACGAGCGGCTATCCGGTCCAGCAGAAGTTCTATCTCGGGTCCGGGGACTATGTGGAAGTCCACTACACCGACGCGAAGCTGGATCCTAACCTATCGGACGCCGCGGTTCGTTTGACCTTACCACCCGGAGTAAAACGGGAATACCCTCAGAAGTAGGTTGTTATTTCAGGAATGGATTCATCCTCCCAACCATCAGTTCCCATAGTTCCTAAACCAGCCGCCGCGAAACCGGCGTCTGGCCGTCTTGCGTTTCTCGACTGGACCCGCGGTCTGGCCGCGGTGATCATGCTCCAGGGGCACGTATTCCACTCATTCACCCGCACCGAACTCCGCAGCCAGGATGCCTTCGTTCTCTCTCAATTCGTGGGCGGAATGCCGCCTGCCATCTTCCTGTTTCTCACGGGCGTGACATTGGCGTTCCTGATGCACAGCCGGGAGCGCCACGGGGTGAGCGCCTGGGGCAGGGTGACCGCGGCTTTGCGCCGCGCGGGGTATCTTGCCGCGCTTGCCGCCGCCTTCCGGCTCCAACTCTGGATCTTCGGGTTCCCACAAACGGAATACGCGTCCCTTTTCCGCGTGGACATTCTCAACTGCATGGGCTTCGGGATCGCGGTGATGAGCATCATGGCCGTCTTCACCACACTCGAGCGAGTTCGCTTGTGCGCGATTCTCGGGTTGGCGATTGCCGCGGCATCGCCTTTCATTTCCCTGCTGGACACCACCTATCTCCATCCTTTCATAAGGTCTTATTTCGTCCCCAGCTATGACAGCTTCGGTTTCTTCCCCTGGGCGGCCTTTCTCGCGTTCGGCCTGAGCGCGGGAAGCATCCTGCGGCTGGCGCCTTCGGTGGAACTGCATCGGGTGATGCAATGGGGCGGCTGGCTGGGACTCATCCTTGTCGTTGGCGGGCAGTATTTCTCCAACATCCCTTACTCGCTGTACCCGAAGTCCGAGTTCTGGCTGAACGGTCCGACGCTGGTGTTCATCAAGACCGGTGTCATCCTGATGCTGACCTCCTTCGCGTTCCTCTGGAACAGTTACCTGGTGACCGGCTGGAGTTGGGTGAGGCAGTTGGGCACCACCTCGCTGCTCATCTACTGGGTCCATACGGAACTGGTCTACGGAAGGTGGCTGGGCGTTTTGAAAGAGAATCTGAGCGTGGGCCAGACCGTGGTCATGGCGGTGGCTGTCATTTCTCTGATGCTTGCGCTCTCGGTGGCCCGCTCACGGTGGCCGCAGATTCGCGAATTTCTCTCCAAACGGACAGCGGCTCAACTTCCTCAGCCGGATTAGCGTCACGATGCCGCCAAGGATACTTGAAATCTTACGGACTGGGGCTACCAGCCGTCAGCCCCCAGTCAGCCCCCAGCTTCAGCGATGAGCCAAGCCTGCTTGGCCGGCCTGTGAACTCTCGTCACGTACGCATGCTTGCCGGAAGCTCACGGCCAAGGTGGTGGTATCAATTTACGCCAGGTAGCAGCTTCCACGTTCCGATCGCTGGTTTCCGTCAGGCTGAAGAGTGATCAGTGTCGGCGGAAACTTCTGATTGCGGTTGAGGAAACAGGTGATCGGACTCCAACGAATTCCTGATCGGAAGCGCGCTGGTTGTACCACCCGCACAACCGCTTCTCCGTAACTACACTAACCCCGCCACAGTCTACATCGTCATGCGTATGGATATGCAGTGCGTCCGTCCTTCAATGACATACCACGTTCTTGCCCTGGTCCACTCCCCAAAGCGAAATCACTTGCCCGGCTTCGTCTACTAACTCGAAGCTTCGCGCGCGAATCACTGGCCTCATATCTTGATCGATGGACCGTGCGAAACGTGTCCCAGCGAGGCCGCCGGCGAAGCCAGCAACCAGTGCCGCAGCAATTGAAACGATGTGCTTCATATGCCGTACTCCTAACCTCGGGGGACACCCAAAACCGGCCAATGAGGGACGGCTGAAAACCGGCCAACGAAACTGAGGGCAGGACATTGACGACCGACGGGGATTACCCTCCGTCATGTGAGCAATGTCTTGAGCGAACAAA
>WBZR01000019.1_pt1 | contig 270503 bp, 229 predicted proteins | sample 5204231 | NCBI WGS metagenome assembly WBZR01 (sample SAMN12412403, study PRJNA552823) | activated sludge metagenome | isolation source: activated sludge from anammox sidestream of wastewater treatment plant... | place: USA: Virginia | collected 2017-08 | reverse complement strand
CAGTTGCCGGAAGGCACGGAGATGGTGATGCCGGGGGACAACGTGCAGTTGTCGGTGGAGTTGATCACGCCGGTGGCCATGGACAAGGGGTTGCGCTTCGCTATTCGTGAGGGCGGCCGCACAGTGGGAGCCGGAACGGTCAGCGAGATCCTCGACTAGGCGCAGGACAGGTAAAGCAGGGAAACAATGCTGAGAGAACGCATCCGCATTCGACTGAAAGCGTACGATCACCGCGTACTGGATCAATCGACCAGTGAGATCGTGGCCACGGCCAAGCGCACGGGCGCGCAAATTGCCGGACCGATTCCGCTGCCGACGACGATCAACAAGTACACGGTGAACCGCTCGCCGCACGTGGATAAGAAATCGCGGGAACAGTTCGAGATCCGCACGCACAAGCGGCTGCTGGATATCCTCGAGCCGACCCAGGACACGGTGGACGCGCTGATGAAGCTCGATCTGCCGGCAGGCGTGGATGTGGAAATCAAGGCATTTGGCAAGGACAAAAAGTAGGGCGGCCAATGCCGGGCGGTGAAACTACCGTCCGGTGTTGCCGGAAGCCCTTGGGGGTATTATGGGCCCAGGAATTCTAGGCAAAAAAATCGGGATGACGCAGGTGTTCCGGCCGAACGGGGAAGTGGTACCCGTGACTCTGCTCAAGGCCGGACCGTGCGTGGTGGTGCAGCGCAAGACGCCGACGGCGGACGGCTACGACGCCATCCAAATCGGTTTTGTCGAATTTGTCAAGTCGTCGCGGATCAACAAACCCGAGACCGGGCACCTGAAGAAGGCCGGCGCGGATGGGGTGAAGTTTCTGCGGGAACTGAAGCTTCAACCCGGAGACGGCGACCCGAAGCCCGGCGACAAGATCCTCGTCGATTCGTTCCGGGCGAAGGAAAAAGTGGATGTGACGGGCGTGAGCAAGGGGCGCGGCTTTGCGAGTCTTGTGAAGCGGCACCACTTCCGCGGCGGCGGCGCGTCGCACGGCTCGATGTTCCACCGGGCGCCGGGTTCGATTGGCGCATCCAGCTTTCCCTCGCGTGTGTTTCCCGGAATGCGGATGGCCGGACACATGGGCGTGCAGGACGTGACGGTGCGCAACCTCGAGATTGTGGACATCGACACCGAAGACAACATTTTGATGGTGAAGGGCGCGGTTCCCGGGCCGAATGGCGGCTACGTGGTGGTGCGCCGCGCCAGGAAGAGGGGGCTCTGACATGCCGGTAGTGGATGTAGTGGACCTCAAGAACCAAAAGGTGGGCGAGATCGACCTGGCCGAGAGCGTCTTCGGCGCGGAAGTCAACGAAGCCTTGCTGTACGAATCGGTCCGCCATTACATGGCGGAAGTTCGCGGCGGGACGCACAAGACGAAGCGGCGCTGGGAAGTTTCGGGCTCGGGCAGGAAGTTGTGGCGGCAGAAGGGCACGGGGCGGGCTCGTATGGGCTCGATCCGGTCCCCCATCTGGCGGCACGGCGGAACCGTCCACGGGCCGATTCCGCGGGATTACAGCTACCGGCTGCCGCGGAAGATGCTGCTCGGCGCGCTGCGGTCAGCCCTGTCGGCGAAGCTGCGCGACGGCGAACTGAAGGTGGTGCGTGAGTTCGCGCTGCCGGATCACAAGACGAAGTCGGTGGCGGGGGCCCTGAAAAGCCTCGAGGCTGCCACTACCGTCCTGGTGGTGGAAGCGGCCGGGAACAGAAACCTCGCGCTCGGAGCGCGCAACCTTCCCGGCGTGACAACACTCGATAGCCACGCGGTGACGACGTACGATCTGCTGCGGCACAAGAGCGTGCTGCTGAGCGAGGCGGCCGCCAGGAAGCTTTCGGAGGGCCTCTCCCAATGACCCATTACAACGTCATCCGGCGGCCGATTGTGACGGAAAAAGGCGTGACGAAGAAAGAGGCGGAACAGACGCTCTGCTTCGAAGTACACCCGGACGCCAACAAGATCATGATCAAGGCCGCGGTAGAGAAGATTTTCAAGGTGAAAGTGGCCGATGTGCGGACGGCGACATTCGAAGGCAAGCTCCGCCGCCGGGGCCGCTTCTCGGGATACCGCCCGGATTGGAAGAAGGCGTACGTACGCCTGAAGACCGGCCAGAAGATGCCGGAGTACGCGGAGATCTGACATGCCGATCAAGACATATCGTCCGACCACGCCCACGCGACGGTTTCAGACTGTCCTTTCGCGGGAAGACCTCTCGAAGAAGGAGCCGGAGAAGTCGCTGACGGAAGGCAAGCAGCGGACCGGAGGGCGGAACAACTACGGCCGGCTTGCCATGCGTTTCCGCGGCGGCGGCGCGAAGAAGAGCTACCGCATGGTCGATTTCAAGCGCGACAAGGACGGAGTGCAGGCCAAGGTGGCGGCCATCGAATACGATCCGAACCGCTCGGCGCGCCTGGCGCTGCTGCATTACGTCGACGGCGAGAAACGCTACATTCTGGCGCCCGTCGGCCTCGAGGTGGGGCGCACCGTCGTGAGCGGGCCGGAAGCCGATATTCTCGTGGGGAATTCACTCCCGTTCAAAAACATTCCCGCCGGCACGACGGTGCACAACGTGGAACTGCGGCCAGGCAAGGGCGGGCAGATGGCGCGTTCGGCCGGGGCTGCGGTGCAACTGGTTTCGAAAGAAGGCGACTACGCCCTGCTGAAGCTGCCCTCGGGCGAAGTGCGCAGAGTGTTGGTGAACTGCCGCGCGACCATCGGCCAGGTGGGGAACGTGGATCATGAGAATGTATCGCTCGGCAAGGCCGGCCGGACGCGGTACCTCGGACGCAAGCCGCACAACCGCGGCGTGACCATGAACCCGGTCGATCACCCGCACGGAGGCGGCGAGGGCCGTACCTCGGGCGGACGGCACCCGGTAACGCCTTGGGGCCAGCCGACACGCGGCTTCAAGACCCGCAACAACAAGCGTACGGACAACCAGATTGTCACGCGGAAGCAGAAGAGGAGATAGGTAGGGTATGGGACGTTCCCTCAAGAAAGGCCCCTTCACCGATGCCCATGTGCTGGTGAAGATCAGCAAGATGAACGCGGCCAACGAGAAGAAGGTGGTGCGCACCTGGAGCCGCCGTTCGACCATCCTGCCTGAATTCATCGGCCACACCATTGCCGTGCACAACGGGAAGAAGTTCATCCCCGTATACGTGACCGAGAACATGGTGGGGCACAAACTGGGCGAGTTTTCCCCGACGCGCACCTTCAAGGGACACGCCAACAAGGCGGACAAGACGGGTAAGGCGTAACAGGAGCGAAGCGACATGGCAGAACAGGCTGAGAAAGCGAAACCATACAAGTCCGAGGCCCGCTACATTCGCATTTCGCCGCAGAAGGCCCGCCTGGTGGTGGATCTGATTCGCGGGCGGAAGGCCGGCGAGGCCATCCACATTCTGCGCGGCACGAACAAGCGCATCGCGCCCGTGGTCGAGAAGGTGCTGCATTCGGCGATCGCCAATGCCGAGAACCGCGCCACAGACGTGGACGTCGACAAACTGTACGTTACCGAGGCTTACGTGAATGAAGGACCGCGCCAGAAGCGGATTCGTCCGGCTCCCATGGGCCGCGCCTACCGCTATCAGCGCAGAACGTCGCACATCGTCGTCAAGGTGGGAGAGAAGGCGAGCTAAATGGGTCAAAAAGTACATCCTTACGGATTTCGCGTCGGCGTAACGAAGACGTGGCGTTCGCGGTGGTTCGCCAAGGCGGAGTACCCGAAGCTGCTCGAGGAAGATCTGGACCTCAAGGACGCGCTTCGCGACCGGCTGAAGGCGGCGGGCGTGTCGAGCATTGAAGTCGACCGGCCCGGCAACAAGCTGCGCATCACCATCCGCACCTCGCGGCCCGGAATCATCATCGGGCGGAAGGGCGCCGAGATCGAAAAGTTGAAGCAGGACCTGGCGCGCAAGACCAAGCGCGAGGTGTTCATCGACATTCAGGAAGTGCACAAACCGGACGCGGACGCGCAGTTGATCGCCGAGTCGATTGCGCTGCAGCTCGAAAAACGCGTGGCGTTCCGCCGCGCGATGCGCAAGGCCGTCGAAGCGGCGCTGCGTTACGGGTGCAAGGGGATCAAGGTCCGGGTGTCGGGCCGGTTGAATGGAGCGGAAATCGCCCGCAGCGAATGGTACTTGCAGGGGCAGTTGCCGCTGCACACCCTGCGCGCGGACATCGATTACGGATTTGCCGAAGCGCGTACGACCTACGGCGTGATCGGCGTGAAGAGCTGGGTTTACAAAGGCGAGATCCTGGAAGGCCAGGGCCGGCGCCTGGGAGTGACCCGGAACGAGCCCGAGATGCGCGACCGCCGTGGACCGCGCGGAGACCGCGACCGGCGCGGATCGAGACCGCAGCAGGACCGGCAGGCTCAGCGGGAGCGCGCCGCCCAGGAAGCCGCGGCTGCCGCGCCACCGCCCGTAGGCGGGTTGGAACAACAGGCTCCCAGCGAACTGCCGCAACCGGCTCGAGGCGCGGCGCCGCTGGTGCCGCCGATGGCGAATCCGGCGCCGCCTTCGTGGAAGCAGGAAACGAAGCCCGAGGGCGAGGGAGAGAATTAACAGCCGTGCAGGCGGGAGACTCGAGGAGATAGAAACGCCATGTTGATGCCAAAGAAAGTGAAGTATCGCAAGCAGCAGCGGGGCCGCATGAAAGGGAAGGCCTGGCGGGGTTCCAGCCTCAGCTTCGGCGATTACGGTCTGAAGGTGATGCGCTGCGGCTGGATCACGGACCGGCAGATCGAGGCGGCTCGCGTCGCCATGACTCGATTCATCAAGCGCGGCGGCAAGGTATGGATCCGATTGTTTCCGGACAAGCCGATTACCAAGAAGCCCGCCGAAACCCGTATGGGTAAGGGCAAAGGCGCGCCGGAGCAGTGGGTGTGTGTGGTGAGGCCGGGGAAGATCCTCTTCGAGATGGAAGGGGTCACGGCCGACGTGGCGACAGAGGCGATGCGGCTGGCGGCGCAGAAGCTGCCGCTTCCCTGCAAGCTGATCACGCGCGGGCAGAACGGATAAGCGCGGAGAGGTAATGGAATGAACGCTGAAAAGATTCGCCAGATGGACACCAGCGAACTGGAAGGTCAGTTGCGCGAGATGCAGGAGCAGGTGTTTCGCCTGCGCTTCCAAATCAACATGGGCCAGGGAGAAGGCGTGAAGAAGTACCGCGAATTGAAGAAGGATCGCGCCCGCATCCTGACGATTCTGCGCGAGCGCGCGCTCGAGAAGAAGGGATAGCGAGATGGCCGAAGAGAAGAAACCGAACAAGCAGGAAAAGATCGGCCAGGTGGTCTCGGCGGGGATGCAAAAGACCATCGTGGTGGCCGTGGTGCGCAAGGTGTCTCATCCGCTCTACAAGCGGATTGTGACGAAGAAAAAGAAGTTTTACGCCCACGACGAGCAGGGGACGGCGCAGGTGGGCGATGTGGTGCGAATTGTCGAGTGCCGTCCGTTGAGCCGGCTGAAGCGCTGGAACCTGGCGGAAGTCATCCGCAAGGCTGTGCAGGTCGGGGAGATTGTGGAGTAAGGAGCTACCGTCATGATTGGAATGCGAACCATCCTCGAGGTGGCCGACAACAGCGGAGCCCGCAAATTGAGCTGCATTTTGCCGCGCGGTGGCGACCTCGGCCTGCGCGCCGGTTTGGGGGACGTGATCACGGCGGCGGTGAAGGAAGCCTCGCCGGAATCGGCCATCAAGAAGGGCAAGGTGGTGCGCTGCGTGATCGTGAGGATGCGCAAGGAGACGCGCCGCAAGGATGGCACCTATATCCGTTTTGATTCGAACGCGGCGGTGCTGATCAACGATTTGGGTGAGCCGGTGGGGACGCGTGTCTTCGGCCCCGTCGCCCGCGAATTGAGAGAGAAGCGGTTCATGAAGATCGTCTCTCTCGCCCCGGAGGTGATATAAGCAATGCCGCGAGCCAAAAAGCCGGAGCCGCCACGGCGGATCCGCATCAGAAAAAACGACGTCGTCAAAGTGATTGGCGGGCGCGACAAAGGAAAGACCGGGCGCGTCATCAGCGTCGACCGCGGGACGGGGCGGCTGATTGTGGAAGGCGTCAACCTCATCAAGCGCCACACCAAGGCGAACCCCGCGCAGCAGATCAAGGGCGGCATCGCCGAGCGGGAGGGTTCCATTCACGCCTCGAATGTGATGATTCTCACTTCGGGCGGAGTGCCCACACGCGTCGGGTTCAAGGTCGAGACCGCCGGTGGCAAGGCGCGGCGTGTGCGCATCGCGCGCAAGACCGGCGAGACGCTGGACAAGAAAGGGTAGGTAGCGGGATATGTCAGCAAGCAAGCCCAGATTGAAGGAGCGTTACCAGAAGAACGTCATACCGGCGCTGGTGAAGGAGTTCGGCTACACAAACCCGATGGCGGTGCCGAAGCTCGAGAAGGTGTCCCTGAACGTGGGGTTGGGCGAGGCGACGCAGAATCCGAAGCTCATGGATGGCGCGGTGAACGAGTTGAACCAGATTGCCGGCCAGAGGGCCGTGATCTCGAAGGCCAAGAAATCCATCGCCGCGTTCAAGCTCAGGGAGAACATGGCCATCGGCTGCATGGTGACCCTGCGCGGCGACCGGATGTACGAATTTCTCGACCGCCTCTTCAATGTCGCCCTGCCACGCGTGCGCGACTTTCGCGGCGTGTCGAACAAATCCTTCGACGGCCGCGGCAATTATACGTTGGGTTTGAAAGATCAGTTGATTTTTCCCGAGATCGACTACAACAAGGTAGAGAAGATCAAGGGGATGAACATTTGCATTACGACCACGGCCCGGACAGACCAGGAAGGGCTGGCGCTGTTGAAGCATCTGGGGATGCCGTTCCGGCAGCAATAGGGAAGCGAGAAGGAAGGAATAGCGGATGGCCACTACTGCCAAGATCGCCAAGGACAAGAAGATCAAGGAGTCGATCGACAACGCCAAGGCCAATAACAGGAAAGCGAAATTTGCCTGCCGCCATCGCAACCGGTGTTTCCGGTGCGGACGGCCGCGGGGGTATCTGGGCAAATTCAACCTCTGCCGCATCTGTTTCCGGAAGCTGGCGCTCGCCGGGGAGATTCCGGGCGTCATCAAATCGAGCTGGTAGAAGAGGAGGCAACGAAGTGAGCACATCTGACCCGATCGCCGATATGCTGACGCGGATTCGCAACGCAATGAGCGCGCGTCATGCGAAAGTGGACGTGCCGGCCTCCAAGCTGAAGGCCGACATTGCGCGCATCTTGAAGGAAGAGGGCTACATCCTCAACTTCAAGATGGCGGAAGAAGGCACGAAGAAGACGATCAAGATTTATCTCAAATACACGCCGGCGAACGCGCCGGTGATCAACAGGATCGAGCGGGTTTCGCGCCCCGGATGCCGGGTGTACGTAGGCGCGCGCGAGATTCCCAAGGTGCTCGGGGGACTGGGCATCAACATACTGACGACGCCGCAGGGTGTGATGACAGGGAAGTCGGCGCGCAAGAACGGCGTCGGCGGCGAATTGCTCTGTCAGATCTACTAAGGCAAGGGTAAGGAGTAAGTCTATGTCGAGAGTTGGAAAGAAACCCATTCCGGTGCCCGCGAGCGTCAAGGTAAACATAGGCGAGCAATTGGAACTACAGGGGCCGAAAGGAACGCTGACCGTGCCGATTCCCGAAGGGATCAGCATCGAGCAGGCCAAGGGGACCCTGGAAGTGAAGCGCGCGAGCGACAGGCACGCGGCGCTGCACGGATTGACGCGGGCGCTTGCTGCCAACGCCGTGACGGGTGTCTCCGCGGGATTCGTCCGGGAACTGGAGATTGTCGGGATCGGCTACCGCGCGGACTCCAAAGGCGGGGTGGTGACATTCAACCTGGGCTACTCGCACCCCATCGAGTTCGTGCTTCCGGCCGGCGTGGACTGCAAGGTGGATAAGCAGACGGCCATCACCCTCAGCGGATGTGACAAAGAACTGCTCGGCCAGATTGCGGCGAACATGCGTTCCCTGCGCCCGCCCGACCCATACAAGAACAAGGGCGTCCGCTACAAGGGCGAAGCGCTGCGCAAGAAGGTAGGCAAGAGCGGGGCCGGCGCCAAGTAACTTAAGGATACAGCGATGAAGAAGCTAGTCAATCGAGATGAAGTCCGGCGGCGGATTCACAAGCGGATCCGCAAACGGTTGTCGGGAGAGGCGGAGCGGCCGCGGTTGGCCGTGTTCCGCAGCACGAACCACATTTATGCGCAGGTGATTGACGACCGGCAGGGGCGGACAATCGTGGCCGCTTCGAGCACGCAGAAGAGCGCCGCGGTGGGCAGCGGCGGAAACGTGGCGGGAGCCAAGGCGATCGGGAAACTGGTGGCCGAACTGGCGCTGGCCAAGGGAATCAAGAAGGTGGTATTCGACCGCGGCGGCTTCTTGTATCATGGGCGCATCAAGGCGCTGGCGGACGCGGCGCGTGAAGCCGGTCTCGAGTTTTAAGACGGGTAAGGAGAACTGATGGTACCCACTCCAGTGAAGAGAATTGATCCAGCGCAGTTTTCGCTGAAGGAAACGGTTGTTTCCATCAATCGCGTGACGAAGGTAGTGAAGGGCGGCAAGAACCTCAGCTTCTCGGCGCTGGTGGTGGTCGGCGACCCCGTGGCGAAGGTGGTTGGTTTCGGCACAGGCAAAGCCAAGGAAGTTCCGGCGGCGATCAAGAAGGGCATGGAAGCGGCGAAAAAGAACCTGCGCAAGGTGCATCTGCTCGAGACGACCATTCCCCACCAGGTGACGGGGCGTTTCGGGAGCGGACTCGTGCTCTTGAAGCCCGCGCCGCAGGGAACTGGCGTGATCGCGGGCGGACCGGTGCGCGCGGTGATCGAGGCCGCCGGCATCCCGAACGTGCTCACCAAGTCGATCGGATCGCGCAATCCGCACAATGCGGTGAAGGCGACAATCAACGCCCTCGAGCAACTGCGGGAGAAAAGCGAAGTGGCGGACATGCGCGGACTCGCGCTCGAAAAGATTTAGGAACTGGCGAGGGAGTAGACGTATGGCCGAAGGCAAGACGATCAAGATCAAACTCGTGGGCAGCCCCATCTGCACGCCCGAAAAGCACAAGGTGATTGTACGCTCCCTCGGGTTGCGGAAGTTCAACCAGGTGGTGGAGCGGCCGGATAACGACGGGTTCCGCGGAATGGTGAAGAAGGTGCCGCACCTGCTCCGAATAGTGGAATAGGCGGGAAGAGGAATTTGCGATGAATCTCAGTCAGCTCAGACCCCCGGAGGGACAGAAGAAGGAACAGCGGCGCGTAGGGCGCGGCATGGGCTCGGGACGGCAGAAGACATCGGGGCGCGGGCATAAGGGCGCGCGGTCCATCTCCGGATACAGCAAGATGCGCGGATTTGAAGGCGGCCAGATGCCGCTGCACCGGCGCCTGCCCAAGCGCGGGTTCACCAACATTTTCAAGAAGCATTATGCGATCGTAAACATAGGTCTGCTCGAGAAGCTCGAGGGCGACTCATTCGATCCCGGAAAGCTGCTCGAACTCGGCGTGATCAAGAAGCTCGAAGACGGGCTGAAGATTCTCGGTTCCGGAGAACTGACGCGAAAGATCATGGTCAAGGCGAACTTCATTTCCTCGTCCGCGCAGCGGAAGATCGAGGCCCTGGGCGGCGCGGTGGAACTGATCGGCGCGGAGAGCAAGTAAAGCAGGCCGAAGTCGAGGGCTTCCGATGAACAAGCTGATTGAAGCATTTGCGAACATGTTCCGGATTCCGGACCTGCGCAACCGTGTCCTGTTTACGCTCGGTCTGCTGGCCGTGTATCGCCTGGGCGGGCACATCCCGACGCCCGGCATCGATGCCAACCGCCTCGAGCAGTTTTTCCAGCAGAACCAGGGAACGCTGTTCGGTTTCATCGACCTGTTCAGCGGCGGAATGTTCCGCCGGCTGACGATTTTCGCGCTGGGAATCATGCCGTACATTACGGCGTCGATCATCCTCCAGTTGCTCACGGTCGTAGTGCCGACGCTCGAGAAATTGCAGAAGGAAGGCGAACTGGGGCGGCGGAAGATCACCCAGTGGACGCGCTACATGACGGTGGGCCTCGCCCTGATGCAGAGCTTCGGAATCGCCACCGCGCTGCAATCCTCGGATGGCAATTTCGTAATGAACCCCGGGTTCGGCTTCATCGCCATGACGGTCTTGAGCCTCACTACCGGTACGGCGTTCATCATGTGGTTGGGTGAGCAGATCAGCGAGCGTGGCATCGGAAACGGCATGTCGCTGATTATCTTCGCGGGTATCGTCGTGGGCTTGCCGAGCGCCATCCAGCAGATCTATACCAACGCTTTCGTCACCCGCCAGTGGAACATGCTGCAAGTCATTATCATCCTCATAGTGATGATCGCGGTGGTGGCGTTCATCGTGCTGGTGGAGCGGGGCGAACGGCGCATTCCCGTACAGTACGCCAAGCGCGTCGTGGGCCGGAAGATGATGGGCGGCCAATCGACCCACCTCCCGCTGAAGGTGAACGCCGGAGGCGTGATTCCCGTGATTTTCGCTTCCTCCCTCCTTGCGTTCCCGCAGACGCTGCTGCAGGTGCCGTGGGTCAAGGACATTCCCTGGCTGAAGGCGGCCCTCAATTCCATTGGCTACGCGGAACCGATGTATGCCGTATTGTTCACGGCGGGCATCATTTTCTTCTGCTTCTTCTACGTTTCCATCATTTTCAATCCGAACGAAGCCGCCGACAACATGCGCAAATACGGCGGGTTCATTCCGGGCATCCGGCCGGGGAAGAATACGGCGGATTACCTGAACAAGATTCTGACTAAAATTACGGTGGTGGGCGGACTGTACTTGGCGGTTCTTTCGCTGATTCCGACGATCATGATCTCGGGAATCAAACTACAGCACCTGCCGCTGATCGGCAACTTTATCGACCGGACGTTCCCCCGGTTCCTCCTGGATGGGCTTGGGGTTACGTTCTATTTCGGCGGCACTTCCTTGTTGATTGTCGTCGGCGTGGCGATGGATACCGTGAACCAGGTGGAGGCGCAACTGATCATGCGCCACTACGAAGGCTTCACGCCGCGATCGGGCCGCATTCGCGGACGCCGGTCTTCCACCTTCTAGGAGCGCCTTGAGCGGCCAGGTATGCCGGAAGGGAGCGGGAGCGGTAGAGCTTTGATTTTGTTTGGACCACCGGGATCGGGAAAGGGCACGCAGGCCCGTCTGATTCGGGAATGCCTGGGGGTTCCTCATATATCCACCGGGGACATGCTGCGAGAGCGCATGCAGGCCGGAGATCCCCTGGGGATGGTGATCAAGCGGCTCCTGGACGAAGGAGAGTTGGTAACGGACGAACTGGTCAACCAGATGGTGGAGGAGCGGATCTCGAAACCCGACTGCCGCAAGGGTTTCATCCTCGATGGCTATCCGCGAACACTCAGCCAGGCGGGAACGATTTGCCGGCAGTTGGCGGACCGGGGGACCGGGTGGTTGGTGGTCCACCTGAAAGTGGACTACAATGAGATTATCAGGAGACTTGCGGATCGGCGGAGTTGTGCACAATGCGCCGCGGTCTATAACCTGGCTTCCCACCCTCCGAAAGTGGCGGGCGTTTGCGACCGCTGCGGAAACCGCCTGAGCATTCGGGACGACGACCGGGAGAGCGTGGTGCGGAAGAGGCTCGAGGCCTACGATGAGAGGACCCGGCCGCTTCTCGAGTTTTTCTCCGGGGGGGTAGGTTCGTTTTGTGAGATGAACGGGGCTGGTGATGCGCCGGCTCTGATTGCAAGAAGAATTTGTGAGATGATGCGGTCCGGCAAGTCCGGCTGTTCTCTGGCTTGTTCGAATTAAAGTAGCAGGAGATGATTACGCGGAAAAGCCCGTCGGAACTCGAGAAGATGCGCAGAAGCGGGCTCCTCGTGTATCAGATTCTCCAGGAACTGGCCAGGCGAGTGGAAGCCGGCGTCACCACCCATGATCTGGAAGTGGTGGCGGAGAAGATGATTCGCGACGCCGGGGCGAAACCGGCCTTCAAAGGCTATTATGTCCCGGCCGCCGGCGCGCGATATCCGTTCGTGCTCTGCACCTCGGTGAACCACGAAATTGTGCACGGTATGCCCTCAGCCAGGCGCGCTTTGAAACAAGGCGACATCGTCAAGATCGATACGGGCGTGGAACTGGACGGATATTTCGGAGATTCGGCGGTCACGGTACCCGTCGGCGAGATCAGCGATCCGCTGCGGAGGCTGCTTCAGGTGACCAGGGAGTCTCTGGAACTGGCGATCGAGCAGGCCAAGCCGGGAAACCGCCTGTTCGACATTTCGGGAACGGTCGAAAAGCACGTTGTGAGGAACGGCTTTTCCATTGTGCGGGAATTTGTCGGCCACGGCATCGGCGCCAAGCTCCATGAGGAGCCACAGGTGCCGAATTACATTGACCGGCAGCATGAGAATCCCCGGTTGAAAGAGGGGATGGTGCTGGCCATCGAGCCGATGGTGAACGAAGGAAAGCCCGGCAGCAAGGTATTGGCGGACCGCTGGACGGCGGTGACCACCGACGGAAAATGCTCGGCCCATTTCGAGCACGTGGTGGCTATTACAGCGGAAGGCCCCTGGGTCCTGACACGGCCGTGACGGAGAAGGACAAGGGAGAAGGCAGGCGCGCAGTGGAAGGGACAGTCCTCGAACTGCTGCCGCAGGCCGGCTACATTGTGGAGTTGAGCACGCGGGCGCAGGTAAAGGCGCACGCGGCGGGGGCGGCCAAGGCGAATTTCAGCCGGTTGCGTCCGAAGGATAGAGTTTTGGTGGAGCTCTCGCCGCACGATCCGACGCGCGGGCGGATTACAAAGCTCCTCGAGTAGAAACGTTGGGTTGAAGGATAGGACATGAAAGTCAGAGCCTCGGTAAAGCCGATTTGCGATAAATGCAAGATCATCCACCGCCATGGCGTGGTGCGGGTGATCTGCACCAACCCCAAGCATAAGCAGCGGCAGGGCTAAGGAGAACGTATGGCGCGTATTGCTGGCGTGGATCTTCCGGCGAAGAAAAGGGCCGAAATCGGCCTCACCTATATTTACGGAATCGGGCGGACCCGCTCGAAGTCGATCCTGTACCGTGCGGGCGTGGACCCGGACAAGAAGGTGCTCGATCTGTCCGAGGAGGAAGTAAACCGGCTCCGCTTGCTCATCGAGTCGGAAGGCTCCATTGAAGGCGACCTGCGGAAAGAGATTTCGATGAACATCAAGCGGCTCATCGAAATGGGATCTTACCGCGGGTTGCGGCACCGGCGGAGTTTGCCCGTCAGGGGGCAGCGCTCGCATACGAACGCGAGGACGCGGAAAGGCCCGCGTCGCGGCACGGTGGCCAATAAGAAGAAGGCCACCGGCAAGACGTAAGGCACAAGAAGGATTCTCATGGCAAAACAGCAAGCCAAGGCCACAAAGAAGAAGGCCTTCAAGAAGAAAGAAAAAAAGAATGTGCCATTCGGGATCGTGCACATTCAGGCGACGTTTAACAACACCATTGTCACCATCACCGACCAGGTGGGGAACGTGCTTTCCTGGTCGAGTTCCGGGTCGCTCGGTTTTCGCGGGTCGCGCAAGGGAACTCCCTTCGCGGCGCAGCAGGCGTCGCTGACGGCGGCGCAGAAGGCGAAGGACACCGGATTGCGCAGTTGCGAGGTGCGGGTATCCGGACCGGGCAGCGGGCGAGAGTCGGCGGTTCGCGCGCTGGCGACCGCGGGCATCGAGGTGAAGCACATTCGCGACACGACGCCGATTCCCCACAACGGATGCCGGCCCCCGAAAAAGCGCCGGGTGTGAGTGGTTTTGCAACAGGAAATGGAAGCAGGAAAGCAGGAAGAAAGCCCGAGGGCTGTAAACTGCACCTTCTTAATATGCCGCCCCAGACGCGGCGAAGAGATGGAAAGGTAAGGAGGTTCGAGATTGGCTAGATACACAGGACCTGTGTGCCGCATGTGCCGGCGCGAAGGGATGAAGCTGTTCCTCAAGGGGGAGCGGTGCTTCACGGAAAAATGCGCCATCGAGAAGCGCAACTACCAACCGGGGCAGCACGGCCGCGATCGCAAGCCGAAGGTAGTCGGCTACGGCATCCAGTTGAGGGAAAAGCAGCGCGCCAAGCGCTACTACGGCATCCTCGAACGGCAGTTCCGGACAGCGTTTGAAAAAGCAAGCCAGATGAAGGGCATCACCGGCGAGAACCTGCTCGCCGCGATGGAACATCGTCTGGACAACGTCATTTACCGGCTGGGCCTGGCCACCTCGCGGGCCATGGCGCGGCAGGTGGTGCGGCACGGGCACATTCAGGTGAACGGCCGCAAGGTCAACATCCCTTCCTATCTCACCCGCCAGGGAGACGTGATCGAGGTCCGGGAAAAGAGCAAGAAGAACCCGGGCATTCTCGCCTCCTGCGATGCGACGGCGAGCCGGCCATCTCCGGCGTGGCTCGAGTTTGATCGCGACGCCTTGCGCGGACGCGTGGTGAGCACCTTCAAGCGGGAAGAGTTAGTGCAGATTCAGCTCAACGAGCAGCTCATCGTCGAGCTCTATTCCAAGTAAGGAAAGGAGGATTCGATGTTCAAGGGCTTTCAGAAACCAAAAAGGCTGGTGGCGAACACGGAATCGCTCACGGACCGCTATGGCCAGTTCACGGCGCAGCCGTTCGAGCGCGGGTTCGGCACCACCATCGGCAACAGCCTGCGGCGCGTGCTGCTGAGCTCGATCGAGGGCGCTGCCATTACGGCAGTGCGGATTGAGGGGGTAGCTCACGAGTTCAGCCCGATACCCGGCGTGGTGGAAGACGCCACGGATATCATCCTCAACCTGAAACAGATTCCCTTCAAAATGATGACCGATGAAGTGAAGACGGTCCGCTTGAAAGTGGAAGAATCGGGCGAGGTGTTGAGCGGGCAGATCGAGACCGACGCGGATGTGGAAGTGCTCGACCGCAACATGCACATCGCAACCGTGAGCGAGGGCGGAAACATCGCCATCGAGATGCGGCTGAAGATGGGCCGCGGCTACGTGAGCGCGGACCGGAACTTCGATGAGGACCTGCCGCTCGGCTATATCCCCATCGACTCGGTCCATTCGCCGGTGCGCAAAGTGAACTACAGCGTCGAGGCTGCCCGTCTCGGCCAGATGACCGATTACGACAAGCTGACCCTCGAGACGTGGACGAACGGAGCCGTGTCGCCCGCCGACGCAATCGGCATGGCGGCGAAGCTCCTCAAGGACCACATGAGCATCTTCATCAACTTCGAAGAGCTTCCGGAGATGGTGGAAGAGCCGGCCGAGCGGGCCTTGAACCAGATGAACGAGATTCTCAATCGTTCGGTGGAAGAGCTGGAACTGAGCGTGCGCTCCTACAACTGTCTGAAAAACGCCAATATCCAGACCATCGGCGATCTCGTGCAGAAGACGGAAGCCGAAATGCTTCGGACGAAGAATTTCGGCCGCAAGTCGCTCAACGAGATCAAGGAGATCCTGGGCGGACTGTCGCTCAGTTTCGGGATGAAGTTCGATTCGCAGGGCCGGTTGGTTGGGCCGAGCGGCGGTCCGGCGCCATTTGCGCCGTCGGAAGGCGACAACGGAGATCTGTAATCACTAGGGAGGTATGAAGGAAACATGAGACATCGAGTGGGTGGTTACAAGATCAAGCGCGACGTAAGCGCGCGCAAGGCTCTGCTGCGGAACCTGGTCACCAGCGTCATCGAGAATGAGCGCGTGGTCACCACGGTGGTGAAGGCGAAGGCCGCCCGTCCGCTGGTGGACAGGATGATTACGCTCGCCAAGGCCGACACGCTGCATTCGCGGCGCCAGGCCGCCGGCTTCCTGCAAACGGCGGATTCGGTGAAGAAGCTGTTCGATAAGCTCGGCGCACGGTTCGGGCAGCGGAGCGGCGGCTACACGCGAATTGTGCGGCTTGGACCCCGCAAGGGCGACGGAGCCGAGCAGGCCATGCTCGAACTGGTGGGTTCGGAACTGGTGAAGCGCGCGGCTGAACGCGCCAAGCGCCGTGAAGAGCGGCTCAAGGCAATGAAGGAAGGGCGCGAAGAGGGCGGCGAAGAGGAGTCCTGAGGCAGGCTGCAACCCGCGTCAGGTGATAACAGGTAGCGAAAAGGCCGGTAGGGCGCCTGCGGCGTTCTACCGGCTTGATTTTTTTGAAGGACCTTTACGAACGGGCGAAAACGCGGCTGAAGGAGAATACGGTGGCCGCGAATTCGCTCGAAGAAGTGGAGGCAATCCTGGGCGATGTGACCGCGGAAAAAGGCGGGGGCAAGTTCGTCATGGTGCATCTCAAGGACGACCCCGCGGTGGATGCGCGCATCAAAGAGATGAAAGCCACGGTGCGCAACGTGCCGCTCATTGACGAGTGCGGCGGGGCGGGAAAGTGCGTCATCACCCGCCAGCCCGTCGAGCGTCCGGTGGTCGTGGCGAAGGCCTACTGAACGCGAAATTCCCAGGAGCCGAACCCTCGAGCCCCTCGCCCGCATCCAATGTGCTCAGGAGGCTAAGAGGGTAAAATAAAGATAGCCGCCTGCGGTATTCCCAATGATTGCGACAGACACCATTACCGAAGAGATTCTTCACCTTAAACGGCAGAAGAAGGCGATCCTGCTCGCCCATCACTACCAGGAGCATGAAATCCAGGACCTCGCCGACGTAGTCGGCGACAGCCTCGAACTTGCCCGCAAGGCCCAGTCCTACGAGGGCGAAGTGATCGCCTTTTGCGGCGTCTGGTTCATGGCTGAAACCGCTAAGATCCTCAATCCGCATCGCATCGTCGTCGTCCCCGACAAGGAAGCCGGCTGCAGTCTGGTGGATAGCTGCCCCGTCGATCAGGTCCGGGCCTACAGGAAACTCCATCCCGATGACGTCATCGTCAGCTACATCAACACCTCGGCGGAAGTAAAGGCGGAAAGCGACATCATCTGCACCTCCCGCAACGCCGTTCAGGTGGTCAACTCCATCCCCGCCGCGAAGCCCATCCTCTTCCTGCCCGACATCAACCTCGGCAATTACGTCAAGAAGCAGACCGGACGCGGGAATATGAAGATCTGGCAGGGCGCCTGCATCGTCCACGCTACGTTCTCCGCCCGCCGCCTCCTGTCCATCCGCGCCCAGCACCCCTCCGCGCTCCTGGCCGCTCACCCGGAATGCCCCCCGGACGTCCTGAAATTGGCCGACTTCATCGGCTCCACCTCGGCCATCATCGATTGGTGCATTCATCACGACGCTGACGAGTTCATCATCATGACCGAAAGCGGCGTCTCTCACAGCCTCCAGCAGCGCGCGCCACACAAGAAGTACCACTTCGTTCCCAATGAGCACTGCAACTGTAGCGAGTGCCCTTACATGAAGCGCAATTCCCTCGAGAAACTTCGCGATTGCCTGCGCTCGCTTGAGCCTCGAGTCGAACTGAGCCCGGAAATCATGGAGCGCGCCCGCCTTCCCATCGAACGCATGCTCGCCCTCCGCTAGTCCCTGACAAGATGCCTCCTCTCGTTGATACCTTTGGCCGGCTGCACGACAACCTCCGCATCAGCGTCACCGATCGCTGCAATATCCGCTGCTTCTACTGCATGCCGGAGGATGCCACTAACTTCCAGCCGCGCGCTGAAATCCTGTCTTTCGAGGAGGTGGAGCGCTTCGTGCGCGTCGCCGTCAGCCTCGGCGTCAACAAGATCCGCCTCACCGGAGGCGAGCCCCTTCTCCGCAAGGACCTGCCCGTTCTCATTCAGAAGATCCTCTCCATCGACGGCGTGCGCGATCTTGCCCTCACCACCAACGGCGTCCTCCTTCCCAAACTCGCCCAGCCTCTGTTCGACGCCGGCCTGCGCCGCATCAATGTCCACCTCGATACGCTCCGCCCGGAACGTTTCCGCCAGATCACCCGCCGCGATGACTTCGACAACGTGGTCGAAGGGATCGAACTCTGCCGCTCCCTCGGCTACGGGCCCATCAAGATCAACGCCGTCGCCGTCAAGAACCTCGTCGAGGATGACATCGTCCCCCTTGCCCGCTTCGGCCGGGAACGCGGCATCGAGGTTCGCTACATCGAATTCATGCCCCTCGATAGCCAGGGACTCTGGCAGCGCGACAAAGTCCTGCTCATGGACGACATGCTCGCCATGCTCGCGCGCGAAATCTGTCCCCTCGAACCAATCCCGAATCAGGACCCCCGCGCCCCCGCCACCGAGTTCCGCTTCGCCGATGGCATCGGCGGCGTCGGCTTCATCGCCAGCGTCAGCAAGCCCTTCTGCCTCAACTGCAATCGGATCCGTCTCACCGCCGACGGCCACCTCCGCTACTGCCTCTTCGCCATCGAGGAAATGAACGTCAAGGACCTGCTTCGCTCCGGCGCCGGCGATGAAGAAATCGCCGATCTCATCCGCGCCAACGTCCGCGCCAAGTGGATCGGACACGAAATCAATACGAAAGGTTTTGTTCCGCCCCCTCGGCCCATGTACGCCATCGGAGGCTGACCGCCGTGGTCTACGCAGTCTGGCTCTTCTGGATCTCGCTCGCCTTCGTCTTCGCCGAGCGTCTCTGTCCCTGGCGCAAGAATCAACCCCTCCTCCGCCCCCGCATCCTCTCAGACCTCGTCTACCTCGTCTTCAATGCCGAATATCTCGGCATCCTCATCGCCCTCGCCGCACAACGTCTGCTGAGCATCTATAACCCCGAGCCCTTCATTACACGGAACCTCATGGCGGATAAACCGAAATGGCTCCAGTTCCTGATCCTCCTCATCGTCTTCGATTTCCTTCAGTGGTGTGTCCACAACGCCCTTCATCGCATTCCCTTCCTGTGGCGCTTCCACAAGGTTCACCACAGCATCGTCGACATGGATTGGCTCGGCGACTGGCGTTTTCACTGGGGTGAGATCTTCGTCTACCGCTCCGTCCTTTACATGCCCGCGGTCATCTTTGGCTTCGCCCCCGCGGTCCTGTTCTCCTACGGCATCCTCAACACCGTCATCGGCCACTACGCCCACGCCAACCTTCGCCTCCGCCTCGGCCCCCTCAAATACCTCCTGAACAGCCCCCAGATGCACATCTGGCATCACAATCATCCCGATTCCGGACCCATCAACCGCAATTTCGGAATCACCCTCAGTCTATGGGACTGGCTCTTTCGCACCGCCTACATGCCCGCCAATCCACCCCTCCACCTCGGCTTCGAGGGCATCGAAACCTATCCCAAGTCCCTCCCCGGCCAATGGCTCGCCCCCTTCCGCGGCTAATCCCGCGGTTGAAACTCCGAATACCGGATGTCCACTTCCCGCCGCAGCGCCTTCACCAGCAGCACCCGCGCGTCGTACTTGATCTTCTGCGCCTCCACCACCCACCAGCCCGGCACAGCCTCCCGCCGCTCCATCCGGAACTCGGTCCCCTTCGCGATCCGCCCCAACACCCCGAAACCGATGTTCACGTCGTCGAAGACCACCGCATCCACCAGCATCAGTTCCCCCGTCTGTCTGTCGATCCAGCACTTTCCACGGACCTTCTCGAACATGCGGAATTTCAGTTTCTTCGGCTCGTAAGCCGGCCGCGGCTGGAACTCGTATACCACCGCCTCCCTGCCGGATCGCTTCTCTATACCCGCCAACCGGTAGTCCAGCGCATCCGGAAGTTCCCGTATGATCTCCGCTTCCTCGTTCTTCACCTTGGGCGCGGATTTCGGCGGCTGCCCCGCCATCGACGCCACCTGCGCCTGGATCTCCCCGTCCTGCCGCTTCTGCTCCTCGGCGCTCAACGCTTCCCCGTTCCGCGCGATCAGCCGCGTTATGACATGTCCGTCCACCACCTCCCGCCGGATCGTATGGGACTCGCTGAACTTCACTTGCCCGTCTGAGTCGAACTCCCGCACCTCCCGCCGCCGCACGAACAGGAACTTGCTCTGGTTGTCCTCGCCCTTCTCGAGCAGTTCAATAGTCTTGCGGATCGCCTTGCGGTTCTCTTCGATCGTCTGTCCGGACAGCAGCCCGCCGCCGATGAGACACAAAACGACAAGCCTCATATAAGGAGGAACGCGCTACCCCTGCCGGGGGTTCCCGGCTTTCAGCGCCGCCGGCTCTTCACGAACTCCCAGACCACCGGCATCACCGAAATCACAATGATTCCCAGAATTGCCTTTTCGAAATGCGCCCTCACGATGGGCACATTCCCCAATCCATACCCCAGCATCGTCATCAGAAAGACCCATCCGATGCCGCCGAAGATATTGAACGACAGGAATCGCCGGTATGTCATCCGCCCCACCCCAGCCACGAACGGCGCAAAGGTCCGCACGATGGGAACAAACCGCGCATAGATGATCGTCTTGCCGCCGTGCTTCTCGTAGAATTCGTGCGTTCGCTTCAGGTACTCCTGCTTGAACAGCAGCGAATCGGGCCTACGGAAAATCGCCGGTCCCGTCCGCATCCCCAGGTAGTACCCGGTCCCATCGCCGATAATAGCCGCCGCCATCAGCAGCACATTGATCAGCACGATATCCAACTCCCCCGCGCCCGCCACCACTCCCACCGTGAATAGCAGCGAATCACCCGGCAGAAACAAACCCACCAGCAGACCGGTCTCGGCAAACACTACCCCGAACAGCATCAGGTAGCCAAGCGGACCCCCGAGCACAGTCGATAACAGATGAATCAGTTTTTCCGGATTGGTGAGAATACGGAGAAACTCGAGCAGCGCTTCGATCATGCGCTAGGAGTTCTTGTAGCTGTCAATCAGCCGCTTCACCGTGTCCTGGTGGATCTTGATGACGCCCTTGCTCTTCAAATATTGCACCAGGCCGTCCTCGAAAAGATCTTTCCGTTCCTGCGCCTTGCGGCTCTTCAAGCGCAGCAGTGTGTCGTAGCGCTGCTCCGGCAGCTTGCTCATGTCGGCGGGAGTCTTTCCCGTCACCTTGCACACATAATTCACCCCAGTCACGTTCACCGGACCGAACACCGCGCCCACATCGCTCCGGAATGCCTGCTCCAGGTATTGCGCTGAGCCGATGCCCTCCGCCTGACCCTCGCGCCCGAACGCCGGAGCGCTCTTCACTTCCAGCTTCATCGCCGCCGCGGCCTTCTTCAAATCGCCGCCCATCTCCCGGACCTTCTTCAGCAGCTCATTCGAGCGTTCCGCCAGCAGCCGCTGCGCCCTCTCATTGACGATCGACTGCCGGATCTGTCCCTCCACTTCACTCAACTCCGCCTGCCGCGCCGGGATAATCTGATCGAGCACCGCCATCGCCAGTTTGTTCCCCTGCGTCGTGATGACGGGCGTCACACCGCCCGGCTTCGTCAACTCGAACAGGCTGTCGTCCATCTCCGTCGAGCCGCCGATCTGCGGATACACCGCCCCGCGCCCCATTGCCGGCACTTTCACGTACGAGATGTTCAACTGCTGCGCGATCTTCTCCGCCGCGGCCGGGTCTTTCAGCAGCGCCGCATGCGCCTGGTCCGCCAGCGTCTGCATCCGGTCATACACCAACTGCTTGGTGCGCTCCTTCTGAATCGTGTCCTTCACTTCCTCGAACGTCTTCAGGTGCGCATCTTCCTTTTCCAGGCATTGGATGATGTGGTAGCCGAACTCCGTCTTCACCAGCCCGCTGATCTCCTTCGGCTTCATCGCGAATGCCGTATCCTCGAAGGCTTTCACCATCTGCCCCTTGGTGAACCACCCCAGATCGCCGCCCTTCGAAGCGTTGCTCGTGTCGTCGGAGTACTTCTTCGCCAACTCAGCGAAATCGCCGCCGGCTTTCACCTGCTTCAGAACATCCTCCGCCTTCCTCTTTAACGCCTCATCCTGTTCCTTCGGCTTGTCCATCGTCTTGATCAGGATGTGCCGCGCGTGCACGCGCTCCGGAGTCCGGAACTGCTCTTTCTCGGATTCGTATACCTTCCGCAATTCCGCATCACTCATCTTCAGCGACTCGCCCACCTTGTTTTCATCCACCACAAGCAACTCGAACGCCCGCTTCTCGGGAACCCGGTAGCTGTTCTTCGACGTCGCCCAGTGCGCGTTGATCTCCTCCGGCGTCACCTTGATTTCGCTTTGCAGCTTCGCCGGGTCGATCTTCACGTAATCCACCGTGACCTTCTCGTTGCGCTCCCGGAACTCCTGCTCCACTTCCTGCGGCGTCACCACCATGCCTTCGAGTACCGCGCTCTGGAGCCGTCTCGTCTCAGCCCGCAGCCGCGCCTGTCTCTCGAATTCGCTGATGCTCGTATTGTTCGCCGCCAGGAACTGCGCATAGGCATCCTTACCCACGAACTTCCCGCCTTCGAACAGTTGCGGGATCATCAACTCGATCACCTGAGCCACGTCTGCGTCCGTCACCGTGTAGCCCAGCTTCTTCGAGTAGTACGCCATGGCATGGTCCACCACAATCTGGTTGACAATCTGTGGCGCATAGATCGAAATCAGCTCCGGCGGAATGTTCTTCCCGCGAAGCGTATCCTGCAGTCCCATCTGCACTTCGCGCATCGTGAGAACATCTTTCCCGATCTCCGCGATCACCGGATCATTAGCATCCGAACTCATGCCGCCGCCGAAGCCTGGAATGAGAGTCACCACCATCGAGATGGCGACAAGAGACAACAAACCGCCGAGCAGGTAACGCGTAGTCTTCTCTCGGCTTCGGAACAGATCAAACATTTCGTGGGTTCTCCTACGGGGTAATTCCCATTATATCAGGCAACCCGGACGGAGCCCCACTCTCCCCGCGCGCACTGCCGTTCCCTGCCGGTGGAACAGAAAACCGAAGTGGAAATGCTATATTGGAAGAGCCCGGTGAGGTGCGAGAGTGGTTGAATCGGGCGGTCTCGAAAACCGTTGAACCTTTACGGGTTCCGTGGGTTCGAATCCCACCCTCACCGCCACTTCCCGCTGATTCAGCGGGCAGGTGGTGCGCAGCTAAAACGCAAACACCTCGGATTGTTTTCCCGGCTCCGCCACCACCAACCGCGTCTCCAGCCCCCGCCCCTCGATCGCCTGCGCTGCCGTCAGCCGCACAATCTCCGGATGATTGTTGTGCTCGCTCAAGTGCCCCAGCACCAGCGTTGCCGTGCTCGAATCCATGCTCTGCTCGATGAACGTCGAGACCAGGTCGTTCGACAGGTGTCCCCGCCGGCTCATCACCCGTTGCTTCACGGACCACGGATACGGACCCACCTTCAGCATGTCCAGGTCATGATTCGATTCGAGCAGCAGGAAATCCGTCCCCTTCAAATGATGGCAGATCGATTCCGGCAAATACCCCAGATCCGTCACCACGCCCACCTTCACACCCTCCGCGCGGAAACAGAACCCTACCGGATCGATGGCATCGTGCGGAATGGTGAAGCTGCTCACCTCGATATCGCCAATCGTGAAACTCGATCCGGCCTGAAACGGTTCGAGGGCCGGCGAATAGTCCTCCCAATCGACGGCCGGAGCCGTCAGCCGGCTGAGAAACACGGGCAGTTGCCGCCGGCGCAGCGCCTCCACCTTCCGCAACAGCCGCAGCAACCCGCCGACATGGTCGGAGTGCTCGTGCGTCACCAGGATCGCATCCAGCTTCTCCGGGTCTTCCCCGATGTTCGCCAGACGCTGGAAGGTCTCCCTGCGGCTCAAGCCCGCGTCAATCAGAATGCGTGTCTTCTCCGTGCCGACAAATGTGGCGTTGCCGGAACTGCTGCTCGAAAGCGCACAGACTTTGACGATGAGACCGTTCCTCCTCTGCTTAGTCTACCCGCCGCCGGCGGATCAAATATCTATCGTCGCAATTTCCACGCGCGAGCGGCGCCCTTCCACAACCACCAGTCCGCTCTCGGTGACGTGATACAACTGCCGGTCGCGCGCCGCGTCATAGCCGATCTGCGTCGCCTGCGGCAGGCGCACGTTCTTATCCAATATGGCCCGCCGCACCCGGGAATGCCGCCCGATATCGCAATTGTCAAAGATGATCGAGTCCTCCACCACCGCGCCCGTGTGCACCTTGACGCCCCGCCCGATCACCGAATTCTTCACCAGCCCGCCGGAAAGAATCGACCCGCCGGCCACAATCGAATCGATCGCCTGCCCGCGCCGCCCGTCCTCGTCGAACGTGAACTTCGCCGGCGGATCATCGTAGCCCGCCGTGCGCAGCGGCCATTTTCTGTTGAACAGATTCAACTGCGGCGACACCGCCCGCAGGTCCATGCTCGCCTCATAATAGGCATCGAGCGTCCCTACATCGCGCCAGTATGCAATGGCGTCCTCCGGATCACCCGGAATCTTGTTCCTGCGGTAGTCATAGGCATACATATCCCCCCGCCCCACCAGCCGCGGCAGGATGTCGCGCCCGAAATCGTGCGCCGAATCTTCCCGTGCCGCGTCCGCGTACAACTCCCGCAGCAGCAGCCCGGTCGAGAAGATGTAGTTCCCCATCGAGGCATAAAACATTCCCGGGTCATCCGGCATCGGAGGCACTTCCGCCTTCTTCTCGTGAAACCCCTGGATCATCCCGTCCGCCGTCACCTCGATGGCTCCGAACTCCTTTGAATACCGCATCTCCACTGGAATCGCCGCCACCGACACCTGCGCCCGCTTCTGTTCGTGGAATTCCACCATGTCGCGGATATTCATCCGGTAGATGTGGTCCGCGCCGAAGATGCATACCAGGTGCGGATCCGCCTGCTCGATCAGGTTGATGTTCTGATAGATTGCGTCCGCCGTTCCCCGATACCAAACCTCTCCGTCGGACCGCATCTGCGCCGGCACCGGAATGATGAAATGATTCTTCAGCATCCCCGACGATTCCCACCCGTCGCGCAGGTGCTGCAACAGGGACTGGCTCTTGAACTGAATCAGCACGTAGATGGAGTAAATACCGGAATTCAGCAGGTTGCTCAAGACAAAATCGATGATTCGGTACTGCCCGCCAAAGGGCACCGCCGGTTTGGCGCGCTCCTTCGTCAGCGGGTATAGCCTTGTTCCCTTGCCGCCAGCCAGAACGAAGGCGAGTACGCGTAGCTGCATGGTTCGCTCCTCATGTGCAAAGACCGCGAGTGCTGCCGGTCCGCCGCCGGTTTCTCCGGTAGTCTTGAGATAAGGCTACATTAGCCCTGCTGTCTACGTAAAGCGGAAGGTTCCGTAGCGTTATGAAGCCCCCTTCTCAATGTTTCAACCACTTCCGGACGGCGGGCGCAATCGCATCCGCCATGCGGCGGAATCCCAGGTCGGTGGGATGAGTTCCGTCCACCGTGGCCTCGCCATCATTGCCGAGCAGCGCCGGCGCCTTCACATAGGAAAGACGCTTGTCCCCTTCCGCCACCAGTTTCTTGTAGATGGCGAGCAAAGCGGAGTTCTTGTCCGCCGCCGAGACGCGCCGTGATTCGACGAAGTCCGCATTCGTGTAGATCACGTTTTCAATCAGGACAATGGGCGTTTGCGGATGCGCCTTGCGCAGCGTGCGCAGAAACGGCTCCGTGCGCTCGCGCACCTGCTGCGGGCTGAGGTTCGGCAGGCTGTCGTAGACATACACCGCCGGATCGAGTTCGGCCAGCAACTGCGCCATTTCGGGCTCGGACAGTGCGTTCCCGGAGAAGCCGAGGTTGATGGTGGGCCAGTCGAGGATCCGCCCCACCAGCGCCGGGTACGCCATACCCGGACGCGAGGCGCAGCCGCCTTGCAGAATGGACGTCCCGTAGAAGACGATGGGGCGCTCGGACCTGGGCAACGGTGCGCCGCGCTCGAGTTTCGCTCCCGCGGGCACGCCCACCTCCACCGAATCGACGCCGTTGTAGAGCGGGAGGTAGAGCAGATAGTCACGCCGGCCGCCGGTCCAATCCTTCACCATCGCTTGCTCGTTGGTTTTATGTTCGGGGCGGCCATTCGCCAGCCATCGCCACTGATTGTTGTGGCGCACATACAGATCGACGCCGCTCACGCCCGTCGCCGGCATGTGCGGCAGCGCGAGCTTCTCGCGGCGCACCGTCCAGCGCACGGAGATGGTGGGCGAGGCTGTGGAGAAGCGCACGCTCATTCCCGCCGAATCATGCGACAGCCCCCAAACGGGCGGCCGCACCATCTTCTCCGCCTTTGCCGGCAGCCGGTCATAGGGATGCTCTACGTCGGTCCAGCCCTGTCCCTCGAGACCAAGCTGCCGGACTTCGGTCCATTCGAGCTCCTGTGCCAGGGCGGGAGCGAGCGCCAATACGAACACTAGCCGGGAAACACGCATATAGCTATTAGACAGGAATCACGGAGTTTCCATAAGGCCTGCCGGCTTTGATGGTGGCCACGGGCTTCAAGCGCCACTTGCCGGGGCGTTTTTCGCCCAACGAGTCCACCATCTGCCAGGGCGCTTCGCGCAACTCGAAGATGGCGACGTCCGCTGTCGAGCCCTCCTTGAGCGAGCCGGTTCCAAAGGGAAAACCGAGAGCCTTGGCGGGATTGGCTGTCGCGCGCCGGACCACGTCTTCGAGGCTCAATCCCATGTGCATGAATTTCGACAGTGTCGTCGCCAGATCGTACACGGGTCCATTCACGTTGTATTGATGAACGTCGCTCGAGATGGTGCCCGGCAGGACACCCTGGGAGAATGCCTTTTCGGCGATGCGGAAGGAGAAGCTGCCGGCGCCGTGTCCCACATCGAGCAGGATGCCGTTCTCCACCGCCTTCCGCACCTCGCTCAGAACCCGCCCGCGTTCGTCGAGGATGCCGCCCTCATGGCCGTGGAAGGTGTGGGTGATGAGGTCGCCCTTCTTCAGCATGGCGAGGATCTTCGGCAGCGGCGAGTAGGCTCCGCCGATGTGCACCATGAGCGGCAGATTGACGGCATCGGCAGCTTCGCGCGCCAGGGCGAGGGCTTGCAGATCGTGCTCGCCCGCAATGTTCCTGGTAAGCCGGATCTTCACCCCGAGGATCACGTCGCGGTTCTGCTCGATGGTGCGGATGGTGAGTTTCGGATTGGCGTATCGCAAATCCAGCAGCTCGCCGAACGGGTTGTCCGGGGATAGCGTGGATTGCCCGATGACGGAGATGTTGAGCAGCGCATAGACCCGGGTCTCGACGACGCGGATGACATATTGCCGTAGACCGGGGAACGTGTGCGCTCCGGCGGACCCGGCGTCGACCACGGTGGTAGCGCCTTTTGCGATGCAGTTCGGATCGGCGGGGATGCCGAGCGGGGCGACGCCGTCATACACATGGACGTGCACGTCGACCAGCCCCGGCGTGACGACCATCCGGCGGGCATCGAAGACGCGGCGCGCCTCCGATTCCGCGATGTTCGGGGCAATGCGCGCCACCTTGCCCTGGCGGATGGCCACATCGGTCTCCGCGGAGAGGTCCTGCGAAGGGTCCACCACGCGGCCGCCGCGGATGAGCAGATCATAGGTTGGCGCGCCGCCGGCCTGCGCGGCAAGCATGGGCTCCGCCTGTTCATGGAGCTTGCAGATGAGTGACGGCAGAAGGATGGTGCGCGTGAGGAATTGCCGGCGGTGTGACATGCATCTGAGCGTATTCCAGCGGCGCCCGCGCCGCAATGCCGAGAGGTCTGCGATATGATCGGGCCAAAGCTTCGTGACGAGAGCAACCGCCCCGCGGCGGCGCGGCTCGAAGCGTGTTCCAGCGGCGTGCGCGCCGCAACGCGGGGCGACGCCTGCGATATGATCGGTCCAAATGCGGCGAATGTGTCTTGGCGCCCTCATCTGCCTTGTTACCGCGTGCGCGGCGGAGTTGAGGATCGAGCTTCGTGACGAAAGCAACCGTCCCGTGGCGGCGCGGCTCGAAGTACACGGCGGAAGGCAAGAATCTGAGCGTGTTCCAGCGGCGTGCGCGCCGCAATGCCGGGGCGACGCCTGCGATATGATCGGGCCAAATGCGGCGAATGTGTTTTGGCGCCCTCATCTGCCTTGCCACCGCGTACGCGGCGGAGTTTAGGATCGAGATTCGTGACGAGAGCAACCGTCCCGCGGCGGCGAGGCTCGAAGTACACGGCGCGGATGGCAAGATGTATCAGGCGGAAGGCTCTATCCTGAGCCGCCGGCCGGGCCGGTCCGACGCGGGCTCTCCCTATCTGCGGTCGTTCGTCGTGAAGGGGGGCGCCGCGCTGTCCGTGCCTCCGGGACGCTACCGGATCATCGCCGAGCACGGCCTCGAATACGAACGGGTGACTCGCGAAGCCGAGGTGCGGGAGGCGTCGCCGTCGAAGGTGGAACTGCGGCTGCGGCCCTGGATCCGCATGCGCGAGCGAGGCTGGTGGAGCGGTGACATGCACGTCCATCGCCCGCCCGAAGACGCGCCTTTGCTGCTCGAAGCCGAGGACCTCAACCTCGGAGTAGTCTTCACGATGTGGAACCGGCAGAACCTGTATGCCGGGCGGGCGCTGCCGGCGGAGTGGACGGTGAAGACGGGCGATTGGAATTGGATGACCGTGACCAACGCCGAGGATGAGCGAGGCGGCGGGGCGTGGATGCTCCACGGGTTGCGGGAGGCGCTGGGGCTCGATGCGGTGGCCGCGCCGGGCATGCCAACCACGGAAAGCTGGGATCCGCCGGGGATGGACTTTGTCCGCAAGGCGCGCAGCCAGAGGCAGGGCTTGTTTCCCTGGTTCGACCTGGAGAAGCCGATCTGGTGGGAAGCTCCGGTGATGATGGCGCTGGAGCGGCCGGACTCGATCGGGCTGCTCCACAATCATTACGACCAGTACGGCATGTACGACAACGAGGCATGGGGACGGAAGCGGGATATGACTGCCTTCCCCGGTCCGCGAGGGTTTTCGGATTACTCGCTGCAACTCATCTACCGCTATTGGAATCTGGGGTGGTTAGTTCCTCCCAGCGCGGGCTCGGCGAGCGGAGTATTGCCGAACCCTGTGGGTTATAACCGGATGTATGTGAACTTACAGGGAGCCTTCCGTGTGGGTAAGTGGTATGAAGCTTTGAAGACGGGCCGCGTGGTGGTGTCCAACGGGCCGGTTCTGTTCTTCGATCCGAAGGTGGAAGGCGGGCGGCTGCGTGGGCGGATTGAGGTCATCTCGCGCGACGATCTGGACCGCGTGGAACTGGTCGCCAACGGGAAGGTGATTCAGAGATGGAAGCCCGCGGGGAAGCGGTTTCGAAGCGCACTCGACCTGGATGCGGCCTCTCATAGCTGGGTGGCGGCGCGGTGTTATGCAAAGAACGATACTACCGTGCGGATGGCGCACACGGGTCCGGCACAGTTGCCGGGTAAGTGGGACAACCGTAGGGACGCGACTTATTACCGGCAATGGATAGAGGAGTTACAGCGCAACCCGAAGACGCCAGCCGGAACGAGGGCCGCGGAGTTATACCGGCAGGCGCTCGAAGTATACCGTAAGCTGGAGCAGTAAGTGGCAATTGAGGATAGCGAGATCATCCTTCACATCACGGTCCTGCTGGACCAGCTTGGTCCTTTCACGGCCAATACTCTTCGCAAGGACAAGTGGCGGACCACCGAGCAGCTTGCTTACGAGCTGATACGTTCCGGGCTTTCCGTTACAGTAGATCAGGTCGACGGGGCGCTGCGGCGGTACGAGGCCGGTTACCGGGAGCGGATGAAACGGGGGCTGCCGCCAGAGGCAGACATCCGGCGGGCGACCTATCCGGACCGGACAACCGCGTTGCCGCTGTGGGGCAGCACGGCGCACCTTGGCGAGCCCTGGCTCGGGCAGCCATTGGAGGAGCGCCTCGACGCGCCTGACGACCTGGGCCTCCACCTTCCGGTGAGCGAAACGGACCCACGGGTCTTCCTGTCGCACACGCACCAGGACGCGGAGTTGTGCGGCCGCGTGGCGGAGCGCCTGGGGGAGTTGGGAATCAGAGCCTGGATGTTCGAAGTGGACATCGAGGAGCGGGGCGTGATCGCCAACTGTGTCCGCGAAGCCATCGCATCGTGCGCGTGTTGTGCCGGGCTGTTGACCCGGAACTCGATCGCCTCGTTGTGGGTGTTGACGGAGCTTCACACGGCGCTCGAGTCGAAAAAGCATGTGGCGCTTGTGGTGGATGCGCCGGATCGCCTGCTGCTGGCCCTGCTCGAATCCGTGCGCTTCCAGAGCCCCGAAGGGCCATTTGATCTCGGGGTCCAATATGATGCACAGGCGGCGGACAAGCTGCGGGAAGACTACAGCTTGCGGAACAGCCAAAGCCGCGCCGGGCGGTACCCGAACCAGCTACGAGACTTTCTTGCGACGCTGCCGGCATACCTCGGCGGCAAGGACATGCTGGCGTTTCCAGAGCCCCCGGCGGATTGGGCGGGAGTGTTCGGGCTCTGTGGAATGGAAGAATTGCGGAAGAGGCTGGCCTAGCGGTCACCGCCTTTCTCCGCGGCGCAGACGAAGTTGGCGGCGTCGTCCGTGCTGCCGGAGCCTTTATATTTGGCCACCTGCGGATAGGGGCACCAGGGGCGAGTGCGGTCGACGGTGTCATTGGTGCGGTGTGCGGCGATGATCTGGTCCGGGGCTGTGCCATGTTCCACCCATTGGTCGAGGGCAGTGAGGGCGTCGAACGTGTTCGGGCCTTCGCCGCCGGCGCAGTGGGCCATGCCGGGAGCCATGAAGAGGCGGATGGACTGGCCGACTTTCGCCGCGCCGCCCGATTTGGCAACCATGCTTTCGTAGTAATTCACGGTGTTTCGCGGGGCGATGAGCTGGTCATTCCAGCCGTGGTAGAGGATCATCTTTCCACCGTGGCCGAGGAACTTGCGCAGGTCCGGGTTGATGGCGTTGAGTGTGCCTTTGTCGATCTTGTCGGTGAGGGCAACGTGGGAATCGAGGTTCAGGGTCCTGAAATCCCAGTTGGGGTCTTTGAAGACAACGTACTTGAAATGGTCATCGGAGATCTGGAAGGGCTTCGGTCCGCCGGCCAAGGGGCTCCAGCCGAGTTCGCTTCCGGGTTCGAGGCCGGGGAAGATCTGTTTCTTCGTGCGCGGGTTGACAGGGCCGGAGTAGATCTTGCGGGCGGATTCGACCTGTGGTCCGGTGAGGCAGGTTGGGCCGTCGCCGTCCTTGCAGGCGAGGACGGCGGGATCGAAGCGGCAGCGCATGGGGTTTTCGATGAGGCCGTCAGTGACGCCGTCAAGGGCGTCGCAAGCGGCGAGTGCGGCTTTGTGGATGATAGGGTATTTTTCTTTGGGGATGTAGGCGGCAGGGTCCTTGAGTGTGGTTTGGGAGACCCAGAGGTCTCCTACCATGAGGTGGGTCCAGTAGTTGGCAGGGGCTCCGGCGAGGATGCCGTCATAGTCGGCGGGGTATTGCTGGGCTTCCTTGAGGCCTTGCTTTCCGCCTGAGGAGCAGCCGACCCAGTAAGAAAGGCGGGGACCGTTGCCGTAGTAGGCGGCGATGATGGCCTTGGCTTTGACGGTCATTTCATGGACGGCGCGGTAGCCGAAGTCGATCAATTTCTCGGGGTGGCCGAGGGCGAACTCGCCACGGCCGCCGGAGTGTCCGGTGTCAGTGCCGGCGGTGGCGTACCCAAGGGCGAGGGCACGGGCCAAAGCGCCGTGGTTAATGGCTCCGGACCAGCCGCCGTTGCCCGTAGCCTGGAACTTCCCGTTCCAGCCTTCGGCGGGCAGCCAGACTTCGATTTTGATATCGGAGTCGCTTGTCGGTTTCAAGGCGGCGGCGACGCGGCAGAACGCCGGGAGGCTCTTATAGGACGTTGGACCGGCGGGGGAAGTGGGCGGTTCGAAGCGGCCGGCGGGAACAGACTGCGCGGAGGTGATGGTGGTTTGGGGCAGCGCAAGGGAGCCCAGGCTCTCGCAGGAAGCGCCTTGCGCGGGCATCGAAAAGAATGCCGGAACAAGGAGCGAAATCGTCAACACAGCATATAATAGTTTCACGTCTGGTCTCCCCTTCTGGTTGTGTTTCGAATTCTCTAACTTATCGCACATTCTCATTGAAGCGGTTATTATAAAGATGAAAGTCTACAAAGCAGCGTTGCTCAGTCTTGGATGGTTGTTTGCCCTTTCGGGGGCAACACTTCCGAACGGGTTCACCGAGCAGGCGATTAATGGAATCAGCGTGCCGACGGCGATGGCGTTCGCGCCGGATGGACGGGTGTTCATCTGCCAGCAGGGCGGGCAGTTGCGCGTGATCAAGGATGGGGTATTGCTTTCCACACCGTTTCTGACGGTGCAGACGGACACGTCGATCGAGCGCGGGTTGGTGGGCGTGGTCGTGCCGGACAGCCAGTATGTGTATGTGTACTATACGGCGCCGGGCAATCCGGCGCATAACCGGTTGAGCCGCTTCACGCAGGCTGGCGACGTAGCCGCACAAGGCAGTGAAGTGATTCTCATGGAGTTCGAGGACCTGTATGCCTCGATTCATAACGGCGGCGCGATGCAGTTCGGGCCGGACGGGAAGTTGTACGTCGCCGTAGGGGAGAACGGGAACTCCGCGAACTCTCAGACCTTGAGCACTCGGTTGGGGAAGATGCTGCGGTTGAACGCGGATGGATCGATTCCCACGGACAATCCTTTCTACAACGCCGCCGGGGTGAGCGGAAACAACCGGGCGATTTGGGCTTTGGGGCTTCGCAATCCGTTCAACTTCGCTTTTCAGCCAGGGACGGGGCGCATGTACATCAACGATGTGGGGAAGGACTCGTACGAGGAGATCAACGAGGGGGCGGCGGGAGCGAATTACGGCTGGCCGGACACGGAGGGGCCGACGAGTAACCCGAACTATAAGAGCCCGATCTTTTCCTATGCCCATGCCGCCGACGGGACGCAAGGCGGATGCGCGATTGTAGGAGCGGCATTTTACAACCCGACGACGGGTAACTTCCCGAGCGTGTGGAATGGGAAGTACTTCTTCGCGGACTACTGCCGGGGTTGGATTCGAGCGCTGGATCCAGCGACCAAGCAGGCTGTGGATTTCGCCACGGGCATTGCGTCGCCGGTGGCGCTTGCGGTCAGCCCGACGGGGAGCCTCTATTACGCTTCGTGGAGCGGCAATGCCGTGTACAAGGTGGATTACACGGCGGGCCAGGCTCCGGCGATCACGCAGCATCCGCAGAACACGAGCGTGCCGGAGGGGGAGACCGCCACGTTTACCGTGAACGCGTCGGGCCAGCAGCCATTCCAGTACCAATGGCAGAAGAACCAGCAGGACATTCCCAATGCCACGAACCAGACGCTGAATGTGGCTTCGGTGAGTTCGGGGGACAACGGGGCGCAGTTCCGGGTGAAGGTGACGAACAGCTTCGGATCGGCGGTGAGTAATGCGGCGACGTTGACGGTAACGCCGAACAACAACAACCAGACTCCGAAGGCGACGATTACGGCGCCAGCGGCAGGAACGCTCTATTCGGGCGGGCAGGTGATCTCCTACGCCGGGACGGGGACCGACCAGGAAGACGGCAACCTGCCGGCGGCGAATTACTGTTGGATTGTCAACTTCCATCATGAAACGCACTATCATCCTTTCCTTCCGCAGACATGCGGAGTAACTTCGGGCATGGTGACGATTCCCACGCTGGGCGAGACGTCGGCGAACGTCTGGTACCGGTTCACGCTGACGGTACGGGATTCGGGCGGACGGACAAGCTCGACGTTCGCCGATGTGCTGCCGCGAAAGGTGAACCTGACGCTGCAATCGAATCCGCCGGGGCTGCAACTGACGTTGGACGGGCAGCCAATGACGGCTCCGGTGCAAGTGGCGAGCGTGGTGGGCATTGTGCGCAGCATCGGGGCTCCGGGGCAGTTGCCGGTGGCGGGAACACGTCAGGGATTCGCCTCGTGGTCAGACAATGGGGCGGCGACCCATGATGTCCCGACTCCGGCGGCGGACACGACTTACACGGCAACTTACACGACACAGCACCTGTTGACGGTGGCGATGAACATCAGCGGGGCCGGCACGGTGACGGAGAATCCCGCATCGGCGGACGGATTCTACAACGCCGGGGTGAGCGTGCAACTTACGGCATCTCCTTCCGCAGGGTTCAAGTTCGATTCGTGGGGCGGGGACGCGTCCGGGCCGGCGAACCAGACCAATGTGGTGATGAGCGCGCCGCGGAGCGTTTCGGCGACCTTCGCGAGCACCGCGTCATCCTGCGCCGATGGTTTGAACCACAACGCGACGACGGTGGGTTTTTCGGGCGACATCCGCTTGATCGAAGTCAGCGCGAGCGCGTCATGCAACTGGCAGTCCGTTTCCGGGGCTCCCTGGATCACGATACTGAGCGGCTCCTCGGGGAGCGGGAACGGAGTGGCGCGATTCCGGGTGGACGCGAACGGGGACGCAACGCCGCGCACCGGGAGCATCACGGTTTCCGGAAGACCGTATCAGGTGACGCAGAGCGCCGCGGGGTGTACGTTCACACTTACGGGGCCGAATTTCGTGCTGGGGGGAGCAGCGGCTCCGGTTCCCTACCAGGTGAAGATTTCCACAGGGCCAAATTGCGACTGGACTGCGATTTCGTATCCCTCCTTTATGACGATGACCGGCGCAACCAGCGGGCGTGGGAGCGGCACGGTGAGTTTCGTTCTACCGCAGAATGATAACGCGCCGCGGCAGGGTTACATTGCAATCGGCGGTCAGTTCTGGCGGTTTGTGCAGCAGAGCCTGACGCCGGTTTCGCCCTTCAGCGACGTTCCCGCGACATATCCGTTTGCCGGCTCGATTTCGCTGTTGAAGGCGAACGGCCTGAGCGCGGGATGCGGCGGCGGTCAATATTGCCCCGAAGATCCGATGACGCGGGCGGAAATGGCGGCATTCATCATTCGCGCGTTATACGGCGAAAATTTTTCTTATTCGAGCCAGCCGCTGTTTACAGATGTGGGACCGGCGAATGCGTATTTCAAGTATGTTCAAAAGTTACGCGAAATCGGGGCGACGAACGGTTGTACGGCGACAACCTTCTGTCCTGACGACAGTGTAACACGCGGGCAAATGGCAGCCTTCATTATCCGGGCGAGATTGGGGCTTCTTTACACAGATTTGTTTCCTGTTTCGACGGCGCCGTTTTTTACGGACGTCGGGAACGGGAATCTCTTCTTCTCGTATATTCAGAAGATGAAAGAACTTGGAATCACGAGCGGGTGCACGGCGACGCAGTACTGCGGCGCCGGCACGAACACACGGGGGCAGATGGCGGTATTTTTGACAAGGGCTTTTCTACTTCCGTGACCGGGTTCAAAGCCGGGGCAAGAAAGGCGGTGGATGCGTGGCTGGCGGCGGGGATGATCGCCGTCTCCCTGGCGATTCGGGTGCACTACGCAGTGACGTACCATCTGAATCCGGACGAGGGGTTTCACTTTCTGTTCGCGCACCAGCCGACGCTGTGGGACGTACGGCTGGAGACGGTGCACCCCATTCACGCCTATCCGCCGCTGTATGTGTTCCTGCTTCATTTCGCGCTGCTGTTCGGGAACAGCGAGATGGCGTTGCGGCTTCCGGCGCTGATCTTCGGGACGGTGTTTCTGGGTGTGGCGTATCTGTGGATGAGGCGGGCGCTGGGCGTGGCGGCGGCGCTGTCGGCGCTGGCAGCGCTGGCGTTTTCGCCGGGAACGGTGTCGCTCGGCTATGAGGTGCGGAACTATGCGCTGCTGCTGGCGAGCGTGGCTGTGACATTGTACGCACTGGAGAGAGTGTTCACGGAACAATCGGCGAAGTGGATGGCTGTAGCGATGGGGTCGCTGTACGCGGCGATTCTGACGAACTACTCGGCGGCGTGGATGTGCGCGGCGCTGGGGGTGTACGTGGGAGTGAGAGCGCTACGCGGGCACCTCGAGAGGCGGCTGATGCGGCAATGGATATGGTATCAAGCGGGGGCGCTGGTGATCTATGTGTGGCTCTACGCGACACATCTCGGAGCATTGCTGGGGAGCGGCACGGAGGTGGCGCTGCATGGGTTTCTGAAGGACAGCTATTACTGGGGCGCACCGGACAATCCGGCGGCATTCGTGGCGCGGCAGAGCGTGGCGGTATCCGAGTACCTGTTCGGGCTGCGCTGGCTGGCGGCGGCTGGCGTGCTGCTGTATGTTACGGGAGTGGCGTGGCTGGGGAGCGGGCGGGACAAGGCGGTTCCGCATTCGCGGTGGACGTGCATGCTGCTGGGGCTGCCTCCGGTGCTTGGGTGTGTGTTGGGGTTGATGAAGTTGTATCCGTACGGGGCATCGAGACATTCGGCGATCTATCTGCCTTTTCTCGCGGCGGGCGCGGGTTATGGATTGGCGCTGGCTGCAGGCAAGCGGATGTGGGTGGTAGCGGCGCTGGCGGTGGCGCTGGTTCCGCCGTGGATGGTGTTCGCCTACCGCAACGCGTGGTACATCCCCGGGGAGGATGAGACGATCGCCAGGATGGAGAGCGCAATGGCATACGTGCGGAGCTTGCCGAAGGGGTCGATCCTGTTTACGGACCATGCAAGCCTGATTGAGCTTGGATACTACCTGGGGCGCGACGTCTACAGCCCGTACCATGGGCGCGGGCCGGGACTGGTGGAGTTCCGGTATGACGGGTACCGCGTCGCCAGCCTGGCGTCAGCGTGGGAGATGGATGCCAAGGAGTTTGTCCCCGCATTCAACGAACTGCTGAGGCGGTATCGTGTCAGGCCGGAGGAGGTATGGGTTTTCGACTACGGCGGCGACAATCTGGCCAGGCAAGTGACGGTTGCCTACCCTGCCATCAAGACGCCCAATCTGCACTGGTTTGGCCGGCGGACTTCGGTATTCCAGTTGTCCAACTGAAAGGGTAATCAGGCTTTGGAACCACACGAGTATCAGACGCTCTACGAGTTGGAAGAGACCTACTGGTGGTATGTGGCGCGGCGGCGGTTAGTGAAGGAGATGCTGGAGAGGGCTTGCGGGAATGGCGCGGGGAGAGTTTTGCTGGACATCGGGTGTGGAACGGGGGCGAACGCGAGGGCGCTCGAAGGGCTCGGCACGGTGATGCTGGCGGACGCGTCGGTGAGGGCGCTGCAATTCTGCCGGACGCGGGGCTTGCAGCACACGGTGGTCAGCTTGAGCGAGCAGATGGGGCTGCGGACGGAGAGTCTGGACGTGGTGACGGCGCTGGACGTGCTGGAGCACGTGGATCGCGATGTGGACGCGATGCGGGAGATCCTGCGGGTTTTGAAGCCGGGCGGCATTTTGCTGGCGACAGTGCCGGCATTCGGATTCCTGTGGAGCGAGCACGATGAAGCCTTGCATCACCGGCGGCGGTATACGATGTGGGAGCTACGGAACAAGTTGTCGGTGGCGGGTTTCGAGACGGTGCGGTCTACCTACTTCATCACGGCTCTGTTTCTGCCGATTCTGGTGATGCGGGTGTGGCAGGGGATGGTGAAGAAGAACGTGGAGCCGAAGACGTCGCACGTCATTTTGCCGCGGTGGGTGAACCGGGTGATTGAAGGGATTCTGGATGTGGAGCGGGTGGTTTGCCGGAGGATCAATTTGCCGGTGGGGGTGTCGATTGTGGTGGTGGCGAGGAAGCCGGGGGGTTAGGCAATCAGCGGCCGGTGGTCAGCGTTCATCTCGATTAGAGACAGGCCGGAGGCCTATCCCACTTTGCTCTTTGCTCTGCTCGCAAACAGAGCTCGGCTCGAAGAGGGCGATGCGGAAGCCGTAGTCGGCGTATTGGAATTGAGGGGGGATGCTGCTGCGGGCGGCGCAGCGGGAGATTTTGATGTGGTGTCGCCAGGCTCCGCCGCGGGAGGCGCGGCGAGTTCCGGTGGGTGGGCCTTGGGGGTCGAGGGAAGGTGAGGCGGCGTAGTAGAGGGGGTCGTACCAATCGGCGCACCATTCGTGGACGTTCTCGCACATGTCGAAGAGGCCGTAGGCGTTGGGGAGGGAAGTGGCTACGGGCTCGGGTCCGGTGCGCCAGCGGGTGTGGTAGTGATGGCGTTCGGTGACGGGTGAATCGCCCCATGGATAGAGGGAACTTTCGAGGCCCCCGCGGGCGGCCCACTCCCATTCGGCTTCGGTGGGGAGGCGGAAGGTCTTTCCAGTGAGTTGACTGAGCCATTGGCAGTAGGCAACGGCGTCAAACCAGCTTGCTCCAGTGACGGGTTGAGCGGGGTGGTCAAAAGAGGGGGTGGAGCGGAACTTCGTTGGGGGATGGCCGGTGGCGGCGCAGAAGCGGTCGTACTGCGCGTTGGTGACTGGAGTGGGAGCGAGGGCGAAGGGGGAGACGCGGACGAGGTGGACGGGGCGTTCGTCATCGCGGCCGTCGTGCTGGCCCATGAGGAATTCGCCGCCGGGTATGGGAACGGTGAAGTCAGAGGCGCTCAATTGAGGGGAAGCGGTTAATGGTTCCACCGGATTCGATGATAGCCAAACAGCGGGCGGCGTCGTGGAGGAGGAGGTCCGTGCGGATGCTTTGGTAGGCGGGGAGGTAGGGCTGAAGTTTGCGGAGGCCCTTGTGAAGCTGGCGGGTTGCGCCGAGGGGGTTGTGGCGCTGGTGGTGGTGGAAGGCGACGGCGAAGTGGATGAGGCTTTGGAGGAAGGTGCGGTCGGGCTCGGCGGCGGGTGTCCAGAGTTCCTCGAGGACTTCGTGGCAGCGGAAGAACTCGCGGCGGTTGAAGAGGGCGATGCCCTCAGCGAAGAGCGCCTGAGGATCGGGTAGCATAGGACAACATCAGACTATCGCGAAGGAGGTGTCAGATGAGGCGAAGGGAGTTTCTCGGCGCGGCGGTGGCGGGCGCGGCGGCAGGGCAGCAGAAGATGAAGATCTTCATGCATTGCGACATGGACGGATCGAGCGGGATCTTCACGCGGGAGCAGGCGTGGTATTGGGAGAACGGGGCGCGGGAACAGGTGGGGATGGAAGCGCGGGAGATGTTCACGGCGGACGTGAACTCGGCGAGCGCGGCGGCTTTGAAGGCCGGGGTGACGGAACTGATCGTATGCGACACGCACCACGGCGGGGGGAACCTGATCAAGGAGAAGCTGGTTCAGGATCGGCGGATCACGTATCTGTACCGGAGCGTGGGGATGGAGAACGGGAAGCGGCGATGGATGCCGGGGTTGGATGAGACAGTGGACGGGCTGATGCTGCCGGGGCATCATGCGAAGGCGATGACGCCGGGGGCATTTCTGCCGCACACGTGGAATCATGAATGGCTGGATTTCACGATCAACGGAATGAGTGTGGGGGAGATCGGGATAGAGACGTGCTATGCGGGGCATTGGAACATCCCACTGATCTTCGTGCAGGGCGATGTCGCGGCGTGTGCCGAGGCGCGGCAGCAGTTTCCGGGAATTGCTACGGCGGCGGTGAAGCAGGGGACGACGGAGACGTGCACGGGGTTGCCGCAGGAGCAGGCGCACGCGGAGACAGCGAAGGGGATTCGGGAGGCTTTGGAGAGGCTGCGGAGTGGAGGGATGAAGCCGTACAAGCCGGCGCTGCCGATGACGATCACGCTGCGGATGAGGACGATGGATGCGGCGGCGAAGGCAGCGCAGCGGCCGGGGATTCTGCGGCTGGATGACCATACGCTGGAAGCACGGGTGGGGCGGCAGGCGGACGTAGTGAAGTGGCTGCTGGGCACAGGGCTGGACATGCCGCCCGCATGATAGGCTCAAGCCGGAGGAGATGAGAGATGAAGCGGATTCTGATCGTGTCATTCGCCTGCGCGGCGATGGGGTGGGCGCAGACAGGCGCGCCGGCGCCGCGGGTTTTCGGGCCATCGCATGTGGTGGAGACGTACCGGGTGCTGCTGGACCGGAACGCGCTGTTGCTCGAGTCCATATTGGATGTGATCCGGCAGAAGGGCATCCAGGATGGCGAAGTGCTGGTGACGGCGGGGTCGGTGCAGGAGTGCACCTATCATTACGTGACGACGACGGATTTGAAGGCGAAGAACGTATTCAAGACAGTGAAGGGGCCGTTCGAGATATTGAACGCGGGCGGGATTATCGCGGATGGAGAGCCGCACATCCACATCACGCTTTCGAGCCCGGAGAAGGGGGCGTTTGGAGGGCACCTGGAGAAGGGGTGCAAGGTGCTGTACCTGGGAGAGGTGACGCTGCTCAAGTATGACGGGCCGGCATTGACGCGGCGGGCGAATGCGAACGGGATCACGCTGCTGGAAAAGAAGTAGGGGGCCGTTTGGACGCAGTTGTGGCGTGAGTGGTTGTCATGCGGCATGATTTTTGGTGTCGCGGCGGGGGTTCCGGCTACTTGCGGAACTGCGTGAGCATGTCCTGGATCTGGGAAGAGAAGGATTTCGCCTCTTCTTCGGCTTGTTTGACGGTGTCTTTGAGTTCGGAGCGGAGGTTGGACTGGGTTCGGGCGGTAAAGCGTTCCGCGTTGGCCAGAGGGGGTGCGTCGGGCGGGAGGAGTTTTGGGAACTGTTCGCGGTAGAGGCGGTTGTTTTGGGAGGTTTTCAATTGGTTCAGGGCGCGGTGATAGGCGCGGTCTGCGGCGGTGCGATAGCGGTGGAGCAGGGCGGCTTTCTTTTCGATGTCGGGATTGTCGGAAAGGAGCGGGTCGCCGGCGGCTTTTTCGTAGAGGGCGGCGTCGGCGACGGCGAGGTTGCGGAGACGCCAGGCGGCGTGGATGAGTTGATGGAAAATGTCGAGTTCGATGGGGCCTTTGGGGGCGAGGTCGGTGGTGTACTCGCTGACGAGGGAGTCGTAATCGGCTTGCTCTTCGCGGGTGTTGAAGACGATGCGGGAGGCGGCGAAGCCGTGGACGCGGCCATTTTGGGCAGAGCGGGCTTTACCTTCCGGGGTGACGGGGCCATGGGACTTGGCCCCAATGATGCGAGCGGCGTCGCTGTGAGCTTGACTGAAGAATGCCATTTCTTGCGGTCCTCCGGTTCGAGTGTAGAACGGAGGATTTTGGGGGGCGGTGGCCTGGGTGGACGGGGATGGCGCTAAGTGGTTGTGGGTGAGTGGTTTGAAAAAATTTTGATTGGTGGTGAACGGGATTCAGCCAGGGGCTTTTCTTATCGTGAATGAAGGGCCCCTGGTGCGGCTACGGACGAAGGGGGAGATCGAGAAAAGAGTCGAAGGGCGGTGGGCATACACGGGAATCGTGTATGAATTGATGGAGAAGTGTCCGGCTCCGGATGGACCGGTGGTGATGCTGCGGCCGAGGCAGGAATTGAGGCCGGCGCCGTGGACGGGCTTCGACTGCGAAGCGCAGTGCCCACGCCCTTGCCGCATGAATGAGTATGCGGGCGCCGGAGAGTATCGGCTGGTGATCCGAACGGAGGACGAGAAGCATTGTTTCCGCGGGCCAGTGTTCCGGCTGCCAGCGGCTCCGGCGGGGCGATTTTAACGTGTGCTACTGGAGCGCCAGGGTGGTTTTTCCGGCTGCGCCGTTGTAATCGAGTTCGACGGATTGGATGTGGTCTTCCTTGCCGCGATAGGGGAAGAAGAGCAGGCCGGCTTGCGGGAGGGGGCGGTCGCCTTCCGCCATGGCTACCTTTTGCACGCGCTGTTCCATGGCGCGGCGCAGATTGAAGGGCATTTTCGGGGGAGTGGGAGGTGGATCGCCTGAGGCGCCTCCACTGCCCACGCTGGACTTGGATTTGGCTTTTTCGGCGGCCGTGGGTCCCCATTCGGGATCCTTCAAGGACTTGAACACCATGGCATAGGGTTCGCCGGGGAGAGGGGTTTTCTTCTTGTTGATGCGAAGGGAGAAGTCGCCGGGGGAGAGCGCTGCGTGGGAACCTGGGGGGCCGAACAATGCGGCTTCGACGACGACGTAGTCTTCGGTGATGACGGTGCCCTGGCCGGTGGGGATGGAGTGGCCGAGGAATTCGGCAGCGACGGTGAGGTTGCCTGCCTGGGCTTTGGATTGATAGTCGGATGGGGCGGCGCGGGGCGGGATTCCCTGGATTTCCCTGCCGGGCGCGGGGCTTTCGGGGGCTTGGGTTTGGGCGTAGAGACAGAGAGTAGCGGTGAGAAGGCCAGTCATGAATCGACTGGCTGTCAGAGCTGAAATACTTCGCATTACAGATCACACGTTAACACAGTTGTGAGGAGGTTCTCGCGGGGTGGGGGAACAGGCGGTTGATAAACGCGGATCAACGCGGATAACTCCTGAGTACCAAGTACGCTCAGATTCCGCGGCTTCTCCTGTGATTCCGGCGCGGGCCTTTTGTTGTGGTGCGCACTCGGGTGGGGGGCGCTTTGCGGTGTCCTGGTAGGATAGTTCTGGCGGCTGGGAAGCCTGTGTTTTTCATGTTAAACGCCAGCATGGCTGTGTTTTTCACGGGCCAGCATCAAATTTCATGCTAGAGTTCCGGTAGCTATTGTTTTCACGGCATGGAGGCCTTTTGCATGGGCGATCACTCGCAGCCTTGTTTTTCAGGTGCTGTCACCGTTTTTCGGGAGCAGATGCTTCCCGAGAGGGCGGTACCAGCGGGCTATGCCGCACTCATCGACGCGTTCGGCCTGAGGGTTCCATGGCCGCGCACGCTTTGGGGGATCGGGGAACATCACCGCGTCCGCACGGCGCCGGGGTGGCGCCTGCTGACCCCGCGCCACGCGCCGGCACCGACACTGGAGGGGCGTCTCACATTCGCCCTGAAATACGAAGGACTCGATCTGGCGGTTCTCAAGCGGCTGTTTACGGCGACAGGCCCGAAACCGGTGGAAGCGCTGGTTCGCGCCAAGCCCAAGGGCAGCTATGCCCGGCGGCTGTGGTTCCTCTACGAATGGCTGATGGGCGAGCGTCTCGACCTGGCTGATGCCGGCAAGAGCGATTATGTCCCCGTTGTTGATGAGGAGCAGCAATGGGCGGTAAGGGGGCAGCCCTCGCCACGCCACCGAGTGAGGAACAACCTGCCGGGAACGCCGGCGTTCTGCCCGCTTGTGTTCCGGACGAAGTTGCTCGAGGAGTTCGCTTCGATGGATTTGGCGGCTCGCGCGCAGTCGGTGGTTGCGGCTGTGCCGCATGATTTGCTGGCACGCACGGCAGCGTTTCTCCTGCTCAAGGATTCGAGATCGAGTTACGCCATCGAGGGCGAGCGCGCGCCGCAGGACCGCATCCAGCGCTGGGGCCGCGCGATTGGTGAAGCGGGCAGGCGCGCGGTGACGCTCGAGGAACTGCTGCGGCTGCAGAGGATAGTGATCGGTGATGCGCGATTTGTGCGCCTTGGCCTGCGGAGGGAAGGCGGCTTTGCCGGGGAGCATGACCGGGAATCCCGCCTGCCGCTGCCCGATCACATCAGCGCAGTTCCCGCGGATCTGACTTCGCTGATTGAGGGCATGGCGGCCTTCGACAGTTCCTATGCTCCGGAGTTGGATGGTGTTATTGCGGCGGCGGCACTTGCTTTCGGGTTCGTCTACGCCCACCCGTTTGTTGACGGCAACGGACGGGTTCACCGCTATCTTATCCACCATGTGCTTGCACGGCACGGCTACAGCCCGGCAGGCGTGGTCTTTCCAGTGTCCGCGGCGATCCTGGAGCGTGTCGAGGAATACAGGGCAGTGCTGGAGGACTATTCCAAACGCCTCTTGCCCGTCATCCAGTGGGAACCCACGCCGGATGGCAATGTGCGGGTGCTGGAAGAAACGGGGGACTTCTACCGGTATTTCGACGCGACGCCGCATGCCGAGTTTCTCTATACGTGCGTGCGCAAGACCATTGAGGAGGACCTGCCGCGGGAGGCAGAATTCCGGCGGCGCTACGACCGGTTCCGCGAGCGCATCACACGGATCGTTGACATGCCCGCGGCGACGATGGACCTGCTCTTTGGCTTTCTGCAACAGAATGGAGGGCGCCTGTCCGGGAGAGCGCGAGCGAAGGAATTCCGGGCGCTGACGGAGGGTGAAACGGCGGCGGTGGAGGAAGCGTATGCCGATCAATTCGGGGGGTGAGCGCCGGGGGTGTGTGTTTGCCCGGGTGTGTGGCATGTGATTTACTTGGGGGTGATGCCACACCGTTTCCTGATTGCCTTGTTCGCGCTTCCATTGTTGGCGCAGGTGAATTTTCAGAAGTCCGACGACCGGATTGATATTGAGATTAACGGCAAGCCGTTCAGCGCTCTTTACATATCGGGCGAAGGCGTGCGGAAGCCGTATCTGCACCCGCTGCGGGCTGCTTCGGGGACGATTGTGACGCGGCAGTGGCCGATGGTGAAAGACGTACCTGGCGAGAGCCATGACCATCCGCACCACCGGGGGCTGTGGTTCGATCACGGGGATGTGAACGGGGTGGATTTTTGGGGGAGCGACCCGGCGGCACGGAATGATTCCGGGGCGCGGATTGTGGTGAAGAAGATCCGTGAGATGAAGGGCGGCAAGAAGCAGGGCGTATTGGCGGGCGATTTCGACTGGGAAGAGAAGGATGGGAAGGTGTTGATCCACGAGGCGCGCACGATGGTCTTCTATGCCGAGCCGGAGCGGCGGGTGATTGACTTCGACATCAAGCTGACGATGGCGGCTCCGGTGAAGTTCGGGGATACGAAGGAGGGGTCGTTCGGGATCCGGCTTTCGGACAAGATTCGGGAGCAGAAGGGGACGGGGAAGATGGTGAACGCGCAAGGCGCGGTGGGTGAGAAGAATGTGTGGGGGAAGCCATCGGAGTGGGTGGATTATTCGGGAACGATTGACGGGGAGCCGGTGGGGATTGCGATTCTGGACCACCCGTCGAACCCGCGGCATCCGACGCACTGGCACGCGCGGGCGTATGGGTTGTTTGCGGCGAACATTTTCGGGCTGCACGATTTTTACAACGATAAGAGCAAAGACGGGAGCATGGAAGTGAAGGCAGGGGGGACGCTGCGGTTCCGGTATAGGGTGGTGATTCATGCGGGGGATACGGCGGCGGCGAATATTGGGGCGGAGTACGCGAAGTATGCGGCGGTCAAGTAGTGCGGGGCAGTGGACGCCGCATGGTTCTTTGCGGAGGCAATACGGTTCAGTTAATTAAGGTGGCGGGACGGAAATGCGTCAAGACGCGTTTATAGCATGAAGAGGACAGGCCGGGAGGCCTATCCCACTATTGGGGCTGTGGGCTAGCCGCGCAGGAAGCGGCGGACGGTTTCGACGGTGTCGGCTTGAGAGGGTGATTTGTCTGGGCGGTAGCGTTTGACGCGGGCGAAGCGGAGGGCCATGCCGCCGGGGTAGCGCGGGCTGGCCTGGACCTCGTTGAAGGCGATTTCAGCGACGAGTTGGGGTTGGACGTAGACGGTGTATTCGTCGCGGGCGATTTCGAGGGCGAGGAGTTTGGGGGTTTGCCAGGCGAGCATTTCGTCGGTGAGGCCTTTGAAGGTTTTGCCGAGCATGACGAAGGCTCCGGTGGAGGGATCGCGGGCGCCGAGGTGGAGGTTGCTGAGGACGCCGCTGCGGCGGCCGTGTCCCCATTCGGCGGCGAGAATGACGAGGTCGAGGGTGTGGGCCTGCTTGACTTTTCGCCATGACTGGCCGCGTGCTCCGGCGGCGTAGGGGGAATCGGGGGCCTTGGCCATGATGCCTTCGTGGCCCTGGTCGAGGGCGCGGTTGAGGAACGCGGCAGCGGCGGAGGGGTCGGCGGTGAGGGTGTGGGGGATGAGGGACTCGGGGGGCGAGAGTTTGCTGAGCGCGCTGAAGCGGTGGGACTGCGGTTCGTCGAGCAAGGGCTGTCCATCGAGATAGAGGAGATCGAACCAGAACGGGGTGAGCGGCAGGTGTTGGCGCATTTGCTCGACATCGAGCTTGCGGCCGAAGCGGCGCATGGTGAGTTGGAAGGGTTGGGGGCGGCCGTTGCCGGCGAGGGCGAGGACTTCGCCATCGAGGATGAGATTGCCGGCGGGGAGGGCTTGGACGGCTTCCACAATTTCAGGTACGGCGGCGGTGACGTCGTTCAGTTGGCGGGTGAAGATGCGGACGCCTGCGCCGTCGCGATGGGCTTGCACGCGGGCTCCATCCATTTTAAATTCGAGAGCGGTTTCTCCGAATTCGGCGACCGGTTCGGTGATATCTTCGGCGGTCTGGGCGAGCATGGGTTGGACGGGGCGGAAGAGTTGGACGTCGAAGCGAGCGAGGCCGGCGCCGCCTTCTTCGATGGCCGCGCGGGCGACGGGGACGATGTCTCCGGCGAGCATGACGGCGCGGCGCACGCGCTCTGAGGGGAGTTTGGAGGCGGCGGCGATGGCGTCGACCATGATGCCTTCGAGGGCTCCCTGGCGGAGTTCTCCCATGAGGAGGGCTGTGAGGAAGCGCTGTTCGGGCGCGGTGGCGGCGGAGAGCAGGGCGTGGAGTTCGGCCTGGCGGCGGCGCTCGGCGCCGGGTCCGTGGATGGCGGCAAGGGAATCGAGGGTGCGGTTGACCTGGTCCATCTCGAGGGATGGAGTTTGGGCGGGGGTGGATAAGGCTTGCTCGAAGGTGCGGTAGCCTATGCCGGTCTTGCCCTGGAGGATGCGTCCGGAGAGGAAGGCGGCGGTGACTTCGATTTCGGACGGCGGGAGGCGGGAGAGGAGAGCGGCGAGGTGGGCGGTTTTCTCGAGGCGCTTCGAAGTTTCGGCGACGCGTTGGGAGACGGCCACGACTTCCGCGAGTAGCATGCTTTGGGATTGCCCCTTTCCAATTATTGCGCGCCGCCCGCGGCGGACCGCATGTACACTGGAGGGATATGGAGACCGCAATCGAACCCCAAGTGGAGATTTCCGCAGCGCAGCAGATCATGGACCTGGAGCGCGAATACGTTCTGCCGACGTATGCCCGTTATCCGCTGGTGCTTCAGCGCGGGAAGGGGTGCTACGTGTGGGACGTCGATGGGAACCGTTATCTGGATTTGTTGAGCGGCATCGGCGTGAACGCGCTGGGGCATGCGCATCCGCGCATCGTGCGGGTGATTCGGGAACAGGCCGGCAAGCTGGTGCACTGTTCGAACCTCTACTATCACGAATACCAGGGCAAGCTGGCGAAGCGGCTGAGCGAGATCAGCGGATTGCAGCGTACGTTTTTTTGCAACTCGGGGACCGAGGCGACCGAGGGCGCGTTGAAGATTGTGAAGGCGTACGGCAAGAGGATTTCGCCGGAGAAGACCGAGATTGTCGCGCTGGAGAGTTCGTTTCACGGGCGGTCGATTGGGGCGATTTCGATCACGGGGCAGCCGAAGTACCGGCAGGATTTCGAGCCGCTGCTGCCTGGGGTGAAGTTCGTCCCGCGGCATGATGCGGATGCGCTGGCTGGGGCGATCAACGAGCGGACGGCGGGTGTGGTGCTGGAGTTGATCCAGGGGGAAGGCGGGATTTATCCTCTGGGCGAGCGGATGACGCGAGTGGCGCGGGAGACCGCGGACCGGCATGATGCGCTGCTGGTGTTGGATGAGATCCAGTGCGGCGTGGGGCGGCCGGGGACGTATTTTGCGTATCAGTTGAATGATCCGGTGGTGCTGCCGGACGTGATGGTGGCGGCCAAGCCGCTGGGGGCGGGGATCCCGATGGGCGTGATCATGACGAACGAGAAGGCGGCGGGGGCGCTGGGTCCGGGGCAGCACGGGTCGACGTTCGGGGGCGGGGCGCTGGCGTGCCGGGTGGCGCTGGAGTGCGTGAACATTCTGGAGGAGCTGCTGCCGAAGATCCGGACGGTGGGGGCTTATTTCCGGAGCCAGCTCGAGGATCTGGGGCGGAAGTTCGCGTTTGTGAAGGAAGTGCGGGGACAGGGGCTGATGATCGGGGTGGAGATGGACTTCCCCTGCAAGCAGTTCGTGACTGACGCGCTGGCCGAGGGGTTGCTGATCAACGTGACGCACGAGACGGTGCTGCGGATGTTGCCGCCGTATATCATCACGGAGCGGGAAGTGGACCGGGCGATCCGGGGGTTGCGGAACGTGTTTCGCAAGGCGGCGAAGAATCACACGAAGCCGACGGTGTAAGCCGCGCGCATATCGATGCGGGGCCTCAAGGGAGGTCAAGAATGTGCTCGCGCAACAGGCGCGCTGCAAGAGTGTTCTCTTCGCGCAGGATTCCTTTCGCCAGATCCGCAGGGGAGACCTCTCGCCGTCCCGCCGCATGGGCGATCTCCCGCGCGGCGCCGATCACTCGGATGGCTTCGCCGGTGAGCCGCAAGTCTTCCATCGGTGGGACGCGCCGGCCGGCAAGTTCACCCGCTTCGATAGCGCGTAGCATAGCTTCCCGCGCCACGCCGGAGACCAGCGAGGGATCCTCCCGCAATACACCGAGTAGCAGATGCTCTACTGTAATCTCGCGCCGCGAAAACGAACTCGCTTCGCAGCGTGCGAAGAAAAGGCAGCGCCGCGCGGGATCCCCTAACAGATTGGAGTGAATGTGCGCCGTGACTCGTTCCCAGTATTGCGCCGGCACTGAAACCGCCCAGTCGGCGAGCATCCGCCGCCACAGGGCCACAAAGCCGGTGAACGAGCGCACCTGGCGCAGGCGGTCTCGGAATAGCTGCTGCATAGGTTCCGCGTACCGGCTCCGATAATCGCGCGGATACGCTTGGAGGAGAAGACGATAGATCTTTTCGGACCAGCTCATAAGATCCCTCAGACGTGTCTTGGCCGCTGCAACAGGCGCTTGGCGCGCGCCACACTGAGGAGTTCCTGAAGGCGCCCGGTCTCTGCTACCGCTGCCCGCCGGCCTTTGCGTGTGATGCGGTAGTAGCGGCGTCTTTCATCGCCCAGCGCGGGATCGGCTTGTGCGCCCGACTCTTCAATCAGGCCAGCTTCCAACATGCGATTGATCGTTCCATAGAGCGTGCCCGGCCCCAGAATGACCTTCCCCCCAGTTCTCGCGGACACTTCCTGCATGATGCCGTAGCCGTGCTTTTCTCCATCAATAATCGCAAGGAGAATGTGAAACACGGCGGGGGTGAGGGGACTTGGCGAATACATCCGTAACGGATATATTAGCACGACCGGTGGCCGGCGGAGCCGGTGACAAAAACTGCCTGATATGCAGGTCGTCTGCGCAGGCTTACCGAATGCCAACCGATGCATGGCGGGGGCGCGGTGTATCATGGGGCGCATGTCATTTCGATTGGACGGGAAGGTGGCCATCGTTACGGGTGGCGGGCGGGGGATTGGGAAAGCCATCGCCCGGAGGTATGCCGAGTGCGGGGCGAATGTGGTGATTGCGAGCCGCAAGATAGAGAACCTGGAGGCGGCGGCGAAGGAGTGTGAAGGACTGCCGGGGAAGGTGGCTCCGGTTGTGTGCCACGTGGGGCGCGCGGATCAACTGAAGAAGCTGGTGGAGGAGACGGAGCGGCTGTTCGGGGCGGTGGATGTTCTGGTGAACAACAGCGCGACGAATCTGGGGCAGGGGCCGTCGTTGGAGGTGACGGATGAGGCGCTGCTGAAGACGCTGGAGATCAACGTACTGGCGGCGCACCGGCTGATCCGGTTGCTGGTACCGAAGATGATCGCGCGGGGGCAGGGAGGGTCGGTGATCAACATCGCGTCGATTGCGGGGTTACGGCCGCAGGCGGGCGGGCTGGTGTACAGTTCGACGAAGGCGGCGCTGCTGATGATGACGCGGGTGTGGGCGATAGAATTCGGGCCGCACAAGATCCGGGTGAACGCTATCTGTCCGGGGCTGATCCAGACGGATTTCAGCGAATATTTCTGGAAGGACGAAGAGCACATGGCGCGGCTGAAGGTGACGCAGCCGCTGCCGCATTTGGGCCAGCCGGATGAGATTGCGGGGATGGCGCTGTACCTGGCGTGCGAGGAATCGTCATTCGTGACGGGGACGGCGATGGTGGTGGATGGCGGGGCGACGACGCGGTAGGGGGGCTTCGCCGTTACAATGAAGCGTGCCCTATCCAGTTACTCTTCTACCCGGCGACGGAATCGGACCTGAAGTCGCGGCAGCGACAGTACGCGCGGTGAACGCGACGGGAGTGCCGATCGAATGGCATGAAGTGGAGTTATCCGGCGCGGTGATCGAGCGGACGCGGCAATCGGTGCCGGATGCGGTGCTGGAATCGATGGAGCGGACGCGCGTGGGACTGAAGGGTCCGGTGACGACTCCGATCGGCGGGGGCTTTCAGAGCGTGAACGTGGCGTTGCGGAAGAAGCTGGAGCTGTTCGCGAATGTGCGGCCGGTGCGGAGCCTGCCGGGGATCAAGACGCGGTTTCAGGATGTGAAGATCGACCTGATCATCTTCCGGGAGAATACGGAGGATCTGTATTCGGGGCTGGAGCACGAGGTGGTGACGGACGTGGTGACGAGCCTGAAGGTGATCACGCGGACGGCATCGATCCGGATTGCGAAGTATGCGTTCGCGTTCGCGCGGGCGAACGGGCGGAAGAAGCTGACGGCGGTGCACAAGGCGAACATCATGAAGCTGGGGGACGGGCTGTTCCTGAGATGCGCGCGGGAGGTGGCGGCGGAGTATCCGGATGTGGAGTACAAAGAGTTGATTGTGGACAATGCATCGATGCAGTTGGTGATGCGGCCGGAGACTTTTGATCTGCTGCTGTTGCCGAACCTGTATGGGGACATTGTTTCGGATTTGGCGGCGGGACTGGTGGGTGGGCTGGGTTTGGTGCCTGGGGCGAACATGGGGGAGAAGTACGCGGTGTTCGAGGCGGTGCACGGGAGCGCTCCGGACATTGCGGGGAAGGGCGTTGCGAATCCGACGGCGTTGATGGAGAGCGCGGTGCTGATGCTGCGGCATCTGGGCGAACGCGGGGCGGCGGACCGTTTGCAGGATGCCATCGAGCGGGTGTACGCGGACGGGAAGACGGTGACGCCGGATATTGGGGGTACGGCGACGACGAGCGAGTTCACGGATGCGGTGATCAGGGGATTGTGAGTTAGCTTAGCGGCCGATGTAGACGCCGATGCTGATGCCGGGGGGCGAGGCGACGTAGACGGGGGGCGGGGGGACGTAGACGGGGTAGACCGGGGCGGGTTCGACTACCACGACTCGGGGGCGATAGACGGGGACAGGGTAATAGTAAGCGGGGCCATAGTAGGCAGGGCCGTAGCGCGCCACGAAGGCGTGTCTGGAATAGCGCTTGGCGTGCTTGTAATGCTTTCTATAGTGGCGGCCGTCATGGGCGGAGAGGGTAGCCGCGGGTAACAGGGTGAGTGCGGCGAGTAGGGCGGTTTTCGTCAACGTGGAGAGCTTCATGTCCACCTCCTCTTGGGCAGTTGACGGGGGTGGGGTGGGCTGGGTTTCGAAGGAAACGACGGGCCTGTCGTTTTTTTCTGACAATGCGTCAGCGGCGGCTGTCATGTGCGCGGGATTGGGCGGGTTAAGTGATTGAAATTCTGTTGTGCGGGTTTGGCGATCGCGGTGCAGCTTACAGTTGCGGACAAAGTCATGCAACGAATATTTCCACTGATTCTGGCAACCGCCTTTGGCGCGGGGAGCGGGTTGGCACAGGTTCCGAAGTCCCAAGGGTTCGTGTACCAGGGATTCGGAAGCAACTACGGGACGGCGTTCGGACATACAGGCGCCGGCGGGGAGGGTGTGGTCTGGAAGGGGATCACCGCGGGGGGAGATATCGGAGCGATTTATCCGTTTCGCGCTCCGGCTGAGGTTTTCGGCGTGCTGAACGTGAACGGGGGGTATCACTTCCTGGCCGGGAGGAAGGATACGAAGTGGGATCCGTTCGTGACTGCCGGCTACAGTCTTTTCTTCCGCCAGGGTTCGGCCAACGGCGCCAACTATGGGGGAGGGGTTGTGTATTGGGCGAAGCCGAAGATCGGCATCCGGGCGGAGTTTCGCAATCACCAGTACTCGGTGAACGAGCGCGGCTTTCCGGAGTTCCGGATCGGGGTGGCATTCCACTGAGGAAAGGAGGAACAGGCCATGACAAATGTAACTATTTCGCCGACGTTCCGCGATGCCAGGCGGGTGCAGGAGAGCGTGCTGGCGGGGGCGGAGAAGCGGGTTCTGACGGCAATGGCGCGGCGGCTGCCGCCGGGGGTGAATCCGGATCACTTAACGGTGCTCGGGTTTGTGGCCATGATTCTGGCGGGAGTGAGCTACGCTATGGCGAGCGTATGGCCGCCGGCGCTGTTGGTGGTGAACGTGTGGCTTGCGGTGAACTGGCTGGGCGACTCGCTGGACGGGACCTTGGCGCGTGTGCGGGGCAAGCTGCGGCCGAGATACGGCTACTACGTGGACCACATTATTGACGCGATGAGCGCGGTGTTTTTGTTCGGGGGCATGGCTTTGTCGGGCTATGTCAGCGCGGCGGTGGCGGTGGCGATGCTGCTCGGGTACCTGCTGCTGGCCATCCAGTCGTATCTGGCGGCGCATTCGTTGGGGGTGTTTTCGATTTCGTGGTGGAAGTTCGGGCCGACGGAGATGCGGATTCTTCTGGCGATGGGGAACACGGTGGCGTTCTTCCAGCCGGCGACGAAGATCCTTGGACCGGAAATGTTGTTTTTCGACGTTGCGGGCGCGATCGCGGCGGCGGCGATGGCGGTGGTGCTGGTGGTGACGGTGGCGCGGAACACGAGGGAGCTTTACCAAGCGGAGCGTGTGTGATGGGGAACTGGCTGCGGTTCAACGCGGTGGGTTTGGCGGGGATCGCCGTACAGCTTGCGGCGCTGAAGGTGTTCCATGATTTCCTGGGGCTGCATTATTTGTGGGCGACGGCGCTGGCGGTGGAAGCGGCGGTGATCCATAACTTTTACTGGCACCGGAGATGGACATGGGTGGAGAGGCAGTGTCCTGGGACGCGGTTTCTTCGGTTCCAATGGACGACGGGGGTGGTTTCGATTTTGGGGAATCTGTTCGGCATGCGGGTGATGGCGGGTTTTCTTGGCATTCCGCTGTTGCCGGCGAACCTGCTGACGATTGCTTTGCTGTATGTGTTCAACTGGCTGGCGGCTGACCGCTACGTTTTTCGTTTGCGATAATTGCCATGTTCTTCATGCAAACCCTGCTGGTGGTGGATGACGAGGCCGCGGCGCGCTTCGCGTTGAAGCGTGCGTTTCAGGCGCAGTACGAAGTGCTGGAAGCGGAGGCGGTGGAGGGGGCGCGGCATGCGATCCGGAGCGGGAATCCGCAGGTGGTGCTGCTTGATTACACGCTGCCCGGGGAAGACGGGATGGTACTGCTGAAGGAATTGAACCAGGGGCTTCATTCGCCGGCGGTGATCATGATTACGGCGTACGGTTCGGAGCGGATTGCCGTGGATGCGATGAAGAACGGGGCGTTCGACTATCTGCCGAAGCCATACGATCTCGAAGAATTGCGGCTGGTGGTGGAGCGGGCGTTCGAGCACCAGGCGCTGCGGCGGGAGTTGCAGGACCTGCGCGACCGGCTGGCGGGAGAAGGGCAGTTCGGGCGGATGGTGGGGGATTCGCCGGCGATGCGGGAAGTTTTTCTGATGGCGGAACGGGTGGCGCAGACGGATCTTCCGGTGCTGATTCTGGGAGAGAGCGGGACGGGGAAGGATCTATTGGCGCAGGAGATCCACGCTCGGAGTCCGCGGGCGCGGGGGCGGCTGGTGGCGTTGAACTGCGCGGCGCTGCCGGAGCACCTGGTGGAGAGCGAACTATTCGGGTATGAGAAGGGGGCATTCACGGGGGCGATGGGGGCGCGGCCGGGGAAGTTCGAACTGGCTACGGGTGGGACGCTTTTTCTGGATGAGATCGGGGACATGACGCCGGCGACACAGGCGAAGATTTTGCGGGCGGCGGAAACGGGGATGGTGGAACGGCTGGGCGCATCGAGGCCGACGCAGGTGGATGTGCGGATTGTGGCGGCGACGAATCAGGATCTGGAGACGGCGATCCGGCAGGGAAGGTTCCGGCAGGATCTTTACTTCCGGCTGGCGGGGATGACGTTGTATCTGCCTCCGCTGCGGCAGCGGCGGGAGGATATTCCACTGCTAGTGGAGTCGTTCTGGAGCGACTTGCAGCGGAAGTACAAGCGGGAGGGGCCGGAATTGACGCGCGAGGCGATGGTGCTGCTGGGCGGGGGCGATTGGCCGGGGAATGTGCGGCAATTGCGGAGCGCGGTGGAGCGGCTGTTCGTGCTGGCGCGCTCGGAGCGGGTGACGGCGGCGGATGTGAAGATGGCGGCGGAGCCGCTGCCGTTCGGGGCGGCGAAGAGCGAGCCGTATTTGGAGGCCGCGGATTTCCGGGAGGCGCGGAAGCTGTTCGAGATAGAGTATCTGACGCGGAAGTTGAGGGAGCATGGGGGGAATGTGACGCGGACGGCGGCGGCGATCGGGCTGGAGCGGCAGAGTTTGCAGGAGAAGATCCGGCAATTGGGGATATCTCGGGATTGATGAGGGCGGGGGTGGCAAGATAGAAAATGAGAACTGACCTTGCAACCTACCACGCGGCAACCAATTCATACTGTTTACGGCGGGGCCCATCTTTTCCGCCATGATGTAGGGGCGAAATTCGGGCGGATTGCGCTCACTGTGTTGGAGCAGCATCGTGATTTGCTGCCTGTGTCCGATGATTTGGCGGCGCGCGTCCGAGCGAAGCTTTGCGCGCGGACGGTTGAGGATTACCCGCATCGACTTCGAGGATGGCTATGGCTATCGCGGGGATGAGGAGGAAGACGGACACGCGGCGGGGGCTGCCGCGGAAGTGGCGCTCGGAATGAGGGCGGGGACGCTGCCTTCGTTTCTGGGCCTGCGATCGAAATCGCTCAGCGCGCACGGGCGGGGGCGTGCCATGCGGACGCTGCGGGTGTTTTTCCGCACGCTGTTTGAGAAGACGGGAGGGGCGCTGCCCGAGAATTTCACGGTGGTGCTTCCGAAGGTGACGGCGGAGGAAGAAGTGACGGCGCTGATGCGCGCGCTGGAGGACCTGGAGGCTCCGGCGTGTGTGGAACTGATGGTGGAGACGCCGGAAGCATTAAGGAACCTGCGGGGGATGGTTGCGGCCGCGGGGTCGCGGTGCCGCGGGGCGCATTTCGGTCCTTATGACTTCTCGTCGTCGTGCGGGGTGCTGGGAGCGTCGCAGGACCTGGGGCATCCGCTGTGTGTGCACGCGCGCAACCAGATGCTGGTGGAACTGGCGGGGACGGGGATCTGGATGTCGGACGGGCCGACGCGGATTCTGCCGGTTGGTTCACGGGAGGATGTGGAGCGGGCGTGGAAGGCGCAATGGGAGGATATCCACCGCGCGCTATCGTGCGGGTTCTATCAGGGGTGGGATCTGCATCCGGCGCAGCTTCCTCCGCGGTATGCGGCGGTGTTCCAGTTTTTCGCGGCGCATCTGGAGGAAGCGGCGATGCGGATGAAGAATTTTCTGGCGCAGTCGGCGCAGGCGACGCGGGTAGGGGCGGAATTCGACGATGCGGCCACGGTGCGGGGGCTGCACAATTATTTCCTGCGGGCGCTCGGGAGCGGAGCGATGACGGAAGAGGAACTGGAAGCGCACTGCGGATTGTCGCGGACGGGTCTGGAACAGTTACGATTCTAAACATGCGCCATTCAGGATTGCGGATGAGCGGAGACGCTGTCAGATACCTAGGCTTCCAGCGCGCAGGCGTCGAGAAGAGTCTCGACGCGGCACGCAGGAGTGCGCGCGCCACGGCAGACTTATGAGGCGGTGTTCAGATATGCGGCGACTCGTGCGGGCCTCGGGTTACGAGGCTTTACTGAAGGAAGCAGTCCGGTTCACGGCTGGGAACGCGGCATCGGGAGAGGTGCTGGTGGTGGGGGCGACGCGTGGGGCGGCGGATGATTTCGTGCGGCAGCGGTGCGGCAGCGTGGCGGGAGTGCATCGCCTGACGATGGCGCAACTGGCGGCGAATCTGACGGCTTCGGCGATGGCGCAGAGGGGGCTGGCGCCGCTGAATGCGCTGGGGGCGGAAGCATTGGCGGCGCGCGCCGCGCATCGGGTGCGGACGGAAGGGCGGCTCGAGTATTTTTCTCCGGTGGCGGGGAGCCCGGGGTTTGCGCGGGCGCTGGCGCGCACGCTGCGGGACCTGCGGCTGGAGGGGGTTGCCAGCAGCCGTCTTGCGGCCGGGGGAATGCCGGCGAGGGATCTGAGCGCGCTTCATGAGGCGTATGAGGAACTGCTTGCTGAGACGCGGCTGGCGGATTTTCCGGCGCTGCTCGAGATGGCTGTGAGGGAGGATGCTTCGAGCCGCCATCCGCTGCGCGGGCTGCCGCTGCTGCTGCTGGATGTGCCGGTTCATTCGGCGCTTGCGGCGGAGTTTATCGGGGCGCTGGCCGCGGGCGCGCCGCAGACGCTGGCGGTTGTGCTGGACGGGGATGAGCGAAGCGTGGAGCGGTTGAGGGCAGTGCTTGGCGTGGAGGCGGAGCGAGCGCCGGAGAGCGGCGGCGATTCGCTGCGCCGTTTGCGGGCGCATCTGTTTACGACCGCGGCTCCGGAGCAGCTTGCCGCCGATGGGACGCTGGATTTCTTTTCCGCCGCCGGGGAGGGGCTGGAATGCATCGAGACGGCGCGCCGCATGCACCAGCTTGCGGAGGAAGGGCTGCCGTTCGATGAGATGGCGATCGCGCTGCGCAGTCCGGAGCGGTATCAGCCGCTGCTCGAGGAGGCGTTGAACCGGGCGGGCATTCCGTTTTACTTCACGAGGGGGAGTGTGCGGCCGGATCCGGCGGGACGCGCGTTTCTGGCTCTGCTCGCTTGCGCGGCGGAGGAGTTTCCGGCGACGCGGTTTGCGGAATATCTGTCGCTGGGCCAGACGCCTCCGGTGGAGGGGAAGGCGATGGCCGCGAGGAGAGGGGCGTGGATCGGGACGGAGGACGAACTGCTCTCGCGGGAGGAGTACATTCCCGGGGTTCGTGATGAGCAGGAAGCGGTGTCGCCGGCAACGCCGGCGGCGTGGGAGCGGTTGATTGTGGACGCGGCTGTAGTGGGCGGGAAGGAACGATGGGAGAGGCGGTTGCGGGGACTGGAGAACGAGTTTCGGCTGCGGCTGGCGAAGCTGGAGGACGAGGACGAGACCGAGGCGGCGCATTTGCAGCGGCAAGTTGAACTGATCGAGAATCTTCAGCGTTTGGCATTGCCCATCATCCGGCGGTTGGATGAATTGCCGCGGCAAGCGTCGTGGGGCGAATGGCTGGAGCAGTTGTCGGATCTGGCGGAGATGACGCTGCGGCGTCCGGATTCGGTTCTGGCGGCGTTGAACGAGTTGTGGTCGATGGGGGAAGTGGGTCCGGTGACGCTGGATGAGGTCTTTCTGGTGTTGGCGGAGCGGCTGCGGTTCCTGCGGCGACCTCCGCGGAAGCGGCGCTACGGGCAGGTATGGATCGGCTCAGTGGACGAGTTGCGCGGGCATTGTTTTGATGTGGTGTTTCTGCCGGGGCTGGCGGAGGGCGTGTTTCCGAAGAAGGCGTTCGAAGATCCTTTGCTGCTGGATGATTACCGCCGGGGGCTGGAGGCGGGGCTGCCGCTGCGGGATGACCGGGTGGCGGAAGAGCGGCTGCGGCTGCATACGGCGGCGGCCGCGGCGCGGCGGCGGCTGGTGGTTTCCTACCCGCGAATGGATGTGACGCAGAACCGTGCCCGCGTACCGTCTTTTTACGCGATGGAAGTGGTGCGCGCGGCGGAAGGAAGGCTGGCGGAGTTGAAGGAGTTCGAGCGGCGCGCGGCGGCCGGGGCGATGACGCGGCTGGGATGGCCGGCGCCAATGAACCCGCAACTGGCGGTGGATGCGCTGGAGTTCGACCTCGCTGTTTTGCAGGAGGCCTCGCGACAACCGCAGGGGAAGATACGCGGCCGGGGGCGGTATCTGTTCCATCTCAATCCGCACCTGGCGCGCTCTTTGCGGGCGCGGTACATGCGTTGGGATAGGGAATGGAAGACGGCGGATGGGTTGATGGACGCGAGCGAAGCCACGCGGGCGGTGCTGGCGATGCACGGGCTGACGCGACGGCCGTGGTCGGCATCGTCGCTGCAGCATTTCGCCGCATGTCCTTACCGGTTCCTGCTACACGGGATACACCGGCTGAGGCCGCGGGAGAATCCGGTTGCGCTCGAGGTGATGGATCCGCTGACGCGCGGGTCGCTGTTTCACGAGGCGCTGTTTCAACTGGCGCAGCGGGCATCGACGGAAGAGGAGTTGCAGGAGCTTGCGGATGCAGTGCTGGACAAGGTGGCGGCGAAGTTCGAGGAGGATCTGGCTCCGGCGATTGCGCGTGTCTGGAGGAGCGAAGTGGAAGACCTGAGGGCGGACCTGAAGGGGTGGCTGCGGCGGAGGGAGCAGGACGCGGCGGGATGGGAGTGGAAGCATGCGGAGTTCGCTTTCGGGATGCCCGCGGACGAGCATCGCGACCCGAGCAGCGTGGAACAACCGGCGCGGATCCTGGAGGGGATTTTGCTGCGGGGTTCCATTGATTGGATCGAGCAGCAGAGGGGCGGGGACGCTTTGCGGATCACGGATCACAAGACGGGGAAGGCTCCGGCGCAGGTTCCGCGCCACGCCGGCGGAGGGCTGATCCTTCAGCCGCTGCTTTATGCGCTGGCGGCGGAGGAATTGTTCGGCAAGCCGGTGAAGCTTTCGCGGCTTTATTACTGCACGCAGCGGGGCGGGTACACGCCGGTGAGCGTGGCGGTGACGGACGGCGCGCGGGGGGACATGGAGCGGGCACTGCGGATTATAGACGACGGCATCGCGAGCGGGCGCCTTCCGGCGGCCCCATCGGCGGGGCAGTGTGAATGGTGTGATTTCCGCATGGTGTGCGGTCCGAGGGAGGAAGAGAGGGTTCGGCGCAAGCCGCCGCTGGAGCCGCTGGAGCGATTGAGGAGCATCCCATGATTCCGGGCGCACAGACAGGAGACGGGGCGGCGAGGGAACGCATCCGGCACTCGCTCGAGGAAAGCCTGCTGGTGGAGGCCTCGGCGGGAACGGGGAAGACGTCGGAACTGGTGCGGCGGATCGTGAATGTGCTGCGGGCGGGGTTGACGACGATCGACCGCATTGTGGCGGTGACGTTTACGAACAAGGCGGCGGGGGAATTGAAGCTGCGGCTGCGGCAGGAACTCGACCGCATGCGGGCGCAAACGGAGGACGCGGAGGAGGGGCGACATCTGGAAGGGGCGCTGGCGCATTTGGAAGAAGCGGCGATTGGAACGATCCACGCGTTTTGCGCGCAGATTCTGCGGGAGCGTCCGGTGGAGGCGCGCGTCGATCCGGACTTCGAGGAGTTGGATGAACGGGGAGCGCGGCGGGTGTATGAAGGGGTGTTTCGGCGGTGGCTGCAAGGCAAGTTGAATGAGGATTCGCCGGGGTTGCGGCGGGCGCTGGCGCGGCTGGCAGTGCGGGAGCAGCGGGATCAGGACACGACGCCGATCGAGTCGCTGCAATACGCGGGCTGGAGCCTGATCGAGTGGCGGGACTTCCCGCGGGCGTGGCAGCGGCCACCGCTTGCGCGCGAGGCGGTGATCGACCAACTGTTGGAGCATGTGAAGACGCTGGTTCCGCACCTCAGCCGCCACAAGACGGAGCTGATGGAGCCGGTGCGCGATCTGCTTCCGTGGATGGAACGCGAGCCGCGCGATTACGACATGCTGGAGGGGCTGTTGTTCAAGCTCTACCGCGTGTGGAAGCGGCGGGAGCGGCAGGTTCCAGATAAGCTTCTGTTTCAGGCTGTGGCGAATTTCCGCCCGTGTGCCGAGGCGGACCTGGCGGCGCAACTGCGCGGGGAGATGTGGGAGTTGGTGGATCTGTATGACCAGGCGAAGCGGCGGGCGGGGCAACTGGATTTCGTGGATCTGCTGCTGCTGGTGAGGAACCTGGCGCGGGACAACGCCGAGGTGCGCGGTTATCTGCAACAAAAATACTCGCATTTGTTTGTGGACGAATTTCAGGACACGGACCCGCTGCAAGCGGAGATTTTGCTGATGCTGTCGGCGAACGACGCGCGGCAGACGGAGTTGCTGAAGATTACTCCGGCGCCGGGGAAGCTGTTCCTGGTGGGGGATCCGAAGCAATCGATCTACAAGTTCCGGCGGGCGGATGTGCAGCTTTACCGGATCCTGCGGGCGAGCTTACAGGCTCGGGGCGTGGGGCTGGTGCGGCTGAGCCGGAGCTTCCGTTCGGTTCCGGGTCTTCAGCAGTGTGTCAACGCGGCGTTCGCGGCGGAAATGACCGGAGACGAGGAGGCGGCGCAGGCGGACTATGTGCCGCTGGAGCCGCACCGCGGGGATCCGGAGACGCAGCCCGCGGTGGTTGCGCTTCCCGCGCCCAGACCATACGGCAAGCGGGATGTTTCGAACAAGGCGATCGACGAATGTCTTCCTCAGGCGGTGACCGGTTTTGTGGAATGGCTGGTGCGGGAGAGCGGGTGGAAGGTGGCGGACGCGGAGCGGCCGGAGGAGTTTGTCCCGATCGAACCGCGGCACATCTGCATACTGTTCCGACGCTTCACGAACTACGGACGCGATATCACGCGCGATTACGTACGGTCACTCGAAGACCGGGGGATTCCTCATTTGCTGGTGGGGTCGAAGAGCTTTCATGAGCGGGAGGAGATCGACACGGTGCGGGCGGCGCTTGCGGCGATCGAGTGGCCGGAGGATGAACTTGCGGTGTTCGCGACGCTGAAGGGAGCGATTTTCGCTATTCCGGACCACACGCTGCTGTGTTTCCGGCATGAGCATCGCCGGTTGTATCCGTTTCACAGCTATCCGGAGAAATTGTCCGCGGATTTTGAGGCGGTCAAGGAAGCGCTGGGTCTGCTGGCCGAGTTGCACAGGGGGAGGAACCAGCGGCCGATTGCGGAGACGCTGTATTTGTTGCTCGAGTCGACGCGTGCGTGGTCGGCGTTTGCATTCCGGCCGGCGGGGAACCAGGTGCTTGCGAATGTACGGCGGGTGATTGACCTGGCGCGGCAATATGAGAGCACGAGCGGCATTTCGTTCCGGGGATTTGTGGAGGAGTTGTCGAGGCAGGCGGCGCGGGCAGAATCGGCGGAGGCTCCGGTGCTGGAGGATGGGGCCGAAGGGGTGCGCATCATGACGGTGCATTCGGCGAAGGGACTGGAGTTTCCGGTGGTTCTGCTGGCGGACATGACGGCGAACATTTCGCATGAGACGCCGGACCGGTACATCGAAGCGCCGACGGGTTTGTGCGCGATGCGGCTGCTCGGATGTTCGCCGCTCGAGTTGATTGCGGAGGAGGAGGCTGAACGTAAGCGGGAGCATGCTGAAGGGATCCGGGTGGCGTATGTGGCGGCGACGCGGGCGCGCGATCTGCTGGTGGTTCCCGTGGTGGGGGACACGGAGCGAAACGGGTGGGTATCGCCGCTGAACAAGGCTCTGTATCCGCACGCGGAGATGCGGAGAAAACCGCACACGGCGCATGGCTGCCCGGGGTTCGGCGGGGTGAGTGTGCTGAACCGGCCGGCGGAATATTTTGAGGAAACGAGTGTACGTCCGGGTCTGCATTTTGCGCGGGCGGGCGGGCATGCGGTGGTGTGGTGGGATCCGGCGATTGTTCCGGAGGGGCGGGAGGAGCGCTTCGCGGCGCGGCAGCGGGAGATGTTCGCGGAAGATGCGGGAGCGGCGGAACGGGGGTTGGCCGAGCACGCGGCGTGGCAAGGGCGGCGCCACGCGCTGCTCGAAGGGGCGGTGCGGCCGTCGCTGGAGCTGACCATTGCGAGCGAGGCGACGGAGCCTCCGGCGGAATGGCGAGGCGAAATTTTGCTGGAGCAGACGGCGCGATCGACGGCGCGGCCGGCGGGGAAGCGATTCGGGGCGCTGGTGCACAACACGCTGCGCGACGTGCCGCTCGATGCGTCGCGGGAAGAGATTGCGGCCGTGGTGCAACTGGAAGCACGGCTGCTGGCGGCGCCGAAGGAGGAAGCGGAGGCAGCGGTGACGGCGGTGCGCAACGCGCTGCTGCATCCGGTGCTCGAGCGGGCGCGCGGGGCTGTGAGGCGTCACCGTGAGTATCCGGTGACGGCGCATACGGGAGAGAAGCAGTTGCTGGAGGGCGTGATCGACCTGGCGTTCGAGGAGGAGGGCCGCTGGGTGGTAGTGGACTTCAAGACCGACCTCGAGACGGAGACGATGGCGGCCCGGTACCGTGCGCAACTTGCGTGGTATGCGACGGCGCTGGAGCGCATCACAGGGATGCCGGTGCAAGCCTGCCTGCTGGCCGTGTAAAGTAGGCTGCATGGATCGCCGGACGTTTCTTGGCAGCATGGCCGCGGCTCCGCTGGGGGCGCAGAAGAAAAAGACGAACGTGGTGATGTTCATGACGGACGACCATGGCGCATGGGCGATGGGGGCCTATGGATGCCGTGAGATGCATACGCCGAACCTGGATGCGCTGGCGGCGGGCGGGGCGCGCTTCACACGGGCATTCGCGTGCACTCCGGTTTGTTCGCCGAGCCGCATGACGTGGATTACGGGGACGATTCCATCGGTGCACGGAGTACAGGACTGGCTGCGGCCGGAGGACAGCTTCGGCGAGCACACGCGGCGCTGGCTGAGCGGAAAGACGACGTACTCGTCGGTGCTGGCGAAGCACGGCTACACGCTGGGCATGTGCGGCAAGTGGCACATGGGCGAGGACGACAAGGCGCAGGAGGGTTTTTCGTATTGGGCGACCGTGCCGGGCGGCGGGGGGCCATACCGCGATCCGGAGTTCGTGAAGAACGGGGTGCGCACGCATCTGCGGGAGTACAAGACCGACAGCGTGGGCGATTGCGCGGCGGAGTTTCTGGATACGGTGAAGGACAAGCCGTTCTATCTGCTGGTTCCGTTTTATGCTCCGCACACGCCGCTCGATTTTCAGCCGGAGGAGTACCGCGCGCCTTACAAGGATGCGAAGTTCGAATGCTTTCCGAACGAGCCGATTCATCCGTGGCAAAACGGGAGCCAGCGGAAGCTGCATGGGAACGTAGAGAACAAGCGCGGCTATTCGGCGCTGATTTCGGGAGTGGATGCGAACGTAGGGAAGGTGCTGCGGAAGCTGGATTCGATGGGCGTGCGCGAGAATACGCTGGTGATCTTCACGGCGGACCAGGGGTGGAACGCGGGTCACCACGGGGTGTGGGGAAAAGGGAATGGCACGTGGCCGTTCAACATGTACGAGGAATCCATTCGTGTGCCGTTGATCTGGAACCACGCGGGACGGATTCAGGCGAACCAGGTGCTGGCTCCGATGGTTTCGAGCTATGATTACTTTCCGACGATCCTGGACTATTTGGGAATCCACGCGGCGGCGGATGCGCGGCGGCCGGGGCGGAGTTATGCGCCTTTCCTGCGGGGCGAGCATCCGCAGTGGAGGAACCGGTTGTTTTTTGAATACTCGTACGTGCGCGGGGTGCGGACGGAGAACCTGAAGTATGTGCGGCGGACCAAGGAATGGCCGAGCGAGCTTTACGATTTGGAGCGGGATCCGGGGGAGAAGGCGAACCGCATCGATGATGCGGCATATGCGAAGGTGAAGCGGAGCCTGGATGCGGAGTTGGATGGGTGGTTTGAGAAGTACGGTGCGCCGGGGCAGGAGAAGTGGCGGGGGACGACGAAGCAGAATTTGACGGTTTATTCGCGGTAACGGGGTGTGCCGATGAGCCGGCAAGACTTCTACCGGCTCTGCGAGCAGCATCCGGATTGGCGGATGGAACGCGATTCCGATGGAGCCGTGGTGGTGATTCCCGCCTCGAGCCTCGAGTCGGGCAACAGAAACCACAAACTGTCCGTGTGTCTTGGTATTTGGGCCCGAAAAGATGGAACGGGAGAGTGCTTTGACTCCTCCACAGGTTTTGAGCTTCCGAATGGCGCCATACGTTCTCCTGATGCGGCGTGGGTGAGCAAGGAGCGGCTGAGTGAGATGCCGAAGACGCGCAGGAAGGCTTTTCCGCGGCTGGTTCCGGAGTTCGTGGCGGAAATCCGGTCGGAGTCCGACTCTCTCGCCGATGTTCAGGAGAAGATGCGCGAGTATTCGGACAACGGAGTTTTGCTCGGGTGGCTGGTTGATCCCTTCGAGCGACGGGTTCATGTGTATCGAACGGGGCAAGCGCCGGTTGTGGTTGACAAACCGAAGAGCGTTTGCGGCGATCCGGTTCTTCGAGGTTTCCAGCTGCCTCTTCGCGACATCTGGGATGTTGGGTTTTAGAGGTATTTTCGCTTCCTCTTTGACGGCCACGAGTACCAGAAAAATACCCGCAAAATGTACATTGACTCGCCTATGCGGGTGGGGTATAAAAATGGAGTCCCCCGAGAGCGGTTCACCCGAACTTAGCGCATTAATACAACAATCGAATGGCCCAAGCCGCAGCATTTTTTTGCACACCACAGGTTGACTGCCGCACAGCGGAGCAGCCTGAAGTCAACGCCGTCGTGCGCCATCTCTCGCATGAGTTACGCCAACCATTGAGTACGATCGACACCGCCGCGTACTATCTTCAATTGATTCTTTCAGGTGCGGATCCCCGGGCTGACCGGCAGTTGGAAAAGATCCAGCAGATGGTTCACCAGATGAGCTGGATTCTGTCGGACGCGGTTCATTTTCTGCAGGCGGCGGCGCCGCGCCCGGCGTGGGTCGATCTGTGTGAAATGATCACGGACCACCTGACGGCGCAGGCTGTGGAGCAGAATGTGGAATTGGACTGGACCGATTGCTGCTCGACACCGCTGGCGCTGGTGGATCCGGCGCAGGGGCAACACCTGGTTCGCACGATGTTGAATGTATTCCGGCAGGTTGCGCGGACGGAGCAACCGGTGTACGTTTCACTGTACCGGGATGGAGCGCAGGCAGCGCTCGAATGTTCGTGTGAGGCAGGGGAGGCGCTGCTGGCGCACGCATCGGAGCTGTTTGAGGCGTTTACGCCGCATCTTCCACCGGGTTCGGGGCTGGCCCTGGCGAGCGTGAAGCGAATCGCCGAAGCGCATAACGGCAGCGCGTCGCTGGAAGCAGTGGACGGGGTTTTGAAGCTGGAAGTGAGACTGCCTGCCGAGTAGGGGGGCGGCGGCGCGCAGGCGGAGGGGAATTTGTGAAAAGATTCCGTATATGCATCGCCGGCAAGCACTTTCCGCACTGGCTGCCTCGCTTGGCGCGCTCCGCGAGCGCGCGGCGGCATTCTATCCAGGCAAGCGCCCGCACATTCAATGGTGCGTGAGCAGTTTTCTTTGGACATCCACACAGTGGCAGGACACGGGTACGCTTCCGTACACGGAGATGCTGGATGTGATTCGGGACACGGGTTTCAACGGGTACCGGTTTACGGGGTGGCCGTCGATTGTGGAGCGAATCGGGATGAGCCTTTCGCAGCTTGAAAAGGAGTTGTCGAAGAGGAATCTCCGAATTGCGACGCTGTCATTCGGAGGCGCGGCGGATGATCCGCCGAAGCAGGGGGAGATGGAGCAATCGGCGCGGCGGGCTTGCGAGTTCTTGAAGCGGTTCGGAGCTACGGAACTGGTGACGTTCTCGCCGAGGAGGGTGAACAAGGTGCTGGAGCGGGAGCACATCCGGCGGGCGTGCCTGTTTTACAACCACCTGGGGGATGTGTGCGCGGAGTACGGGATCCGGACGGGGTTGCACAATCACAGCCAGGGACAGTTGATTGAGACGCAGGACGAGATCGAGATGCTGTTGAAGCTGACGGATCCGAAGAAGTTCCATTGGTGCCCGGATACGGTGCATCTGTACATGGCGAACTGCGACATTTTGGGTTTGTTCCGGAAGTATGCGGAGCGGCTGATTTTCTTCGATCTGGTGGATGCGAGGTATCAGTACCTGGATCATGAGCTGCGGCTGGCGAACGGGAAGGTGGAGAAGGCGGGATCGCAGAACGGGACATTCATGCTGGGGAACGTGGATTACGGGGACGGGGAAGTGGATCTGCCGGGGATTATGCGGATTGTCAAGGGGGTGGGTTACAAGGGCTGGATCAACCTGGATCTGCACTATGCTCCGGTGAGCCCGCGGCACAGCCTGGGGCGGTGCATGGAGTATATCGAAAAGAAGCTGGATCCCATTTACGCGTGAGCGGAGGATTACGCCGGCCCCACTATACTTGAAAAGGGAATGTCGACCGCAGCCAGAACACAATCCGCCCGGGCCTTCTTTTCGCGGAAGGGGGCGCTATCGCGCTGGCATCCGAATTACGAATTCCGTCCGGGGCAACTGGAGATGGCGGAGGCGGTGGAGGCGGCGCTCAAGGACAAGCGGCACCTGATTGTGGAGGCGGGGACGGGTACGGGGAAGACGCTGGCTTACCTGGTTCCGGCGATACTATCGGGGCGGCGGGTGGTGGTGTCGACGGGGACGAAGAATCTTCAGGAGCAGTTGTACCACAAGGATATTCCGTTCCTGCAGCAGCATTTCGCGGAGCCGCTGAAAGTGAGCCTGATGAAGGGGCGGGGGAACTTTCTGTGCCGGCAAAAGCTGTACGACTCGGAGAAGGAGGCGATTCTCGACGGGTTGGAGGAGATTGCGGATTTCCAGGTGATCCGGGAATGGGAGAAGACGACGGAGACGGGGGACCGGGCGGAGATCCGGACGCTGCCGGAATATTCGACGGCGTGGAACAAGCTGGACGCGCGGCGGGATTTGTGCACGGGGCAGAAGTGCCCGCAGTTCGAGCGCTGCTTCATTACGCAGATGCACCAGCGTGCGCACGAGAGCGACATAGTGATTGTCAATCACCACCTGCTGTTCGCCGACCTGGCGGTGAAGGAGGACGAGTACGGCGCCATTCTTCCCGAGTACAACGCGATCATCTTCGACGAAGCGCATGAGATTGAGGACACGGCGGGATCGTATTTTGGGGTAAGCGTGAGCAACTTCCAGGCGCAGGAATTTTGCCGGGACGCGGCGGCACTGTCACGGAGGAAGGATTTCGGGTCGGCGGAACTGGACCGGGTTTTGCTGCAACTTCAGGACGCATCGGACCGGTTTTTCCGGCTGTTCGGGGAAGGGGAAGGGCGGGCCGGGTTCGCGCAGCAGCGGGCGTTGCTGGAGGAGCACGGCGAGGTTTACCAGGATCTGCTGAGCGGGTTCGAACTGGCGTGGACGCATCTGGAACTGGTGAAGGGCGCGCCGGAGGAGATGATTCCCATCCTGCGGCGGGCGCGCGATATTCATGAACGGGTGCGGTTTTTCATGGAAAGCGCGGATGCGGGGTTTGTGTACTGGGTGGACCGGCGGGGGCGTACGTGTCATTTGCAGGCAACGCCGATCGACGTTTCCGCGCTTCTGGCGCAGAAGGTGTTTGAGCGGGTGGATACGGTGATACTGACGTCGGCTACGCTGACGGTGGCGGGGAGTTTTGATTTCGTGAAGGGGCGGTTGGGGGCGTTGAACGCGCGCACGCTGGCGGTGGCGAGTCCGTTCGAGTATTACAAGCAGGCGCTGCTCTATGTTCCGCAGCATCTGCCGGACGCGCGCACGCCGGCGTTTTTGGGGGCATCTTGCGAGGAGATCCTGAGGCTGCTGCGGTTGAGTAGAGGGCGCGCATTCGTGCTGTTCACGAGCTACCAGCAGATGAGGGCCACGCATGACCGGATTTCGATGGCGCTGGAGTATCCGGCGCTGCTTCAGGGGACGGGGCCGAGGCATGCGCTGCTCGAGGAGTTCCGCTCGACGCCGAATGCGGTGCTGTTCGCCACGTCTTCTTTCTGGCAAGGGGTGGATGTGCCGGGGGAGCAGTTATCGTGCGTTATCATAGATAGGTTGCCGTTTGCAGTGCCGAGCGACCCAGTGGTGGAGGCGAGAATCCGCATGGTGCGCGAAAACGGGGGGAATCCTTTTTACGATTATCAGATTCCCCAGGCGGCCATTGCGTTGAAACAAGGGTTCGGCAGGTTGATCCGTGGACGGACCGACCGCGGTATCGTCGCTTTGCTGGACACCCGCATTACGAAGCAGCGCTACGGCCAAGTCTTCTTCGATAGTCTTCCAGACTACCGCTTTACGATGGATTGGAACGAGGTGGAGAGTTTTTTCGATGTTTGAAGTTTCGGTGGAAGATACCTTCGCGGCGGGGCACTCGTTGCGGAACTATCGCGGCAAGTGCGAGAACGTGCATGGCCATAACTACCGGGTGCGGATTACGCTGGAGGGCGAAGACGTGGACCCGGTGACGGGGTTGCTGGTGGACTTCGTGGAAGTGAAGAGGATCCTGCGCAAGACGATGGCCTATCTCGATCACCAGTTCATCAACGACCTGCCGCCGTTCACCGAGTTAAACCCGTCAGCCGAGAACATCGCCAAGTATTTCTGTGAAGAGGTGCAGAAGGGATTGAATGAGGGGGCGGCGGCGGCGTCCGTTCGCATCCAGGCGGTCACGGTCTGGGAAACGGACACCTCCGTTGCGAGTTACCGGCCGTAGAAGGCGGCGTTTTTTTCGGCGTAGTTGGCCCACTTTTCGGGCAGGTCGTCGAGGGCGAAGATCGCTGAGACGGGGCAAACGGGCACGCACGCTCCGCAGTCGATGCATTCCACGGGGTCAATGTAGAGCTGCTCGAACTCATCGAAGTTACTTTCGTCCTTTTTGGGGTGAATGCAATCCACGGGGCAGGCATCCACGCAAGCGGTGTCTTTGGTGCCAATGCAAGGTTCAGCGATAACGTATGCCATAACTTGAAACGTATAACATAGCACATTGGGAAAACTCAACGTGGGCCGGATGGGGAGTTTTGATGGGAGTTCGTTGCGCGTTCATTCGGCGCCAGGGCCGGTGAAATGATGGTATGCTCGAAAACTCTGCTATAGCCATGCTTTCGGTGCGTCATGAAATGTCAGGTCCGGCGATGGTCCGCATCACTGTGGAGGGGAAGATGATGCTGGGGGCGGCGAACCTGAGCGTGGATATGCTGGTGTCGACGCTGCTGGAGCAGGGGGTGAGGCACTTCGTGTTCGATATGCGCGGGGTGACGCACATCGACAGCACGGGCATAGGACGGTTCATTGCGAGCTACAACAAGATCATGGTGGAAGGAGGGAGCCTGCGGATGGCCGCGGCGGCAGGGGCGGTGCGGGCGGCATTCCGGGTGACGCATCTGGACACGGTGTTTCCGTTTTTTGAAACGCTGGAGCAGGCGGAGGCAGCGGCGCTGTAGCGGCGTTTCAGTGCTTTGGGGCGGTGATCCACCACGTGATGCCGAAGGGGTCTTTGACGCCTCCAGAACGGCCATAGGGGGCGTCCTTCATGGGGTGTTCGAGAACGGCTCCGGCGGCGACTGCCTGGGCGGCCATGGTATCGGCGTCTTCGACGGAGAGGAAGATATTCACGCCGGAGCCTCCGTAGGCCTGGACGCTGCGCATTTGGGAGAATTCCGGGAACTCATCGCAGAGCATCAGGGGCGAGTTGCCGATTTGCAATTCGCCGTGGCGGAGCTTGCCGTCGGGATCGGCGTGACGCATGCGTTCCGCGGCTCCGAAGGCGAGTTTGTAGAAGTCCATGGCTTGGGCGGCTCCGCGGATGGTGATGTACGGGGTTATGGTGGGGTATCCCAGCGTGTTGTGTGGCATGGAGCCATTGTGACGGAGACGGGGGCGGGCTGTATTGTCCGCCAGGTTCTGATCGCCTCGATAAACCTTGGTTCCACCCGTCCCGACCTGCTGCATTCGGGAATCCCCTCTTCAAAGACGATCTCCCGGACTTCGCCATAACGGGGCAAATATAACAAGAAAATTCGGAGTAGTGTTACAGGTTTCATCTCCTTTTCTCGGATTAACAATTGACAGCAGGACAGTCTGAGTTCGATCCGGCGCTGCGAGTGGACAGTCCGAAGGACTCCACTTCCCCGTGCACTGAGATCATGGCGTGAATCGTCCAGGAAGGAGGGCACGATGGCCAAAGCATTGAAGGTGCTTGCTATTACAGTTTTGGGCACGCTGGGAGTGAATCGCCTCGCAGCGCAAGCGAGCCCCGAAGGGGTTTGGAAACAGACGGTTGTGACGGCCTCGCAGCTACAGCATTCGGGCGATCTTGTGGGGGCGCGGAAGTTGCTGACCCAAGTCGTGCGGGAAGCGGGGAGAGCCTGGCAGGGGGATCTCAGGTTCGCCGTCGCTCTGCACATTCTCGGAACGGTAGAGCACGACCTGGGCAATTATTCGCAGGCGGAGACGCTGTATTTGCGGGCCGGTCAGATCTGGGAACGGGCCGGGAGAGACTATGCGCTGCGGTGGGCCGAGTGTCTGAACAACTTAGCGACCAATTATCTCGATGCCGGGCAGTACGCAAAAGCGCACCGGCTAATCGCCCGATCGCTGGGGGACGCGATCGCCGCACTGGGCCCGCAACACCTTGAGGTCGCTCTGATGCACGAGAATCTCGGAGTAGCTTATTACGGGCAGGGCAAGTATTCAGACGCCGAGGACGCCTACAGGCGAGCGATCGCGATCTGGGAGGCTACTTCCTCAAGAGATGACGAGGCAGCGGCCTCAATCCTGAACAATCTCGGCGCACTGTGCGCGCAGACAAGGCGCGTAGTGGAGGCCCGGAGCTACCTCGAGCGTGCACTGGAAATCCGCCAACGGCAGCCCCGGCAGAACACACCTGCCCTGCTGAAGACGCTGGTCAATCTCTCCACGGTGGCCGGAATGGAGAATCGCTGGGCCGATGCCGAGGGCTCTCTGGAGAGGGCGCTGGCTATTGCGGAGGCGCGGTTGGGGCCGCAACATCCTCTGCTGGCCGACATTCTGTCGAATTACGCGGTGGTGCTGCGGCAGAGGAATCGGAATCGGGAGGCGAAAGAGGCGAAAGCGCGCGCGGCGGCGATTCGGGCGCTAAGGGCGGACGAGGATCTGATGCGCCACACAATCGACGCCAGCGAACTGGCGGGCCAAGTACACTGACACGGCGAGCAGGGGAATACGGCAGGCACGTTCACCGGATGTCGTGCGGGCAGGCCGTATTCGCTCGAGGGAAGAATCCAGCCATTGGCTCACATGTCTATCGGAGGGGCGGGCAGAAGCGGGGTCTACCCTGTTTTTGCGGGTGATGTCACGGGTTCACTGGATGGTCTCTGTTTAGCGCCGGTGCAATGATTGGAGAGTTAGAGGTCTGAACAACTCGCTTGCCGATCGGGGCGCTTGCGCGCCCACGGCCTGAATCACGGCGACGCCTGCAAAATCCGGCGATAGGAGCTGTCACATGGATCTCGAAACTAACGCAGAGGAGGAGTGGTTGAGTCTCACCGAGGACGGGAGAAATCGTGTCGCGATTGAAGGAGTGCGTCCGGAAATCGACTGCGGGCGGTTTGCCATCAAGCGGGTGGTTGGGGATGTGGTGGAAGTGGAGGCGGATGTTTTTGCAGATGGGCATGATGGCATCCGGCGCCGTCTGCTGTACCGCCACGAGAGCGAACCCGAGTGGAGGGAAGCTCCCATGGAGGCGCTGGGAAACGACCGGTGGCGGGGGGTGTTTCCCGTGAGTGTGTTGGGGCGGTACCGCTATACGGTGGAGGGATGGGTGGATCGCTTCCGGACGTGGCGCGGCGATTTGAGGAAGCGGATCGCGGCGGGGCAGGACGTGCGGGTGGAGGCGCTCGCCGGGGCTCAACTTGTGGAAGAGGCGGCGGGGCGCGCGGAGGGCGCGGACAGGGACCGGTTGATGGAGTGGGCGGCGAGCTTGCGGGCGGAGATGCCGGCTGAGCAGCGGAATGCGCTGGCTTTGGACGACGAACTGGCGGAGGTGGTGTCGCGGTATCCCGACCGGTCCCTGGCGACGCGGTACGGGAAGGAACTGGCGGTGGTGGTGGACCGGGAGCGGGCACGATTCTCCGCGTGGTACGAGGTGTTTCCGCGATCGTGCGCGGGGGAGGCGGGCAGTCACGGGACACTGCGGGATTGCGAGGGCTGGCTGGCATACATCGCCTACATGGGGTTCGACGTGCTGTATCTGCCGCCCATTCATCCGATCGGGCGGACGTTCCGGAAGGGGCGGAACAATGCGGTGACGGCGGAGGCGGGGGATCCGGGGAGTCCGTGGGCGATAGGGTCGGAGGAGGGCGGGCACAAATCGGTGCATCCGGAGTTGGGGACGCTCGAGGATTTCCGTCACCTGGTGGAGGCTGCGCGTTCGTATGGAATCGAGGTGGCTCTGGACATCGCGCTGCAATGCACTCCGGACCATCCTTATGTGCGCGAGCATCCGGAATGGTTTCGCAAGCGTCCGGACGGCACGATTCAGTATGCCGAGAACCCGCCGAAGAAGTATCAGGACATTTATCCGCTGGATTTCGAGAGCGAGAACTGGGAGGAGTTGTGGAAGGAGTTGCGGAGCATTTTCCTGTTCTGGATCGAGCAGGGGGTACGCATCTTCCGGGTGGATAATCCGCACACGAAGGCGTTTCCGTTTTGGGAGTGGGCGATCGCGGGGATCAAGGAACAATATCCGGATGTGTTGTTTCTGTCGGAGGCGTTCACGCGGCCGAAGGTGATGGCGCGACTGGCGAAGCTGGGGTTCAGCCAGTCATACACCTACTTCACGTGGCGGAACACGAAAGAGGAGTTGACGCGGTACTTCGAGCAATTGCGGGAGACGGAGTTACAGGAGTATCTGCGTCCGAACCTGTGGCCGAACACGCCGGACATTCTGCCGGAGTTTTTGCAGACGGGCGGGCGGCCGGCATTTCTCATCCGGCTGGCGCTGGCGGCGACGCTAGGGGCGAGCTATGGGATATACGGGCCGGCGTACGAGTTGTGCGAGAACGCGCCGCGGGAGGCGGGGAGCGAGGAGTACCTGCATGCGGAGAAGTATGAAATCAAGCAGCGGGACTTGAATTCCGAATGGAGTCTGAAGGAGTTCATCGCGCGGGTGAACCGGATCCGGAAGGAGAATGCCGCGCTGCAAAGCGATGAGGGGCTGCATTTCCACGCGACGGACAATCCGCTGCTGGTGTGTTACAGCAAGGCGAAGGTTGGGGCGGATGCGGTGGTGGTGGTGGTGAACCTGGATCCGTTCCATACGCAGAGAGGATGGGTGACGCTGGAACTGGAGCGGCTGGGTCTGGATGAAGGGGTTGCGTTTCAGGCGCATGATCTGTTGAGCGGGGCGCGGTATTTGTGGCAGGGGAGGCGGAGTTACGTGGAGATGCCGCCCGAGTCGACGCCTGTGCACATCCTGCGGTTCCGGAAGCGGGTGCGGACGGAGAAGGACTTCGACTACTACCTATGAGGGTGAAGGTGAGACACGGGAGTCCGTATCCGTTGGGAGCGACTTGGGACGGGTCCGGGGTGAACTTCGCCATTTTCTCGGAGAATGCGACGCGGGTGGATCTGTGCCTGTTTGATTCGGCGAATGCGCGGAGGGAGACCGAGCGCATCATGCTGACGGAGCAGACGGATCAGATCTGGCATTGCTACCTGCCGGGGATTCTGCCGGACCAGCTATACGGATGGCGAGTGCATGGGCCGTACGAGCCGCTGCGCGGCCATCGGTTCAATCCGAACAAGGTGCTGCTCGATCCGTATGCGAAGGCGATTGGGCGAACGATCCACTGGGGGGATGAGATGTACGGGTACCGGATCGGGGATACGAGCGGGGACCTGTCGTTTGATTCGCGGGATAACGCGGCATCGGCGTCGCTGGCGGCGGTGATCGATTCGGCGTTCACGTGGGGAGATGACCGGCGTCCGAAGACTCCATGGCACAAGACGATTATTTATGAACTGCACGTGAAGGGGTTCACGAGGCTGCATGCGGCGATTCCGGAGGGGATGCGGGGGACGTATGCGGCACTGGGTTCGGAGGAGGCGATCCGCCACCTGGCAGACCTTGGGATTACGGCGGTGGAGTTGATGCCGGTGCATCATCACGCCTACGACCGGCACCTGCTGCAGCGGGGTTTATCGAACTACTGGGGCTACAACACGAGCGCGTTTTTTGCGCCGGACTTACGGTATTCGCTGTCGCAAACGACGAACGGGTCCGTGCGGGAGTTCAAGACGATGGTGCGGAACCTGCATTCGGCGAGGCTGGAGGTGATTCTGGACGTGGTGTACAACCACACGGCGGAAGGGAATCAATTGGGGCCGACGATTTCGTTGAGGGGCATTGACAACGGATCGTACTACCGGCTGGCTTCGGGAAATCCCCGCTACTACATGGATTACACGGGGTGCGGAAATACGCTGAACATGCGCCATCCGCGGGTGTTGCAGATGATCATGGACAGCCTGCGCTACTGGGTGCTGGAGATGCACGTGGACGGATTCCGGTTCGACCTGGCGAGCGCGCTGGCGCGGGAACTGCATGAAGTGGACAAGCTGGGGGCGTTTTTCGACATCATCCACCAGGATCCGGTGCTGTCGCAGGTGAAGCTGATCGCGGAGCCGTGGGATCTGGGGGAAGGGGGTTATCAGGTGGGGAATTTTCCGGTGGGCTGGACGGAATGGAACGGGAAATACCGGGACACGGTGAGGCGGTTCTGGAAGGGCGATGGAGGCGTGGTGTCGGAACTGGCGACGAGGTTGTCGGGAAGCAGCGATCTGTACGCGCGGAGCGGGCGGCGGCCGTACGCGAGCATCAATTTCGTGACGGCGCACGACGGGTTCACGCTGCATGACATGGTGAGCTACAACGAGAAGCACAATCTGGCCAATGGGGAAAACAACGCCGACGGGGCGGACGACAATTTGAGCTGGAACTGCGGAGTGGAAGGGCCGGCGAGCGACACCGCAATTTTGTCGCTGCGGGAGCGGCAGAAGCGGAACTTTCTGGCGACGCTGCTGCTTTCGCAGGGTGTTCCGATGATTTGCGGCGGCGATGAGATGGGGCGAACGCAGAAGGGGAACAACAACGGGTACTGCCAGGACAACGAGATCAGTTGGACGCACTGGGAACTGTCGCCGGCGCAGCAGGATCTGCTGGAGTTTGTGCGGTACATGATCCGTTTGCGGCTGAACCAGGCGGTGCTGCAACGGCGGAAGTTTTTCATGGGGCGGGCGATCCGCGGAGCGGGAGTGAAGGACATTCACTGGTTTGAGCCATCGGGGAGGGAGATGAGCGATTCGGCCTGGAATGCTCATTTTGCGCGCTGCCTGGGAGTCCGGTTGAACGGGTTAGCGGGAGATGGGTTGAGCGATCTGGAGGGAGGGAACCGGGACGCATTGTTCCTGATGTTCAACGCGCATCACGACAGAGTGCGGTTCGTACTTCCGGAAGATGCAGAGAAGCGGTGGGTGAGGGTGCTGGACACGTCGCACAAGCTGTGGAGGGCGCGCTTTGTGGCGCGGGATAACCGCTACCGGCTTGCGGGGCGGTCCGTGGCGGTGTTCCGGTTGACGGAGGAAACAGAACCAAGGAAGGGGGAAAAGGGTGTCCACGCCATTCGTAACTGAGTTCGATCTTCATTTACTGGCTGAGGGAAGCCATTACCGCACGTATGAAAAGCTGGGCGCGCACCTGACGGAGCGGGAGGGAACGCGAGGGGTGCATTTCGCGGTGTGGGCGCCGAACGCGGAGCGGGTTTCGGTGATCGGCGACTTCAATGACTGGCGGGACGGCCGGAACCCGATGGAGAGCCACCCGGAAGCGGGAATCTGGGAGACGTTCGCAGGCGGAGTGGAGGAAGGAGCGCTGTACAAATACCACGTCGTTTCGCGGTTGGGAGGATACAGCGCGGACAAAGCGGACCCGTACGGATTTGCTGGCGAGATCCGTCCGCAGACGGCTTCGAGGGTGGCGCGCATCGACGGGTATGGATGGAATGACGCGGAGTGGATGGAATCGAGAGAGAGGCGGCATGCGCCGGATGCGCCGATGTCGATTTATGAAGTTCACCTGGGCTCATGGATGCGGGCGTCCGAGGAGGGAAACCGCTGGCTGACTTATCGCGAACTGGCAGTGAGGCTGGCGGACTATGTGAGCCATGTGGGCTACACACACGTGGAATTCCTGCCGGTGATGGAGCATCCCTTCGACGGGTCGTGGGGTTATCAGACGGTGGGCTATTTCGCTCCGACAAGCCGTTTCGGCACGCCGGGGGACTTCCAGTACCTGGTGGACCATCTTCATCAGCGGGGGATTGGCGTGATCCTGGACTGGACGCCGGCGCATTTTCCGACGGACGGGCACGGCTTGGGATATTTTGACGGGACGCATCTTTATGAGCATGCCGATCCGAAGCAGGGGCGGCATCCGGATTGGGACACGCTGGTGTTCAATTACGGGCGGAGCGAGGTGCGGAATTTTCTCATCAGCAATGCTCTGTTCTGGCTGGACAAGTACCACGTGGACGGGTTGCGGGTGGACGCGGTGGCGTCGATGCTCTATCTGGACTACGGGCGGCGGGAAGGGGAGTGGGTACCGAACCGCCATGGGGGGAAGGAGAACCTGGAGGCGATCGAGTTTCTGCGGCTGCTGAACGAGAAGGTGTACGGGGAGTTTCCCGGGGCGATGATGATTGCCGAGGAATCCACGGCATGGCCGATGGTGTCGCGGCCGGTGTACGTGGGCGGGCTGGGGTTTGGCTACAAGTGGAACATGGGGTGGATGCACGACATGCTCGAGTACATGTCGAAGGACCCGATTTACCGCAGCTATCATCACGACCGCATTACGTTCAGCATGTTGTATGCCTTCACGGAGAACTTCATCCTGCCGTTCTCGCATGACGAGGTGGCGCACGGAAAGGCATCGATGATAGGTAAGATGCCGGGGGATGACTGGCGGAAGTTCGCGAATCTGCGGCTGCTGTATGGATACATGTACGGGCATCCGGGGAAGAAGCTGATGTTCATGGGAGGGGAATTCGGGCAGTGGGAGGAGTGGAACCACGATGCGAGCCTGGAGTGGCGTCTTTTGGAGTATCCGATGCATTCCGGTTTACAGCGATGGGTACGGGATCTGAACACGTTCTACCGGGGACGGCGGGCGTTGTACGAGAGGGACGGCGAGGCCGGGGGGTTCGAGTGGGTGGATTGCAACGACAACCAGCGAAGCGTGGTGAGTTTTCTGAGGAGGGGGAAGGAGCCGGGGGAGGGGCTGCTGTTCGTGTGCAACTTCACGCCGGAGCCGCGGCACAACTACCGGGTAGGGACGACCGGGGCGGGATTCTGGAAAGAGGTGTTGAACAGTGACGCGCCGCTGTACGGCGGGAGCGGGCAAGGCAACATGGGCGGCGTGGAAGCGAGTCCACTGCCGATGCACGGGCGGCCGTTTTCGTTGAGCATCACGGCTCCGCCGCTCGGGGTGGTGGTATTCGAGCGGCAACCAGGAGGTGAGTATTGACGGACTGGGAACCGGTTCTGGGAGCGAACGTGTTCGGGAATGCGACACGGTTTCGCGTATGGGCTCCGGAGGCGAAGAGGGTGGACGTGGCGCTGGAGAGTGAGGGGAGCGCGCACGCGATGGCGCAAGGGGCGGACGGGTTCCATGCGGCGACGCTGCCTGGGGTGAGCGCGGGCGCGCGGTACCGCTATCGCGTGGATGGCCGCGGACCGTTTCCGGACCCGGCGTCGCGCTATCAGCCGGAAGGAGTGCATGGGCCGTCGGAGGTGGTGGACTGGCGGCATTTTCCATGGACGGATGGCGGGTGGAAGGGGCTGGATCTGGCGGAGACGGTGGTGTACGAGTTGCACACAGGCACGTTCACGGCGGAGGGGACATTCGCGGGGGCGGCGGCGAAGCTTTCTTATCTGAAGGAACTGGGTGTAACGGCGGTGGAACTGATGCCGGTGGCGGACTTTCCGGGGCGCTGGAACTGGGGATACGACGGAGTGGCTCCGTTTGCTCCGGCACGATGTTATGGGACGCCGGACGATTTGCGGAGGCTGGTGAATGCGGCGCACCGGCTGGGGCTGGCGGTGTACCTGGACGTGGTGTACAACCACCTGGGGCCGGACGGGGCATATCAATCGACTTTCAGCCGTTTTTATTATTCGACGACGCACCGGAGCCCGTGGGGGGCGGGGATCAATTTCGACGGTCCGCAGAGCGAGGCGGTGCGGGACTACATGATTGAGAACGCCCTCGGCTGGATTCACGAATATCATTTCGACGGGCTGCGGCTGGATGCGACGCACGCGATTGTAGATGACAGCCGGCGGCACATTCTGGCGTCGATCGCCTCAGCGGTGCACTGTTCTCTCGAAGGAGGGAGGAAGGCGATGGTGGTGGCGGAAGATGTACGGAACCTGGCGTCGATGCTGAGGCCGGAACGGGAAGGAGGGTGGGGCCTGGACGGGGCGTGGTCAGACGATTTTCATCATCAGATGAGGCGGGCGGTGGCGGGGGACTGTGACGGGTACTTTCAGGATTTCGATGGAACGGCGGAGAGCATTGCGGTGACGGCGCGGAAGGGATGGTTCTACACGGGGCAGCACGCATCGTATTTCGGAGGGGCGAGGGGGACGGAGACGGACGGGCTAACAAAAGACCGTTTTATCTTTTGCATTCAGAATCACGATCAGATCGGGAACCGGGCATTCGGCGAGCGGCTGCATCACCAGATTGATGAAGGGGCGTGGCGGGCGGCATCGGCGCTGCTGCTGATGCTTCCGGAAACGCCGCTGCTGTTCATGGGGCAGGAGTGGGCGGCGACGGCTCCGTTTCTGTACTTCACCGATCACCATGAAGAGCTCGGCAGGCAGGTGACGGAGGGGCGGAGGCGGGAATTCCGGCGGTTTGCGGCGTTTGCGGATCCGGAGACGAGGGAGCGGATTCCCGATCCGCAAAGCGAGGGGACGTTTCTGCGCAGCCGCCTCGATTGGGAGGAAAGCAGAAGGGAGCCGCATGCGGCGGTGTGGCGGCTGTACCAACGGCTGTTGCGGCTGCGGCGCGGGTTGATTCCGGCGGAGGGAACGGTGACGGCGGCGGGAGACGATTCGATTCTGGTAGAGCGAACGGTGAAGGACGGGACTCCGCTGTTGGGTGTAGTGCGGCTGCGGGGGAGCGGAGCAGTGAGCCTGCCGCCGGAGGGGAGATGGCGCGTGTTGTTTACGACGGAGGATCCGCCATATGTGAACGAATCCGCGTCGCCGCCTGTGTTGGCGGGGCAGAGGGTGGAATTTTCGGGGGCGGGGGCGGCGGTGCTGGCCGGCGAAAGGAAGGATTCATATGCTCGAGAAGCCTGAGCGTATCCCGGTGAGCACGTACCGGCTGCAGTTTAACGGCGGTTTCCGGTTCGCGGAGGCGGCGCGGCTGGCGGGATACTTGGAGCGGTTGGGGGTAACGGAGTGCTACTGCTCGCCGATTTTCGCGGCGCGGCCGGGGAGTTCGCACGGGTACGACATTTGCGACCATTCGCGGTTGAATCCGGAACTGGGAGGAGAGGCGGGGTTTCGGGAGTTCGCGGCGGCGCTCCAGAAGCACGCGATTGGGGTGATTCTGGATTTTGTTCCGAACCACATGGCGGTGGATGCGCAGGACAATCTCTGGTGGCGGAGCGTGCTGGAGAACGGACCTTCCTCGCCGTTTGCGAAGTGTTTTGACATTGACTGGGATCCGGTGAAGACGGAGTTGAAGGGGAAGGTGCTGCTTCCGGTATTGGGGGATCAGTATGGAGTCACGCTGGACAAGGGAGAGTTGCAGATCGAGTACCGCGGCGGGGCGTTCCGGCTGCGGTATTACGATCTGAACCTGCCGCTCAATCCGCGAGAGTTACGGGTGCTGTTGCGGCACAACCTGGGTTCTCTCGAGGCGGCGTTGGGGCCGGAGGACAGGCATTTCGTAGAATTTCTCAGCATTCTGTTCCACATGGACAATATCCCGGCATATACGGAGACGGGCGCGGAGCAGGTGGCGCTGCGGAGGCGGGAAAAGGAAGTAGCCAAGCAGCGGCTGGCGAGCCTGATGGAGGAAAGCCCGCGCATCCGGCAATACATCGAAGAGACTGTGAAGCTGTTCAACGGGGCGCCGGGGCAGAGCAAGTCGTTTGACTTGCTGCATGGGTTGTTGGAGCTTCAGGCATACCGGCTGTCGTTCTGGCGAACGGCGATGCACGAAATCAACTACCGGCGGTTTTTCGACATCAACGAACTGGCGGGAATCCGGATGGAGGAGCCGGAGGTGTTCGCGCAGGCGCATGCGCTGATTTCCAGTCTGGTGAGGGAGGGGCTGGTGCACGGAATCCGGCTGGACCATGTGGATGGATTGTTCGATCCGCGCGCCTACCTTGAAAAGCTGGCGGAGATGTTCCGGCCAGACAGGGCGATTTATGTGGTGGCGGAGAAGATACTTTGCGAAGGAGAGGCGCTGCCGCACGAATGGCGCGTGCACGGGACGACGGGCTACGATTTTCTGAACGAACTGAACGGGCTGTTTGTGGATGCCGGGCGGGTGCATGATTTCCGCAAACTGTACGAGCGATTCACTGGGCGCGAGGATTCGTTTCCGGAGGTGGTGTACGCGAGCAAGAAGCTGATCATCTCGACCTCGATGGCGAGCGAGTTGAACGTGCTGGCGCACGATTTGAACCGGATTTCGGAGAGCCACCGGAGGTTCCGGGATTTCACGCTGGACAGCTTACAGGAGGCTTTGAGGGAAATTGTGGCGTGCTTTCCGGTATACCGCACCTATTTCACGCCGCAGGGGATGACGGAGCTTGACGAGAGATCGATCGATACGGCGGTAAGAGAGGCATTGCAGCGGAATCCGGCAATGGAGCCTTCGATCTTCCACTTCATCCGGGCGATGCTGTTGCCGGTGAAGAGCGCGGAGGTCCGGCAGGAGGAATACGAGCGGCGGGTGAAGTTCGCGATGAAATTCCAGCAATACACGGGGCCGGTGCAGGCGAAGGCAATGGAGGACACGGCATTTTACCGGTACGGACCGCTGGTGTCGCTGAACGAAGTGGGCGGAGAACCGGGGGTGTTCGGCCGGTCAGCGGAGCGATTCCACGAGGTGAACCGGAAGCGTCTGCATTGCTGGCCGCTGAGCATGCTGAGCACATCGACGCATGACACCAAGCGGGGTGAGGACGCGCGGGCGCGGATCAACGTGCTGTCGGAGATTCCTGGGCAGTGGCGGGCGATGATCTCGAGGTGGGCGCGGGCGAATGCTTCGGCGCGAACGATGGTGGCGGGGAAACCCGCGCCGGACCGCGGGGACGAGTATCTGTTCTATCAGGCGCTGCTGGGGGCGTGGCCGGCGGGTCTGAACGGTCCGCCGCCGGGGGAGTTCGTGGAACGGATGCGCGGTTATATGCGAAAGGCGGTGAAGGAAGAGAAGGTACACACGAGTTGGATCAATCCATCGGAGGAGTATGACGCGGCGGTGTCGCGGTTCGTGGAGCACGCGCTGACGGGAAAGAATTCGCGCTCGTTTCTGGCGCTGTTCCTGCCGTTCCAACAGCGGATCGCGCGGCTGGGGGTGATGAACTCACTTTCGCAACTGATGTTGAAGACCTGCTCGCCGGGGGTGCCGGATTTTTATCAGGGTGTGGAGTTGTGGGACCTGAGCCTGGTGGACCCGGACAACCGGCGGGCGGTGGATTTCGAGTTGCGGGCGAGGTATCTGGACGAGATGGAAGCGATGCTCGAGGGCTGTAAGGAATTGAGGAGGGCGTATGTGCGCGGGCTGCTGGAGCATTGGGAGGACGGACGCGTCAAGCTATTCGCGACAGCCGCGGGATTGCGGCTGCGGAGGCGGCTGCGCGATGTGTTTCTCGAGGGCTCCTATATTCCGCTGACGGCGAGCGGAGCCGGAGCGGGGCATGTGATTGCTTTCGGGCGGCGGCATGGTTCGGGCGCCGTGATTGTAGTGGCGGGGCGGCTGTTCGCTTCCTTGTGCGGCGGCAGCGCCACGTTGAATGGAGAATGCTGGGGGGACACGGTGATACGGGCTCCGATGGAACTGCTCGGCGGCGCTTACCGGAATGCTCTGACGGGGGAGGAGGTGGAGGTGGAGGAGCGGGATGGGGAGGCCGTGATCCGGGTGGCGGGCGCGCTGAGCCATTTGCCGGCGACGATCCTTTACCGCAGCCGGGAGGAGCAGGACTGATGGCGAAGCGGACGGGGAGCGCATCGGATCCACTGTGGTTCCAGGACGCAATCATTTATGAGCTGCACGTAAAGGCGTTCTTTGACGGCAATAATGACGGGATCGGCGATTTCGGAGGGCTGATCGAGAAGCTCGACTATCTGCAAGAGTTGGGGGTGACGTGTCTTTGGCTGCTGCCGTTTTTTCCTTCGCCGCTGCGCGATGACGGGTATGACATTGCGGACTATCTGAGCATCCATCCGAGCTACGGGAATATGGAGGATTTCCGGGCGTTTCTGGATGCGGCGCATGATCGGGGGCTACAGGTGATGGTGGAGTTGGTGATCAACCACACATCGGATCAGCACCCGTGGTTTCAGGCTGCGCGGAATGCGCCGCCGGGGTCGCCGGAGCGGGATTTCTACGTATGGAGCGATACCGATCAGAAGTACAAAGATGCGCGGATCATTTTCACGGACACGGAGAAATCGAACTGGACGTGGGATCCGGTGGCGAAGGCGTACTTCTGGCACCGGTTCTTTTCGCATCAGCCGGATTTGAATTTCGACAACCCCGCGGTGATTGAAGAAGTGTTGAAGGCGATGCGCTTCTGGCTGGATATGGGCGTGGACGGACTGCGGCTGGACGCGATTCCGTATTTGGTGGAGCGCGATGGAACGAATTGCGAAAACCTGCCGGAGACGCACGCGGTGATCCGGCGGATCCGCGAGGAGATGGACACGCACTATGAAGGGCGCATGATTCTGGCGGAAGCCAACCAATGGCCGAGCGATGTGCTTCCGTATTTCGGCAACGGGGATGAGTGCCACATGGCGTTTCACTTTCCGCTGATGCCGCGGATCTTCATGGCGCTGCGTCTGGAAGACCGGATGCCGATTACGGACATCATGGGGCAGACGCCGGACATTCCGGGGACGTGCCAGTGGGGGATATTTCTGCGGAATCACGATGAGCTGACGCTGGAGATGGTGAGCGATGAAGAGCGGGACTATATGTACCTGGCGTACAGCGCGGATCCGCGGATGCGGATCAACATCGGCATCCGGCGGCGGCTGGCTCCCCTGATGGACAACAACCGGCGGCGCATCGAGCTGCTCAACAGCCTGTTGTTTTCCTTTCCGGGGACGCCGATTCTGTATTACGGCGATGAGATGGGGATGGGGGACAACATCTATCTTGGGGACCGCAATGGGGTGCGGACGCCGATGCAATGGAACGGGGACCGCAACGGCGGGTTTTCGCGGGCAAATCCGGCGAAGCTGTACAGCCCGCCGGTGATGGATCCCGTTTATGGATACGAGGCGGTGAATGTGGAGGCGCAGCAGAGCGATCCATCGTCGCTGCTGCACTGGATGCGGAACATGATCGCGCTGAGGAAGCTGTTCCGGGTGTTTGGACGGGGGACGATGGAGTTTCTGCATCCTTCGAACCGGAAGGTGATGGCGTATGTGCGGCGGTTCGAGGGAGAGCAGGTGTTGTGCGTGGCGAACCTGTCGCGATTCGCGCAGCCGGTGGAACTGGACCTTTCCGAGTTGGAGGGGCTCAAGCCGGTGGAGATGTTGGGTTATGTCGATTTCCCGGTGATCACAAAGCGGCCGTATCCGCTGACGCTGGGGCCTTACGGGTTTCTGTGGTTCGAGCTACAGCGGGTGCAGGAAACGGTGGAGGAGCCGCTGGCGGAGGAGCCAGTTCCGGCGGGTGCGAGCGTGGGGAGCCTGCTGGGTGGGCCGTCGCGACAGATGCTGGAAGGGAGCGTGCTGCCGCGGTTTCTGGTGAAGCAGCGCTGGTATGGGAGCAAGTCGCGGCGGATACGGACCGCGGCGGTTGTGGACTGGGCGGCGTGGGAGGGGGAAATGGCGCTGGCGCTGGTGGAGGCGCAATTTGAGAGCGGCCCGGCGGAGACTTACTTTGTTCCGCTGATGATGGCGACAGGGCATAAGGCAAACGAGGTGCGCGAGGCGAGTCCCAATGCGATCCTGTGTCCGATTTCGACGCCGAAGGGCTCCGGGGTACTGTTCGATGCGACGTTTGACGAGGGAGCGAACACCGCGCTGCTCTCAGCGATTGAGGAGGGGAAGGAGTTTCCCACGCAGCGAGGCGTGATCCGTGGAATGACAGGCAGGGCCTTCGCGGAGGCGCGCGGGCCGGTGAGCGGACCACTGGCGGCGGCGCGCGGCGCGGCCGAGCAGAGTAATACGTCGATACTTTACGGCGGGCGGCTGATTCTGAAGCTGTTCCGGCGGCAGGAAGCCGGGCCGAATCCGGATTGCGAGATCGGGCAATATCTGACGGAGCAGACGGGGTTCGATCGCATTCCGCCGTTTGCCGGCGCGCTGGAATACGCCTGTAGCGGGCGGGAAGCGGCGACGCTGGCGATGGTGCAAGGGCTGGTGGCGAACGAAGGAGACGGATGGAAATGGACGCTGGAGCAGTTGGATCATTACTACGAAGACTGCGCGCCGATGGCGTATCCGGGGAACGGCATAAAGGGAAAGTCCATTTTCGAACTATCGGAAAGCGAACCTTCGGAGCTGGCGCGGGAGCATCTGGGGATTTACCTGGATTCGGCGGCGATCCTGGGGAGGAGGACGGCCGAACTGCATGGGGCGCTGAGCGCGGCGTACGACAATCCGGCAATGAGGCCGGAGCGGATGGAGGCGGGACATCTTCGCGCTCTGGCCGGGCAATTGCGGGAACATGCGCAGGCCGTGCTGGACACGCTGAAGGAGAACCTATCGAAATTGCCGGACGAGGCGGTGGAACAGGCGGGGTACGTGTTGAACCACAGACGGCAGTTTCTGGATCGCTTTCATGCGGTGGAAAGTCTGGAGGCGGGTGGGCTGCTGACGCGGATCCACGGCGATTATCATTTGGGCCAAGTGCTGCGGGTGAAGAACGATTACGTGATTCTGGATTTCGAGGGCGAGCCGGCGCGGCCGCTGGCGGAGCGGCGGGCCAAGCATTCGCCGCTGAAGGACGTGGCGGGGATGCTGCGGTCGTTCAGTTATGCAGCGTACGCGTCGCTGTTGAACTATACAACACGGCGTCCGGACGATTACAGCCGGCTGGCTCCATGGGGGCGGCTGTGGGAGAGCGCGACAGCTTCGGAATTTTTACGGGTCTACCTGGCGACAGCGGGGGAAGCGGGGTTTCTTCCGGGGGACCGGCGGGGGCTGCGCACTCTGCTTGAAGCTTATCTGCTCGATAAAGCGCTGTATGAATTGCGCTATGAACTGAACAACCGCCCGGCGTGGATTCGCATCCCGTTGCTGGGCATTCTTTCCCTGGGGATTTGAGGGCACGGGGACGGAAGGGGCAAGGAGAACGAAGTCAGTGGATTCGGAAGCAAGACCGGCTGAGGCAAAGGAAAGCCTGGAGCGCGTGGGCGAGGCGGCGGTGGTGATCGGCCTGGGAGCATCGGGCGGGCAGGAAGCGGTGCGGAGGGCGATCCGGTGGGCGAGCGACGCTGTGCGGCCGCTAGTGGACGAGGGGAAGGCGTTGATTCTGCATTCGGACGCGGCGATACCTGACGGCGGGTGTGTTGGGGAGGAAGACCGTGTGCGTCTGGTGGCGTTGCCGCTACCCGAAGTGGATCGTCTGGCGGGCATCGGCCAGGGGGCGGGGGATCCCTGGCGTGCATTGTTCGATGTGTGCCGGAAGGTGGGAGGCAAGGCGTGCGCATTGATCGGGTCCGAGTTGGAGAGCATCGGGGGTGAATCGATTCAAGGGCTGATCCAGCCATTGCTCGAGGGAAGCTGCGATTTGGCGGTTCCTTACTACCGGCAGCAGAAATTGGACGGGCTGATCAACAGCGGGATCGTGTATCCTTTGACGCGCGCTTTGTATGGGAAGCGCATCCGCTATCCGCTGACGACGGATATCGGGGCCTCGGCGAAGTTCATTGAACGCTTTTCGAAACCGGAGCAGAAGAACGGACGGATGGCCCCGCTGGCGTGGCTGCCGGTGCGGGCGGTATGCGCGGGTATGCCTGTCAGACAGGTCCGGGTGGACTTGCGGCCGCCGCCGGCGAAAGGGAAGCCGGACCTGAGTTCGACGTTGTCGCTGGTGCTGGATTCGCTGTTTCTGGAGATGGACCGGAATGCGGCCGTGTGGCAAAAGGTACGGGGGTCGCAAGCGGTGGTTACGCAGGGGGAGACGAAGGCGGAGGCGGAGGAAAGCGCGGCGGTGGACGTGCACAAGATGGTGGAGTCCTTCCAGATGGGGTATCGCAACCTGGTGGACGTTTGGGGAATGGCGCTGACGCCGGCGACGATGCTGGAGTTGAAGAAACTGACACGGCTGCCGGAGGAGCAGTTCCGGATGCCGGACGAGGTATGGGTGCGGGTGGTTTATGATTTTGCGCTTGGCCACCGGTTTCGGGTGATGAGCCGCGATCACCTGCTGCGGGCCATGACGCCGGCGTACCTGGCGTGGGTGGCGTCGTACATTCTGGAGGTGCGAGACGCGGGTCCGCGCACGGTGGACGACCGGTTGGAGCGGCTTTGCCTCTCATATGAGGCGAACAAGCCGTACTTGCTGTCGCGCTGGAGATGGCCAGACCGTTTTAACCCGTGACGGGGAGAGGAGAGAAATATGTGGAACCAAGTGGAAGATGCGTTGAACGAATCAGTGAAGCAGGTGATCACGGGGGTGGCGCACATGCTGCCGGGATTTCTCGCTCTCGTGGTGGCGCTGTTGTTCTCGCTGGTGCTGGCGTGGATCGTCGGGCACGTGCTGCGGCGATCGCTGCGGGGAATTGATTTTGACCAACGGCTGGCGAGTTGGGGATTTTCGGGGTTAAGCGACTGGTCTCCGGGGAAAAGCCCGGCGCTGTTGCTGTCGCGAATTGTGTCGTGGGGGGTGGTGCTGGTGGGACTGCTGATCGGGGTGGCGGCATTCGACGCCACGCTGACGTCGCAGCTGGTGATGAATCTGTTCGCGTATCTGCCGAACCTGCTGGCGGCAGTAGTGGTGCTGGTGGTGGGCAACGTGCTGGCGCGGTTCCTGGCGCGGGGAGTGCTGATCGGGGCGGTGAACATGAATCTGCACTACGCGCGACTGCTGAGCCTGGGCGTGAAGTGGCTGGTGATTGTACTGACCGCGGCGATGGCGCTGAATCACCTGGGGATCGGGGGGCGGATTGTGGATCTGGCTTTCGGGATTCTGTTCGGGGGGATTGTGCTGGCGCTGGCGCTGGCGGTGGGGTTGGGATCGAAGGACCTGGTGAGCCGGTCGCTCGAGAAGCAGACGGTGCGGATGCCGGAGGAGGAGACGCCGGAGGCTTTCCACCATTTGTAGGGGTAATCGGCGGCGATTCGGCATCAATCGAGACGGGAGGCGAGGCCGCGAGCCTGGAGGTCGGCCTCTTTTTCGGGCAGGCCGGCGACTCCGGCGATCCAGTTGCCCTTGGGGAAGACGAAGACGGGACGCTTGCCATCCATGCCGAAGTAGCCGCCGAAGGAGGGGATGAGCTTCGCTCCGGTGAGCGCTTTTTTCCAATCGAGGAGAAGGAGAGCGGCATCGGTGGGGGACGGGAGTTTTCCGACAAACATGTCGAATTCGCGGGAGCCTTTCCTGTAGTGGGCCAGCGTGCCTCCGGGCATGAACGGCTTGCCGAGCAGTTCCTTGGCGACCACTGTGGTTTCGACGAGATTGTCTTGAGGGAAGCGGCGGGATTCGTCGGCTGGTTTGGGCGTCTCGGTCTGTTTGGCGGGCGGTGTGGGCTTGGGCTCGGGGCCGCAGGAAGAGAGGAGAAGGAGGAGGGCGGGGACGGGCAGGATACGCATCGTCTTGCAGTATAGCGGCAATGCGGGTGGGTGCTCCAGGCTTGAGAGAAAAAGGGGAGGTGTGAAGAGGAGTATGAGGTAGGAAAATACGATATTTTTGGATCCGATAACGATAGTCGCGTATCAGTTGTGTTGCGGCGGCTGTGAGTATATACTCACTTCACCCTGTAGCCCAATGAGGGGGTTGCGGGAAGAAGGCCAATTCGGGAGGTTGCCGTGTCTCGCTATCTTATTGTGTGTTCATTATTATTTGTGTCCGTTGGCGCCGCGCAGGAGTTTCGCGGGACGGTTCAGGGAGATGTAACCGATCCGACGCACGCGACGATTGCGGGGGCAAATGTGACGCTGCGAAATATCGATACCAGTATCGAGCGCACCGTCAAGTCCGACGAAGGCGGGCATTATGTTTTCACGTTCGTCGCGCCGGGCAGCTATTCACTGACCGTGACAGCCACGGGGTTCAAGACAACGGTGCGGGATGGAATCAAGCTGAGCATCAATGACAGCTTGCGTGTGGATGTAGAAGTGGCGTTGGGGCAGACGTCGGAAACGGTGCAGGTAACGGGTCAGGTGACTGCGGTGCAATCGGACTCTTCGTCGCTCGGGTCGGTGATCAATGAGAAGACGGTGCTCAGCATTCCGTGGAAGGGGCACAGCAGTCTGTTCATGTACATGATGGCGGCGGGTGTAGTGGGGAACCGGTACGGAGAGGATACGCGCCCGAGCGACACGGGGACGAACGTGTTGTTCACGGCAAACGGATCGCCGCCGGCGACGGGTGAGGTTTCGGTGGACGGCGTTTCGAACACGGTGAACGTGGGGAGAGGGTTGTATTTGTCGCCGTGGGTGCCGTCGACGGAGGCGGTTGGGGAGATCAAGCTATTGATGGGGACGCTGCCGGCGGAGTATGGGCGCGCGGCGGGCGTGTTCACGAATATCGTGATCAAGTCCGGGACGAACGACATGCACGGGTCACTTTACGAGTTTCTGCGCAATTCGGCGATGGATGCGAATCTGTTTTTTCAGCGGGGGCTCGGGCAGGGACTGGTGCCGTACAACGCACACAACTACGGGGGCTCGGTAGGGGGACCGGTGTTGATCCCGCACTTGTACAACGGAAAGAACCGCACGTTTTTCTTCTTCAACTACGAAGGCGCGAGGGAGGGTAACGGGCAGGGACCGCGGTTGAATGTGCCGACACCGAAGATGCGGACGGGGGATTTTTCGGAATTCAGGGGAGCCATCTACGATCCGTTCTCGGTGCACACGGTGAACGGCGTGCCGACGCGCGATCCGGTTCCGAACAACATCATTCCGGTGGCAGCGCAGGATCCGGTGGCGCAGAAGATCATGAACTACTGGCCGGAGCCCAATAATCCGAACGTGAGCGCGGCGACGCCGTGGGTGAACAATTACGTTCAGTCGAGCAAATGGCCGCAGACTCGCGACGTGTGGATTCTGAAGTTCGATCACAAGCTGACGGCGAAGAACCAGATGTTCGTGCGCGCCAACAGCGGGGATGCGTTCTTCAACTTCAACTACGATTTTCCTGGGATTGCGACGCCGGGGCGCAACGTGGTGCACCGGCCGAACAAAGGCATCGCGGTGGACGATACGTACCTGATCAATCCCTCGACGATTCTGGATGTGAGGCTGGGGTATGCCTACGGGAAAGAGCAGCAGGAGCCGTATTCGGCGCGGTTTGACCTGAGTTCGCTCGGGTTCCCGCAGTCATTCATCAAGGGTACGCAGTACCAGAACTTTCCGACGGTGACGATTACGGGCTTCGAGACGCTGGTAGGGGGAGTGGGTTGGAAGCAGCAGCCGGGGTATAACTATTCGCTGCAATCGAACCTCTCCAAACAAATGGGGAAGCATCTGCTGAAGACCGGGGTGCAGTTCAACCTGTTCCGCGGGAATTTCCTGAACAGCGGCAACCCGTCGGGGACGTTTTCGTTCAACACGGCGAATACGGGGGGTCCGCGGGCGGATACTCCTGTGGCGAGTTCGGGGCTCGGGATGGCGACGTTTTTGTATGGCTATGCAAGCGGCGGCTCGATCGATTACGCGACGGGCGTTTCGATTCAGAATTTCTACACCGGGCTTTACGTGCAGGACGATTACCGGGTGACGCGGAAGCTGACCTTGAACCTGGGGTTGCGCTGGGACTACCAGACTCCGACGACGGAGCGGTACAACCGGACGACGCGGGGATTCGCCTTTGGCGCCCCAAGCCCGCTGAAGGCGCCGGGGATGAACCTGACGGGCGGATTGTTGTATGCGGGCACGAATGGATTGCCGCGCGGGCTGTATGACCCGGACAAGGCGGATTTCGGACCGCGTATCGGGCTTGCTTATAACGTGACGCCGAAAACGGTGATTCGCACGGGGTATGGGTTGACCTTCATCCCTCAGGTGGGCAACGTGTACGCGACGGGGTATAGCAATACGACTCCGATGGTGACGACGCAGGACGGGATTACTCCGAAGGACTTGTTGAGGAATCCGTTTCCGAACGGGCAACTTCCGGCGATCGGCAATTCGCAAGGGCTGCTGACGCTGGTGGGGAATAACGTGTCGTTCGTGAATCCGGGAGACCGGGTGCCGCGGTTCCACAACTGGCATTTTGACATTCAGCGGGAGGTGGCGGCGGGGACGGTTTTCACGGCGTCCTATGTCGGCAGCAGGGCATACGATCTGGCGGCTGCGCCGACCGACTTCACGACGGCGATCAACGAGAACGTGAACCAACTGAATCCGCAGTATCTTTCGATGGGGACGGCGCTGTTGCAACCGGTTCCGAATCCGTTCTTCGGGATTCTGACGTCGGGGGCACTGGCGGGGGCGACGGTGCCGCAATCGCAGTTGCTGCGGCCATATCCGCAGTTTACGGGCGTTACGCGGTTCGCTCCGGCGTATGGAAATTCGCACTACCACTCGGTGCAGATGCAGTTGGAGAAGCGCACTTCGCATGGCTTTACGGCGCTGATCTCGTATACGATCGCGAAGAATCTCAGCGACCTGACGAACCCGGACAACGTGTACAACCGGCAGGCGGAGCGGGCGTACGCGTCGTTCGATGTTCCGCAGCGGCTGTCGGTGACGGCGACGTGGGAATTGCCGTTCGGCAAGGGGCGGCGGTTCGGGTCGAACATTTCACGGCCGCTCGATCTGCTGGCTGGCGGATGGATGCTTTCGACATTTCAGGTCTACCAGGCGGGGTTCCCGCTGTCCTTCGGTTTGGCGAAAGCCACGGCGGGGGCAGGGAGCGGGCGTCCGAACGTGGCGGGGGATCCTTCGTCCGGCGTGAGCGGGCCGATTGTGAACCGGCTGCGGAACTACTTCAACACCGGCGCGTTCGCGCAGCCGGCGGACTTCACGTATGGGAACGCGAGCCCGTACATCGGCACGGTGCGGTCGCCGGGAATGAACAACGCGAACCTGACGCTGGCGAAGGATTTCCGGCTTGTGGAGAGGGTACGGCTACAATTCCGGGCGGAGATGTTCAACGTGTTGAACCATCCGGTGTTCAGCGCTCCGAACACGAGTTTCGGGAATGCGAACTTCGGGATTATTTCGAGCCAGGCGAACCTGAACCGGCAGATGGAGTTTGTCGCGAAGATTCTCTTTTAAGGAACTTCCCGCCGAGGAGTCCGGAATCAGTAGCTTAGGCGGCATGGCTCATCGGCACCAACTTGTATCCGCGTCGCTCAGGTTGTAACCACTGTATGGCGCACGAAACTTGGGACCAGGCTTTTGAACGGCTTCAACAGCACCAATGCAGTCACGGCCTACTTCACGCTGTCTGCGCTCGCCTAGGATGCCACAACTGGCGGACCAAAAAGTTCTTCACTCGTATGGACTCGCATACGCGGGCCGGGGGCTCTTGAGGAACACGCGCAAAACGGAGCCCGCCCGCGCCGCGAATCATCGCGGTGTTCCTCGTACTTTGGGGGCGCGGGACGTGCTCTTTACGCTTTTGAGATACATGCTTGCACAGCGGGGCTTCGCCGGGGGGATGCGGGAACTAGGGGAAGCCAGTGGGGGCTGGCGGATAATCCGGTGCGAGCGGTGTAGGATATCCGAAGCTGCGGCCGCGGCAAGCTAAGACTGGTGCGCCTGGGTATGAGGAAGTTCTTGATAGCGCGGAGGGTGCAGAGTTCTTGAAAGAAGGGGTTGCAGATGGTGTTGGTGTGAGGGAGAGAGGTCTCAGTGGAGCCGCAGAGCGCGCAGAGTTTTGATGGTAAGACTGGAGGGCTCTTGGGGATTGGTGGATTGTGATGCTTTGACTTGTGTGGGTGGTGGGAGATGATTACTTAGCCTCCCGAGAACGGGAGTTGGGCCAGGAGAACGGTGGAACATCGGCGGCGCGGCTGTCGTATAACGTGACTTGGGGGTAACGAGTGAATCACGTCATGCGCAGGCTGGCACGGTCGCCGATGTTCACGGGGATTACGCTGCTCACCCTGGCGGTGGGCATTGGGGCGAATACGGCAATTTTCAGCGTGTTGAGCGGTGTGCTGCTGAAGCCGCTGCCGTATCCGGAACCGGAGCGGTTGGTGGGGGTGTGGCAGACGGCTCCGGGGATCAACATCACGGACCTGAATGCATCGCCGTCGACGTATTTCACTTATCGGGAAGAAGGCCGCGCGTTTGAACGTCTGGGATTGTGGCGGCATGATTCGGTGAGTGTGACGGGGATGGCGGAACCGGAGCAGGTGGATGCGCTGTTCGTGACCGAGGGGACCCTGCCGGCGCTCGGCGTTCCGCCGGTGAAGGGGCGGTGGTTCACGGAGAAGGAGGATATGCCGGGGACTTCCGGGACGGTGATGCTGTCGTACGGGTACTGGCAGAGGCGGTTCGGCGGGGACGCGGGGGCGATTGGGAAGAGGGTGATGGTGGATGGGGAAGCGCGGGAGGTGATCGGAATCATGCCGCAGAGCTTCCGCTTCATGAACTCGCGGGCGGCCATGATTCTCCCATTTCAACTGGACCGCAATAAGGCGTTTGTCGGGAACTTCAGCTACCAGTGCCTGGCGCGGCTGAAGCCTGGAGTGACGATGGCGCAGGCGAATGCGGACGTGGCGCGGATGCTGCCGATGGTGGCGAGGAAGTTCAAGCCGGCTCCGGGGATGACCAACAAAATGTTCGAGGATGCCCGGGTAGGGCCGAACGTGCGACCGCTGAAGCGGGATGTCGTGGGGGATATCGGGAATGTTCTGTGGGTGCTGATGGGGACGGTGGGGATGGTGCTGTTCATCGCCTGCGCGAACGTGGCGAACCTGCTGCTGGTGCGGGCGGAGGGGAGACAACAGGAACTGGCGATCCGTGCGGCGCTGGGAGCGGGTTGGGCGCGGATTGCGCGGGAGATATTGCTCGAGAGCGTGGCGCTGGGTTTGCTTGGCGGAGCGCTGGGGTTGGCTTTGGCGAATTGGGCAATCCAACTGCTGGCGGCGATTGGGCCCGTGAATCTGCCGCGGTTGGACGAGATCGCGGTTGACGGGAAGGTGATCGTGTTCACGGGGGGAATTGCGCTGGCGGCGAGTCTGCTGGCGGGGTTGCTTCCGGTGGTGAAGCATGCGGGTCCGAACGTGGAGACGGCGCTGCGGCAGGGCGGCCGGAGTTCGAGCGGAGGGCGGGAGCGGCACCGGGCGCGGAACGTGCTTGTGGTGGTGCAGGTGGCGCTGGCGCTGGTGCTGTTGATCAGTTCGGGACTGATGATACGCACGGTGCGCGCTTTGAAGAATGTGCAGCCGGGATTTACGGAGCCGGAGCGGATCTTCACCGCGCGGCTGTCCATTCCGGACGCGATGATGGCGAAGCCGGAGCAGGTGGCGCGAATGGACGAGGATATCGCGCGGAAAATGGCGGCCATTCCGGGCGTGGAGCATGTGGGGCTGTCAAATTCGATCACCATGGACGGAAACTACGACAACGATCCGATCTTCGCGGAGGGGAGGGTCTATTCGGAATCGCAGATACCTCCATTGAGGCGGTTCAAATTTATCGGGCCGGGGTATTTCGAAGCGATGGGGAACCGGCTGATGGCAGGGCGTGATGTGACGTGGACGGACGTGTACGAGAAACGGAATGTGGTGGTGGTATCCGAGAACCTGGCGCGGGAATTGTGGGGAACGCCGGCAGCGGCATTAGGCAAGCGGGTTCGAGAGAACCCCAAAGCGCCGTGGCGCGAGGTGATCGGAGTGGCGGGGAATGAGCGCGACAACGGGGCGCAGGAGAAGGCGCCGGCGATTGTTTACTGGCAGATGATGATCCGGGACTTCTGGGACATGCCGGTGACGGTGCAGCGGACGATGGCATTCGCGATCCGCAGCAGCCGGGCAGGGTCGGCGGCGTTCCGGAAGGAAGTGGAACAGGCGGTTTGGAGCGTGAATGCGAACCTGCCGATCGCCGACGCGCGGACGGTGAAGGAGATCTTCGACCGGTCGATGGCGCGGACGTCGTTCACGCTGGTGATGCTATCGATTGCCGGGGGCATGGCGCTGTTGTTGGGAGTGGTGGGGGTTTACGGCGTGATCTCCTACGCGGTTTCGCAGCGGACGCGGGAGATCGGAATCCGGATGGCGCTGGGAGCCCAGAAGGAGACCGTGATGCGGATGTTCCTGCGGAGCGGATTCACGCTGACGGCTATTGGCGTGGTGTGCGGGGTGGCGGTGGCGGCGCCGCTGACGAAGCTGATGACGGCGTTGTTGTTCGAGGTGAGCCCGCTCGACCCGGTGACGTATGGGGCGGCGTCCGTTGTGCTGATTGCGGCGGCTCTGGCAGCGAGTTATCTGCCGGCAAGACGGGCGACGGGGGTTGAGCCGGTGGAGGCGCTGCGGATGGAGTGAGCGGCTCTATTTTTCCAGCCGGTAGTTCACGGTGATGGTAGTCACCACCTCCACGGGTTTGCCGTTGAGTAAGGTCGGCTGGTATCTCCACTGCTTCACGGCGTCCATGGCAGCTTTCGTCAATTCCGGGTGCACCAGCGAGTTGAGGCTGCGCAGGCTGAGGAGGCTTCCGTCCACGGAGATGACTCCTTCGAGAAGGACCGTGCCTTCGATTCCCTGCTGTTGCAGGGCTTCGGGATAGGCGGGTTTCGCCATGTAGAGGAGTTTGGTGGCCTGAACGTTGCCGCCCACCCGGATGCGGCGGGGCGGAGCGGAGGACACGGGGGGAGGCGGGGTTGTTCCCTTTCCCACTACTTCCACGGTCTCCTGGATGCGTCCGATTTCCAGTGTCAAGTCGAGTTGGGGTGCTTCGCCGGTTTTGAGCTGCACATCCTTACGGGAGAGCAGGGCGAAGCCCGGTTTGCGAACTTCGACGGTGTAGGTTCCGGCAGGCAGCATCACGAAAGCGAAGGTTCCATCCTCACCGCTGCGGGTGATTTCCTTGCGCTCGCCGCTCGAGAGGGCCACGGTCACCACAGCCTTCGGTACGGCGGCTCCGCTGGCATCGAGCACGGAACCGTACAGTCTTCCATAGTTCGCCTGGGCCTGAATCCTGACGACGACGAGGGCGGCAACAGCAAGCGCGGAGAGGAATGCGAAGGCGGCCTTCCTGGCCCGGCGGGGATTTTGGCGGGAGACGGCGGGGTTGAGCGCGGCGCGGATGCGGGTTTCAAGGTGGGAGGCCTGCGCCATGGGTACGGCCGCCGCGGGAACGGGACGGATGGCTCCCGTGGCAGCGATCTCGAGCAGGTGCCGCGCATAGCCGGCGGGTTCCTCGCCCAGGGTCAGCACGGTGTCGTCGCATGCCTTTTCGCGCTCGCGGCGCATGGCGGAGACGGCGGTCCAGGCGAGAGGATGGAACCAATAGGCAGCCCGCGCAACTCCGGCGAGTAGCTGGGTGAGGAAATCGAAGCGGCGTACGTGGGCCAGTTCGTGGATGAGGACGACGCGCATCCGGTCCGTGGTCCATTCGGATGCGGATTGGGGCAGCAGGATGACCGGCCGGAAGACGCCCCAGGTCATGGGAAGCGCGACGCGGGAGTTCGTGCAGACGCGCACTTTGGAGCGCAGGCCGAGGGTGTTGGCAAGTTGCGGCAGGAGGGCTTCGGCGGGCGCGGCAGGCAAACGGTTCCGCCTGTAGGAGGCAAGCAGGAAGAGACCGGCCATCTGCCAGGTGATCATCGCAAGGAAGCCGGCGGCCCACAGCGGGGCAGCGTAATCACTCCAACCGCGGCTTGGCTCGATTGTCTGGACAGCAGGCGCCTGCGTGGCCGGCTGGGCGATGGATGTTTGCAGCACGACAACCGGCGGGGCGCTCCGTTCGAGCGCGGGGAGCATGAGAAGGGCAACGGTGGCGGCGGTCCACAGCAGGTGGCGTTCCGAGGCCGAGCGCCGGCGAAGGAACACGGTGAGCGCGTGAGCCAGCACAAGAATGACACTGGCTTTCCAGGCCAGGGAACCGAGGACGGCAAGCGAAGGCAACATGGTTCAAACTCCTTTTTTGCGGGCTTTTTCAATGAGCATCCCCAGGCGGGCAAGTTCTTCGGAGGAGAGTTTTGCGGATGGGCCGTCGAGCAAAGCGGCGACGGCCTGCTCGACGGAGCCTTCGAAGAAGGTTTCGAGCAGGTGGCGGATGGCGGTACGCCTGGCCTTCTCACGCGTAACTACGGGCAGAAAGACATAGCGGAGGTTTTCCTCTTCGTGGCGGATGTGCCCTTTTTCTTCGAGGATGCGGAGCATGGCGCGGACGGCGGAGTAACCGGGGGGATCGGGGAGATGTTGAAGGACCTCGGCGGCGGTGGCGCGGCCGAGTTTGTAGAGGATGTCCATGATCTGGCGTTCGCGGCGGCTGAGGGAGGGGGAAGGGGGCATGGCATTATGCTAATTTCATAGCACTACGCTATGAAATTAGCATGCCGGCTTTCTCCCGTCAAGAGAAATCTTTCGACGGTGAGGAGGGGAGAGGGCGCGCGGGGGGAAAGACGGCGATGGAAACCAGGGCGAGGTCCATCAAGGCGCGGAAGAGGAAGAGATGGCGGGTGGTCTCCTGGCAATCGGCGAGGGCGCCGAGGAAGAACTCGATGGCGGCCATCGCCAGCAGCAATGTGACGGCAGAGGCGGCGGGGCTTGGGCGGGCGCACCAGATCGCGGCCGACGCAACGGCAGCGAGGTAGGCGACATAGATCCAGGGGCGGAAAGTGAATGCCGCCGCGCGCAGATCGCTGACTACAGCAAACGCACGGCTCCGGGATTGAGGGGGCAGGCCAGTCTCGGGCGCGAAATTCCCTCGCGAGAGTGGGCGCTCCCTGGCGGATTCCACAAGCGCATTCTTCACCATGAGGAGGGCGGCATCGGGATGGCGCAGGTAGTAGGCGAGCAAGCGGGTGTGGGTGACGGAACGGTGGACCTGCTCACGATAAACGGGGTCGTTCACACCGGATTGCGATGCGAAGGCACTCTGTCCGGAGAGTTTTTCCATCCGGAGGGGAAGGCCGAATTCGGCGAGCACGTCAGCGGGGTGGGGCGAATTGGGGAGCAGCCCGGTGAAGAGGACATTGTAGGCGGCGTAGGTGGAGTAGCTTTGCGGGACGTGCTGGAACATACCCGCGACGGACAGGAGGTACACCGCGGCGATTCCCGCAAGGGCGCGGGGGGAAAGCGCGCGCCGCAGGCGTTTGTCCAAGAGGAACATCGCGAGGATGGCAGGAAGGAGGATGGCGTGCTGAAGCTTCGAAGTAAGGAAGAGAAAGAGAGCCGCTACGAGCCCCCACGTGTTCCGGCGGGTGCTTCCCTCGCCGCAGATCAGCCGCGCGTAGAATGCCACCGACAGGAAGAGGAACAGCAGGGAGGCGGCGTCCATATAAAAGGAGTTGTAGATGGAGAAATAGGCTACGTCACAGAACACGGCGAGGATGACGGCCCATGCGGTGAGAGCGCGCCAGGCTGGCAGGCGGGCGACGAAGGGCGCCACGAGCCACAGGGTCCAAAGAAAGAGAAGCATGTGGGTGAGGCCGGTCCAGCGAAGGTCGTACGAGCCGTTGCAGAAGAGACGGGAGAGGGCATAACCGGGAGCGATCAACAGCCATTCCGAAGTGATGAGGCGCACGGTGGGCGGTTCGGAAGGCTGGTAGCGCCACTGGGGGATGATGTAGTCGAAGTAGATTTGCCGGCCGCCGGCAGGCTCGAGTTGAAAGGGGAGGGTGACATTGACGAAGTCCCCGTTATCGGCCAGCCCCACCACGGGCTTGACGAGGAGTTGGGAAGCAAGGATGACGGCAGCAATCAGGACCGGCAGAAGCGTGGCGGCGCGGTTCCGCGCGGGAGCAATCGGCATCGAAGCCCACGATAGCATTCATGGAGGTTGTCTCACCTGCTGAAACACCACCATACCGCGCGCTGTAATAATATGTAGACAACTTTCTAAATCTGACTGGGAGGAGCGTAACTCCATGATCCGCCTAGATGCTGACCGCTCCGTGGAATTCTGCGACGGCTTCCGGCGCCGCGATTTCCTGCACGCTGGCTCGTTATCCGCTCTCGGGCTCGGGTTGACGCAGTTCTTCGGGTTGAAGGCCTACGGGGCCGTCGACCGGAACAAAGACGCGAACTGCATCATGCTGATGCTGGTGGGCGGCCCCTCGCAACTGGATACGTGGGACATGAAAATGAACGCCCCGGCCGAAATCCGCGGCCCGTACAAGGCGATCAAGACCAACGTTGCGGGCATCGAGATATCGGAAAACTTTCCGCGCATGGCGAAGCAGGCCGACAAGTACGCGATTGTCCGCAGCATGTATCACACGGCGGCGGCGGTGCATGATACGGGGCATCAAATGATGCAGACGGGGCGGCTGTTTCAGGGCGGCGTGGAATATCCGCACGTCGGCTGTGTGTTATCGAAGCTGCGAGGGCCCAAGGGTGACGTGCCGCCGCATGTGCTGCTGCCGCGGCCGATCGGCAACACGGGCGGCAACATGCCGCACGGCCAGAACGCGGGATTCCTGGGGAAGACGTTCGACCCGTTCGTGCTGAACGCCGACCCATCGGATCCGAACTTCCGGGTTCCGGACATGCTGCCGCCGGACTATCTTACTTCGCTGCGCGTCGACCGGCGACGGAACTGGCGGGAGATGGTGGACCGCTCGGTGAGCAAGTTCGAGACATCGCAGGATGCGCGTCTGCTGGATGCGACATTCCAGCAGGCGTACACGCTGATGTCTTCGGAAAAAGCGCGGGCGGCGTTCGAACTGCACCGTGAGCCGGAGAAAGTGAGAGAAAAATACGGGATGAACCGGTTCGGGCAAAGCTGTCTGCTGGCGCGGCGGCTGATTGAAGCCGGAGTGCGGTTTGTGACCGTGAACATGTTCGAGACGGTGTTTGACGAGATCACGTGGGACATCCACGGGTCGAAGCCGTTCAGCCCGATCTCGTGTTATCGCGACCTGGTGGGGCCGATGTTCGACATGGCGTATTCGAGCCTGCTCGAGGAGTTGAGCGAACGCGGGTTGCTGGCGAACACGATGGTGGCGGCGTTCGGGGAATTCGGGCGCACGCCGAAGGTGAATCCGGCGGGCGGACGGGACCACTGGCCGCAATGCTGGTCGATATTGATGGCGGGCGGCGGAGTGAAGGGAGGCCAGGTGGTGGGGGCTTCGGATGAAATCGGAGCCATGCCGAAGGACCGTCCCACGTCGCCGGGTGAAGTGGCGGCAACGATTTATCATTCTCTGGGGATTGATCTCGAAACCGAGCTACCCGGGGCGCAAGGGAGGCCGATACCGGTGGTGGATCGCGGCATGCACCCCATCAAGGAGTTGTTCTCATGAGGCTGGCAGTAGTATTCGCACTCGCCTCATCGCTTTACGCCGAAAGCACATTGAAAGTACTTCCCTCCGAAGCGACGCTGTCGACGGTGGAATCGCGCGAGCAGTTTCTGGCCGAGGGGACCACGAACGGTTTTCAGGAGGACGTGACCAAGACGGCGCAGTGGGCCTCGTCAAACCCGAAGGTGGCGGTGGTGGATGCCACCGGGGCGGTGAAACCAGCCGGGGACGGGGAGGCGGTGATCACGGCCACGGTGAACGGGCAGAAGGCGACTGCCACGGTTCGCGTGAAGAACTTCACCGAGCCGTTCACGTGGAGTTTTCGCAACCATGTTATTCCGGTGCTGACCAAGAGCGGGTGCAATTCCGGCGCCTGCCATGGAGCGCTGGCGGGGAAGAACGGATTCAAGCTGACGCTGCGCGGATATGATCCGGATGTGGATTACGATACGCTGACGCGCCAATCCACGGCGCGGCGCGTTTCGCTGGCCAATCCGGAGGGCAGCCTGATGCTGCTCAAGCCGAGCTTTGGTGTTCCGCACGGCGGGGGACAGCGGTTCAAGAAGGATTCGCTCGAGTACCGTGTGATTGAACAGTGGATTGCTGCCGGGGCTCCGCCGCCGACCTCCAAGGATGCGCAAGTGGTGGGGCTCGAATCCTTCCCCAAGACGGCGATCTTGAAGCCGGGCCAGGAGCAGCAGATCGTGGTGCGGGCGAAGTATTCGGACGGCCGGGTGGAGGATGTGACGCGGTGGGTGAAGTTCAGCTCGAATAATGAAGGCGTTGCCCTGGTGGACGACTACGGCAAGGTGAAGATGACGGGGAACGGCGAAGCTGCCGTGACGCTGTGGTATTCGAGCCGCATCATTTATTCGCGTTTTGTTTCGCCCTATCCGAACCAGGTGAGCGAGGCGGATTATCAGCGGCTGCCGCGGCACAACTACATTGACGATCATGTTCTGGCGAAGCTGAAGAGCCTGAACCTGGCTCCGTCGGCGCAGGCGGATGACGCGACGTTCCTGCGGCGCGCGTTCCTTGATGCGACGGGCACGCTGCCGAGCGCGGCCGAGGTGGAGCAGTTTCTGGCGGACAAATCGCCGGACAAGCGGGCGAAGATGATCGACCAGTTGCTGAACCGGGACGAGTACGTGGATTACTGGGCGTACAAGTGGAGCGACCTGTTGCTGGTATCGAGCCGGCGGCTGCGTTCGAACGCGATGTGGGCGTTCTACAACTGGATTCGCGATTCGGTGAAGGAGGACAAGCCCTGGAACCAGTTCGCGCTCGATATCTTCACCGGCTCGGGGAGCACGCGGGAGAACGGCGCGCTGAATTACTTCTTCCTGCACAAAGACCCGATCGACTTGAGCGAGAACGCCACGCAGGCTTTCATGGGGCAGCGGCTGACGTGCGCGCGCTGCCACAACCACCCGCTCGAGAAGTGGACGCAGAAGCAGTATTACCAGTTCGCGAACCTGTTTTCGAGGGTGGGGATCAAGAACGGGAGTGAGCCTGGCGACGTGGTGGTATTCGCCAAGACTTCGGGCAACATCAACTATCCGAAGCTGCTGCGTCCGCTGCCGCCGGCTCCGTTGGATGGAAAGCCGCTGTCGCTTGATTCGACCGAGGACCGGCGGCTGCCGTTCGCGAAGTGGCTGACCTCGCCGAAGAATCCGTATTTCGCGCGGTCGATTGTGAACCGGGTATGGGCGAACTTCATGGGGCGAGGGTTGATTGATCCGGTGGATGACGTGAGGGAAGCGAATGCGGCGTCGAATGAAGAGCTGCTGAGCGCATTGACAGAGGATTTCGTTGCGCACAACTACGACATCAAGTACCTGATACGGACGATCATGAATTCGGCGGCATACCAGTTGTCGGCGGACGCGAACGCCACCAACCAGTACGACAACATTTTCTATTCGAAGTACATCGTGAAGCGGCTGCCGGCGGAGGTGATTCTCGATGCGATGTCGCAGGTGGCGGGAGTGCCGACGGCGTTTCAGGGGTATCCCGCCGGTACGCGGGCGCTGCAACTGCCGGATGTGCAGGTGAAGTCGGAGTTCCTGTCGGTGTTCGGCAGGCCGAAACGGGTGATCTGCGATGCTTCGGAGCGGTCAGTGGAGCCGAGCATCGGGCAGGCGCTGCACGTGATCAACGGCGATACTTTGAACAAGAAGCTGAGCGCGCCGGATGGGACGATCGCGCTGTTCGTGAAGCTGGGGATTTCGGACTCGCGGATTCTGGAGCATCTGTATCTATCGGCGCTCGGCCGCTATCCGTCGGCCGCGGAGCGGCAATCGGAACTGGCGAACCTTGCCAAGGCCGAAAATGTAACGGGCTCCGCGGAAGCGAAGAAGGAAGCGCGGCGCCAGGGTCTGGAAGACATGCTGTGGGCGCTGGTCACCAGCAAGGAATTCCTGTTCAACTATTGACAGCCATGAAACGCCGCAGTTTTCTCACGCTATTGGCCGCCGTACCGGCGGCTGTGGAAGCCAAGCCGAAGGCGCAGATTTTTTCGCTGGCTTTTCGGCCGGATGGGAAGATGCTCGCACTCGGGGGCTATCGGGAGGTCCGGCTCACGGATGCGGTAAGCGGGGCAGTGCTCGCGACTTTGCCGGGAGAGGCGGAGACGGTCCGCGCTCTCGCGTTTTCGGCGGACGGGAAACGCCTTGCGGCCGCCGGAGGTTTGCCGGCGCGCAAGGGCGAGGTGAAGATCTGGGACGTGGATGCGAAGACCGTGACGGCCACTATTGCGGGCCATCACGATTGCATTTACGCCGTGGCATTCCCGCCAGACGGAAAGAGCGTGGCGACTTCGAGCTACGACAAGTTGATCAAGCTGTGGGACGCATCGACGGGCAAGGAGATCCGCACGCTCAAGGACCACATTGACGCCGTCTACGCGCTCGCGTTCACGCCGGATGGAAAGCGCCTCGTATCGGGGGCGGCTGACCGGACGGTGAAGGTGTGGAATCCGGAAACCGGGGAGCGGCTGTACACGTTCGGCGAGCCGTTGGACGGGATCAACGCCATTGCGTTGGACCCCACGGGGAAGATGGTTGCGGCAGGCGGGTTGGACAAGACGATCCGCATCTGGTTGTTGGGCGATAAGGGCGGCGAATTGCTGCAATCGCTGATTGCGCATGAGGACGCGATCCTGCAGTTGGCGTGGTCGCCGGACGGGAAGACGATTGTTTCGGCTTCGGCTGACGGTGTGATCAAGTTCTTTGACGCCAAGGATCTCACGGAGCGGAAATCCATTGCGAGCCAGCCGGACTGGGTGCTTGGCCTGCGTTTTTCACCGGACGGCAAACGCGTCGCCGCGGGCCGGTTCGACGGATCGCTCACGATCTACGACATGGGCCAGATCATGGGTCCGGCCACAAAACAGGTTGCAGCGAGATAGACACACTATGAAGCGCACGCGACATTTTCCTGCTTTGGTGCTTGCCCTGGCCACCGTTGCGGCGGCCCAACAAGAACATTCCACGGGTTCGCGCATCACGCCGCCCACCATCCGGGTGGTTTCTCCGGTCGGGGTGGCGCGGGGCACCACAGCGGAACTCACTATTGAAGGGTTGAACCTTGCCCAAGCGAGCGCGATCTATTTCAGTGATCCGGCGGTGAAGGGGAAGATTGTACGCATCAAGGAACTGCCCGATCTTCCGGACATTCGGCTTGGCTCGAACGGGACGCCATCCACTATTGATCTGGGGCCACTGCCGCCGCGCAACCAGGTGAGTGTGGAGGTGGAGGTAGCGCCGGATGCGGATGTCGGCAAGGTGAATTTCCGCCTGCTGACGCCGCTGGGGACCAGCCCGGAAGGGACGTTCCTGGTGGAGCCGTATTACGGGGAGAGCGCGGACAAGGAGCCGAATGATTCACCGGAAACGGCTATCGAGACGTTCCTGCCGAGCATTCTTGCGGGCACGATCAGCAAGCCGGGGGACGTGGATTACTACAAGATCGAGGTGAAGGCGGGGGAAGAACTGGTTTTCGAGAACGGCGCCATGGAAATCGGGTCGGCGCTGGAGCCGGTGGTGGCGATTCTGCGCGCGGACAACACGGTGGTGCAGCAGTATGGTCTGGACAGCACGGCGAGCGCCGCGTTCTTTTCGCATAAGTTTGCGGCCGGCGGCACTTACTATGTCCGGGTTAGCGACTATCAGCAGAGCGGGCGGGGGAGTAACTTCTACCGGTACAAGGTGGGTAAGTTTCCGGTGGTTTCGCGCGCCTATCCGCTGGGGCTGCGGCGCGGGGAGAGCCGCGAATTCAGTCTCTACGGGCCTGGAATCGGAACCGAAAAAATCACGGTGAAGGGCGTGCCTTCACCGGAGAACGAATCCGCGGTCATCCTGCGGGCGAAGACGGAGAACGGGAAAGCGTTCAACCGTATGGAACTGGCATTGGGCGACGAACCGGAGGTGGAGTCGACGGGAAAGAACACTACGCTTGCCGCGGCGCAACAGTTGACGCTGCCGGCGGCCATCAACGGACGCATTGCCAAGAACACCGCGAGTTACTTCCGGTTCGGGGCGAAGAAGGGGCAGAAGGTGGTGTTGGACGTGGATGCGCGGCGGCTCGGCTCCGATCTCGATTCAGAAATCGAGGTTCTGGACGCGAGCGGGAAGCCGATGGAGCGGGCCACGGTGCGCGCGGTGTGGGAGACGAACCTGACATTGCGGGACCACGATTCGGTGCAGCGCGGGATGCGGATTCTCTCGTGGAATTCGCTGGCGGTGGGGGATTACCTGCTGGTGGGAAGCGAGATCGTGCGGATAGAAGCGCTGCCGCGCGGACCTGACGACGATTTCATCGCGGAGTCTTTCGGCGGGCAGCGGATCTCTTATTTCGGCACGAGCGGGGAAGCGCATGCGGTGGACCAGGCGGTGTACAAGGTGCAGATCCACCCGCCGGGGACGAAGTTCACCCCGAACGGGCTGCCGCTGGTGCATCTGTACTATCACAACGACGACGGGGGTCCGGGTTGGGGCAAGGATTCGTACCTGCAATTCACTGCTCCGGCGGATGGCGAGTATGTGGTGAAGCTGAAAGACGTGCGCAATGAAGGCGGGGAGAGTTATGCTTACCGTCTGACAATTGCTCCGCCGAGGCCGGACTTCCGGTTGAGCATGAATCCACGGAATCCGAACGTGCCGCGTGGCGGCGTGGTCCCGGTGACGGTAACCGCATTTCGGACGGACGGCTTCGAGGGTCCGATTGATGTGGGGGTGAACAGCCTGCCCGCGGGAGTGCACGCCACCAAGGGGGTGATCGGCAAGGAGCAGATCAGCACGGTAGTGCTGCTGAGCGCGGATGCGGAGGCGAAGCTTGCGGACGCGGCGCGTTTCGAGATCACCGGGCGGGCGCGGATTCAGGGGAGAGAAGTGGCGCACACGGCGAGCCCGGAGGACAAATTGAAGCTGGTGGCGCTGATGCCGAAGCCCGATGTGCTGATGACATCGGAGACGAAAGAGGTGACGCTGGAACCGGGTGGGAAGGCGGAAATCGAAGTATCGGTGGCGCGGCAGCGCGATTACGGCGGGAGGGTACCGGTGCAGGTGCTGAACCTGCCTCCGCGGGTGCACGTTTTGAATGTCGGACTGAACGGGGTACTGGTGGCGGAGGATGAGACGAAGCGCAGTTTTACGGTTGAGGCGCTTTCATCGGCCGAGCCCGTGGATCAGATGATTTATGTTGCGGGCACGGTGGAAACGCGCTCGCCGCAGCAGAGCCTGTACGCGGCTCCGCAGGCGATTCACCTGTTGGTGAAGCCGAAGGCCACGCAGGCGGCGAACGGGATGGGAAAACAGGCGTCGCTGGGGGCGGCGACGCGGCGGTAGGGCGAGTTACTGAAGCCCCACAACTCTGCCCTGATACAAGAATAGATCGTCAGGCTTGCCTAATTCTCGTTAGCATACAGGCGGGCCATCTAGGCAGCCTCGTTCTCGCGGATTTGCTCGTTGATTTCCGCAACATGAGATCGAACATATGCCCAAGCGTTCGCGAGATCTTCCGCGCGCAGGGTAGGATACGAATGAAGCAACTGTTCTTCCGTGGCGCCCAAACGGCGAGCTTGCTCCAGCACCCAGACAGGGATACGTGTGCGGACGATGCAGGGCTCGCCTCCGCAGACGCCGGGATTCGACTCAATGCCGGGGAAGGCGTCGGTCAGATCCTGAACCACTATGCGGAGCAATTGGGCTTTCTCTGCCCGTGTCAGCGCCGGGAGCAACTCCTCCACCTGCCGCAGCGTACCCATTGATATTCTCCAAGAACCAGAATAGCGAAAGCCGGGAGACTCACTGCAAGCCCCACAGTTTCGCCCGGACATGGCGGAAGGTGAACCGCGCCGGGTTCACGGCGGTTGCTCCGGGGGAATCCACGGCGATGATTTTCGCGCTGACTGGTTCGTAGGCGGCGCGGGGGGCGATGGTTCCCTTGGCGACGAGGATGTGCTGGCGCTGCGGATAGATGCCGAGGCTGATGATCTGGTGCAGGCTGTTGGGACTGGCGCGGCGGGTGGTGAGCACGAGGAAGTTCTGGAGGTCGCGCGTGGAGCCTTCGGCCTCGATCACCGCCGTCAGCCCTTCGTTGAAATAGCGGCCGCCGCCGTGGCGGATCTCGGTCTCCATGTAGCTTCCATCGTGGAGGGATTTCACGCGGCCGCGGACGCGGACGGGCTTGCCGTGCATGTTGTCGGTTTTGCCGCCCACCTCCATGTCAAACGCTCCGCCGATGCCGGCCTTCACCGCGGCCTGTACCGCGGCCGGATCGGCGATGGTCACCACCCAGCCCGTGGCCTTCTGTTTGAGGAATTCCGCGAGGAGGAAGGTGCTGTCGCCCGCGGAGCCGCCGCCGATGTTGTCTCCGGTGTCCATGAGGGCGACGGGGAATTTCGTCGCGGCCATGGCTTCGCGCACGGCTCCGGCGGGGTCGGGGATGCGCAGCACGATGCGGTTGCGCGTGACCCAGAGCATGTCGGAGAGGCGCTGGGCTTCCTTTTGCGCCAAGGCGGGGTCGTTATCGGTGGCGACGACGACGCTCGGCCCCATGTAGGGCACATCGCCGTACTGGTATCCGCCGGAGACGCTGACGGCGAGAATCTTCGGATTCTTTTCGAGGGCCATGCTTTCACGGGTGATGGGAAGGAGCGGTTCGGCGTAGGTGTTCTGGAAGATGATGTTGTAGACCATGGGCGGCTTGACGACGGTCTGCACGGGCTTCACCTGGCCGCGGAGGATCCTGCCCATGATGCGCGCGGCCTGCATGCCGCGGTCCTTGGTGTCGAGATGCGGATTCTGCTTGTAGGTGATGAGGACGGTGGAAAGCTTCACGATCCCGGGCGACACGTTGGCGTGGAAGTCATGGGTGACGATGATGGGGAAGTCCGGCCCGTAGAGCTTGCGCAGGCGGCGCACGGTTTCCTCATCGCCGTGCGGATAGCCATCCACCACCATCGCGCCGTGCAGCGCCAGCAACAGGCCATCGATTTTGCCGAGGCTCTTGAGCTTGTTTTCGAGGCGGGAGTAGATGGTGTTGTAGGTTTTGGTGGTGAGAGGGCCTTTCGGGGTGGCGTTGGCGAGGAGCGTGGGCACGACGTCAAAGCCTGCCTCCTTCGCGCCGGCGATGTAGCCGCTGACTTCACTGCTCGACTTGGACCACAGCGCGAGGAGATCTTCCGCGCCTCCGGCTTCCTGAATGTTGTAATCGGCGAGCGTGGTGTGCGCGGGATTGAACGAGTTCGATTCGTGCATGAACCCGCCGATCGCCACCCGGAATCTCTTCGTCTGGGGAAACGCGGGAAGAGCCGCGAGCAAGAACAGTGTCAGCCATCGGAACATGGACCTACTTTACACCGTTGGGGGCTTCTTCAGCGCGTCCTGCATCACCGTTTCGGGGGCCTGCACGGCGGTCCGCATTTCACGTCACGCCCACAAGCTCTGCTCAGTAGTTTGGCGGCATACCCTCCATGCTACAATTCCACCGTGTCGCGACCGCAAACGCAGCAGGCCTATACCCGCGATCAGGTGTTGCGTGTCGCCTCCGTGTCGGAACGGCAGCTGCGGATCTGGGAGCGGGCGGCGCTCATCAGCAAGCGGGACGAGTACACCATCTCGGACCTGAAGTCGCTCCAGACACTAACGAAACTGCGCGACGCGGGGCTTGGGCCGAAGCGCATCAGCGAGGTGCTCGGGGAGATCCAGGAGAAGCTGGAAGGGGTGACGGATCCGCTGACGCAGGTGACGGTGCTGCTGGAGCGCAAGAGCGTCCACGTGCTGGTGGACGGCCAGCGCATGGAGGCGAGTTCCGGCCAGCTTCTGTTCAACTTCGACCAGCAGGAGATCAGCCGGCTGCTGTCGTTTCCCGTGCACAAGAAGCAGGAACAGGAGCAGGCGCGGGAGCGGAAGAAGATCGAGGAGGCGGCGAGTTGGTTCCAGCGGGCGCTCGAGTTGGAACAATCGGGCGTGGCGATGGACGAGGCGACGGCTGCCTATGAGAAGGCGATCGAACTGGACCCGCGATGCATCGGAGCCCTGGTGAACCTGGGCACCATCTACTTTCATGAGCGCCAGTGGAAGCGCGCGGAGGGCTATTACAAGAAGGCGCTGGAGATTGAGCCCGATTACGCTCTGGGGCATTTCAACCTGGCGAATCTTTACGACGAGCGGGGCGACCTGGCCAACAGTTACCTGCACTACACGGCGGCGCTGCGGGTTGTGCCGAACTACGCCGATGCGCACTATAACCTCGCGTTGCTGTGCCAGCGCACGGGGCAGGTAATGAAGGCGGTGCGGCACTGGCGCGCGTATCTGAAGCTGGACGCGTCGAGCAGTTGGGCGGACGTGGCGCGGCGGGAACTCGACAAGCTCCGGGATGCCACTGTGGTGAAAGGGGATAGCGGCGCGCACCGGGAGCATTCGCCGCGCGTTGTATCCTAAAAAAGGTGACGCGCAGATCCCGCGCGTCACAAACATACGTCCTGATCATCCAAAGAGGTTTCATTTGAGCCGTATTTCTCTCGCGTTCCGGAGTCTGTTCAGTATTCTGTTCAGCGGCGAGTTGCCGGCCGATGTGGCATCGGCATTCGGCTACGTCAAGCAGGTGAAGGAAAAGCCCGCTCCGCCACCGCCGCCCCCGGCCAAGCCGAGCGACGGAGCGCTTCAACTGCTGGCCATATTGCAGCGCGACGCCCGGCTGGTGGACTTCCTGATGGAAGACATCTCGACCTATGACGATGAACAGGTGGGGGCGGCGGTGCGGTCGCTGCATGAGCAATCGAAGGCGGCCATGTCGCGCTACATTACGCTTGTCCCCGTGATCGACGGGGTGGAGGGGACCTTCACGAATGCGCCGGCGGCGGGGAGCGCGCAGGCAGTGAAGTTCGTGGGCAATGTGCCGGCCGGGCCACCGCCGAAGGGCGGCACGCTGCGGCATCGCGGCTGGAAGGCGCAGAAGGTGGACCTGCCCGCAATTCCAACGAAACAGGACGTGACGATTGTCGCCCCCGCGGAAATCGAAATCGAATAGCCAGCTTAGTCTTACGTTAATGCCCAATCGCTATGTGATCGGAATCGACCTCGGCACCACGAACTGCGGAGTTGCCTGGGCGGACGCGGGGAAGATAGATGACCCGCTGCATCTTCCCGAAGTGCAGCTTTTCCCCATCCCGCAATTGACGAACCCGGGGGAGGTGCGGGAGGAGCCGCTGCTGCCGAGCGCTCTCTATCTGCCGGAGGCGAAGGATTTTCCAGAGGGATCGCTGGAACTGCCGTGGGGGGCGGAGCCCGGGATGCTGGTGGGAGCGCTGGCGCACAAGCGCGGCGTGGAGCGCTCCAACCGGCTGGTGACGTCGGCCAAGTCGTGGCTTTCGCACAGCGCGGTGGACCGGACGTCGGCCATTCTGCCGCTGAACGCACCCGAGGGCACGCGGAAGGTATCTCCGGTGGAGGCCTCGAGGCGGTATCTGGAACACATCCGCAAGGCGTGGGATCATGTGAACCGCGAAGCGCCGTTCACGGAACAGCAGGTGCTGGTGACGGTGCCGGCTTCGTTTGACGCGGTGGCGCGCGAGTTGACGCAGCGGGCGGCGGAGGAAGCGGGGTACGCGTCGGTGACGCTGCTCGAAGAGCCGCAGGCGGCCTTCTACGCGTGGCTGGAGCGGCATCCGGACTGGCGCGAGCGGGTGACGGTGGGCGATCTGATCCTGGTGATCGACATCGGCGGGGGGACGACGGACTTCACGTTGATCGCCGTCACGGAGCGCAGCGGGGAGTTGAACCTGGAGCGCGTGGCGGTGGGGGATCACATCCTGCTGGGGGGCGACAACGTCGATCTGGCGCTGGCGCGCGTGGTGGAGCAGCAGCTTGCGGCGAAGAACACGAAGCTCGACATGATGCAGTTCCACGCGTTGTGGCAGCAGTGCCGGGTGGGCAAGGAAAAGCTGTTAGAGGAAGGCAACAAGGCGGCGGATCACGGGGTGACGATCCTGGGGCGCGGCACGGGGCTGGTGGGTGGCACCATCAAGGCGAAGCTTGCGCGGGAGGATGTGGAGCGTACGCTGCTCGATGGGTTCCTGCCTCGGGTGGGCAGCCACGACATGCCGCAGCGGCAGCGCCGCGTCGCGCTGCAGGAGATCGGGCTGCCGTACGCCTCGGATGCGGCGATCACGCGGCAACTGGCGCGCTTCCTGCGGCAGCAGGCATCGACGGGCGAGCAGGGTTCGGTGAGGCGAACGGCAAGCGGGATGGCTGCGCCGACGCATGTCCTGTTCAACGGCGGCGTGCTGCGGGCGAAGGTGATCCGCGAGCGGCTGCTCGAGGTATTGAACGGATGGCTCGGGGAAGAGGGCATGGCAGCCGCGGAGCCGCTGCTGGGCGAAGATCTGATGCACGCCGTCTCGCGAGGGGCGGCCTATTATGGATTGGCGCGGCGGGGACGCGGGGTGCGGATCCGCGGCGGTGTTCCGCGGACTTACTATGTCGGCATCGAGACGGCGATGCCGGCGATTCCGGGCATGCCTCCGCCGATGAAGGCGCTGACGGTGGTGCCGTTCGGGATGGAGGAAGGCACGTCGCACGAGTATCCGGACCGCGAGTTCGGCCTGCTGGTGGGGGAGCCCGCCGAGTTCCGGTTCTTCTGTTCGGCGGCGCGAAAGAATGATGAAGCGGGCATGATGTTGGAAGAATGGAAGCCGGATGAACTGGAGGAACTGGCTCCGGTGGAGGTGACGTTGCCGGGCAGTTCGGGGGAAGTGGCCCGTGTGTCGCTGGAATCGGCGGTGACGGAGACCGGAGTGCTGCAACTGTTTTGCGTGGCGAAGGACGGGCGGCGGTGGAAGCTCGAGTTCAATGTGAGGGAGCGGGTGGCGTAAGTGAACATCGGAATCGACCTGGGAACGACGAACTCAGCGCTCGCCTACATTGATCCGCGGGAGGCGGGGGAGGCGGAATTCCCGCCAATCAAGGTGTTGGAAGTACCGCAACTGGTTGCCGAGGGGCGGACGGAGGCGCGGCGGACGCTGCCGTCGTTCCTGTACCTGGCGGACTCGCAGCAGGTGATTGGCGAGTGGGCGCGCGAGCAGGGCGCGCTGGTTCCGACACGGTCCGTGCATTCGGCGAAGAGCTGGCTGTCGAACGCGGAGGCGGACCGTACGGCGAAGATTCTGCCCTGGGATGCGCAGGAAGGCGGGCGCGTGATGTCGCCGGTGGAGATATCGGCGAAGATTGTGGCGCAACTCGGGGAGGCGTGGAACCAGGCGCATCCGGATCTGCCGATTGCGGGGCAGGAGGTAGTGCTCACCGTGCCGGCGTCGTTTGACGAAGAGGCGCGTGAGTTGACGGTGATGGCGGCGCGCGAGGCGGGCATCGAAAACCTGACGCTGCTCGAAGAGCCGGCGGCGGCGTTCTATTCGTGGATTGCCAATCATCTTTCGCAATCGCAGAAGTCGTTGTTTGACGGACAGACCGTGCTGGTGTGCGACGTCGGGGGCGGCACCAGCGATTTCACCGTGATCCGGGTAAGCAGAGAGGGCGACCGCGTGAATTTCACGCGCACGGCTGTGGGGAAACACCTGCTGCTCGGCGGCGACAACCTGGATTTGACGCTTGCCTGGCTGGTGGAGGCGAAACTCGGCAAGCCGCTTTCGGTACGGCAGCGGAGCGCACTCCGGCGGCAGTGCGCGGCGGCAAAAGAGAAACTGCTGATGGACGCGAATCGCAAGAGCGCGGAGATCACGGTGCTCGGCGGGGGCTCGTCGCTCATCGGCGGCACGATGCGGACGGAGATCCTAAGGGAAGAGGCGCTCGAGTTGACGCTGGAAGGGTTTCTCCCGTTCTGCAATTTGGGCGATCAGCCGAAGGAAGAAAAGAAGAGCCTGTTCCGCGAACTGGGGCTGCCCTATGTGAGTGATCCGGCGGTGACGCGGCATCTGGCGGCGTTCCTGGGCGGCGCCGGGGTGGAGAAGATCGACGCCATCCTGTTCAATGGCGGCTTCTTCATTCCGCAGATCTGCCGCGATCGGGTGGCGGATGTAGTGGAGAAATGGTACGGGGCGCGGCCGGCTGTGTTTGAGAACCAGGATCTGGACCTGGCGGTGGCGGTGGGAGCGGCGTATTACTCGTATGTGCGCCACGGCGGCAGCGGGGTTCTGGTGCGCGGCGGATTGCCCCGGGCGTATTTCATCGGCATTGGAGGCGAAGGCGAGAAGGTGCGAACGGTGTGTCTGGCTCCGCGCGGGACGGAAGAAGGCAGCACGCTCGATCTCGATCTGGAAGGGCTGCAACTGGTGGCCAACCGGCCGGTGTCCTTCAGGCTGTACAGTTCGCTGACACGCACGGAAGACAAACTGGGGGACGTGGTGGAGTTCACGCCGGAGGAGGTGGAGAGCGGGCTCCACATGCACGCTCCGTTGAATGCGGTGATCCGGTTCGGGAAGAAGATTGAAGAGCGGATGATCCCGGTGAAGCTGGGCGCGCGGCTGACCGAGGTGGGCACGCTGGACATCTGGGCGGAATCGAAAGTGAGCGAGCAGCGCTGGCGGCTGCAATTCGAGTTGCGCAAACGCGCCGAGGCTACGGTGCGGAAGGCGGCGGCGGTGGTGACCGAAGAGGCGCTGGCGGCGGCGGAGCAGCTAGTGGTGAACACGTTTGCCGCGGGAGGGCAGGGTCAGCCGCACGAGTTGCCATCGCAGCTCGAGCAGACGCTGGCGCTGGGGCGCAATTCATGGCCTTCGAGCACCATCCGGCGGCTGGCGGACCGGCTGCTGGAAAATGCCGAAGGGAGAAAACGCGGGGCATCGTACGAGGCGCGCTGGTTGAACCTGACGGGCTTCTGCCTGCGGCCGGGATTCGGTTTTCCAGGCGACGACCTGCGCATTGAGCAGGCGCGGCGGGTCTATGCGGGCGGGCTTCAATTTGGAAATCAGGTGCAGTGCGAGATTGAATGGTGGATTTTCTGGGGGCGGGTGGCCGGAGGGCTGAACCGCAACCAGCAGGCGGATATCTACCAGCGCATTGCGCAGTATCTGCTGCCGAGGGGGCAGAGGAAGCCGCCGCGGGTGAATTCGAGCCTGGTGCGCGAGATGTGGCGCACGGCGGCGAGTTTGGAATTGCTGCCCATGCATACGAAGACCGAGCTTGGGGAAGCGCTGGTGAAGCGGGTGAAGTCGGGCGAATTCCGGGAGAGCGACCTGTGGTGCCTGTCGCGGCTGGGGGCGCGGCGGTTGTTTTATGGGCCGATCAACCAGGTGTTGCCGGCGACTACGGTGTCGCGGTGGGTGGAGGCTCTGGCGAAGGCGAAGAACACGGGCGATGCGATTGCGGCGCTGGCGATGCGCACGGGCGACGCCTCGCGCGATCTTTCCGAAGGCACGCTGGCGCTGGCGCGAAAAGCGCTGGGCGATAACGAACGCGCGCTGGCGGCGCTCGAGGGGGAGAGCGAGCGCGACATGGCGGCGCTGGGCAAGATCTTTGGGGAGGAATTGCCGTCGGGCCTGGTGGTGGCGGGGGAATGAAGAGCGAACTGGCGCTGGTGGAACGTATTCGCCGTAGCGCGGGGCGTTCGCGCCAGTTGAGCCTGGGCATCGGCGATGATTGCGCCATTTACACGCCGGTTGCCGGGGAAGAATTGTTGTTCACCACGGACCTGCTGATTGAGGACGTGCATTTCCAGCGCGAGACTCACGTGGCCGCGGATGTGGGATACAAGACGCTGGCGCGCGGGCTGAGCGACATTGCGGCGATGGGCGGCGCGCCGAAGTTCTGCCTGGTATCGCTGGCGCTGGCGGAATGGACGGATGAGCGCTGGGTGGATGGATTCTACAAAGGGCTGCTGGAACTGGCGCGGGGAACGAAGACGGCGCTGGCGGGCGGGGATTTGGCGCGCGCGGGCAAGGTGATGGCGGACGTCGTGGTGTGCGGTTCGGCTCCCGCGGGGACGGCATTGCGGCGCAGCGGGGCCAAACCAGGAGATGGCATTTATGTTTCGGGCGCGCTGGGCGGATCGGCGTTGGGGTTGGAGTCGCGCAAGGGCAAGGCGTGGAAGAAGCACCTGCGTCCGGAGCCGCGGTTGAAAGTCGGCGCGGCGCTTCGGGCAAGGTGGGGCGCCACTTCGTGTATGGATTTGAGCGACGGGCTGTCGATTGATCTGCACCGGCTGTGTGTGGAATCGCGAGTGAGCGCGGAGTTGGATGGCGACCTGCCGGTGTTTCCGGGGGCGACGGTGGCGCAGGCGCTGCACGGAGGGGAAGATTACGAACTGCTATTCACCCTGCCCGCGGGGGGAAAGGCTCCGGGGTCGATTGCGGGAGTACCGCTGACGCGCATCGGCAGGGTGAGGCGGGGGCACGCAGGCCGCATCAGGATTGAAGGCTTCGAGTTGCAGCCGCTGGGGTATGATCATTTTCGAAAACCATGACAGAAGCGAATGTTGTTGTTGATCTGATTGAGGCGTTTCGCCGCTCGAAGTGCATGTTCACGGCGGCATCGCTCGGCGTGTTCGAACGGACGCCGTGCACACTGGATGACATGGCGGCGGAGTTATCCGCGAATCCGGACTCCCTGGAGCGGCTGCTCGATGGCTGCGCCAGCCTCGGGCTGTTGTGGCGGGAGGGCGATACATTTTCGAACACGGATGTTTCGGAGGCGTACCTGACGCGATCGAGCCCGGTGACGCTGCTCGGCTACGTGCTTTATTCCGACCGTGTGCTTTATCATCTTTGGGGCAACCTGGAAGATGCGGTGAAGGAAGGGACGCACCGCTGGAAGCAGGCGTTCGACCTGGACGGGCCGATTTTCTCGCACTTCTTTCAGACGCCGGAAGCGAAAGAGACTTTCCTGCTGGGGATGCACGGCTTCGGAATGCTGAGTTCGCCGGCGATTGTGGAGACATTCGACCTGAGCGATTTCCGCAGGCTGGTGGATTTGGGAGGGGCAACCGGGCATCTGGCATCGGCGGCGGCGGCGAAGTACCCGCTGTTGAGCGCGGCGGTGTTTGACTTGCAGCCGGTGATCGAGACAGCGCGCCGGTTCGCCGGCGAGCGGGTGGAACTGATCGCCGGCGATTTCTTCACGGACCCGCTTCCGGCGGCGGATCTGTACGTGCTGGGGCGCATCCTGCACGATTGGAGCGAACCGAAGATACGCGGGCTGCTCGGCAAGATCCACGCGAGCCTTCCAGCGGGCGGCGGGCTGCTGATCGCCGAAAAACTGTTGTGGCACGACCGGTCCGGACCCGTCTCGACCACGATGCAATCTTTGAACATGCTGTGCTGCACGGAGGGCAAGGAGCGGACGCTGCACGAATACGAAGCGCTGTTGCGTGAAGCGGGGTTTACGTCGGTGGAGGGCAAGTTCACGGGGGTACACGTGGACGCGATTCTGGCGAGGAAATAGAGATGGGCGTGCGGATAGAGAAGACGGGCTGGCAAGGGTGGCCGAACTGCTACCGCATTTCGAATGGGGATGTGGAGTTGATCGCCACCAGCGACGTGGGCCCGCGCATCATGCGCTATGCGTTTCCGGGCGCGGGCAACGTGTTTGCGGAACTTTCGGAGCAGATGGGCAGGAGCGGCGAGAAGGAATGGATGCCGCGCGGAGGCAGCCGCATCTGGATGGCCCCCGAGGACCGCGTCCGCACGTATGCGCCGGATAACGGTCCGGTGCGTGTGGTGATCGAAGACGACGTGTGGACGGCAATCCAGCCGGTGGAGAAGGAGAGCGGGATCGAGAAGCAGATTTCGGTGAGGCTCGCCTCGCGAGGGCCGGAAGTGGAAGTGACCCACCGGCTGAAGAACGCCTGGGACGAGGAGATGGAGATTGCGCCGTGGGTAATCACGATGATGGCTCCCGGCGGCATGGGCATCAGCGGATTTCCGCCGAGGGGGACGCATCCCGAAGTGCTTCCGCCGACGCATCCGCTGGTGATGTGGGCGTTCACGAATCTTGCTGACGCGAGGTGGAGATTCACAAGGAAGTACCTGCTGTTGCGGCAGGAGCCGGGCAATCGCGATCCACAGAAGCTGGGGCACTTCAATGCGGACACGTGGGGCGCCTATCTGCTGGGGGAGACGCTGTTCCTGAAGCGCTACGCGGCGGACGCTTCGAAGCGCTACGCGGATTTCGGCTGTTCGTTTGAAACATTCACGAATGCTGATGTTTTGGAGCTGGAAACGCTGGGTCCGCTCGAGCGGGTGGCTCCGGGCGGAGTGGTGGAGCATGTGGAGCAATGGAGCCTGCACGCGGGAGTGAAGGTGGATGAATGGACGGACGAGGGGCTGGATGGGGCATTGTTGCCAATCCTTGCTGCCAATCGTGGAGCGCACCGCGATATGATGCGAAGCGATGCGTAAGTTACTTGGCCTGTTCTTCGCCGCGGCGCTGTTCGCCTCCGCGGCGGTGAAGATTGAGAAGGTGGCATGGAAGGGGTGGCCCAACTGCTACCGCATCACCAACGGCGAGGTGGAACTGATTGTCACGAGCGACATCGGTCCGCGGATCATGCGCTACGCCTTCGTGGGAGGGCCGAACCTGTTCGCCGAGTTCGCCGCGCAATTGGGCAAGAGCGGCGAGAAGGAATGGATGCCGCGCGGAGGGAGCCGGCTGTGGATGAGTCCGGAGGACAAGGTGAAGAGCTATGCGCTCGATAACAGCCCGATTCAGGTGAAGGTGACCGGAGCGGTGCTGGAGGCGACGCAGCCAGTGGAGAAGGAGACGGGACTTCAGAAGCAGATCATCGTGAAACTGGCGGCAACCGGCTCAAACGTGGAAGTGATCCACCGGCTGCGCAACGCGAGCGGACGCACGCTCGAGTATGCGCCGTGGGTGCTGACGATGATGGCGCTGAACGGCACGGGCATCACCGGGTATCCGCCGCGCGGGCGGCATCCGATCGACCTTGCGCCGACGAATCCGCTGGTGATGTGGCCGTACACGGACCTGTCGGACAAGCGATGGATTTTCACCAGGAAGTACCTGGGGTTGAAGCAGGACCCGAAGAACGCCGAAGCGGAGAAGATCGGCATGTTCAACCCGAACACGTGGGGAGCGTACCTGCTGGGGGACCAGCTTTTCGTGAAGCGCTACCAGGCGGACGCGAAGAAGACATATCCGGATTTCGGATGCTCGTATGAGACGTTCACGAACGCGGAGTTTCTGGAGATTGAGACGGTGGGAGCGCTGGGGAAGGTGGCTCCTGGAGCGGCGGCGGAGCAGGTGGAACATTGGAGCCTGCACCGCGGGATCCGGTTGAAGAGCTGGACCGATGCGGAGCTGGACCGGGTGTTATTGCCGCTGTTGAAGTAAGGCGGGATGGCGATAATCGGTGAGGTTTGAAGGTAAAAACGCCAGCGCCCGCGCGGCGGCGAGTAAATTTTACCGAAGCTGTTTTGCGTTTCGCGGGAGGAGCGGGCAAGGCGAGTCAGGAGTTGGGGCAAAAGGACGCAGGTGGGGTGCGTGAAGTACGGCTAAGTCGTTTCCCTGTGAGCGTTAGGGGGTTGGTCATTTACTTGCTTGCGGGATAAGGGTATCCTTGGAGTTTAGTTTACCCGCACGTCCGGCACTCCAGTGCGTGATGACCACATGCGAGTTGCTTGCCACACCGCGTCCCATCGAGAAGTTCCTGCTGCGCAGAATGTTTTCCGGGAGGAGAGTCCATTGAAACTCAAGAATGTGATCCGATCGTTGAGCACGGTTGCTCCGATGATGCTGATGCTGCTTGGGGCGCCGGCATTCGCCCAGTTAATGTCTTCGAAGGCGTCTCTTTCCTTTCCGGATTCGAGCAACACGAGCAATCCATTTGCTCCGCAGTTCATTCTGATTTCGACGGGCGATAACAGCGCCGTCACGATCGCGGCATCGAGTTCGACGACATCCGGAAGAACGTGGCTGACCGCGACTCCGGTGACGAACACGACGGCGACCTTTGTCCAGGTTTCGGTGAACACGTCGGGTCTGGCGAACGGATTCTATCAGGGCACCGTGACCATCACCGCGCCTGGCACGGCACTGGCAGCGCTGAACATTCCGGTTCAGCTTACGGTGGGGGGCGGCTCGAGCGGCGGTGTGTTGACCATCAACCCCGGAACGCTGAACTTCAGCGTCTCGGCGGGATCGACACTGCCGACCAGCCAGAGCCTGTCTGTAACTTCGGCGACTGCGGTGACCGTAAGCGCGAGCGCGGTGTCGTTCACGGGCGGCAACTGGTTGTCGGTAAGCCCGACAGGCGCGTTCGGTCCGGCGACGGCGTTCGGCTATTCAGTGACGGCGAATCCCTCAGGGCTGGCATCCTCCACGTACACAGGGCAGATTTCATTTTCGGTGAGCGGGGGTTCCACGCAAACGGTGGCGGTGACGATGACGGTAGGGTCGGGCGGAGGCGGAGGGACGCTGACCATCAGTCCGAGCACGGTTGCTTTGAATGCAGCGGTAGGATCGACGAGTCTCGTCTCGCAGGTGTTGACAGTCACTTCGCCGACGGCGGTGACGCTGAGCGCGACGGCATCGGCGAATACCGGAGGGGGCTGGATTTCGGTAAGCCCAGTGGGGGCGATCGGGCCGGCGACAGCATTTTCTTATGTGGTGTATGCGAATCCGAGCGGGCTGGCGGCGGGCACATATACGGGGCAGGTGCTGTTCGCCATCAGCGGCGGGACGACGCAGACTCTGAGCGTGACTCTGACGGTCGGCTCGGGCGGGAGCGGAGGCTCGCTGACGATCAGTCCGGGCACAATTTCGTTCACGTCGCCCGCGGGATCAACAAATCTGAACTCGCAATTGGTGACGGTGAATTCGCCGACGGCGGTGACGTTGAATTCGACGGCGACGACGAACACGGGAGGCAGTTGGCTGTCGGTGAGCCCGTCGGGGTCGATTGGTCCGGCCACGGCGTTCAGCTATGTGGTGTTTGCGAATCCGAGCGGGCTGGGGAACGGGACGTACACGGGGCAGGTCGCGTTTACCATCAGCGGCGGGACGACGCAGACGCTGGGCGTGACGTTTACGGTGGGGACGGGCAGCAGCGGAGGGACGCTGACGATCAACCCGAGCGCGGTGTCGTTGAGCGCGGCGTTGGGATCGACGACGTTCACTTCGCAGACGGTTAACGTGACGTCGCCGACTTCGGTGACTTTGAGCGCGACGGCGACGACGAACTCGGGAGGGAGCTGGCTTTCGGTAAGCCCCACGGGTTTGGTGGGGCCGGCGACTTCGTTTGGGTACGTTGTCTTCGCCAATCCGACGGGACTGGCAGCCTCGACGTATACAGGGCAAGTGCTGTTCGCTATCAGCGGCGGAGGCGTGCAGTCGCTAGGGGTGACATTTACGGTGGGCTCGGGCGGAAGCGGGGGAACGCTGACAATCAACCCCGCGTCGTTGACGTTCAGCGCGGCGGCGGGGTCGACGACGGTCACCACGCAGAACGTGTCGGTGACATCGGCGACGGCAGTCACTGTGAGCGCGACGGCGACGACGAATTCGGGCGGATTCTGGCTGTCGCTGACTCCAGGCGGGGCGCTTGGGCCATCGACGACATTCTCGTATATCGTGTACGCGAATCCCGCGGGACTCGCTTCGGGGACGTACACGGGGCAGATTTCGTTCGCGGTGAGCGGCGGGAGCACGCAGACGCTGGGAGTGACGTTCACGGTGGGGACGGGCGGCGGCGGAGGCGGGACGCTTACTATCAATCCGAGTTCGGTAAGCTTGAGCGCGGCGGCTGGATCGACGACGCTGACTTCGTCCGTGTTGTCGGTAACGTCGCCAGCATCGGTGACACTCAGCGCGACCGCGAGTACGAATTCGGGAGGGAACTGGCTGTCAGTGAGTCCGAGCGGAGCGATCGGACCGGCGACTAACTTCTCGTATGTGGTGTACGCGAATCCGACGGGACTGGCATCGGGCACCTACACCGGACAGGTGTTGTTCTCGATCAGCGGAGGCACCTCGCAGACGCTGAACGTGACGCTCACGGTGGGGACGGGCGGCGGAGGCGGGACTCTGACGATCAGCCCGAGCACGGTGTCGCTGACGTCTCCGGCGGGTTCGACAAACCTGGTGTCACAGCTACTGACGGTGACATCGCCGACGGCGGTGACGTTGAATGCGAGCGCGAGCACGAACTCGGGAGGAAACTGGCTGTCGGTAGCGCCGACGGGCGCGATCGGGCCCTTGACGTCGTTCAGCTACATCGTGTACGCCAACCCCGCCGGGCTGTCAAATGGCACGTACACAGGGCAAGTGCAATTCGCTATCAGCGGAGGCACGACGCAGACATTGAGCGTCACCCTGACGGTGGGGACGGGCGGCGGCGGCGGAGCGCTGACGATCAGCCCGTCGACGCTGTCGTTCAGCGCGGCAGTGGGAGCAACCTCGATCAGTTCCCAAGTGCTGACAGTTTCTTCGGCAACTGCGGTGACACTGACCGCGTCGGCAGTGGCGAACTCCGGCGGAGGATGGCTGTCGGTAAGCCCCACGGGTACAGTGGGACCGTCGGCTGCGTTCTCGTATGTTGCCTATGTCAATCCGTCCGGGCTGGGGGCCGGCACCTATACAGGGCAGATCAACTTAGCGATCACCGGGGGAACGACACAGACAGTGCCGGTGACGTTCACCGTCGGCTCCGGCGGCGGGGGCGCGGGATACTCCGTCAACCCGAACACGCTGACGTTCAACGTGGGGCAGAACGGGGCCGTGCAATCGCAGATTGTTACGTTCACCACACCGAGCGCGACGCCGTTTTCGGTGACGACGCTGAGCGTGGGCAACTGGCTGGGTACGGACACTCCTTTTGGAACAACGGCTCCCACAGCGCCCATCACAATTACGGCCAATCCGCAGGGGTTGAACCAGGGGACGTACACAGGCACCGTGGCCATCAAGGTACAGAACCAGCCTGACACCACGGTCTCTGTGACGATGGTGGTGGGAACCGGCGGGGGAGGCGGGGGAACGGGAGGCGTAACGCTCAACCCGTCCTCGCTGACGTTCAACTATCAGCCCGGAAGCGTGACGCCGCCGGACCAGACGATCCTCGTGACCACTCCGACGGCGACCACCTTCTCGGCGTTCGCGAACGTGATCACGGGCAGCGGATGGCTGAGCCTGCTGACGCTGAATGGAGCGACGGTGGTGACGGGTACGGGCCAGAACCAGGCGAACATTATTGTTCGTGCGAGCCCGCTGAGCCTGCCGGTGGGGATCTATAACGGGAACATTACCATCACGCTGGCCGGTTATCCGACGCAGACCGTTCCGGTCACGCTGACGGTAGGCAACGTGGCGACGGCGTCAGTGAGTCCGAGCCAACTTTTCTATACGTATCAGACCGGCGGTTCGAATCCGGCGACGAGATTGCTGAGACTGAATACGCTGAACGGGAATCCGTCGTCGTTCACAGCCACGGCCACCACCAACCTCGGGGGCAACTGGCTTTCGGTGACTCCGGTGACCAGCGTGGCGCCTGGGGTGATCGCGGTGAGCGTCAACCCGGCGGGACTGGCGCCCTCGACGTATACCGGCCAGGTGAGCGTGACGTTCAGTGGATCGTCCGTGCCGGTTTCCGTGCCCGTGACGCTGGCGGTTTCCTCGACGCCGGTGTTGCGGCTGAATCTGGCGGGCGCGAACTTCAACTACCAGCTTTTCGGGTCGGTACCGGCAAGCCAGGGGCAGAATATCGACGTGTCGAGCACGGGATCGGCGCTGACGTATTCGGTGACGACGCAGGTGTTGTCTCCTCCGGGCGGGCAGTGGCTGGGAGTGTCGGCCGCATCGGGAACGACTCCCACCCAGACGCAGGTGACCATCAATGCCAACGGGCTTTCGGCGGGCGTCTACACCGGCACTGTGTTCTTCGCGGCTCCGGGGCAGACGCCGGTGACGCTGCCGGTGACGCTGACGGTGAGTTCGTCCCCGCTCATCAATACCGTGCAGACGTCGATGACGTTCGCCTCGCTTGCCGGGACAACACCGCCGGCGTCACAGAATCTGCAAGTGAGCGTAACGGGTTCGTCGCTTTCCGTCACGCCCACGACGGTGGTGATGAGCGGCGGCAACTGGCTATCGGTATCGCCCACGGGCGCGAGCACGATCGGGACCACGGCTTCGACGCTCCAGGTGAGCGTGAATCCGACTGGCTTGAGCGAGGGCACGTATTACGGAGCGATTCTGCTGTCGTCGAACGGCGCCGGGAACAATCCGGCGCTGGTTCCGGTGACCTACACGGTGGGCAGCGCCAATGCGACGGTGACGGCGACTCCGCAGCAGCTTTCGTTCACGCAGGTGCAGGGCGGGGCGGCTCCGCCGGCGCAGACTCTGAACATTGCGAGTTCCGGAGGGGCTGTCAGCTTCAGCCTGGTGGCGAGCACAGCGACGGGCGTGGGCTGGCTGAATGTGACGCCGAATTCGGGCGTCACGCCGGGATCGGTACAGGTAACGGTGAACGCCTCGTCGCTGGCGTTGGGCACCTATCAGGGGTCCATTCTCGTCACAGCGACGGGAGCGATCAATCCGCAGCAGACGATTCCCGTGCAGGTGACCGTAACGACGGCGCCGTCTATTACCGCCTTGCCCACCACGCTGACGTTCAATGCTTCGACGGCGGGGGCGCAGGTGGCTCCGCAGACTATCACGCTGAGTTCGAGCGGCACGAACCTGAACTTCAGCGCTTCGGCGACGGTGAACAATTTTCCGTCGCAGTGGCTCACGGTGACCCCGACCACGGGGACGACGCCCGCGACGCTCTCGGTATCCGTGAACCTGGCGGGCTTACAGCCTGGAACCTATACGGGGAACGTTCAGGTGAACCTGGGTCTGGCGAACCCGATCGTGATTCCGGTGACGCTGAACTACCAGACGGTGGTTCCGGCGGCCATCATGTCGATCACGAACGCCGCCAGCTTCCTGCCCACCGCGGTATCTCCGGGCATGATTGTGGCGATCTTCGGGAACAATCTGGGTCCATCGAACATCGTGACGGCGCAACTGACCTCGGCCGGCACGCTGGCGACGACGCTATCGAACGTCAGGGTGCTGTTCGACGGCATTCCGTCGCCGCTGGTGTTCGTGCGGTCCGACGTGGTGGCGGCCGTAGTGCCGTACTCCGTGGCGGGGCGGGCGAGCGTGAAAGCGGTGGTGGAATACCAGGGAGTGCAGAGCCCGAGCGTGGATGTCCGGGTGGTGGATACCGCGCCAGCCGTCTTCACCTCGAACCAGCAGGGGACGGGACAGGCGGCGTTGTACAACAACACGGATCCGATTCCGAACAGTCCCAATAACCCGATTTCGCGCGGCGGGAACAACTACGCGACGCTGTTCATCACGGGTGAAGGACAGACATCCCCGGCGGGAATTGACGGCGTGATCGCGACGGCCAATTTGCTGCGGCGGCCCATCGGCAACGTAAGAGTGCTGGTGGGAGGCGTGGAGGCGACGGTGATCTACGCCGGGTCGGTGCCGACGGTGGTGCTTGGTGAAGCGCAGGTGTCGTTCTTCATTCCGCCGAACGCGCCGGTGGGCGCGGCGGTGCCGGTGCAGGTGATTGTCGGCCAGGGGGTGTCGCAATCCGGAGTGACGATGGCGATTCGCTAGGAGGCAGGAGGCAGGAGACAGGAGACAGCCCTGCCTCCGGCTGCGCCGGATTGAATAACCTGAGACTTGAAACGCGCGAAGAGAAGTCACAGGCCAGGAGACAGGCGTCGCCATAACCAGGCAGTCTTCGAGGGAACTTCCGCTACGTTCAGGGATCGAACCTTGTCAGGCTTTTCCCGGGGGAATCCTTCCGCAAGGTTTGCCGGCATGGAGATGGCCGCCGGACGCGTCTGTTGCAGCGCATCTGCGACGATCTGACCGATCACAACGAGAGCAAGATTTCCGTTCCGTGTCGTATAACGCCTAACCTAACGTGAATGCAGGAAGGGCCGGGAGAAGAATCCCGGCCCTTCGTGTGTGAATGGGTTTTATTGCAGGAAGCCGCCGGAGGAGGCGGCTCCGGAGGAGGGTTCGAGGCGGATTTCTCCGAAGGCCCCTTCGTACTCTTTGATGTTCTGCTGGAGGACGTTGAGTAGAGCTTTGGCCTGCTGGGGACTGAGGTAGATGCCCTGGAAGTTGTGAATGGTGACGCTGTCCTGGCCGGTCTGCTGGACGATGCCGAACATGAGGAAGAAGTCCCAGAGGTTGGCGCGAACCTGGACACTGTTGGCGTAACTCTCGCGATAGTCCGGGCGCTGGACGAGGTCAATCTTGGGAGGCTGAGGTGATTGTGACATAAATCCTTTAGGGGGTAACCAGGAGCGAGACACCACGAGTCTAGCATCAAAACTGTTCGCTTAGCGAGCAGAGTTAAGTGGGCCAAAGTGGTCGCGGGAGGCCCATTCCAGTTTATGGGGCGCTTTGGCGCACATGCCAGCAGACCCCGCCGGGGTCGATGATATGGATTTCCCTGCCCCAGGGGAAGTCTGTGGGCGGGCGGAACCTGACACCGTCGAACTGAGCCGCCAGCGCCTCCGGTTGGAGTTCGGCCCAATAGGCGTCGAGGTCGCCCACTTCAAAGTTGATCATCTGGTTGGTTTGCCACTCCGGAACGTCGAGGTCGAGGAGGAGGAAATAGGCTCCGCCGAAGCGGAGGCCGGCGATACCTTCCTGCCGCCATTCCTCATGGAAGCCGAGGGCGGCGTAGAATTCGAGCGAACGCTCGAAACTGGGACCGGAGGGAACGAACGGGTAGAGGGTGGTGGCTTGGGTATTCATGGGATGTCCGGATGGCCGGGCACGGTGGCTCGGATAGAGGCTCGAGACTATTCGCTGGTGACCGGCTCCGGCGCCTCGTGCGGGCGGGGCTGTAACTCGGGGTGGTTCATCAGCAGCCGGGCGCAGGTGTTCCAGCGGAGGATGGGATCGTCAATGCCGTGGGCGCGGAGCGATTCCGCCATCTCGAAGCATTCCATGGCGAGATGGAGATGATCGTAGACGGTGTGAGAGGAGCCCGGACGGCCGCGCTTCATGATGGCTTTGGCGGTGCGCTCGTGGATGAGGCCGGCGTAGTAGGCGCGGTCATACTCTCCCGTCAGGCGGGGCAAGACTTCGCGGGCGCGCTGGGGGCTCATCCCTTCGTCAATCTGGTCGGAGCGGGAAAGCAGGAGCAGGACGAGGGCTGTCTGGTTGCCTGGATCGGCCTGGAGGATATCGAGGCAGATGCTTTCCGCTTCCGCGGGTTCATTGAGATTGCGGTAGCGGTGCACCTTTTCGATGGCCGCGGGGATTGCGTCAACCGAGATCGGTTTCAACTGAAAGGACATGGTCAGTCACCTCCGGATCCTGTGATCGCGCGAAAGATTCTCTTTATTGGATCATAATAGCGGTCCACCACACGCTCTTTGAGCGGGATGATGGCGTTGTCGGTGATGGTGATGGATTCAGGACACACTTTCGTACAACACTTGGTGATGTTGCAATAGCCGATGCCGAGGTCGTTTTTGAGTTCAGGAAGGCGGTCCGCGGTATCGGCGGGATGCATCTCGAGGGCGGCGGAATAGACAAGGAACCGCGGGCCGATGAATTTGGCGTGGAGGCTGTGCTCGCGCAGGACGTGACAGACATCCTGGCACAGGTAGCACTCGATGCACTTGCGGAACTCCTGTACGCGGTCGATGTCATCCTGCTCCATGCTCCACGTCCCATCGGCATTGTCCGGCTTGCGCGGCTGGTACTTCCTGATCTTCGTTTTGACCTCGTAATTCCAGCTTACGTCGGTGACCAGGTCGCGCAAGTGGGGAAAAGCGCGCATCGGTTCAATGGTGATGGGCTTGTCCACGGGCAGATCACTCATGCGGGTCATGCACATCAGGCGGGGCATGCCGTTGATCTCCGCCGAGCAGGACCCGCACTTGCCGGCCTTGCAGTTCCAGCGGCAGGCGAGGTCATTGGCCTGCGTGGCCTGGATCTTGTGCACGGCATCGAGAACCACCATGCCGGAGCTGATTTCGGTGGTGTAGTCGCGCAGCTCCCCCGCTCCCTTCTCGCCGCGCCAGATGCGAAAGGTGACTTGGTCGCTCATTTCATCTCCTCGATAATCTGCTTCAGTTCGCCGTTCATCGGCGGGACGGGTTCCCGGGTCACGCTCATTGCGCCGCCGGTCTTGCGGATGATGATGTTGACTTTGCCTTCCCCGTCATTCTTTCCGGGGAAGTCGTCGCGGAAGTGCGCCCCGCGGCTTTCCTTGCGCTCGATGGCAGCCCGGGTGATGGCTTCGGAGACGGTGAGCAGGTTCTGGAGATCGAGCGCGGTGTGCCAGCCGGGGTTGAATTCGCGATTGCCTTTGACCGAAGCCTGTGCGGCGCGCTGTTTCAAGCCTTCGATGACCTCCAGCGCCTTCTCCATCTCTTCCTGCCGGCGGACGATGCCGACGAGATCCTGCATCCGGTCCTGAAGTTCGTGCTGGATCTGGTACGGATTTTCGGCGGTGTCGCGGTCGAAGGGCTCGAGGGCGTAGCGGGCGAGGGTTTCTAGCTGGCTGTTGTCGAGTTGCGGAGCGGAGTTGGCCTTGGCGAACTTCGCCGCATATTCGCCGGCGCGTTTGCCGAACACGATGAGGTCGGAAAGCGAGTTGCCGCCGAGGCGGTTGGCTCCATGCAGGCCGGCCGCGCATTCACCGGCGGCGAAGAGGCCCGGCACATCGGACATTTGCGAATCGGGATCGACATTCACGCCTCCCATCATGTAGTGGGTGGTGGGGCCGACCTCCATCGGCTCCTTCGTGATGTCGATGCCGGCAAGCTGCTTGAACTGGTGGTACATGGAAGGCAGCTTGCGCTTGATGTGCTCTTCGCCATTGGGCAGCCGCTCCTTGATCCAGGCGATGTCGAGGAAGACGCCGCCATGCGGGCTGCCGCGCCCATCGCGAACCTCGCGCATGATGCAGCGGGCCACGTGGTCGCGGGTGAGAAGCTCCGGCGGGCGGCGGGCGTTTTTGTCGCCCTGGGTGTAGCGCCAGCCTTCCTCCTCGTTGTCGGCGGTTTGCGCGCGGTAGTTTTCGGGGATGTCGGCGAACATGAAGCGCTTGCCATCCTTGTTGCGTAACACGCCGCCTTCTCCGCGCACCCCTTCGGTGACAAGGATGCCGCGAACGCTGGGAGGCCATACCATGCCGGTGGGGTGGAACTGCACGAACTCCATGTCCTTGAGAGAGGCTCCGGCATGGTAGGCGAGGGAAAGGCCGTCGCCCGTGTATTCCCAACTGTTGCTGGTGATGCGGAACGCGCGGCCGATGCCTCCGGTGGCGAGGACCACGGCTTTGGCATGGAACACCTTGAAGCGGCCACGCTCGCGATCGTAGGCAAAGGCTCCGGCGATGCGGGTTCCGTCCTTGAGCAGAGCGACGATGGTATTTTCCATGTGCACGTCTATGCCGAGATGGATGCCGTGATCCTGAAGGGTGCGAATCATTTCGAGACCTGTGCGGTCGCCCACGTGCGCCAGGCGCGGATACTTGTGGCCGCCGAAATTGCGCTGGAGGATCTTGCCGTCTTTCGTGCGATCGAAGACAGCGCCCCAGGCTTCGAGTTCGCGAACGCGGTCCGGAGCTTCCCTGGCGTGCAGTTCGGCCATTCGCGGATGGTTCATGTACTGGCCGCCGCGCATCGTGTCGGCAAAGTGGACGCGCCAGCCGTCGCGCTCATCGACATTGGCGAGCGCGGCCGCGACGCCGCCTTCCGCCATTACAGTATGGGCCTTGCCCAGCAGCGACTTGCTGACCAGGCCCACTTTGACTCCGGCGGCGGAAGCTTCGATAGCCGCGCGCAATCCGGCGCCGCCCGCTCCCACCACCAGCACATCATGCGTGAAAGTTTCAAATTCCGCCATTAGAAGATTCTCCAATCTGTCCAGATGCCCATCGAGCAAAGCCGCACGTACAGATCGGAGAATGCTACCGAAAAGAGACTGGCCCAGGCCCACCGCATGTGCGCGCGGTTGAAACAGCTTGCCATGCGATAGCCTTGTTTGCGTACCGGGTGCCGCGACAACTGATCGAGGATACCGCCGATCTGATGCCGGAAGGTGTGACAGCCGAGCGAATAGCCGGTGAGCAGAATGGTATTCGCCAAGAGAATGAGCGAGCCGACGCGAACGCCGAAGCCCGTGTCAAACCAGAAGCCTTCCCAAACGTCGTGCCAGAGGATGGGTAAAAAGATGAGGGCCACTACGAGAAAATAGCGGTGAATGTTTTGCAGGATGAGGGGGAACGAGGCTTCTCCGCAATAGCTCTTGCGCGGTTCGCCGACGGCGCAGGAGGGCGGGTCTGCCCAGAAGGCCTTGTAGTAAGCGCCGCGGTAGTAATAGCAAGTGAAGCGGAAGCCGCCGGGAGCCCAAAGCACAAAGAGCGCCGGAGTGAACGGAAGAAACGAAGGAATCCAGCTTGGCCTTCCGCCGAACCAGGCGGTTTTGGGATCGCCGAAGACTTCCGGCGAAAAGAGTGGAGAGAGATAGGGGCCGAAGCGATAGTGATCGCCTTGAAAGGCGGCCCAGGTGACGTAGACGACGAAGGCGCCGAGACCCAGGAATGTGAGGAAAGGAACCACCCACCAGGCATCCGGGCGGGAAGTCCTACCGAACCCGCCGCGGGTTACGGGGACATGGATGGTTGACATGGTCCATGACCATATCGGAAGAAGTTGTGGGGGTCAAGGGGGTGGGGCGCGCTACGGCGCTCTACACCGTGGCGGCTGCCTGTTCCACTTCCACTTCCACAACCGGGGGGTGGCACAGGGTGTTGTGCACGATGCAAGCCCGAATGGCGCGTAGAATGCCCTGCTGGTGGCGCTCGTCCAGTTCCGCGGCGCGGACGCGGATGCGAAATTCTCCCAGCCGCGCAGGGCCTGCTGTCTTATCGGCTACCACGTTCACTTCCAGGCCTTCGGTGGGAAGTCCCCGCGTCTTGAGGTATTCCACGGCGTAGTAGGCCGCACAGGAGCCGAGGGAGACCAGCAGAAACTCGGGCGGCGTCATGCCGGAATTCGCGCCCTTGTTCGATTCGGGTTGATCACAAATGACCCGGTGGCCTCGCGCTTCGGCTTCGAAGCGGACCGCATCCAGGTATTTGACACTGACGTTCACGCTTGTTCCTCCACAACTGGAGATTCACTCCGGCGCGGAAGGTGACGGGGTTTCGAGGAAACTGGTCTGGATGGCAAAGGGGCCGAGGCCTCCATCGCTCGTGTAGGCGAGCACGGTGTAGTCGCCGGGGGCCAAATAAGTGGTGAGGCGAACCGCGCCAGGCGCCTGCTGTCTGTTCACATGGGGGTAACGGTTCTTGCTGTCCACAATGACCAGGCCGGGTGCGAAGACGCCGGCCGCCATGTCCACTTGGAGGGTTCCTTCGCGTTCGATGGTCAATTTGTAGGCTTTGGCCGGGTTGGGCGCGCTTTGTTCGAGGAGCATCTCGCGGATGCGGCAATCGGCGGAGGTGAGTTCGGGCGTGAGCGAGGCATCGAGCGCGAGACCGGCGATGGGGCAGGAGGGCGGATCCGGAACGGCGGCGGTCAGGTCGAAAGCTCCGGTCTCTCCTTCACTGTAGGCATTGGCGAGGATAGTGTAGACGCCTGGATCCAGTGTGACCACGATGCGGGCATTCGAGCCGCCGCCGCTATCATCATCCTGGGCGATGTTCGTCTTGTCCTCATGCAGCAGGCCCAGATAGGCGTCGAACCGGGTACTCGCAAGGTCAATGGTCACCAGCGCGCGCTGCGCTACTTCGAATTTGTAGACCTTGAGGAAGCTGAACTCGGTGAGGAAGGGAACATAATCCACGAAGCCGCAATCTGAGGCCGCCAGCGTCGCAGACACTGAGCCGGGGAGAGCGATTCTGTCCTCGACGCAGGGAAGCGGGGCATCCACCTTGGTGCGCAGCGAATAGGCTCCCGCCTCCACACCGGCCGAAGTGGCTACCAGCAGATAGTCGCCTGGGGGAACGCCCATCGACATGCCGGCGTTGCCGTTGCCCACGCTATTGTCGTCGCGGGCCAATATCTTCTTTGTGGCCGCATCGAGGAGGATGAGGTAGGAATCCACCACAGTGGAACTCATCACCGCGGTCAGAATGGTGTAGTCCGTGATTTGGAACTTGTAGACATCGAAGAAGCGCCCTGAAGTGCCCGGGACGAGCAAGTCCACCTGGCGGCAATCGGAGGTGGAAAGCTGGCCGGAGATGGCAGCGCCGGGATTGAGGCCGGCGCCGCTGCAATCCCGCAGGCTCTCGAGCGACGTTTTCAGGGTGTAGGCGCCGGTGTTGCCGTTTGCGCTGGCCACAATCACAGTCGCCCTGCCCCGCGGCAAGCTGACGGCGGCAGCCGCGGGAGCGGTGGTTGTGCCTGTGCCCGAGGTCACCACCTGGTGGAGACCATCCACCACGACGACGGCGGGGATGAAGTTCGCGGCGGCCGCGCTCAGGAAGAGGACGCCGCCGTTTTCGGGGATGTCGACAGAGTACGCCTGTACATTCAGCGGGCGAAGAGCGGCGATGTCCACGAGAGCGATTGGGGATACGGAATCCTGTCCCTTGCAGTCAGTGGATAACAAGCCGCTGACTGTTGTACCGGGTTCCAAGGGCTGCGGGGAGCAATCCGCGGCCCAACCTTGAGCTGCGATGGCGAGCAGCGAAAAACCGACGATCGATTTCATGGCCTTGACCATCGAGGCGCTTGGAAGGCTCCCGCGGTTACTCCCGCGCCTGCGAGACCCAGGCGGGCGCTGTGTTCACCGCCTGGCGAAGCAACAGATTCAACTGCGCCGCGTGGTGCTGGACGTGACGCATGTTGTAGAGGAGAAGTTCGGCGCCACCCACGGAAACCCAGGGAAATGCTGCGGGTTCGACGGGTTTCTCCGCGGTGAGGGCATCGATCACGGCACGGCACTTCTCGCGGCAGTGGGTGAGGTAGGAGAGAAGCTCGGATTTCGTGTAGGGCCTTTCCGGGCGCACGCCCGCCGGGTCCAGTTCGCTGAGGGTAAACGGAGCGGGGGGAAGAAAGCCCTCCAACTTGCCGGATAGATAGAGGTCGAGAAAGAAGAGGGTGTGAACGACGGTGTACCAGAATTCCGGCCGGCGGGTGCGGTCATGCCACAGATCTTCGGGGCAGGCGGCCACAGCATTCTCGATCATGTCGATGGCGGCGCCGAACTGCCGCCAGAGAGCCGTTTTCCAGGAAGTGTCCACGGCGTTTTGGCTTAGCTGGGAGCTACTTGCAATTCGTTGACGACCTTCTTAACGCCTTTCACCTTGCCGGCAAGGTGTTCCGCCTTGGAGCGGGCTTTTTCGGTGCGCACCTTGCCTTTCAGGGTAACCACGCCGGCGGAGACTTCCACCACAAGGGCTCCGCCCTTGACATCGGGGTTGCTGGCGAGTTTCAAGCGCACCTGGTCATAGATGCGGTCATCATCTTTCTTGTCGGGTTGTGCGAACAGGCTGGCTTGGGAAAGCAGCAGGACACACAGCATAGTCAGCGTGGCGAGAATCCGCATGGGGACGATTCCTTCAACTGGTAGTCTAGCGCATCGTGCTATCCTCACGATTGAAGTTCTCCACAGCACGACAGGTATAGGCGGAATTCACCACCTTGTGCGGTATTGCCGGTTTCACCACACTAGAACAGCATCTTCCCGCGGGACGAATTGAGCAGGTTACGCGCGCCATTACTCACCGGGGGCCGGATCAGCAGGGCGTGTTCCGCTCGGCGCTGGTATCGCTGGGCGCGGTGCGGCTGAGCATCATCGATGTGGCGGGCGGCGAGCAACCCATCCGCGGCGAGGATGGGGATGCGGTGATTGTGTTCAACGGCGAGATCTACAACCATGATGCGCTGCGCCGTGAACTGGAAGGACTCGGACACCGTTTTCGCACGCGCTGCGACACCGAAGTCGTCTTGCGGGCGTTCCTTCAATGGGACACCGGTTGTTTCTCGCGGCTGCGGGGAATGTTCGCGGCGGCGCTGTGGAGGGAATCACAACGGCGCCTGGTGCTTGCTCGCGACCGGATGGGCATCAAGCCGCTCTACCTGCGCGAGCGGGGACGCGATCTCTACTTCGGATCGGAGTTGAAAGCGATACTCGACCATCCGGAGATCAGCCGCGGTCTGGATCTTGCCGGACTCGACTATTACCTTTCGCTCAACTACATCCCGCATCCCTACACGCTGGTGGAGGGCATTCGCAAGCTGCACCCGGGTCACTGGCTGGAATGGCGGGAGGGCCGCATTCACAGCGAGCCGTACTGGAAACTGACCTTTTCCCCGGAGGGGAAGCAGACGCTCGCGGCGGCGAAAGAAGAGCTGGATATCCTTTTAAAGGATTCCGTGCGCGAGCATTTGATCTCCGACGTGCCGCTTGGCGTATGGGCCAGCGGCGGGCTTGATTCCTCGACAGTGCTCCACTACGCGGCGGCGGAGGTTCCGAAGCTGAAGACATTCTCGGTTTCCTTCCTTGGCCGCAAGTTCGACGAGAGCCAGTATTTTCGCGAGATGGCGCGCGTCTACTCGACTGATCATCACGAATTCGACCTGAATCCGGAGGAGAATCTGGTAGCGGCCATCGAGCAGATGGCTTATTACTCGGATGAACCGAGCGCGGATGCGGGCGCTTTGCCGGTGTGGTTTCTTTCGCAAATGACGCGGCGGCACGTTACGGTGGCCCTCAGCGGCGAAGGGGCTGATGAGCTGTTCGGCGGCTATCACACGTATCTCGCCGATCGCTATGCGGCGGCCATGCGCATGGTTCCCGCGCCGCTGCGGCGGTTCGGGTGGAACCTGCTGCGGCTCTGGCCTGCTTCCGATGAGAAAATCAGCCTGGAATACAAGACAAAGCGCTTCCTCGAGGGGTCGCTGCTTTCGCCCACTACGGCGCACCTGTTCTGGAACGGAGCATTTTCGAAGGAAGACAAGACACGAGTCTGCGCGCTGCCGCGGCGCGCCGATCTGGATTCGCTATTGCCCGAGGGAGCCGAAGCGTCAGGCGCACTGAACCGCTATCTGTGGCTGGACCAGACTTGTTACCTGCCGGATGACATCCTCTACAAGTGCGACCGCATGAGCATGGCGCATTCGCTCGAGGTGCGCCCGCCGTTTCTCGATCACCGCATCGTCGAGTTTGCCGCCGCGCTGCCGGAACGGCTGAAGATCCATGGAACGCAGCTCAAGTATCTGCTGCGCGAACTGATGAGGGACAAACTGCCGCCCTCGATTCTGCAACGCAAGAAGGAGGGGTTCGATATCCCCACGCATCATTGGTTTCGCGGCGTGCTAAAGCCGCTCCTGCTCGATACCGTGACGGAGCGCGCGGTGCGGGAGACGGGCATCTTCCGCTGGGAGGAGGTCCAACGGCTGATGCGCCTTCACTTCGAGCGCCGCGCCAACTACGGATATCAGCTTTGGGGATTGCTGGTCCTTTTCCTGTGGATGCGGCGTTGGGGTATTCAAGCACGGCAGACGAATGAGGAAACGGTGGCATGGGCCGGCGCTCGCAACTGATTGTCCTGGCCGTGGCCGTGGCCATCTTTTTCGGCTGCATCATCAGCCCTCCCAACCTGATGGATGATGTGGACGCGGTGCAGGCGCAGATTGCCAGAAACATGCTGCAATCGGGCGACTGGGTGACGGCGCGGCTCGACGGAGTGCCGTATCTCGAAAAATCACCGCTGATGTACTGGATGATGGCGATTTCGATGGGCGTGTTCGGGCCGCACGATTGGGCGGCGCGTATTCCGCTGGCGCTGTTCACCGTGATTCTCGTGTGGGTGACGATGCGTTTCGGGCACTGGGCATTCGGCGAGCCCGCCGGTTTCTATTCGGGCCTGGCGCTCTCCACCTGTATCGGACTGTGGCTGTTCACGCGCATTCAGATTCCGGACGCCATCCTCACGCTCACCATCACGGCGGCGATGTGGGCGTTTCTGCGGGCGCTCGAGGAAGACGGCCGGCAATGGCCCGCGCTGCTGGCGGCGGCCATCGGCACCGGGCTGCTGCTGAAGGGATTGATCGCGGCGCTGTTTCCTATAGGCGCCGGAGTGGTCTATCTTGCGGTGACGCAGCAGCTTTTCCACCGCGAGACGTGGCGCAGACTGCGGCCTTTCAGCGGGGCTCTGGTTATCCTCGCCATTGCCGCGCCGTGGCACATCCTGGCCATGGTCCGCAATCCGCCGCTATTCGATTTCACGATGAAGAGCGAGCCGGGCCATTATCACGGGTTCTTCTGGTTTTACTTTTTCAACGAGCATGTTTTTCGCTTTCTCAACATGCGTTTCCCGCGCGACTACAATACCGTGCCGCGCGTCTATTTCTGGCTCTTCCACCTGCTGTGGCTGTTTCCCTGGAGCGCCTTCTTTCCGGCTCTGACGCAACTCAGCTACAAGCCCGTGGACCGCGCGGGACGCACGAGGCTGCTTGCGCTGTGCTGGACCGGCTTCCTGCTGGTGTTCTTCACGTTCTCCACTACGCAGGAGTATTATTCGATGCCCTGCTATCCGGCGCTGGCGCTGCTGCTGGGCTCGGCGATGGCGCTCGGGGGATTGTGGGCGCTGCGTGGACGGCTGCTGATTTCCGCGATTGCCGCGCTGGCGGCTCTGACAATCGGGGCGATCCTCATTGCGGTGCGCCATCTGCCCGCGCCGGGCGACATTTCCCAGGCGCTGACGCAGAACCCCGAGGCCTACACGCTCTCGCTGGGACACATGGGCGATCTCACCCTGGCGAGCTTCGCCTATCTGCGCCTGCCGCTGGCGATTGCCGGCATCGGATTCGCGGTGGGCGCTTTCGGCGCCTGGCTGCGGCGCAGGGATGAAAGCGCCTATCTGGCGATCGCGCTGATGATGGTGATCTTTTTTCACGCCGCGCGGATCGCCTTGATCCGGTTCGATCCCTATTTGGGATCGCGGGCGCTGGCCGAGGCTTACGTGCAAGCGCCGCCCGGCGAACTGATCGTCGACGATCAGTACTACACGTTTTCCTCGGTGTTCTTTTATGCCAATTGCCGCGCGCTGCTGCTGAACGGGCGTGTGAATAATCTGGAGTACGGCTCGAATGCGCCAGGGGCTCCGAACGTGTTTATCGACGATGAGGCATTCGCGCGGCTGTGGAAAGACGTGCGCCGCCGCTATTTGCTGGTGGAAGCGCCGGCAGTGGCGCGCATCGAGACGCTGGTGGGCCGCGAGTGGCTCCATACCGTGAAGGCGAGCGGCGGAAAGTTTCTCTACTCCAATCTTCCGGCCGGGGCTCCCTGATGCGTGTCACCGTGGACGCGACATCCCTGCTGCTGCGCAGCGCGGGTGTGAAGAGCTACACCTATCACTGGCTCAAGGCACTGCGGCAACAGGCCGGACCGGATCGCATCCGCGCCTTCCCGTTCATCGGAAAGACGGGAGAACTGGATCATGACCGGTCGATGCTGCCAATGTGGGCCACGTATCCCCGGCTGGCCGTACTGTACGGGGTGAATCTCACGGGGGCCGAGCTTCTCGACATGTGCATTGCCGGCTCCGACATCTTCCATGCCTCGAACCAGATTCATCACGCCCCGCGCAGTTGCCTGCTTACCGCCACCGTTCACGACATGACGTGCTGGAAGATGCCGGAGTTGCACACACCGGCCAACGTCAAGGCCGACCGCCGCTTCGCCGAACAGATCCTCAAGCGAGCCCATGGCCTCATCGCGGTGTCGGAATCGACGCGCCAGGACGCGATCGAGGAATTGGACATTCCCGAGGAGCGGATTGAAACCATCCATTCCGGAGTGAGCGAGGCGTTCTTCCAGGTGCGCGTGGCGGACGTTCTGGAGTTGAAGGAGATCGCCGGCCTGCGGAAGCCGTATGTGCTTTTCGTGGGGACGATTGAGCCGCGCAAGAATCTGGACCGCCTGCTCGACGCCTGGCTCATGCTGCCGGCATCGCTGCGCGAGGAGTTTGAACTGGTCATCGCCGGCCCCATGGGTTGGGCTCCGGAGACGGGGAAGCGGCTCGAGTCAGGTCTGGCGGGTGTGCGCAGGCTCGGCTATGTGGCGGAAGACGCGCTGCCGGCGCTGACCGCCGGCGCGCTGGCATTCGCATATCCGTCACTCTATGAGGGGTTCGGCTTTCCGGTGGCGCAAGCAATGGCGGCGGGGGTGCCTGTGCTCACCTCGAACATTTCGGCGCTGCCGGAAATCACGGGGAACGCGGCGGAACTGGTGGATCCCTTTAGCATTACCGAGATCCGCGCCTCGCTCGAGCGGCTGCTCACATCGCCCTCGAAGCGCGAGGAACTGGCCGTACGCGGCAAGGAGCGCGCGCAGAACTACCGCTGGAGCCGGTGCGCGGCGCGCAGCCTGCGCTTCTTCGGGCGAGTGATGGGACAAGGGGTCCGGTAAAATGAAGAGTTTGTACTTATGAACGGTTCGGTTGTTCAACGTTGGGATGGAGAGTACTATTTCGTACTGCGCACGCTGCTGTTGAAGGATTTTCGCGTGCGCTACCGCAACATGTCTCTCGGCGTCGGCTGGTCGCTGGCGAACCCGCTGGTGATGATGACGGTCTACTGGTTCGTCTTCACGAAAATTTATCCGAGCCAGCAGCAAAATTTTCCCATCTTCCTGTTGTGCGGGCTCATCCCGTTCAACTTTTTCACGCTGGCGTGGCTCACGGCCACTACATCGCTGGTGGATAACGCCAACCTGATCAAACGGACGAGGTTTCCGCGAGAGATCGTGCCCATCAGTTCGGTGTTGGGGATTGTGCTCCATTTCGCGATTCAACTGGGGCTGCTGCTGAGCCTGGTGCTGGTCTTCGGCGATGGATTCAACCGGCACTGGGTGTGGCTGCCGCTGCTGGTGGCGATGGAGGTGATGTTCGCCGTGGGAGTGGGGCTCGCCTTCTCGGCGCTCGATGTGTATATTCGCGACATCCGCTACCTGGTGGAGTCGGCGAACCTGATTCTGTTCTTTCTTGTGCCGGTGTTCTATAGCTTTGAAAGCATTCCCAAGGAGTACATCATCATGTACCGCCTGAATCCGGTGGCGGCTGTGGTGTTCGCATTCCGCAACGTGCTGCTCGAGAACCGGCCCCCGTCTGTTTCGCTGCTGCTGAACATGGCGATGGTATCGGGTCTGTCCCTGGTGGGCGGGGCGCTGTTGTTTGAACGGTTGAAGCGGCGTTTTTACGATTACTTATAATTTCCTGTCGCGCATCAGTTCTTCGAGATCGTCGATTTTGTCCGCCAGCGCGTTGAGCTTTTTCGACAGACCCTGGATTTCGCGTTCGGAGCGGCGGTTCACATCGAAATCCAATTCGCCGCGCAGGCGGTCTTTGGCGTCCTGGCGGTTCTGGCTCATCATGATGACGGGCGCCTGAATCGCGGCGAGCATGGAGAGGAACAGATTGAGCAGGATGAACGGATAGGGATCCCAGGCCCGGCGCGCCAGGATCACATTCGCCGCGGCGTAGGCGACGAGGACGGCGAGGAAGGAGGTGATGAACGCCCACGAACCTCCGAACCGGGCCACGGAATCGGCAATCTGGTCCGGGAGGGTGGTTCTTTCCTCGATGACTTCGTTGGGATTGCGCGTGCTGCGGATGCGCACCAGTTGCTGCGAGGCATGGAATTGCCGCCCGAGCACCGACAGCATGTCCATTCCCGCCATGGGCTTGCGCTGCAGCAGGACAGCAATGTCGTTGGGTTCCACCTCGACGCAGACGGTTTCCTCGAGCGCGAGAGCGGCGGTTTGATGAGGCGTACCCTCCAGCATGGAAGCGAAGCCGAAGAACTCGCCGGCGGCGGGTTCGTCCACGATCACTTCCTGATGATCCTCATCCACGGTGGTGATCTGCACCTTCCCTGAAACCATGATGTAGGCGCGGCCGCCAGTGTCACCGATCTTATAGATGCGCTGCCGCGGCGCGAACCGTTTCAGTTCCACCTGTCCGGCGAGGACGGCGGTCTCCTCCTCGTCGAGCAGGCCGAAGAGGGGAACCTGTCTGAGGACTTCCGGGTTACATGGCATTCTGTCACCTCACCACTCTGAGCATTCCACAAGCAGGCGGGAGCGAACAACAGAAAATCGGGAACCTCAACCGCGGAACCCGCGTCAAACGGCCCTCCGTTACCCCCGGTTGACCCCCACAAACCTGCATGCTATTCTGGCAGTTCAAAGAGAGGCCATAAAGCCTCTCTCCAGAATTCCGTTCTCCCAATAGTCTCTGCAATGGAAGCCACTTTAAATGCGCTCGGTGGGATTCTGCTGAACGCCATACCGACTTTCCTGCTCATCATCCTGCTGCACTTCTATCTGAAGGCCGTTTTCTTCAAGCCGCTCGAAAAAGTGTTGCACGAAAGGGATGAGGCCACGGCGGGCGCGCGGCGCCGCGCTGAAGACAGCCTGGCCAAGGCTGAGGAAAAAGCCCGGCAGTATGAAGAGTCGCTGCGGCAGGCTCGCAACGAAATATACAAGGAGCAGGAAGAGACCCGCAAGAATTGGCAGGCCGAGCAGGCGGCACAGGTCGCCGTAGCTTCGCGCCGGGCCAAGGAAATGGTGGCATCGGCGAAGGAGCAGATCGCCGCCGAGACAGCCGCCGCCCGTCAGGCGCTGGATGGCGAAAGCAGGACGCTGGCTGCTCAGATCGCGGAGACGGTTCTTCAAGGGAGGGCTGCGTGAAGCGCGTTCTGCTCGTGCTGGCTTTGGCGCTTGCCCCCGCATTTGCCGCCGAGGAAGGCGGGCACGGCGGTGGAATGAAGGAGCCAAGCATCTGGTGGAAGTGGGCGAACTTTGCCGTCCTCGCCGGGGGACTCGGTTATCTCATATCGAAATACGCCCCTGCTTATTTCGAATCGCGCAACAAGGAGATCCGGGGCGGTTTGCAGGAAGCCCGCAAGCTGCGTGAGGAATCCGAGGCGCGGGTGGCGGATATTGAACGACGCGTGGCGCGCCTTGGGACGGATATGGACGCCATGCGCGAAGGGGCTAAGAAGGAAATGGCGGCCGAGGCGGAGCGGATTCGCACGGAAACCGAAAAGACTCTGGCCAAGGTGCAGGCTAACGCGGAACACGAAATCGCCGCCGCCACGAAATTCGCTCTTCACGATTTGAAGGTCTACTCCGCCGATCTCGCCATCCAACTGGCTGCCGCGCATGTGAGAAATCAGCTCAACCCCGCCACCCAGGACAAGCTGGTCACGGATTTTGTCGGGCAGCTTGCCGCCGCCAAGAAGGTCTCCCACTAGCACCCATGTCGCTCGCCGTCGCTACCCGATACGCCAACGCCCTTGTGGATGTCGTCATGAGTTCACAGGGAAGCATGCAGCCGGCTGCCATTGCCGGGAATCTCCGCGATCTCGAGGCCGCTGTCGAAAGCTCGAACGAACTGCGGAATGTCCTCATTACGCCAGCCATTACGCCCGCGCAGAAGAAAGCGGTGATGGGCAGGATTTGCGACATGCTGGGCGTGCATCCGCTGGTGCGCAACTTCGTTTTCATTGTGGTTCGCAACCGCCGCGCGGACCTGTTCCCGCAGATTCGCAGCGCCTTTGAACGCCTGCTGGACGAGCGCACCGGCATGGCGCGCGCGGAGATTTCTTCCGCTTCCGAGTTGAATCCGGCCCTGCGGCCGGCTTTGGAGGCGCAGCTTTCCCGGCTCACGGGCAAGCAGGTGAAGTGCAGCTACACGATTGATCCCACGCTGCTTGGCGGCGTGGTGGCACGCATCGGCTCCACCGTTTACGATGGTTCGGTGCGCGGGCAACTGAAAACCCTCCGGCGCGAGTTGTCCACGGGCGCCTGACAGACGTCTCAGCGAGGACGCATAGGTAAGGTAAGGATTTATGGCTCAGATTCGAGCAGATGAAATAACGCGGCTACTCCGTGAGGAGATTGTTCATTTTGAGAAGACGATCAGTGTCGAGGAAACGGGTTCGGTCATCTCGGTAGGTGACGGTATCGCCCGTGTCCATGGGCTCGAAAACGTCATGTACGGGGAACTGGTGGACCTTCCCCACAACGTGACCGGCCTCGCCATGAACCTGGAAGAAGACCAGGTGGGCGTGGTGCTGTTCGGCGATTACGAAATGATCAAGGAAGGCGATGAAGTTCGCCGTACCAAGCGCATCATGTCCGTGCCCGTGGGTCCGGGGCTGGTGGGACGCGTGGTGAACGCCATCGGCGAGCCGATTGACGGCAAGGGGCCGATCGAAGCGGCCGAATATTTCCCCGTCGAGCGCATCGCGCCGGGCGTAGTGGACCGCATGCCCGTCAAAGAACCGCTGCAAACGGGGATCAAAGCCATCGACAGCATGGTGCCCATCGGCCGCGGCCAGCGCGAGTTGATTATCGGCGACCGCCAGACCGGAAAGACCACCGTCGCGCTCGATACCATCATCAATCAGAAGGGCGGCGACGTCATTTGTATCTACGTCGCCATTGGTCAAAAGCGCTCGACGGTCGCGCAGGTGGTGAAGACGCTCGAGGAGTACGGGGCCATGGAATACACCATTGTCGTGGCCGCCACGGCTTCCGATCCCGCGCCCATGCAATACCTGGCTCCCTATTCCGGCTGCGCCATGGGAGAGTACTTCCGCGACCGCAACCAGCATGCGCTCTGCATCTATGACGACCTTTCGAAACAGGCCGCCGCGTACCGTGAAATCTCGCTCCTGCTGCGCCGCCCTCCGGGGCGCGAAGCCTTTCCCGGCGACGTGTTCTACCTGCACTCCCGCCTGCTGGAGCGCGCGGCCAAGCTGAAGAGCGGAGGCTCGCTGACCGCGCTGCCGTTCATTGAAACGCAGGCCGGCGACGTTTCGGCGTACATTCCCACCAACGTCATCTCGATTACGGACGGGCAGATCTTCCTGGAAGCGGACCTGTTCAACAGCAACGTTCGTCCCGCGATCAACGTCGGCATTTCGGTGAGCCGCGTGGGCGGCAGCGCCCAGATCAAGGCGATGCGGAAAGTCGCGGGTACGCTGCGGTTGGAACTCGCCCAATACCGCGCGCTGGCCGCCTTCGCGCAGTTCGGCTCCGAACTCGACAAGGCATCCCAGCAGCAGCTCAACCGCGGCGCGCGCCTCGTCGAAATTCTGAAGCAGGGCCAGTTCCAGCCCGTGCCCGTGGAAAAGCAGGTGCTCATCATCTATGCCGCCACCAACGGCTTTCTGGACGACCTGCCGGTGGACCAATGCCGCAAGTTCGAAGAAGAGCTCATCCGCTATACGGAAAACGGCCATCCCGCCCTGCTTGCTGCCATCCGCGAAAAGAAGGACATCGATGACTCCATCAAAACCCAATTGAATTCGGTGTTGAAGGAATTCAAGCAGCGCTTTGTAGCCAACAAGGGTTAATCCATGCCGAGCCTGATTGACCTACGCCGGCGCATTCGTTCGGTCAAAAACACGCAGCAGATCACCAAGGCCATGAAGATGGTGGCCGCGGCGAAACTGCGCCGCGCGCAGGAGCGTGTCATTGCCGCGCGTCCGTTTTCCTCGAGCTACGAGAAGCTGCTCTCCGACGTGGTGGCCGCTTCTTCGGGTGATGAGCGCGTGGCCAGTCATCCGCTGCTCGCCGTGCGCGAGGAACAGCGCGTTCAGCTCATTCTCATGACCTCCGACCGCGGCCTGGCGGGAGCGTTCAACTCCAACCTCATCAAGGGAGCGCAGTCGTTCATAAAGGACAAGCCCGGCATCGAGGTGCAAATCGAGGCGGTGGGGAGGAAGGGTCGTGACTTTTTCCGCCGCCGCAGCCAGCCCATATCCGGCGAGCACACGGGAATCTTCGACAAGAGCCTCTTCGCCGACGCCGACAGCATCGCGAAAAAGGCAGCCGCGCGATACGCCAACTCGGAAACGGACGCTGTCTACGTCCTCTACAACGAGTTCAAGAGCGTCATGTCACAGCGGCTCACGGTGAAGAAGATTCTGCCCGTTCCCGTGCCGGAAGGCAGAAAGACCTTGGACTACATCTTCGAGCAGCCGCCCGACCAGTTGCTGGGGCAACTGCTTCCCAACTATGTAGCCATCATGATCTACTCGGCCATTCTGGAATCCGCCGCCGCCGAGCACGCGGCGCGCATGGTGGCCATGGAATCGGCCTCCACCAATGCCGGAAAGGTGATTGAACAGCTCACGCTTTTCCTCAACCGCGTCCGGCAGGCCAGCATCACTCGCGAAATTATTGAAGTCGTCAGCGGCGCCGCCGCTCTGGAGTAGGTAAATGCAGACCACAACCCAAGTCGTTGGCAAAGTGATTCAGGTCGCCGGACCGGCGCTCGACCTGCAATATTCCGAAAGCGAGATGCCGGTCATCCGCACCGCCATCCGCATCACCTCGGAAGGGTTCGATGTCCCCGAACCGATCAACATCATCGCCGAGGTGGCGCAGCACATCGGAGAAGGGCGTGTCCGCGCCATCGCGCTCCAGCCGACCGAAGGCCTGGTCCGCGGCATGAAGGCAATCTCCCTGGGCGAGCCGGTGAGCGTGCCGGTGGGCAAGGAAGTGCTCGGGCGCGTGCTCAACGTCATCGGCCAGCCGGTGGACCGCATGGGTCCGGTCACCGCGGCCAAGCATTACCCCATTCACCGCCCGGCCCCGTCATTCGAAGAGCAGTCCACGGAACTCCAGATGTTCGAGACGGGAATCAAGGTGATTGACCTGCTCGAGCCTTACCTGCGCGGCGGCAAGATCGGCCTGTTCGGCGGCGCCGGCGTCGGCAAGACCGTCATCATCATGGAGCTGATCAACAACATCGCCATGAAGCATGGCGGCGTGTCGGTGTTCGCGGGCGTGGGCGAGCGGACGCGCGAAGGCAACGATTTGTGGCTCGAAATGCAGGAGTCCGGCGTGGTGGATCCCACGGACTACACCAAGTCGAAGTGCGCGCTGATCTACGGGCAGATGACGGAACCGCCCGGCGCGCGGCTCCGCGTGGGCCTGACGGGCCTCACCGTCGCCGAGTACTTCCGCGACGAAGAGGGCCAGGACGTGCTGCTGTTCATCGACAACATTTTCCGCTTCACGCAGGCCGGTTCGGAAGTGTCCGCTCTGCTCGGCCGCATGCCGTCGGCCGTCGGTTATCAGCCGAACCTTGCTACCGAGATGGGCGAGTTGCAGGAGCGCATCACGTCCACCAACAAAGGCTCCATCACTTCGGTGCAGGCGATCTACGTGCCCGCGGACGACTACACCGATCCCGCTCCGGCAACCACCTTCGCGCACCTGGACGCGACGACGAACCTTTCGCGCGACATCGCGGCCCTCGGCATCTACCCCGCGGTGGATCCGCTGGCCTCCACCTCCCGCATTCTCGATCCGCGCATCGTCGGCAACGAACACTACGCCACCGCGCAGAAGGTGAAGCAGATCCTCCAGCGCTATAAGGACCTTCAGGACATCATCGCCATTCTCGGAATCGACGAGCTTTCCGAAGACGACAAACTCACCGTGGCGCGGGCCCGCAAGTTGCAGCGCTTCCTCTCGCAACCCTTCCACGTGGCCGAGCAGTTCACCGGCATCAAGGGCAAGTACGTGAAGCTCGAGGACACCATCCGCGGCTTCCGCGAGGTGTGCGACGGCAAACACGACGATGTGCCGGAACAGGCCTTCTATCTGCAAGGCACCATCGAAGACGTGCTCGAGCGCAACGAGCAGATGAAGAAAGGGAGCTAGCGCGCCCCATGGCCGCCACCTTCGAACTCGAGATCGCCACGCCGGAGCGCCTGCTTGTCAAAGAACTGGTGAGCGAGGCGCAAATTCCCGCTGTCGGCGGGGAGATTGGCGTGCTTCCCGGCCATGCGCCGCTGCTTTCCGAATTGGGCATCGGCGCGTTGAGCTACGTGGTGAATGGGGAACGGCACCATCTGGCCATTGCCGGCGGGGTCGTCGAGGTGCAGGCCGAGACGTGCCGGGTGCTTGCGATGGCCGCCGAAAGACCCGCGGAAATCGACTCCGCGCGCGCCAAGGCCGCCGAGAAGCGCGCCATGGAACGGTTGGCGACCATGAAGGACAACCTCGACTACGCGCGGGCGCTCGATGCCCTGAACCGCGCGCAGGCGCGGTTGAAGGTTGCCAAGTAGGTTTCCGCTTGGGAATTTCCCGGCGATAATGACACTATGGTCAGCCGTCGCGCGGCGCTTGTGCCCTTTGTTCTGTGCTTCGGGTTGGGGATCCCAGCCGCGAGCCAACCTGCTCCCGAATCCCACGCCAGCCGCACTTACCACATCGTTTTTCTGAAACGCCATCCGGCGCGCAAGCCGCTGGGCACGGAAGAGGCCAACCGCATTCAGTCGGCTCACATGGCGAATATCCATGCCATGGCCGGCAGCGGAGTGCTGGTCGCGGCGGGGCCTTTCGATGACACGCCGCCGGTGATCAGCGGAGTTTTCTTTTTCACTACTCCCACGATGGAGGAGGCGCGTAAACTCGCGGAAGCCGACCCCACGGTCACCGAGCGCCGCAACACGGTGGAGGTGTTGTCATGGCGCGGCCCGGCGGGTATCGGCGACGAGTACCGGCGGTTGCACAAGGAGAACCCGGATACACCGGAGGGAATGGGGGTGCATCCGTTTCTGATCCTGCGCCGCGCCGGCAAGGAACGGGATTCCACGCTGATGGCGAAACACTCGGCGTATTGGGCAGCGCTCGGGTCCCGTGGAAAGCTCGTGGCGGCCGGGGCGGTGGAAGGGGATCCAACAGCGGCGGGAATTCTCATCTTCGATCGCATTCCGGACGCCGAAGCGGCCTCGCTCGCCGCTTCCGATCCCGCGGTCCGCGCCGGCTTGCTCATCGTGGAAGCGCACCGCTGGTGGTGCGCGGCGAACGTGTTTCCCCGCCGGTAGCGCTCCGCGCCCCGGCGGGCATCTGGTCCGGTTGCGCAGGGACTCGGTGAGAGGATGTTGGCGTTGGCGGATCCGCTGTCCGATGTCCGGCAGGATCTGGTACCGGCAAGCTCATTTTCGATCGAGGCTCAGGTCTTCACCAATACCCTCCGCGACTGCCTGCGGCATAGGGCGTACATCATCAGGCCCGCGGCCGCCGCGATCGCGGTGTCGCGCACTTCATGCCACGTCGTATTCATTACCAGCCAAACCACCAGGCCCAGCACGGCTAGCGTCACGATGGTCCCCAACGGCGCGCGGAAGCCTGCCGGCGCGGCGCTTTGCCGTCTTCGCAGCACCGGGAGCGCTCCGCACGTCGTCGCGTAGATGAACAGGCGGGCGATGGTGCTCACGGTCACCGCGTAGAGAAACGTTCCCGACAGCGTGACCGCGGCCATGATGGCGGCCGTCAGCACAATCGAGATATAGGGCGTGTGGAAACGCTTGTGGACCGTTCCGAGGAACGACGGGAGTTCGCCGCGCACGGCCATGGCGAAGGGAAGCCGCGACGCGGAGAGGACCACGATGTTCAGATTCCCCGCTATGGACAACGCCGCGCCCAGGGAGATGATGCCGGCTCCCCAGCTTCCCAGAAACCGGCTCGCGGCGTCGGCCAGCGGCCGGTTGGAAGCCGCCAGTTCCGGCAGCGTGCCGATGCACACCACCTGAATCAGGACGTAGATCACCACCACCATCCCTATGGCGGTGAAGACGGCGCCCGGCAGATCCTTTTTCGGATCGCGCATCTCGCCGCCAGGAATGAACGCCATTTCAAACCCGGTATAGGCATACACCAGCAGCATCATGGCGCTGGAAAAATTCGAAGTGGCGGGGACAGCGCCGAAGGTGAAGTTCGCGGGCTCGACAAAGAAGCATCCCACCACGATCAGCAGCACCAGCGGCGTCATCTTCGCGACCGTCAGTATGTTTGTGGTCAAGGTGACATCACGAACACCGATTACGTTGACGCCGGCCACGGCAAGCGTAATCGCGCAGATCGCCGCCGCCCGCACCGGACCGCCCGCCAAAGCCGGCCAGAAGAGGCTCAGATATCCGAGCAGAATGCTCGTGTTGGCGGCAAATGCCGTGACCCGGGCAATCCACATCAGCCAGCCCATGGTGAATCCCACGGCGGGACCGAACGCATCGCGCGCATACAGGTATGGGCCGCCTGTTTCGCTGTAGCGGCTTCCCACTTCCGCAAAGCAGAGCACGATCATTCCCGCGAACAGGCCGCACAGCAGGAAGGCGGGCAGACTGTAGGCGCCGGCGAGTTCGTATACCTTCGACGGCAGGCCGAAGATTCCCGCGCCGATGACCGAGTTGATGGCTACCGCGACCAGATCCCATTTCCTGATGGAGCGGACAAGAGCGGGCTTCGTTGAGGGAGGCAAGAGTTGACCATATCACAACAGCCCTGGCTGACGGCCGCAACCCGGTTGTTTCGTTACAGCTTCAGCTTCAGGATTGTCAGCGAATGCCTGGGGAACGTGTACGTGAATCCGTTGGCGCGCAACGATACCCGCACCGTACGCGTGACGGGTCGCACCTTGTGATCGTCTCCGAAGGTGTGCGTGGCCTTCAAACCGGCATGGTTCATCTCCCAAACGTCCACCTGCGCGTCCGGCTTGCCCTCCACATTGTCGATGCGCGCGCTGATATCCATGTTCTCGCCGCGGTTCAACACATTCAGATAGACTGCCTTCCCCTTCCCGTCGTAGCTCGCCGATACATCCAGGTACTTCAGCTTTCCCTTGCCCGGTACTTCGTATTCAGGAGATGTCACCAGCGCATTCAGAGCTACGTTCCCGCGCTGTTTGCCGTATTCGGCAATGGGAAAATAGATGGGTTGCAGGAACAATCCTTTCTCGTTGGTGAAGATCGGCGCGATGACGTTCACCAGTTGGGCGAGGTTCGCGATGGTGACAATGTTGGCGTGGCGGAAGAACGAGTTGAAGAACATCCCCATCGCCAGGGCGTCTTCGTAGTTGTAGATCTCCTCGAGGCGCGTCCGTCCCGTGGCGAATTCCCCGCCTCCGCGCGCCCTGTACCAGACGTTCCATTCATCGAAGGCAATGTGGATGGGCCGGGGGTTCGCCGCGCCCGCCTGCGCCGCGCGGATCAGCCCTTCCACCACCTCGATGCGCTCATCGAGATCCGCCGACGCGGCCAGGAACCTCTCGAAGTTGTTTTCGCGATTCCCGATGTAGGTGTGGAGTGAAATGAAGTCGATCTCCGATTTCAGCCGCTCGAGCACCACGCGGTTCCAGGTCACCCAATCGCCGCGAAAATTCGAGGATCCGCTGGCGATCAGCGCGATCGACTCGTCCGCCCGGCGCATCGCCTTCGCCGCCTCGAGAGCGAACTTCGTGTAGTCCTCGGCATTCTTGTGCCCCAATTGCCACGGCCCGTCGATTTCGTTGCCTAATCCCCAATACTTCACGCCGTACGGCTTATCGCGCCCGTTCTTGCGGCGCTGATCCGCCCAGTAGGTATGCCTCGATTCGTTGACGTACTCCACCCACTCGCGCGCTTCCTCGATAGTGCCCAGGCCCGCGTTGATGCAGATGTACGGCTGCACCCCCAGCCGCTCGCAATAGCGCAGAAACTCGTCGGTGCCGAAGCGGTTCGGCTCCACTCCGCCCCACGCCCCTTCCGGGCGCACCGGACGCTTGTCGCGCGGGCCGATTCCATCCTTCCAGTTGTAGCCGGAGGCAAAATTCCCTCCCGGCCATCGCAGCAGGGAAACGCCCAAGCCGCGCGCCGCTTCCATCACATCCCGGCGGTAGCCGTCAGAATCCGCGAGCGGGCTGCCCTCATCGAAGATGCCGCCGTAAATACAGCGTCCCAGATGTTCGGCGAAGTTGCCGAACAGGCGCGGATCCACCACTCCGATCACGCGGTCCGTATCAACTTTGATGCGCGCCCGCGGCTGCTGCCCCATCAGCAGCCCGAACGCCGCGAAAAAAAACGGGAGTATACGAGTTTTCACAAAATCAGCATACGTTACCGGAACAACTTCAAATCAACCGCCTCCCCCATTGCCTTGTAGCCGGCATCGCCCGGATGCAGGTGGTCGCCTCCGTCATAGGCGGGCAGGATGCGGTCCGGATACTTCGGGTTGCGCACGGCTTTCTCGAAATCCACCACTCCGTCAAAGGCGCGGCCCGTGCGGATCCATTCATTCACCTTCTTCCGCTTCACTTCCTTCGACGGTGTGAAATAACCGGCATATGAAGTCCCTTCAAACGGCGTCAGTGTCCCGCCGAAGATCTTCAATCCCCTTTCATGAGCTCGCTCGATCATCTGCCGTAATCCGGCAATAATATCTTCCGCGCTCACTGTCTGCGATGCGGGAGCCGATGAGCCCGGATGCCCCAAATCATTGATGCCTTCGAGCACGATCACGTACTGAACGCCCGGCTGCGCCAGGACATCGCGGTCGAACCGCGCGAGCGCATTTACCCCGAAACGCACATTCGTCGCGGCATCATTGAGTATCCGGTTCCCGCCGATTCCCATGTCCACCACCGCGATGCGGTTTTCGCCTTGCGCCCGCAACCGCGCCGCCAGCGTGTCCGGCCAGCGATGATTCGCGTCAACCGTCGAGCGCGCGCCGTCCGTAATGGAATCGCCGAACGCCACTACAGCGCTCGACGTCGCGGAAGCCAGCACATCCACTCCCGTCAGGAACACCCACGACGTGATGGCCGATGGATTGGATATCGACGCCGCCTGAGTTTGGTTGCCGCCGCCGATATAGGAGGTTTGCTGCGCGGCGTAATGAATCCCCGCGCCGATTGCTTGCTTCGGCAGGTAAATGCTGATCGCCAGTTCGCTGCCCGAGGGCACGTCCAAATTCACCGGATCACTCAGCACGAGCGCATCCGGCGGAATCAGCACGCCCGGCCGCCCGCTGAACGTCAACGCGCGGCCGGATCCGGGCGCGATCGCCGAACCCTTCGCATGCAATGCGATCCGCGCCGCGCCGATCTCCACCGCTTGCCTGCCGTAAGCATTCGATAGCCGCACGCGCACCGTATTGCTCCCGATGCTGATGTGCACGATTTCACGCAGGGTCTGATTGGCGAACTCGAGTTTCGCCGCGCGCATCTCCTCCGGCTTCAGTTGGGGAGCAGGACTTGCCGCCCACGTCACTACCCAATGCTCCGCTCCGGCGGCGATGCTCGCGGGCACGGACGACAACACCAGGAAGATTGCGGCTGTGCATTTCATATATGCGTGTATTATCCAATGATTCCCGTGATCTGTTCCCGCTCTTCTTCGCGCGCGTACGGGCAGAAACGCACATGCCTGTGCTCACTTCCGCATCCCTTTCGCGCCGGGGCGGGTCAGGACGAGAAAAACACTCGTTCCGCCGTCTTCGTCAGAAGCCATTCGCGGTCTTCGCGGCTGGTGAAGGGCAAATGTTGGCGCACGAGATCCACCGATGATGCGTAATCATGGGGAGGCTGCACCTGATAGGGCGAATCGCTGCCCCACATCAGGCGGCGCGGGCCATAGGTTTCGAAGATCTGCCGGATCATCGGGACCAGATCCGTGTAGGGCGCTGTCTTCCGGCCGAGAGCGTAAAAGGCCGAGACTTTTACGTGAACCCGCGGGAAGCGCGCCAATCCGCAGAGTGAGCGGATGTCGGCGTCCTGGATGGCACCGGTGGCGCCGATACGGCCGAGGTGATCGATGACAACCGTGGTGTGGGGATGTTTTTCGCACAGGGCGGCCACCCAGGGGAATGCCGCGGGATCGATCAGCGGACAGACAGCCATTCGGCGCCCGGAAGCCGCGTCCCAAAGCCGCTGCATGCCTTCCCATTCTGTCCAGGGTTTGTCGTTGCGGGCTGTGATGCGAAAGCCGCGAACGCCTTGCGAACGAAGTTGTCCCACGGTGGCGGTGAGCGCGGCGGAGTCGGCATCCACAACGGCAACGGCGGAAAACACCCCGGGGTGATTCCGGACCGTGTCGAGCATATAACTGTTATCGACGCGGAACATTCCGGGTTGGATCAAGACAGTACGCGTCACCCCGGCCGGCCGCGAGTGGGCGAAGTGATCTTCGGCAGTGTAGCGGGATGGCCTGGTCCGGCCGCCTTGTTCGGGCCAGACGTGAATGTGGGCGTCGATGAATCCTGGTGCGGGAGGCACACTAATACGTTACACTGAGTCGCCATGCCGCTTCTCCGCCGATGGTTCTATTTCTGTTGCATCCTTTGTATCCCCGCGGTTGCCCTGGAACGGCCGGGCGTCGTGTACAAGGTCTTTCAGTTTCCCCCTGACAGGATTCCGCGCATCGACGGCAAGAAGGATGACTGGGCGATAGTGCCCGCTTCTTACAGCATCGGCATGGATCAACTGAAGGAGACCGTGCATGGCCTCGGGTTCCATTATGATCCGAAAGACCTCGACGTATCGGTGAAGGTGGGGTGGGTGAAAGGGATGAATCGCCTCTACTTTCTCTATGAGGCCTACGACAACTATTGGGATTTCCGCCGCGCCGACCGGCACAACGATATCTTCGAACTCGTAGTGGATGGCGACCTCTCCGGCGGCCCGCTGATCAGCGCCATGCACCCCTATGCCGGCATGGACAAGGGCGATGCGTTCTTCACGTTCCACGGCGTACACGCGCAGAACTACCATATCTTCACTCCGGCGCCCGACCGGGATTGGGCCTTTGTGTGGGGCTGCCAGCCCTGGATCAAGGAGTTGCCGTGGGCGAACGCGGCCTATGATTACAACTTCAAACATGGGGAGGCCGGCAAGCTCACACTGGAGTTCTGGATCACTCCTTTCGATTACGCCCCCTATGAGGGTCCGGCGCGGGCAGTGGAGTCGAAGCTGGAAGAAAACAAGATCATCGGCATGTCCTGGGCGGTGCTCGATTACGACGATGAGAATGCCGCCGATAACAAAGGCTTCTGGAATCTCTCGCACAAGACGACGATGTACGGCAATGCGAGCGACCTGGTGGCGTTCCGGCCGATGCCGCTCGAGCAGGAATGGCGCAAGGCAATCCAGGCGCGCTGGAGCTTTCAGGTGGTGGATATGAACAGACGGCTGGTCCTTTTTCAGGACCGTTCCGAGGGCGGGATCACGCGCTGGCACTGGGATTTCGGGGACGGGGAAGCCTCGACGGAGCAGCACCCGCAACATCGCTATTCGAAGGCCGGGGAATATATCGTGACGCTCGAGGTGGAAGGTCCCGCGGGCAAGTCGCGATGGACCAAGGTGCGGGATGTCGTGATGAGGTAACGCACATGATAAGATGACGGCCAGAGCTATGTGCCCGCGTCAAACTCGCCGTGCTTTCCTGGCAGGCGCCGCCGGACTGGCGGCTGCCCGCGTACTTCCAGGCGCCACCGCCGCTATTCCACCCGTGCGCGAAATTCGCCGCGGAGGCATGATTTACCGGCAACTTGGCCACACTGACCTGTACGTGTCGCTGCTGTCGTTCGGCTCGCACACCGATCCCCGATACAAGAAGAAAGTGGAGAACGGCAACGTTCTTGTCGAGGAAGGGCAGACGCGGCGCGACAGGCTGATCGCGTCCGCGCTCGATCGCGGCGTGAATATGGTGGACACGTACGAGAACGAGGGGCAATGGGATCCCATGGCGCGTGTGGTGCGCGGCGGGCGCAGGGACCGTGTGCTGGTTTCGCTGTGCCGGCAGTTTCCGATGTTTGCCGGCGAGAACATCGACCGCGCCGCGCGGCTGTTCGGCCACGTCGATTTGTACCGGATCTACCTGGGCGAGGGCAAAGCGGTTGACGGGAAGGCGCTGGCGGATTGGGATGTGATGCGCAAGGCCAAGGAAGCAGGCAAAGTGCGCGCCATCGGCATTGCCACGCATGATGAACGCATCATGCTGAGCGCCCTGAAGGAACTGGAAGGCATCGACTACTTCATGTTCCCCTACAACTTCATTCACGCTCGCGCCGATTACAGCGAGTTCTTGCCCGAAGCCGCGAAGCGCGGCGTGGGGCTCATCGCCATCAAGCCGCTGGCCGCCGGATCTATCGTAAAGCTGGACCCGAAGGCCAAAGGCGGCACACACCCGGAACGCGATTTTGTGCAGCTTTATCACGCCACTTACCGGCCGCTGCTGCCCTCCGTGGTGGCGGAGTTGACGAAGACGCTGGAGAGGCTTCCGGATGAGTCACTGTGCCAGGCGGCGCTGCGTTTTGTTTATTCGCGGCCCTTCATGACGGCGGCCATGCCGGGAATGTTCGAAGAGGAGACGCTCGAGGACAACTACGCAGGCCTGAAGCGGCAACTGGAGTTGAGCCGGGAGGAACGCTCCGCGCTCGATTCGGCCGGGCGTGTAGCCGCGGCAATCGGCAGGTCCTGGCTTCCCAGACATTACCAATGGCTCGATCAACGCTGGCAGGGTTAATATTACTTGCTGCCGCACTCGCGGCGCAGCAGCAGCCGCAGGACTCCGCATTCCGGCAGGCGGGCGTGTGTTCGCGATGCCACGTGGTGCAGGTGCTCGAGTGGTCCGCGTCGAAGCATCCCGCCGCTGGAACGGTTTGCCAGAGTTGCCACGGCAAGAGTGAAGGTCACGTAGTCAACGAACGCAATGAGGTAAAACCGGACCGGTTACCGCGCGGCGATCGGGAGGTGGGGCTGCTGTGCGCGAGTTGTCATACCGCCGGTTGCCCGAAAACCAGCAAGACAATCGGGTGTTCGAGCTGCCATCATGCGCACGCGCTGTCGAACCCCAATGACAAACAGTTGCGGCAGACTGCCGCGGTCACGGAAGATCCCCGCCTGGCGGAGGTTCGGCGGCACATGGCGGAGGGAGAGCAACAGGTAACGCGGCAGGACTGGCGCGCGGCGCGGGAAGCGTTCGCGGCGGCGGCGCGAGTGATGCCGGACAACCGCCAGGCGGCTTCGCGGCTGCGCATGGCGGAGCGGCGGTTGAATCCCGCTACGCCGGGTCTGGAAATTCTGGGCGATGCATTCGATCCGGAGTCCGGGCTGCCTCTCCACGTACGAGTGAAGGACCTCGGACTCGAGATGCTGCTTGTCCCGGGCGGCGACGTGGATATCGGCTCCGAGCGGTGGCGGGACACCAGGCCGGTGCATTCGGTGTACGGCGAGGCGTTCTATCTCGGCAAGTTCGAGGTGACCCAGGAGCAGTGGAGCCGGATGGGAATGGAGAATCCGAGTCCGGAAAAAGGAGCATCCACTCCCGTATATGGCATTTCCTGGAGGGAAGCGCAGCAATGGATTGCGCGATTGAACCAGCGTGTGCCGGGCGGGGGCTTCCGACTGCCGACGGAAGCCGAATGGGAGCGCGCGGCAAGGGCGGGGGGGCGCGGCACGGCGGTCGCGCTGGCCGAGCATGCCTGGTATCGCGAGAATTCGGCCGCCGGTCCGGCGGGGGCGGGCGGGTTCCGCGAGGCTGCCGCCTATCAACCGCGCGGCGTGGGCCTGAAGCAGCCAAACGCAGCGGGCTTCTTTGACATGCAAGGAAACGTGGCGGAGTGGTGTTCCTCGCTGTTCCGGCCCTATCCCTACGATGCGCGGGATGGGCGGGAATCGAAAGAAGCCGAGGGGTTGCGAGTGATCCGCGGCGGTGCATTTACGGATTCCGCCGAATACCTGGACGCCGCCTTCCGGCATGGCGCGCGGCCCGATCTCAAGAATTACTGGACCGGGCTGCGGCTGGCCCGTTAGGCTGGAGGGATGAGCGCCACCGTTTCCGCGCCGCGCGCGCGCAAAGGGAAGCGGCCGGGTCGAGCGAGAAAGCGCTCGCGGATTCCTGTCAAATTGGCCGGAATACTCGCCGCCTGGAGCATTGCCATCTTCGCTGCCGCCGCGTGGTGGTTCCAGAGCCACTACACGCTGAGCTTCCAATGGCCCCTTCGCGTGCACGCGCAGTCTCCCATCGTCATCTCCGAGCGCCTGCTTTCCGACGTGGCGGCGCAGGCGCAAGCCGACCAGAACGGACGGCGCCTTTCCGCCTGGCAACAATACGCCTGCCGCAAGTTCGGCGCGGATTGCCGCGTGGCGCTGGCGATTCAACGGGCTGAGAATTCGCCCGGCAAGTGCGAGGTCTACCACTACAACTCCAACGGGACTTTAGATTGGGGTTACTTCCAGATCAACACGGTTCATCTCGAAAGGCCGGGATTGAACCTGCGCGATCTGCTCGACTGCAAAGCGAACATCGATTTTGCTTACCAGCTTTACGTGGAGAAAGGCGGATTCAGTCCGTGGAGCACGTACGAGAGCGGCGCTTACCGCCAGTACATGCATCCTTAGGGCGTTGAAGCCGGCCAAGCAGGCTTGGCTCATCGCTGAGCTGAGGGCTGATGGCTGACGGCCTGAAAGCTATTACGCTGGAGCATCTTCTGTTGGGGTATGCTGAAGCTCGTGATTGTCGACGTGCACAGCCATTTCTGGGAGTACCCCAAACATTTCTCCGACGACTTCAAGAACCAGGCCAAACGGGCCCGCGGGGACCAGGAGGTGGACCTCACCGTCCGCTACGACGAATACATGGCCAACGCAGCCGGCTGCGACAAGACCATTGTCTTTGGAGGCAAGGCCAGGCTTTCCGGTCTATGGGTGCCCGATCATGAGGTGGCCGCTTACGCGGCGTCCCACCCTGACAAGCTCATCGGGTTCCTGTCGCTTGACCCGACACAATCCGGCTGGCAGGAAGAGATGGTGGAAGGTCATCAGGACCTGAAGCTGAAGGGGATCAAGCTGCTCTCGATGTATGCCGGTTTCTATCCGCACGACCGGCGGTTCGATTACATCTGGCAATACGCCACCAGACATCAGTTGCCGGTGCTGCTGCATACAGGCACCACGTTCGTGGCGCAAGCTCCGCTCGATTGCACGCTGCCGCGCCATCTCGATGACGTCGCCACGCGGTTCCCGGAGGTGAAGATCATCCTGGCGCACCTGAGCCATCCCTACGAGGGCGAATGCGTGGCCACCATCCGGAAGCACCCCAATGTCTACGCCGATTGTTCGGCTCTGCACTACCGCCCGTTCCAGCTCTATCAGTCGTTGATGCTGGTGCAGGAGTACGGAGTGTGGCACAAGGTCCTCTACGGCAGCGATTACCCGTTCACCACGAATCAGGCCAGCTTTGACGGCATGCGGGCGATCAACAACATGCTGGAAGGGACCAATCTGCCGCGGCTGAACCTGGAGAAGATGGAGCAGATGTTCCACCGCGACAGCCTTTCCATTCTCGGCATCAGCACTTGAGCTTCCGTGCTCGCCGGCGGCTTCCGTCACCTGGTTCGTGGCAGCCGTCCAGATAATGGAACGAAATCCGCGCCGCGCCTTGACCCTCCCCCCGGGGGCTGGCGTACTCTTTGTATTGTCAACGGAGCTTTATGCCCACCCTCATTCATGACGCTGCACAGATCGACTTCGAGAAACCCGGCAAGCATCACTACCAGATAGCCTTTCCCCTGGATGGGACGTGGGGCTATTCCCTGGTCCCGCTTACGGTAATCAACGGCCTGCGGGGCCAAAACAAAAATAACGTCATCTGTTTCGGAGGCACGCACGGCAACGAATACGAGGGGCAGATCGCGGTGAAGCGCTTGTGCGCTGATCTCGATCCCGCGGCCATGACGGGCAGGGTAGTGCTGATGCCCCAGTTGTCAGAGAGCGCCTGTATCGCCAATTCGCGTACTTCGCCTTTGGACGGAGTCAACATGAACCGCGCTTTCCCGGGCAATCCGCGCGGCACCATTTCCTATCGCATCTCGAACTTCGTCAAGACGATGATCTTCCCGCTGGGGCGCATCGTCATCGACATCCATTCCGGGGGCAAAGAGGGGGCATTCCCGATCTGCACTTCGTTTCATCCGATTCCGGACCCGGCACAGCGCGCGGAGATCGCCGCGGTTTCGCGCCTCTTCGATACGCCCTTCGTTCTCATTTACGCGAGCACCATGGCGTCCGGGCTGCTTACGGATGAAGCGGAGGCCGAGGGTAAGATCACGATTGGCGGGGAATTCGGGGGAGGCGAAACGACATCGCGGCATGGAGTTCGCCACGCCTACGAAGGGACGCTGAACGTTCTGCGCCATTATGGACTACTCGAAGGAGAAGTGAGCCGCATCCGGCCCGCGGGGTCTCCCGAGCCCATTCTCGCCACCGCAAGCGAGCTTCACTACTACGTGCCGTGTCCGAGGGACGGGTATTGGGAACCCACTGCCGGCCTGGGCGCCGCTGTGGAGGAGGGCGACCTCATTGGACGCCTTCACGACTTCTCCGATCATTCGAGCCCTCCTCTCGAAATCCGTTCGAAGCGCTCCGGCTATGTGCTGATGATGCATCTTTCCGCCCGCCCTGTGAAGGGCCAGACTCTCTATGTCGCCGCCGACTCCCTGCCCTGGAGCGAGGTGATGGCTTGAAGATTACCGCCGTCGAACTGTCGGTGCTCAAGTCGCCCGGTCTCTATAACAACCCGGAAGGGGTGGAAGAGCCGCTCGGCCCCACATACATGGGCATCGTCAAGGTCTCGACGGATGCGGGCATCCGCGGATATTCGGATATGGAGACGTGCGCGTCCGTTGCCAAGGCCTGTGTCGACGCGCCGCGCTGGAGCCAGGAAGAAGGCATGGAATGCTTCGATGGACTGGCGTCGCTGCTCATCGGGCAGAATCCCCTCGAGGTGGAGCGGCTGTGGTACCGCATGTATCGCGGCAGCATCTACTATGGCCGCCGCGGCGTGGCGATTCAGGCTATCTCCGCCATCGACATCGCCTTGTGGGATATTTGCGGCAAGTTCTATGGCCAGCCGGTCCACATCGTGCTGGGAGCGAAACACCGCGACCGGGTGCGGGCATATGCGAGCACGCTCTTCCGCCCGGCGCCCGAAGCCATGGGCGAGGCGGTGAAGAGATACCTCGATGAAGGTTTTACCGCGGTCAAGTTCGGGTGGGGCGTCTTCGGGAAGGATCACCGGTTGGACGTGAAACTGGTGGAGGCTGCGCGCAAAGCTCTGGGAGATGACAACGATCTGCTGGTGGACACAGGTTGGTTCGTGGAGCGGACGCCGAAAGAAGCCATCGGGATCGTAAAATCCATCGAGGAGTTTCAGCCTTTTCTGGTCGAGGAGTTGTTGCATCCGGAAGACTACGACGGATACGCCCGCGTTGCCGGGGCTGTCGATACGCGCATCGCATGCGGCGAGCAGGAGGCCACCGAGTGGGGCTTCGCGCAACTCATCGAGCGCGGAAAGGTGGACGTGCTCCAGCCTGATCTGACACGCTGCGGCGGGTTCACTGTCGCTCGCAAGATCGTCCACATGGCGGAGCGGGCCAACCGGCTTGTGATCCCGCATTCCTGGTCGAGCGACTTGCTGACCGCCGCTTCACTGCACTTGACGGCGTTCCTGCGCCGGGCGGAGTTTGTCGAGTTTTCCACTTCCCAGGGGCCGCTGAGCCGCATGCTGGCGCGGGAACCCCTGCGAATGGAGGATGGATTTCTGCGGGTCCCGGAGGGGCCCGGATTGGGTGTTGAGGTAAATGATGCGGTTATTGAGCAGTACCGGGTCGCCTAGCGCGGCCACGCAGAAGGAATACGGAGTGTTGTGAGTGAAGATCACTGCCATTGAAAAGATCCCGGTGCGCGTTCCCATCCGGCCGGAGTTTCAGATCCGGGGCGCGCTCGGCCTGCACACGGAGTCGCCGTTTCTTCTGCTGAAGGTGCGCACGGATGAAGGCATCACCGGCTTAGGGGAGGTCTCCGCCACTCCGGTCTGGAGCGGGGAGGACTCTACCACCGCGGCGCACGTGATTACGAACTTTCTCGAACCTGCACTGGTTGGGGAAGATCCGCGTGACATCGAACGGCTGACGGTGAAGATGCGCCGCGCGGTGGCCAATCATCCGTTCACCAAGTCCGGCCTCGAAATCGCGCTTTGGGACATTTTGGGCAAGTCCGTGAATCTGCCCGTCTACCGGTTGCTGGGAGGCGCGGTGCGGGAGGCGGTGACAATCAAGATGTCGGTCTCCGGCGCCGAGCCGGCGCGCGCCGCTCAACTGGCGGAGTGGGCTGTTTCCAAGGGGCTCACGGCTCTCAAAGTGAAAGTGGGCATTGAGCCCGAGGGTGACGTGGAGCGCGTCAAGGCGGTACGCGCCGCCGTGGGTCCGTCCTTCCGTGTCGGCGCGGATGCCAACGGAGGCTGGAGCCCGCGCACGGCCATCCACACCATCCGGCGGCTGAAGGACGAATGCAACATTTACTTCGCCGAGCAGCCGGTGGCGCCGCTCGATCTACAGTGGCTGGTGGACGTGCGGAGGAACGTTCCCGTGCCCGTAATGGCTGACGAAAGCTGCTACACGTTGCAGGATGCGATGGCGATCGCGCGCGCGGGCGCGGCCGATATTCTGTCCGTGTACGTCGGCAAGGGCGGAGGCATCGGGCCCGCGCGCAAGATGGCCGCGGTTGCGGAAGCGGCCGGGCTCACCTGTACGGTCGGGAGCAATCTCGAACTGGGCATCGCTTGCGCGGCGATGGCTCACCTCGCCACCGCGACCATCGGAATCGGCGCTGAGGAGTTCCCTTGCGACATCCTCGGGACACTCGCGTATGAGCATGATCTGCTCGCCGAAACGCTCGAGTTCAATAACGGCAGGATCCGGGCGCCGCACAAACCCGGCCTGGGCGTGGAACTCGATGAAGCCGCCGTCGCGCGCTACCGGGGATAGATGGCGCCGGTAGCCATCCTGCTCGCATTGCTTCTGGGCTGGACGATTGTCGTGGATGGCGGGATGCCGGCGGTGCACCTGCTGCCTTCGCTGTACCCTTAGCTCGCGCCGGTGGGCATATTATAGGGAGCAGTCCAATGCGCACCCTCCTCTATGCTCTGATCGCATTCAGCCTGCCCGGCGCCGACTGGCCTCAGTTTCGCGGTCCGAACGGCTCCGGACTCTGCCCTTCCTGCGGGCAACTGCCGGCGAAGTTCGGACCTCAGGAAAACGTTCTGTGGAAGACAGAGTTACCGGAAGGGAAGTCCTCGCCTGTCCTGGCGGGCGACCGCATTTTTCTTACGGCTGCCGAGGGTGATGACCTGTTGACCATCTGCCTGAACCGCGTCACCGGGAAGATTCAGTGGCGGCGATCCGTTCGTGCGGCCCGGCGCGAAGCGCAGAACCCTCTCAATCACCGCGCCGCGCCCACGCCGGTGATCGGCGGAAAGAGCGTGTTTGTCTTCTTCGCCGATTTCGGCATGGCCGCCTATGATCTCGAGGGGAACGAACGATGGCAGTTGCCGTTGGGACCGTTCAACAGCCAGCACGGCGTTGTGGCGTCGCCGGTCTATGCCGATGGGCGAGTGATCCTCGTCTGCGATCAGGATACCGGCGCATACATCATCGGCGTCGATGCGGATAGCGGCAAGATCGTGTGGAAAACGCCGCGCAACGTCATCAACGGCTACTCCACCCCGCTCGTCTACCGCCCTGCCCGCGGCCCAACACAAGTCATCGCGCCCGGCTCGTATCAGATCACTGCCTATTCCGTGGTGAACGGCGAAACGGTCTGGTTCGTTCACGGTCTCACCTGCCAGCCCAAATCCGCGCCTGTGCTTGCGGGCGATATTGTCTACTTCAACGGTTGGACGGTGGGGAACGACAGCGGGCAGCAGGTGGAACTGCCCCCCTTCCACGAAGTGATCGCCGCGGCCGATGCCAATCACGACGGGAAGCTCGCCCAGAAGGAACTTCCACCCGCCTGGCAGCCCACGGGAAGCTGGCGCGCCGTTGACCTGGACCGGGACGGCTTATTGAATGAGCGTGAATGGACTTTCTTCCGTACCCGCCGCGCCTCGCGCAACGGTCTGCTGGCCGTGAAACTTGGAGGCAGCGGCGATGTTACCGATACGAACGTGATCTGGCGCTATGAGAAGTCGCTGCCCGACGTGCCGACGCCCCTTGTGTATAACGATGTAGTGTTCCTCTTCCGCAGCGGGGGAATCGCCACCAGCTTGAATGCCCGGACCGGCAAGGTGCTCAAGCAGGCGCGTTTGACGGGCGCGCTCGAAGACTACTACGCCTCGCCGGTCGGCGTCGACGGAAAGATCTATATCGCCAGCGAGCACGGCAAGGTGGTAGTGCTGCGCGCGGCCGGCGATTGGGAGATTCTGGCGATCAATGATTTCGACTCGGATATCTACGCCACTCCGGCGATCAGCGAGGGAAAGATGTATATTCGAGCGCGCAACGCACTTTATGCGATCGGCTCGCCGAATTAGCCTCGGCGTCCCGCGGCTCGGATCTTTTCGATCACCGCCGCCATGCGCTTCACCCGGCCGGGATCTTGCGCGACGAGGTTCCTGGTTTCGCCGGAGTCGGCTGCAAGGTCGTACAACTGCCCATCAGGGTCGTTGCCCAGCTCGATGTTGGTATTCTCCTGCACCCTGGGACCCTTGCCCGGCGGAATGTACTTCCAGTTTCCGTCGCGCAGGGAGAGCAAGCCGGCCTGTTCGATCATGACTTGCCGGCCTTTCTTTGATTCGCCGAGCAGCGCGGGAAGCATGTTCTCGCTGTCCGGTCCCGCGGCCGCGGGAAGCGCCGCCGCGGTCAACTGCGCGAACGAACGAAGCAGGTCCACCTGCGAGACGAGGGCGCTGGAAACGCCGGGTTTGACGCGCGCGGGCCAGTGCACGATGAAAGGCACACGGGTGCCGCCTTCAAAATTCGAGTATTTGCCGCCGCGAAAGGGGCCGTTGGGGCGGTGTGTGCCGAGTTTCTCCACCGCGTCGTCTTTGTAGCCGTCATCCACCACGGCTCCGTTGTCGCTCGAGAAGATGAGCAGCGTGTTCTCAAGAATACCCTGCTTTTCCAGCGCCTCGACGATCTTGCCGGCGCACCAATCGAGTTCCGCGATCACGTTGCCGCGCGGTCCCATTTCAGTGGATTTCGCAAAACGCTGGTTCGGAACGCGCGGGACATGGATGTCGTGCGTGGCGAAGTAGAGGAAGAACGGACGCGCGGCGTTGCGCTCGATGAACGACGTAGCGCGTTTGGTGAGCGTGTCCGCCATGGTCTCGTCGTTCCACAGAGCCTTCCTGCCGCCGCTCATGTAGCCGATACGGCTGATGCCGTTCACGATAGTCATGTCGTGGCCATGACTGGGGTGCATCTTCAACAGTTGCGGGTGGGTCTTGCCGGTGGGCTGGTCGTCCAGCGGACCCTTGTAGTCGACCTTGATGGGATCTTGCGGGTCGAGATTCGCCACGCGGCGATTCTCCACGTACACGCAGGGCACGCGGTCTCCGGTGGCCGGCAGGATGAAGCACTCGTCAAATCCGATGTCGAGCGGGCCGGGCTTGATCTCCGTGTTCCAATCGACGTTGCCATTGCCCAGTCCGAGGTGCCACTTGCCGATGGCGCACGTGCGGTAGCCGCGGCCTTTCAGCATGGAGGGGATGGTGACGCGCCCCGGTTGAATCAGCGCCGGTGCGTCGCCGGGCAGCACACGAGCGCCCTGCTTGCGAAACGCATATTCGCCGGTCAACAGCGAATAGCGCGACGGCGTGCAGGTGGCGGCGCTGGTGTGCGCGTCCGTGAAGCGCAGGCCGCGCTGGGCCAGGCGATCGATGTTCGGCGTCTTGACACGTTGCGCGCCGTAGCAGGCGACGTCGCCCCAACCCAGGTCGTCCGAATAAATGAAGACAATGTTCGGCGTCGCGGGTGCGCCAAAGGCGCGCACGCCGGATGCCAGCGCGGCGGATGCCGAGCACCGCAAGAAATCTCTGCGTCTCATATCCTGGTGGTGGTCACGCCAAGGCGGACAGGAGCCGGTCGATATCCTCCATGTTGTTGTAGAGGGCAGGCGAGATGCGGACTCGGTTCTCGCCGGTGGTGGTGACCTGCACTCGCGCTTTTCGCAGCTTCGCCTCCACCATCTTGAGATTTTTGGCTTGCACGACGACGATGGAGCTTTGGGCCTCGGGAGGGGTGATCAGCTTATAGCCAAGGCCGGGAAGTTCCTTCTTCAGCCGCTCGCACATCGGTTTGGTGTGAGCAAAGATGTTGTCCATTCCGGCGGCGAGGATACGCTTGAGCGCTTCGTATTCCCCGGCGTAGGCGACATAGCTGACATTGCCGGGTTCGTACCGGGCGGCGCCTTTGGGTGCTTCGTACGGAAAATCGTCCGCTCCGCTGCGCTGGGTCACCCAAGGGGCGTAGTTGAAATGAATGTATCCGGGGTAGCAGAGATCCTTGACCACCGACTCCTGGAGATCTTCCCTGACGTAGAGAAATCCGGAGCCGCGCGCACCTTGCAGCCACTTGTAATTGGAACAGGCGGCGAAGTCGATACCGAGCGCCTTCACGTCCACGGGGATGCTGCCCGCCGCCTGGATGATATCGGCGTACAGATACGCTCCGTGCGCGTGGGCGAGATCGCTGAGAGCTTTGGCATTTTCCACCCAGCCGTTGACGTTCGAGACGAGGGTAATGGAGACGAGCTTCGTTTTCTTGTCCATGGCCCGCTCCATGTCCTTGAGGTCGATGCGCCAGTTCCGATGCTTCACGATGCGCACGTCCATGCCAGCTTTGCGGCGCCCCAGGTAATCGTGGACGGAGCCGGCGTAGTGAAGATCATTCGTCACCAGGTTGCCGCCGGATTCCTGAATGCGAAGCCCGTTGACCACCGCGGACTCTCCGGCCTTGGTGCAGATGACGAAGCCGATTTCGGAAGGTTTAGCATTGATGAGCTTGCCAAACAGCGGCTTGACCTGGCGAAGCGTTTCGGCGGCATACTGCCCGCGGCCTTCGCCGGGCCCATACATGTGGAAGTCCATGTAGCGGCGCATGCCTTCGGCCACATAGGTGGGCAGCGGCATGTTGGCGGCCGCATCCAGATAAACCTCCTGCGTCGCACGCGGAAATTCCTTGCGAAACGAGTTGAGGTCAGGCGTGGCGGTGGCAGCCGCGGCGAAAGAGGATACGCCCACGGCAGTGGAACCAAGAAGCTGACGGCGATTGATGGTCACGGGAACCTTCCTTGGCCTTCCATTCTAAGCCCACCGGGGGAAGCGTGTGAAGTCGCGGGGTCCTTTGCGTGTAGAATCAACCGTGATGACATCACGTGCACTCGGCATTGCGTTGTGTGGGCTGCTTGCGTCCGTGGCGCAGGCGCAGAGCCAGCGAAGAGTCTTTTCGCGAATCATGACAGGAGAGCCCTATACGCTCGAATGCTACCTTCCGCAAATCACGAACGGCCCGAATTTCCCCACCTGGTCGCCCGACGGCAAGAGCCTGGCCTTCTCGATGAAGGGCTCCATCTGGCGGCTGAAGCTTGGGGAGACCACCGCGCACGAACTCACCACGGACCAGGGCTATGCGGGAATGCCGGCCTGGTCGCCGGACGGAAACTTCATCGTCTACACGTCGGATTGGAACGAGCAGATCCACTTGCGGCTGCTCGATCTGCGCACGGGAGAGAGCCGGGCGTTGACTTCCGGCAATTCGATCAATGTCGAGCCGGAGTGGTCGCCCGACGGATCGCGGATTGCCTATGTATCCACGTGGCCGAACGGCAACTACAACATCTATGTCATGCCCTTGAGCAGCGGCGTTCCCGGAATGCCCGTGCAACTGACGAAAGATTTCGAACTCGTGCCGCCGACGGTGTACTACGGAAAATGGGCGCTGCACATCCATCCCACGTGGACGCGCGATGGCAAGGATCTGATTCTCATCTCGAACCGCGACAACAAGCATGGGTCGGGCGGCTTCTACCGCATGAAGGCTGAGCCGGACGCGCCACTGACGCGGTTCTATTACGAAGAGACCACCTGGAAGGCGCGGCCGACGTTATCGCCTGATGGCGCAAAGCTGGTCTACAGCAGCTATCTCGGCCGGCAGTGGCAGCAGCTTTGGGCGATGCCGCCGAAGGGCGGCGACGCCTTCCCGCTGACTTATGGCGATTTCGATCGCACCACTCCGCGCTGGTCTCCCGATGGAACCCGCATCGCGTTCATCTCGAATGAGACCGGCGACACATCGCTGTGGTTGTGGCACTGGTTCGGCGGCAAGATGGAGCAGGTGAAGATCGGCCGGCTCGCCTACAAGCGCACCATGGGCAAACTGCATGTGCGGGTGGTGGACGCAGCGGCGAAACGCGAGCTTCGGTCGCGCGTCTACCTGACCGCGGCGGACGGACGGGCGTATGCGCCCACGGAATCGTGGTTTCGCGCCGACTGGCTGATGTTCGACCACATGGACCAGGCCGGCGAATACCACTATTTCCATACGGACGGCGATTTCGAAGTAGACCTTCCGCCCGGCCGCACGGAACTGTCCGTCTCGAGGGGTTTCGAGTATATGCCGGAGCGGAGGGAAGTCACCGTGAAGGCCGGCCAGACAGCCGAACTGGTGATCGCGCTGAAGCGAATCGACAACATGGCGGCGCGCGGCTGGTGGGATGGCGACAATCACTTCCACATGAACTACGCGGGCGTGTATTTCAATACGCCGCGGCGGCTGATGGAGCAGGCCGAGGGTGAAGACATCCACGTGCTGAACAACCTGATCTGCAACAAGGAGCAGCGCATTCCGGATATCGCGCATTTCACGGGCGCTCCCGACATTGTCTCCACGGCGACGCGGATCCTGTTTCACAGCCAGGAGTACCACCCGCCGTTCTGGGGACATTCGACGTTTCTCAACCTGAAAAAGCACATCGTGATTCCGGATTACGTCGGCTACCAGAACACGATTGTCGATTCCATCTATCCGACCAACACCACGCCGTTTCGCGTGGCGCGAGAGCAGGGCGGGCTTGCGGGGTATGCGCACGGGGCTGGCCCCCATTTCGCCGTGGATCTCGCGCTGGACAACGTCGACTTCGTGGAAGCAAACGCGCTCAGCGGCATGGAACCGCTTTACAAGGCCTGGAACTGCGGCTACCGCGTAGTGGCCAGCGCGGGCGAGGATGCGTTCCCCAACTTCTACCGCAGCTACATTCTCGGTTCGAACCGCGTCTATGTGCACAGCGGACCGGCGTTGAATTACGACCAGTGGACGAAGGACTTTCGCGCCGGCAAATCGTTTGTGACTTCGGGCCCCCTGTTGCTGCTGAAGGTGAACGGCAAGGAACCTGGCGAGGAAATCCGCCTGCCCGAGGGAAAGCACACGTTGAAGGTGGATGTGGAGGTGAAGTCGATCACGCCGGTGGAGTCCATCGAAGTGATGCACGATGGAAAATCCCTGGGCGACGTGAAGAGCGTCACCGTGGATCACAGCGGATGGATTTCCGTTCAGGTGAAGGCGAAGTACACTCGCGATCCAATCCGCCGTCCATTCCCGTTTGCGGCGACGATGCCTGTGTGGATTTCCGTAGGCGGGAAACCGGTGCGGTCCAAAGCCGACGCGCAATATTTCGTCGATTGGATCGACCGCACGCTGGAACGCGCGATGCGTCTCTCATTCAACAACGAACAGGAGCGCGGCGAGACGCGCCGGTTATATGAAGAAGCCCGGGCAAAGATGGTGCGCCGGGCCCAGGAAGCAGAGCGCTGATTCAGGCGCGCAGGTGGGGAAACCAGATCTTGCGCGCGTTCTCGCCCAGGATCAGTCTGCGCTGGCTGTCGCGAAGCGGGAGCGCTTCGGTGAAGATGCGCAAATGCTGCTCGTAGGTGATCTTCGGCGTCCAGATCTCGTTGGGATAACAACTCGTCCACAGGCAGCGCTCGGCCCCGTAGGCGCCGATCACCTGCATGGCCGCGTCATGCAAATCCTCGCAAGGATAAGGGCGCTGGGTGCCGGTTCCGATGAAATCCACCTTGGGGTAGAGGTTTTTGAAGCGGGCGAGATCGAGCACGGCCTTCAAGTCCCGTTGCAGGTTGGGGCCGGGCTTCAGGTCCATGCAGTGGCAGAAGCCGAAGGTGAGTTGGGGAAACTCCGTGAGCATCTTCGTGGCGCTCTCCACCATGGCGTACTGCATCAGGAACAGGTCGATGGTAATGCCTTCCTCGACGGCTACCTTCCACAGAGCGCGCACGCTCGGATCATCAAAGGATTTTGCCTTGTTCGACGGAATGCTGCGCAATGATTTGACGCCGTACTCGCGTGCGAAGCGGCGGAGAAGGCCGGGACTGCGCGGGTCGTCGGGGTCGAGCGTGCAGACGCCGCAAATCCAATCGCGGTGCGCGCGGCTCGAGTCGATGAGGTAGCTGTTATCGTACCCGTAGAAGGTTACGGTCTGGATGGCGCGCACGGCGGAGACGCCCGCTGCCTGGCTGGTGTGATGAAGATGCTCCACCGAGCCGACGAATTTCGGCGGACGGAATGGGTTTGGTCTCGGCGGGTAGCGCTTCTCGTCGAAGGAGTAGATGTGGGCGTGGCAATCGATGACGAGCATGTAAGCCACTATAATGGCTTTCGATGAGACGCGCACTTCTATTCGTTCTCCTGGCGGTGTTGGGCCTTGAAGCCCAAACGCAGCGCGCCCGCTTCGCCTCGGGCTACATGTACAGCTATTACGTACCGCAATCGGCAAGCACTCCGTGGAGACCGGCATGGTCGCCTGACGGAAAGGAAATCGCCTTCGGCATGTCCGGATCACTATGGAAGATCCGTCCCGGTGAAACGACAGCTTACGAATTGACGGCAAACAAGACATACGATTCCTCGCCCGCGTGGTCGCCGGACGGGCGGTTCATCGTCTATACGGTGGAAGATTCGGCGGGCGTGAACCTGGCGCTGCTGAACGTGGCGACGCTCGAGACCACGCAGATCACCCGCGGCGCCGACATCTACGCCGACCCGGTGTTTTCCCCCGACGGCAAGAGCATTGCCTTCGTCCGCGGAATTCAAAACCCGTCGCGCACGCGCCGCGGGCCCGCTGCCGCGGGCGCCGGGGAGGAGCAGCAACCGCGTGGCTACCAGATCTATACGATGCCCTTCAATAACGGAACGGCCGGCCGCCCCACGGAAATCACAGCGGAGAATAGCTTTGGCCGGGCGCGCCTCTATTTCAGCGTGTACGATGACCACATTTCGCCCGATTGGTCCCCGAACGGGAAAGAGATGATGGTGGTTTCGAATCGCGGGATTCCGCTCGGATCCGGCGCGATTTGGCGGATTCCCGTGCAGCCGAACGCCATGGCGAAGGCGAAGATGGTGCTGCGCGAAGAGACGCTGTACCGGACCCAGCCGCAGTGGTCGCCGGACGGAAAGCGAATCCTCTACAGTTCGCACCGCGGATCGCAGTTCGACAACCTGTACGTGCTGCCCGCGGATGGCGGGGAGCCTTATCAGATGACATTCGGCGACTGGGATCACTTCGATCCGCGCTGGTCGCCTGACGGGGAACGTATTGCCTACATCTCGAACCGGCACGGCATTTCGGAGTTGCACGTCCTGCGCGCCTTTGGAGGCGAGGATGACACCGTCGAGATCCAGCGGAGAGCGTACCGGCGGCCCATGGGCGCGCTGGAAGTGCGAATTCACGGCGCGGCACGATTCTACCTGACGGGCGCGGACGGCAAGACGTATACTCCGCCGTCGGCCTACCAGCGCGTCGCCGGCCGGTCTTCGCGCCGTGACTTCTTCCACGCCGAAGACAGGTTCATTGTGGACCTCCCGGTAGGCGAGGCGAGCCTGGAGGTAGCCAAAGGGATCGAATACTATCCGCTGTCGAAGAAAGTGGACATCCGCCAGGATCAGGTCACCATCCTCGAGGTGAATCCGCAGCGGATGACGAGCATGAACGCGGCCGGGTGGTGGAGCGCCTCCGACCACGTGCACATGAACTATGGCGGCAATCTCCACAATACGCCGGAAAATCTGATGATGATGGCGCGGGCTGAGGATCTGGACGTGGTGGGAGAAAAAATCTGCAACAAAGACCAACGGATCTTCGACCACCAGTATTTCACCGGCAAGCCGCACCCGCTCACCAACAGCGAACAGATTCTGACGTTCGGCGAGGAGTACCGCCCGCCGTTTTACGGCCACATCAATCTCATCAACCTCACCAAGCACCTGATCTCGCCGTTCACCACGGGATACGAAGGGTCGGCGATCGAGAGCCTGTACCCGAGCAATACGGACATGTTCCGCGTGGCGCGCAAGGAAGGCGCGATCGGCGGGTATGTGCATCCCTGGTCGGGCGATCCCAAGAACGCCGGCTACGCGGTGGCGCGCGGCTTTCCCGTGGATCTCGCGCTCGGCACTTTCGAGTATCTGGAGGTCATGACCAGCGCGGGTCACTTCAAGTGGTCCGCGCCGGTCTGGCATCGCGCCCTGAATTGCGGCTTCAGAGTAACGGCCTCCGCCGGCGAAGATTCGATCCTCGGGTTGCACGCCACCTCAATCCTCGGATCGAGCCGTCTGTATGCTTACCTCGGCGACAAACTGGAGTGGCCGCGCTATATGGAAGCGATCCGCCGCGGGCGGACGTTTGTGACCAACGGCCCCCTGCTCACGTTCACTGTCGACGGGCACATCGCCGGAGATGAAATCCATCTGCCCGAGCAGGGGGGCACGGTGGAGTTGAACGCCGGCGTGCAATCCATCGTTCCCATCGAGAAACTGGAAGTCTTCCTCAACGGCAAAGTGATCGAATCGAGCAACGGCACACCGATCCGCAAACGGATCTCCATCGGCAAGAGTTCCTGGATCACCGTGAGGGCTACGAATTCGAAGCCGCAGGAGCCCATCGACGACAGCTTTGTCGTGGCGGAATCGAGCCCGGTATACGTATACACTGGTAACCGGAAAATCCGTTCGAAGGAGGACGCCGAGTATTTCATCGAATGGATTGATGGCATCACCAAACAGGCCCAGGCCCATCCCGGCTGGCGTTCCGAGCGTGAGCGCAGCCACGTCCTCGAACAATTTCAGCAGGCGCGCAAGATCTTCGAAGAGCGCGCGAGGGAAAGCCAATGAACCGCAGAGATTTTCTGGGAACCGCGGCGCTTGCCGCAAGCGCCGCGCCGGTGGATTTATCGCTCCAGTGCCGCAAGGATTTCCCGCGGGCGATGAGCGAAACGTACTTCAACTCCGCGGCGCAGCATCCGCTGGGGAATCACTGCGTCGCCGCCATCGAGCGATACATGGACTTCATGAACAAAGGCCCCGGAGAAGGCAGGCAAGACTTCTGGGAAGAAGGATTCCCACAGGTGAAGAGCATGTTCGCCAGGCTCATCAACGCCAAGCCTTCGGAGATCGTCTTCACGGGCTCCACCACTATCGGTGAGAACACGATTCTCAACGGCATGGATCTGAGCGGCGGCAACGTGGTGACCAACGACCTTCACTACACCGCTTCGCTATCGAACTACCTGACGCGTCGGCAGGCGCAGGGACTCGACGTGCGCATCGTGAAGCATCGCGACTGGGCGATCGATCTCAAAGACATGGAGCGCGCCGTCGATAACAAGACGAAGCTCATCTCCGTCTCCCTCGTTTCCTCAGTGAACGGACACGTGGAGAACATCAAAGCTCTCAGCGACCTCGCCCACTCGCATAAGGCTTATCTGTTCGCGGATATTATTCAGGGCTGCGGGGCGACGCCAATCGACGTGAAGGCGATGGGGATCGACTTCGCCTCGACGGCCATGTACAAGTGGCTTCAGGGCGAACACGGCTTCGGGTTCCTGTACATCAAAGAGGATCTCGCGGGCAGCGCGGTCAAACCCACCGAATTCACCGGGCACCCCGATTTCAACTATCCTCCCTGGACTTCGAGTCCGAAACCCGGCGCGGGTTTCCTCAACCATACGGCGTCAGGCGTAGGCGCCTTCGACTGTGGGACGCCATCGGTCATCACTTACGCCGCGCAATATGAGTCGCTGCGCTACATCGAGAGAATCGGTATCGGTAATATCCGCGCCCACGCCAACCGCCTGATCGCTCGCCTCCAGAAGGAACTGCCGCCGCTCGGCTACACGCCCATCACCCCCAAGGACACGGAATCTTCCATTGTCACGTTCCTGTGCAAGGATGCGGAGACCGTGCGGCGGAAGATCCGCGCCAGCAAGGCGAAGATTCTGCTCACGGGGCCCAATTCGGCGCTCACCGTCGGCCGCTTCGGCAATCACATCCGCTTCTCGGTCTCCGTTTTCAATAACGATCAGGACGTCCACACCATCCTCGAAGCGCTCGCCTGACGCCCCCCTCGGGCGAGCGGCGGGGAAAAGTGATATGATCCGCTCCCATTGGAGTAGGAATGAAACTACTGGTCCTTTTTTCCGTTTTCGCGGCCCCCTGTTTGTTCGCCCAGGGGAGATCGAGCATACTTGGCGCCATCACAGACGAAACGGGCGCGGCGATCGCCAAAGCCACTGTCACCGTGCTCAACACCGGCACCCAGCAGAAGTGGACTACAACCTCGGGGGAGACCGGGCTGTACGAGGTTCCGGCACTCGAGATCGGCACGTATGAGGTGAGCGCCGAGGTTTCGGGCTTCCGGAAGACAACGGTGCGCGGCATCGTGCTCCAGGTGGATCAGCGCGAGCGCGTGGATATGAAACTCCAGGTGGGTGAACTTACCCAACAGGTCGAGGTAGAAGCGCAGGCGCTTTCGGTAAACACGGACGATGCGACACTCAGCACGGTGATCGATTCCGCGAAGATTCGTGAACTCCCGCTTCCCGGCAATCGCAACCTGTTCCGGCTCGCGCTGCTCGCGCCCGGGATGAGCCGCGGGCCTGCCTCGAGTGTGACGACTAGCGGGTTCGGCCCCGGGTTCGGGATCGCCGCGATGGGCCAGAAGGTTCAAAACAATGCGATCTACCTGGATGGCGCGCCGCTGCGCACATCCATACATGGAGCAGTGCGGATGCGGCCATCCGTGGAAGCGATCGAAGAGTTCCGCGTCGAGGCAGGCTGGTACTCGGCCGAATACGGCACACAGTCCGGCGCGCAGATTGTGGCCACCATCCGCCCCGGCACGAATGACTTCCATGGGACGGCCTTCGAGTTCCTGCGCAATGACGTGCTTGACGCGCACAATTTTTTCGACCCGCCCGGTTCGGCCAAGACGCCGCTTCGCCGCAATACGTTCGGCGGCGTCATCAGCGGGCCGGTGTGGATTCCCAAAATCTATAACGGTAAGAACAAGACCTTTTTCACGTTCAATGCGGAACTCTACCGCGAAAGACGCAGCACGCAAGGATTCGCCATCTATCCGTCGGATAGAATGAGGCGCGGCGATCTTACCGAGAAGTTCTTCCGCCGCGCCGACGGGTCGCTGATTCCCATCATGGACCTCGACGCGAAGGCGCCGTTTCCGGGCAACCAGATCCCGAACAGCCGCATCTCGCCCATCGCCCTCAAACTGGCCCAATTCTGGCCCTCCCCCAACATGGCCCAGGCGGAGTTTGACGGCACCAACAACTACAGCGGTGTGTCGCGAAATCGCGATAACGACGATCAGTACTTCGTCCGCGGCGACCACAATTTCAACGACAAGAATCGTCTGTTTGGCCGCTATGGAATTCAGACCGTGGAACTGCCGGTCTTTCCCATCAATCCGAATCCTTTCTTCGTGAACCGGCGGCCTCGCCGCCAACAGAATGCCACGCTGAACTACACACGGATGCTGACGCCCACCTGGCTGAATGTCTTCCGTGTTTCCTACAACCGCGACATCTTCAAGACGAATGACGACGTGAGCGGAACCAGCTTCAATATCCTGCGGGATCTGGGAATCCCCGGACAGACCAATGTTCCGAGCGACACGGGCCTGCCAAGCATTGGCCTGGGCGGAATCATTTCCGGGCTCGGCACCACCGACATCAACACCATCTGGGATGAATCTCGCCAGGCGTCCGAACAGATCACGTTCACGCGGGGAAAGCATTCGGTGAAAATCGGCACGGAGTACACCATGCTCCGGCTCGACCGCCGAACCATCAGCTTTGTGCGGGGAGCGTTCGATTTCACGGGAATTCATTCCGGCACCGCTCCCGGCGTGGCGGGCAACGAGCGCGGCAGGCTGGCCTGGGCGGACTTCCTGCTCGATGAACCGCAGCAGGTCCGCCTGGGATTCACGGACAAACTCCCTCCCGGCGCCGATCCGGGCACGTTCCCGCGCTCGCGGTTCTGGCGCTGGCACACCTACATCACCGACGATATCAAGCTCACTTCGCGATTGACGATGAATATCGGCGTGCGCTACGAGTACAACTCGTCGATCGAGGATATCGGCGGGCAATCGCGCAATTTCGATTTCACCAAACAGGACCTGTTCCCGGCGGTGCTGACCAGAGGCCCTCTGAACGATCCGAGCAAGAAGCTGTTTGCGCCGCGCATCGGCTTTGCATGGCGTCCCTTTGGCGGCAACAGCACCGTCATCCGGACCGGCTACGGCATCTTCTACAACGTGAACATGATGAACATGTTCATTCCGGCGCTGGCCGCGAACCCGCCCAACAACCTGAATGTCAACGAACTCAACACGGCCGGCGTGGTACGCATCCGCATGCGCAATGCCGACCAGGCTTCGGCGCTGAACATCAACTCGGAAATCAATTCGGCGGATACGAAACGGGGCGTGGGCGACGTCCAGCAGTGGAACTTCAACATCCAGCGCATGCTGCCGAAATCGATGCTCCTCGAGGTTGGATACATGGGCTCGAAGTCGTCGCATTTCGATTCGCCGCGCACGGTGAATCCCTACGTCCCGGGCACGACGCGCCGGGTTTATCCCGGCTGGGGGCCCATCGAGAACATCTCGCTCGACGCCGCCGGAACTTACCACGGTTTGCTGACGAAGTTCGAAAAGCGAATGTCACAGGGAATCACCTTCCTGCAGACCTACACGTGGTCGAAGACGATGTTCGACTCCTTTGCCTGCTGCGGCGCGCAGCGCCATAACGACCCATACAACTGGAGACTTGAGAAAGGCTTGGGGGAGACCGACCAGCGCCACCGCGCCACCACCGCCTTCCTCTGGGAACTGCCGTTCTATCGCGGAAAGCGTGATTTTCGCGGACAGGCGCTCGGCGGCTGGCAATTCAACGGCGCCCTCAGCCTCGAAACCGGTTTGCCGATGCACCCTTCGCAGAGTGTTTCTCCCATTGATGACGGCTGCCCGCGCTGCAACCGCCGCCCGGACCGGCTTGCTGACGGAAACCTCGATTCGAGCCAGCGGACGTTGCAGCGGTGGTTCGACACTTCGGCCTTCGTTCTCGCGCGAGGCCATTACGGCAACAGCGGACGCAATATTCTCACCGCCCCCGGCCTGACGAGCCTCGACTTCGCCGTATTCAAGAACTTCCTCGTCGGCGAACGGAAAGAAATTCAGTTCCGCTGGGAGAACTACAACTTCACCAACACGCCGCCCTTCAACCCGCCGACGCTCGAGATCAGTTCGGGCAACTTCGGCCGCATCACCAGCGCGGGATTGGGCCGCGAAATGCAGTTTGGTTTACGATTCCAGTTTTGAGCACTAGCCGTGCGGCATCGCGCCTTGAGCGCGGTGGCCGCACGTCCATGGTTCCAGGGAATATCGAGGAAATTCGCTTACGTATCCCGGCTGAGCACTCAGCCCGCCTTGGCCGCCGCTGCCGCGGCCTCGGGCCTCGAAATACCCACCTTCTTGCGGATTTCGGTTTCGATGGTCTGATACGCATCGGGATGTTCTTTCAGGAAAGCGCGCGCGTTGTCGCGGCCCTGGCCGATGCGCTCGCCGCGGAAACTGTACCAGCTACCGCTCTTCTCGATGAGGTTGTTAGCGGCTCCGAGGTCGAGCAGGTCGCCTTCCCGGGAGATTCCTTCCCCATAGAGAAGGTCGAACTCCACCTCGCGGAAAGGAGGAGCCACTTTGTTCTTCACCACTTTGATTTTGGTTCGGGAACCGATCACGACGTCCCCGTCCTTGATGGCGGCCATCTTGCGGACTTCCATGCGGACGGTGGAATAGAACTTGAGGGCCCGTCCCCCGGTGGTGGTTTCGGGATTGCCGAACATGACCCCGATCTTCTCGCGCACCTGGTTGATGAACAGGAGACAGGTCTGGGTTCGCGCCGTAACGCCGGTGAGTTTGCGCAGCGCCTGGGACATGAGCCGCGCGTGGAGACCGACGTGGTTATCGCCCATCTCGCCTTCGAGTTCGGCCTTGGGAACGAGGGCGGCCACGGAGTCGACTACAATCGCGTCGATCGCGCCGGAGGCAACCAGCGAGTTCGTGATTTCCAGCGCCTGTTCGCCATAGTCCGGCTGCGAGACCAGGAGATTGTCTACATCCACCCCGAGTTTGCGGGCATAGCCGGGATCGAGAGCGTGCTCCGCATCCACAAACGCCGCGGTTCCCCCCTCGCGCTGCGCCTGGGCGATCAACTGTAGGGCGATGGTGGTCTTGCCGGACGACTCCGGGCCGAAGACCTCGATCACGCGTCCGCGGGGGAATCCTCCCACTCCCAGCGCGGCGTCGAGCGAAATGGAACCGCTGGGGATCACCGGCACAACGGCCGCTTCGTTGGAACCAAGACGCTGAATGGATCCCTTGCCATACTGCTTTTCCAAGGCCAGTATGGCCTGATCGAGAATACGGCGCCGCTCGCGCGGGTCAGCTACCATGAACCACCTTCCTTCAGTAGGAAGGTGTGTCGTCCGAGGGGGAATTCTCAGGCAAAGGAAGATCTTCGGCGGACTCGAGGGAGTCGAGGAGTTCCGCATCCCTGGCGTGCTGTTTCAACACGCGCAGGGAATTGCCGCTCGAAAAACCCGCCGCTCTCAATTTCCGGTAGGCCGCGGCGAGGCCTTTCGGATCAGCCAGCACTTCGGCGAGCGGTTTGTTGCGATATTTGCGGGCCAGGAATCGCGAGATCAGGTCCAGTTCGTCCGTGGCGGCGAAGGTCGCGCTGACCGCCCGCTCCGCCAGCGCCGGCGCGACACGCTTCGCCCGCAGGTCAGAAAGCACCCGGGCACGGCCGAACCCTTCGTTCTCCAGGCGCCGCGCGGCGTAGTGTTCGGCATACTGGCGGTCGTTGAGATAACCGTACTCCTTGAGGCGGGCGATCACTTTGTCGACATCGCCGAGTTTCTCCGCCTTCCGCCGGAGTTTGACGCGCAACTCTCCGGTGGATTGAGCACGCGCGCCCAGCGCCTTGAGCGCATAGTCGAACAGGGCTGCCTCCTCGAGCAGTTTCGGCCGCTTCCCGAATGGCATAAATGCTTCCGAAACGAGACTAGCAGATTCCATGCGGTGGTACACTAGGAAACAAGAAAAGGAGGCACAAACTATGGATGAAGATAAACGGTTATCCTACTTTTTTCTTGGCCTCGGAATCGGCGTGGCCGTGGGAATCCTTTTTGCCCCGAAATCTGGTGAGGAAACACGGGAACTCATTCGCTCCAGGGCGGGCGACGGCCGGGATGTGATCAAGCGGCGGACCGGCGAGTTGCGGGAATCGGCCGCCGACCTCATCGATCGCGGCAAGAGCGCGGTGGGCCGCCAGAAAGACCAGTTGGCTGCTGCCGTCGAAGCGGGTAAACAGGCTTACCGCGAAGCGGTATCCACCACCGGTCCCGAATCGTAACTTCAACTTCAAACAGCTTCATGAACCAGGATTCGGTAGTCATCCTTCTCACCATCTTTGTCGGGCTGGTGGCCGTAAGCCAGGTTGCTCAGATGATTGCCTTGGTGATGCTCCAGAAGCGCGCCAAGGCGCTCCAGCAACAGATTTCGGAATTTGCGCCGAAGGCCGAATCGCTGATGGCGTCCGCCAAAGAGGCGTTGGAGCACAGTAAGAAGCAGATTACCGAGGTCACGTCCAAGGCCAATGACATCCTCGACATCACCCGCGCCCAACTCGGGATGGTGGACAGCCTGATGACGGACGTCACCGCGCGCGCCAAGGTACAGTTCGACCGGATTGAACTCGTCCTCGACGACAGCCTGACAAGAGTGAACGAAACCGTGGCGCTGCTGCACAATGGCGTCATGAAGCCTCTCAAGGAGATTAACGGCATTTCGGCCGGCGTCCGGGCCGCCATCGCCCACCTGTTGCGCGGCCGCCGCCCGAGCGTCGCTCAAGCAACGCAGGACGAGGAGATGTTTATCTGATCGATATCCATAGCCACATCCTCTATGGCTTGGACGATGGAGCCAGGAGCCTGGAGGAGAGCGTGGCGATGTTGCGGATGGCGGCAGATACGGGAACGACGGACATTGTCGCCACTCCGCACGCAGACCTGGAGTATACGTTCTCTCCGGAAATGATCCGCCGGCGTGTCGAGGAACTGACGGCGGCCACGGGCGGCGTTCCCCGTATCTATGAAGGCTGCGATTTTCACCTCACCTTCGACAACATTCAGGACGCGGTGGCGAATCCGGCGAAATACACCATCAACCACAAGCGCTATCTGATGGTGGAATTCTCGGACATGATTATCTTCCAGAACACCGGAGAGATCTTCGATCGAATGCTGGCGGCTGGGATCGTTCCGGTGATCACGCATCCCGAGCGAAACCAATTGCTGCAACAGCGGATCGAAACCCTGGAAAAGTGGGCCGCGAGCGGATGCCTGATCCAGTTGACCGCGCAATCCCTGTTGGGGCGGTTCGGGAAGACCGCGCGCCGGTTCAGCCTGGAATTGCTGGATCGCGGCCTGGCGCATTTCGTGGCCAGCGACGCACACGATACGAAACACCGCCCGCCAGTTCTCTCCGATGCCTATCAGTGGACTGCCGATCACTACAACCAAGGTCTGGCCGAGCGCCTGTTTGTGTCGAATCCGCGAGCAGCCATCGAGGGGCAGCCTCTGCCCGAGGCCGGTGAAGAAGCGGTGGGGAGAAGGCGGGCGTGGTATCAGTTTTGGGGCGCCCGCAAGTGATGTACGCCTCGCGCAGGCCAACCGTGGAAATCCTTAATGTCCCTCGATTGTCTGCTATATTTGAAGTTCAGTTTTTTTCCTTATGACCCCTCCGGAGATGCAAGAACTCGTCTGTGCCCATAGCCCGGATTCCGACGACGCCTTCATGTTTTATGGCTTGGCGACGAAGAAGATCCGCTCGCGCTTTGTGACCTTCCGCCATGTTCTCGAGGACATCGAGTCGCTGAACCGCAAAGCCATGCAGGGCATGTACGAGTTGACGGCGATTTCATATCACGCCTATCCCTACGTGACGGACAAGTACGTTCTGATGGCCGCCGGTTCGAGCGTGGGTGATGGATATGGTCCCCTCCTTGCCGCCTTGCGTCCGATGGCGCCGGAGGAGATCAAGGGCAAGCGCATCGGCATTCCCGGCACGCTCACCACCGCCTACCTCACCCTGCGATTGTTCGAACCCGATTTTGAAGCGGTGGTAATCCCCTTCGACAAGATTTTGGACGCTGTAAAGGACCACTCCGTTGATCTGGGCCTGGTCATCCACGAGGGCCAACTCACTTACTCCAAAGCAGGCTTCCACAACGTGCTCGATCTGGGGCGCTGGTGGAAGAACAAGTTCAACCTGCCGCTTCCTCTGGGCGCCAATGTCATGCTGCGGTCTCTGTTGCCGGAGGTGCAATCCGAGTGCTCGCGGCTTCTCTCTGAGAGCATCCGTTACGCGCTCGATAATCCGGAAGAAGCCATCAACTATGCTCTTCAATTTGCCCGCGACCTCGACGTGCAGATGGCGCAGAAATTTGTCGGCATGTATGTGAATCATTTCACCGTCGATTGCGGAGAACAGGTTCCCGTGGCTGCGCAGAAACTGCTCGATATGGGCTTTGAAGCCGGATTGATTCCGCACAAGGTGAAACTGGAGTTCGTCCGCTGAACGTCCATCGTTCTATGCGGGTTTTTGCAACACTCCTGCTCGCTGCCTTCGCCTGCCGGGCCGCCGCCGACCCGGACGAGGCCAAAGCGCGCATCCGGGGCATTCGTGACTATGCCAAGCAAGGCCCCTCGGCCATCGCGAAGATACAGCCTTATCTGGAGGATCGCGACAAAGAGGTGCGTTGGGCGGCGGTGGAAGCCATCTCCGAGATCGGCACCCAGCGGGCACTCGATCCTCTCATTCAGGCCACCAATGATAATGAGGAAAGCATTCAGGTGCGCGCCGTGGACGGTCTGGTCAATTTCTACCTGCCCGGGTATCTGAAAACAGGCATTGGAGGATCGATCCGCCGGGCCACCCGAGCGCTGAAGGGGCGGTTTACGGACACCAACAACGATATCATCGATCCTTACGTGTCGGTCCGGCCGGAAGTGATTACCGCTATCGGTAAACTGGCCCGCGGCGGAATCAGCATGGAGTCCCGCGCCAATGCCGCCCGCGCCCTGGGAATTCTGCGCGGCAAGACCGCTCTCCCCGATCTCTATGAAGCGCTCCGCTCGCGCAGCGACATTGTTCTCTATGAGTCCCTTATCGCGATCCAGAAGATTCGCGACACCAGTTCCGGCCCGCAGATCCAGTTCCTGCTCCGCGATTTGAAAGACCGCGTGCAGATTGCCGCGCTCGAAACCACCGGCATTCTACGCAACCGGGCGGCCATCCCGGACCTGCGGCTAGCCCTCAAGAACGCCCGCAATGACAAGATCCGGCGCGCCGCCCTCACTGCCTTGGCGATGATGCCCGACGAAGCCAACCGCCCGTTGTTTGCCCAGTATTTCGCCAGTAAAGACGAAGGGCTGAGGGCCGCCGCCGCCGAGGGTTACGGGCGGCTCAGGCAGGCCTCCGATCTGCCGGCCCTCGAAAGGGCATTCCAGGATGAGGACAAGATGGGTCCGCGGCTCTCGATGGCCTTTGCCCTGGTGATGCTGGGCAAGCACGAGTTATCCGAATTCAGCGCCCTGCAATACCTGGTGAACACCCTCAACTCCAGGCTCTATCGCGATTCGGCGGAACCGCTGCTCACCGAACTGGCGCGCGATCCGGGAGTCTACAAAGCCATCTACCCTGCGCTGCGCAAGCCGGACGCAACCAAGGAGGAAAAGATCCGATTGTTGAGAATTCTTGGAAGAACGGGCGGAAAGGACACGCTCGCTGTTGTCGAGCCGCTCAAGGGGGATAGCGACGCGGAAGTGGCCCAGGAAGCAATGAGGGCAGCCCAGAACATTACTGCCAGGCTGCCCTGAAATCTCAAGTGAAGGAAAGGCGGGAGGCTCCGCCTTACTTTGCCTTCTTCTGTTTCTGCTGACCGACGCGGACTTTGAACTGCTTCTGCTGGGAATCAGTCCAGGCTTTCCAGTCAAACCGCTTCGACGCTTCCGCCTGATAGACCTCGGGATCGGCGCCCTTGGGAAGGACCGCCATGATGGTGGCAAATTGACCCGTTTCCGGGTTCTGCACCCGGAATCTCTTTACGTTCGGAATACCCATACATTGCTATCCTACCAAACTTCGGTTCGTTCGTTGCCAAGTGCTCGGCGCAGTTGCTATGGTCGAGTCGATGACTGCTGATTCCCACCACGGCGGCCGGCGGCCGGTTCGCGTCCGCCGCGTCGATGAATGCCAATCGCTCGAAGATCTGTTTCTCCATTGTTTGCCTGCGTTTGGAGGCGCTTACCTGCGCCGCGTCTACACGCTGCTCGATCAGGCGATCGGGTCGGATTGCCCCCTGACGCTTGCCATCTCCGGCCCGGTTACGGTCTCCGGCCAGCACCAGGCGTGGTTGATTCCGCTGCTCGAGACGGGGTGGATTGCCTACCTCAGCACAACGGACGCCGTTTGCTATCATGACGGTCACCGTTCGCTCCGCCACCATACCTCCGATCCGGTGTTTGAGGTGCCGATCTTCGGCGACGACGGAGCCTTGCGCGAGGAAGGGACCATCCGCGTCACCGACATGGCTTTCCCCGAGCAGGTGCTGCTCGATCAGGACGCCCTGCTATCGGAAATCCTGCTTCAGCCGGAATTTCAGAAGAAGATGACCGGCACCGAGATGCGCTATCTGCTGGGACGCCGCTACGCGGAGGAGGAAACCGCCCTGGGCGTCAAGCCGGGACTCCTTGCCACGTGCCACCGGTTGGCAATTCCCGTTCTCGTGGGAGCCCCAGCCGACGGCAGCGTCTTCCTGAACTCCATGAAACTATGGGCGATGCGAAACGCGGGATTGATTGACGATTACCGCTTTGAACTCGACCTGCACGCCGAGGTTTTCGAGGCATGCGCGTACCATCATTGGGGCTTGCTTGATCATCCCGGGGGGAAACTCGGAACGCTGATTCTGGGAGGCGGGGTTCCCAAGAACTACAATCTACAGCCCGAACCCGCGCTGGGCCAAGTGCTGGGATTGCCGGACATCCGGGGCTATCACTTTGACGTCCAGATCGTGAGCGCGCCGGTGACCGACGGCTCCCTCTCGTCCTGCCCGCCCGCCGAAGCGGTCACCTGGGGGAAAGTAGATAAGGACAGCTATCAACGGACAACGGAAAGCATGCAGGGGGACTATTCCGTCGTCATGCCATTCCTGGTGAAAGCCCTGCTTGACAAGCGGGACCGCTTCGAGCAACTGCGCCGCGAAATGGGTGAGGAGCGGCTGTTCTCCGCTCACCCCGAAGCCCGGGGCTACCTGCGCGCGCCGGAAGGCTACCGCCTCTTTGAACGCCGCGATGCCCTGCGCGAGAAACTGCTGGCGGGTGTGGAGCGCAACCGGGAGTGGCTGCTGTCCTCCATCACCCAACGTCAGGTTTAGAATTCGCCTTTACGCTTCGCTCAATGCCGCGAACAGCGTGCCGCGCGCTGTCGAGTGCAGCGGTTCCTTCGCCAGCCGGATCTCGGAAACCGGCACCGGAAAATCATTGGCCTTCAGCACACGCTCGAAGCGCTCCTGGAAGCCTTTCGGCATGACGCTGCCGCCGCTGAGCACAAGGGGAACCGGCCGGCCCATCTTGGGAACGCTCTTCGCCGCGGCAAAGGCCTCTTTGATTCCGTTCACCAGCGATTGGATCATGTCCTCGTAGTAAACGCCGATCACCTGCTGCACTTTATCCGAGTAGTGGCCGTTGAAATGGAAGCCGCTCTCCTTGACGATACGGATCCTGGTGGCCAGTTCACCGGCAGCCTGCGCGGCGCTGTTGTCGATGAAGTCTCCGGCTTTCGGGATGCTGAAGTTCAGAACCGGCACGGAAAGGTAAGCGAGGCAAACGTTGCACAGGCCCCCGCCGCAACTGATGCCGATGCCGGTGTAGTTGGAATCCTCCAGTTCCCCGTAAACCACTGCCAGACCTTCGCTTACCGGCTGCACCTGATAGCCCATCTCGGTCAGCATTCCGCGAATGGTCGCCTCGTGGTAGGTGGTGTTGTCGGGCGTGCCCAGGGGCGGCGCAGGCACGGAGAAGAACAGCCGCTTCCCGTCGCCGCTGTCGCTTCCGAGCAGGCTGCGGAAGATCTGCTGCATCTGCGCTTCACTTTCCGGTTCTCCGGGGTTGAGCAGGCCCGCGCGCATGGGGCGGCGGGTTTCCCGGCCGAGCAGGTCCGCGAACCGCTCGGATTCGTTGCCGTGCACCACCAGTTCGCCGCTGTCGACGGAATACGGCACCTGCTCCTTCTTCAACACGTTTTCCGTAATCTTCGAATAGGGGATGCGCACAAAGGCGTTCAACTGAGTCTTGAACGTGAATTCCTTTCCCGGCTTCTGTGCCAGGACAACGCGGCTTGTGCCGACATCCATTCCAATCGCAGAGTTGTTGCTGCTCATGAGTTTTCCTCTTTCTTCCGCGCCCGTAGCGCGACGACAAGTTGCCTAAACTTGCGGTTCAAGACGGACCTGTATTCACGCAAGGGCATGCCCTTCGCGCTGGCCTCTTGCCGCACTTCTTCCTGAGCGAGTAGTAATCCCTTCCACAACCGCGCCTCGGACACGGACACAAACGTGCTGTCGTAAATGAAGCCGAACACGGTCATGCTCGGGACGGGCGTGGCGTAGTTGTCCGGCAATCCCATATCCGCAAACGGAAAATGGGTCGCCCAATCGGTGTGGGCGCCAATGCGGAAATTGTCGGGATTGACTGAGACCTGCGCATGGGTAACGCAGTTTCCGGCGGGAATATGATACTTCGCGCGGAGCATGTCCGTAAGGACCCGCCCCGCGTGAAGTTGTGCTTCGTTGATGGTTTCGGCTCCGTCCTGCGGGCGCGTCTGCGCCTCGAAGGCGACGCCGAGAAAGCTCTGGTTCAGATTGACGTAAACGGATTTCTTGTCCGCCCACACGGAATGGCCCGCATGGTTGGCAATGGAGGCCTCTTCGACAACCCGGTACACGCGCCCAAAACGGTCCACCAGATAATGATAGGACTTGTTGTGGCGGACATAGGAAAGCACTCCCTGTCCGAGTTGCTTGAGGTTCCTGTTATGGGATGCGTCAAACGGCGCAAGGTCGCTCTCGGTGGTGTGAAAAACAATCCCCGCCGGATCAGTCCGGTAGGCTACATCCAGAGAACCATTTCCACCCCAGCTTTCCGGGTGTGCCCGGTCGAGAGACTGGTAGCGCCTTGGCGAGTGTGTCTGCCAGCCTCGCGTTTCAATCCGTAACCCATTGCTGTATACCTCGAAGTCATCTTTTTTCTCCACCAGCCAGATCCTGGAGGGCTCCATGGCTGCCAGACCCGCCGGCTTCACCAAGGTCTCCTCGCTCACGGACGGCGGCGGCTGCATCCACAAACTGGTGGCCTTCGTAATGGTGGAAACCGGCGCCAGAAGCCACACCAGTCCCGCCGTAACGAAGGCCGCGCCGCGCCTGTACCAGCGCCTGCGTTCCTGGTAGAACGCGCAAGCGTGGCGCAGAAAGCGCAGCCTCTCGACGGGATCGGCAATCTGCTGGGCGCGCCACTCGATCATGGTTCTCGTGACGTTTCCCGGGATTGCCGTCCCCCCTTGTGGGTACTTCCACTGCATTGGACATCTATCCTTCGAGTGCTACACAGTGTTCGTTATTCTCGCAAAAATTCCATCGGCGGGAAACCCATAAATTCTTAGGAAGCGCCTAAAGGATTCCTGCGGGGTACCTGCGTTTCCCTCTCCCACGGCCTAAGGAATTCACTTTAGCTCAGCGGCTTCCACAATGCGCGAGTCCGTTTGAAACTTCCGGAAGTTCTCAAACGACACATCCAGATCCCCCTGAACCCGCTTGAACAACGCCAGGCGGGCGTCCAGGTCCACTTGAATCCGGTAGGGCATCCACACTTCGCCGTTGATCCGGTGCTGCTCGATGAACAGGCGGGAACCCTTGGCAAGGCGCGCCAGAAACAGCCCCCAACTCACCGTATCGATTGTCTCCACGTCCAGCCGCGCCAATTGAAATTCCTGCTTGTCAATCCATACTTTACCCTTGAATTTCTTTAACATTCCGGCTCCCGAATGTTTCGGCTGATAATTGGGGCGCGGCGTGGCTTCGAGCTTCCAGCACGGGCGCCCGTTGATGGCATCGTCCCCCAACATGCGGAAATCGTAGGCATCGGGGACCTCCTCGAGGAACTCCCGATCCTTCCGCCGCTCACGGTCAAATGCGGCCAGCCGCTTCCGCCGCTCCTCAGGGCTCTCCTTCGCCCGCTTCTCCATCAGCCGGTCGAGCTTCTGCTGCTCCTTGCGGCGCTCGGAATCGGAGAGCGGCTTCCCGTCCTTTGCGATCAGCCGTTCATAGGGCTCACCAAACAGGATCAGCACTTCCTCGGTCCGCTGGTCTACTTTCGTGATTTTGCCGTGTGAATCCCGCCGCCGCATCTCAGAGCGGACAATATAGGTATAGTCTTTTGCTTTCAACCAGTTGGACTGATCGTGATGGACGGACTTGCGAACGATTTCCAGTGCATCCTGACCCTGGGCGAGCGAAGACACAAGAAACAGGACAGCAAGGATGCGCATGGACAACCAGACGCATCATACCCCGTCAAGTTCCCTGAAATCCCGCCGCGCCTCTTTGAACGGGGCCGAGCCTTCAGCCGTTTTAGCGGTCAGTCAAGTCAGTGGCGCAGGGCAGGCTGAAGGCTGAGAGCCAATCGCTGACAGCTAACCGGCGGATTTCTTTCCCGGTGTGAACAGGGATACGGGCGATGGCAGGATCGAGAAGTATTCCATCAGCCGTTTCTTTTGCTCATGGGCCGGCTTCTTTTCGAGCATGAACTGCGCCAGTTGGGTGAACTGCCGCCCAAGATCGGAATTGGCATCCACGGGTTTGCCTGCCGTCATGGCCTTGTGAACGCCTTGGTAATCGTTGGCAAAGGTCATGACGACGGGTTGGCCGAGCAGTTCCTCGACTTGTGCAGGGCTCACAATGGAGCGCTTCTGGCAGCGGTTGAGGAGGATGGCCACGCGGTCGGCGAGGTCAATGCTGCGCAGGTAGCCTATTTTTTCTCTGGCCAGATGGAGCGAAGGCACCTCGGGTGTCACCACCATGAAAATGCGCTTGGACTCCTGCATCGCCTCGAGGGAATACTTTTCGAGGTTCCCCGAAAGATCGAGGAAGATGGCTTTGTAGGAGCGGCGGGCGAATTCCAGGATGTGCTGGATGCGCGACGGTTCCATGCGCAATCCGGGGTTCAGCTTCCCGGAATGGAGCACATCCAGATGGCCGACGGTGGTCACCAGTTGAGGCCAGATGTTCTCGTCCAGATGCGTGGCGCGTTCCGCAGCGTCAGTCAGCGAGTAGTTGTTTTCCAGTTGCAGGAGGAACCGCACCATGCCGGAGTTCATGTCGCAATCGACCAGCAGCGAGCGCTGCTCCGGCAGGCGGCTGACGGCTACCGCGGTGTTGGTGGCAATGGTGGTGGTGCCCACGCCGGGTTTCGACGGCAGAAAGGTGAACACCAGGTCAGTACTGTCAATCAGAACCGGTTTCTTTTCGAGCACCTCTTTGATTCGTATCAGCCCCTCGTAAACATTCTGCCGCTGGAAGGGGAAAGAGATGAATTCCCGCACCCCGCTTCTCATCACCTCGAGCAGCGTGGCTGGATCGGCCGTCCGGCCAAAGGCGACAATTTGCAAACCCGGCAGTTGCCCCTCCGCCGCCGAGGCCACTTCTAAAGCCTTGCTCAACGATTCAATACTCAAGAACAGCACTTGCGGCCCGCTGGCGCGCAGCGCTCGTGTCAATTCACTTGTGTTCGGATACCGGGGAATGGTCCGAACGACGGCCACCACTCCCATGCCGGCCAGAAGCTCTTCCAGCTTCTCCGACAGATCCTCATCCGGACAGATGATAGCTCCCTTCAGCATCACTGCTCCTTGTTATCACGATAGAGGTTTTAGGGGAGAGGTCCAATCGACCCGAAGGGTTAGGAGAGCGAGGCAAAAGGGCTGACGCGTTAGCCTAGGTATTCAGCCCCGTACTCAGGGGAACGCCTTACTGGTTTACGTAGCCCCATCCGCGATACACTGCCCCTATGCCAAAGCCTACTCCTCCCCTCCTCGACGTGGAGTGCCCTTGTTGCCAGGCTGCTCTGCGCATCGATCCCAAGACCGGCTCCGTGGTCTACCACAAGGCGAAAGAGAAACCGAAAGTGTTCGAAGACTTCTCGGCTGCGGTGCAGAGCTACCAGGGGGAAGCCGGCCGCCGCGAAGACGCCTTCCAGAAGTCTCTGGCCGATCATAAGGTGCACAAGGAAGTGCTGGCGAAGAAATTCGACGAGCTCTTCAAGAAGGCCAAGGAGAATCCCGACGATCCGCCACCCTTGCGCGATATCGACATGGACTGAGATTGAGGATTTTGCGAAGGAGACGACATGCCGCGCAGCTTGTGTCTGATCGCGCTGATGGTACTGACGGCTGCCGCCCTGTTTGCGCAAGAAAAGAAGCAGGGCGGGAAGAAGGGCGGTAGCAATCCGGAGGGTCCTGTCCCGGCCGGCGAACCGGCGCATTTTGCGGGCGCCATCGGCGGGGAACGGGCGAGCGCGGAAGGCAAGCAAGCCGATTGGCCTGCCATCGCCTATACGTCTGACGGCGCGTTGTGGGCCATCTACGTCGAGTGGAATGACAAAGACGCTGACCGGGTGCTGGTCCGGCGCAGGGACACGGCAGGGACGTGGGGACCGGCTGTGGATCTGGCTGACGGGAACTGGGATCACTACTCGCCTGCGATCGCGGCACGAGGCACAGGCGTCGTGGCGGTTTGGGCCGGGCAATCGAGCGGCAACTACGATCTGTTCTGGAGCGAGATGAAAGCGGATGGCAGCGCCACAAAGCCGGCGCGGCTGACCTCGGCGCCCGAAAGCGATTTCAACGTGCGCGCGGTGAGCGACGCGAGAGGCAATGTCACCATTGCCTGGCAAAGCTTCCGCAAGGGCAATGCCGACATTTATGTGCGCAGACTGACCGGGTCCAGTTGGGGGCCCGAGGAGGCGCTCACCACGTGGGATGCCAATGATTGGGAGCCGGCGATTGCCCTCGATTCGCGCGGCGTGGCATGGATCAGTTGGGACTCTTATAAGAACGGCAACTACGACGTCTTCCTGCGCTCTTACGACGGAACCAAGGTCGGCGATCTTATTCCGATCACCACGGAATCGGCGGCTCAGTTTCATTCCACGGTGGCAGTGGACGGGATGGATCGCGTGTGGGTGGCCTGGGACGATGCGGGAAAGAACTGGGGCAAGGATTTCTCCCGCGCCAGTTCCGCTCCGGGCAGCCGCGGGCTGCACTATTCGCGCACGCTGGGAATGCGTGTGTACGCGGGTGGCCGCGTGGAAGAAGTGATGAACAGCGTGGCGCGGAAGTTCAGCGGGAGGATGCAGCGCTACGCGGAGCTGCCGCACCTGGTGTTTGACCAGAAGGGAGCCCTGTGCCTGGTGTTCCGCCACTGGACGGAAACCAAGCCGAACGAGATCTACCATTTCTATGTGACGCGGCTGAGCGGCGGCGAATGGTTGGAGCCTTACCAGCTTGCGAGCAGTTCGGGGAGGAATTCGCAGCACGCCTCGCTCGTGTTGAAGCCGGGCGGCGGCGTGGCGATTGGATATTCGAGCGACGGCCGTTCGCCAACCAACGTGCCGAAAGACCAGATGCACGCGCTGCATTACAACGTGTATGTCTCGAATTGGGAAGCGGGGACGCAGCCGGCAAATGCGAACCTTGTTGCGGCGCAGTTGCCCGCTCCCGGCCCGGCAGGACCTCGACGCGCGCGACAGACAATGACGGCCGGAGGCAAGCGCTACACGCTCCTGCTGGGCGATTGCCACCGGCACACGGACATCCGCGGGCACAGCGGCGTGGATGGATCGGTGCTGGACACCTACCGCTACGGCATCGATGCGGCGCAACTGGATTTTCTCGGCACCTCGGACCACAACGAGGTAGTGGGCGGGCGATGGCCGGACGGTCTGCGCGACTACCAGTGGTGGACGGTGCAGAAGGCCGTGGATCTGTTCACGCACGCGCCCGCGTTCATTGGAATCTACAGCTACGAGCATTCCATGAACCGCCCGGCCGGGCACCGTAACGTGCTGTTCCTGAAGCGGGGCGCGCCGCTGCGTCCCATAGACCGCGAGCGCAAAGAAGACAACCTCCCGCCGAATATGTGGAAGTGGTGGGAAGAGCACGTGTTTACGCAATCAGGGCAGAAGTCGGTGATCGTCCCGCACACGTTTGCCGCGGGACCGCTGGCCGATTGGAACTGGCCGAATGCGCGGTTCGATTGTCTGCTGGAAATGTATCAGGGCGCGCGCGGCAGCTACGAAGCCTACAAGCTGCCGGACAAGGAGAAGCGCGGCCCGACACAGGTGGACGAGGACGGCCATTATGCCCGGAACGCGCTGGCGAAGGGCAACATCTATGGGTTCGTTTCGTTCAGCGATCACGGCTCGACGCACAATAGCTGGGCCGGGGTATGGGTGTCAAAGGAAGACCGCGAGGGTGTGCTCGATGGCATGTACGCCCGGCACACCTTCGCCGCAAGCGATGAAATCATTACCAAGGTAACGGCGGCCGGGCACCTGCCGGGGGATGAGTGGAATGTGAGCGGCAACAAGGCTCCGCGAATCGAGGCCAACATCACCGCGCCGGATGAGATTTTGCGCATCGACGTGGTGAAGGACGGCAAGTACGCGTACACTATGCGCCCTAACGGCGGCACGACGGCGAAGCTGAACTGGCGCGACAGCGAGGCGAGGCCGGGCCGCTCGTATTACTATGTGCGAGTGTTTCAGCGCGATCCCGACAATCCCGACGGCGACCCGGAGATCGCCTGGACCTCGCCATTCTACGTGACCTACCAATAACACTATGTCCTACCAGTTTCGCGTCGGGATTACTCCCGATTTCTACACAGATGCCAAGGGGCGGTTCGAGGGGCCTTTGGAACAGAAACTCGGCCCGGTGAAAGGGATCGAAGTGGCGGCGATGCCGCCACAGCCGGACAGAACGGTAACGGCGGCGGCGGCGGATGAGTTTGACGCCATCTTTGCCTTGGGGATCAACTTCTCGCGCGCGAGCGTGGAAGGCGTCAAGCGACTGGCTCTTATCGCGCGGTGGGGAGTCGGCTACGACATGATCGACATCCCGGCCATCACGGAGGCCGATGTGCTGCTGGCGATCACCCCCCAAGCCGTGCGGCGCCCGGTGGCGGAGGCGATCCTCACCTACATCTTCATGCTGTCGAAGAACGTCCTGGAGCAGGACCGCACGGTGCGGGAAGGGAAGTGGCGGGGGAGCCTGAGCCGGCTCGGGATATGTCTCCCCGGGCGGACGCTGGGTTCGCTCGGTTGCGGGAATATTGCGCAGGAGTTGTTCCGCCTGGCGGGCGGGCTGGGCTTCGGCCGTCTGATCGCGCACGATCCTTATGCCGACGCGGCAGCCGCCGCCAAACTGGGGGTGGAACTGGTCTCCATGGAGGAACTGTTCCGCCAGAGTGATTACCTGGCTGTAAACTGCCTGCTCAACGAGCAGACTCGCGGCCTTGTCGGCGCGGAGCACCTGCGCATGATGAAACCTTCAGCGTTCTTCATCAACACCGCGCGCGGGCCGATTGTGCGGCAGCCGGACCTGGTTCAGGCGCTGCGGGAAAAATGGATTGCGGGAGCCGGGATCGACGTTTTCGAGAAGGAGCCTCCCGTGGCTGGTGAGCCGCTGCTCGAACTGGACAATGTCATCCTCGCGCCGCACGCGCTCGCCTGGACCGAGGAGATTGCCCGGGACAACGGGCTCGAGGCGTGCGATAACATACTCGCTTTGGCGCGCGGGGAGATTCCGCACGGGGCCGTCAATCGCGAGGTGCTGAAGCGGCCCGGATTCCAGAGAAAGCTAGAAAGGTACCGCCAGTGAAAGACAATCGTTTCCAGAAGGTGCTCCGCGAGGGGCGCGTCCCGGTGGGACACATGATCATGGAGTTCGGCACGCGCGGGCTCGCGATGATGCTGAAAGCCGCCGATGTCGACTTCGTCCTTTACGACATGGAGCATTCGGGCTTTGATACCTGCCAGGTGGCCGATCTGGTTGCCTGGCTGAAGGCCACCGACATTGCGCCGTTCGTGCGCGTGCCGCAGCCTCTCTATCACTTCATCGCGCGGACCATGGACGCAGGCGCGCTCGGCATCATGGCGGCCAACGTCGAATCCGCCGAGGAGGCCAAACGGATTGTGAACGCGGTGAAGTATGCGCCGCTTGGCAGGCGGGGCCTCGGGCTGGGTACGGCGCACAATGATTACGTGGCTCCGGACACCGCCGGGTATTTGAAGCACGCCAACGAGAACACCACGGTGATCTGCCAGATCGAATCGCCGTTGGGCGTGGATAACTGCGAAGCCATCGCGGCGACGGAAGGCGTGGATGTGCTGTGGGTGGGGCACTTTGATCTCTCGTCCTCGATGGGCATTCCCGCCGAGTTCCGCAACCCGCGCTTTCTCGACGCCCTGAAACGCGTTGTCGCGGCGACGAAGGCCCACGGAAAGACCGCCGGCATACAGCCCGGCAGCGAGCAGCAGGCGGAGGAGTGGCTCGAACTCGGGTTCAACGTCGTCAGTTGGAAGACGGACATCGGCGTCTACCGTGGAGCGCTCGAAAAAGAGATCCGCTGGCTGCGCGAGCGGGTCGCCCGAAAGTAATCATGGATCCGATCCGCATTGCCGAAGCAAGGGAAAAGGACCTCCCCGTCATCCTCGACATGATCCTCGGACTGGCGGAGTATGAAAAGCTCACCCACATCGTCACGGCCACCGAGGACAGTCTGCGCGACACCCTGTTCGGAGGGAAGCCCGCGGCCGAGGTGTTGCTCGCCTATTGGGAGGACCAACCGGCCGGCTTTGCGCTGCACTTCCCCAACTATTCTTCGTTTCTCGCACAGCCCGGAATCTTCCTCGAAGACCTGTTCGTCAAACCCCATCTGCGCGGAAGGGGAATCGGCATGGCTCTGCTGGGCCGCCTGGCAGCCATCGCGAAAGAACGGGGTTGCGGTCACATGGAATGGGGAGTGCTCGATTGGAATGAGCCGTCCATCCGATTCTATAAGAACCTTGGCGCGGAGCCGATGGACGAATGGACAAAGTACCGGCTGGACGGAGAGGCACTGAACCGCCTGGCGCGGCGCTCTTCCGGCAGCGCTTGAACCTACCCATTGCGCCGGACCGCGATTCGCCGCAGTTCCGGCAATACCTCGCCGATCGCCACGGGTCCGGCTCCCGGCCGGCCCATGCCGAAGTACAGCTTCCTGTAAAGCGCATACAGCCGCTCATACACCGCACCCTCGGCCGGATCCGGCTCAATCACGCGGTAGTTCGGGCAAAGCCGGTCCTGCGCCGCCTCCACCGTAGGAAACGTACCCGCCGCCAGAAACGCGAAGATCGCCGAACCGAGGCTGGTTACGTCCGACTCCGGCACCAGCACCGGCTTGCCGAACACATTCGCATAGACCCTGTTCAGCACTTCATTTTTCTGCGGCACTCCCCCGCCGTTGATCACACGTTGAATCGGTGTGCCGTGCTCCGCCATGCGATCGAGAATAATTCGCGTGTGGAAGGCTGTTCCTTCAATCGCCGCGAACAGTTCATCCGCCGCCGTGTGAACCAGGTTCCATCCCAGGGTCACACCCCCCAGTTCCGGATTCACCAGCACCGTGCGGTCGCCGTTGTCCCAGGTGAGGCGCAACAGGCCCGTCTGGCCCGCGCGGCGACCCTCCGCCGCTTTTGTCAGTTCCGCGGGAGAACTCCCCGCCCGGCGCGCAATCGCATCGAAGATGTCCCCACATGCCGAAAGCCCCGCCTCGATGCCCACAAAACCGGGATGCACCGACCCCGGAACCACGCCGCAAACTCCGGGAATCAGTTCCGGTTTCCGCGAGATCGCCATCATGCAGGTGGAAGTGCCCACCACATTGACCACGTCGCCTTCCCGAACCCCCGCGCCCACCGCATCCCAATGCGCGTCAAAGGCGCCCACGGGAATCGGAATCCCTGGACGCAATCCCAAACGTCCGGCCCATTCCTCCGACAGTCGTCCGGCGATCTTCTCGGAGGTGGCGTACCGGCCGCCGATCTTCGCGCGCACGCCCGCCAGCAGCGGATCCACCTTGGTGAGAAAGTCCTCCGGCGGCATGCCGCCCAGCGCCTCGTTCCACATCCATTTGTGGCCCATGGCACAAATGCTGCGCGGGACGGCTGCCGGGTCGCGAACGCCGCACAACATGGCGGCCACCATGTCGCAGTGCTCGAGGGCGGTCACCATCCGTTCGCGCTTGTCCGGATTGTGGCGCAGCCAGTGGAGCAGCTTTGCCCATCCCCACTCGCTCGAATACACGCCGCCGCACCAATCGATGGCTTCCAGACCCTCGCGGTGCGCCGTTTCCGTAATCTGCGCAGCCTCTTCCCTGGCGCGGTGATCGCACCAGAGGTAGTAATCATCGAGCGGCTCCAACCCTTCGCCCACCGGCGCCACCGAGGAGCCTGTGGTATCGAGCGCGATCGCGTCGAGCGAGGCTCCCTCCACGCCGGCCGCCTTCACAGCCTTCTTCATGGCCTCCTCGAGCGCCGCCATGTGGTCGGCATGCCGCTGTGTCGCATGGTCCGGATCTTCCTTCTTCCGCATCAGCGGGTAATCCGCCGTAGCCGATCCGATTCTCCCCTTCTCGCTGTCGAACACCGACACCCGGACACTCAGCGTCCCGAAATCCACACCCGCAACTCGAGCCATGAAACCTCCGAAAATGAAATTTAGCTAACTGGATTCCTTTCACGCAGTCTAACGTGTGGATGCAGGAAACGGAAGCGGCAGCCATAGCCCGGGCTCGCACCGGGGACGGAGACGCTTTCCGTGTGCTTGTGGAAAGGCATAGCCGCAGCGTGTTTCGCCTCGCCTACCGGCTTACCGGAAATGAACAGGATGCCGAGGATGTGGTGCAGGAGTCGTTCCTTCGCGCTTACAGGCAGCTGGAAAAATACGACGGCCGCGCCGGCTTTCACACCTGGTTATATCGCATCGCGGCGAACTATGCGTTGGATCTGCTCCGGTCGAGAAAACGCATGAATCAAAGAAAAGACGAAGGAGGCCTCTCCATGCTCGATAACATTCCCACCCCCGAACCTCCCGCCGACCGCGCCGTCTTTTCCTCCCAAATGCAGCAGCGCCTCGCCTCCGCCATGGCCGTCCTGTCCGAGCAGGAGCGCGCTGCCTTCGTCCTGCGACATTTCGAGGGCCATTCGATCGATGAAATTGGAGAAGCGCTGGGAGTGGGCGAGAGCGCCACGAAAAACAGTATTTTCCGCGCCGTCCAGAAACTGCGGCGCGCCCTGGAGCCATTCGTGGGGGTAACCCGATGAGCGAGCATCTTACCGAGCAGCAACTGGTGCTTCTCTATTACGGCGAAAGCCGTGAGGCAGGGGCTGAGTCGCATCTGGAGTGCTGTGACGAGTGCCGCGCGCAGTACCGGTCGCTGCAAGGCGCTCTCAACCTGGTGGACGGCTTCCCGATTCCGGAACGAAGCCCGGAGTATGGTAGCGAAGTGTGGCGACGGATCGAGCGCCGCCTGCCGTGCCGGCCGCGAGTCATCCGGTGGCTTGGCGGATACCGGCAATGGGCTGCGGCGGCCGCGCTCGCGTGCCTGCTGGCGGCCGCATTCCTCGCCGGCCGGTATTCGAGGAGCGCATCCGTAGCCAGAGCAGTGCCTGCCTCAGACCATTTCGACGAGCGCGTGCTGCTTTCGGCGGTGGGGAATCATCTGGACCGCACGCAGTTGGTGCTGGTGGAATTAGCCAACTCGCGGCCTGCCCCACACCACCAGCACATCGATATTGAGGCTCAGCAGGAGGACATTCGTGACCTGCTCGAGGCCAACCGCCTTTACCGGACCAGCGCGGCGCAAGCCGGGGAGCGCGCCGTGGCTGACGTGCTGGATGAACTCGAGCGCCTGCTTGTGGAAGTGGCCCACACCGCCCCGCGCTTGACGGCGCAGGAAGCTGATGAATTGCGCGAGCGAATCACGGGCGAGGGCATCCTCTTTCGCGTCAGAGTGACGGAATCCGGGGTGCGAGCCAGGGAGAAGCAGTTGGAGTCCGGCAAGGAAGACACCAGTTTGTAAAGATCCTGAGGGAAAGACCTATGAAGACGTTTCGTAATATCTCGATCGCCCTGCTGGCCGGCGCGGCGGTAATTTCCGGCCAGGTTCCTCAGCCGCCACCGCCGCCGGCCCTGGATGACACACGCATGCGGGCCATCGATCAGGAAGTTCGCGCGGCCCAGGAAGCGCTCCGCAATGCGGAAATCGACCGGAAACTCTCGCACACAGTTGGCGAAATCGACCGCATGGCGGATCAGTTGCGGCGAGCCGGAGAACTGGCCTTCCAGGCTGCCCCGATGCCTGCGCCGGTTCCCCCCGGCGCGTTTCCTTATGGTTTTTCCGGTTCCGGGCGGCTTACGGAAGAAGAACGCGTCTATCGCAAAGGGAAAAGCGCCCTCGAGGATAGGGATTGGGACCGCGCCGTTCAACTCTTCCAGGAAGTCATCAGCCGCAAAGGCAGTTCCGCGGACGCCGCCATGTACTGGAAGGCGTATGCGCTGAATAAACTGGGCCGGCGCAACGAAGCCCTCTCGACACTCAGCGACATGATGCGGTCTTATGCAAACAGCCGCTGGCTCGACGATGCCAGGGCGCTCGAAGTGGAAGTGAAACAATCTTCCGGCCAGCCCGTCTCTCCCGAAGCCGAAGCCGATGAGGACCTCAAGATTCTCGCCGTCAACGGGATGATCCATACGGACCCCGAGCGTGCCATCCCGGTGCTCGAGAGCCTGCTAAAGAAGAGTTCTTCGCCTCGCCTCAAGGAACGCGCGTTGTTCGTGCTGGCGCAGAGCCGGTCGCCTAAAGCGCGGGAAATCCTGCTCAAGCTCGCCCGCGGCGGCACGAATCCTGACCTGCAATACCGGGCTGTCGAATACCTGGGCTACCAGAGCACTCCGGAAACGCGGCAGGCGCTGTCTGAGATTTACGCTTCATCGAATGACGTGCACCTCAAGCGCGCCGTGTTGCGCGGATTTGCCGCCAGCCGCGACAAAGATCATCTGCTGAATGCCGCCAGGTCCGAACAGAACCTCGATTTGCGGCGCGAGGCCATCCGCGGACTCGGCGCCATCGACGCCAATGAAGAATTGTGGCAACTCTACCGCTCGGAATCTTCGACGGAGCTGAAGCAGGAGATCCTGCGGGCGCTTCCCGGGCGCAAGGAGAACGCCGATCGCCTGATCGAGGCTGCACGGAGCGAGAAAGACCCTTCGCTGCGCGCGGAGTTGATCCGCCAGATCGGCTACTCGCGCTCGGATAAGGGCCCCGAAATTCTCGCCGGTCTCTACGCCTCCGAGAAGGACTACGACGTGCGCAAGGCGATCATCGGCGCGCTCCGCTCCCAGAACAGCGCCAAGACGCTGGTGGACATCGCCCGTGTCGAAACAGACCCCAGGCTCAAGCGGGTTATCGTCGAGACACTGAGCCGCATGAAGTCGAAGGAAGCCTCGGATTACCTGGTGGAGCTCCTGAACAAGTAGCCGGTCAGGAGATGATCTCGAAGATCGCTTCCACCTCTACCGCCACGCCTGTCGGCAGCGAAGCAAAACCCAGCGCCGACCGCGCGTGATGGCCATTCCCGGATTTGCCGAACACTTCATGCAGCAAATCCGACGCCCCGTTGATCACCAGGTGCTGCTCGATAAAGTCCGGAGCCGAGTTCACGCATCCCAATACCTTGATCACCCTCAGGCCATCCAGTGTTCCGTGGGCGTTCCAAACCGAATTGAGGATCTTCGCCGCGCAATCACGCGCCGCCGCGTATCCTTCTTCCGTCGTCAACCCCGCGCCGAGTTTGCCTTTCCGCGTGCTCACATGCCCCGAGCTGATCAGTTGATTGCCGGAGCGGATGCAGAGGTTCAAATAGCCGGGCGTCTGCTTTTCAAAGCTCAGCCCCAGTTGTACAGCCGTTTCTTGTGGAGTCATGAAACCGATATTTCAAAATATTCGGTTCCCGCTCACCGGCGCAAGTCTCGCCCGCGGGCAATCTAGCGTACGGCCTCCGATTCCAGAGCCTGAGCGCGAGGGAAAAGGATGTCGTTCTCGAGATGGATATGTATGCGCAGGCCGCTCTCCAGTTCCGCCAGCCCTTTGTACAGCGCCTCATAGGCTTCGCGATCTTCTCCGGGCAGCGTGTACCCATTCGTCAGAAGCCGCATCTGCTTGAGAGCATCGAACGTGGAATCGTGGTCGATGAGCATTGTTTGGATCGGGTTGCGAACCGTTCCGAACGGGGGCGGCTCCGCGGGTATGCCCTCCTCGAAGTAGCGCTCCGTTCGCTCGATAAACGGAAAAAGGATCATCTCCTCTTTGCGCATGTGGTCGTCCAACTCGTTCTTCATCCCGGTGAATACGTCCAGCAGCGGAACCAGGGGTCCTCTGGCGCGCTCGCCGAGCTTCACAGTCATCAACTCTAATCGCTCCTCGATCGTGGGCATCTCCTCCCGGAGGTATTCGTGATGCTGCTCCACAATGTGCTCGATGAGTTCGCGCAAAGGCTTCTTGGACCAGTCAGTTGTGGGCAGTGATGGTGCGCCGGCTTTGCCGGCGTGCGGATTCGTGTCCGATGTCATGAGTTTCGTCTCTTAGGCGAGGATAAGCGCCGTTTCCGGATGGCGCTATGACCAAAGTCACATCTGAGGGTGCACTGGCGGATTCGTGCCCCGCTCCATTCGTGCCCGGGTCCATTGACACCGTCCCGAACCCTCCGTTAGACTCCTCAATCTAGGCATTATCGTGGTCGAATTGCTGCAAGCTCTCTCCGCGTTCGCCGTCTTCCTCGCCATTGCTGCGTTCGGATTCCTCTTCCTCCTTGTCTCACTCCTGTTCGGCGAAGTCTTCGAACACTTCAGCTTCGAACACGAAATCGACCACGATATGGATCAGGGCGGCCCCAGTTTCCTCAGCCCCCGCATCCTCTCTGTCTTCATCACCGCCTTCGGCGGAGCCGGCGCCATCGCCACCTATTACGGGCTCTCCACCCTCCCCGCCTCCGGCATCGGCTTCTTCACCGGCGCCGCCTTCGCCTCCCTCATCTACATGTTCGCCAGGTTCCTCTACAGCCAGCAGGCTTCCACTGAAGTCAAGGCTACCGATGTTCTCGGACAGACGGCGCGCGTCGTCGTCGGCATCCCTAAGGATGGTCTCGGCCAGGTCCGCTGCCGCGTCGGGGAGGAACTCGTCGACAAAATTGCCCGCTCTTCCGATGGGGCTCCTATCCCGGAAAACACTCCCGTCACCGTCGAACAGGTTCTCGGCGAAATGCTCATCGTCAATCGCCTCAAAGCCTCGCCAACGCCTGGCGGAAGAGCGCAACAATAACTTCGTTGCCGGACTCCTCCGCATAGCTGACGCCTTCCATCAGCGGCAAGCCACCTATTTCGCGCAAGTACTCGATTGGCCAGCCGGCCCGGCATAGCCCCGAACCGCCCGTCCCTCCGGTTGATATCGGCGGCCGCCGCAACCAGCGCCCGCACCATCTCCTGCTGCCCCTGAAGCGCCGCCAGGTGCAATGCCGCCGCCCCCTCTTCATCCGCCGCATTCGCCGGCTCGGGGTCCCGCTCGACAATCCCGCGCACATCGGGCCACGTCTCCCGCGCTTACAGCCTCGAACAGCTCATTTGTGGAAGAGATGATTTTCCGGCTATCCTACCCAATCATGCCTCCCTACGCCATCCTCTCGCTCCTGCTCATTCTCGCCCTCCCGGCGAACGCCGCCCCGCCCACACCCATCATCTTCGACACTGACATGGGCAACGACATTGACGACGCGCTCGCCCTCGCTGTCATCCATGCCCTCGAATCCCGCGGCGAAGCGAAACTCATCGCCGTCACCATCACCAAGGACAACCGCTGGTCCGCTCCCTTCGTCGACCTTGTCAACCAGTTCTATCACCGCCCCGATATCCCCATCGGCGTCGTCCGCAACGGCAAAACTCCCCAGGATGCCCCCTACACGCGCATCCCTTGTGAGCGCAAAACGCCCGACGGAAAACCCCTCTACCCGCGCCGCATCCAGGACGGCTCTCAGGCCCCCGAGGCGGCCGGACTCATCAAGAGCGTCCTCGAAAAGCAGCCCGACCATTCCGTCGTCATCGCCCAGGTCGGCTTCTCCACTAACCTCGCCCGCCTCCTCGACCTCCCCGGAGCCACTGATCTCGTCCGCCGCAAAGTGAAACTTCTCAGCGTCATGGCCGGCGCATTCCCCTCCGGAAAGCCCGAATACAACGTCCACACCGACGTCGAGTCCGCCCGCAGGCTTTTCTCTTCCTGGCCCACCGCGATCGTCTTTTCCGGCTTCGAAATCGGACTCTCCATCCCCTACCCCGCCCGTTCCATTGAGAACGATTTCCGCTGGGTTTCGAACCACCCCATCGTCGACGCTTACCGCGCCTACAAGTCCATGCCCTACGACCGCCCCACCTGGGACCTCACCGCCGTGCTCTACGCCCTCCGCCCGGACAGCGGCTACTTCTCCCTCTCCCCGCCCGGAACAGTCACTGTCGACAGCGAAGGCCGCACCACCCTCCGCCCCGCTCCCAATGGCCTCCACCGCTACCTCACCATCACCCCGGAGCAGCGCGCCAAAACCCTCGAGGCCTTGATCGAACTCTCGAGCCAGCCGCGAAGCCACCCATGAGTCTCTCCGAAGTCTGGAAATCCAACCTTGGAGAGCCCTTGAACCTGAGTCACGTCCAAATCAAAACTCGATTTGCCTTGTTTTCAATCACTTTTTCCTTGTAATGGGCGGCTTCGCAAATCGCGTCTGCTAATCCTATGGCTTCGAGGGTCGCAAGCATTGGCCCCCGAAGGAAAGAGACATCCTATGACAGCCGAACTGGAACCCGTTCTTCTCCGGAATGAGCGCGCCGAAGCTTACCGCAACCTCCGCGATCAGTACCTCCAGCGCTTTCAGCCTTCCGATTCCGTGGAGCGCGATCTCGTGCTCCACCTGGTGGTCACCACCTGGCGCCTCCACCGCCTCCAGTCCATCGAGGCCGGCCTCTATGAAGTCGCCATGGAGGATTGCCGCGCCACGATGGAAGAAGAGTTCACCACTCTCACCGCTGAGGCGCAGCGCGGCATTGCCCATCAGTCCCTCTCTGCGAAGAACGATGTCCTCAAAGAACTCCGGCGTTCCGAGGCCCACTTGCGGCGCGTCTACCAGAATACCCTTCGCTGCCTCATCGATCTCCGTAATCTGCGCAGCGCCCCCCAACCACCCGCCGCCGTGCGCCGCCCCTTCCTCATTGTCGATAACGTCCATAACAAGGCAGCCTGACTCGCACCTGTCGCCGCATCAGCCGCGGCGGTGTGATAGACGGCCACCGGCGCGCGCGTGGCGGCGGATGCCAGATTCAGCGCGCCGCGCTTACGGCTATGAGCCGCACTGGACCCAACAAGCCCGAGGGTAATACCTTCACCTTGTCCATGTCCTGCGGCTCGAACCTCACTCCATAACGCAGATTCAACAGGCGGTAGTCCGGCAGTCGCTCCCCGCCATAAGCAATCCCGTCACGTCCACCGAATAGGGAGGCATCCACACTGAGCCGGCCCTTCTCCCGTTCACATACACCACTGCCGCCTCCCGCACCGGACCGTCCAGCCACGCCCGCATTCCGTTCGTCAGGCGCTCCTCGGGAACCGCCGTCGCGGCGCCGAAATCCAGCCGCAACTTTCCGCCGCGAAGCGTCTCCGCGCTCATCGCCACCTCTTTCTCATACGCGGCCACGCCCGAGTAATAACGCGTCGCTTCCTCATCGGCCCACGACTTCAGCCCTTCCATCCTCACCGCTTTGGACATCCCTTCAAGCCACTCCGTCCACTCTCTGCTCCAGTCCGCTGCCGAGCGTTCCCTCACCCGCGGTTGCGCCGCGAGAGCCCGCTTTGTGAACACCACCATGCGCGACCCGTACGGCTCCAATTCCAACTCGGCATTGGCGCCTTCTCCGGTTCCTGTCACCGCTCCTGTCATGGGATACCACAACTCCGCCCGCATCCCGCTCACACGGAACTCCGCCTTCACCCGCCTCACCTGATTACTCGTGTTCGCCACAAAATAGATCTCCGCCGAGTCCGTCCGGCGATGCACCACGCCGGCATCGGGAGCCGCCGGCGAGAACCACACATCCGGCGGCGCCTTTGCCCGCAGCGCGGATGCAAGCCCATCGCTCTCGTTCTCCACGAACCGCCCCGCCGCGGCGGGACCTTCAAACATTTCCCGTGTCATTTGTCTTATGGCGCTGTTTTGTTCGTTGCCGGCTCGAAACCCCGGCGCTGCGTAGGGCAGCCGCCGCGTGGCCACCACGGCCCCTCCTTGCCGCGCAAACTTTTCGAACTTCCTCAACGTCTCCACCGGGATCCGCTCCACGCCCGGCAGCACGATCGCGCGGTACTTTCCGCTTCCCACCACGCGGTCCGCCGTTCCATCATCGAAGAAATCCAGGTTGTATCCCGCCTCGAGAAAATCTCCCGTCCAGTCCGATCCGTAGACCTCCAGGCTGTCGCAGAACACACGACAGCCCGGTCACAGTGGTCCACTACGAAGCCTTCCGCGCCCACGGCTGCGCGTTTCACCATTTGTCCCGTGCGGCTTGAAAGGAAAAACAGCACCTCTCCCTGATACGAATCCGGAACCCACGCCGCGCCATCATGCAGATCAGTGACCTCCCGTCCGCCGGCAAACACGGCAATCAACCGTTCCCCCGCGCCGGCGCAAGGCAATGGCACACGGCGCGCTCCTGCCGGGCGCCCGCGTGCGCTCGATGCGCAACTTCCCCGCTGACTCGCTTACGGAAACACTGGCCCGCCGTACGGCCATCCGCTCCCGAGCGTCACATCCACCCGATGCCCAATTCCCGCGCCTTCCTCACGGCGAACTTCAGATGCGCCAGGAACTCCCCGGAAAGGAACGGAGTCGTTTGGATTCCCGTCTTCTCGTCATCGAGGGCTACGGGGTAAACCGCCTGTATTTCCACTCCCCCGATTCCGCCCTCTTTCATTACCCGCAGTTCCCGCTCGATTTCGCCATCGGTGATTGCCGGGCCAAACCACCACCATCGCATCATCCCGCGGCTATCATCCGGAGGCTTGCGGAACGCCGCTTCCATTTCCTCGACACCTGCCCAGGCAGGGCCCGCTACCGCAAGAAACAGGAGAACCACAGATCGCGGAAGGAGCGCCATGGTTCCTTACGCTAGCAAACTACCGCGCCCGCCGCTTTGAGATGCCAAATTGGCATCTCAAAAACCTCTCACCTACTCGGCAATCGGAAAGCCGGCGTTCTGGGGAAAGCCGAATTTCCTCCGCGGCTTTTCAGGCTCCACCAGATAACTCGTCACGTAATCATACAGGCCCTGGAGCGTCTCCCCTTGCGCCTTCTGCTCGCGCTCGAGAGCCTCCATCCGGTTCACCAGATCCTCATGGCTGGCCATCATCTCCCGCAGTGAGATGAACGCCCGCACGATCAGGATATTCAACTGAATCGCCTTCTTGCTCTTGAGCACGGAAGACAACATCGCCACGCCATGCTCTGTGAATACGTACGGAAAATACCGCCTGCCTCCTCTTCCCTTCCTGTTTGAGATGCCAAATTGGCATCTCAAAGCTTCCACATCCTCCGCGTTCAACTGAAACATGAAGTCTTCCGGAAACCTGTCCGTGTTGCGTTTCACGGCGCGATTCAAATGAGAAGTCTCCACCGTGTACAACTTCGCGAGATCGGTGTCGAGCATCACCTTCTTCCCGCGAATCAGGTAGATCTTCCTCTGAATCATCTCCGCCGATACGGCCCGCGCTCTGGATGTGGCTGTGGCTTTACTCACATGTGAAGAGTGCGGCGGCGGCGGAGATTCTCTCACGTCTCCTGCTCACCTTGCCTGATAGGAATCCTCTGACCACGCCACTACCTTCCTGAAGGAGAGTCTCCACATTGTCCCGATGTTTTGTTCTGTTCGCCGGCCTGTTGGCCGGATTTCCGGCCTTGTCCGTTGCTGTTCCCCTTTCCGCCGTATCGCCCGCCGGACTCCCCATAGTTTTCGAACCAAGCCGCGTCGAAAACACGCCCGAGGTCAGGTTCCTGGCCCGGGGACACCGCTTCGACTTGCTCCTCACCAACTCCGCGGCGATCCTCCGGCACAACCGCGGCGGCGACTCACCAACCGGTCTCGCCATCGAATGGCTGGGCGCCAACCGCCACGCAACCCTCGAAGGCGTTTCCAGGACCGGAGGAACCAGCAACTATCTCTTCAGTTCCGACCCCGCTCGTTGCCTGCGGTCCGTCCCCCACTACCAACGCGTCCGTTATGACTCGCTTTATCCCGGCATCGACCTCGTCTTCTATGGCAACAACGGCAAACTGGAATTCGACTTTGTCCTCTCTCCCGGCGCCGACCTTTCGAATATCCGGCTTGCCGCCCGGGGAGCCCGGGCCATGAGAATCGACGGCGCCGGAGATCTCGTCCTCACCACCGCGCAAGGCGAGTTTCGCCTGGCCAAACCGCTGCTCTACCAGCCGTCTCCGGAAGGGAACCGGCCAGTCGAAGGGGGATTTGTGTTGCGAGGCCGCGACAGCTTCTCCTTCCGGACCGGCCCCTACGACCGCAATCAGCCTCTGGTCATCGACCCGACCCTTTCCACTACCTACATTGGCGGCCAGGACGTAGACATTGTCTCGTCGGTCGCCACCGATTCCAGCGGCAATATCTATATAACCGGCTATACGGCATCCACAGCCTTCCCCGTCTCCACCACTCCCTTCAAGAGCACGCTTGTCGCCGGCGATGCGGATGCGTTCGTGATGAAGCTCAATCCCACCACGACCACCATCCTCTATTCCACCTATCTCGGAGGCAGCTTCCCGGATTATGGCCGCGCAATCACCGTCGATTCCACGGGGGCGGCTTACATCACCGGATCCACTATCGGCCGCTTCCCCACCACCGCCGGCGCTTTCCGCGAGCTGGCCTCCGTCACTCCCGCCCCATTCGTCGCCAAACTCGATCCGTCCGGCGCCACCCTATCCTATGCCACCTATCTCGACGGAGCAGGCGCGGGCATGGCGATTGCCGTCGACTCCGGCGGAAGCGCCTACGTGGCCGGTTCCACTTACACCGCTACGTTCACCACCACTACGGGAGCGTTTCAGCGCACGTATGCTGGAGGAACGGATGGCTTTGTGGTCAAGCTCAACCCCACCGGCTCATCCCAGGTCTATTCCACTTTCCTCGGAGGCTCCAGTGAAGACCAGGTCACTGGCATCCGTGTCGACTCGAGCGGGGCAGCCTACGCCGCCGGTTTCACTTCCTCCACCGACTTCCCCGTCACGGCCGGCGCCTACCGCAACGCCAACTCCGGCTCCACCGACGCCTTCGTCGCCAAGATCAACAGCACCGGTTCCGCCCTCGTCTACTCCACCTTCCTCGGAGGCTCCAACGTCGACCGCGCCCACGCGATCGACATCAACTCCTCAGGCGAAGCGTACGTTGCCGGACAAACCTACTCATCGAGTTTCCCCACCACCTCCGGCGCCTTCCACACCATCCACGGCGGAGCGGCCGACGGCTTTGTCACCAGGCTGAACGCTTCCGGTTCGGGCCTGCTCTACTCCACTTTTCTCGGCGGCGCCGGCACGTGCCTCGTCAACGATCCATTCCGGCAATATGCTTGCGACGGGGCCTTCTCCGTCGCAATTGATTCCACCGGACAAGCCTGGGTTGCCGGCATCGCCGGAAATGGCTTTCCGCTCAGCGGCGCCATGCAACCCTCGGCGGGCGGTAACGGAGACGCTTTTGTCGCTCAACTGAACGCCTCTGGTACATCTTTGCCCTTCTCCACCTACATCGGCGGCGGCGCGGGGGATGTGGCCCTCTCCGTCGCGGTTTCGAGCACCGGGGGAACCGTGGTGGCCGGGTTCACCAATTCCACAGACCTGCCGGTCAACAGCCTCCAGACGACACGCGGCGGGGGCGCCGCGGAGGGTTTCCTCAGCCTCCTCCCCACTTGCTCCGTCACGCTCGGTTCCAGCGGCTCGTTCTTTCCCAAGACCGCCGGCACCTTCCTGCTCGATGTCTTCGCAGCGTCAGGCTGTGCCTGGTCGGCCTCCCCGGACGCTTCCTGGGTCACGCTCAACACCACTGCCGGAGTGGGCAACGGCCAAGTCAGTTACACGGTAGCCGCAAACACCGGTCCTGCCCGCACGGCCCACATTACCGTCGCCGGGCAGACCTACACCATTCAGCAGGTGAGTGGGCAATGTATCACCCTTGCCAGTACCAGTTCCTGGTTCCCTCAGTCCGGAGGCGCCTACAATTTGCAGGTCTTTGCCAGTTGCCCCTGGACGACATCAGTGAACGTCAACTGGATCACGGGTGTGACTCCAGGCGGCAGCGGCGATGGAGTGATTCAGTACACAGTGGCAGCCAACACTTCCACTTCGTCCCGCGCGGGCCAGATCGATGTCTCCGGGGCCACCTTCACCGTCAACCAGGTGGGCGGCCCGGCCGGTCTTTCCTGCTCGTACACTCTGTCGAGAGGATCGGACTCGTTTGCCGCCGGCGGCGGCAGCAGTTCTCTGCTTGTGAGCACCCAGAGCGGGTGCCAGTGGACCTCGAACACAAACTCCCCCTGGCTTACCATTACGGCCGGGTTTGCGGGCAACGGAGAAGGCGTCGTTGGCTACAGCGCCGAACGGAACGCATCAGGAACGGTCAGGACAGCGACGGTGGCGATCGCCGGCCAATCTTTCGTGGTGACGCAGACTCCTTGAGGGGCTTCCGTCTATTATTAACGTTTGTTAATGAAAACTATTATCATTTGTTTGCAACATCTTACAAAAAAATCTTGTCACTCCTCCCGCGAGTGTGCTAATAAATAAGAGTTGTGGACGGGAAGCGGCATGAGCCCACTTCGGTCCATTTCCGATTCCGTTACGCTACCGATTTCGACAAGCAGAACCATTGTTTGGAGGTGCGAAGACTCACCATGAATATCAGACCCCTGTATGACCGGATTGTGGTCAAACGGCTCGAAGAGAAAGAAACCATGAAGGGTGGCATCATCATCCCGGATACGGCGAAGGAGAAGCCCCAGGAAGGCGAAGTAGTTGCCGTGGGCAAAGGAAAACGCCAGGAAGATGGCAAACTGGTTGCCCTCGACGTGGCCGTTGGAGATCACATCCTGTTCGGCAAGTACTCTGGAAACGACATCAAGATTGATGGCAATGAGTACCTCATCATGCGCGAAGACGAAGTGCTCGGCGTGATTGAGAACGGGAACAAGAAGTAAGTTCAAAACGAGGAGAAACAAGGAAAATGCCAGCGAAACAAATTGTTTACAGCGAGAACTCCCGCCAGGCGATTCTCCGCGGGGTCAACCAACTCGCCGACGCTGTGAAGGTCACGCTCGGACCCAAGGGCCGGAACGTCGTTCTCGAGAAGAAGTTCGGCGGCCCAACCATCACCAAGGACGGCGTCACCGTGGCAAAGGAGATCGAGCTGAAGGATCCGCTCGAGAACATGGGCGCCCAGATGGTTCGCGAGGTCGCCTCCAAGACCTCCGACGTGGCCGGTGATGGCACCACCACGGCGACTATCCTGGCCCAGTCCATCTTCCGCGAAGGCGTCAAGTCCGTCGCCGCCGGAGCCAATCCGATGGCTCTCAAGCGCGGCATCGAACGGGCCGTTGAGGCAGTAGTGGCCGAAGTCGCCAAGTTTAGCAAGCCGGTTTCCGGCGACATGATCGCCCAGGTGGGCACCATCTCCGCCAACGGCGATGAAACCATCGGCAACACGATTGCCGAGGCCATGAAAAAGGTGGGGAAAGACGGCGTCATCACCGTCGAAGAGTCCAAGACCATGAGCACGGAACTGCAGACCGTCGAAGGCATGCAGTTCGACCGCGGCTATCTTTCGCCCTACTTCATCACGGACCCCGACCGCATGGAGTGCGTCATCGAGGACCCCTACATCCTGATCCACGAAAAGAAGATCAGCAACATGAAGGACCTCCTGCCTCTGCTCGAGCAGATTGCCCGCAGCGGCAAGCCGCTGCTGGTCATCGCTGAGGAAGTGGAAGGCGAAGCGCTCGCCACGCTGGTGGTGAACAAGCTCCGCGGCACCCTCAACGCCTGCGCCGTGAAGGCGCCCGGCTTCGGCGATCGCCGCAAGGCCATGCTCGATGATATCGCCATTCTCACCGGCGGAAAGTCGATCATGGAAGAGACCGGCATCAAGCTGGAAGGCGTTCGTCTCGAGGACCTCGGCCGCGCCAAGCGCGTCACCGTGGACAAGGACAACACCACCATCGTCGATGGCGCCGGACAGCACAAGCACATCGAAGGCCGCATCAAGCAGCTTCGCGCGCAGATCGAAGAGACCACTTCGGACTACGATCGCGAAAAGCTCCAGGAGCGTCTCGCCAAGCTCGCCGGCGGCGTTGCCGTCATCAAGGTGGGCGCGGCCACTGAGACCGAAATGAAGGAAAAGAAGGCACGGGTGGAAGACGCCTTGCATGCCACTCGCGCGGCTGTCGAGGAAGGCATCGTTCCCGGCGGCGGCGTAGCGCTGCTGCGCGCCGCCAAGACCCTCGACTCCATCAAGGGTTCCGGCGACGAGCAGATCGGCATCGACATCGTTCGCCGGGCTTGTGAAGAGCCGTTGCGACAAATTACTGGCAATGCGGGCTTCGAAGGTGCTATCATTGTGGAGAAGGTTCGTAGCAACAGCGAAACGAACTATGGTTTCAATGCGGCTACCGGAATCTTTGAAGATCTGGTACAATCGGGTGTGATAGACCCGGCCAAGGTCACCCGGAGCGCTCTGCAGAACGCTTCTTCGATCAGCGCCCTGATGCTGACGACCGAAGCGATGATTTGCGAAATTCCGGAGAAGAAGCCGGCTCCCGCCCCGGGCGGTGGCCACGGTCCCGAAATGGACTACTAAGCCGTAGTCCCGGGGATCCGAAAAGCGCGGTGGGCGCTTGAGGGTTCTCGTTACGAACAAGCTCCATCCCACCCGCCCAAAAGGCCCTATGCGCGACCCCTCGCACATGGGGCCTCGCCCTTTTTAGGGCCCTTTTCGCCGAGCAAGGGCTTCTTCCGCGCCTCCATCCCCGCCGGCCACAATAAAACCTCATGGCGAAAACGTTGCCGCAGTCCTGCTTACGCAAGGATCATTTTTTTTCGACGCCACCTCCCAGCGCCGCAGCGCTACCTTTCATGCCGTCGAGGATTGGGGGTGCGCCGTGGGTCCCCGGCGTTGCTGCGAACGTTCCATTACAGCGAAGTCACGGTAATGGCCGGGCTCGGTTGGGCCAATGCCGCGGCCGCTAAAGCCGTACGCCGATTCCAAACTCGCCGGCATCGCCGCCTGCCTCCGGAGCGCCGCCTCGTGGCGTCAGCGGAGGGTTTTGTTTTGAAAAAAAGATAATCAGATCCTATTATTAGTACTGGGACTGAGTTGCGGTCATCTCCTGTTCGTGATAACGTTCAACCCAATGAACACTTCAAGGAAGGGGTCATGTTAGGAACTCTCTCTTTCTCTCGAATTTTGATGTTGCTCTCCGTGCTGCCGCTCGTGGTGTGGGCGCAGTCGGAACGCGGCATCATTCTTGGAACGGTAAAGGACTCAACCGGCGCCGTCATCGCCGGCGCGAAAGTCCAGGTGACCAATACAGGCACGGGGTTTTCCGTCCCTCTAACCACCAACGATGTCGGCGAATTCGTCGCTCCAAGCCTCCAGGTGGGCGTTTATTCGCTGCGCGTGGAGAAGGACGGGTTCCGCCCCGCATCGATATCCGGAATCACACTGAACGCGGCGATGACCGTACGCAACGACGTGACCCTGGAACTCGGGACCACCACCACCGCGGTCGAAGTTCAGGCCAACGCTCTGCAACTGGCCACGGAAAATGCCAAAACCAGTGTCGCGGTCACGAACAAGATGGTGGATGAACTTCCGCTGGTCGTCAGCGGCAGCCTGCGCAGTCCGTTCGATCTGGCGGCGCTCACGCCCGAGTCCAAGAACCTAGGCGGCGACAACGGTTTCATGCTCGGCGGGGGACAAGCGGCCAGTTATGGCACCAACCTTGACGGCATTTCGGCCAACACCGCCCGCGCGCTGCAACAAAGCTGGGTGGCCACCAATGCCCCCTCCCTTGAGGCGATCACCGAATTCACCGTGGACTCGAACGGCTTCAAGGCTGAGTTCGGACACGCCGGCGGAGGCGTCATGAACTTCGTTTCGAAAGGCGGCACCAACGAGTTCCATGGCTCCGCCTATGAGTTCCTGCGGAACAACGCTTTGGACGCCAACAATTTCTTCAACAATCGCGCGGGAATTTCCATCCCCGTCTACAAACAGAGCGACTTCGGCGCCAGTCTCGGCGGGCCGATCCTCATCCCCAAGGTGTATTCCGGCAAGAACAAGAGCTTCTTCTTCGCCTCGTTTGAAGGCTTCCGCAACCGCGCCGGGGCTACTGGTTTCTCGCAATCCATCCCGGCGCCGGAAATGTTGACTGGCGATTTCTCCAACTGGGTAGACACTGCCGGCAAGCAGCGTCCTATCTACGACCCGACCACGCAGGTGCGCAATGCCGATGGAAGCTATACACGCACTCCGTTTGCCGGCAACAGGATTCCCCAGAGCATGTTCGACCCCATCTCTGTGAGGGCGCTGGCGGCTTATACATCCAACGGCACGCTGAAGCCGAACACGGGCGCGGCGCCGGGCACCATTGGCTACGTCAGCAATAACTACTTCGTCGCCAACGGCACCAACGTAAACCCCAACACCAAGATCAGCGTCAAAGGGGACCACATCTTTAACGACAAACACCGCGTCTCCGGCTACTATGGATACAATCGCAGGTCCATGGAGCCCGGTCCCAACGGACCACCGACGCTGCCAGGGCTCTATTCCAACTACAACGACCTCCAGCAGAATAGCGACGTCTTCCGCTTCAGTTGGGATTGGACGCTGAGCCCCACCAAGCTGAACCACTTTTACGCAGGCGGCAATAACTGGCGCGAGAACCACGATCCGCCACAGGCTACCATCAAGAGCGGCATCAACTGGAAGGACAAGGTATGCCTCGGTAACGTGCCGGACTGTGGCCAGAACCTGCTCAACCTCGACTTCGGGGACGTCACGGGTTGGGGCGGCAGAGCCAACAACGGCAGCGAGAACACAATCTACGGCTACAACGATGACTTCACTTGGGTGAAAGGCTCCCACACCATCAAGTTCGGCGGCCAACTCCAGATTTCGCACTACAACGGATTCGGCCGCCAGTGTGTTTCCGGTTGTGCCGCCTTCAGCTATTTGAACACCGGAGTTCCCAACAGCAACAACCCGGCGTTGGGAGGCTCCTCATTCGCCTCATTCTTGCTCGGCTACGCCAACGGCGGCCAGATCGACACCATCCGCTTCATCGGCCAGCAGTGGACGGCATACGCAGGCTATATCCAGGACGACTGGCGCGTGAACAGCAAGCTGACCGTGAATTACGGTCTTCGTTGGGAGACACAAATGCCGCCTACCGGCCTCGAGGATCGCTGGAGCGATTTTTCCCCGACCACGCCCAACCCGCGCGCGGGTAATATTCTTGGAGCATTAATCTATGCCGGGACTGGCCAAGGCCGGCAGGGTTCGCGCACGCTCGCCGATTCGTGGTTTAACGGCTTCGGTCCGCGCATCGGCTTCGCCTATCAATTCGACCCCAAGACGGTCATCCGCGGTTCCTACGGCCGCTCTTTCGGCGCCGTCACCACGGTGACCGGATCCACGCACCAGCGCGGATTTACGCAGACCTACGGTGTTCCCGATCAGGGCACCAACGGCATTCTGCCGAATATGATTCTGAAGAACGGCTTTCCCGACTATCCCATACCGCCGTTCATCGACCCATCGTTTTCCAACAAGGACAGCATGCCGTGGTTTCAAGGGCGGGAAGCCACACGCCTTCCTGAGCAGAACTTCTGGAACCTGTCCATCCAGCGCCAGCTTTCCGGCAGCACCATTCTCGAGGTTTCGTACAACGGTATGATCGGATCGCACCTGCAAACGCAGTTGCTGAACTATGACCAGTTGGATCCGAAGCTTCTCAGCCAGTACGGATATTCTCTGCTGAACAGCCTCATCACCTCGCCCGCCGCGGCGGCGGCCGGATTCCGCACCCCATACCCGACTTTCGCCCTGAGCACCTGTGTTTCGCAAGACGCCTGCTGGGGAAGCGGCGCGACGGTAGCCCGCGCGCTTCGTCCATATCCCCAGTACTCAAGCATCGACACCTATACCGGCGGCGGCGACCACAGCGGCCATTCCAGCTACCACGCCGCCATCTTTCGCGTCGAGCGCCGCTACGCCAAGGGAGTCACCGTGCAGGCCTCGTATGTTCTGTCGAAACTCCTCACCGATTCCGACAGCTACTGGGGCAGCGGCACGGCGATCGACCACTTCAACCGCGGGTTGGAGAAATCCATCGGACAGTTCGACATCACCCACAACGTGAAGATCTCCGCGATTTGGGAATTGCCGTTCGGCCGGGGCAAGGCCATGCTCAACAGGGGGCTGGCCGCCGCCGTTCTCGGCAACTGGCGGATCAGCGGCGTCGCCTTTTATGCCAGCGGCCAACCGCTTCCGCTGGGCACCAGCGTGGGAACGCCGACGGTGCTCTTTGCCGCCGGTAACCGCCCGCTCATCTCCACCTATGACGGCTGGCGCGCTCCCACCAGTGGCGGCAGCTTCAATCCTTCCGTGGACAGATTCGTGCAACCCGCGTCCTTCTTCCCGGCGCAGGTGGGCACGCAATTCGCGGGCACGACGCAGTACTTCGGCAACATGACCCGCTACAACCCGAAGTTTCGCCAGTTCCCCAACTACACGGAGAACATCTCGCTGACCAAGGGTATCCCGATTCATGAGCGCATCCGCCTGGACTTCCGAGCGGAAGCGTTCAACGTGTTCAACCGCGTGCGCTTCGGCACGGGATCGTTAACCATTCAAAGCCAGCAATTCGGCGTACTGACATCGAGCGGCGATCTCCTGAATACTCCGCGACAGCTCCAGTTGGCCCTGAAGCTGTACTTCTGAAAATCACTCAAGCACGGGAAAGGGCGGCTCCCGGAGCCGCCCTTTCCTTTAGCGGTAGCGTTCGTCCACCTGCACGCGATATCCGTTCGCCAGCCGGTTGGTCTCATTCGCCAGGCCGATGATCGCCATCAACTCTCCGAACATCTCGTCCGTCATCCCCTTCGCCCGCGCCGAGGCGGTGTGTGTCGCAATGCAGTATTCGCAATTGTTCGTCACGCTGACCGCAATGTAGATCATCTCCCGCGTCACCGGATCGAGCACGCCCGGCCCGCCCATCATCGTCTTCACCCGCTCCCATGTCCGTTGGAGCGTCGGCGGGTGATGAGCAATCACCTTCCACAGATTGTTGATGTAGTCCGTCTTCCGCGTGGCCATGATGTCGTCGTAAACGGCACGCACCTCCGGCGAGGCGTCGTCATATTCGATGAGTGGGGTCATAGCCCCCTCAGTTTAGCCTAAGAAGGTTTAGCGCCCCCGTAACACTTGCGCCGCGCAATGCAAGTATCCTGAAACCACATGCCGGAAATCGAAGAAATCTGCCGCCGCTACGCCAACCTCTACACGGGAGCCATCGCCGACATGCTGGACAAGCATGGCCATCGAAACCAGGTGCTCCCTTCTTCCATCGTTCCGTTTACCACCGCCGCCAAAGTCGCCGGACCCGCCTTCACCGGCCAAGGCTACCCCGCCGCGGAATCGAGCAGCGACGATACGCAGACGCGCCTCGCCATGCTCGACAGCATCACACCCCATACCGTGTCCGTTTGGGCTTGCGGCGGAAGCCTCGATTGCGCCCATTGGGGCGAAATCATGTCCACCGCCGCCAGCCAGCGCGGCTGCACCGGAGCCGTGATCGACGGCGGCGTGCGCGATCTCGATTTCATCAACCAGATGAACTACCCCGTCTTCGCGCGCTTTCGTTCTTCGGCCAGTTCCATCGGGCGCTGGGAAATCCGTCACTACCAGATCCCTATCCGGATCGCTCACACCACCATCCATCCCGGAGACTTCGTCTTCGGCGATATCGACGGGGTGGTCATCATCCCGCGCGACCTCACGCTTCCCATCCTCGAAGCCGCGGAGAACATTTACGAGCGCGAGGCGCACATGCGCGCCGAACTGCGCCGCGGCGTGTCGGTCAAACAGGCGTGGGAGAAGTACGGTTCCTTATAGGCGTATATGCCGTCAGTGCCGGGACAACAGCGCCCTGATGTTCGCCTCGAGGTTTGCGCGGTCCACCATCCCCGACCGGTACACCGCGGCCACTTTGCCGCGGCGGTCAATAAGAAATGTGTCCGGCAGGCTGTCGATAGCGTACCGCTTCGCCACCGCATCGTCTCCGAGGACCATCCGGTAGGGCACGTGGGCTCCATCCAGGAACGGCTTTACCACCTTCCAGCCGCCTTCATCGAGTGAAACACCAACGGCGGCGAATCCTTTCTCGCGGTATCTGGTTTCGAATTCGGCAAACCAGGGGATCTCCTGCTTGCATCCGTGACACCAGGTCGCCCAGAAATTGAGCAACACCACTTTGCCCCGATAGGCTTTGAGCTTCACTGTCGCTCCGGTACTGTCCTTCAGGGCACAATCCGGCGCCGGCTTGCGGGCTTTCGACGGTTGCAGGGGGGCTCGAATGGCAGTCCCGTCTGCTGCTTCGAAGGCAACCGCGCAGCAAGCCAACTGGAGGGACGCAAGAGAAATTCGTAGAGTTGTGGCCATATCGACTCCGCGTATGTCATCCTCGGGCTGTTCTCAGCCTGCCTTGCCAACGCACGGCCAGCATGAGGAACCCGAATTGCCAAAGGATCACGGCAAACGGCGTCAGTCTTGGCGCCCAGACCAACCGTCCGTCCATCGTGCTTCCGCTGCTCCAAAGCGCAAACGCAAGGCCTTCCCGGCCGGCTTCCACCTGAAGGATGAGCGTCAATAGTATGGTTGCCGTGCCGAGCCACAGCAGGTGCCCTTTTCCCGGCACGCCGCAGCGGACACCTTGGAGCACCCCGAAAAGGAAGGGCGTCAGCAGAAAGAGCAACTGAGGGATCAGCCAGAACATCCCTACACGAAGGGGGCGGGTACGGAGCGCGACAGTCATTCCGGCACAGAGGGAAGCGATGGGGCCGAACAGGCAAGGATGGACCCATATGGTCCGGCCGGAAAGCGCGCCCACTACCATGCCGCCGCTCCACGCCCAGCACATCAAGAGCAGGGAGACGCACATCCACTTCACAAGGTCATCCGCAACCGTCATCCCAGTCTGGTATCGCGCGCCATAGGCCCAGATGGCGTGTAGCTGGACTCCAATCCAGGCAAGCCAGTGTTCCCCGGCGGGAGGCTTACCGTAAACCACCGCGGCCGGCGCAAGCAGTCCAACGGGAGCAAGCCACGGCCGCCAATCCTTCCACAACTCAAACTGCCTGCGGACCACAAGGCCCAGCAGGCCGCGCAACGCTGGTATGGCACTTTCGTCAGACTCGGCGAAGTCACCGAGCACTGCGTCCCGCTCGTTCGGTTCCAAGGCGCGGGAGACGAGGTACAAGGACCACAACGAGAACCGAGTCATGTCCGGCCCCTGTCTGGTTCTGCCGCCCAGCCAACTCCGCGGCTTACATTCAGGACGGCGTTGTAGAATTCCGTAGCCGCGCGAATTCCTTCCGCCGTGACGCGGACCATCCGCTTGGGGCGGCCACCTCGCTGCGGAGTGGGGTCACCCATCCACGTCTCCACAAAGCCCTTCGTCTCGAGCCGGTCCAAGGTGGTGTAGAGGGCTCCGATGGAGCAACGGCGTGCAGTGAGATCCTCGACCTCCTGGCGGATGGCAGCGCCGTAGGCGTCATCGCCGAGGCGGGCGGCGGCGGCCAGAAGCAGATATTCGAACTCACCGAGCATGATTACAACTACATTGTGATTCTAATCAGCCCACCCCGTCAAGACCTTTCTTGCCGTTTGCATGAAAGGCCCCAAAGCCCTGCCGCAATCAATAGTAGATAGCGAACGTCCCGTCCGCCCGCGCGACGACGGCGCCGAAACTCCACACCGGCACTCCGGCCGCGGCGCCCTTTTCCCCGATCGCATTCCCACTCCGGTCGAACAATTGCCAAGCGAGAGAACCGCCGCGCTGCCATCCCGTTCCCTCAGTCCAGACGAGCAGCGTTTCGCCTTTTGCGTTCCTCGCAACCCGCGGATGCTTGCGCCCTTTCCTATCTCCGGGAGCCGCGACCGGCTTCGCCACCTTGTCCGCGCTCACCTCGCCGTAGAACACCGCTCCCCCGGTCTCCCACGCAGCCACCGTTGTGCCTCGATTCTCCGCAAAGGACATGCTGCTCATCGGGCAGGCGTTGATCTCCCAGCGCTGCACGAGGGAACCGTGAAAGCTTTTCCCCTTATCCTCCGAGGCCAGCAGATAGATATCACGGTGAACCTCTTCCGTGGCCGAACGGTAGAGGGCCAGCAGTTTCCCTTCCCGCGTGCTGAACATCGCCATGCCGCAGCATCCGCAGGCTCCCGTTGGCTCCTTCCACGCCGGGGCTTCCGCGCGAAAGGTCTTCCCGCCGTCGTGCGACTCCGCCACCCAAACCTGTCTTCCCGCTTCTCCTTTCGCCGCGCTCATCCCCTTGCCGTGCCAGGCGGCATATACGTTTCCGTCCGCATCCGCCGCCAATGTGCCTCCACCGTCCAGGCCAAACGTTCGCAGCATGAGGTTGCGCTGCGGCTCGAATGCCGTTCCTTTGTCATTCAGTCTTGTGTAGAGCATGGGGTTGCCCGGCTTTCCCGACTCAGGGTTCACGGGGCCTTGCGGCAATGCGCTGTTCGAGCCGTTCCATGCCACATGCACCCGTCCGTTCCTGCCTATCGCGATCTGCCCTCCACGGATCGTTCCAATGGCGATGGCGCTCCCGGGTTGCGAATTCACCCGGATTGGTTTTGAGAACGCTTCTCCCGCTGCCTTCGCCTGAACGTAGTAGAGGTCTCCGCCCTTGGGATCGCCAAGGAAGTAGAGCATGTGAATCCTGCCGTCCGGCTCTTCCACCACCTGTGGCTGGACGCCGCCATCGGGGACTCGCAGGAGAGAGACAGTGGGCGGCGGCACGGACGCCCCAAAACCCGCCACTACCAGACAGAACAGGCACGCGACACGGCTTGTCATCTTACAGCCATCATCGCACGCGCCTCCTCACTCCGTTTCGTCAACCACAATCCTGCTCTGCTCCTCGGCGTCACGGGCCAGAACCTGGGCGCACATCGTCACGCGAATCAAATTGAGCCCTGCGAGCGGGCCTGGATTCAAATCCTTTCCGTCAATCTGGGTCTTGAAGAACTGGTACGGGGGCTTCGTCAAATCCAGTTCCACTCGCACCACCTTGCCGTCGGAAGCGCGTACAATCCGTCCGGTCTCCATTTCCATGCGGTACTCATCCAGGTCACCGCGCACGTGCAACACGTTCCCTTCCACACGGCAGCGCCACCCCCATTCGAACGAACGCAGCGCGCTGTCGAGCGCCAGAAGCGCCACCGCGTGGCGTTCCAACCCCTTCTCTCCTCCCTCAGGCGCCGGCAGCTTTCCTTTCGGCGAACGCCCGGCCGCCGCGCACAACTCCTCATACACCGTGCGGGTCTTGCCGCTCAGAATTGTGCCGCTTCCAGCCATCTGATCGAGCGCGGCGAGGGCAAACTCCGGCGAACGCATTTTCATGACATAGGCGAAGGACGGCAGCAGTTTCGCCACGCGGTCTTTTGCTTCCTTATTCTTCCACCTCGCCCATCCGAACCAGTGCATGGCTTCATCCACCAGCGGATCCTCCGCCGGCAGGCCGTACCACATCAGGTTCCGCAGCACATCCCGGCCGGCAATCGTCAGCCTCCACGGTTCGCCCTCCGAAAACGGCGAGAACCACTGCCGCATGCGCATCCGGAAGCGGTACTCTCCCACCCGGTCGAACAGAGGCTTGGCCTGTTTTTTCCATTTCGCCGGAGGCTTCTCCGTCTGCGCGAAGCTCACGTTGCGCAACAGACTTACCCATGCGGCCTTCTCCGCCTGATCCATCCGGCGCATGTCCGCCCGCACCTGGCTGCTCCAACACTCCTTGCCGTCCACCGGCAGAGCGTCCTCGAACCATAACAGCCAACCCGTTTTCTGCCGGTAGTCGAGCGCGGAGATGGATCCGTAGAGCGACTTCTGAAATCGCTCGAGCGCCTTCACCAGTTCCACGCTATAGCCGTTCTTCTCTACCTCAGCTTCGCTGAGACGCAGCACGTGCTCGGCCGGCGACATTTCCTCGAGTCCGCACAGGTCGATCAGGTCGTCGAGTGTGACCTTCGCCCCCCGGCTCAAAGCTTCGCGAAGCAACTCGCCCAGATCACACCGCCAGAAGACCACCTGGTCATCCGGCAAGTGCTTCCATACCTGCCGCAGCCAGTTCATCCGCTCCACGATGGCCCGCACGAGATTCTGCGGTTCCGCTGCTCCCCGCGCCAGGATCGATGTCTTCAGCGGTTGCCTCACGTCCGTGCTCGTGCCACAGCGCAGCAATTCGTCAATCCATTCCTGCTGGCGGCGGAACCGCGGATGTTTTTCGAGCGGGAATCCGTCCGCGCCCACGGCGGGCGGCCGCACCTCCACCAGCATCCGCGACATATGGTGCTGATACAACTCCCGCACTTCGCCGAGCCCCATCAGCGCCGGATTCTGCGCCAGACGCTCGACGCAGGCGAAAGCCTTCTCCTCGGGCCGCGTCGAAAGCAGATTCAAATAAGCCTTCAGCCAGGGTGTTTCATAGATCCCGTCACGCCCGGGAGTCCATAGCGTCCCCGCAAGCCAGTACAGGGCTTCGTCCACCGCCAACTCCGGCACACACGCGCACACCCGCAACAAGTGCCGCAGTAAAGTCTGGCCGGCCGGACCGAGCGTCACCGGAGCAGCGCCGCGAAATGCATCGAACCAGGCAGAGAGCCGGAATTCGAACTCCGCTTTGCCGATTCGCTCCACTGCCTTCCGCGCCTTGCCGCACCATCGCGTGTCCAATTTCTCAGAAAACGACTGGTGGCTGATCAACGCCAACAGCGCGTCCCACGCTTTCCGCGAAGTCCCTTCCATCCTCCGCAGATCCCCGGCGATCCCCGCGCTCCAGCACGGCTGGCTTTCCTCCGGCCCGTGCAGAAACAGGAGCCACGCCAGTTGCATCGTATCCTGGTCCTGATACCGCGCCTCCAGGAAATCAAGAAACCGCCGGAGCGCCGCAGCCAAATTCGGAGCAATCGGATGCCGTTGTCCTACAAAACCGCACACTCTCCCTGAAATGGCGCCGCACTTCAGGCGGTACAACACCGTGGAGAGATCGAGCAGCCGGTACAACCCCTCGTCCGATATGGTCTTTGCCTGCTCGAGCGCGAACCGCAGCAGCGGCCCAAGGTACTCCATCCAGCGCAGATTCGCATGCCCCTGCCCCAGATTCCACTCCAACCGGATGAGACCCGGTTCGAGCCAAGCCTCCTGGTCTCTGGCTTCGAAATAGCCCGAGTACAACTGCCCCACGGTGGCATAAGTGTCCCGTAATTCGTAACATCCGCGCAGCGTCTCATCGATGCGCACCTGTATCGCATAATCCGCCGCTTCCGGGCGCAAGGGGAATCCGTCAATCCCGCGGGAGTCTGCCAAGGCCATATCCGTATCATCGGCTTGCGGCCACCCTACACTTTAGGTGGCCTCGAAACCTCGCCGTCGCGGCGCTTCCGCGTCTTCCTCGAGCGACCCGGATAGCCCGGCGGCCTAAGAACGAGGCTCCGCGGCCGCGATCCCCAATGCCTTCATCTTGCGATAGAGATTGCTCCGCTCCAGACCGAGCAGTTCCGCCGTCCGCGATACGTTCCCCTTCGTCTCCTCGAGTTTCTTCAGGATGTACTCCCGCTCGGCCGCCTCCCGAACCTCCGCAAGGCTCCCAAAGAAGTCGAGCGGCCGCTCGAACACCGAGCGCTTTGCCGGATTCAGCGGGATGTGCCGTGCGTCGATGCGCGCCTGCGGGTTCATGATCACAATCCGCTCCATCAGGTTCTTCAACTCCCGCACGTTCCCCGGCCAGTGGTAATCCTGCAATACCCCGTAGGCTTCCGGCGTAAGCTCCTTGTGCTTCCGGCCGTAGGAACTCGCGAACTCGTTCAGGAAATGGTTCGCCAGCAGCGGAATGTCCTCCACGCGTTCGCGGAGAGGAGGCACGCTGAAGGGAATCACGTTTAGACGGTAGAACAGGTCCTCGCGGAAATTGCCGCGCTCGATCTCGCGCTCCAGGTTCTTGTTCGTCGCCGCGATCACCCGCACATCCACGCGCACGAACTCCGAGGCGCCAACGGGCTCGAAACGCTGCTCCTCGAGCGCCCGCAGCACCTTGGCCTGCGTCTTCAGGCTCATGTCGCCGACTTCGTCCAGAAAAAGCGTGCCGCCGTGCGCCTTCTCGAACTTCCCTGTCTTGTCCTCCGCCGCTCCGGAGAAACTCCCTTTGCGATGCCCGAACAGTTCGCTCTCGATCAAATCTTCGGGAATGGTGGCGCAGTTGATCTCGACGAACGGCTCGGTTGCGCGCGGACTCAGCACATGAATGGCGTGGGCCACCAACTCCTTGCCGACTCCGCTTTCCCCGTAGATCAACACCCGTCCGTTGGTGGAGGCCATCAACCGCAACTGCTGCCGCAGCGCCTTCACGGGCACGCTGTTGCCGATGATCTCCGGCCCCGGACCGCTCTCCTGCTTCAGCCGCTGCACCTCCAGTTCCAGGCGGTGCTGCTGGATGGCGTTCTTCAGCGTAATGCTGATCTTCTGAATGCTCAGCGGCTTTTCGAGAAAATCGAATGCTCCCAGCTTGGTGGCCTTCACCGCGGTCTCGATGGTGCCGTGGCCGCTGATCATCACCACCGTCGGGCGCTCTTCGATGGGAATCTCCTGCACCCGCAGCAGCGCTTCCAGCCCGTCCATCCCCGGCAGCCAGATATCCAACAGGACGACGTCATATGGGTGGCGCGAGAGTTCCTCCAGCGCCTCCTCGGCCGTCTCCAGGCAGTTCGCTTCGTAGCCCTCATCCTCGAGGACCCCCTTCAGGGATTGCCGGATCCCGGGCTCGTCATCCACAACGAGAATGCGATGCCGCCTCATGCCTCGACACCGGCGTAGTCCGCTTCCACGCCCGCCGCCACCGGGATCTCCACGATAAACTGCGCCCCTACGGGGACATTGTCTTCCACGCGAATGTGCGCATGGTGCTCGGAAAGAATGTGATTCACTATCGCCAGTCCTAAACCCGTGCCGCGCCCCTTGGTGGAAAAGGTGGGCAGGAACAGCCTTTCTCTGTCTTCCGGTGAAACGCCGCAGCCCGTGTCGGCGATAATCAGTTCCACCGCTTCCGGCGTACCGGTCCGCGTGACAATGGAAAGCCGTCGCACGTGCGAGTCGTGCATCGCTTCCGCGGCGTTGTCCACCAGGTTCACCACCGCGCGCCGGAACTGCTCGCGGTCGATATTCACCGCCGGAAGCTGAGGCTCCAGTTCCTTGCGCAGCTCAATTCCATCCAGACGCCCGTGGAACACCGCCAGCGCAGCCTCCACCACCTCGTTCAAATCGCCGGGAGCCGGCTGCGCGCTCGGGAAGCGCGCAAACCGCGAGAACTCGTCCACCAGTGTCTTCACGGACTCTACTTCGCTCAGGATCGTCTGGCAGCACTCGCGCAGAATCCCGCTCGAATCCGAGGAGATTCCCAGACGGTCCAATTGACGTACCGCGCGCTCGGCGCAGAGCGCAATCGGAGTGAGCGGATTCTTGATCTCGTGCGCCACCCGCCGCGCCACTTCGTGCCAGGCGGCCGCCTTTTGCGCGCGCAGCAGTTCGCTGGTGTCCTCGATCACCACTACAAACCCCGAGTTCCCTTCCTCCTCGAGCGCCGCCACCGTCACCGCGAGGTGCATCGTCGTCCTCCCTTTGCGGAAGTCGATCTGCCGCGACGCCACGCCGGTGCGCCGCGCCCGTTTCATCAGGTAGCGGATCTCCTTGGCCTCTTCGCAGGGCAGCAAATGATCCACCGTCGTCAGCTTTTCCGGCTTGAGCGTGGGGAAAATGTTGCTCAACGCCTGGTTGTAGCGCTGGATGGCTCCGTCCGGAGCAAGAGAGATGACGCCGGTGGGAATACTCTCGAGTATCGCTTCCGTGAAACGGCGCCGCCGTTCCAATTCCCGGCTGTTGGCGTCCAGGTCGTGCGTCATCTGGTTGAACGCGCGCACCAGCACTCCGAGTTCGTCGAGCGCGTTCCCTTTGATGCGATACGCCAGATTCCCCTTCCGCACCTCTTCCGCCGCCTCGAGCAGCGCGGAAATCGGGTCGCTGATCTGCCGCGCCATGAACCGCGCAATCCACGTCGCCACGAACAGAATGAACAGCGTGATCAGAAACAGCAGCAGCAGATACAGGTTCCGCACCTGCTTTTGCTCCTTCGCCAGAAGGTCGTATTCCGCCACCTGGTACGCAATCTCCTTCTGCTTGGCCGCGAAATCGATCGGCATCAACAGACGCACCGCAATCTGCGCATCCGTGCCGAACGGAGCCCGCCCTTCCACGGACCGCGCTGTCGCCTGCCGCGTCTTGCCGCACAGAAATGTCCGCTGCCCGTCCGCGCTCTCGGTCCAGGCCTGTTCCACGTTCTGCTCGGCGCAGAACTTCTCCAGTTCCACCCCCGGCTGCTCATGCGCATCGGTCAGCATCCGCGCCAGCACCTTCGCCCGGAGCTGCGCCTCGTGGTCCATCGCCACGCCCACTTCAATCAGCGACCAGCGGATGTTCTGCCCCGGCCGGCTGAACCACCTCGCAATGTTGAAGTTCAATACCGAAACGCTGAACAGCACCAGAAACAGCACCGGCATGAAGCTCAAAGCCAGCGCCCCGAACACCAGCCGCGTCTTGATCCGCGAGCCTTCCTTGTTCCGCTGCCGCTCCACGTACAGCTTCAACGCCGTCTTGAACAGCATGAAGCCGATGGTCACCGTCAACAGGAAGACCAGCGTCGATACGGCCCAGAACACGTACGTCTGCGTGGCCGTGGTGGGGTCGAAATCGCCAAAGCTGAAGCTGCTCTGCCAGACGACCAGCGTCACCAGAATGGCCAGCAGCACGAGCCCCGTGCCGAAGAAAATGCGCTTCCTCATCGGGTTTGCGGACCTACCCTCCGATTATGCCATGCTGCGGCGCTCCGTCAGTCCGGCATTTCAGGGGGCGAATCCTTCCCCCTCGGTCCTATTCACTTCTCCCCTTACGCCTTCTTTCAGCCGGTTACTAACGTGGCCGGCGTGGCGTGCTCGGCGCTGTCTACGTGCAGGAAGGCGATGTGGTGCGCCGTTCACCACGACCACGCGCGCTCCCCGCATCAGCAGGGCGTCGATTGCGAGGAAGAAGGTCTAACCGGTGGCCCCGCGGACAAAGTAGACCGCCGGCTGGAAGTGCTGGTGGAATCATCGGAGGACACGCCAGCACTCCCCATTGGCTTACGGGTTACGGTTCGCTTCGAAGGACTCTGATTTCGCGGCTAGGCGCGCTTCCTGCGAATTGCGCCCAAAACGATAAGACCCAAGCCCAGGGCGCCCATCGTCATTGTCGCCGGTTCAGGAACTATCGTATCGAGCGTAAAAGTGGCCGAATACGGATTGTCTGCAACGACACCGTTATTGGAAAGGGTAGACAGGATCGTCTGAAACGGAACGGAAAATGGGGTGGTGAACGTTCCCGTACCGGCTGTCACTTCTCCGGTATTCGTGTCGAGAGCCTGCACCAAAACCCCGAAAGACGCCGTCGAACTGGTCGCTGTGCCGTTGAGGAGGTTGAAGGGGGAACCGCCCGGAACAACCGGAGTGCAGGTTTGGCCCGCCGCCGGTGGATCGCCGCACTGCGCCGACGAGAAGACACCCGGTTGAATGAACGTCAACGTGAGTTGCATATTCGGGAGCCCTGTCAGGATCACAAAGTTGGCCAGACTGAGAGGCACGCCCACCGGTTCCATTGTAGAATCAAGGTCCTTGATTGTGCCGGTATTGGGCACAATACTCGCGAAACTGCCGCTTCCCGATGCAACTGTGAAAGCCCCGGTTCCACCCAGTAACGGCAGAAAATCGATCGTTGTCAAACCTACAGTAGCGGATCCGTTTATGTTCAGATTGCCGAGGATCGCAGCATTCGCCGCGATTGTGGACGAAAACGCAATACTCAGGAGAACCGCTCCCCTGAGGCCCAGGCGCAAGGTGTTGGTCATTCACTGCCTCCGAACGAGAGAAACATGAGGGCAAGCGCCCTCATGGAGCATAGGTCAAGACTAACACCCCTTGACTAAGGCGTCAACCTTAAATCTAGTACTATCTTGTTCGGAATACTAAGGAACAGCCTATACCTACGACTTAACCCGCCCTGCTGTAACGCCCCGGCGACAGCACCCCTCCGGGATCCAGCACCCTTTTCAGCCTCTCCCCCAGCCCGTCGAAACCCGCACCCCGGATCGGCTGGTTCCCCAACCGGTACGGCGGGTATCCTGCTTCCGTTAGCCTGCGGCCAAGTTCGTCATAACACCGCATCGCCCGGTCGTCTTCACCTGCCTCCCCACGGTCGTAGCAGATCGACACCACACAAGCCACGGCCCGCTCAGTCACCAGGGACAACGAAATCATCGGCTCGAACCCATGCCGCAGCAACACTTCCGAGGCGATCCCGCTGGCCTGTTCAACGTGGCGCCCCTCGAGCGGCGCCACAGGCGAGTACCACAACAGCCCGCAGCCGTCGCGATCCGGATCGGGCTGTGCCGGCGCCGGACCGCGCTTGCGCCAGTACACGCTGCCGAGCGTCTCATCCGAGGGAACCCCCTTCATGAGGCCCAAAACGGGCCGGGCCAGTTCCAGAGTCCGGCTCAGATCCCAGCCCGTGAGCCACTGATACGGCTTGGCGAAGCGTGCGGCCAGATGTAAGGTATCCTCGTCAAGGAACTGCAACCGTCCCACCTTGCCTTCGAGCGCTTTGCGCACCAGGCGCCTTCCTTCCGCCACCTGGGCCTTTGTTCCGTACAGGGCTCCCGAACCGTTCCAGCGTCCGAATTGCAGTTGCCGGCGGAACCGTGCCATGACATCCTCCGGCAAGGGCGTCTTTCCTCCTGCTTCTTCCCACGGATATTGCCGGATGCCCGCAAGAACTTTGTAATCGTTGCCGACATGAACGGTACTTCGCAGCGTACCGTTCAGCCGCAGGGGACGTAACGCATCCATCAGCGGGCCGAGCCCGTGCCGTTCCTCGCAGCGAAAGAAAAATGCCTGAAAATACTCCGGCGCCGGCATGAGCCACACGGTCATCCGGGTGACGATCCCGAGATTGGACTGCGTGAACAAACCATCCACGCTCGGCCCCAATCCCCAGCGGTAAACCGCGGCGGCATGCGCGCCTTCCCATCCCGCAAACCCCGTCCGCGCCACTTCTCCGTCCGGCAGCACCACTTCCAGCCCGCAGCAGTGCGCAAAATGATCGCCGTAGGGCGTGTGTCCAAAGCCTCGCTCCACCGTGTTGCCAATCAGGCTGCAATCCGGGCTCGCGCCCGTCGCATCCATCCACAACTTCGACCCGTTTTCCTTCAGGAACGTGAACAACTGCCGCTGCGTGACGCCAGGTTCCACCGTGACATAAGCCAGGTTTTCGTCAAAGGAAACAATGCGGTTCAGCCGGTGCAATTCCACCAGCACACAGCCATCCGCCGCCGGAACCCGAGATCCATAGCCCCAGTTCCTCCCCGTGCTCACCGTGTACACCGGAACCCGGAACCGGTTTGCGATGCGCAGAATCTCCTGAACCTCCACACGGCTGCCCGGACGCAGAATCACAGGAATCGATTGCCGGGTGAAAAAGGTAGCCGATTCCGCCGCCCGCCGTTGCGATTCCTCGCGGATGACATGCCGGGAACCCAACACCGCTTCCCAGGCGGCAATTGCCTGCCCCAGCCGCTCTCCGGCAATCCGCGCGCCCTCTGATGCCGAAAGCGAGCAGGCCGTCTCCATCGGATGCCTCAGGCCGCGTGCCGGTTGGCGAGGGGAGCCTTCGTTTCGCGGACCACGCCTTCGTGGAACCGGATGAAGGACACTCCCGCGCAAACCACGGGCAGCGCCGCCAGATGTGCGCGAATCTTCTCCTTCAAAGGCGCGTATTTCGGATTCAACTGCCGCGAATCAAACTGGAGAAGTTCCATGTCGCAGCGATAGCCCGGATCGAAGTACGAAGGCAGTTCCACGTCGCCGAGACACAGCCGCCTCGCGCCGATCCGCCGCAGGATGGCCGCCGAACAGTTTCTTCTGGTCACGGTCCCGAACCCCAAACAGCCGCCCAGCAGGTCTCCCAGGGCGTATCCGGTAAGCGCAATGCGAAGCGCTTCGGCGGTATGGCGCACCTCTTCGGCTACCGCCCAGCCGCCCACCTCCGCGCAGGAAAGATTGTCGATTGTCGATTGTTGCAGCAGGCTTTCCACCGCCCCCCGGCACGCGCTGCCCCACTCCAGGCTTTGCGCCAGCGGCGACTTGCTCAGCATCATCTGCTCGTACCGCACTGTCGCGGGGTACGCCAGATGCCGGTAGCATCCACGCACTTTCCCGAAATCATTCAGGGAGATAATGTGCCAGCTCATGGAGTCGGCGGCTACTACGTGTCTGCCGTCCGCCGTGAGCTGAGAGGCCCCGATGGCGCCGTCCCTCAGATACACCTCACCACGCAACCGTTGGAGATCGGACAACAGAACTTCATGCAGATCGCCGTTGTGAATCACATTGCGAAAACCGAACTTGTCCGCGTCATTGTAGGACGGAGCAAGCAGTAGCATTTTGTGATGGTCGCTTACCGAAGAATGACTCGAGTACAACATCGTTTCCTTGTGCCGCCGAGGCTGGAATCAAAGCCGCTGAATAGTACATCCAACGCTTTGGATCTAGCGAATCGCAGCGAATCTTGCTATGTGGAAACGATCGGCTGACGCGAAATATACCTTTATACTCGCGGGGAGTACCGGCCCGCCTATGCTGTGTATCCGCCATCCACGATCAGATTCTGCCCCGTGACGTAGGCCGATGCTTGTGAGGCGAGATACACCACAGCCCCTTTGATGTCGTCGTGATGGGCCATGCGCCGCAATAGTACTCTCCGCGAATAGTTCTCACGAAACACCTGCGGCGTGGCTGCTGTCTCGAAGCCGCCGGGGCTGATGGCGTTCACCCGCACGTTGTACGGCCCCGCCATTGCCGCCAGGTACCGCGTCAATCCGATCAGCCCGTGCTTGTGGAAGTGGTAATCGGGAGGCGTCGTCATCGCCGTGCCCTCGTAGTTGCGAAAGTCCGGAGCCACCACGCTCTGAATGGATCCGATGTTGATGATCGAACCGCGGCGGCGCACCATCATGTGCTCCAGGAACGCGCGGCTGATGGCAAACAGCCCCGTGGCATTCACCTCCATCGACTCGCGCCAGGCTTCGAGCGGCTGATCATACCGCCGCATCGGCCTCGCCACCGAATTGTTGATCAGCACGTCAATCGCCGGATGCCGCGCGCGCAGCGCGAGAATCGACTCCTCGCTCGCCTGGTCATATTGGTCCGCCGCCGCCTGCAAGCCGCGCGCAACCAGCGCATTCGCCGTTTCCTTGCAGTGCGCCAGATTCCTCGACGCAATGATCACATGCGCCCCCGCCTCCGCCAGCGCTTCGGAAATCGGCGTTCCGAAGATCCCGGACCCGCCCGTTACCAGCGCCGTCTTCCCGCTCAAATCGAACAACTCGCGCAAGTGCATGCCGTCATTTTCTCTCAACCCTCCAGCGGGTTGCGCGCGAACACAAACTCCTCCACCGGACGCCCGCCGATCAGGTGCTCCTGGATGATGCGCTCGGCCACCTCGGGACTCACCGAGTGGTACCACACTCCTTCCGGGTACACCAGCGCAATCGGCCCCTGTTGGCACACACGCAAACAGTTCGCCTTTGTGCGGTAGACAATCCCCTCGCCCTGCGTCAACCCAAGCTCCGTAAGCCGCTTCTTCACGTAATCCCACGTGGCGAGCCCGTCTTCCTTCGTGCAGCAAGCCGGCTTGGTCTGGTCGGCGCAGAGAAACAAGTGACGCCGGATTTTCCCGATCCCCAGTTTCTTCGCTACCAGTTCGAGTTGTTCCATCTCCGCTCCCTAGAAACTCAACCGCAGAGCCACCTGCGCCTGCCGCGGTGGCTTTGCGGAAAAAATATGGCCGAACGTTGACGGCTCGTCGGCGTAACGCTCGGGCAGATCGAAATTCGTCCGGTTCGTGAGGTTGAACGCCTGCGCCTCGATCGTCGCCTGCACCCGCTCCGTCAGCCGGAACCGCCGCGCCAGCGCCGCGTCGAACGTCACATAGGCGGGGCCGCGCACAATGTTCCGCCCGGCGTTGCCGAACGTATACTTCGGCGCAACCACCAGCGCCGATGTGTTGAACCACCGGTCCGGCGTCCGGTTGTCGAGATGCGGATTCCCCACTGCATTCGGACGGTCCGATCCGAAATTCCCGCCCGTATTCCCCGTATTCGAATTATCGAACCGCAACAAAGGCGTGAACGGCTGCCCGCCTTGCAGCACGGTGATGCCGCGGAACTCCAGTTTGTAGGGCAGATCCACCACGAATGACGCTGTCGCCCGGTGCGGGATGTCGTAGCTCGACACAGCCCGCTCGGCGTGGAAATTCTCACTGTCCTGCGGAAAGTTCTTGTCCGGCTTCGTGCTCAGAAACGCCGACGTGTCGTCGATCGACTTTGACCACGTATACGCCGCCAGCAGGGAAAAGCGCTTCGAAAACCGCCGGTCGAGAGACGCCTGAAGAGAATGGTAGTTCGAATTTCCCGACCCCTCGATATAGATAATCCCGCTGTACTCGGGGTGCGGCCGCCGCGGAGCCAGATCGCCGGGCCCCGGCCGCGCCTGGTTCAAATCCCGCGACCGGATGAGGTGCGCCCCCGCCGATCCCACGTACCCCACGCTCACCGTGGTGGCATTGCCCACCTGATGCTGTACGTGGAAGCTCCAGTGCTGTATGTAGGCCGTCGTCAAGTCGCTGTTCAGTGTGCTCGGCGAGACGGGAGAGATTCCCCCAGTAGCCGGAAACGGATTATCCAGCGTGATCAACTGCGTTGCCGTGGGAAAAAACGCACGCAGCGTGAAGAACGGCGGGTTGAAATACTGCGACGAGACCTGCACCAGCATGCCGCTGTCGTAATACAACCCATACCCGCCGCGGATCACCGTCCGCGGCCGCACGCTCCACGCAAAGCCCGCGCGCGGCGCGAAGTTGTTCCGGTCCGGATAAATTCCGGACCGCGTTACACCTTGCGTGCCCACCCTCAGAATCCGCGCGGTCGAAGGGGCATAGATGGACATGCGGTCATAGGGATCCGTCGCCGGAGTGTTGTACTCATAGCGCAACCCCAGCGTCAGATTGAACTGCGGCGTCAGCTTCAGTTCATCCTGGAAGTACCCGTTATAGGACGTGGTGCGCAGCGTCTGCGTGTTATCGAGTTTTGCCTGGAGCGCGAAGGTGGGAATCCCCAGCAGCAGGTCGCTGATCCCGCTCCCCGACACTGCGCCCGACAAGGAGAGCGACCCGCGCGCCAGCAGATCGACGTTCCCGTTGGCCCGGTTGTTGCGCGCCTCGAAACCCGCCTTGAACGCGTGCCGCCCGCGGATCCAGGACAGGTCGTCCTGCAACTGGTATGTCGTGGTGTAGCGCAGCAGCGGCAGCGGCGTGGCGTCGCCCACCGCCGAATATCCCTGAATGTTGAAGAACGGATAACCGTAGTCCCGTGTGTCGATAGCTCCCAGCCACGGCACATTCCATTCGGAGGCGATATTGCGCTGGTAGTTTTGCGGCAGCGCGCTCCGCGTCGAGCGGTTCACTCCGGCGCGGAAGCTGTTTACCAGGTTCGCCCCCACAGGCTGAAGATATTGGACCATCGCATTGTGCCCCGTGTTGCCCACGAAGTCGCCGTAGCCCGGGACATCCGTCGTTTCTTCGGCGTACGGCTCAAACAGGTTCTGCCTGCCATACAGATAACGCACCGTCACAATCCCGCCCCCGCGCACGTACTGATCCACGCGCCCTCCGCCCTGGCCGAAATTGTTCGAGAGCACCGGTTGCGCCAGGTAGTTTCCCGCCGTCCCCTCGCGATTCGGCATGGGGAACAGTCCCAGCACCAGCTTCGACACGCGGTTGATCCTCGTCTCGGGAATGATGTTGCCGGGAAAGGGGCGGCGCGTGAACGGATCGATCACTGGAGAGGACCGCGCGCTCAAGTTGCCCGTACGCTCCGCGGCCGTGGGCACCGTCGCCAGCCGCGCCAGCCCGCTCCGCTCGCGCAATGCATCGATATTCAGAAAGAAAAAGGTCCTGTCTGTTCGTAAAGGTCCGGAAAATGTGCCCCCGAACTGGTTTCTAATATATTTGTTCGCCGTCCCGGCGTCAAAATAATTCGGCGCATCGAGCACGCGGTTTCGCAGATATTCATAGCCCAACCCGTGAAACTGGTTGCTTCCCCCGCGCGTGATGACGTTCACCTGCGCGCCGCCGCTGCGCCCGTACTCCGCCGAATAGCTCCCCGCTGTAATCTTGAACTCGGCAATGGTATCCACGGACGGCTCCAGCACGTAGCGGTTCGTGTACAGATCGTTGTTGTCCATGCCGTCGAGCAGGAAGTTGTTGAACTCTTCCCTGCCGCCGTTCACGTGCGTGGCGAACGTACCCCGCGAGGATAGCTCCGAATCCTGCACCGGAGGCGCCGCCCCCGGCGTCAGCAGGGCCAACTGCAGGAATCCGCGCCGGTTCAGCGGCAGCGCCTCGATACGGCTGCTTTGCAGGATGGCGCCGGAGTCCGAAGCCTCCACCTGCAGGCGCGCGGAAGGCACGTCGATGGACACCGTATCCGTACCCAGCGCCAGCGTGAAATCGAGCCGCCGCACCGAATCCACTTCAACCGCCACCCGCTCCCGCACATCCGTCCGGAAGGCATCCTTTTGCGCGCCCACCTGGTAGATCCCTACCGGCAGTTGCGAAACCCGGTAGGACCCGTCGGCGCCCGAGCGCGCCGCGCGTGTCACCCCGTGTAGCGCGTCCTTCACCTCGATCCTCGCATCCTGGATGACAGCGCCGCTTGGATCGAACACAAAGCCCGTCAGCCCTCCGCCTGTGAGTTGCGCATGAAGCGGCAGGGCAATCAGCAAAATAAGAAAACACCGCATGAATCGTTAAATTTCCTGAGAAGCTCGTAAAATGGTTTCTTGAACTGATAATTCGAAATCGTAAGAATACTCGGGCTCCGCTGCCTGCGCCGTGGCGGCTCCCGCCAGAAATACGCGGCGGTTCATACGGCAGCCGGCTCCTTTCTCGAAACACGCGGCAAAGTAAATCCGGAATAGGGTAGAACACCCACGCGCGCGTTCTTCCCCGCCTTCTCGAGCAGTCCATCCAGATGCCGTTGATGATTCTCCGGGCGGACGGGTTGAAAGTGACAGCGGCGCACGAATTCCTCATCGAGCGCCGAAACGAGGTGCACATCGTACATGCGCCCCAGCCGCGCAATCCACCACGCTTTGTGCCCGCCCACTTCGAACTTCTCCTTCAACGCCCGCTCCATCTCCCCGTCATTCGCATAGCGCGCGATGTACTCCTCGAAGGAAGCATGCCCGGCCCCGCACCGGCATTCCGCATAAAACAGAATCGTGCCGCCTTGTTTTAACGCCTGTGACGCGTTCTCCAGCCCCTTGTGCGCCTGGCGCAAATCAATGTCCAGCGGATACCCGCCCGCGGACGCCGCCAGCAGATCGTACGGCTCATCGAGATCGGCGCGCAGCATCTCATCCACCACGGCGCACCCGGCGCGATGCGCCACATCGAAATCTCCGGCCACGGCCTTCACCAGCCGCCCCTCCGGACTCATCACGACGTTCAGCAGAAAATCCGGCGCCGCCATCCGCGCCGCCTCGAGCAGATCCTCATGCGCCGGGTTCCCCTCGAGCACGCCGGAACGGCACCGCGGATCGAAAATCATCCGGTGATTGAACGTCGTGGTTCGCGCCCCGGCCACCCCGGGCACAAGGCTCTTGCGCCCTCCGCTATAGCCCGCGATCAGGTGATAAATGATCTCCCCCGTCAGGATCACCCGGTCCGCTTCATGCACCGCGCGATTGATTTCCACTGTGTTTCCGAACGACGTCCGGCCGATCGGTATCAGGTTCGCCTCGTCGTAGGCGTCATGATCCACAGACCGCAGGCGCCCGTGCAACTCCTCACCCAGGATCCGCCGCCGTTCCCCCTCCGTCTGCGGCCGGTGAATGCCGAGAGCGAACACAATCAGGATGTCGCTATCCGGAATTCCCGCCGCGTTCAGCTCTTCCACAATCGCCGGCAGCATCAGGTCCGAACGGGTGAGCCGCGTGATGTCGTTCACCACCAGCGCCACGCGTTCCCCCTTGCGCACGATTTTGCCCAGCGGCCCCGCGCCAATCGGGTTCCGCAACGCCTCGCGCACCGCAGCCTGCTCATCCTCGACAGGCGCCAATTCACGGTGACGGATCAGATCACCGCGCGTCTTCACCGGGAGTTCGGTTTCCCCATACGGCAGCGCGAACATCTTTTCATCTTCTCACTACCCGCTCCCCGGGCGGAATCTATAATGCCCGTAGAGCTTGAGCCTGAAGGATGCAGAGCATATCCTGCGGGATAAGCTCAGACCCGCCCGCCGCCGGTGAGCTGCCCCTACAACCTCGGCTTGGGAGGCTTCACTGCGGCCCAGGGCAGAGCCCCCTTGCGCCGCACCGCGCGCCGGTACACCTTGTCCCTCGTCGTTACGTACAGCGTCTGCATGTCCGCGCCGCCGAACGCCACGTTCGAAGGATCCGCGCTCTGCGGCTTGTTCAAGATGCCCACCACGCGCCCGATCGGATCCGCAATCTGGATGCCCAGTTTCGTCGCAATGTACAAGTATCCCTCGGTATCCACCGCAAACCCATCCGCCCCGCTCCGCAGCGGCCCCGACTCGACTTCATCGGGAATCTCCAACCGGTGGAACGGCATGCCGTCGGCAAGTGAGCCATCCGCCTGAACGCGGAACGACCACACCCACCGGCCTGCCGTGTCCGCCACCATCAGGAAAGCCTGGTCCGGCGACAACCGCACGCCGTTGGGAAAGGCGATCCCCTCATGCGCCACACGCTTCTGCCCGCGCGCGTCGACGAACCACACTCGATGATGCGCCGGATCGGTGAAGTAAATCTCTCCGCGTGCATTCACCGCGAGGTCGTTCGACTCCACCCCCTCCGCAATCACCGACTCTTTTCCGTCCATCGAATACGCCACAATCCGTTTCCGCCCGTTCTGGCAGGCGTACAGGCGCCCATCCGGACCGAACATCAGCCCGTTGGCTCCGCCGGTGTCCTCCTTGAAAACAGTAACCCTGTTCTCCAGGTCAATCTTATGAATCCTGTTGTTTGGAATATCGCTGAAGTACACGTTCCCCTTCGCGTCCACTGCCGGGCCTTCGGTGAATTTGTACCCCTCGCTCACCAACTCCCAATCGCGATCCGGGTAGACGACGTTGTTCGTGAGGAAGTGCCGCACGCCATCCTTCGGCTTCGCAATCGGCTTCTCCCAATCACGCCACAGCCACCGCAGCGCTTCCGGCAGAATCGCCGCCCCGTGCTTGCTGTTGTGCGCCTCCGTCCCGATGACCAGCTTGTAATCGTAACCGGCGTGTTGCAGCGCAAGCCCCAGTTCGTAATTGCTGTACACATTGACGTCCTGCAGCCCATCCTGCAGGAACACCCGCAACGGCTTGGTCTCCAACTTCCGCACCAGCGACGGATAGATATGATCGCCGCGCAGATTCGTGAACCCGCCAATGAAGCTCAACACACGATGGAACCCGTTCGGATAACTCCACGCCGCATTGAACGACGCATTGCCTCCGGAACTCGATCCTGAAATTGCCCGGTCATCCGGATTCGTCGAAAGGTTGTACGACTTCGCCACTTCCGGCAGAATCTCCTCGAACACGAACCGTGGGAACCGGTCCCCCACCGCATCGTATTCGTAGCTGCGGTTGTACCGCGCCTGCGTCTCCGCGCCCTCGCCCGGCACAATACCGGGATTGACGAACACCGCGATGATCACCGGCAGTTCGCCCTTGTGGATCAGGTTGTCGAACACGACCGTTGTGCGATAGCTCCCCTTTTCGTTGACGAACGAGCCCCCATCCTGAAACACCATCACCCGCGCCGGCCGGTCCCCCTTGTACTGCGCCGGGACGTACACCCAGTAATCCCGCACCGTCCCCGGGTAGATCTTGCTGTTGTTCCATTCGTAGTGCGTGACCTTCCCTTGCGGCACACCTTCATGCCGCATGGAATCCGGCCCCAGTACGTACTCCTCCGCCCAAGCTCCGGCAGCCGCCAGGAGCAACCCAGCCACAAATATCCTCGGAATCATTCCTGAGATTATATCCGGCGCGGTGAGCCTCTCTTCGTGCTGTGCAAACCGCCGGCCGATGGTGGCATTAGCGAAAGAACTCGATCTCCTGTGAAGTTGCGACGATCGCCGCCATCCCGACTGGCACAATCGCCGCCCCCGCAGGGACAATGTCCAGTATGGAGATAGGATTTCTGCTCGGCGCCGGGGTCTCTATGTATTGCAGCGCGCCCTCAACAAAGTGCCTCACCAATTTGGTGCTCGCAGGCGAGAACGGCGCTGGTGAGAAAGTGCTTTGGAACACGAATGATGAGTCGTTTTCTTCGGTGGAGTGTTATCCTTTCTCCAAACGCGAGCCTGTCGAACAGATCAGGATTTCCTTGTCTTCCTGAATTCCCACACGAAAAATTTCTTCCAGAGTTATTGCCACGCGGCCAATTACGAGGAACTCTACTACCTGGCGGCGCAACTGGCAGATGTCGACGGAGAATACGAGAATCCGGCCATTTTGCCCTTCTTGGAAGATGCCCGCAAGCGGCTGACAAGCCCATTGCATAATAACCTTTTCCGGGAGACGACAAAGTACATCAGACACGTCGTTTGCGATGCTCTATTCAAACTCAAGCCGAAGCCAGATCATCTACGCTCCGTAATCCAGGCCAGCAAAGACGAGTCGGTTTCAAGGCTGGAGATTTTCACCCTCAACCACGACGTCCTGATTGAAGACTCGCTTCGTGCCGCGAATGTCAGGTTTGCGGACGGGTTCGTTCAGGTCCCCGGCAAGAACTACCAGTGTTGGAAATACCAAGCCTTTAAAGATAGTCAAGAGAAGGTTCGTCTTTCGAAGCTCCACGGATCGATTGACTGGTATCACACACGTGAAGAAGATCGGGGGCCCTCGACTGTGATTACCTCAACGGACTTTGATGCGGTGCCGGGATTTCCAGGCAATCCCGCAGTGCTCATTGGAACGTTCAACAAGATGCTGGAGTATACGATGGGAATCTACGCGGATCTGTTTTGCGCTTTCCGCTCCGCGCTACCAACCCTTGATAGGCTCGTGATCAGCGGCTATTCGTTCAGCGGCAAAGGGGTCAACGCGAGTATCGCCGAGTGGACACGGCAGAATAAGAACCTGAAACTTTTGATCATCGCCCCTGACGTTCATGACTACCCCCGCACGGCGCGCGGTTCAATCCAACGGCTCTTGAGGGATTGTGAGGCGCAAATCGTCTCGGAACCGAAGAAATTCGAAGCCCTTACTTGGGAGGAAATCCGCAACTTGTGCGACTGACCTAATCCTTCGCCCCCAACATCCGGTTCAAACTGAACGCCGCGCCGATCAAGGCCAGGTGCGTGAACGCCTGCGGAAAGTTTCCCAGCGCCTCGCCTCTCGGTCCGATCTCCTCCGCATAGAAACCCAGGTGATTCGCGTAGGTCAGCATCTTCTCGAAGGTGAACCGCGCCTCATCTACCCGGCCCGCGCGCGCCAGCGCCTCCACCAGCCAGAAGGTGCGGATGCTGAAAGTCCCCTCGCCCCATCCAACCCGTCCGGCATACCGCCGCCGATCTTATAGCGGTGCACCAGGCTGTCCGACACCAGATCCTCCAGCGTGCGGTCAATGGTCCCGAGCATCCGCGGATCCAACGGATGCGTCGATGGCGTCGCCCAAACGTTAAACGCCGCGGGCTTCCGCGTCGATCCTCCAGCCCTTGGAACGCCACCCGCTGCTCAGGCTACCCCAGCCACTCGATCCCATCCACCGTATCGCCGTCATTCCGCGGGCCCGCCAGGTACGCGCTGAGCTTCGGCGCCGCCTCCAGCGCCTCCACGCGCACCACCAGTTCATTCAACCCCGGTCGCAATTCCACTGCCTGCTGAAACTGGCCGTGCCGGTAGCGCGTTCTCACCTCTTCCGACATCACCAGCCTCCCGTTGAGGTGCGCGGCAAAACGCCCGCTCGCGCCAATCCAGAGGAACGCTTTCCTGTATCCCTGCGAGCGGATGCGCGTGGCCGCGCCGAAACGGCTTCCGGGCATCACGGGCTTCCCGCTCCAGCGGTCGAATGGCAGCGTGTCGGTTGCGCTCTCCCACGGCTTCCAACTCTCGACAGGGGCACTGGGTTGATCCGTCACCCTCCACAGCCGGTTCCCGCGCCCGTACCAGGATTTGGGCTTCGCCCACCGCCGCCGCAACGCGCCCGGATCGCCGCCGTTCACATCCACCAGCGACAAATCGCGGGTCCCCATCTCCCGCTTCGCCGCCATGTGCAAGTACTCGATGTCCCACGGATTGAATCCCAATAGGTGCGCCGCCAGCGAATCAATCGCCACCGGGTCTTCGCCGGCCATCACCAGGTTGCTCCGCACCAACTGATCCTCCACCCCGCAGTTATGCTCCTGGTATTGCAATCCGCGGAGCCCGTCCACCACCGCGTAATCCGGCGGATGAAACGACGCGAGGTCCACAATGAACGGATCAATCCGGTTATCCACCGAGTGTTCCGAATGCAGCCGCGTATTGCTGAAGCCCCCCGCCACCGCATAGGCTTCCCTCGGAGCAGTGCCCACGTAGTTCTTTAAACAACAGGTGATCCCGCTCTGCATGTGGCACTTCATCACCGGCACAGTGATGAGAAAGTCGCAGTTGAGGATCGTGTTGGTGACGTAATAGTCGGGCCTCGCTCCGAACGCCCCAACACCATTGGCAGCCTTGGGGACTTCCACACGCCGGAGCTTTCCGCCGTCCCGCACCCCGTCATAGCTGAGATCCACATAATCAAATGCGCGCCCGGAAAACTGCTTCCGGAATTCGCCGAGCATGTCCCCGAAGGACCCACCCAACCCCGGGAACTCTTCCGTGCCCCAATCGAATGTCATCGCATCGCGGCGCACTCCGTCCTGGTAGACAATGTTGTCCTTGGCCGGGTCGGTGAGCCGGCGGTAACTGCCGCCTTCGGCCAGCGTAATCCGGCCGGCTTTCGAAAACCGGGCGACGTACTCGAAGACAGCCCGCATCACGCGGAAATCCGTAATATCGCCGGTGCGATACGACTCGCGGCCGCGCAGGCCCACAATGTTCGGCTTGATCACCACCCAGGAGCCGGGCCGGATCTTTTTCTCCAGGCTCCCGGCGCGTGGAGCGCCCAGCCGGATCGCCGTCCACACCATGTCGCGCACGCGTTCATAATCGAGCGGATCGTCCAGGGAACTCGGACGCTGCAGCCGGTTGTACGTGGCCGGGATCAAGCCGATGCGCGTCCGCGCCGAAGCGCCGAACGTGGATGGAGGCGCAAACGCGGCTCCCGCGGCGGCGAGCATCATTTGCCTGCGGCCAATGGAGTTCATAGACAATATATACACCGCTTTCAACGAAACCGGATCTACAATCGAAGACGGAAGAAGCAAGATGCACAGACGCGATCTATTATTGATCCCATGGCGGGCGCAGACTGCTCTCGGGCAGCCCCAGGCATCGCAGACCCGCCCGCCCGGGAACAAGCCCCGCGAGTGGATGACCGCCGCCGCCAGCCGCGACACAGTCCCGCGCATCGGCCTGATTCCCTCAACATTCACCGGAGGTGTCGAGAGCGACGGCCGAAGGATCCGCCCGCTGGCCCGGCCTGCGCCTCTGACGCAGCCTTTGTCCGCGGACCAGATCGACGATATGCTTCAACTCGCCGTCGAACTCGGCGGGGGCCGGCGGGGCGGTCTGGCAACTGTCATCGGCCGCGATGACTGGGTCCTCATCAAAATCAGCATCCGCAACTGTCCGGGCGGCAGTCAGCCGTTTCATCCCGGTTCGGTCACCGATCCCCGGCTGGTGGCAGGCGTGCTTGGCTACCTTGCCGCCAGCGGCCTCGGACGCCGCTTCACCATCGCTGAAGGCGCGCCGTGCCGCCCCGCCGGCACTGCATCGCTTTGGGATACCACATGGGACAACCAGTTTGACGGCCTCAGCTACCGGTCTCTTGTCGAAGCCCTCTCCCGGAAGCATCCCCAATTACGCTTCGAACTGCTGGACCTGAATGATGCTCCGTCACTGCGGATGCCCGTGGAAGGGCGCGTCCTGGCAAGCCGGAACCCGGAGGGGATGTATTTCATCCCTCGCGTGCTCCGGGAATGCGATAAGGTCATCTCCATTGCCCCGCTCGCCACGATGGGCGGCAGCGGAGTTGCCCTGTCCTTCCTCAACTATCTTGGGTTCGCGCCCGCTGCCCACTACGGCTATCCCAGGAACGGGCTCTCCGCGCTCGGGGAGCCGGGCGAGGTAGCGCTGGATCTTTTCTCTTTCCACCCGGCCGGCTACGCGATTGCCGGAGGCTCTTTCGCCGCCGAATCCGATCCATCCACACCCGGCGCCACGCGCATGCGCCGCCATAATGTAATCATCGCCGGCACGAGCGCGCTTGCGGTAGATACCGTGGGCGCGGCCGTGATGGGCTTCGAGCCGGACGCCATCCGCCATCTCGAACTCGCCGTCCGGCGCGGCTATGGAACCGATGACGCCTATTCCATCTGGACGCGCGGCGTCGAAATTGATGACGTAAAGGCCGCGTTTCAGAAACCTGGCACGGCAGCGTGATGTTCAACCGCAAAGATCGCGCCAACGATAGCCGGCGCTTCCTCCTCTGCGTTCGGCAAAGCGAAGAACTCCTTGCAGGCTTCCGGGGCCGGCGATTCGCGTGCCGCATGCCACACGGAGCATCAGCCTTCCCTCAGGACGCCTCGGAACTTCCCACCGGCAGGATGCCGCACGGATCGAGGGGTGTCCTGGATGCTCTTCCGCGCGGCGGAGCAGGGAATCCACCGATTGCGGAATGAGGCCGCCGGCCACTCCTATCCGCCGCAATCTGACTACGCAACAAGTTCATTGACTCCGCCTCCTGTGTGGATGCAAAATGAGGATAGTTAGGTCAAGAATTAGTAAGTCTCTTGGCTTTCGCGTGATGTCGCCGTATTTTGGTCTGTAGCTTGATCCGTCTCTCAGCGGCTCACTAGGAATCACCGAAGTCAGAGAGGAGGCGTGCTGGGTCCCTCCACCTCGTATAGAGAGGAGGTAAACCGGTGCGGATTTTCTTCTTTCGTGAAGAGACCTTCCCGCTATTCGAATCTTCTCTCCATTCCTCCAATCTCTTTTCCCTCCCGGCAGGCGTCCTGATCTTCCTTTCTGACGCTACGGGTAAACCCCGAACCTCCCCGCCACCCGGCGCCCTACGCCCACCCGCGTTCGATGCCGCGGCTCCATCCCCTTCTGGATCGCAACCGTGACCCATCGTTTCCTTGGACAAAGTGGACTCTTACTTCTCTGGATAGCGGGCGCCGTCCCTATTGCGCAGGCTGCCGAAACGCAGAAGCCGCTACCCGGCTCCGAGCCTTGCGCGGGCTGTCACGACCCCGGCCGCCGCGCCGGGCGCCGGGAACCGGGGATGCCGCCGAATTTCGACGCGGCCGCCCTGCGCGCCTCGCCGCACGCCGGACAGGAGTGCACGGCCTGTCACGCCGACCTCGCCAAGAAGGAACTCCCTCACGAGGACAAGCTCCAAAAGGTGGATTGCGGCGGATGCCACCCGGACCAGCAGACGCAATACGAGGCCAGCCTGCACGGACGCGCAGCCTCACGCGGTGACCGCTTTGCTCCGGGCTGCAAATCCTGTCACGGGACCCACAACGTATTGCGCCCATCGGCGCCGGGTTCGCCCACCTCCACCATGGAGATCCCCAAACTCTGCGGCGGCTGTCACCGCGAGGGCACGCCCGTCAGCCTGACTCGCAGCATTCCGCAGACGAACATTCTCGGCAATTACACGGACAGCATCCACGGTGAAGGGCTCTTCAAGCGCGGATTGACCGTCACCGCCGTTTGCACCAGTTGCCACACTTCCCACTTCGTCCTGCCCCACACGGACCCGCGTTCATCCATCGCCAAGAACAACATTTCGCACACCTGCACCAGGTGCCACGCGCAGATCGAAACGGTGCATCGAAAAGTAATCCGCGGCGAGTTGTGGGAGAAGGAACCGCACCTCATTCCGGCCTGCGTCGATTGCCATGAGCCGCACAAGGTCCGCCGCGTCTACTACCCGCTCGGCATGAGTGACCGCGATTGCCAGCGCTGCCACAGCGACCCCGGCATGAAGACCACCGCGCAAGCTAAAGGAAACCCCATGCTCGCGGTGGACCAGAACGAACTGGCCCGCTCGCGTCATGCCCGCGTGGCCTGCGTGCAGTGCCACACCGGCGGCACGCCTTCGGCCCAGCGCCCTTGCGTCTCGATGACGCAGAAAGTGGATTGCTCCATCTGCCACGCCGACCCCGTCGCCCAGTTCCGCGAAAGCACGCACGGCCGCCTGCTGGCGCAGGGCAGCCCCGATGCTCCCACCTGCCGCGACTGCCATAGCCCGCATGGAACGCTGGGGAAGAACGACTCTTCTTCTCCCACCTATGCCCGAAATATTCCCGCGCTGTGCGGCAACTGCCACCGCACCGGCTCGAAGGCCGCCTTGCGCTACAAGGGCAAGCAGGATCACGTGCTCGAGCACTACGCCGATAGCATCCACGGCAAGGGACTCCTGCAAAGCGGACTCACCGTCACTGCCGATTGCGTCGACTGCCACACGGCGCACCACGAACTGCCCGCCAGCGATCCCCGCTCGAGCGTGAACCGCAAGAACGTCGCCTCCACCTGCTCACAGTGCCACCGCGGCATCTTCGAGATGTTCGACACCAGCGTGCACAGCCCGAATGTCACGAAAACCAGCAAGCAGCTACCCGAGTGCGTCGATTGCCACTCCGCGCACAGCATCCAGCGCACGGACCTCTCCAACTTCCGGCTCCACATCATGGACCAGTGCGGCCGCTGCCATAAGCAGATTGCCGAAAGCTATTTCGACACGTTCCATGGCAAGGTATCCACGCTCGGCTATCTGAAGACCGCCAAGTGTTACGACTGCCACGGCGCGCACGATATCCTCCCGGTGAACAACCCCCGCTCGCACCTGAGCCGGGTGAATATCGTCAACACGTGCGCCAAATGCCACCCCGGCTCCCATCGCCAGTTTGCCGGCTATCTCACGCACGCTACCCACCACGATCCGGAAAAATACCCGTTCCTGTTCTACACGTTCTGGGGAATGACGGGCTTGTTGGTGGGCACGATGGTCATTTCCGGGGCGCACACCGCGCTGTGGCTGCGGCGTTCCCTCGAGTTCCGCCCGGTCAAGAACGGCCACGAGGAAAAAGGACAATATGTGCGCCGGTTCCGGACCTTCGACCGCAACCTGCACCTGATGGTCGTCTCGAGCTTCCTCGGTTTGGCCATCACCGGAATGGCCCTCAAATTCTCCTACGCGCCATGGGCTAAGGTGCTGGCGCGCCTCCTCGGGGGATTCGAGAGCGCAGGCATGATTCACCGCCTGTGCGCCATTGTGACGTTTACTTACTTCGGGCTCCACCTCTTCGACCTGGCCCGTAAACGAAAAGCCTCCGGCAAGAACTGGCGCGAGTTCATCTTCGGACCGGAAAGCATGATGTTCAATGGCCGCGACTGGCATGAGTTCATCGCCTCCATGAAATGGTTCGCTCACCGCGGCGAGCGTCCGCAATACGGCCGTTGGACGTATTGGGAGAAGTTTGACTACTTCGCCGTCTTCTGGGGCGTAGCCGTCATCGGCGGCACCGGATTGCTGCTTTGGTTCCCCGAGATTTTCACCCGCGTTCTCCCGGGCTGGATGGTGAATGTCGCCACCACCATCCACAGCGATGAAGCACTGCTCGCCATCAGCTTCATCTTCGTGGTGCATTTCTTCAATACCCACTTCCGGCCGGAAAAATTCCCGATGGACACGGTGATCTTCACCACCGGCGTTCCCCTCGAGGAGTTCAAGCAGGACCGTCCACGGGAATATCAGCAACTGGTGGAAAGCGGACAGTTGGATAGCTACCTGATGCCGGAGCCGCAACCCATGCAGTTGAGAGCCTGGAAACGGTTCGGCTTCACCGCGCTTACCATCGGCCTGATTCTGATCGCGCTGATTATCTATGCCATGATCTTCTCCTACCGGTAAGGCCGATCCGGGGCCCGGTTGCTCGGGAGGCTGAACGATGATGGCCCCGCCGGCTTCCCCGCTTTGTGTAAGCTCTGCGAGAACCCGGATACGTCTCGCCGGTCTGAAGCGAAGCCTCGTCAGCCTTTTTCGGCAGACGAATTCTTATGGTCGCCGCGGTACCGGCCCGGCGGCCGACCGAACTCCCGCTTGAACGCCCGGTTGAACGCCGCCTCCGATTCGTAGCCGACCCCGGCGGCGATGTCCGCCACGCCCCGCGGCGTACTTTCGAGTGATCGCGCGGCCAGTTGCAGCCTCCAACGGGTCAGGTACGCCATGGGCGGCTCGGATAAATATTGGGTGAAGCGCTTCACCAGGGCCGACCGCGAAATACCCACCTCCGCCGCGAGGTCCGCGATGGTCCATGGATGGGCGACACGGCTGTGAAGCAATCCGAGGCTTTTTCCCACGATAGGGTCGCGCACTCCCCCGAACCATCCTGTCTGCTCTTTGGGCAAACCGGCTATATAGCGCCGCAGTGTATCCACAAACAACGCCTCCGAGAGCTTGGCAAGCATTGCCTCGCTGCCCACTCGTCCCGAGGCTGCTTCTTCCACCAGGTGAAGTATAGAGGTTTCGAGCCACTGCCCTGACCGGTCCGTCCGTATGTTCACCTTGAAAACAGGGGGCAATCCGGTCAGGATCGGCTTGCTGAGGAACGGATCGCACGCCATGTAGCCACAAACGAAGCGCGTCATCTCACCGCCGCCTCCGGCCCGCAAAGGAGTCAAGTCACGCGCTTTGATCTTGCCGGTGATCCCGTAGGAAGGAAACGGAGGCGTTGTTTCTTTGCCGCTGCTCATGAAGTGCACGTTCCCCTGGGGAAAGACGACCACGTCTCCCGCTTCGAGTTCGAGAAACGGCCCATCCGCTAATTGCACCAGCGCCCCGCCCTCAATCACGAGATGGTAAGCCATCACGTGAGCCGCTCCCGGAGCCACCATCGCCGCAAGTACGTTCGATGTAGGCGCAGCATAACCCCAGGGAGCGGAAAACTCCGCGCTGAAGAACAAAGCGCCGTTTAGTTTGACTCCGCTCAGAACCTCGGAGAATGCATCCATGCGGCCCCCTGGACGGTCTGCAATGTTCTATGCTCTCCGGGCAAAGCGATTCCATCCCCTGAGCCGTTCGGGCAATTCGACGCGACGCTCGGGCATGGTGATTTCCCAGACTGCACTGCACAATTGTAATCCTGACGGGGGCCTCTCACAATCCGGCCATCTGGGAGCCGGAGACAGCAAGTAAATCGAATTTCCCCGTGAGGACAGCTTGAAAGTCGAGGAAAAGAGGAGCTATCTATGAACCCAAACAAGGCGTTATGGGAAAAAGGAGACTTTACACGGATTGCCGCGTACATGCGTCAATCGGGAGAAGCGGTGGTGAAATCCCTCGGGATCACGAGCCCGCTGCGGGCCTTGGATCTCGGCTGCGGAGACGGCACGACAGCGGTTCCCCTTGCCCATCAAGGGGCTGAAGTGACTGGAATTGATATTGCCGGAAACCTTGTGGCCGCGGGGAGGAAACGTGCGGCTGAGGCAGGCCTGCATCAACTCAGGTTTCAGGAGGGTGACGCATGCAACCTGGAAGGTGTTGAAGACCATTCGTTTGACTTGACTCTCTCGGTATTCGGAGCCATGTTCGCCCCCAAGCCCTTCGACGTGGCGAAGGAGATGGTTCGGGTTACGAAGCCTGGGGGCCGCATTGTGATGGGCAACTGGATTCCCAACGATCCCACCTTCGTGTCCCGGTTGCTGAGCATCAGTTCATCGTTCCAACCTCCGCCGCCGGAGGGCTTCGTCAGTCCGATGACGTGGGGGGTGGATTCTCACATCACGGAACGCTTTGCAAGCGCCGGGGTCCCTAAGGAGAAAATCTCCATAGCCAGGGACACCTACCACTTCCACTCATCCGGCAGTCCGGCGCGCTTCATCGATTCTTTTCGTCGATTCTATGGGCCCACCATGAATGCTTACGAGGCGGCTGAAAAGAGCGGGAGATCAGAGGAACTGCACAACCAGCTTTTGGAACTGGCCGAAGCGCACAACGAGAGCGGCAATGGCGGGACGTCGATACCGGCGGCCTTCGTCCGAGTGACGGTTCATGTTTAAGAAATTCAAGGAAAACGAGGAAGCAAATATGAATCACAGATCAGAAGCCCTCGCCGCGCGTCTCGAGGCAGGCGCGGCGGCATTAGCAGCCTTTGCCCAGACGCTGTCCGACGCGGAGTGGCGGATGCCGCTTCCCAAGGATGGCCGGAAAATCGGCGTGGTGGTGCATCATGTTGCCAGCGTGTACCCCATTGAAATCCAACTCGCGGGTTTACTCGCTGCCGGCCAGCCCATCAGCGGTGTCACTTGGGATGTCATCAATGCCATGAACCACGACCACGCGAAAGCGAATGACGGCGTCACGAAGGAAGCCGCGCTCGCATTGCTGGCAACCAACAGCGCCACCGCCGCCGCGGCAATTCGAGCTCTCAGCGATGAAGAATTGGACCGCGCGGCGCCGGTGTCGCTCAACAGTGAAGCTCCGCTTACCTGCCAGTTCCTGCTCGAGGATCATGCGGTGCGGCACAGTTACCATCACCTCGCCCGGATCAGGACGGCACTCTCCCGTTCCTAACACCCGCTCAGGTCGAGCGGACTGCTGATAGTTCGGGCATAACCACGCGGCGGTACGCGATCCGCTTTCCAGGGAAGGTCTCGGATCGCACTCCCCGCATGGTTCGCTCGAACTTTCCAAACTCCATCAAATGCCATAAAAAGAGGCGTTTATCGATTATTCCACAGCCGGACAGCAGCCCTGCAACCTCGCTCCAAATTGTGTAGTATGTTGCCATCGATTCAAATACGTGGTGGAAGAGGTGTCGCTATGTCTTCGAGGATGTCGCCATACCGTTCCTTGAGTGCACTGCTTCTCTCCCTGGCCGCTACAGCCGGCGGATTGTTCGCTCAGATGCTGTACGTCGCCAACAACGGCAACACAACCATTTCGGCCTACGTCATTGACCAGGAGAACGGCCTGCTCACCGAAGTCCTGCCGCGCGCCTATACTCCGGGACACCCGCTAGCCATCGCCATTCACCCGGGCGGCAAGTTTGTCTACGCGACAAATGGAGGCGATCCGGCCATCGGCGGTCCGAACCTCGCTGCATTCTCCATCGAGCCGAACACCGGAGCATTAGCGCTTCTCAGCAACTTCCCCGTGGCGCCCGGCAGCGGCCCTCAAGCCGTGGCGATCGACCCCGCCGGAAACTTCGTGCTTGTCGCCCACGCGGCGGCAAACAATGTCTCCGTATTCTCCATCGATTCCACCACCGGAGCCGCCACGCCCGTTCCAGGCTCGCCGTTCCCAACTCCACAGGGCCCCAACAGCATTGTGGTTCATCCCAATGGCAAGTTCGCCTACGTCTCCGCGGCCGGCGCGGGTCGAATCGCCGCATTCAAACTCGCCTCCGACGGTACGCTGGCCCCACTCGACGGATCGCCCTTCGCCGCCAGGAACAATCTCTTCGCCATGGCCATGGACTCCGCGGGCAAGTTCCTGTTTGCCACCGAACGGCAGGACAGCGCCGTGTTGGTCTATTCCGTCAACCCCGATACCGGCGCAATAACGCAAGTGGGCTCGCCCTTCCCCGCCGGGCCGGGCATCACGGGAGTCGCCGTGGATCCTGCAGGCAAACGGCTTTTTGCGTCCACCGCCGGCAACGGAGCGGTGAGCGTTTTCAATATCGGCCCTACCGGAGAATTGTCAGGCAGGCAGACCTTCGGCGCTATCCTCGGAGCGTTTGCCCCGTTCCTGGACCCCTCAGGCAAGTTCCTCTATGTTTCCGGACCGCCGGCGAACGCCGTTGCCGGACTTGCCGTGGACTCCGCCACCGGCGCACTGAGCCCGCTTCCCCAACAGTTCTTCCCCGCCGGCCTTCTTCCGCAGCGCGGCGCCACTGTCCTGCTATCGCCTCCCGTCATTCCACCCATCAGCGCGGACGCCGTTTACAACTTCCACAGCCACGCACCCCACGGGATGCCGAACAGCGGCATCGCTCAGGGCTCCAGAATCGGAATATCGGGAACCAACATCGGCCCGGCAATCGGCGTGAATAGCGATTTTCCCCTCACAACCGGGCTTGGCGGTGTCTCCGTTCAGATTCAATCGGGTGACGTCACCACGACGGCATGGATGGCGCGGGCGTCGCACGACCTTGTGTCCGCCGTCATCCCATCCACCGCGCCCCCCGGCGACGCCACCGTGACGGTTACATATAAAGGCCGCACTACAGCGCCCCTCCCGATCACCATCGTTCGGACGTCGGTAGGACTTCGCACCCGGAATGCTCAGGGCGGCGGACCCGCCGTCGCCTGGAGCGTGCCCCCGGATACCGTCCTTCGCCCCGATCCCGCTCTTGTGCAAAACGCCATCAGCCTGAACCAGTCCGTAAAACCTGGGCAAATCGTGATTCTCCAGGCCACGGGTCTGGGACCGGTAACCGCCGATGAAACAACGGATTTCTTCCAGGAACTGGATGTCCCCGCGGATGTAATCGCCGGCAATAAACCCGTCGCCGCGCTCTACAAGCTTCGCGTCGCTGAAGGCGGTGACTACATCGCGTTCAAGCTCCCAGACGATGTTCCGCAAGGCTGTTATGTGCCGGTGGCAGTCCGGGCAGGAGGGGTGATCAGCAATGTGGCCACCATTTCTGTCTCTTCTGCCGGCGGTTCCTGCTCTGACCCCACCGGCCTTTCCGCCTCCGATCTCGATGCGGCTCAGAAAGCAGGGGGCATCCGCATGGGGACCATCGTACTCAACCACCTCGACCTCGGCCCCCTTGGCATGGATGATGAGGCGAATGGAATCTTCGTCCGAGCCGATATCAACGGCTTGCTGGGCGCGTCCTCGCCGGGGAACAACGGGGCAGGGATACGATCGTCCTTCGTAACCCCGGCGCCGGGGACTTGCAGCGTTCTGCGCGGATCCCCCACCAGATCCGGTGACCCCTTTGATACGCCGTCCGATGCAACGCCCTACCAGTACCTCAACGCAGGGACTGTTCTCAACTTGAATGGCCCGCCGGGAAATCAGCAGCTTCAAGCTCCCGACTACCACTACGGAACGGACACCAACACCATCACGCCCGGTGACTATACGGCCGACAACGGCGACGGGACACAAGCCGTTGGAGCATTCAAAGCCGCCCTGACCTTGCCGCCCATGCTCACATGGTCCTACAAAGACGATCTGGCGTCTCCCGACCGCACCCAGGACCTCACCGTCACCTGGAGCGGCGGCAATCCCGACAAAGAGTTCGCCCTCATTGCCGGACTCTCCGCTAACCAGCAGGTGACGGGAGGCTTCCTCTGCGCGGAGAAGGTTTCCGCCGGCAAATTCACCATACCTGCATGGGTCCTCTCGAGCCTTCCCAAGACGGACACGTTCCCTCTCGGTGATCAGTCGATTCCCGGCGGGTTGCTTGGTGTCGGCACAGCCTCCTTCACCGATGCCGGCCGCTTCACGGCGCCGGGGTTGGACTTCGGGGTGTTCACCTACGAACAGGCCACGATTCACTTGGCTTCCTACCAGTGAACGCCACCAAGAGCTCGCACAGGGCCCGCCGGCCCGCCAGTACACGAAGACACTCGATAATCCGCCGGCCGGCGAGGCTCCGTTGTGCGAGCAAGTTCCTCAAGAAACACATTTATCGATTGTCCCCTTGACATCGCGCGCCGCGCGTCATAGAGTTGTTAAAACTCACTTCAGGGAGGAACTTATGAAGGCAGTCCAGTTCATTATTATTCTTCTTCTCTCTTTCCATGCTGCGTTCGCCCAGGATTTCCGGGCCAAGCTGCAAGGCGTAGTCACAGATTCCACCGACGCCGCCATCGTTGGAGCCAAGGTAACCATCCGCAATAGCGGCACTGGCGCCACCGTCATCCGGACCACCGGAGACAACGGAGCCTACCTCTTCGATAACGTCGAGCCGGGCACCTATGTCGTCACCGCGGAACTCGCCGGCTTTTCCACGCAGGCGCAGGAGGGCGTGCTCGTCCAGACGCGCGCCGACGTCACGGTGAATTTCCAGTTGAAACCCGGCGCCGTTGTCGAAACCATCAATGTCTCCGCCCAGGCGGTATCTCTACAATTCAACACGTCCACCCGCGAGTTGACCATCGACCGTAAGATGCTCATGGATCTGCCGGTCAAGGCGCGCAACCCGTTCACCCTGGCCCTGCTCGACCCCGCCGTCGTCAGCCGCTACACCGCCGAAAAAAATCCTTTCTTTATGTGGTCTTCATCACAAATGGATGTCGGCGGAAACACGTCCACCAAGAACGATCTGCTGCTTGACGGAGCGCCCCTGCAAATCGGCCCAAAAGGCTCCTACGCGCCGCCGATGGACGCCGTCCAGGAATTTTCCATCCAGCAGAACTCGGTGGATGCCGAATTCGGCCACTCTGCCGGCGGCACAATGTCCGTTTCCATGAAATCGGGAACCAATGAAATTCATGGCACCGCCTACTATTTCGGTAGAAATCCTTCCCTCAATGCCGTCGTCAATCCCATCACCCGCACCCGCAATTTCGTCCGTAATCATATCTGGGGCGGCACTGTCGGCGGACCTGTCAAGAAGAACAAACTGTTCACTTTCGTCACCTACGAAGGCTGGCGCACGAAGGAACCGCGCGATGCCATCCGCACCATGCCCACCGACCTCGAGCGCACCGGCGATTATTCGAAGTCGCTCACCCGAACCGGCACTCTGCGTACCATCTTCGATCCGGTCACCACTGTCCTCAACGTGGCCACCAACACCGCCACTCGCCAGCCCTTCGGCGGCAACATTATCCCCTCGAGCAGAATCGACCCCACTTCCAAGCGCATCATGCAGGACATCTGGGGACCGAACAACGCCGGCGACGACTTGAGCGGATCAAACAACTTCAAGGCTTCCTACCCCTGGCCGATGAAGAACGCTAATTTTTCCGACAAGACGGACTGGATGATCACTGACAAGCTGAAGGTGTTCGGACGTTACTCCCAATTCCGCACCACCCTCGACCAGGGCAACTACACCCCCAACAATTCGCGAGCCATGCCGAACGACAACGGCGGCATCATGAACTCCCGTAACATCGCCGGCGACGCCGTCTACACCATGTCTCCGCAAACCGTCCTGAATTTCCGCGCCAGCTACGCGATGCTCGAGGACGACTACTCGGCGCCCGAATACGCCGTCGGTGAAAAGGGCCTGGCCCAGTTCTGGCCCAACAACCCCTGGTACAGCCCCTACGTCAAAGACATGCCGTTGGTCTACTACCCGAACGTCATCGTCAACGGCCAAACGTCCTCGAGTTTCGGCAAAGGAAGCTACTGGTACCAGCATCCGCATCATTATTCCGTCAGCGGCAAGGCTTCCCACCAGCGCGGATCCCACTACTTCAAAGTAGGCGCGGAGTACCGGTATCACGTCGGAATCGGAATCTTCCCGAACCTCATGAATTGGAACTTCTATCCCACCTCGACTGCGAACACCTACTTGTCGCCGAACACCGCTCTCTCGGGAGACGCCTACGCGTCGTTCCTTCTGGGCGTCATCGACAATAACTCGGTGGCCCGTGGATATCCGTTCCAGACTATGCGCGCGCCTTTTATTGGCACCTTCATTCATGACGACTGGAAAGTCAGCCGCCGCCTGACGATCAACATCGGCTTGCGTCACGAATGGGAATCCGGCCCTTACGATGACCACGACATCTACTCGCGCTATCTCGACTTGAGCGTTCCCAACCCCGCCATCCAGAAGGCTCCGCCGGTGATCCCCTCTGACCTGCTTGCCCTCTCCACTCCCAAATACAACGGAGCCTGGGTCTTCACCGACAGCAACAACCGTAAAGCCTGGACCACCCCGAAGCACATTTTCCTCCCCAGGCTTGGCATGGCGTTCCGCGTGAACGACAAGACGGCGTTGAACATTGGCTTCGCTCGCTACGTCGTGCCCGTGGTTGCGGGCAATGTCGTCGGCGGGGCCAATACCCTGGCTGCCTGCACCTGGTGCACGGGGTTCAGCCAGATCTCCAACCCGCTCCCCAACGTCGAAGGCCGCCCGCAGGCCTACCTGTCGAATCCTTTCCCCGCCGATTCGAACCCTCTCCAATTGCCCATCGGCAAGACACTGGGGGCCTTCACCAATGTAGGAAACCCCGCCAACTGGCCCACCCAGGACTATCATCCCCAGGTCAACGACCGCATCAACTTCACGATCATGCGGGAGATTCCCGGCCAGTTCAAGGTGGACGCCACATGGTTCATGAATTTCGGCCGCTACGTGCCGCACGATGTGCCCATGAACATGTCGGACCCCAACCTTGGTTACACCTACAAAGCCCAACTCTCGCAGAACATTCCGAATCCATTCTTCAACTACCTTACCCGTGATGTCTTCCCCGGAGATCTGCGCAATCAGGCTACGGTAAGCAGGGGCAGGCTCCTCCTTCCCTATCCCCAGTACAGTACCCTCACCATGAACAACGTCGGCGACTGGCGTTCCCGCTATCAGGCGCTCCAGTTGCGCGTGCAGCGCACCTACTCCGCCGGAGCCAGCATCCTGTTTGCCTACAACTACAATCAGGAGAGAAACGAAGCCTACTTCAACGACCTCCAGACCTACGTCAACCAGGTCTTCTGGCTCGGCTCGAACAACGCGCGGCACCGCGCCACCGTCGCCGGCGTCTATGACTTGCCGGTCGGCAAGGGCCGCAAGGTCGGCTCCGCCATGCATCCCGTACTGAACGGGATCATCGGCGGGTGGCAGATGAGCGGCATCTACACCTACCGCTCCGGCGAGTTCCTCCGTTTCCCGCAGGCCGACGTGGTGGGTAATCCGGAGATCAGCAACCCCGGCCCCGCCCTGTGGTTCAACGCGGACGCGTTCAAGGTGCCCACCCCCTTCACGCCGCGCACCAATCCGTACCAGTACAGCAATATCACCGGCCCCATCTTCTGGAACCTCGACGGGACCGTTTCGAAGGTTTTCCCCATCAAGGAACGCTACAAACTCGAATTCCGCTTCGAGGCCTACAACCTGACGAACTCCCTCATGTGGGCCAACCCGGTCCTTTCAGTGGGGAACTCTCTGTTTGGACGCTCCACGGCGCAGGCCACCACCAACCGCGGACGCGAGATGCAGTATACGCTGCGCTTGCAGTTCTGATTACTCTGATACAATTGCGCGAAGGCCGGGTCCGAATCTGGACTCGGCCTTCGCCGTCTCTCGCCCGCCAACCCCACGTGGCTATACTGATTTCATGTCCAGCGATGCTGTAAATACGGGTAGTCTCGTCAAAGAGGAGGAGGCCCGGCCTTCCAATTTCATACGTGACATCATCCTGAAAGACAATGAAACCGGGAAGTTTGGCGGGAAAGTGCGCACCCGGTTTCCACCCGAGCCGAACGGCTATCTGCATATCGGCCATGCCAAGTCCATCTGTCTCAATTTCGGGCTGGCCATCGAGTTCGGCGGAGAATGCAATCTCCGCTTCGATGACACGAATCCCTGCAAGGAAGAGACGGAATACGTCGAGTCGATCATCGAGGACGTCCGCTGGCTCGGATTCGATTGGGGCGACCGCCTCTTCTACGCCTCCGATTATTTCGACCAGCTCTATGAATGGGCCGTTCAGCTGATCAGGCAAGGCAATGCCTACGTCTGCGACCTCACCGCCGAACAGGTCCGCGAATACCGCGGCACGCCCACGGAACCCGGCAAGGAAAGCCCCTATCGCAACCGCTCCGTCGAAGAGAACCTTTCCCTGTTCGAGCGCATGCGCGCCGGCGAGTTCCCCGACGGCTCCCGCACCCTTCGCTCCAAGATCGACATGGCCTCGCCCAACTTCAACCTGCGCGACCCCGTCATGTACCGCATCCTCCATGCCGAGCACCACCGTACCGGAGCCAAGTGGAACATCTACCCGATGTACGACTTCACCCACGGTGAGAGCGATTCCATCGAGGGCATCACCCATTCCATCTGCACCCTCGAGTTCGAAGATCACCGCCCGCTCTACGATTGGTATCTGGACCAATTGGGAATTCACCATCCGCAACAGATCGAGTTTGACCGCCTCAACCTCACCAACACCGTCCTCAGCAAACGCAAGCTGCTCATGCTGGTCGAGAAGGGTCATGTCGCCGGATGGGATGATCCTCGCATGCCCACGCTGTCCGGCCTGCGCCGCCGCGGTTATAATCCGGAAGCCATCCGCCTCTTCTGCAGCCGCATCGGCGTATCGAAAACCAACGGTATCGTCGAGTACTCCCTCCTCGAGCATTGCCTTCGGGAAGACCTGAACGTGCGGTCCCCGCGCGTGATGGCCGTCCTCGATCCCATCCGCGTCGTCATCGAAAACTACCCGGAAGATCAGGTCGAGGAGATGGATGCCGTAAACAATCCCGAGGACGCCTCCATGGGAAGCCGCAAGGCGCCCTTCTCCAGAGTCCTCTATATCGAGCGCGAAGACTTCAGGGAAGATCCGCCGAAGCAATACTACCGTCTGGCCCCCGGGCGCGAAGTCCGCTTGCGGTATGCCTACCTGGTCACCTGCACCGGAGTGGTGAAGGACCCCTCTACCGGCGAGATTGTCGAAATCCGCTGCCAGTATGATCCCGCCACCCGCGGCGGCAATGCGCCCGATGGACGCAAAGTGAAATCCACCATCCATTGGGTCTCCGCCGCCCACGCCCTCGACTGCGAAGCGCGGCTCTACGACAACCTCTTCCTTCCCGAAGATTCCGCCGGTCAGGGCGAAAGTGAGGACTTCACCGCGCGTCTCAATCCAAACTCGCTCGAGGTGCGCGCCGCCAGGATCGAACCCAGCGTCCGCGGCGCCGCGCCCGGCAGCCGCTTCCAATTCGAACGTCTCGGCTACTTCTGCGTGGATAAGGACTCGACGCCCGAGAAGCTCATTTTCAACCGCACCGTCGGTCTGCGGGATACCTGGGCGAAAATCGAGAAATCTCAGAAGCGGTCTTAACCTTAACCTTAACCTTAACGCACCCCTTTGGCCAGCAACTCCGCCGTCTCCCGCAGCCTCTGCGCCGATTCCGCTTGCCCCAGGGCATAAATGGACTCGAACAGCGGCGGCGTCACCTTTTGCCCGGTGACCGCGATTCGTATCACCGTGAACACCGGCCCTGTCGCCAGACCGGATTCTTCCGCCAGCTTCCGCAATGCGGCTTCCGCGGAGGCGGCATCGAACACCGGAATCGCAGCCAGCGCCTCCGCCCCGCGCGCACAGATGTCACGCGCCCTCTCCGCATCCATGCCTTTCTTCAACATGGCGCTCCAATCCCGTTCGATCGCTTCCTTGAACAGGAACTCCACCAGCGGAACGGCATCCGGCAACAACTCCAGCCGCTGCTGGATGTGCGGCGTAATCCGCATCAGCTTCACGTCATCCACCCGCAAACCCGCCGCAACCAGGAATGGCCGCAATCGCGCCTCCAAATCCTCCGCCGGCAACTTCCGGATATAGACGCCGTTCATCCACTTCAGCTTGTCGTAGGAGAACACCCCGCCCGCATTGTTCACACGGTCCAGGGAAAACCTGCGCGTCAGCTCTTCGAGCGTGAAGATCTCCTCCTGTTCCCCTTCCCCCGGCGACCAGCCGATCAGCGCCATGAAGTTCAATATCGCTTCCGGCAAATAGCCGGCTTCCCGAAAGGACCGCAGAAACGTGGCGCCATGACGCTTGGATAGCTTCTTGCCGTCCGTCCCCAGCACGGGCGGCAGATGGGCGAAAACGGGCGCTTCCCATCCGAGCGCTTCAAACAGCAGCAGATGCAGCGGCGCAGTCGAAAGCCATTCATCGGCGCGCAGCACATGCGAGATGCTCATATCGTGATCGTCCACCACGGTCGCCAGGTGATAGGTGGGAAACCCGTCGCTCTTGAGCAATACCGGATCCCGCAGGATGATTTGCTCCCAGCGCACCTCGCCTTTCACCGCGTCCGCCAGCACAACCGCCCGGTCCTCGGGAATCCGGAAGCGAACCACGTGCGGAACCCCGGCCGGCACGTTCCTGTCGCGGCAGTAGCCGGAGTAGCCGACCGGCTCCCGCCGCGCGGTTTGCTCCTCCCGCTCCTTCTCGAGCCGCTCCGGCGTGCAATCGCAGCGGTAGGCATACCCGAGCCGGATCAACTCCCCGGAGGTTTCCTGATATCGCGCCACCCGCTGGCTCTGAATGTAGGGCTTCAACGGACCTCCGATTCCGAACCCGCCCTTGTACCCCTCGTCCGCCAGGGCGATCTCCTCATCCGATGGCCCCTCGTCGAAATGCAGGCCCACCCAACTCAAATCCTCGATCAAAGCCTGGATCGCGCCGGGCACCAACCTCTGCCGGTCCGTGTCGTCGATCCTCAAGATGGCCTTACCCTCATGCCGGTGGGCGAATAGAATCTCGAAAAGCGCCGTCCGGACGCCGCCGATATGGAGCCACCCAGTCGGACTGGGGGCAAACCTCGTACGAACTTCTTGCATCCTCTCCATTATCAGGGCTGGGCGGCGTCCGATGCCGTCCCTTGCCGGGATGCGCGCCGGTTAGAACGGGCTGGCCGCCTTCTTGGCCTCGGATATCAGTCTCTCCGCCATCACCGCGCCGTCCGACCCTTCTCCGTACACCGGCGCCCCGTACGTTGTGTCCCCTTCAGGAACATCAGTGGATAGCCAAGGTTATGAGCTTCATCCGGAAGCCTGCGGAGATGTTGACGAAATCCGAGGCTACATTGCGGCAGACAAACGCGCTGATCTGACTGACCGTCCACTCCGCTTCATTCGTGTCCGTGATTACGTGATCGCCTACGCGCCCGATGAAAAGCCGCTCTGGGTGATTGCCGTCATGCACGGCCACCGAAGTCCGCGCGTCATGGCTGCGATCTTGCGGGGCAGGGAAGAGCAGCCGTCGAGCTTCTAAGTAGTCGCATACGGATATACCCGGGTCACCGTCGAGAGTACTGCCGCAGAGCAAGGCCAGGCTAGAAGCCAATCATGCCAGCCGGAGCGGAAGCGAGGTAGCTTTACCGCGTGAGCGCATTGCCATCCGCGATGCCTGCGTTCTCGTTCAAGCTAGGCCTTCAAGTGAAAGTAGCAGTGAATGTGGGGCACGCCGCGGAAGTACCAGACCATGTCCGGGCCCTCAATTTGCCATGTGTCCCAGACCTTGTCGGAACCGATGTCGTACTTCCCGCCATACCATGAGACCTGGAGTTGATTGACGATGTGCTTCTTGCGGATGGTCTCGATGGTAGCGTGGACATCGTCCTCGCGGAACATGGCCATCATGCCGCGCATCGTTTCGAGGAGCAATTTCTTTTGGTCGGCACTCAGTTCGGAGCAGGGTAAGCCGCGTTTGGCGGACTCAATCTTGATGACGGCATCGGGCTCTTCCCCGCGAGGCTCGACGGAAACCAACCCCATTGCCTGCTGACGGCCATCGAGAGCGTCCACAAACCAGTTGAAAAGCTTGCCCTGATACCAGTAAGGATTGCCGGGGTGATCTTTAGTCTCGTTGAAATTCTCTTTGCCATTCTTGACCGGGTGTGGGTAGTGTCCATAAAAGATTGGGGCGCCCCCAAATCCCTTGCCCTTGTCGAAATGCCCGTTGCAACGCCGGGTGACGTGGTGCCCGGTGAAGATGAACTCGAAGTCCTCATCTTCGGGCGTACCGAAGAAACCGGCGGAAGGAGCGTTCTTCGCATCGCCGTATTGGTCAATCAAGACCTGATTGTTGACGGCATCCCGAAGCTCAGGACTGTGCATGGAGTCGAAGATTTTCCGGATCAGTTCCTGTTGCTCAGGAGTAAAGCTGTTGGGGATGCGGTGCTCGGGATGGATGTACCACCAATTACTGATGTACTGACGTTTAGGGTGATCCACCGGCAAACAGAGGTTCTGCTTTTGAGATTCCGCGAGACTCTTGTAGAGCTGCACCGGCAAGGAATCGCTCTTGCCTTTTGCAGCGGCAACCTGCACAAGGGGGTTGTCCGACGATGTGATTGCCAATAGGCCGGCAGACGCACTGGCGGCCTGAATCCAACTGCGCCGAGTCAGTTTGCTCATAGTTCCCCTCTTCGGTGGCAAGAACAACGTATCCAGATCTTACATCGTGTCCTGCCAGCCAGGATTTCCAAATTCTTGGTTTCCCAGGTGCGCTCAGTATATACCATCCGAATCGGGTGCAGGATCATGGGCCCTACGCGCGCCTCGATCCAAGCTCGCGCATCCCAGCGGTGTACCTCCGTGAGATACAATTCGGAAATCAGGGTTACGACGGGGAACGTAAGAAAACTCCGCGCACGCCCCGTAAGTTCCGATCCCGAGGGGAGTCTCAAGATGAAAAGATTCAATACGTTACAGGTTGCAGCCTGTTGGCTTGCAATGCTAATTGTCCTGCTGGCGGCTTCAGCCGGCATGGCGCAGATCATCTCCAGTTCGATTGTCGGCCAGGTAAGCGATCCCAGCGGCGCGGGCGTGCCGGAAGCGCAAATCACAGTAACGAACGAAGGCACGGGCATAAGTGTAAAAGCGAAAGCTGACGCCTCCGGAACTTACTCGGTGACGAATCTGCAACCCGGTGTGTACACCGTAAGCGTATCGCGCGAAGGTTTCCAGAGCAGCCGCACCACCGGCGTACAGGTGCTCGCCTCCCAGTCGGTTCGCGTGAACGCGGAACTGCGGGTTGGCGAAGTGCAGCAGAGCGTCACGGTGAGCGGAGAAGCCTCGCTTGTTAAGACCGAAAGCCCCACCATCGGCGGAACCATCTCGCCGCGGCAGATGGCGGAACTCCCCCTGGCGCTCCAGTCCATCGACGCGTTGATGGCCCTCGTGCCCGGCGCACAGGTTTCGGGCTCCAGCCCCCAGACAGGTGGCGCCACCCACTGGGGCTCGTTCAACTTCACCATCAACGGCACGCAGGCCAATGACTTCGGCAATGGAGCCGGAGCTTATTCCTATGGCATGGGTATGGTCAGTCTCCCGCCCGTCCAGTCGATGCAGGAATTCAAGGTCGAGGCTTACAACACGAATGCCGAGTACCGGCAACTGGGCACCATCACCATGGTGACCAAGTCCGGCTCCAACAGTATTCACGGCGACGCCTATGAGTTGAACCAGAACAAGTCGCTGAATGCCAATACGTTCGTCAACAACGCCAACAACAGGCCGCGCTCGCCCTTTGTCCGCAACCAGTTCGGAGTAAACATAGGCGGGCCGATCAAGAAGAACAAGGCGTTTTTCTTCTTCGACTACGCCGGCTTGCGGAATCGCACCTACACTTCGCCGCAGCTTACCATTCCCGGCATGGCCATGCGGGACGGCGATTTTGGCGCACTGTGCTCCAGTTACGGTTCGAGCGGAGAGTGCGCCGACCCGAAGGGAACCCAGTTATACAACCCGTGGACAGGCAACCCCTTCCCGTTCAACAAAATTCCGTCGAACATGATCACTTCGCAAGCGCAGGCGTTGAACAAATTTCTCCCCGCGCCCACACAGGCGGTGAACAATGCGGGGGTCCCGGGCGCGGGCGTGAACTTCTTCGGCTTGAACGCCGCGGCGCAGTCGATGAACTCGATGGATCTGCGCATCGACTATAACATCTCCAGTAAGGACCAACTTTACGGTGTATATACGCGCAACATCGGTGATCCATTCGGAGTACAGCAGAACTACCCGTCCACCTACGGCCAGGCTTCAAACTTCGGCTACAAGACGTTCGGCTATAGCCTGGTCGAGACCCACACCTTCAGCCCCACGCTCCTGAACGATTTCCGCTTCGCCTGGTTCGATCACCCCAACATCCGTACCGGGATGAACCTCGATTTCGATCCCACCAAGCTGTTTCCCCAATTGACGCCAAGCCCCAACCGCGGACTGCCGACAATGAACATCGCCGGCTACACCGGCATGTTTTACGACTACGGCAAGGGTTATTATTCGCATGCCTTCGACATGGAATGGACCGACAACATCACCTGGGTGAAGGGCAAGCACACTTTCAAGTTCGGCGCCCAGACCACCACGTATAAGAGCTACGGACCGAACCCCAACGCCCCCCTGGGTACGTTCAGCTTCAACGGCCAATGGACCGGGAATAAGGGATGGCCGAATCAGCCTACCTCCCAAGGCAATGCCTACGCGGACTTCCTCCTGGGCGCGGTGAACCAGTCGGTGACGGGTCTCGCCGGCGTATTCTCAGGCGTGTATTGGAACTGGGACACGGAAGCCTATGCACAGGACACCTGGCAGGCCCGCAAGAATCTGACCATCTACTACGGCGTCCGCTACATGTACCAGACGCCCTGGAACTGGCAGAACGGTTACTCCACCTATTGGGACCCTGCTACGAACCGCTTGGCGCTGCCGCAGGATTCAGACAAGGCCGTCTTCCCTCCCGTGGGAGCGTCCCTGGCAATGTTTAACGCCTACAACTTCACCACCACCCAGGCGCTGGGAATTCCCTCCCGCTACATGATCGGAGACAAGAATAACTGGGGACCCCGGATCGGGTTTGCCTACCGCCCGTTCAACGATTCGAAGACGGTATTCCGCGGCGGCTACGGCGTCTACTACAACTTCAATCCCGCTTATGTCGGCTCGCGCGATGACATTTTGAGCCCCCCGTGGGTGGGCGGTCTGGGAGGCTTCGCGGGCTCGAACTACGTTACGCAACTTCCCGGTAAGCCGGCCGCTCCGTTTGTCCCCGACATTACCTTCGCCAACCCGTTCCCGGCGTCGTTGCAACTGGTTGCCGGAGCATCCCCCAACCCCACCATTTACGCCATGCAGCGGGATTTCAAGAACGCCGCCATCCAACAGTGGAACGCCACCCTGGAGCATCAATTCAATTCCGATTGGGCGGTTCGCGCCACCTATGCCGGCAGCCAGTCGCACCACCTCCAGTGGTTCTTCGGTGACATCAACGTTCCGCGCACCCAAACGCCGAATGTGACCATTCAGAATCAGCGCCCCTATCAGCCATGGGCGGGCATCCTGGCGACGCGCAGCGGCGCCTCTCAGAATTTCGGCCAGCTACAGTTAGGAGTGACCAGGCGTTTCAGCAAGGGACTCCTGTTCCAACTGGAGTACGCCTGGACGCGCAGCCTGGACAACCTGGAAGCTGTCGGCGCGCCGCAGAATCCGAATTTCCCCGGGTTGGACTATGGCAACAGCTCCGGCATCCGCCGGCACAGCCTCGTCTTCAACTACATGTATGAATTGCCGTTCGGGCGCGGCAGGCAGTTTCTCAGCGGAATCAACAAGGTTGCCGACGCGGTGATCGGCGGGTGGCAGGTTTCGGGAATCACCACCTACGTGACCGGACCTCCGTTCTCGGTCAGCTTCGGAGTTCCCTCCAACTATGTGGGCTGGTGGGGCGGACGCGCCGATCGCGTCGCTGGTTCGGATGCCTACTCGGGACAAGGCAGTGGGCATGACATCATCAGTGGCGTCCCGTGGTTCAACCCCAGCGCCTTCGCGCCGCCTACACCGTGGACCTGGGGCAACTCGGCACGCAATTCGCTGTTCGCGCCTGGTTCTGCGAACTGGGACATCAGCTTCGCGAAGAACTTCCCTATCCGCGACCGCTACCGGCTCCAGTTGAGAACCGATCTCTTCGACGCCTTCAATCACTTCAATCTCGGCGGGCCGACCAGTTCCATCGCGGACACGCGCGACGGCGGCTTACCGAACGTGAACAGCGGCAAGATCCTGGGCGGCAGCGGCAGCCGGGTCATCCAGGTGGGAGCACGCGTGTTCTTTTAGTAGCGCGTGTTCCTCACCGCTTCTTGGGGGGCGGCGCCTGTACGTATGACGACTCCTTGGGTTGTTCATTCGCAAACTGGTCGTCGTCCTTCATCTCCTTCTTGAGCCGGTACAGTTCCTGCTTCAACATCGCCACCGTCTTCCGCGCCTTGGGATCGTTATAGATGTTGTGCATCTCATGCGGGTCGGCTACCAGGTCGTAGCACTCCCACTGGTCCTTCTTCCAGAAGTAAATCAGTTTGTGCGTGGCGGTGCGAATTCCATAATGAGCCCGCGTGTTGTGGTCCCCGGGATCGTGGTAGTAGCGGTAATACATCGCGCTGCGCCAATCCCGCGGAGTTTTCCCTTCCCAGATCGGGAGGAAGCTGCGTCCCTGCATGTCCTTCGGCGCCGGCTGGCCGGCCAGATCCAGGAACGTCGGAGCAAAATCGCAGTTGATCCCAATCGCGGACGAAGTGCTGCCCGGCCGGATCACGCCCGGCCAGCGAACCAGGAACGGCATCCGCAGGGCCTCCTCGTACATGAAGCGCTTGTCGTATAGTCCATGCTCGCCCAGAAAGAAGCCTTGATCACTCGTGTACATCACAACCGTGTTGTCCCGGAACCCGTTCGAATCCAGCCAATCCAGCAGACGGCCTACGTTGTCATCCACGCTCTGCACGCAGGCCAGGTAATCCTGCATGTACCGCTGGTATTTCCAGTCCTCCAGTTCCTTGCCCCGTAACGTCTTCTTGACCCCGTCAATCTCCGTTTCCACTTCCGTGGGCTTCACGCCCAACCACTGATTCAGTTCCGCGCCGGAAAGTCCGGCCGGCGGTTTGAGCTTCAGGTCGCGCCGCGTCAGGTCGCGGAAAACCGACTGTCGCTGCTCGCGAAGCGCATCGGTCCTGCCCGAGTAGTCGTCCCGCAGATTGGCCGGCTCCGGGATGTGCTTGTGCTCGAACATCTTCCTGTGCTTCTCGTCGGGTGTCCATTCCCGGTGTGGCGCCTTGTGATGCGACATCATGAAAAACGGCTTGTCTTTCGGACGGTTCTTCAATGCTTCGATGGTGATGTCCGTGATCACGTCCGTGGCGTAGCCTTTGTACGTCTCCGAGCCATCCTTGTCATAGAAGGTCGGGTTGTTGTAGACACCCTGTCCGGGAAGGATGTTCCAATAATCGAACCCGGTAGGGTCGCTTCCCAGGTGCCATTTCCCGATCATCGCAGTATAGTAGCCGGCCTTCTGAAGCATCTTCGCTACCGTTGGCTGCGAGCCGTCAAAGCGGTTGAAAACCGGCACTCCGTTCAGATGACTGTACTTGCCCGTGAGAATGGTGGCGCGGCTCGGCGTGCAGATCGAATTCGTCGCAAACACCCGGTCCATTCGCATGCCTTCACTGGCGATCCGGTCGAGGTTCGGGGTCCGGTTCACTTTGCTGCCGTAGCAACTGATCGCCTGCGAAGCATGATCGTCCGTCATGATGAACAGGATGTTCGGCCTTTTCGCTCCGGCCGCGGATCCGAAGGCGAGCCCGGAAAGCGGCCCGCAGGTTAACGAGGAGAGCGCAAGCATCCTCCGCCGGGAGATGGATTCCATAACGCCTCTCATCATACACACTTCAGCAATGCACACGTCCGCCGGCCGTGCGGAGCGTTGCTCAGTGGCTCATCGCGTACATGATGTAGTTCACCGCGATCCGGATTCCCAGCCCCGAAAACCTCTCCGGATAGTTCGGATCATCCGCCCACTCCCAGGAATCGCCCAGATCCATGTTGTGACAGATGGCCACCATCAGCCGCCCGCGGTCGTCATAGATGCCGCGCCAATGCGGCTCGACGCCGTCGTATTCGTAGATGCGCCCTGTGTAGAGATACTGCGCCCCGGGCACCTGGAAGCGCTTATCCAGGTCATACAGAACATGAAAGATCGGGTCGCTGTTGGGGATGTCGACAATGGGCCGGTCGGGAAAGACGCGGCGCATACTGTTCACGAAGATCTCCCACTCCCAGGTGCCGTGAAAATCGTCGCACATGAAGAAGCCGCCGCGCAGCAGATAGTCGCGCATCTTCGCGGCTTGCTGATCGGTGAGGTTCCAATGGCCCACTTCCACGCCGTATAGAAACGGCCAATTGTACACATCGTCACCGTCGTCGAGGTTCACCGGCTGCTCCACGGATCGCGCGTGAATCCGCGTCAGCCGGCGCAGCGCCTGCACGATGTGCCGGTCCGACCGCGGATAGTCCGTGGTCCAGTCCGAGACGCCCTCGCGCCAGTCTCCCCCGAAGCGCCCGCGCCGCCCGCCGCCCATCGGCGGATACATCAGGCGGGCAAATACCCACTCCGTTTTCTCCGCATAGTCTCTCGGTAGCGGGAATGCCTCATACTCCCAGCCGGGATATTCACGGAATGGTTTTTGGAGCGCTTGTGCCGCGGTAAACAGCGTGACAAGAACACCTGCGGAGAGAAGAACTGGTTTCAAGCGCATGGGTCAGTGCCCTGGCGGCTACCTATGCAAAGGCTAGCACGACTAACGCGCTCTCGCCTGAAGCGGCTTTTTCAGTTCTTCCTCGAGAATCGGCTTCAGTTGCGCCGGGTCCATCGCCCCGCGGTACTGGCGTCCGTTGATGAAAAACGTGGGCGTGCCCTGCACTCCGGCGCTCACGCCCTCCTGAATATCCTTGCGCACTTGCGCCTTGTACTTGCCGCTGTTGAGGCCGGCATTGAACTTCGCCAGGTCGAGCCCCAACTCCATGGCCCAGGTCCCAAGCTTTGCGCGCGATATCTCGCGCGGGGCGGCGAACATCTTGTCGTGCAGTTCCCAGAACTTGCCCTGTGCGTGCGCCGCCAGCGCGGCTTCCGCCGCAATCTCCGCCTGCGAATGGTCTTCGAGCGGGAACTGCTTGTACACCAGGCGCGCGTCTTTGGGGAACATGTTCAGCAGCGTGTACACGTTCTTCGCCGCGATACGGCAGTAGGGGCATTGGAAATCGGAGAACTCGACAATCGTGATCCGCGCGTTGGCGGGGCCGCGCGATGGCGCACCCTCGAGCGACAGCTTCACTGGCTCGCCGAACAGATTCGCTCGCCGCGCGCGCGCCAGTTCCGAATCCTTGAGCGCCGCCCGGATCTGCGCCTCCGTCTTGCCCGCCTTCAGTTGCTGCACCGCGATGGATGCCAGTGCCCGGCTGTCGCCGCAGGGTGGATCCTTCACCCGGCATTCGGCTATCCGCATACCGCAGTTGCAGGTGCAGCCTTCCTCGCGCAGGATCTTCAACAGCGACGCCTTTTGCGGCGCGCTCAGCCCCGATGTATCGAGCGCGGGCAGATCGGTAACCTTCTGCCAGTCCTGTGGGGGAGGCGCCTGCGCGCGAAGGAGACATCCGGCCAGCAGAAACACGCCGGCACGCAGCAAGAGGTTCATCCACACCATTATCCCCTATTGCGGTAGGTTCAACATATATGAACAATCTTCCACGGAACACGCGCAAGACGGAACCCGCCTGCGCCGCGAAACACTGCGATGTTTCCTCGGCATTGCGGACGCGGGACGTGCCCTTTGCGCTTCTGACACGGCGCACTGCTCTTCCGCTTCTCGCCGCCCCGGCGCTAGCCGCCGGGCGTCCCCAGGGACTCGTCATCGACACCCACATTCATCTGTTCGACCCGAACCGCTTTCCCTACCACCCCAACGCCGTCTACAAACCGCCGCCGGCGACCCTCGAGGCCTACGCCCGCCTCGTCGCGGAAGCCAAACTCGACCACACTATCATCGTGCACCCCGAGCCCTACCAGGACGACCACCGCTACCTCGAATACTGCTTCGCCCACGAGCCGTCCCCCGGCTACTTCAAAGGAACCTGCCTGTTCGACCCCATTGACCCGCGCACGCCGGCGCGCATGATGGAACTGACCCAGCGCAATCGGAAACGTATCGTTGCTTTGCGAATCCACATCAACCGCTCCCCGAAGGATCCACCCACGACATCCGGAGCCATTCGCGACCGCGACCTGCGCCATCCGCAAATGAAGAAGACCTGGGAGGCGGCGCACGACCTCGGATTGGGAATCCAGATGCATTTCATTCCCTACTGGGCCCGCCAGATCGGCGAAGTCGTGAAGCAGTTTCCCGATACGCCGGTAATCCTCGACCACCTCGCCCGCTCGGGACAGGGCACGCAGGCGGAATATCAGGAAGTGTTGAAGCTCGCCAAAGCGGGCCGGGTCTACATGAAATTTTCCGCGGTGCGCTACTCCTCGAAGCAAGCGTTTCCCTACAGGGACGTCCAGCCGCTCGTACGGCGCACCTTCGACGCTTTCGGCCCGGACCGCATGATCTGGGGCGGGCTCGGAGCCAACATGGACGAGTTCCGCAAGGCGGTACAGGTCTTCGACGAGATGTTCGCCTTCGCTTCGGAAGGGGACCGCGCCAAGATCCGCGGCTTGACGGCGGCGAAGCTGTTTTCCTTCTGATCCTTTTGCCCCGGTGCTCTCGCGTATCCGGTCAGGAGCGCGAAAAAGCAAAATGAAGGTTCAAACAGCTCTTTTCTTACTTCTATGGGGCGGACTGGCGAGGGGCGGCGAAACGCCGAAGGAACTGATCGGCGACTGGAAGATGAGCCAGGGCACGGGCTCATCCTACCGCGACGCGCGCACGGGATCCCACAGCGCGCCGAACATCAACAACTACGTGTATCGCATCGAGCCGAACGGCGGCTACCAGCATGCGGCGATGCTGTCTTCCTCGCTGTACAACTGCACGATGCAGATCCTCGGTTTCGAGATCGGGGCGCTGACGGTAGAAGGATCGAAATTGACCTTCGAAGACCAGGGCGCCACGATCACGAGCAAGGACAGTTGCCGCAAAGAATGGAACTACCAGAAGCAGGGCCGGCTCAGCAAGTAAACGTTCACGTGGCGCGTCGAGCGTGACAGCCAAGGCTCCACGGTACTGATCCTGCGCTGGCCGGACGGCAAACAGGACCGCTACTACAAGCAGACTGCGGGCCAGTAGCGACTACAGCACCTTGCTGAGGACTCCGCCGTCGACGACGAGTGTGGTCCCGGTGATATAGCTTCCGGCGTCGCTGGCCAGCAGCAGAGCGGGACCGATGATCTCCTCCGGATTCCCCCAGCGTCCGAGCACGGTGCGTTCGGTGAACTCTTCTTTCTGCGCGTCGGTGAGGATCTTCAACGGCAGGTCCGTGAGGAAAGGACCGGGAGAGATGCAGTTCACGGTGATGTTGTACGGCCCCAGATCGATGGCGTTGGCGCGCGCCATGCCGATGAGCGCGGCTTTGGTGGCGCAATAGACGCTGCGGCCCTGCTTCCCTCCCAGCCCGAGCACGGAGGAGATGTGGATGATGCGCCCCCAGCGCCGCTCCTTCATCTGGGGGACGACAGCGCGGGTGAGACGCATGCAGCTCGAGAGGTTCAACTCGACGATGCGGTCCCAGTCTTCATCAAGCACGGCGTCGATCAATTGAGGGACGTTGGAGCCGGCGTTGTTGACGAGGATGTCGACGCGTCCGAGGCGTTCGGTGGTTTCCCTGGCGAGGCGGTCCACCTGGTCGCGCTGATTCATGTCGGTGACCATCCACTCCACCTGGGCCGGGAGCCCCTCGGCGACATGCGCGGCGGCGCTGCGCAATTCATCCTCGCTGCGGCTGGCGAGCATTACGTTCGCGCCCGCTTCGGCAAAGCCCCGCGCCATGGCCTTGCCCAAGCCTCTTCCGCCGCCGGTGACGAGCGCGACGCGCCCATAGAGATCGAATCTGTTTTTCATTGTCAGAACCGCGTCGATTTTACCAGGAAGCGGCGGTAGAGGTCCGCGGCTGCTTCGCGGAGGGAAGGGCCGGGGGGCAGCGTCTCGGCGGCGAACCATTCGCTCGAGTCCGCTTCGCTCGACCAGGCGAGCATGGCAGCGCCGCGGAGGCTCGCTTCGGTGTCTTTCATCACGAGGATGGGGCGCTGGAGGATGGCGGCGCGCAATTGGTTCCAGAAGGCGTTGCGCGCAGCGCCGCCGGCGAGGACGACTTGGGAGACTTCGCGGCCCTGTTCGGCGGTTTCGATGACGAGGCGCTCGTGGAGAGCGACGCCCTGAAGCACGGCGTGGACCATATCGGCGGCGGTGTGTTCGGCGCGAAGGCCCTCGAAAGCGGCGGTGAGGGTGTGGTCCCAATAGGGGGCACGCTCGCCCTGCAAGTAGGGGCGGAAGAGGATGGGGCTGAGCGAAGCGCGGGAGGGCAGCAGCGCCAGGGTTTCTTCGACGGTCTTACCGAGAATGGCGGCGATCCAGGTGAGGCAACTGCCTCCTGCTTGGGTGGGGCCGTAGTGGAGGCTGAGAGACGGCACTTCCATGACCTCGGGCGGGACGTGGAAGAGGCCGGGCGGGGCTTCGGCGCCGTGGCGGCTGACTCCGATGATCTCGGAGGTGCCGGTGAGGACGAAGCCGCGATTGTCAGTGTGCATGGCTCCGGTGGCGAGGACGGCGGCCATGGCGTCCGACCAGCCAACGGTGACGGGAATGCCCTCGCAGTCGCCGATGACGGCGCGCATCGGGAGCACGGGCGGGCAGATGGACTCCTGCTTACCGAGAGCCGCCATCCAATCCGGGTGCATCTCGCCGGAGTGGAGATGGGCGATGCCTTTGGCGCACCAGCGGTCCGTGGCCATGCGGCCGGTCATCGCCGAGGCGACATAATCCTTGGGCTGCATCACCCAGCGGGCGGCCTGCCAGAGGGCGGGGATGTTCTGTTTGACCCAGAGGAGCTTGGCGGGAGTGGAGGCGGCGCTGACGGGAAGGTCCATCCCGAACCAAGCCTGGCGGGTGGCGGGAGGGACGGAGGCGAGCCAGGCGGCTTGTTCGGCGGCGCGGCTGTCCTGCCAAATGATGGCCGGTCCGGCGGCGCGGCCGGATGCGTCGACGAAGACGAGAGTGGGGGTTTGGGTGCTGAAGCCGATGGCGCGGATGGCGTGGCGATGGGAGCAGAGGCGGCGGCGGACTTCGGCGGCGGCGCGGACGTAGTCCTCCGGGTCCTGCTCGATGAAGTGAGGCGCCGGGTTGTGGAGGGGGTACTCGACGGCTTCGGTTGCGAGACGCTCGCCGTGCTGTGAGTAGAGGGCGCCTTTGCAGGAGCCGGTGCCGAGGTCGAGAACAAGAACACAATCCGCTGGTTGGGCCACTCGAGACAGGATCGCAGATCCTGGAGCGGTTGGACTGGTATCCTGTCGTTCGATAGGATATTCAACATGTTTTCCCGCAGTCTCCATGGACTCCTCCTGTGCACCCTCAGCCTGACCGCAGCGGACTGGCTCACCTTCGGCGGTGATCCGTCGCGCAGCGGCTGGCAGAAAGATGAAGAAACGCTCAACGCCTCGAACGTGAAAGGCCTGAAGCTGGAATGGCAGCTCAAGCTGGACAATCCGCCGAAGGAGATGTACTCGCTTACCGTGCCGGTGAGCATGAACTCGGTGATCACGCCGAAGGGGTTCAAGGAACTGCTGTTCATCGCCGGTACCTCCGACGTGCTGTACGCGGTTGACGCGGACACCGGAAAGATTTTCTGGCAGAAGAAATTCACCATCGTGGGCGAAGGCAAGCAGAAGCCGCACTGGCTGTGCCCGGTGGCGCTGAATGCAACGCCGGTGATCGACAAGAGATCGAGAACGGTGCACGTGGTGACGAGCGACGGCTACCTGCATTCTCTGAACGTGGTGAACGGCGAGGACAAGGCTCCGCCGAAGGCATTCGTGCCGCCGTTTTCGAAGCCGTACAGCCTGAACCTCTACGAGGGCGTGCTGTACGCGGCGACGGGTCAGGGCTGCGGGGGAGCGAAGAATGGCGTGTTCGCGATGGACCTGAATCAGCCGGACCGTCCAGTGACGGAGTTCCGCTCGACGACGACGGGCGGAGCGGGGATCTGGGGGCGCGCCGGAGTGGCGATCGGGAACGGGCGCATCTACGCGGAGACGGGCGATGGCCCGTACGACGTGGCGGCGGGCAAGTTCGCGGATACGTTTCTGGCGCTGGATGCGAAGACGATGAAGCTGGCCGATTACTACACGCCGGCCAACCGCGCCTGGATTACGAAGAAGGACCTGGACATGGGGTGCATCAGCCCGGTGTTCTTCAAGTACAAGAAGTGGGACCTGCTGGCGGGCGGCGGCAAGGAGGGGGCGCTGTTCCTGCTGGACGCCAATTCGCTCGGCGGGGCGGATCATCGGACGCCTCTGTACCGCAGCGCGCTGATTACGAACGAAGACGTGGACTTCGCGGGGCGCGGATTTTGGGGCTCGATTTCGACGTATGAGGACAAGGACGGCGAGCGCTGGCTGTATCTGCCGGCGTACGGGCCGCCGGCGAGCACGGCTCCGAAATTCGAGCATTCGTACGGCGAGACGCCGAACGGCAGCGTGATGGCGTTCAAGGTGGAGGAGAAGGACGGCAAGCCGATGCCGGTGGCGGCGTGGAACTCAGTGGACATGAAGATGCCGGAGCCGGTGGTGATCGCCAACGGCGTGGTATTCGCGCTGTCGAACGGCGAGTACGTGCGGCAGGTGGACGAGAGCGGACGCATTCTGACCTCCGATGAACGTATTGCGAAGAAGACGCACGCAACGCTGTACGCGCTGGATGCGAAGACGGGCAAAGTGCTCTATTCGAGCGACGACCAATTAAAGAGCTGGGTGCACTTCAGCGGGCTGTCACTGGCGAACGGGCGGGTGTACGTGGTGACGCACGATTCGACGGTGCATGCATTCAGCCTTGGGCAGCAGTAACCGCGGGGACTTCCTCCGCGGTTTCGCCAGCGGTGAAGTAGACACAATCGGGGTGATGGAAGACGAGTGCGGAGACGCTGGCCTCGGGCTCCATCATGAAGCCTTCGGTGAGGATGACGCCGATTTCTTCGGGGTGGAGGAGATGGAATAGGCCGGCCTGGTCCTCGAGATTGGGGCAGGCGGGGTAACCGAAGGAGTAGCGCTTGCCGCGATAGCGGGAGGTGAAGCGCTCGTGCATTGTCAGCGTGGGGGCGTCAGGGAAGCCCCAATCCTCGCGCAGGCGGCGGTGGAGGTATTCGGCGGTGGCTTCGGCGGTTTCGATGGCGAGCGCCTGGAGGGCGTGGGAGTAGAAATACTCGCCCGCGTCCTTGGCTTCTTCGTAACGCTTGCGAATGCCTTCGCCGGCGGTGACGACGAACAGGGCGATGTGGTCGCGGGCGGATTCGGTGGGGTCGAGGACATAGTCGCTGAGGCAGAGGCCGTCCGATTTGGGCTGGCGTCCGAATTTGAAGGTGTGGATGGGGCTTTCGCCGCCTGGGGCGAAGAGGCGGGCGGAGTTGCCCGCGCGGTCGACTTCAAAGAACTGCCAGACGGCGCGAACCTGCATGAATTCGGCGGCCTGTTTTTTGACCTGCTCGACCTGGTGAAAGAGGTCGAGGGCTTTGGTGTCGCGTTCGTGGAGGTTCTTTTCGAAGTTGCCCTTGTAGCCGAGGTGTTTTCCGTACAACATGAACGGGTTGATGTAGCTCCAGATTTCGGCGAGGTTGTGGAAGGCGCGGACGCGGCGGTCTTTGTAAGGGACGGCGGGGATGGGGATGTCCGTATGGACTTTGGGGCTGCGCTGTTCGGAGTAAGGGACGGCGGGGGTTTGGGGGGAGGGAATGTCGATGCCGCCGGCGGCGGCGGTGTGGGCGCGGAGAGCGGCCTCGCGAGTGGCGGGGTCCATGATCTCATTCATGAGGCGAAGTCCGGTCATGGCGTCCTTGGCGTAGAAGGTAGCGGCAGTGTAGGCCGGGGCGATGCGGGTGCGGGTGAATTTGTCAGAGAGCGCGGCTCCGCCGACGAGGAGGGGGACATGGATGCCTGCATCGTGAAGATCGGAGCCGGTGACGACCATCTGCTGGGCGCTTTTGACGAGCAAGCCGGAGAGGCCGATGGCGTCGGGTTTGTGGTCCTGGAAGGCGCGGATGAGGTCTTCGGGGGGGACCTTGATGCCGAGGTTGACGACGGTGTAGCCGTTGTTCGAAAGGATGATTTCGACGAGGTTTTTGCCGATGTCGTGGACGTCGCCCTTGACGGTGGCGAGGATGATCTTGCCGCGGGCGGCGGTGTCGGCTTTCTGCATGAACTGCTCGAGGTGGCCGACGGCGGCTTTCATCGCTTCGGCGGATTGCAGCACTTCGGCGACGATCAATTCATTGTTGTTGAAGAGGCGGCCGACCTCGGTCATGCCGGCCATGAGGGGACCGTTGATGATATCGAGCGGAGCGGCGGGTTCGGCGAGTTTGCGGTTGAGGTCGTCGATGAGGCCGTCCTTGGAGCCTTCGATGATGTAGTTGGCGAGGCGCTCATCGAGGGGGAGGTCAGCGGCTTTCGTTTTGGTTTTGGCGGAAGCGCCGCGGAAGTGTTCGGTGATGGCGGCGATGTGGAACTGGTTGATGGCGATCTTCTGCTCGCGGGACTGCTCGCGCCAGTCTTCGGGTGAGGTCCTGATGAGATCGGCGTCCTTGTGGCCGTCGGGGACGGATTCGGGAGGGGTGTTGAAGAGGAGGCGCTCGGCGAGACGGCGCTCATCGAGGGGGATGGAGGCGAAGCGCTCGAGCTTTTCGGCGTTGACGATGGCGAGATCGAGCCCGGCCTTGGTGCAGTAGTAGAGGAAGACGGAGTTGACGACTTCACGGGCGGAGGCGGGGAGGCCGAAGCTGATGTTGGAGATGCCGAGGACGGTCTTGACGTAGGGGATGTTCTCTTTGATGAGGCGGACGGCTTCGATGGTTTCGACGGCTCCGCCGATGTAGTTTTCATCGCCGGTGGCGCAGGGGAAGACGAGCGGATCCATGATGACGTCTTCGGCGGGGATGCCGTATTTTTCGGTGAGGAGGGAGACGGAGCGCCGGGCGATGGCGAGTTTGCGCTCCCGGGTGAAGGCCTGGGCCTGGACGGGGTCCTCGTCAATTGTGCCGCAGACGAGGGCCGCGCCATAGGAACGCGCGATGGGGCAGAGGCGCTCGAATTTTTCTTCGCCGTCTTCGAGGTTGACGGAGTTGATGATGCTCTTGCCCTGGCAGTAGGTGAGGGAAAGCTCGACGGCTTTGGGGTCGGTGGTGTCGATCATCACCGGGGCTTTGATTTTGCGGATGAGCTGATCGTAAAAGAACGGGATGTCCTTGATCTCGTCGCGGTCAGAGGTTTGGAGGCAGACATCGACAATGTGCGCGCCGTTGCGGACCTGGCGGCGGGCGATTTCGGTGGCTTCTTCCCACTTTTCGGCGGCGATCAAGTTTTTGAAGGCGCGGGAGCCGATGACGTTGGTGCGCTCTCCGACGATGAGAGGGCGGTTGGAATCCTCGGCTTCGACGAGTTCGATGCCGGAATACCAGGCGCGGTGTGCAGGCGGCTTGACGGGGCGGGGGCTCTTGCCGGCGACCATTTGGGCGAGCTTTGCGATGTGCGCAGGGGTGGTGCCGCAGCATCCGCCGACCATGTTGAGCCAGCCGTGATCGACGAAGCGCTCGAGCTGGGCGGCGAGAGTTTGCGGGGTTTCGCTGTACTTGCCTTCGACATCGGGGAGGCCCGCATTGGGATAGCAGGAGATGCGGGTGGAGGACATGGCGTCGAGGGTGCGGATGTGGTCCGTCATGAATTCGGGACCGGTGGCGCAGTTGAGGCCGACGGAGAGGAGGTCGGCGTGGGAGACGGAGGAGTAGAGGGCGTCGACGGTCTGGCCGGCGAGCATGGTGCCGTTCAATTCGATGGTGCCGGAGACCATGGCGGGGATGCGGATGCCGAGTTCGCGGCCAAGCTGATTGACGCCAAGGAGCGCGGCTTTGATGTTGCGAGTATCCTGGGCTGTCTCGATCAAGAGGATGTCTGCGCCGCCCTCCCAGAGGCCTTTGGCCTGGGTGTAGAAGCCGTCGCGGAGTTGGGAGAAGGTGACGCCGACGGTGACAGTGATGGCCTTGGTGGTGGGTCCCATGGAGCCGGCGACGAAGCGGGGGCGCTGGGAGGAGAACTCATCGGCAACCTGGCGGGCGAGGCGGGCGGCGGTGAAGTTGACCTCGTAGCAGCGGGCTTCGAGGCCGAATTCGGCGAGAGTGACGGGATGGCCGCCGAAGGAGTTGGTTTCGACGATGTCAGCGCCGGCTTCGAAGTAGGCGCGGTGGATGGCGGCGATCCATTCGGGGTGAGTGAAGAGGAGATTTTCGGAGCAGTTTTCAAAACGGGGGCCGCCCCAGTCATCGACGGTGGGGTTGCGCTGCTGGAGCATGGTGCCCATTGCGCCGTCGAGGACGAGGATGCGCGAGGCGAGGGCGTCGTATAGGGCGTGGATGCGAGATGAGCGAGAATCCATGAATTTACTTATTTTCCCATGGGCGGGCGGGCAGGGACCACGAGCGATATCAGCCGCGGATGAACGCCGGTGGACGCGGATGGGGAACAAGGCAGTTCAAACTCCTTTGGCATAGAGATTGGCGCGCCACCAGGCGAGGGCGGTGGCGAAGACGAAGGTCATCGTGCTGCGAATCGCGGGGGAGATGTGGTGGCGGCCGTTTGGGAGCGGCCGGCGGCGGAGGTTGCGGAGTTCCTCGATGAGCGCGTCGGAGAGCAGGAGTTGACCGTTGCGAATGGCGAGTTCGAGGGCGGAGAGCAACTGGATTACGCCACCTGGAAGAGACGATACACTGAAGCCATGGCCAGGAAGGCGAGTGTGGTTATTGAAAAGGACGAGCACGGTTTCTACGCGTGGTGCCCGGAGTTGAAGGGTTGCCAGTCACAGGGGAATACGCTGGAAGAGACCTTAGCCAACATCAAAGAGGCGATTGAACTTTACCTGGAAACATTGCCACCGGACGAGAGGGATGTTCTCCTGAGCCAGGAGATTCTGACCACAGCGGTCGAGGTGAATGCCTAAGCTACCGCGCTGGACTGCAATGGAAGCAGAGCGCGCACTGCTTCGTTCCGGTTTCGAACTGGTGCGGTCCAAAGGCAGCCATCGCATTTACGGCAAGGGCACACAGAGGGTGACTGTGCCATTCCACAGCGGCGAAGTTCTGCATCCTAAGGCGCTGTTAAGAAATAACATTTCCAGTATAGAATGTTTTGAGGTATCCTGTGGTCATGGATGCCTTGGCAGGAGTTCGCCGC